>Ga0183098_10042_pt1 | contig 615905 bp, 566 predicted proteins | sample BioMet9_FD_128884 | JGI IMG/M metagenome (GOLD analysis project Ga0183098, IMG submission 128884) | Microbial communities from bioreactor (seeded with sewage sludge) at Lawrence Berkeley National Lab, California, USA - Biofuel... | ecosystem: Engineered > Bioreactor > Anaerobic > Unclassified ...
GACCTGATCCGGGGTGAATGCCTTCTTGGCCATAAAAGAAAACCTCCGTTGCCTTAATGGTAATCGGAGGTCCTCAATCAGCCTAGGGCTTTTTTATAAACTGTCCGAATTACAGGGTCCAGTTTAATCCGAGAGCCCTTTTGCTTTACCAAGTCCAATCGCCATGGTCATGACCACGGTCGCCGCCTCCGCCCCAATCGGGGTCGTCGGGGCCATCGCCATGATCGTGCTTGCCAGGATCACGATGATCGCTATAAGGATCGGGCAAACCTTTCTGGGTCGCTTGGTTGGCGGCTTTATGGGCAACTTCGCCAATGAAATCGATGACTTCTTCTTCGTCGGATAAATGTTTCAACAAGAGATAATCCCGGACCGCCTGAACCGCGCTACCGACGTTGGTGCTATTGACTTGATCCGGCCGCGGCAACGTGCTGACGGGGACATAATCGTTGGCGGAACTGGCGCTGCTGTAATAATAGGAATCCGTGCGGTAACGATCGCTGCGGCTTACGTAGGAGATGGCGTCTTCATACATCATCAAAGCCTGCTCGTCTTGAATGGGCGAAGTCACCTTAATTTGGCCTTTGTAGGCTTTGTAGAGGAGGTCGGTGGCGTTGAGGATGTACTGACGGCCCTGATCGGAGAAAACTCCGGTGACGATGGTCGTCAGATAGCCATTGAAACGATAACGGAAAACCTCCGAATCGCTGCGCAAGAGTTTGGCGTAGGTCGCAAAGGAAGTCTTCGCGGCCGTAGCGGCGCTGGAAGATCCGCTCTTATAGGATGTGTAATCGGCGATATGGGTATTGCTGATGAGCTTATCGTAGATCTCATAGATCTGCTGGGTCACCGCGTTGCTGTTGCCATTGCCGAGGAAGGTGTTCAAATCCGAATTGATGTCACCCGTGTCAGCAAATTCGATGGCCGCGTAAATCTTTTGACTGGTGAGATAAGCATCCATTTTGCTACGGTAAAGTTCTTGGACATCATTGTTGTTGTAGTTCAGGTCGCTGGAGATGATCCGCAGAGTGATGACGTTGGTTTTGCTGGCATCTTTGGTCTCGAGGTAGCCGGTGGAATAAGCGTTAGAAAGCAAAGTCGAAGAAAAGCTCGGGGCTTCGACATCGCTATTCACGACGTTATTGAAGGCCAAGGTAGCGGAGTAATTTTTCGGCGTGAAAGACGAAGCGGTGGCTAAGCCTTTGCTCGTGACGGCGTAGGAAGCTTCCGGAGTGTAGGTATTGCTCGAAGTGGTCGTGGCTGAGGCCGCGGCTAAAGCTTTCACGGCTTGGGCCGAGGTGGTCGTGGTCGTCGCCGCCGAAGCCGGCGTTAAAGCGACATTCACCAAGGTCACAGAGCCATCGGCCGGCGTTAAACTCACCGCCGTTGCCCCGCCTTGGCTGAGCACAATGGCTAACACCACGGCCGCAGCGGTGGCCGTTAAAGCCGCCGAGGAAGCGATGATGCCTTTTTTCGAGAACAACCAAGCAAAGAAACCCGCCTTTTTGAGGCCGGTTTTGGCATAGACGTTTGATTCGCCAGCAGCTAAGAAGGCTCCGGCTTCGTTCTTCATCTTCTCGTTGAGTTCGAGAGCTTCTTGCGTCTCATTGATCTTCACGGTTCCGCAGGTTTGTTCAATGACGGCGAGGTCATTGGGAACAAAAGCCTTTGATTCTTTAGCGACCGCGCTGATGATCTTCTTTTCGTCATGGGCCGAGACTTTTTCTTGGGTGAGGCCGATATGCTCTAAGGCCGCAACTTCCGGAAGAATGTTGGGGACAAAGACGCTGCCTTCTTGGGCAAAAAGTCCGATGATGCGTTTTTCTTCGTCCGCTGTCACTTGCTCTTGGGCTGCGCTCACATGGATTTGCTGCTGAACCGCCGGGAGAACATTGGGCACGAAAGCATCGGCTTCTTTAGCGAATAAGGAAAGGATCCGAGCCTCTTCTTCGGGCGCAACCTTCTCTTGGTTGGCCGAAATGCCAAGCTGGGCGTAGACCTTATCGAGGACGTTCGGGACGAACTTCCCCTGGTCAAAGGATTCAGATTTTTGCTTTGGCTTGTTCTCTTTCATACTGGGTCTGATTTTCTTCTAACGCCTTCCGCATTTTCTTGAGGGCGTTGTTGTACTTCCAGGTCACCGTTCCTAAAGGCATATGCAGGAATTCGGCGATCTCATGATGCTTGTATTCGCCAACCGCGTACATGATGACGATGTTGAATTCGTCCTCAGCCAAAACCTTATTGGCGAGAGCGATAGTGGGGGAGTCGATGTTGCCGAGGTAATAGACGCCATCGGGGTGATTGTCCTGGTCGAAATCATATGAGATTTCGCGTTTACGTTTCTTGATTTCGGTCAGGGCCATGTTCTTAGCGATGGTCAATAACCAGTTGCGGGCATTGGTGCCCGGCTGATAGGACTGAATATTCTCATAGCAGGTCACAAAGGTTTGCTGCATGACATCTTCAGCCAGTTGGTAGTCATGAAGGATCGGCAAGACGAAGGTGAAGACGCCGCGGGAAGTAATCTCGTAGATTTCCGAAAGCGCATTGGAATCCCCCTCGCGTAAGCGGAGGATGGCTTTCTCCAGTTTCTCTTCTTTCATAAGACTACCCCTATAGCGTACATGCTGACGCTTTTCCCTATATTTTAAACTTAGCGGGGCGCCCCATGATATAGGGGCTCAAGGGGCGTCCCATGGAGTGGTCCGTAAAGACCGCTGCAATCTATTAACGAAGTTAGTCTACCTTTTTATTGGCTTTTCTAAAGAAAAAATGAATTATTTACGAACTAAGGAGACGAGGCTACGGAAGGACACTTTCTTTTCGCCGATGATGAGAAAGGCGAATAAAGCATCGATTTTTGAGATGGTGCCGGACTCGGCGTAGATGTAGCCATCGTCCCAATACTTCACTTCGACGGGCTCTTCCGAATAGTCGACGAGGATCTCATTGATTTCCGCGGCGGCTTCATTGGACATCTGGGGTTTAGCGATTTTGGCTTTATTGCGGCGCATCTTCGCTAAAGAGGTCGCCTGGTCCACTAACGACTGATAAGGCGCCCACTTCATCATGCCGCGATCGGTGGTGGTCATGCTTTATGGCCTCCGATTTGCTGGTGGCGTTCATGAATGGTTGAAGCGGGGGTGAGCGAGGATAACCGCAAGCAGGCATTACGGCCATAGGCCAGTTGGATTTTGTCGATGGCTTGATTGAGTTGCTTTCGCTTCAAACTTTGCTCGCTGGTCTCAAAGATATCGAGTTGCTCGTAGTCATAAGAAGCGAGTTTGCCAAAGCCAATGCTCAGATCACGGACGGGCTTAGGTTCGCTATAGCGGTTGAAGATCTCGAGGATATCATCATAAAGCGTGGCGTTATCATCGCTGGGTTTCGTCAATGACATTTGGTGGGCAAAGCCGCCGCCTGCTTGAGCTGAATAAGCCACAAACAAAGACACCTCCCCGCTCTTTTGGCCCGAAAACCGCAAACGGAGGCAAAGGTCATCGCACATTTCTCGCAGGATCAGTTTGGCTTCTTGCAGGCTGTAATCCCGAATCAGTTGCTGCCCAATCGAGAGGTGAGTTTCTTTGGGGATGTACTTTTCGCGGATGTCGGTGCGGTCGATGCCGTTAGCGAGATCATGAAGTTGGTCGCCCATGATGCCAAAGGACTTTTCCAGGTCTTCCTTGCGGGCATGAGCCAGCTCGCTGAGACTGCGGATGCCTAAGAGTCGAAGCCGCCGCTCCAGGCCATCGGAAATGCCCCAGATTTCGGTGATGGGGGTGATACTCCAAAGTTTTGTCGGGACATCCGCCATACTCCAATGGGCGATATAGGGCGGGCGCTTCTTGCCTTCATTATCGAGGCAAACTTTGGCCAAGAACATATTGGGGGCGATACCGGCGGTGGCGATGAGCCCAAGTTCATCATGGATCCGCTGCTGAATCTTAGCGACGAATTGCTCGGGGGTGGCATGGGCTAACTTCAGGTAGGGACCGATATTGAGGAAGGACTCATCGATCGAATAGACGTGGAGGTCGGCTTCATCGACGGCATCGAGGAAGATCGAGACGACCCGGGAGGCCATCTCGACGTAATAGGCCATCCGCGGCTGCGCCAAAATCATCCCAGGGACACTCGGGAGATCGCGGCGACGGCAGACATTGGGAACCCCGTAATTCTTTTTAAGGTAAGGGGTCGCGGACATCACGATGGTGGAAGGACCGCGTTCCGGATCGCAAACGACGAGGGGAGTCGTGAAGATATCAAGGTGGCGGTCAGCGCATTCGCACGAAGCGTAAAAGCTTTTGAGATCGATGACGGCGTAGAGCGCTTTGCTGTTCATGCTTTGACCTCCTTTGGGGACTCTAGTTTATCGGGCAGTCAATCACTTTCCAGTCTTGACTTTAATGAAGCGACCAATGACCGAAACTATTTGTGTTAGACTTTGTATAAACCCAGCGAGGAAGTCTTATGGAAACCATCTTAATCGTCATCACCTTAGTCTTAGCGAGCTTAGCTTTCATCGGTGTTATCGTTGCGATCATCTTAATTGTTAAATCGCATCGCCCGGTAGGCCCCGATAAGGAGCAAATCCAAGCGACCGAGCAAATCAAGGCTGCGATCGAATCCTTAAAAGAGACGATTCCGCTTCAGGTTTCGAAGTCGGTCGCCGATCAAATGGTTGCCATCAACAAGACGGTGAGCGATCAGATGATCTCCGTCACCAAAACCTTAAAGGACGAAACCGAAGCCGATAACAAACGCCTCCTCGATTTCCAAAACGTCATCAATACCAATCTCAATACGTCGATCAAGACCCTCAATGAGAAGGTCGATACCAATCTTCAAGCCATCAACGCCAAAGTCGATAAATCCTTAAGCGAAGGCTTCAAAGGCACTTCCGAGTCCATGGAAAAACTCCAAAACGCCCTCGGTGCCATCGGTAAGGCCCAAGACAACATCCAATCCCTCTCGGGCGAGGTTGTTTCCTTAAAAGGCATTTTGACCAATAACCAGCAGCGGGGCAAATATGGCGAGATGCAGTTGGAGATGATTCTCCAAGCGATGTTTGGCGAAACTAAAGGCAGCCTCTACGATACCCAATATATTCTTCAAAAAGCCGGGGATGGGGTCGATGAATTAAAGCCCGATGCCGTCATCTTCCTCGATGGCGATACCCATAAGCAGATCCTCTGCATCGACAGCAAGTTTTCCCTCACGGGTTATGAAACTCTCTTTGACAGCGCTAAAGAACTGAGCGATTCGGAGAAGGCGGATTTAAAGACCAAGTTCAAGGGAGCGTTACGCTTACGGGTCCTGGAGACCGCCAAGTATGTGATTCCGGGCAAGACCGTTAAACCCGCGATCATGTTTGTGCCGAATGATGGTGTTTTTGCCTTTATTCAAAATGAGTTCCCCGATTTGGTTGATGATGCCAGAAGCCGCAATGTCATCATCGCATCTCCGACGATTTTGCAACCTCTGATCGCCTCGTTCCGCGTCATGCAGATCGACGCCGCGAAGAGCCGCAATATCGAGAAGATTAACGATTCGCTGAACGCCTTAAAAGTCGAGTTCGGCCGCTTTGATGCTCGCTGGAGCGCCTTGCAGCGGCAGATTGGTTTAGTCGGCCGTACCAGCGAAGACATGGATAAGACCGTGCATAAACTCACGACGAAATTTGGCAAGATCGCCGATAGCGATTTCTCCGCCCCCGCGGAAATGGAAGGCGATGAGGAACCGGAACAAATCACTTCCAGCGCGAACCCTGATGAGGGGAAATAATTCAAAGCGTTGTAAATTGGGCTGCTGTTGCCTATAATTACAACGCCTTTGGGGCTGTAGCTCAGTTGGGAGAGCGCATCGTTCGCAACGATGAGGTCACCGGTTCGATCCCGGCCTGCTCCACCAAACGGTCTATATCCGAACTCAATCTACCTCGTAGGGGATTGCGTTGGGATTAAAGTCATGTTTGATGAATACCGAAGACGTAATCACCTAACTTGACGATAGAGGGCGGTCCGAAAGGGCCGCCCTTTTCGTTTGCCCTATCGGATTTTATAAAACATTTTTTATTTTGCCAAAACACTCGATGGTGAAAGGCGTTTTTGCCTGTCTCCTGAAAAGAAAAAGTGGTATTTTGCCGTTTTCGCAGCGTCTAAGTGAGGGGACTATTCGCTTTTTAGGGCCTCTAGGTTTCTTCAATCCGCGACCGCTTTTTTGCGAGGAGGTGATAGGCCGACTACCAAGTTTTGCCTTTTTCGGCAGGTTTTAAGTGAGGGGGTGTGAAAACTCACTACCAAGTTTTGGCGTTCTCGAGGCGTCTAAGTGAGGGGCATCTCAAAACTGAGGGGTTAATTTCTGCCAATCTCGAAGCGTCTAAGTGAGGAGACTATGGCAACTCGCTACCAAGTTTCGGCCTCCTCGAAGCCTATTAATTGGAGGGACATTCTGATGAAGAACGACGGCTTTTGGTTGTAAAAGCGCTCAACCCAAACCTTATGGGTGAGGGCCGGGAGCGGACGGGACGGCGGAAAGTTACTAGAGGGAACATTAAACAAAGGAGTTAAACACGTGGTTGAAGTAATCAGCACAAACGAGAATAGACGAGATAGTAATCCGTTGCCTGTCGTTGGCCTATCGCCTTCAAGCGTGGTCAATCCGTTGCCGGATCCGGCTCAGGGAAGCGGCGAGCCTGTGGCCGAGCTTAGCGATGCAGAGGTGGATGTCCTCGCTCGAGCGCTCCTAGGGGCGGTGCGGAAGAAGTTCGCCGACCCCAAGTTCGTGGCTCGCTACGAGAAGAGCAGAGCCAAGGGAACCCAAGGCAACGCTTAAGGACAGCGGAAGGGACCAAAGGCCGAGCGTGGTCAAACCTCTGGAAAGGGACAAAACAACCCTTCTAGCTGAAACAGGATAAGGGGGTGGCGCAATCTGCGTCACCGCCCATCTCCGGGACAGGCCCGGCAGCGGGAAACCCGCATGGCGATTTGAGGAAAATATTATGAAAAGAAGTTCTAAAGATGCTATAAATCTGATACAATAAAAACATGGATTATGGCAAAGCGCTTAGGGCTTTGAGAGAAAAGCTTCTTATCACGCAGACTGAACTTGCCCAAAAGTTGGGCGTTTCTTATGCTAGCGTCAATCGTTGGGAAAACAAAAAATGTGAACCAACGATGAAGGCAAAAAGAAAAATCGTTGAATTGTGCAAGAAAAATGACGTTTCTCTAAATGGAGGGAATAATTTATGAGCAAGAATTCGGTTATCTTAGGTAGCAAGCAAAAACAAGATGATGAATTTTATACGCTTTTCGAAGATATTGCCGCCGAACTCCCTTCGTATAAAGATCAACTTAAAGGGAAGAGAATTCTTTGTCCGTGCGATTGGGACGAAAGTTACAACGAGGAAATCGTTTATTCAGCTGAAGAAGAAATCCCAGGCTATTCTCTTCTTGACCATGGTGGAACTATTAAGAAGATTGATCTTTTGCAATCTAACAGCATTGCCAAGGAAAAACTTGAAAACACTAAATGCAATTTCGTTAAGTTCTTATTGTCTCATGCAGACACTTATGGATTTTCCTCTTTGTCTGTTAGTGGATATAACCCTGAAAACGGAGAAGGTGTTCGGTTCCAAGACATTGATTATTCAAAATACGATTTAGTTATCACTAATCCCCCCTTCAGCCAATTTAGGGAGTTTATTGACGTTCTTTTTGCAAACCATATGCAATTTCTTGTCATCGCTCCCCAGAACGCGATAACTTACAACAACGTTTTTAAGCACATCATGAAAAACGAAATGTGGATGGGCTATCACTATCATATGACGGGGTTCGCAAAGCCTGACGGAACAAAATATGGTAAAAATGATGCTATCTGCAGGTGCTGTATGTGGGTGACAAACCTCGATGTGTCATACCGTCACGATCGACTTATCTTGACTGAAAAATACGATCCAGTAAAAAATCCGTCTTATTTCAACATTGATGGCGTTGACGTTTCGAAGACCACCTCAATTCCGTATGACTATCCTGGTGTGATGGGAGTACCGATTACTTTCCTTCAAAAATACAATCCTGATCAGTTTGAAATCGTTGGAATGGGTCAGGATGACTTGTTCTCTCCCCGCAAAGACCGGCACGTTCCTCATGACAGCAATAAACTTTGGATAGCAAAAGATGGGGAACCCGATCATATTCCTTTCAGAAGGATATTGATTAAAAACAAGGAGGTCCACAAAGATGAAGATTAATGAACTTGTCCAACAAGTCGATAGTGGAACTATCGTCTCTGATATTGAGCTGCAAAGAGAAATTGTTTACGATGACGAAAAACAGAGGCTTGTTATTGATAGCATTGTTAAAGGAATCCCTCTTCCGGCTTTCTACTTTTGGAAAAATGATAATGGAAAACTTGAAGTCCTTGATGGAAAACAAAGGATTTACGCCATCACAAGGTTCTATCACAACGATTTGGAATATGATGGAAAAATCCGCAGGGTTACCGACTCATCAATTCAAGCGATTATTGATAACACGGTGATTCGGGATATTGTCTGCGAAGGGCAAGAATCGTTAAAACGAGAAATATTCCGAAGAATTAATACATTGGGTGTTCCGCTGAGTGAATACGAGGTCTTGAATGGCTTGTTCTATGGCGAATATCTTCGCGGATTGACTTCATATTGTGAGAACGACCGAAATGCCAAGAAAATCCTTGGTGCCCCTGCCCGCGGTGCAGCAAGGCTTACTTTATTGAGATTATTAGGTGTTATCCGCAATTTTTCTGGAAGAGACGGTGTTTATGACTATGTTTCTTCTCACCAGAATCAGAGCTTTGAGGATGACCAAAAAGAGATTAAGAAATACGTCGATTTTGTTGCCGATATTTTTGAATCATATGGCGGCCAATTGCCTATTTACTTCAACTTAGCTATTAAGCATGTCAAAGATATTGCGATTTGGAAGCAGCACAAAGGAGAAATTAACGACAGGATTAAAGCTTATTTAAAGTCTGACGATGCCAAATTGACTAACCACGCAAAGGAAATAAAAGACATTATTCACGCTATCGTGGCTGGCATTTCAGTTGATCCAAAAAGATTGTTTACTGCCGATGACAAAGAGGCCTTGCTTAAAAAGGCCGTTTGCAAAGACAACAAATATCAATGCGCGATTTGCAAAATGTGGTTTACAGCGGACGAACTTCAAGTTGACCACGTTAAACCATGGGACAAGGGAGGAAGAACGGTTTTGTCCAATGCACAACTCTTATGTAGGGCGTGCAATATCCATAAGAGCGATGACGAAGATGATGACGATTAATTAGTTCTACAATCCGGTTAAACCGGAATCAGGAAGACCCTGGCCTCAATGGAGGCAAATCAATCCGATTACGTGATTTGTTAACAGCAAGGAGGGTCTTTTTAAATGCAAGACCAGAAAACGGAGACTTTGAGAGGCGTCATTTATGCCCGCTATTCATCGGACAACCAGCGTGAGGAGTCGATAGACGGCCAGTTGCGTGAGTGCCATGCCTACGCCGACGCCAAGGGCATCGAAATCGTCCACGAGTATATCGACAGGGCATTTTCAGCCCGCACGGACGAGAGGCCCGATTTCCAAAAGATGATTAACGATTCGGAGGGCAGGAGCTTCGACGTCGTTTTGGTCTGGAAGCTCGACCGCTTTTCGAGAAGCCGGTACGATTCCCTCCGCTATCGTGCCGTTCTCGGAAAGAGGAACATTAAGGTCATATCGGCCACCGAGAACATCTCCGACTCTCCCGAGGGCATCCTTTTGGAGTCGGTTCTCGACGGCATCAACGAATACTATTCGGCCGACCTCGCCCAGAAGATCAAGCGGGGCAACACGGACAACGTGCTGGAGGGCAAGTGGAACGGCGGAAGGCCGGCCTACGGTTATCGGACGGAGAACCAGCGTTTCGTGGTCGAGGAGAAGGAAAGCGAGGCCGTGAAGCTCGTCTATCATCTCTACACGACCACCAACTGTACCATCAACTCCTTGGTTTGCACCCTCAACGCCAAGGGCTATCGGGGCAGGGACGGCAAGCCTTTCCATCACGGAAGCGTCTGCTGGATGCTCCGTAACCGCAAATACATCGGCGAGTTCAGTTGCGGGGGCACCGTGAACAAGAGTTGCGTCCCTCCGCTTATCGACTTGAAGACTTTCGAGAAAGCCCAGGCTAAGCTGAAACGCAATTCCAGGGCCTCGGCGCGCTTCAAGGCTCAGGACGACTACATTCTCACCACCAAGCTCTATTGCGGCGATTGTGGGGCTTATATGGCGGGCGATTCTACCGACAAGAGGAGCGGGAGGGTCTATCGCTACTACACGTGCAGGAACGTGAAGAGGAACCATTCCTGTCACAAGAAGTCGGTCAGCAAGGAGTTCATCGAGACGCTGGTGGTCAATGAGGCTTTGAAGTTCCTCAATGAGGATGGGGTGGTCTCGAGGCTCACGGAAACCATCTATGCCGCCCAGTTCGGGGAGAACCCGAGGCTCGGTGAGCTGGAAGGCAAGATTGCCGACCTCGACCGCAAGATGTCGAACCTCATCAACGCCATCGAGGGTGGAATGGCCTACGAGGGCTTGAAGGAACGCTACGATGAACTGGCGGCCAAGAAGAAGGAACTGTCCCACGAACTCGAGGAGGAAAAACTCGACAATCCGACCCTGAGCAAAGACCAGATCCAATATGCCTTGCTCCGCTTCCAAACCGCCGACATTGAGAGCCTAGAAGACAGAAAAGCCTTGATCTGGGCCTTCATAAACTCGGTCTATCTCTACGACGATAAAGGCGGATACGCCTTAATTAATTTCAATTATAAAAAACATTCAAAAGTAACAACACCAAATGAAATAGTTAATGGAGCGAAAAAAATCAACTTGGCAGGAACGAACTATCCAAATTCTATCTATTTAATCGGAGATTGTGTTGGAGTCAAGGTTTCGCTATCAACGAAAAAAGAAAATTTGATTCCTTTTTATCATAAAAAAGATCGTTGATCTATTTTTTCAGATTAGGGGCAAGGAGTGTAATAAATAAGAAACTTTTTTATGAAAAAGAAAATATTTAATTTGATTTTGTTCTTTCTATCCATTTCCGCGTTGTTATGCGGAATAATTCTGTTTGCCGTAGGCGATTATTCCAAAATTGTTGATGTTTTCCTAGAAATTTTGGCTGCAATTGGTGGCGCCGGTGTCCCGGCTGAAATTACGCTCCAAATTACGATCCATCATTTTCAATATTATTCAATTAAACAAAAGCAAATTAACAATACGAATATTAAGCAATCACAGAAGGGCGGAGATGGATCGAACTTAAGCCAAGTGGGGGAAATTCACAATGACCGATAAGATGAAACAAGAAGCTGGGAACAATTCCCAGTTGGTTCAAGCCCAAACCATAAATTGCACAATTCAACGCGAGGTTTCAAAGGAAGAAGCGGAAAAAATTGTCAATGAACTTTTTGTTCAAAAAGCCCAAGAATTGACCTCTGTTGCAAGAGAAACCGCTTCAAAAAGGACTGAGGAGTTTGGCAAGGTTCTTATTCCTAGAATCGAGAAAATCGAGAATACTTTGGCGTCTTTTTCCGACCCGGAATTTCAAATACTTTTGGGATTGGCAAATAAAACTGCAATGCAAACTGACAATGTCGATGAATACAAGTTGCTGTCAGAGTTACTTGCCCACAAGATTCAAAAGCACGAAGATAAAAAATAGGCACTGGTATCAAACGTGCTATACAAATTGTGAATGAAATTGATACGGATTCTTTGCTATCACTCTCAATGTATTTTGCAGTTTCTATGTTCACTCCGATAGCTTCCGACGTTTCAAAAGCGCTCGGTGTTATGGATGACTTATTTTCCAAAATCATGCAGCATAGTCTTTTGCCAACTGGAACAGATTGGATGGATCAACTTGATGTACTTGGCTGCGTTAGAATTTCAGACGTTATGTCAGCTTCTAAATTAGAAGATATTTACCTTGGTTTTTTAAAGCAAAGGTTTGCTTGCGGCTTTAAAAAAGATAGCGATATTTATGTAAAAGCCCTGGGGCTGCTCAGCGCAACGCTCTTCCTCCCAGTATTCTTGTGCCAACTGAATTTGGCCCAAACTATTACAAATTGTCAATTACGGAAGAGAACGAGATTGACAAGTTGACTCTTGCTCAATCTTGGATGGTAACTGTCGATTTAACTAAAGAACAAAAGGAAGCACTGCATCAGATTTTCCATATGTATACTCAAAATCCCGAATTACAGGCAACATCCGATAGTAGCATTAGAAAAAAGTTTATAGATTATCCATCAATACAGGTCGTTTCTAAATGGTGGAACCAAATTCCACATTCTATGCAGATTACTTCGGTCGGGAAGGTTCTTGCTTACACAAATATTAAGCGAATTATTCCCGATATTCCCCCTCTTTACTAATCTTCTGAAAACTTAATTTTTAAGAATTATTTATTCCCCCGTTTAATCCCCCGTTTATTCCCCCCGCTATGCTATACTAATCACATAAAGATTTCACGGGAAGGATCGGCAATGGATATAGATTTTATTAAAACGATGATTAGCGATAATTCTGAGGCTGAATGGGTAGAATATAAAGAGAATTGGTACGAGCCCGAACAATTGGGCGAATATATTTCGGCTTTGAGTAATGGCGCGGCTATGAAAGGGCAGCCTTTCGGCTATTTTGTTTGGGGTGTCCAAGACAAGAGTCGCGAACTCGTGGGTACAGAATTTGATTGGAAGGTGGACTACAAGAAAGAACCGCTTGAGAATTATTTAGCGAGGAACTTGAATCCCAGTCTTAACTTCAAGTTCGAGCGTATTGCTGTCAATGGGAAACCGATTGTTGTTCTTTCTATTCCAAAAGCGGAGAAATACCCGACTTCTTTTGCGGGGCAGAGATATATTCGAATCGATTCCAGCAAAGCGAATCTTCGCGATTATCCACATCGCGAGTCAGAACTTTGGCAGATATTAACCGAAGGCGTCCCCTCTCTTGCCAACCTCGTCTCCGATAATCAGGAACTTTCTTTTGAGGGCTTATGGATGTTCTATGCCTCCAAAGGAGTCTCTTTAAGCAGAGCCACATTCAAGAAGAACCTAAACCTTCTCGTCAAATCTGGGAAATACAACAAACTTGCCGAACTTCTCTCTGACCAAAATCATATGCCTTTTCGAGTTTCTGTCTTCGCTGGCAAGACGAAGGCCGACCCGATGTTTTCTGTCAAGGAGTATGGCAATAAATGTGTTTTGATCAGTCTTTCCGAACTTTTGAACTATTTTGATGCCATTAATATCCCCCAAGCGGATGAACGCGACAGAAAGGTGGAACGCAAAGAAGTGCCGTTGTTTGATTCCGATGCTTTGCGGGAAGCCGTCATCAACGCGGTACTGCACAATCTCTGGATTGAGGGAAACGCTCCTATGATTACCGTTTTTTCTGATCGAATCGAGATCCTTTCCCATGGCGGGATTCCTTTTGGGCAAACGAAACTCGGCTTTCTCTCGGGCGAAAGCGTTCCGGTCAATAAAGAGCTGTCAGAGATCTTTTTACAGCTTCATCTTTCTGAAAAAACAGGTAGGGGTGTTCCAAGAATCGTTAAGGCTTTTGGAGAAAGCGCCTTTGACTTCGGCGAGAATTCAATCAATGTTACGATTCCTTTCACTCGGATTAATGCTGTTGATTACCAAACCTCTCCCTTTACTGGGGGAATAAGCGGGGGAACAAATGGGGGAATAAAACTCCGTCTCAATAAGACCCAACTTGCTGTTCTCAAAGAAATGAGAAACGACCCGAATATCACAACCAATATTCTTGTTGGAAAATTGGGTCTAGGCGAAACGACAATTGAGAGAAATATTGCCTTTTTGAAGAAAAACAACTATCTGGAAAGGGTCGGGTCTAAAAAGGATGGTTACTGGAAGATTCTTCAGTGATATTCGGTTCGGATTTTTGTTCCCGTGAAAACCGTGTTGACTTTGATGAATCCTGTGGCAATTTGCTTTTTCTGTTTCAGGCCAAAGATGCTGATGGATAAAAAGTGGACTTAAAAGTAGTAAAACAGGATATTTTAATATACTAAATTGATAAAAATACATACACATAGTAGAATAATGCTATGGATAGAAAACTATATCATGGAAGCGATCGGATAATCGAAAAGCCATTCATTGGCGTTGGAAACGTCCACAACGATTATGGACTCGGCTTTTACTGCACGACAATCGAGTCGCTTGGCAAGGAGTGGGGAGCGAGAAAAAACGGAGTTGGTTATGTCAATATTTATAACCTCCGCGATGATCGGTTCAGTATTCTCGATCTGACGAAGTCCCCCTTTGACGATGTCCTGTATTGGGTCGCCCTTCTTATGCATAACCGAGACATTTCCAGCGAGCTTAAGACAAATTATCCGCGTGAACTCGAATACTTGGAGAAAAACTATCTCATTGATATCAGCAAATATGATGTCGTTATCGGCTATCGAGCGGATGATAGTTACTTTCGTTTTCCCGAGGCGTTCGTCCGAAGCGAAATCACTTTCGAATCGCTCAAGAGGATTTTCGATGCCGGCGAGCTCGGCAAACAGTATGTCCTGATATCGAAAAGAGCCTTTGACAATATTAGATTTGTTGGGTATTTCGAGGTAAATGAAAAATACAGAAACGACTACTATTCGAGAAAGGCCGGAGCGGATAAGCTTTTTGCCGACTTACTAAACGAAGACCGTTATAGCGGGGGCAAGAGGCTTCGGGACATGGTGATGGACGATGAAAATAAATAAGGACAATTTTTCGCGTTTGTTCGTGCTGGCAAAGATTCAGAAGGTAAATCTTCGCTCCTTTTCCAACATGCTATTGAAATATGGGGGTTTAACGTTAGGGGAAGAAGATGGCGTCCCATCGCTGGCTGTTCTGTTCAACGAAATAACCGGCTTATATCTTCAAGAGGATAAGAGCTATGGGGTGTATGACGATGCCTATTGGTGCGGAACGGCCTATTTTTATTTGTTTGAGAAAACCGGGAAACCCTTGTCTTATATCCTCCTGAAAATGCCTTTGGATCGATTGATGGAGATGTATGGCGTCTATCACGAAATGGATTATTCATCCGTTTTGGCGCGGTTTAACGAAATTGAAAAAGAAAAAACCATCCTGCGTATTTTGTGCGAGAGAGAAAAAATCAGCGTTCCTCAATTGAGCAAGCGACTCTCCATTAGCGTTGGGGTGCTTAAAAAATACAACGCAGCGGACGAATATCTCTACGCCGCTTCTTTTCAAAAAATCTATCGGATTCAGAAGTTTTTTGAGGTTCCGTTTTCTTTGTTTGCCGAAAAAGAACTGATAGGGAATCGTGTGTGAATCTAAACGGGCATTGGGGGATTTTGACTGCCCTCGGTCTCGAAAGAAACTTTGCTTGCTTTGAAAAGGAAACGGAGGAAAGGAAATAGGGCAAGCCCAAAAGGCCAGTTTTATGTTGGCATTCCTGCGGTGTTTGTTGTTTTATCCCTCTTTGTCTTGGACACAGAAATGATTTTTCGCCCCGATTAAACGTACATTTGAGCGTACCTTATGAATGTACATTTAGAAGTACATTAATGAGGCATGCTTATGCCAACCATCAGCATTGCCGATGCTCGAAAAAATATCTTTGAATTAGCCGATAAATCTAAAGAAGCGGCCTCGCCTATCCTTGTGGTGAATTCTCGAGGAAGTAATTTTGTTGTGATCTCAGAGGACGATTGGAACGACATTCAAGAGACCCTCGCCTTGGCTTCAGTCCCCGGCTTCGGGGAGACAATCAAAAAAGCCAAGAAGGAAGACTACTCGAAGAAAAAGCCTTATTCGGAGAATGAAAAGTGGTAAATTACGTCATCAAGTTTTCTTCTTACGCCGAAAAGGACAAGAAGAAACTGAAGCAATCCGGTCTTGAGGAAAAAGCCCGGAAACTCCTAGGCGTTATTCAAATGAATCCTTTTCAGAATCCTCCTCCTTATGAAAAGCTGAGAGGCGACTACCAAGGATGCTATTCGAGGAGAATCAATATTCAACGCCATCTCGTTTATGAAGTCGATGAAGCAAACAAAGAGGTTCATGTTCTCCGGATGTGTACCCATTACGAATAAGATTTAAAAGTGCGCCCGATTCGTCGTCTGGTTTTGACTAGTTCCGGTTCGGATATGAAACGGCTCGCTCCACCAAAGCGAAACGTATCCGAACCTTGAAAGAGGCTCGGATTTTTTATTGCGTTTCGTTTGATGGTTTTAATAATGTTATGCCGTTAGATGCCACTTGATGTCGTTGCTCTTTTTTCATCTCTAAAAGTCTTTGTTTTGTTAAGTGAAAAAGCAAAAAGTTTCGATTGAATGCCCATTACTTGATTTCGGTTTTACTAAAAATCAGTATTCCTTCGGCTAGCCCTAAGCCATTTCCAATTATGAAAACACGAATAATCGTATCGATTTTTGTTGTTTTTTCTTTGCGTTCGATATATAAATTTCGCGTTGTGAAACTAGGAACGAAGAAAACGCGAGTTTCATGAGTACCAAAGTCATAACTAAATAGCAGGCGCACTAGTCGACCTTGTTCCGTGATAAATGACTCGGATAGTGGAGATCTCCTAATTAGTTGTTCTTACTCTCGCATTGGCCTTAAGACAAAGGCTCTAAGGCTTTCATAGTCCTCTAGAAAGGTAACATTTATGAAGAAAATTGTTTTCGTTATGCTTGCTAGCGCTTTGCTCGCGAGCTGCGCTTCTACGAAGTCGTCATCGAGCGCCACCGCTGAAGCCGATAAAGTCATTGCCGGCGAAGATATGGATCCGGAGGGAGGAGCAGATTTATACGCCAAAGGTGGCGACCACGCTGATTCCCCCTACTATGGGCATCCTGATTTCTATAACGCCACGAGCAACGATCATTTGACCATCATCAATCATTTCAAGACTTTCCAGCAAACCACCGAATATACTTGCGGCCCCGCTAGCACCCTTATGGCGCTCTATAACCTTGGTGTCACCACTTACACCGAGCGTTCTCTTGCCGTCGGCATGAAGACCTCGTGCGATATTCAGACCAACGGCCTTCCGGGAACCGCTGATGAGCCGGGCGAATATGGCACCAGCATTCCGAATATGGTCAGCTTCCTTAAGGCCGATAAGACCCTAAAGATCGAGGCCACGAGCTATAAGGAAACCTACGCCGCCACCGACCTTATCACAGATGGAGCCGATCAAGGCAACATCAAAGGCACCTTTGAAGGCTGGGCCCCTTACGCTTCGGGCCTTGACGAAAAAGGCAACCCGATTTATGTCGAAGACGCCAAAGACAGCGCCTTCGTCAAATGGATTCTTGGCTACCTTAATAAGAAACTCGCCATCACCATTCTTTGGGGCGATTGGGATGGCCACTATCAGGACATCATCGGTTATGACACGATGGGCACCGCTGGCATCGGAGACGACATGATCGTCTTGGCCGATTCCTATGACACCAGCGACCATTGCCAAGATGGCTACTATTGTGTTCCGGCTGAGCGTTTCTTCTCTATGTGGGTGGAACGCAACGTCGTGTCCAAACCTTACCAGGTTCAGCAGTTTGTCGTCATCAACAAAGCCAACTAATTAGTTACTACAGGCTCTCGGCATTTCTCAAACGGGAAGACGGGAGCCTTTTTATTGTATAATTACCAAAAGGGCGGTTGGAGGAGACACAATGAAACAGACCGAGAAAATGATAAAAGGCGAGTTATACAACTCTTCAATCAAAGAGCTCCACGATGCCAAAATGGCTGAGCAGGAACTCCTTTTCGAGTTCAATAACCTCCATCCTAGTGAAGAATCCAAACGCGTTGCTCTTTTGCACAAGATTTTCCCTCATTTAGGCAAGAATGCCTGGCTGGAACCAACCGTTCGTGTAGAGTATGGCTTTAACGTTTATATTGGTGATAACTTTTACGCGAATTATGATTGCAAATTCCATGACATTTGTCCGATAACCATCGGCGATAACGTTATGCTAGGGCCCAATGTCATTTTGGCTACCCCGATGCATCCTTTGCTGGCTGAAGAAAGAAATCCCCAGCAATTCCCAGATGGTTTTTATAACATTGAGTATGGAAAGCCGATCAAAATCGGTTCTGGCGTCTGGTTAGCCGCCGGTGTCATCGTCTGTGGCGGCGTGACGATTGGAGACGATGTTGTTATCGGCGCTGGAAGTGTCGTCACGCATGACATTCCATCCCATTCATTGGCCGCTGGCTGTCCATGCAAAGTCATTAGGCCGCTTAGCGAAAAAGATCGGATGTTTGCGCCAGGCGAAAGAAACAAAACTCACACCGATTGACGAATTATTTATTATCGGTTTGCGCTATTGAGACCCTCCGTTTCTCAGGAAACGCCATTTTTTTGATTCGTTCGCTGACGGAACCGGACAGTTAACCACATTTGTTGGTTTATTTATTTTGAATTCGGTCTATAACAAAAGTGGGTATCAAATTATGAAACACAATCTTAATGTTGGTTTTCTTGGCCTCACGATGGTTGCCGCCCTTCTGTCTAGTTGTGGTAATCCACTAGAAAAAGAATACGGACCGACAATCAAACGGGCTGACGCGATGAACGCCCTACAAACGGTCATCAACACCAATAGTGCCTCTAGCGTTACGGTGCCTACCGCTTTTAAGGCTTCTCATACCGATACGGCGGCGATCATTCTCTTTGTCATTCCTTATACGGAGAATATGAGCTATGACAAAACGAACCAATATTATTACAGCGAGATTGGCAGTATTAAGAGATGGGTCTTTGTTAAAGATGGCACGCTTTACGATGCCAAATACTCAAAGAGCAGCAAAACCGACGCCAATTCATCGACCTACGAAGTCGAAACAAAAACTTATACAGTTTCAACCGCCGGTTTTGATAATGAAGTTCAGGTTGCGGTTAATGACAAGAATGGGCTGACCTTCTTGGAATCGCGAATCGATCCGCAAACCATTTTCTCCAAAGCCAATATCGCAGAACCGACTGCCATGCTTGCCAAACTCAAGAAATTCAATGATAACGGTGGCTCTTATACCGATAACTCCACCACTTATACCATCGCCAATGAGCAATATCGTTCTAATGCCGACGGGACTCTTTATATCAGCTTCACTCAAAATAGCGTTAGTGGCAGCGACAACAAATCCACTTCCACCTACACCATGGGCATTAAGAACTATTTGACGGTTACCGACCGCAACAAACAGTCGTTGCTCGATTATGGGTACAACTATACCTGGGAAGCGCCGACATTAAGCTATCCAGACCTTTCGACTTACGTTAAAGAATAATCAAAATCGTTGAAAATCCACCAGTTTTTTGAGCCTTTAAAATGTTTTTTCTATGTTTTTGGTTCAGTAGTTAGTTCCTTCGTTGGGTCGTGGTATCATAGAAGAACGCAGACACTTAAGTGTCTCCCACAACATTATGAAACAAACATTTAAAAAGCCCTGGTTCGCCAAAACCATCATTTTGGTCCTTTTTGTTTTTATTTTCTTTTTGAACTTCGTTGCTTTGCAGTTACCGCTTGATGTCTCTCCGGCCGAGAGTCTTTGGTCGTTAGCTACCAACGCCAGCACCGGAACGGCAAGGATATATCCGCTCGTTCTCCAATTGGCTTTCTATGTCTCCATCTTTGCGGTTGCGTTATCGGTTTTTGACCTTGCCGCCAAAAAGAACGCTGGCAATTTCATCGGTGTTTTCTATTACTTGGTTTTCGCGATTGCCATCATTGTTTATCAGCCTCTTTATCACACTCTAAAGACCTCCATCATCGCGATGGAGATCATCAGCGTCATCCTTTCCGTCGTTTGTTTTGCCTTGGCCGTTCGTGCCAAGAAACTGTCGAAGCTTGATGCGCCGGCCGTTGCTCCCTTAACACTTAAATCGAATAGATTGGCTTTTGGGATTTTGGTTGTTGATATCGCGTCGCTGCTCTTATTGCTCTTTTCTTTATTGTTTATCCCGCTTTACACCGTCAGCAATGGTTCCACTTCTCAAACTTGCATCTTTGCCACCGCTCTTTTCTCTAAGTCAGCGGCCCTCGAAGATTCCATTTATGCGCTCGTTAACATGGCGCTTGTGATTTTCTGCGCTCTTTATTTTGTGTTCTCACTTTCGTCCTTCTTCAGCGACAAAAAAGACTTTGTCGCCAAATCCAAGAATTTCATGGTTATTCTTCTTTCCGTCAGCATGGAATTCTTCTTGCTTGGTTATATTATTCAGTTCGTTTATTCGATCCAAAGCTTCACCGCTTCGTCCATCTCGTACATTCTCTTCTTTGCCATGATGGCGATGACTCTTGTCTATGCCATCCTCAAAGGCAAATTCGATGAAGCCAACATTCCTCCCGAAGCCAAAAAGAAGCCCGTCAAGCCGCTTAAAAAGGCCGCTCCGCTTATCTTCGTCCTTATTTTCACTGTCTTGACCTTCTGCTCCATCTTCTTAAATGTCATCAAGATTCATTTCACCTCGGGCGGTTACACCGAAGATTTGGCAGTTACGGGTTTGAAGCTCTTGCAGGATTATCCTTCTCTTGGCTCGGGCTATCAGGCCGTGGCCTTCGCTATCATGGTCATGCTTATTTGCTCGGGAAGCGGTCTCTTCCTTGTTCTCGTTTCTTATTTCTCCCACTACAAGCACTATGAGACCTTAGCCAAAGTCGTTGCCTACGTTAACATCTTCTTAGTCTTTATCTTCGGCGTCTCGGGCCTCTATTTCACCGTCGCGGCGGAGATTACAAAGGAAAGCACTAAAAACGTCATCGAATACTATGGTTACACCTATAGCGACGACATGACTTATCGCATTCACACGGATGTTCTTTATATTCTTCTCGCTGACTTGGTTGTCCTTGGCGCGATGATTTGGCGGAGGGCTCTTGATGGCAATAAGACCGAATTCGAGTTGCCGGATGGTTTGCTGGGCGGAGGCGCGGGCACTGGTGCCGCTTCGGCTGGCGCCAACGAAGAGACAAACGCTGTTGGTTTTGACCCCTGCCCTGCCTTTACGGAATTGGATTCCAAAGCCAAAGACTTCAAGATCGATTTGGAAAAACGCAAGATGTCGATAGCCCCGGCTGGAACCCTTTCCGATCTTGTGAAGTTCGTGGTCGAATATGCCCGCGATAGCCGCCTCCATTTGTCTTATCGCGAAGAAGACATTGCGACGTTCATTTCCGGCCTTGGCGCTTGCCGTTTGACCATTCTCCAAGGTATGTCTGGCACCGGCAAAACCAGTTTGCCGAAAATTTTCTCGGAAGCCATTGACGGCAATTGCGACATCATCGAGGTGGAATCGAGCTGGAAAGACAAGAACGAACTCTTGGGTTACTACAACGAATTCAGCCGTACCTACACCCCGAAAAAATTCACGCAGGCTCTTTATAAGGCCGCCCTTAATCCTGAAATTCCGACCTTCATCGTTCTTGATGAAATGAACCTTTCTCGCATCGAATATTATTTCTCGGATTTCCTCTCCTTGATGGAGAACGAAGAGAATAAGCGCGAGATCAAACTCATTAATATCAAACTCTCGGTGAAAGAAGAAGATGGCAGCGTTAAACAATATGGCGCCCTGACGGATGGCCATACTCTCAAAGTTCCACCCAATATTTGGTTTATCGGCACCGCCAACCGCGATGAATCGACTTTCGTGATTTCGGACAAGGTTTATGACCGTGCCCACACCATGAACTTCAATAAGCGCGCGCCGAAGGTGCGTGATTTCGATGAGCCAATCCCGCAAAAGTTCTACACCTACGACATGATTGCCGGTTTGCTTAAAGAGGCAAAAGAAAAAGGCAAATTCGACGCCGAAAACGACGAGACCATCAAGAAGGTCGAAGCGCTTCTCGCTCCTTTCAACATTAGCTTCGGCAACCGTATTCTCTTGCAGATGGAAAACTTCGTCGATATTTATGAACAATGCTTCCCCGACCGCGATGTTCGCGCCGAGGCCGTGGAGACCATTCTCCTCAGTAAGGTCGTGGCCAAACTCGAAGTGAAGACGATTGACGACAAAGAAGGCTTAGTCAAGGATTTCGAAGACCTTAATCTCCATCGCTGCGCCGAGTTCATCAGCAAGCTCAATGAGGACTGAGGATGAACAAAGACTCCGATAAGCTGCATTTGGAGGAATACCACCGTCTTGAGACCCTTCTTAAGCCGATGGATTCTTTCGTCACGGCTCATCCGGAACTAACCTATATTCAGTTCGACTATTTGGCCGTTCATGATTTGACTCTCTTTACCGTTGAGCCAGATATTGATTTTGCTTTTCTTACCACCATCACCGATAAGGTTTTGACTTCCATGCCTGCCATTAAGCGCATTTTCGGCAAGCCCATCATCAACCTTAAAGACAACGATGACGTATTGCCCGTCGAAACGGTTCGGGTCATCAATCAAGCCACTATGCAGCATCTCGCCAATCACGCGACCGATGTGGCTAATTTGACCGCTAGCGGCGTGAAGCCACAGAAACTGCTCACTCAAATTTACGAGGATGACTATGGCATCTACGAGAACTTGATTTTCTGCAATTTCATCGATGAGACACTTCGCTATGCCCGTCACAACATGGCGTATCTTAGAAACCTCGTTTACGCAAAAGAGATTCTTGAGTTTAACCTTCTCGAACGGGTCAACCACATGAATTACTTCCTGACAATTGGCAAGCTTCACATGGGCTATATCCGCGACTTCGATAAGTACTATTCCGTTTCCAAAAAGCTCTATACCAAACTCCAAACCGTCATCAACACGATCCAGCCACGTCTTGTTAAGCCTGTCTACAAAAACAATAAATTTCGCAATCCCCGCCTGCCTTTAAAGAAAACGAATATTTTCTTGATGCAAAAAGACTACCATCAGGTCTACGTTCTTTATAAGTGGATGCTGAACCGGAAGCCTTCGACCAAAGAGGAAATGCTCATCGACATGGTGAGCCTAAAACGCCAATACTTTTCCTTTGTCGAAGCCTTATTGATTTTCGCGGTTGGGAATTTCAACTTCGAGATACCAGAAGAAACAAAAATGAATTTGGCTCAGCTCGATGCAATCTTTACTTACAAAGGCTGGTCGCTCGAGATTAAAAACGTCGCCAATGAAGGGCTTTTGCTAAAAGTTAGCAAAGAGAGAACCTATTCCGTTCTCTTAGTTCCGGATGCCGATTTCGATTTAAAGGACCCTTTAGCCTATTTTGGCCCCGAGTATGGGGCCGACGAAACGATCGTGTGCACGCCGTTTGAAAAGGAACCGAAGAGCGGCCTTTCGTTCATCAGCATGGAAGACGTGGAATCCTTTAGGCGCCTCCAGCAAATCGTGCTTCGGGCAATGATTTATAGCGACGTGAAGAAAGACCAATGCCCCTTCTGCTCAAACGAGCTTACCTATGAGTCGAAGAAAAACGATTTTGCCTGCGACAATTGCCGAACCGAAATTCATGAAGGCCATTGCCCAGATACCGGGAAGGCTTATTTCTACACCACAATCGGTGGCAGCCAACGGGTGGAGATCAATCGATCTGATTTTGGCAAAGACGAACAATGGCTTTATAACCGCAAAGTCGAATCATTGATGCATTTCCGAAACATCACCCCGATAAACGAAAAAGGCGAAGTCGTATGTCCGTTCTGTGGCAAAGTTCATAAAGAAGATATTAAAAAATAGGCGCAAAACTCACCTATTTTTTGCAAAACCCCAACGGATTCTTATTTATCTAGACCTTTTTTACCTGTCCAATAGCCAATGCCCCACACCTCAAAGGTGTAGCGTTTTTCGAGTTTGCTTGTCTCGTAATCCACGTAATAAAGTTTCCCTTTGTTGACGACGAAATTCGCTGGATAGTAATCCATGTTGACGTTGCCTTCGTTGGCTTTTTTAGCCATTTTAGCCACTTGAGGAATGTATTTAGAGACGTCCTTTTTACGTTTGATCAGTTCGGCGATTGTCGGGCCTTTGATGTATTGTTTTAAGACTAGCTCCTGATCAAAGTCGACATAGATGCAACGCGGCATTTTGATATGGAGTTGGAGCAAATAGGAATAGCAATCGTATTCCGCCTGAATCTTATTGCCGAACTTGTAATAGGAAACCTTTTCGTGGTGGATACGTTTGATTACGTAATAATGGCCCAACCTTTTGACGAGGTAGGAATAGCCGCCCTTGCCTTTACCTAAGAGGCGAATTGGATGGTACTTTTTGTCGTTGATCCAGATGTCTTCCATAGCCCTTTTACTTTACACCCTTTTGATGTCTTGGCGTGGCTTCTAAACTATTTTTGCTACGCAAGGCTACAAAGTTTTCCTCTTTGGTCTCATAATCTAATCATGAAGAAAATTAACGTAATCTTAGATTGCGACCCCGGGCATGATGACGCGGTCGCTTTGATGCTAGCTGGGAAAGCCCCCGAGATAAATCTTTTGGGCATTACGGTCGTGGCGGGAAACCAAACGATCGAGAAAACGACGCGGAACGCCTTGAATCTCTGCCAATACTTAGGTATCGATGTTCCAGTCGCCATGGGTTCAAGCCATCCTTTGGTTAAGGAACCCGTCATTTGCCCTGAGATTCATGGCGAAAGCGGTTTGGATGGTTTTACCTTTCCACCGCTAAAGAAAGAAAAAGACCCTCTTGATGGTGTTTCATTCATTATCAAGACTTGTCTTAGCCATGATGAGGTCGTGCTCGTCCCGACAGGCCCTCTCACCAACATCGCCCGAGCTTTAACCCAAGAGCCGAAGATCAAAGAGCATATTTCCAAGATTGTTTTGATGGGCGGATCCATCGGAGCTGGTAACGTTACGCCAGCCGCTGAGTTCAATATCTTCGTCGATCCTGAAGCCGCTGACATTGTCTTCAATTCTGGCTTGCCCGTTTATATGAATGGCCTCGATGTTACGAGAAAGGTTCTTGTTCTTTCGTCGGTCGTGGAACGGATGGAGAAGATCCACAACAAGGCCAGCGACCTCTTCGTGGCCCTTATGAACGCCTTCAACGCCAACCAGAAGAAAGTCTTTTCCTGGAGCAAAGGCGGACCTTTGCACGATCCTGTGACGATTGTCAGCCTCCTCGATCCTTCATGCGTAACTTATAAGTACATGAACGCCGTTATTGATGTCTCGAAAGGCCCAAGTTATGGTCGGACGAACTGTGACCAATATGATTATCTTAAGCAAAACCCCAACGCTTTTGTGGCAACGGATATCGATGTCGCTAAATATTGGGATGAAATCGAACGGGTCTTGAGGTTATACAAATGAGATCAATCTACGTTCTAGGCAGTCTCAACATGGACCTTGCCATCTATGGCGATAAGTATCCAGATGCGGGAGAAACCCTCAAAGGTCATGGTTTTCGAACGGGTGCCGGTGGTAAGGGGCTCAATCAAGCCGTAGCTGCTAGTCGCCTTGGCGGAAATGTCCATTTTCTAGGAGCCATTGGCAAGGATGCTTTTGGAGCCCAAATGAAGGAGACACTTTCAAAAGCCGGCGTCGATGTTTCTCATGTCGCCGAACGGTCCAACGTCTCAAGTGGCGTGGCTTTAATCGAAGTGGTTAATGGTGAGAATCGCATCATGATTGATTCGGGGGCCAATGAAACCATTTCCGAAGCCGAAGTAGATGACTTTTTGTCCTTAAGCCAGCCTGGAGATATCTTTTTAACCCAAGGTGAGAACAATTTCGAGGCCGCCAGTTACGCGATTAAGAAAGCTCACGAAAAGAAACTCGTGGTCGTCGTGAATTCCGCGCCAGCCGACAAAAGGATTGTCAAAGAAACGCGGAATATCGACATCATCACTCCTAACGAGACGGAGTTCGCGGCGTTGACTGGCAGCAAAGATTACGCCAAGAAAGGCTATTTGCTTGATACCCCAATTCTCATTGTGACGTTAGGGAAGGCCGGATCATTTGTTTCCACCGCGGGAGGCTCTTTTATCGAACCAGCCGTTAAGGTTAATGTTGTTGACACGACGGGAGCTGGCGACGCCTATTGCGGCGCGCTTGTCTATTTCCTTTCCGCCAACGAGGACATCAAGAACGCCGTTCGTTTGGCTGGCCATTACGCTTCTTTGAAAACAACCAAAAAAGGCACCGCTGTTGCGATGCCTACTAGTGACGAATTTTCTCTTTTTGAGAAGACTCTTATTTAGTTTTTCCGAAATTGTCCATGCCGACAATGAATAAGTGAGAAGCGACCGCTCGGGTTTCGGGCGAATTGTCTAGTTCGCCGTTCAAGACAAACTGAGCGAAGAAGACAAAGCTTCTAAACATCCACATATAGAAGAAATAGTACTGCAAATCATCTTTTAGACCGAGGTAACTGAAGCATTTTTTAGATTCTGCGCTGATGTCCGTGCGGAATTCATCGATATCGGCCGGTTTTTCAGGGCGCGGGAAGATGTGCCCATAGTTGATTGACCAGCCGATGTAATTCGGATTAGTCAAATAGAAATCGACCATTTTATTCCAATACACGTCGGATGGTTGGTGCTCTTGTAGAATGAGCTTTTCGACGTAGGCAGCACTATCTTCAAAGATTTTGTGATCAGCAATGGAGATTAGGTTATCTTTGCTTTTGAAGTGGTCGTAAATGACGAATTCGGAAATCTCGCAAACCTTGGCAATTTCTTTCGTTGAAAGTTTGTTGGCTTCGTTTAAGGAGCCAATTTGAATTGTCGCGTCGATGATTTTCTCATCTATGTTGTCGAGATGACGGTAAGACATTGATTGCTTGTTAAGCGAAAATCTTTCTACTTAACGCAATAGATTATCGCACAGAAGTCGCTTAATAGTCATTGCTATTTCGGCTTTTTTAATTTTTTTATTGGTTCTCTTAACTTATTTTTTACCTTTTTGATATAGCAGAATAACCTCCATTCCACTTTTTTGCAGTGATTCTTCAAGATTACCGCGTTGTTTATTGAGCAATAAAAGAAGCGTTTTGTCGGACATATTAATCAATAATTGATATTCTGGTTATTTCTTTTCGTCCCTAGTTAAATTTTAAAATCTTTATTTGCTTGTTTTTGGATTTTATTAAAAATAAGCACATTGTAAATTATTCTGTTTCTCTCTTTTGAAACATTTGCGCGCGCACGGGTGCGCGAGAGGTTATACTAGATACATGGATTTTTCAGGTTGGGAAAAGCTTTCCCTTGTTGACTATGACGATAATTTGACCACCACCGTTTTTATGGCGGGCTGCAACTTCCGTTGCCCCTTCTGCCACAATAGTTCTTTGGTGCTTGATCCGGCCCACGCTCCGACAATTCCTTGGAGTGAGATCTTGGATTATCTCAAGAAGCGTCGTGGCGTTCTCGATGCCGTTTGCGTGACGGGCGGAGAACCTACATTGATGCCGGATCTCGAAGATAAGCTTCGGGACATCAAATCTTTGGGTTATAAAGTCAAATTAGATTCCAACGGTTCGCATCCAGCCGTTTTAAAGAAAGTCGTCTCTGAAGGCCTCGTGGATTATGTGGCTATGGATATCAAGAATAGTTTGGTTAAATATCCGATGACGATTGGCACCACTTCCGTGAATCTTGACGACATCAAAGAGTCGGTCGATTTCCTTATTCATGGCCAAATCGGCTACGAGTTCCGCACCACTGCGATCGAAGAATATCACAGCATGAAAGACTTCGAGGCGATTGGAGCGTGGCTAGAAGGAGCCAAGCGTTATTACATTCAGCGCTACATCGATAGCGATAACTGCATCAGCCACGGTCTCCATATGTTGAATAAAGAAAAGGCCTTGGAAGCCAAGGCCATTATGGAGAAGTATGTCGTTCTCGCGTCGTTACGCGGTTACGATTGAGCTTTTTTGAAGAGATATTGAGCGGCGCTTAGACTGGCGATAGCCCCATCGTTGCAAGCGGTGGTCAGCTGGCGCCATTTTTTGTCGCGGCAGTCGCCAGCGGCATAAACGCCAGGAGTCTTCGTGCCCATGTTCTCATCGGTGACGATATAGCCTTTGTTGAGGTCTACAAGATTGGAGAAACGGTCGTTGTCGGGGACTTGGCCAATGGCAACAAAGGCCCCATCGCAGACGAACTCTTTTTTCTCTTTCGTCTTCGTGTCGGTAAAGGTAACAGAATGAAGCTCTTTCTCGCCATTGAAGGAAATCCCTGAAAGGTTATGGAAGATCTCCACGTTCTTAAGATTTAAGAGGCCTTTCACAAGGATATCGTCGGCGAAGAACTTGTCGAAGAGAGTAACGACGGTGACTTTATGGCAATAACCAGCGAGCATGATGGCGTATTGGAGGGCGCTATTGGCGTCTCCGATGACCACCACGTCTTTGCCTTCATAGAAAGGGCCATCGCAGACGGCGCAGTAGCTGACGCCATGACCAAGAAGACGATCCTCGCCTTCAATGCCAAGCTTCCGATGCTTAACGCCCGTCGCAATGATGACACTATTACCTTCGTAGGTGCCAAAGTTGCCAGTTACTTTGAAGTAATCGTCAACGGGTTCGATGGATTTGGCTTCATCGAGCTCATATTGGGCGCCTAAAGAAGAAATCTGATCGAACAAGGTGCTAGAGAAATCCAATCCCGAAATAACTTTTTGGGAAGGAAAATTCTCTACGCGCGGCGAATCAGCGATTTGGCCGCCGAAGTTCTCCTTCTCAACAAGAAGAACCGATTTGCCAGCGCGGCAAGAATAGAGGGCCGCCGTCATCGCGGCCGGCCCTCCACCGATTATCAGAATATCAGGCCGCATGGCTTCCCTTCGATTTCTCGATGAAGCCGCGGATGAGCGAGGCGTTCTCGTAAACGTCGTAGCTATCGCCATTCGGTACTAGAAGCGTTGGGGCTTTGGTAACACCGTAGGCAATCGTGGTGTCCTTTTCGGACGTCGCGTCGATGTTGCGATACTTGATGCCTTCTTTGTCGAGCATCATCTTGGCCATCTTGCAGTTCGGGCAAGTCGGCGAGGTGAAGAGCATCAGTTCGGTGACTTTCGGAGCTTCGCGGTTAACGGGCTTCTGCTCGCAATCGCAATGATCGTGGAGTTCTGGCTTCGGATTGGCGTTCTCGTCGACTTCATAAGTCTTACGATCACGGAACTCCTGGGCTTTGCCATCGTTCCAGTTCTTGACTGGGCGATAATAGCCGGTGATACGGGAGTAGACTTCAGTCTCTTTGCCGCAAATCGGGCATTTCCAGACTTCGCCAGCGATGTAACCATGGTCTTCGCAAACAGAGTAAGTCGGGCTCATGGTGTAATACGGAAGCTTATAGTTCTCGGCAATCTTACGAACGAGCTTCATGCAGCTCTCATAGTTCGGAAGCTTCTGGCCTAAGAAGGCATGGAACACGGTGCCAGAGGTATAAAGGGTCTGGAATTTGTCTTCGATGTCGAGGGCCTTGAAGATATCGGTGGTAAAGCCAACTGGTAAGTGCGAGCTGTTGGTGTAATAAGGAGTTTCGCCAGGTTTGCCAGCGGTGATAATATCCGGATACTTCTCTTTATCGTGCTTAGCAAGACGATAAGCTGTCGACTCAGCCGGTGTGGCCTCGAGGTTGAAGAGGTCGCCATATCTCTCCTGATAGTCGGAGAGACGACTTCTCATATGGTTCAAGGTCTCAGCGGTGAAAGCCTGAGCGTCTTCATTGGTGAGGTCATGCTTAATCCAGCGAGCGTTTAAGCAGGCTTCGTTCATGCCGACAAGACCGATGGTCGAGAAGTGGTTCTTGAAGGAGCCAAGATAGTGATGGGTGTACGGATAGAGTCCGCCATCAAGAAGCGCGGTGATTGTCTTGCGCTTGGTATCGAGCGAACGGGCCGCGATATCCATAAGGTGATCAAGGCGGGCGAAGAAGTCCGCTTTATCAGTCGCAAGATAAGCTAGACGCGGCATATTGAGTGTGACGACGCCGATACTGCCAGTCGACTCGCCGCTTCCGAAGAAGCCGCCGCTCTTTTTGCGGAGCTCACGAAGGTCGAGACGGAGACGGCAGCACATCGAGCGGACATCAGACGGCTTCATATCGCTGTTGATGTAGTTGCTGAAATACGGGGTGCCATATTTGGCGGTCATCGTGAAGAGAAGCTTGTTGTTCTCGGTTTCGCTCCAGTCGAAATCTTTGGTGATGGAGTAAGTCGGGATCGGGTATTGGAAGCCGCGTCCATTGGCATCGCCTTCGATCATGACTTCGATGAAGGCCTTGTTGACCATGGCCATCTCTTCTTTGCAATCCTTGTACTTGAACGGCATCTCTTGTCCGCCGACGATGCAGTTAAGTTCCGCCATATCATCAGGGACAGTCCAGTCTAAGGTGATGTTGGTAAACGGAGCCTGCGTGCCCCAGCGAGACGGGGTGTTCACACCGTAAATGAAGGATTGAATAGCTTGTTTGACTTCTTTGTAGGTGAGGTTATCGGCTTTCACGAACGGAGCAAGATAAGTATCGAAAGAGCTGAAGGCTTGCGCGCCAGCCCATTCGTTTTGCATGATGCCAAGGAAGTTGACCATTTGGTTGCAAAGGGTCATCAAGTGACGAGCCGGAGCCGAAGTGATTTTGCCAGCGACGCCGCCGAGTCCTTCCTTGATTAATTGTTTGAGCGACCAGCCAGCGCAGTAGCCAGTGAGCATAGAAAGATCGTGAATGTGCATATCCGCATTGCGGTGCGCGTCAGCGACTTCCTTGTCATAGATTTGGCTGAGCCAGTAGTTGGCAGTGACCGCGCCGGAGTTGGAAAGAATCAAGCCGCCGACAGAATAAGTGACGGTCGAATTCTCCTTAACGCGCCAGTCATTAACCTTTAAGTAGTTATCAACGACCGAGGCATAATTGAGCTCGGTGTTCTTGATCTGACGAAGCTCTTCGTGTCTCTTGCGATAATCCATATAAGAACGCGCGACATCGACATAACCACCTTGGATTAAGACGATTTCGACGCTGTCTTGGATATCTTCAACCTTGACGATGCCGTCTTTGACTTTCTTGTTAAAGTCGGCGGTCACCCGGATGGCCAAAAGTTCAAGGATGTCGTCAGTGACTTCCTTGTGCTCCTGAGCAAATGCCCGGCTCATCGCGTTCTCGATCTTCTTGAGGTCGAAATCGACGATGGAATTGTCTCTCTTTTGAACTCTAATCATAAATGTATGCCTCTCATTGGCTTTCTATAGCAGGGGGTTCCAAAAGATTTTGTGGGTACGAAAAGTGCCTCAATCTAGGAATTGTTGCTATTTAGGGGTGGACGCTTTCGCTTCCTCTCCGCCCTTGCGTGAATAATGATATCTATATCGCGACAAAAATCAAATTAAATTGCTTAAGTGAAAAATTGACAGATTTTTTCATTTTTTTCAGTGCCGTATTTTTCCACAACCAGACTGTGGAAAACCCCGATAAACATGGGCAATGATTATCCACAAATAAAGTCAATTTGAAGCAGTAAAAATTTTGACAGTGTCTAACAAAGTAGCGATAGTCTAACCGCTAATCGAAGAAACACACTTTTTACAATTTGGAGCCTTAATTCTGATTGTGGATAACTGGTAAATCGATAATGATTTATTTTCCATACTTCCTATCTTCTTTTTGCCTTATTTTTAGACAAATAAAGTATTGTGATGGATTTAAATCCTTTTCCGCGCGTGGTATCTTTTAATATGCATTTGGAGACCAATATGGCTACAGAAAATAAAGTCGACTTAAAAGAAAGCCCAAAGAAGGCTCGTAAAAGAGGCGGACAATTCATTAAAGAATTTGGCGCCTTCATCAATCGTGGCAGCGTCGTTGACATGGCTGTCGGTGTCATTATCGGTGGTGCGTTCAGCGCGATCGTCACCGCGTTAGTCAACATCTTACTTAGCGTTTGCACTTGGGCAGTCCCAGGAGGCCTTAAAGGCTTAGTCACCGTTCTTCCAGCGGCGAATGCCGCTCAAGCTGGTATGGATACCTCCATCGGTCTTGATCAGAGCTTCGACGTTAGTGAGTTACAGGATTTGGCCAAGGCTCTAGCCGCTAAGACTTACACAGGCGCGGATGCCACTTCCGTCGCCGTTATCGAAGCCCAGAAGGCCACCATTCTTAGCAAGTACACCCAGCATGGCAGCATCTATTATTACAATGGATCGGCTCTCATTGATTGGGGTACCTTCATTAACGCCATCATTTCGTTCCTCATTATCGCCTTTGTTCTCTTCATCATCGTCAAGACAGTTGCCAAGATGAAAGAGCAAAATGAAATCATCAAAGCGAAAGCCCAAGAAGAATACTTCAAGCTTCATCCGGAAGAGAGACCTGCTCCAGTTGTTCCTGGCGCCCCGGCTCCGACCGAGATGGATGTTCTCATTCAGATTCGCGACGAATTAAAGAAACAGAATCAAGCACCAGTTGCCGAAAAGAAGTAACGTTGTTTGAAACAAAAAAGGTCTCTTCCAAGCTCGGAGAGACCTTTTCTTTGCCTCATGAGCGAGATGAAGCAAGACTTGGCGAAGCCTGGGGATAAGCTGACGGGGCGGTGAGAGGAATGGCACCATCCTTGTTGAGCTCTCCGGCCATAAATTCGCCATAAGAAGAACCGTATTTGCTGTAAGACCCGCGGAAGGCCCCGGCGGTCGTTAAGGCGGTCGCAAGCCAAACTGGCAAGGCTCGTTCGAGTTTGACCTCAATGAGGAGTTTCCCTTTTGGCAGCAAAGGTGATCCGCTTAATTGGTTAAGTTCAAAGTTTTCGCGCCGAACCGCAATATTGGAGTCGATCGTGAGACGAAGTGTCTGTTCGCCCTCCTTATTCATGAAGGCTTGACGCTTATATTGGATGACCTCACGCGGCTTTAACGTGCCATATCTCCTAACCATATCGGCCAATTCGATGAGGAAATGATCGTGTTTGAACTCACCATTAAGGTCGGGGAGACGACCTTTTTGGACAAAGTCTTCATATTGGGTTTTCGATAGGAAAATTCGGCTTTTATAAACGTCAGATTTGAATTTCTTTTTGAATTCGAGGAAATAGATCGGTTTTTCTCCACCATAGCTGCGGAGGCGGAGCTTGCATTTGTAGGTCGGGCTCGATAATGAACGATACACCACATCGTCACGGCTATTATCAAAGTAGATGGTGTTTACTTGGTAATAACCGAGAGCCTTAGCATATGGATCAATATCGAGATGTTCTTTTATCGCTGTAAGGAAAGCGGGAACCTTATCGGCATCGATAAAGTATTTATTCTCTACTCGGCAAAAATCGGTTTGGACTGTAGCAGCCATGTTATTAGCCCCTTTCCGCAACGGAAAGAACGACCTCCAGGTTGCCATTATGAAGTCTGACTTCATCCACTAGATTCTTTGCTGACTCGCCTTTCTTGAGAGTCACGTCATAACGTAGCTCATAAAGCTGGCCATATTCGACGGTTCTAACGCTTTCGAGAGCGTAAGTTTGGCAATGTTCTTTGAAGATTTCTTCGAATACGCCATCTTGATTGAGCTCTTCCGGAACTTTAATGCGGATTGATAGGAGGCCGCCTTCATCTTCGCCAAATTTGAAAGCATGCAAAACGAGCATCACAAGGATAAGGGCTACGGTGGTAATCGCTCCATAGGTGGCGTATCCAATGCCGAGAATGATACCAATCGCGCTGGCGATGACGAGATAGAGCATATCTTCGATCTTGAGCTTGTCGCTTCTAAATCTAGTTAAAGCGATGCCGGCCGTTAAGACCAAACCGACACGGATTGTATCCGATGCCTCAAGTTCGGTGTTTCTGACATTCAATAAACCAACCAAAGCGGCCATAATCGGAGCGATGAGCATAATTGTCAGCGGCATGAACTTTGTATAAACAAAGCCTTTTTTCACTCTTAAATATGCGAAAGAAAGTAAAACACCGAGAACCAAGGAAACGCCGAGACAAATGAAATATGCAGCCCAAACATTGGTGGAGAATAAGTCGTAGATGCTTTTGAAGATATTCATAAGAGACCCTCGTTTCGTTTCACCTTATTAACGTTGGCGTGGGTGTCTTTGTTGGAAAAAGATTAAAGTTTTAAATGACTCTCGTGCATGGTGTTGGTGAGAAACGCCCATCTAGTCGCGATATCTGACGATTTCTTTGCTTTTCAGCAGAAGGTCGAGCAGTTTTTCCGCCTTCTGGAGGGCGTTCCCCGGGCACCCGAATTTGAACGCGAAGAGGTTCATCCAGTCCTGAAGCCGATGCTTGTTCATGCCCCTGTGCAATCGCACGAAATCCTCCATGTTCGAGCAGTAGGCGTTTATCGGTTCAAGGTTGCTCTGACAATCGAATTTGTAGATCGCCTTCTCGCCCTGGTCCGCCAGTTTCAGCCTCGCGATCAGCTCGCGATGCGAGAAGTCGAGGCCGTGGATCAGAGTCGACCCGGGTTTTATGTGGTTTCTGAAGGCGTCGAGCACCTTGGCCGAGCTCGATTTGCCCCGCCCCTCGACGATGGCCATGGTCTTCTTTTCGGGCCCCAGGGCCACCGCGACGCACCACTGGTTCCTCGAAAGGCCGCGGTGTCTTTCCCCGTCCGCTTTTAGCTCGATCTCGGAATGGGCCACGGTGAAGTACTTCTCGTCGACGTAGACCTCGCCCGAGAGGACGATGGAATCCTGCCAGCCCCTCGGGGCCTCTTCCTTGTTCTTCGGCGTCTCGAAAACGTCGCACCTCCTGGTGTGGAAGGATCTCCGGTCTGGCATGCGCTGCTCCTCTGGATTTCAGGTGGCCGCCGCCGAGGTTCAATCGCCAGACCGGACCCAAGAGGCGCCGGCCACGTGAAATCTATCTTGGACGCGAATCCGATCTCGCAAGGCCATTATACGCCAAAGCCGAAATGCGCTCGGGGATCACCAACACCGTGCACGAGAGTCATTAAGTTTTATAAAAGAAAAAGCGTACGCGCGTATGTAATGAAGGCTTTGGGTTACAATTAATACGTTATGGAAGAAAAGAAATACAAAGTTACTGGTATGTTCTGCGCCGCATGCCAATCGCATGTTCAAAAAGCGGCCCAAAAGGTCCCAGGCGTCGAGAAGGCCGATGTTTCACTGTTAACGAACTCTATGATTGTCACCTTTAATGGTAAGTCAGATGACAAGGCCATTGAAAAGGCAATTAAGGCCGCTGGTTACGGAGCCGCCCCTGAAGTGGACGAAAGCTATTCGGCCCGTCGAAAAGAAAGAGCCAAGCAACTTCGTTCAACCTTTTGGAAATTGATTTCCAGCGCGGTTTTGCTGGTGATTTTGATGGTTATTTCGATGACGATGATGTTTGATATGAAGCTTTTTCCAACGGGCCAACTTGTTTATTGGGTTGGGGCGCAATTAGTCTTGGCTTTAGCGATTATCATCATTTATTTCCCGTACTTTATTCATGGAACAAAGCAATTGTTCAAAGGCCATCCGACAATGGAGACTTTGATTAGCGTTGGAAGTGGCGTTTCTTTCGTTTATGGCGTGTATGCATTCATCTTAATGATTATCGCGACCGTTAACGGAAACATGGATGTCGTGATGAAGTGGTCGATGAATCTTTACTTCGACGGAGCGGCGATGATTCTAACCTTGGTGTCGGTTGGCAAATATATTGAGGCTTTAGCTAAAGCCAAAACAACTTCAAGTATTGAAAATCTAATTTCATTGGCACCCGAGACCGCGATTTTGGTCGACGAGAATGGCGAGCATGAAGTTCCGGCCCTTTCTCTTAAGGTCGGGGACGTTTGCCATGTCAAAGCCGGTATGCGGATCCCCTCCGATGGCATTGTGACGAAAGGCAATGGTCACGTGGAGGAAGCGGCTATCACAGGCGAAGCGATGCCAGTCTTCAAAGACGTGAATGCCAAAGTTGTGGGAAGCACCTTATTAAAACAAGGCAGCATTGAGATTAGGGTGACGGAAGTTGGGGAGGACACGACCATCTCCAAAATTGTTCGGTTGGTCGAGGAAGCGGCTGCAAGTAAAGCCAAACTTGCCCACTTGGCCGATCAAGTAAGCGCGTACTTTGTTCCAGTCGTTTTAAGTATTTCTTTAATAGTTTTATTATGCTGGGGTTTCTTAAATAAAGATTGGTCCCTCGCTGTTAATATGGCTGTCTCGGTTTTGGTGGTTAGTTGCCCTTGCGCGCTAGGACTTGCTACTCCTGTCGCTGTCATGGTTGGAACGGGTCGGGGAGCAGAACACGGTATCCTTATCAAAAGTGCTTCTGCCTTTGAAGATCTATCCAGAGTTAATGCCATAGTATTTGATAAAACCGGCACTATTACCACTGGTCACATGAAAATTAAGGAATTTCATGTTATGGTTGACGGTCTAAAAGACGAAGTCTCGGTTGCTCTTTTATCCTTAGAAAAATTATCAAGTCATCCTTTGGCCGAAGCGACGGTAATGTACTTCGAAGGTTTGGGGTATAAAGGCGAAGAGGTTTCCGACTTCTCTGATGAGCCGGGCGCGGGTGTCCAAGGAAATATTAACGGACACCACTTCTTAATTGGAAATATTGGCTTTTTGCAAAAATATTTGGGTCAAATCCCCACTAAAACTATTTTGGAAGGATCCACCGTTATCTATGTTGCGTTAGATGGGAAATATTTGGCGTATCTTGCTTTCTCTGATGAAGTAAAAGAAGGCGCGGCCGATGATATTAAAACACTTGCTAAAAACGGATATGAACTTTACCTTGTAACAGGTGATAACCGTTCCACCGCTCAAGCTCTTGCTAATGAGGTTGGAATGACACATATTTATTCTGGAATTAAACCTGACGGAAAAGCCGATTTTGTTAAGGGCCTCCAAAGAGCCGGCAAAAGCGTCGCCATGGTTGGCGACGGCATTAACGATGCCCCCGCTCTTGAACAAGCCAATGTTGGCATCGCTATTGGCAGCGGAACAGATATCGCTATTGAATCAGCTGACATTGTTTTAGTTAAGAGTTCCCTAAACGATTTAGTTAGTGCTACAAGTTTAAGTAAGAAAGTTGTTAGAAACATTAAATTGAATCTCTTCTGGGCATTCATTTATAACATTATCGGAATTCCTCTTGCGGCTGGTGTTTTATATCCATCTTTGAGTTGGCAGCTCAATCCAATGATCGCCAGTGCCTTGATGGCTTTGTCTAGTATCTCTGTTGTTCTTAATGCTCTTCGTTTGAAATGGGTGAAACTCCGCTAAAACTTTCTCGCGTTCTTTTTTGAACGTTCTTCGTAGTAGAATAATGTAACCATGTTAAGAAGAGTACCTTTTGAAAAAATAGAGAACTTCCGAGACCTCGGAGGTTATGCCGCCAGTTATGGCGAGACTAGTTTTGGCGTCGTTTATCGTTCCGGAACCCTTGCGGATGCCACGGAAAGCGACATTCAGCGGCTAGTTTCCCTCGGAATCAAGTCTGTATTGGATATTCGTTCCGACAATGAAAAGAAAGCCAAACCTGATAAGACGGCTTCCGACCCGCGTTTTACACAATACGAACTTTCCGTTAATGGAAATGGTCGTGTTCCTGTTAGCCGTCTTGATCAAATCGATTCCTACCTTGAGATGCTTGAGGAACCCGTTCAGGCAAGGCAGATTTTCTTAACAATTGCCCATTGCGATAAGCCTTGTGTCATTCACTGTTCAGCCGGCAAAGACAGGACAGGTGTTTTCTCGTTTATTCTTTTGCTAGCCAACGGTGTTCCTTTTCATGACGCCAATGCCGATTATCTTCTCTCGTTTCCTTACCTTACCAGGCTCACAAGGGAAACAAAGAAAAATAATCCTAACTTCCCTAAACCAGTTTTGACCCCTAGCATCAACTTCTGGAAGAGAGTGATGATGCGTTTCAATAAGAAATGGGGTACCGTAGATCAGTATTTCGCCTCCATCGGTATCAGCGAGGATGATGCCATTCTTTTAGAGAATCTTTTAGGCAAACAAGAAAAGAGTTGTGGGGCCGTTGTCTTCCATGGCAACGATATCTTGGTTGAACATATGAAGAAAGGTCATTACAGCATCCCTAAAGGCCATGTTGAAAAAGAGGATCCTAACGAGCAAGGAACTGCTCTTCGTGAGATAAGCGAAGAAACGGGTTTGTATGTTAAAATCCTTGCAAAAGACCGCTATCTTATCGATTACTCGCCTAAACCAGGGGTTGCGAAACGGGTTGTTTTCTTCATTGCTGAAAGCCAAGAAACAAAGACCGTTTGCCAAGAGGAAGAAGTCTCTGGAATTTATTGGCTTAGTCCCAACGACGCGGTAAGAACCGTCACCCATGATAGCGATAAAAAAATCATCGTTTGGGCTTGCAATTTGAAAGCTAAATTAGGACTTTAATAAATCGACTTTACGATATGGTCGGCATAGGCGCCAGCGACATTAATGCCAGTTACTTTTTCAACCCCTTCAATGAAGGCGTTTGAGTTCACTTCATCCAAAATTGGTTCGCCGTTGGGGCCTTCCAAAATATCTACTCCGCAATAATCTAGGTGGAGAAGTTTGGCGGCTTTTTCGGCCGTCTCTATGTACGCTTTCGGCATCTGGATTTTCTCACCATGTCCGCCGAGTCCGATATTGCTTCTAAAATCTCCATTGTCGCTCATACGTTTCATGCCAGCGACAAAATGTCCGCCAATAACGATAAGACGGTAGTCGTGGCCTTTGCTGGAAGCAATGAGTTCCTGGAACAGCCTTGGAGAATGGCCAATTTCTTTTTCTTTTGCCACCAACTGATCGTGGTTTTCGATAAGAAAGACTTCACGACCCAAAGAACCAAAATTTCCTTTCATAACAAAAGGAAATTCAAGTTTATCTTCCAGTTCCTTTATAAAAGCCTGATTTTCTTCTATGGAATAATTCAAAGGTCCAGAGATTGTTTTCGGCATTTTAATGCCATTATTAACCAACGAGATGTGAGTCAGCATTTTGTCATCGCAAAGTTCAATGGACCTCGCTGAATTAAAAAGCCGCACGCCTTTCATCTCTAACATGTAAGAAGCATAAAGATCTTTATCTAAATAAAGAACAAAATCAACACCCGGAACGATGCCATCGAGATTTCCTTCTGAATTAACATAGGAAAAGATCTCGGCGTTCGTAGCTAGTCCTAAAGCAACTCCGCGTTTGGCGAGCTCCTCAGCCATTCTTTCATAGAAATGCTTGGCGCCGGGAAGTACATAATAGGCGTTAACGATTGCTAATCCGCTTTTCATGGCTCTATTATCCCCCAAACTGACTTTGGGTGTTTCATGAAGTTGAAAATTTGATAAATGTCATAAAAATGGTAAAATTATGACATATGAAAAATATACAGCCTATAACAGCCCTACGCGACACCTCAAAATTAGAGAAGGATCTTCTCGATAACGACGGGTGCCTTTTCATCACTAAAAACGGTTACTCTGATTTGGTCATTTTGTCGCCTGAAGAATATGAGCGTTTAACTTTGACTGACCGCTCGAGTTTTATCTCAACAAAAATTCAAAAATTAGGTGCAAAAGCCCCTTATGTTGGTCCACAAAGCGATCCTCTTGGGTTTGTAAAAATCAGGGCCGATTCTCTCCATATTGAAGTTTGTGGGATAGGCCACAACGTCGTTGAAATTGAAAACTCATTGAAGAAGGCTCAATCAGATGGCGTTGCTATTCTAACTTTGCCTGAGCTTTGTCTTACTGGTTACACAGCAGAAGACATCTTTTTAACATCTACTTTGCAGAAAAAAGTATTCTCTGCCATCAAAGATTTGGCCCATTTCAGTTTGGACTATAATCCTCTCTTCGTTTTTGGCGCACCGATTGCTTTAAACAACGTTATTTATAACTGCGCCGTTTTAATTCAAAAGGGAAAGATTCTTGGAATTGTTCCGAAGTCCCATTTGCCAAACTATTCTGAGTTTTATGAAAAGCGTCACTTTACCGAAGCCCCAAAAGAGAACGGCTCCATAAATGTTCTAGGCGGAGAGGTTCCTTTCGGAACGAAACTGCTCTTCATCGACGAGAATTATCCAGACTTGAAGATTGGCGTCGAAATTTGCGAAGATGCGTGGGTCCCTGATACACCTAGCACTCAGGCTGCAATAAATGGCGCCACCGTCATCCTTAATCTTTCCGCTTCCAATGAAGTGGTTGGTAAAAAGGAATACCGAGAGGAATTGGTTAGCTCACTTTCGGCTCGACTTTGCGCTGCTTATGTTTATGCGGATGCCGGTGAGGGAGAAAGCACAACCGATCTAGTTTTTGCCGCCAATGACATTATTGCTGAAAATGGCAAAATCTTGGCAGAAACCCCTTTGTTTGGCTCTGGAGTCGCGACTTGCGAAGTGGATATTGAACGTTTGCTAGCAGAGCGGAGAAAGATGACGACGTTTGGCAATTCGCCCCGTGATACATTTGAGGCCGTTTACTTCTCCTTGCCGCTTGTGAAACCTTTGAGGCTTGAACGTCATTACCCAAAAAATCCATTTATCCCAGAGACTGGGAATATCGATTTATCACGTGTTTCACTAATCCTCTCGATGCAGGCTTCTGGACTCGCAAAGAGACTTAATGCTATCCACTGCAAAACGGTCTTAGTGGGATTGTCGGGTGGACTAGACAGTACGCTTGCCTTACTAGTTTGCTATGAAGCCTTTAAAAAGCTTGGCTATGACTACAAAGGAATTCACGCCATCACCATTCCGGCTTTTGGCACGAGCAAAAGAACGCACGACAACGCGGCTGAATTAGCCAAGGATCTCGGAATCTCTTTTGAGGAGATTAACATCAAGGATTCCTTGAGGCAGCATTTTAAGGACATTCATCACGATGAGGCTGATCATAATTTGACCTATGAAAACGCACAAGCTCGGGAAAGAACCCAAGTTTTGATGGACTACGCTGGAGATTTGGGCGGAATTATGGTTGGAACAGGCGACCTTTCTGAGCTTTGTCTAGGGTGGACGACGTTCAATGGCGACCACATGTCGATGTATGGCGTTAACGCTTCTATTCCAAAGACATTAGTCCGTTATTTGGTTTCCGGTTATGCTATTTTGCACCCTGAAGCCGCTAAACCGCTCAATGACATCGTAGATACACCTATTAGCCCTGAACTCCTTCCTACCGACGAAAAAGGTCAGATTGCGCAAAGAACAGAAGATAAAATCGGCCCATATGAGTTGAATGATTTCTTTATTTATCATTTCCTTCGTTTCGGTTTTCGTCCATCCAAATTGTATTTCCTAGCTCAAGAGGCCTACTATGGGGTTTACGACAACGCGACTATCAAAAAGTGGCTCAAAGCTTTCTTTGTTCGCTTCTTCCACAATCAGTTTAAGCGTTCGTGCTTACCGGATGGGGCTAAAGTCGGAACGGTCGCGATCTCGCCTCGTGGGGACTTAAGGATGCCAAGCGATGCGTCAGTTGATGATTTTTTGCAGGAAATTGATGCCCTTTAGGGTTTTCTATCAGTAAAAAGAGGTCTAAGATAACCGCATGAACGAAGAACAAGAAACTAAACCCGTTGATGAGAAGGTAGAGAAGCGAAAGAAGAACATTTGGCTCGAACTCCTCCGTTTTGTTTTGGTTGGTGGCGGTGCCACTCTAATCGATTTCGTTTGCGAATGGGCGATTTTTGCTCTTATTGGGGATTCTCTTTCGGCCGCCCGGAAAAATGCCATTGCAGTGACCGTCGGATTCATCGTTTCAACCATCTTCAACTATTTGCTTTCTTTGATTTGGGTTTTCAAAAACGTCAAAGACGAAAAGAAAGCCAGGAGCAAATCCTACGCTTTGTATTTCGTTATTCTTTCCGCGATTGGACTCGGCATTGGCATTGGCCTTCAAGAACTTGGTCAAGTAACCTGCATGTCCTCTTTCTCAATCGATATTTCGTCAATTTCCTTTAAGAATGTTTTCTCTCAGAACTCAAACGCCTTTTGGGCGTTCACTGTTGTCTTTGTTCTAAAGACTATGGTGACGATGGTTTACAATTACTTAACACGAAAATTAATACTCTTTAAAGCCCCTAAAGACGAAAAAAATAAACCCGCTAATTGAAGCGGGTTTTGCATAACCTAACCCTAATTTGCAATGTTTTAGGACTATTTTTTCTTTCCGTATTTCTTACGGTAGGCTTGAACGATTTTGTTGCCGCTATGGAATTTGATTTTCGGGAAAATATAGCGGAAGAAAATCAATAGGACGACCGCTATGGCAACCGCTAAAACTACAATGAAATCTATCCAGTTCATAAACCAATGATCCCCCAACCAGCCGCGCCCCAAGCAATTAGACCAAAGAAGCTGGCTAAGGCATAAGCCCATACTAGTTCCAGGCCCACCGCTTTAATCATTTTTGGCCAGCCCCCTAATTCTTTTTTCATTGCCGTTAAAGCGCCAACGCACGGAGCGCTGAAGAGGTTAAAGACCATGAAACTATAAGCGGCGAAGGGCCGAACTTCGAAGTAATGGAACAAAGAACCGCTATCGCTGATCATTGTGCTGACGCTGCGGCCGCTAATGACGGAGAGCGAAGAAACGACTTGTTCCTTTGCGATGAGACCTTGAATGGCGCTTACTGTAGCGCCCCAGCTATAAACGCCGCCCCAAGCCGGGATGAATAAGTATGCTAGCCCTTTTCCAATGTCGGCCAACATGGAACTTCCGATGTTGTTCTCTGCATCCTCGGCCAAAGAAACAGGCCCCACATACTGCCAGGTCCAGGTAAAACGAGTAAGAATCCAGACGATAATTGAGCAGAAGAAGATGACTGTGGCCGCTCTTTCAATGAAAGACCAGGTTTTCTCGCCGACTTCTCGCATTGTGTATTTGAAGTTTGGGAGTTTATAAGCAGGTAACTCGCTTATAAAGCTTGTGTCTTCGTTGCTTTTGTTTATTTTCTTAAGAATAATCGCACTGAGCAAAATGATGACGATCGATAAGAAATAAAGGCTTAGAGAAACGAGCCAACCATAAGTCGGACTGATGATGGAGGCGAAGAGGGTGATTATTGGCAATTTTGCACTGCAGGGAATGAAAGGTGTAAGCATAACCGTCATTTCCCGTTCATTTTTGTTTTCGACGGTTCTGGCGCTCATTATGCCAGGGACTGAGCAGCCTGTTCCAACAATGAAAGGAATAATGCTTTTGCCAGAGAGACCAAACTTTTTAAATATACGGTCAAGGAAGAAAGCAATCCGGTTCATATAGCCCGTCGCTTCAAGAATAGCCATGGATAAAAATAGAATAGCCAGTTGCGGAATGAATGTTAAAACGCTCGAAATCCCTGCAATAGCCCCATTTTGTATTAAATCGCCAGCCCAAACACTGCCGCCGGCATTTACGATTGCTTGGCCTAATAAAGGTCCCAGCCCGGTGATTGAGAAAGGTACGTCATGGTAGAAGACGCTGATCGTTTCTGATCCATTGAATAGGGCGTCGATAAAGTCTGAAGTCAAGGATCCAACGACCCCAACGGAAAGGAAATAAACAAGGGCCATGACCAAGATGAATATAGGGATGGCCGCCCATTTGTTTAAGAGAACTTTATCAAGCTTATCAGTGATGGATTCTGGCATTTCTCTTTCAAAACACGATTCGCTTTTGGCTTGCGTGACAAAGTCATAGCGTTGGTCCGCGATGATTTGTTCGGCATCCATGCCATAGTCAGCCTCAATCTTTTTGACCTCTTCCTCTGTGGAAGTGTTAGTTAGGGCTTGGAAATAAGGGTCTCTTTCAAAAAGCTTTACGGCGGCAAACTTAGGATTTTTGGCTTCTTCGAGTTCGGTGTTGAGGTCGTTTTCTAGATGGTCTATTTCTTTTTGAACATCGTTTGCGTAAATTTTCTTATGCGGGTTCTTGAGATAGGTCTCTTTGGAAACAACATCAATGAGTTTATCGATGCCTTGGCCAGTTTTTGCACTGATTCTAATAACGGTTAGACCAAGTTTTTCGGATAGTTTCTTTTCATCAATGGTAATGCCGTTTTGCTCGAGGATATCCGCCATGTTCAGGGCCACCACCACATCTGTAGATAGTTCTAGCAGTTGAGTAGTGAGATAGAGCGATCTTTCCAAAGAAGTGGCGTCGATAATGTTAATTATGAGGTCTGGATGTGAATTAAGGCAGAACGCGCGCGTAACCTTTTCTTCATCTGTATATGGGGAAAGAGAATAGACCCCCGGGGTGTCGATAAGAAGGCAATCTTCAGTGCCTTTAATTTTTCCTTCCTTACGTTCAATCGTGACGCCAGGCCAGTTGCCAACGGTCGCATTCATGCCAGTTAGAGCATTAAAAAGGGTGGTTTTGCCGGCGTTTTGATTTCCTACAAGTCCGATGGTTCTCATTTTCCAAGCACCTGAATATCGATTCCCTTCATATCGTCACGTCTAATGGCTAGCTCGTAGCCCCTCACCTTGATGTCTATTGGGTCGCCCAAAGGCGCGACCTTTTTAACCTCAACCACAACGCCTTTAGTAATCCCCATGTCTAAAAGATGCCTTCTTAAGGCGGCGTTATTGTTGTGAAAATCTATAACAATAGCCTTCTGGCCCCTCTTTAAATCGCTGAGGTGCCCATAGTCTCCGGGCTTCAAATTTAAGCGTTTCTGGTTTACGTCTGGATCTGACATGTTATCTCTCCTGGAATGTTAACCTTCATTAACAGACCGTCACTATCATAAGCACTGTTAGGGTTCTTGGCAAGGGAGACAAATAACAAAAAGAGAAAAATAGGAATAAATGGTGTAATCTTAAGGCATGGAAAAGAATTCCAAAGCAGTTGAAGACTATCTTGAATCGGTCCTGATTCTCCAGGAAAAGAATCTCCCACCATCCATCACAAACATTGCTAATGAGCTCCATGTCAGCAAGCCTGCGGCCACCCAAATGGCCTCGGAATTGAAGGTTAAGGGCTATATCAGCAAAGCTCGTTATGGTGAGTTGGCTTTAACGCCCGTCGGCGAGGAAGTCGCCGCGGCCGTTTACCACCGCCACAAAGTTCTCAGAGCTTACCTTGAGGGTATCGGAGTAGCGCCTTTCATCGCTGAGGTTGATTGCTGCCAAATCGAGCACGTCATCTCAGAAGAAACGTTTAAGGCCATCGAAGCCCAGATCAAAAAGGACTGATTAAAGAAGTCTTCAGAAACCGTGCATTGCCACGGTTTTCTTTTCGTCTTTATGGCAGTATCAGTAACAAAACTTGCTCAATTTAAGCCGCTTAAATATAGAAAAAGGAAATGAAACAGCAGAAAATTCCTAATCTTACATTAGAAAATATCGGAGTTTTCTACTTTGAAAGGAAATTTATCTTGAATGAAATCCAAATAAAGTAATAATCAATGGCGTTGATAAAGGTGAAGGACCTTAAAATTATGGAAAAGTACACTAAAAAGGATATTCTCGAAATGGCGAAAGCCGAAAATGTCCAGTATGTTCGTCTTCAATTTACCGATATTTTAGGGAATATTAAAGCCGTAGAAATCGCGGTTGGCCAATTGCCTGATGCCTTGGATAACAAAATCATGTTTGATGGCTCGTCCATCGAAGGCTTTGTTCGTATCAAGGAAGCAGATATGTATCTTCGTCCCGACCTTTCAACTTGGATGATTTTGAGCTTTGAAGATTCGTCGCACGGTAAGATTGCCCGTTTGATTTGCGATGTTTATACACCATATGGGAAGCCATTCATTGGCGACCCACGATACATCCTCAAACAGACCATCGCCAAGATGGAAGAGGCGGGATTTGCGGCGTTAAACGTTGGATTTGAACCAGAATTCTTCCTTTTCAAACTTGATGAAAAAGGCAATCCTATCATGGAGCCAATTGACCAAGCCTCATATTTTGATCTCTCGCCGATTGATGGTGGTGAGTACGTTAGGCGCGATATTGCTCTTGAACTAGAAAAACTTGGTTTCGTTATTCAGACAGCCCACCACGAGGTCGCCCCTGGTCAAAACGAAATCAACTTCCGTTTCGCTAATGTTTTGCAAGCCTGCGATAACGTTCAGACTTTCAAACAGGTCGTAAAATTCATTGCCCATAAAGATGGCTATTTGGCGACATTTATGCCAAAACCGGTTGCCGGCATTAATGGAAGCGGCATGCACACGAACTGCTCTTTGGCAGACAAAGACGGCAATGATATCTTCTTCGACGACGCCGATCCGATGAAGCTTTCTATGGTTTGTCGTAAATGGATGACCGGAATCATTAAACACGCAAGAGGGTTCTCACTTTTGACAAACCCGATCGTTAACTCATATAAGCGTTTGATTCCTGGCTACGAAGCACCTTGTTATGTTTGCTGGAGCGATGCTAACCGTTCTTCGATGATTCGTATTCCGGCGACTCGCGGTTCAAGCACTCGTACAGAGATTCGTTGTGTCGACGCGGCTGCTAATCCATATTTGGCCCTTGCTGGTATCTTAGCAGCCGGCCTTGATGGCATTATGCATGTCAAAGATAACGAGCTCGTTCCGCCTGTCTATGACAACATTTTCTCATTAAGCGCTGATCAAAGAGCTGCCCAAGGCATTCCCAATATGCCAGACAACCTTCATGAAGCAATTCAAGAGTTTAAAGCCGATCCTTTGATGAAAGAAGTTTTAGGCGATCATGCGTTTGGAAAATATGTGGAAGCCAAGGAAATTGAGTGGGATGAATATCGCACTCAGGTTACCCCTCAAGAGATTGCACGTTATCTTGCGAAATAAAATTAAATTATTTATATCGATTATCGAAGGTAACCATTTTTGGTTTAAACTATCTTCATGAGGATTGCGATTGTTGGCGGTGGAGCGGCAGGAATATATGCCGCTCTAAACATAAAAAAAGATCATCCTGATTGTGAGATCCATCTTTTCGAAAAGGAAAAGAAACTCGGACGGAAACTTTGCGCGACTGGCAATGGTCGTTGTAATTTGCTTAACCGTGATTTGGTTCCATCCAAGTACAATCACCCTTCAGCCTTTTTGAAGTATTCGGAAGAGTATCCATTCGAATCCCTTTGCGAAACGATTAACTCCTATGGTGTTCCTTTGCGTGATGAGGATGGGTATATGTATCCAGAATCCTATAGCGCAGTTACTTATACGGATTTTTTGACGCAACTTTTAAATCGTTATCAGGTTGTCGTGCATCTTGAGTGTGGGGTATCGGAATACCTGCAAAAAGGCCATCAATTTCAAATTATATCCCTAAATTGCGGTGATTTTGGTCTTTTTGATAAAGTGATTCTTACTACTGGTGGAGCTTCTACTCCAAATCTTGGCAGCGACGGAGCCTTCTTTCCGCTCTTAAGCAAACACGGTTATAAAATCGTTCCTTTGCGTCCAGGGCTTTGCCCAATTAAAACGGCACATCCAGAAGCATTAAAACCATTAGCTGGTATTCGTCGTCCGGCTTTGGTCCGCGGCATTAACGGTGGCAAAGAAATCTTTAATGAATCCGGCGAAGTTCTCTTTAAGGAAGATGGCTTATCAGGTATTGTCATCTTCAATCTTGAAAGTGCCCTCATGAGAGCCAACGCCTTAACGTCATCACAGGTTCATTTGGATCTCCTGCCCGATGTTCCTCTTAGCGAACTGGTCTCGACCTTTGGTAGTTATTTCAAACTGAATAAAGAGCGGTTCTTAGAGGCCTATTTCCCAAAACAATTAGTTGATTATATTTATAAAATTAATCATTTAAAATCTTCCTCAATAAAAGAATCTGATTTACCTGTTATTGCTGCCTCCGTAAAAGACCTTGTTTTTGTTCCAACCGCAACATACCCGTTTGCTTCCAGTCAGGTTACTTTAGGGGGCGTTAGCTTTGACGATGTTGATACGGATTTACAGTCCAAAAAAGAACCAGGTGTTTATTTTGCGGGAGAGGTTTTGGACATGGATGGCTTCTGCGGCGGTTACAATTTGGCCTGGGCTTTAATCAGCTCGCTTGTTATTTCCGAAACGTTGCAATAAATTCCTATTAAAAGTTCGCTTTTTAAGCGCACAACTGATTTATCGCATTGACTATCTTTTCAAGATAGACTTAAATAAGTAAGTCGCTTTGGCTGCATTCCTATTGAAGTAGCTCGGCGTATTGAGGCAAAAAATTATGAAATATGGCAACACTTCGCGCACTCTATCGTTGATTTTCCATTCGATTATCCTGGTTGCGTTTGGCGTTCTTGGCTTCTACTTCGGCTTCTTTGTCACTCCGCTTTATTGGACAAACAACGCCGCCGCCTTCAATAACGCCGTTATCTATGCCTATAACTTCGACCTTCAACTTTCGGTTCTTGGTTTAAGCTTATTTGCCGTCAGCGTTTATGGCTTGATCAAAGCCGTTAAAGCCATTCTTAATCCGAATGACGATGAACAGATTGTTCGCAGCTTTATCGCCTTCATTGTTGAAGGTTACATCGGTGCTATATTCTGCTTTGCAAACGCCGCCATTTACTTCGATTTGCTTTCCTTTGGCAGCATCCCGTTCATCGTTGTTATGGGCTTGCTCCTTGGCATCGTCCTTCTTATTGCCGTTAACATTCCGATGGTCAAAATCTTCGATGGCCGCGATAGCACTCCGCTTCTCTCCGGTATGTCCTTTGGCGGCACGATTTTCTTTGGCATTAATGCCTTAGAAATTGGCATTTCGTTATTGGGCGCTCTTATCAGTTCCAAGAATGGCTATACCATTTCTTATTACTCGAGCATTATGACGTTCCTTGGTTCTTGCTTTATCGCTCTTGCCATCGTTACCGCCTTAACTGCCGTTGCTGGTGTGGTCATCAGAAAGAAGAAATCCGAAAAATCGCTTTTCGTTGGTGGCTATCTCGATAGCTCTGCCATCATGCTTGTTGGCTTAACCGTTCTTGCCAATGGCGTCTTCGATTATTACTACAGAGATTACAATTCGGTTCACTTTGAGAGCAAGACTCTTGAATACACCGGTATTGCTTATCCGGTCTGCGCTATGGTGTTCGGTTCGCTTGTCGTCTTGGCTGGCATTGCCTTCCTTGTCATCTCCGCTCGCGATTCGAAGAAGCCGGCTCAAATCGCTAAGTAATTACAGCAGGAATTAAAAACAACTCAGGTTGAAACTTGAGTTGTTTTTTTCTTTTAGTTTTTTGGGCAGCTATCGCCAGCGTTATCAGGACGCTCATCGGTAATCTTAATCTTACTAGAGAATGTCTTCACGAGGATGTACTGGTCGTACATTTGGAGGACTTCAGGGGAAGGGAATTCTAATTGGGTCTTCATCTTTTCCATTGCGTAGAGAGGAACAATTCGGTCTTTAGTTCGCATTTGGTTCTGAATCAAGCAAACCTCATACGGAATATCAAATAAGACGAGAATGTGTTTATCAAATTTCGGAGTCATCTTGTAGTAATATTCACGAAAGCGGTTTTCGAGGTTTGTGGCATCACCAATGACCGTAACGTCCTCCATGGTTTCGGCATAGTGGTTAATGGTTGAGAGAAAGATCTCCCAAACTTCCTTTTCGTGTTGGAAGTTGTTGACGGCGCCGAATCGTTCTTTGCGAATCTCATCGCTCGAAACGATGAACGTATTGGCGTTTTCGGCTTTGTATTGCTTGGCCCAGGTACTTTTACCCGCTCCTGGAATAGCGGAGAGAAGAATGAATGTACGCATAACACATAATCATAGGAGCCTCGACCCCTGAAAGTCACTCTTTTCTCGACATTTGTAACAAATGTTCATCAGGTGGTGTATGAGTCTATGAAAACACTAGGAAGGTTGTATAGTTATCTCGCGAGAAACCCTCATGAAACTTGCTCAAAAAGATCTAACCGTTGGAACGCCGTGGAAAGTGCTCCTTTTATTTTCTCTTCCTATCTTCTTAGGAAACCTCGTTCAAATGGCATACATTTGGCTCGATGGCATCTTTGTCGGCGCCCTTGGTGAATCCCAGTTGGCCGCTATTGGGGCTTCGGCCAATATCATTTATCCAGCCACCGTCTTTGCCCAAGGTTTGCCAATTGGATTGGGCAACTATACGTCTCAACTCTTTGGGGCCAAAGATGAAAACGGCGTTCGTCGCAGTTATGCGACATCCATCGTTTTGAACCTTGTCGCGGGTTTGATTTTGACTGTTGCAACCGTTTTGCTGGTTCCGGCCTTTTTAAAGGCGGGCAATCTGACACCGGGGACCGACGTTTATGAATATTCGATGGTTTACATGTATGTGATGCTTGGCGGTCTATTGGGCATTTTCTTCCTTAACTTCTATCTCAATTTCTTAAGAGCCATCGGCGATGCTTCAATGCAGTTTTGGATCATTGCCATCTACACAGTCATTAATATCTTTTTCGATTGGATTCTTATTCCAGTCGCTCACTTGGGCGTGATGGGATCGGCCTTAGCCTATGTCATTTCGACTGTCTTAATTTCCCTTATTTCAATGGTGTGGGTTTACTTCAAATATCCCAACCTTCGTTTGAAGAAAACCGACTTCAAAATCGACTGGGGTTTTATTCAAAAACACCTGCGAATCGCCCTTCCTTTGGCCGCCCAGTTCTCCATTTTGGCTATTGGAGTCATGATCATGCAAGGTGCGGTGGACTCCTATGGACAAGCTGCGATTAACGGTTATTACGCTGGCAGCAAAATCGATAACCTCCTTTGCACGTTTATCATCGCCTACGGCTATTCATTAGGGGCTTATTGTGGTCAGAATTACGGGGCCAAACAATACAAACGAGTCAGAGACGGGGTAACTCAATCCTTTGTCGTTTGGGGAATCCAGACTGCCATTTTGATGCTTGTGACTTTCCTCGTTAAAGATAAGGCGGCTTCCTTTTTCTTAGCCTCGCCTGACGCCGACACGATTGAGTATTGCCGTATCTATTTATATTGGGATATCGCTGGTTACGGTTTGCTTTCACTTATTTATTTAGGAAGAAACGCCCTGCAAGGAATTGGCAAACCACTCATTTCTTTCATCAGTGGCATCTCGGAGTTTGTGGGGCGGGTTTTAGGGTCTCTCGTTTTCGTTATTCCTTTTGGTGCCATCGCGGCTTTAGGCGCGCAAAGCATGGCTTGGATGATTGCGGGCATCATCAACCTTATTGGTCTTATTATTTATATCTACGCTAATCCTTTATATAAGAAGAACGAGCCACTTGAGCAAGCAAAACTCGCCCAAAAGGATTCTTCTATCGTAAAATAGAGAGCATGAAATCTCTTTCCAAACTCTTCCGCATTGGCAACGGACCCAGCAGTTCCCATACAATCGCCCCCTATCACGCGGCGATGGCTTTTAAACGTTTGCTTCCCAAAGAAACAGACGCGATTAGAGTTACTCTTTTTGGTTCTTTGGCTTTGACGGGTCAAGGCCATATGAGTCATAAAGCCCTCGAAGACGCTTTGGCCCCTCTTCCAACCAAAGTTGTTTGTTCGTTAGAAATGGCGGAGGGCCACCCGAATACTTTGATTTTTGAAGCTTTAAGTCATGGCGAAACAATTTTGACGAAACACTATGCCTCTTTGGGCGGTGGCGAAATCACTTCTCCCGATGATCCTGAGGTGAACGAAAAAGACATTTATCCATTCCATGACCTTGACGAAGTCAAAGCCTTTATGGCGGAGAATAAAATCACCGATTTGAAAGACTTCTGCCTCCGTTACGAAGAGGCCGATATCGTTCCGTATTTCGATGATGTTTTGAAGGTGATGTTTGCCTCTCTTGAAAGAGGCTTAAAGACCACGGGCCAGATTCCTGCCAACAAGAATCCTCGTCTTCAGGTTTTCCGGAACGCTCCGACCATCTATAAGAACGCCCTAACTATTAAAGACGAAGGCAGTCGGCGGACGATGCTCATCACAGCCTACGCATACGCGGTCGCTGAAGAAAGCGCCTGCGGTGGCCTCGTCGTAACTGCTCCCACTTGCGGATCCAGTGGGGTTTTGCCAGCGATTTTGTATTATGAATATCACGATTTGAACCTCCCTTACGAGAAGATTCGCGATGCTTTATTTACAGCTGGTTTACTAGGCAATATCGTGAAGCAAGACGCTTCGATTTCCGGCGCCATTGGTGGCTGTCAGGCTGAAATCGGTACTGCCACTTCGATGGCGGCTGCGGCCCTTAGTTACATTGAGGGTGAAGACTTTTACCAATGTGAATACGCCGCCGAATGCGCGATGGAGCATTTCTTGGGTTTAAGCTGTGACCCCGTTGACGGTTTCGTCATCATTCCGTGCATCGAAAGAAACGGCATGGGCGCTTTACGAGCGGTGGATGCTTTCTTGTATTCGCGTTATATCGCCCCCTTAAAGAAAAATCAGGTCAGTTTCGATAACGTCGTGAAGGCTATGAAGTTGACTGGCGATGCCTTGGGCGCGGCTTATAAAGAGACGGCTGAAGGCGGTTTGGCGGAGATCTTAAAAGATGGCAATTAAATCTTCTCGACCGAAGGAACCCCTTATCAAAGAGGCGGAACTTCGGCCTTTTTCTTTCGGTCTTGAACACGGGTTCGCTAATTCATTAATTAAAGACCAACCCCGCAAAGAGACGTCTATAACCGAAGGCATTCTCGATTCCGTCATTTTTGAGGATATCGATTTTGCTACTATTTCCTTCAAAGAATCAGATTTGACCAATGTCGTCTTCCGTCGTTGCACGTTCCTTAACTATGAATTTCCGAAACGTTATTATGGTCGTCTCAAGTTCGAATCGTGCAATATGTTGGGCGCCCGTTTTATCGGAGCGACGCTCGAAGATGCCATCTTCTACAATTGCAACCTCTCTTTGGCTAATTTTTCTGAGGCAACCTTTAAGAAAGTGCTTTTCTCGGAATGCAAGATGTCCGAATCCTATTTCGCCGAAACGATGATGCCTCATGTTTTCTTTGAGCATTGCTCACTGGAGCAAACGGAGTTTTTCAAAGTGTCGCTGAAGGGGGTTGATTTTCGGACGGATTCAATCGAAGGCCTTCATTGCGACGTTACCTCTTTGCCAGGACTCACCGTAACTCCTTATCAGGCCTTATCATTCGTCCCGCTTTTGGGTCTCATCGTCAAAGAAGAAGGCGAAACAGATGACAAAAGCTAATGGACATTCGCCTTTAGAAGCGTATATTTAGAAAACGCAACGTGTTCCTCCTCTGAACCACGGATAAAAAACAAGGAGGTCTATAAAATGACCACAAATAGTTTGACCAAAAAGATCTGCCAAAACGGTGTCGTCGCGGCGGTCTATTTTGTTATTACGCTGGCTGCATCCGGCATCTCGTATGGACAAATTCAGTTTCGAATTGCGGAGATTTTGGTGCTTCTCTGCTTCTTCCGCCCCGACTTTGTAATTGGCGTCACACTCGGCTGTTTCTTGGCCAACATCAATAGCACCATCCAACCATGGGACATGATCCTTGGCACCGCGGCGACCTTTCTCAGTTCGTTATTGATCGCCTACGCTTCGCCGCGTTTGGCGGTGGCCTGCATCTGGCCCGTTATCTTTAACGCATTCATCGTCGCGGGCGAATTGACTTGGATTTTGCAGTTGCCCTTCTGGCTTAACGTCGCCTATGTTGGAGCGGGGGAGGCCGCGGTCATCGCGGTCGCTTATATCATCATGATGATGCTCATGCGGAATAAGGGTTTCATGACCTATCTCGCGCCTCAACGTCACCAAGAAGTTAAATGGTGATTTGCTTCCTAAGCCTATTGGCTTTAGAATTACACCGCTATGGCTAAGGATTTTTATCTAGAGATAAAGCATATCGACAAACAAACCGGGGCGCGGTATGGCTTTTTGCATACGCCCCACGGAGTCGTTGAAGTTCCGATGTTTATGCCAGTCGGCACTCAAGCGACAGTGAAATGCTTGAGCCCGGAAGAGGTGACCTCTTTGGGGGCTGGTGTCGTTTTGGCTAATACTTATCACCTTCATCTTCGTCCAGGCGAGAAAATCGTCGCCGAAGCGGGTGGCCTTCATGAGTTCATGCAATACCATGGACCGATGCTGACCGATAGCGGTGGCTTCCAAGTTTTCTCTTTGCAGAGTTCGCGCAAAATCACCGAAGAGGGCGTGAAGTTCCGCAACGATTTCAATGGCGACGAGGAGCTTTTCACTCCGGAGTCGGTCATGAAGATCGAAGAAGCTTTGGGCGCGGACATCATCATGTCATTTGATGAGTGCATTCCTTACCCAGCCGATTACAAATACGCCAAAGACAGCACCGAGCGGACCCTTCGCTGGGCGGCTCGGGGCCAAAAAGCCCACACCCGCGAAGACCAAGCGTTGTTTGGCATCGTGCAGGGCGGCGCCTATACCGATTTACGCGAAATGTGCGCGAAACAACTTGCGGCCATGGATTTCCCTGGCTACTCGATTGGCGGCACTTCGATTGGCGAGCCGAAGGACGTTTGTTTCAAGATGGTCGCGGACGCCGTCAGATATCTGCCGCCTGATAAGCCCCGTTACCTCATGGGCGTCGGCTCACTGGATTACATCCTTGGCGGCACAGCCTTAGGGGTTGATATGTTCGACTGCGTTTTGCCTACTCGTATCGCGAGACATGGCACTTTAATGACCTCGACCGGCCGCATCAATATCAAAGCCGCTCAATACAAAGAAGATTTCACTCCGTTGGATCCCGAGTGCGATTGCTACACTTGCAAGCACTACACCAAAGCCTATTTGCATCACCTTGAGATGTGTGGCGAAGAGTTTGGCAAGCGTCTGAACTCCATCCATAACATCCGTTTCTTAATCAAGATCATGGAAGGGGCTCGCAAGGCCATCCAAGAAGATCGTTTCGGTGATTACAAAGACGAAGTGCTCGCCAAGTATGGCGATGATCGAGGCTTTTAATGGATATCAATCTTTTCGATTTCGCTTTGCCTGAAGAATTAATCGCTCAAAACCCGCTCGAAAAGCGGGACGAATGCAAACTCATGGTCATTGACCGTGAGCATAAGACGATTACGCACCGCCAGTTCCACGACATCGTGGAGTATTTGAAGCCAGGTGATGTTTTGGTTCGTAATAACACCAAAGTCATCCCCGCTCGCCTAGTGGGCGAAAAGCTCGACACTCATGGCAAGGTTGAGGTTTTGCTTCTTAACCAAATCCATGACGATGTGTGGGAGTGCTTAATCGGCAATGCCCATAGCGTCAAAGTCGGCACCGTTTGCTCTTTTGGCGATGGTTCGCTTACTTGCACTTGCGTCAAAGTTCTTCCCGAAGGCATTCGTCACATGGAGTTTCATTACAAGGGAATCTTCCTCGAAGTTCTCGACAAATTAGGCCAGATGCCGCTTCCTCCTTATATTAAGAAGCAGGTGGCCAACAATAATGATTATCAGACTGTCTATGCCAAAGTGCCCGGCAGCGCCGCCGCTCCGACCGCTGGATTCCATTTCACGCCTGAACTCTTAGAAAAGATCAAAGGCATGGGTATCGAGATCATCGATATCACTTTGAATATCGGCTTAGGTACCTTTAGGCCCGTCAAAGTCCAAGATACTAAAGACCACGTTATGCATAGCGAGACCTTCGACGTTTCGAAAGAAGCCGCCGATCGTCTGAATCTGGCGAAGAAAGAAGGCCGTCGCATCATCGCGGTGGGCACGACTTCCGTTCGCACTCTCGAATCGGAGTTTGCTAAAGAAGGCAAGTTCTATGAAGCCCAAGACGAAGCCACAAACATCTTCATTCAGCCCGGTTACGAATATAAAGCGGTGGATGCTTTGATCACGAACTTCCATTTGCCTAAGAGCACTCTCGTGATGCTCGTTTCGGCCTTCATGGGCCGCAAATGGACGCTTCATTGTTATCAAACCGCCATTGATAACCGTTATCGTTTCTTCTCTTTTGGCGACAGCATGTTCATTTACGGGAAATACGATTATTCCCATAATGTTGAGGATTAAGATGCCAGAAGCCTACGTTAACTATTACAAAAAGAGCCTAGAGATTCTGAAGACTTTGCCTTCTTCGCCAAAGCCGAAGCTTCTTTTGCATGCCTGTTGTGGGCCTTGTAGTTGTTTCCCTTTGACCTTCCTTTGCCCGCATTTTGAGGTCACTATCTTTTTCAATAACTCCAACATCTATCCCTCGGAAGAATATCAACGCCGTCTTGAAGAATTGAAGAAGTTCCTTGGCTACTTTAAGCGCGACTATGGCTACGAAGTGAAGCTTGTCGTGACGCCATACGACAACGATAACTACAACAAAGACCTAGAACCTTATGCCGCTCTCCCCGAAGGACAAGAACGGTGTTTCATTTGCTATCGGAAACGTATGAGCGAGGCCTATGATTACGCCGAAAAGAATGGCTACGATTATTTCTCGACCGTCATGACAATCTCGCGCCAAAAGGACTCGCAGGTCCTTAACAAAATCGGTGCGGAACTTGAGAAAAAACATCAGAAAACGCGGTATTTTTATAGTGATTACAAGAAGAACAAAGGCATCGACATTGGCCGCGAGATGCGGATCCATTATGATTTGTACAACCAGCTTTATTGCGGCTGCAAATACACATATGCCAAAGGCTTAGAGAAAGCCAAGTCCAAGGGTATTGATTGGAAAGGCTAATTCCGTGGAAGAAAAAGAAAAGCTTCTTGTTCTTAAGAAAATTGCCCACGCTTTTAATGAAGCCCATATCACTTGGGCTCTAGGCTCATCGTCTTTCTTGTATTTGGAAGGCTTGGTCAATACTTTTCACGATTTGGATTTATTCGTGTCCCATGGGGATGGGAAGAAGGCCGAAGCCTTGTTGCGGAAGCTCGGTCACGAAGAACCGGCCAACTATAAACCAGAGCTTTATGGAACGAGGCTCTTTTGTGAATTTGCAATCGATGGGGTGGAGATTGACCTGATGGAAGACTTTTCCATCATCAAAGATGGCAAAGAGTATTATTTCCCGTTAAAACCCGAGAACATCGTGGAGCGTTTGTCTCTCGATGGCGAGTCGATACCGGTGGAGTCCTTGGCGGCGTGGCGGGAACGTTACGCTTTAATGGGCCGCTTAGAAAAAGTAGAGATCATCGATGAATTCATTAAGCATTAGGTCTTTGACTTTCCGTTTTTGTTAAAAGTTTAGCAATAAATGCAGTGACCTGCTTTGATGGTCATGATTTATCCATTATAATGAGGCTGTCGAACAAGGACCCCCAAATAGACCGGGAGGTCCTTTTACTTTATTAGAAGCAGAAGGACGATGGCTATTAACGCGAAGAATACACGATAGAGGCTAGAAAAAAATAAACTTTGGCGCTCGAATTTTTAAAGTTTTTTCTTCTTTTTTTGGTTTCAGGAAGTTTTTCAGAATTTTCACTTAGGGTCAAAATACCAATTTTTGCCAAGTCGATTTATTAAAACTTTGTGCACGGTGCACAATAAAATCCTAAAAACCACGAGCCATCGAACCTTTATTTTTGGATTTTGTTCAAAAATGGCATTTCTTTAATAATCATCGAACATTTTATTGCGAATCTTGTTGACGGGCACACACGCGTAGGGGTATATTCTTCATCGCTGGCGTCTGCATTGAAGTGCGATGTTGCCGACACACCCGTAAGCGTTGTCATATCACGGGCTAACTCGGGGAACTCGCACGGAACAGAGAGCTGGAAGCCTGAAGAAAATTCACAAGGAGGAAAATTCATGGCGAAAGAAAAAGTCATCCGGGTTCGCTTGCAAGCCTATGATCACAAGATCTTAGACCTCAGCGTCGAGAAAATCATCGATGCGGCAAAGAAGACCGGAGCTAGTGTGGTTGGACCAATCCCCCTACCCACTGAGAAGCAGGTCTACACGATTCTCCGCGCTACCTTCAAGTACAAGGATAGCCGCGAGCAGTTCGAAATCCGTACTCACAAGAGATTGATCGATATTGTTAATCCAACCAAAGAAACGGTTGAGACTCTCCGGAGACTTGATCTCCCGAGTGGCGTCGATATCGACATTAAGTTATAAAGGAGGACCTAAATCATGAAATCCATCATTGGAAGAAAAATGGGCATGACCGAGGTCTTCGCCGCCGACGGGACCATGTATCCGGTCACCGTCATCGAAGTTCTTCCGAACACCATCGTTGCGAAGAAGACCAAAGAAAAAGACGGCTACGAAGCGCTTCAAGTCGGCTATGAAGATAAAGCCGAGCGTCACACCAACAAATGCGAAATGGGCATCTTCAAAAAAGCCAACGTTTCGCCGAAACAGCATCTCTACGAATTAAAGGGCGATGAAATCTATGCCAAGAACATTGGCGAGAACGTCACCTGCGACATCTTCAAAGCTGGTGACGTCGTCGACGTCATTGGAACCACCAAGGGCCATGGTTACACTGGCACTATCAAAAAGTACGGCATGAAGATTGGCCCGAAGGGACACGGCAGCGGCTATCACCGCCAGATCGGTTCTCTCGCCAATAACGGTCGTACCAACAACCGTGTCATCCCTGGCAAGACGATGTCTGGCCACTGGGGACCGGAACAAGCGACTTTGCTCAATATCACCATCGTCGAGAGCAACCTTGAAAAAGGCTACATCCTCGTCAAGGGTGGCATCCCGGGCGCCAAGAAGTCCATCGTCATGCTCCGCAGTGCGGTCCTGACGCAGTTCCGTAAGCCTGTTGTCAAAGAATTAACTGATCTTCCGAAGAAGGAGGCCGCCGAGAAGGCTGCCGCCGCCGAAGCCGCCGCGAAGGCCGCTGAGGAAAAGGCCGCTGAGGAAGCTGCCAAAGCCGAACAAGAGAAGATCGCTGCTGAGGCCGCTAAGGCTGAGGCTGAAAAGAAAGCCGCTGACGAAGCCGCTAAGGCTGCCGCAGCTGCTGCGACCAAGCCGGCTGAGAAGCCTGCCGAAGCCGCCAAAGACGATAAGAAAGGAGAATAACGACCATGGCTGAAGAAATATTGTTCGATTTGCCAGTCGTCAACCTCGCTAACGAAAACGTTGGCAAGGTCCTCCTCTACAAGGATGTCTTCCAGGTCAAGGATGCCAATCACCAAGTGGTGCTTGATGCCGTCCTCACCGAGAGAGCTAACGCCCGTCAGGCGACCGCTAAAACCAAGAAGCGGCACGAAGTCAGCGGCGGTGGCAAGAAGCCTTGGAGGCAGAAAGGCACGGGCCGCGCTCGTGCTGGTAGCAGCCGCTCCCCACTCTGGGTTGGCGGTGGCAAGGTCTTCGGACCGGATGGCAATCAGAATTACACCATCTCTCAGAATAAGAAGGCTCACGCGCTCGCGCTTAAGACTGTCTTAAGTCAGAAAGCCGCGAAAGGCCTCATCATCGTAAACGATTTGACTCTTAAGAAGGTTTCCACCTCGGACCTCGCCGCTTCCTTAAAGAAGATCGGCGCCGAAGGCAAGACCCTCGTCGTTGCCGACTTAGCCAATGAGAACCTTGTGCTCTCGGCCGCTAACCTCGCCAACGTCAAAGTCGTGAGCGCCAAAAACGTTTCCGTCTATGACGTCATCAATGCTAAGAACCTTGTCGTCTCGAAAGACGACATCAAAGTCATCGAAGGAGGTCTCCGCTAATGGCTGACGAAAAGAAAGTCGAAGCTGCCCCCGCTAAGGAAGCTGCTCCGAAAGCCGTGAAAGCCAAGAAGGCCCCGGCTAAGAAAGAAGCTGCCGCTGCTGCTCCGAAAGCTGAAACTAAAAAAGCCAGCTTTGCTGCTCCGGTTGCCCATGACTACGAAGTCATCTTAGATCCGCGCATCACCGAGAAGAGCATGGCTCAACTCCAGAACGCCAACAAAGTCACCGTCAAGGTGGCCGCTGGCGCCAACAAGATCGAGATTAAGGAAGCCTTCGAGCGTCTCTATGGCGCCAAGGTCCTCCGCGTCAACATCGTGAATCAGCGCGCGAAAGAGAAGACGAGAGGCGGGAAGTATAAAGGTTCCGTCTCCGGCTTCAAGAAAGCGATCGTCACCCTTGCCGAAGGCAATGCGGTCGATCTCTTCAAGGAGTAAGGAATCACCATCAGGCCTCATTGAGGCTTGAAAAGAATCCATTATAGGAGAAAGAAAATGGCCATCAAATCATATCGCCCGTACACCAAGAGCCGCCGTCAGATGACGACCCTCTCGTACGCGGACATCACCAAAGCCACTCCTGAAAAGTCACTGCTCGCCCCGAAGAAACACACCGGCGGCCGCAACAATCAGGGATGCATCACCTGCCGTCACATCGGCGGTGGAAACAAGAATCGTTATCGTATCGTGGACTTCCTCCGTCGCAAAGACGGTATCAAGGGCACGGTCAAAGCGATCGAATACGACCCGAACCGCAGTGCCTTCATCGCCCTCATCTCTTACATCGACGGCGAGAAGCGTTACATCATTGAACCAGTCGGCCTTAAGGTCGGCGACGTCATCGTGAGCGGCGAAGCTACCGATATGAAAATCGGCAACTGCTGCGCTCTCAAAAACATTCCGGATGGAACCGCTGTCCACAACATCGAGCTTCAGCCGGGCAAAGGCGGACAAATGTGCAGAGCCGCCGGCACGAGCGCTCAGGTGCTCGGCCGCGAAGGCGGATACGTCACGCTCCGCTTAGCGTCCAGCGAGACCCGTAAGGTTCTCGAGGACTGCCGCGCTACCATCGGCATTGTTGGCAACCAGGATTACAACCTCGTCAACATCGGCCGCGCTGGCAAGAAACGCCACTTCGGTATTCGCCCGACAGTTCGTGGCTTCGTCATGAACCCGTGCGACCACCCACACGGCGGCGGCGAAGGCAAATGCCCAGTCGGCCGCGATGCTCCGAGAACTCCTTGGGGCAAGAAGTGCCAGGGCGTCAAGACTCGTCATATGAAGAAGAACTCGACGCGCTTAATCACGCATCGCAAGAACGATAAGTAAAGAAAGGAGATAGAACATGTCACGTTCAAGTAAAAAAGGACCGTTCGTGGACGCTTACCTTCTAAAGAAGGTTGAGGCGATCCAGAAGAGCGGCAAGAAAGAGGTCATCAAGACCTGGTCTCGCCGTTCCACGATCTATCCCGCTTTCGTAGAGCAGACCTTCGCCGTTTATAACGGCAAGGAACACATTACCGTCTTCGTCACCGAGGATATGGTTGGTCACAAGTTGGGCGAATTCGCTCCGACTAGGACCTTCTCGGGACACCATGGCAATAACTTAGGCGACCAGGCTGCTGCAGCCGGTGCCGCTCCGGCCGCTGCGCCGGCTAAGAAGTAAAGGAGCAACTTATGGCTAAGAAAGATGAAAAGAAAGTCGTAACTGCTGCTCCGGAAGCTGCTAAAGCCACTCCGAAGAAAGCCGCGAAAGCCGACAAAGCCGCTAAACCGGCCGAAGAGAAGAAAGACGAAAAGGCTGCTAAACCCGCTAAACCAGCGGTCACTCAGGCTATCGCCTTCGCCCGTGACGTTCGCGTCACTCCGCGCAAGGTCCGCCTTGTGATCGATGTGGTCCGCGGCAAAGACGTTAAAGAAGCCCTTGCCTTATTAAGTAGGATCAATCGCGCTGCCTGCGCTCCGGTGAGCAAGCTCATCAAGAGTGCCGCTGCCAACGCGACCAATAACTTCGGACTTGATGGCGATAAGCTCTACGTCGCTGACATCCAAGCCGCCGATGGCATCCGGATGAAGAGATTCACCCCGCGCGCCAAAGGCAGTGCTTCGCCAGTGATCAAGAGAATGTCGAACATCAGAGTCATCGTTAAGGAAAGGGAGTAATCGCATGGGACAGAAAATCAACGCTGTCGGATTCCGTATCGGAGTCAACAGAGGCTGGGAATCTAATTGGTTCGCCGGCAAAAAAGAATACGGTACTCTCCTTTGCGAGGATATCGCCATCCGCCGTTACCTTGAGCCGCAGCTTAAGGATGCGGTGGTCAGCCACATCGACATTGGCCGTGTGAAAACCGACCAGGGCCACAACGTCGTCGTCACCGCTTACGTCGCCCGTCCGGGTGTCGTGATCGGACAAGATGGCACGAACATCGCCCGTATCAAAAAAGAACTTGGCAAAATCGTCAAGAGCGGCTCGCTCAAGATTGATGTCATCGAAGTGAAGAATCCGGATCTCGACGCCGTCCTCATGGGCAAGTGGATTGCCAGTGAGCTCGAGAATCGTCAGAGCTTCCGCTCCACCCAGAAGAAAGCCATTCAAAGAATGCGGAAAGCCGGCGCTGCTGGCTGCCGTACTCAGTGCCAGGGCCGCTTAGGCGGCGCTGAAATCGCCCGTCGTGAAGGTTACAAAGAGGGCGTCGTTCCTCTTGAGACCTTACGCGCGGACATCGACTTCGCTCATGTTGACGCCGCGACTGCCTATGGCCGTATCGGTGTCAAAGTCTGGATCTGCCGCAGCACCAACAAAGGCATCCAGAAGACCGAAGAGGAAGCCCCGAAAGAGGAAACCTCGGAAGTGAAGGGCGATAAAGAAGGAGGTAACGACAATGCTTCAACCAAAGCGCGTTAAATACCGCCGTCCGCACGGCTTATCCCACGAGGGACACGCCAAAGGCGGACTTAGCGTCGACTTCGGTGAGTACGGTCTCGTGGCTCTTGAAGGAGCTTACGTCACTGATCACCAAATCGAAGCTGCTCGTATTGTTCTAGCTCGCTATACCGACCGTGCTGGCAAGATCTGGATCAGAATCTTCCCGCATATGGCCAAAACCAAGAAGCCGGCCGAAGTCCGTATGGGTTCCGGCAAAGGCAATCCGGAAGGCTGGGTCGCCGTCGTCAAAGAAGGCAGAATCATGTTTGAAATCGGCGGCATCGCCGACGACAAGATGAAGGAAGCCCTCAAGATGGCTGGCTACAAGCTTCCGATCCGCACCAAGATCATCAAGAGAACCAAGGCTCTCTCTGAAGCTGAAAAGCTTAAGATGGAAGCCCAGCACGAATCCCTCCTTGACGAAATCAAGGCCGAGGATGCCGTTCAGAAGGAAACCGTCTCCGACACTGGCAATGAGCCAGCCCCAGAAGCGGGTGCCACTCCAGCCGCGGGCGCTGCCCCAGCTGCTGCTCCGGCCGCACCGGCCAAAGACGAGAAGAAAGGGGACTAACCGATGGAAATCAAAGAATTCAGGGAATTATCCCCCAAAGATCTCGATCAGAAGATCGCCGATCTCAAACAACAGCTCTTCGAACTTCGCCGCAAGAAAGCGGTGGGACAGCTCGAACATGCTGAACAAGTCCGCAGCGTCCGCAAGGACATTGCCAAAGCCGAAACCATTAAGCGTCAGCGCGAGCTTCAAATCCCGCAGCCTGAGGCTAAGGTTGCCGCTAAACCAGCCGCTAAGGCTGCTAAGAAGTAAAGGAAGGAGTTAAACCTATGGAAGAAAGAAATCATCGCAACACTCTTCAGGGTGTTGTCACCGGTGCCAAGAACGACAAAACGATCGCGGTTACCGTTTCCACCAAACGGAACGACCCCCTTTATGCGAAGCGGGTCGGCTATTCTAAGAAGTATTACGCGCACGACGAGAAGAACGAAGCGAAGGTTGGCGACGTTGTAACCATCATGGCTTGCCGTCCGATTAGCAAGACCAAACGTTTCCGTCTCATCTCGATCGATAAGAAGGCCCCTGTCCAGGCCTCGAGCGAAGCCATTGAGGCTCAGCTAGAGACTAAGGAAGGCTCCGCCGCCGAGATCAAGGTCGAAGAGAAGCCCGTCGAGGCTGCTCCGGCCAAGGTCGAGGAAAAGAAGTAAGGAGGTATCAGCATGATTCAGAATGAAACAAATCTGGTTGTCGCCGATAACTCTGGCGCGAGAATCGTCCGTGTCTTCCGTCAGTATGGCGGCAGCCACCGTAAGTTCTCGTCGCTCGGTGACGTTGTCACCTGCGCCGTCAAGGATGCAATCCCGAACGGCAAAGTCAAGAAGAGCCAAATCGTCAAGGGCGTCATTGTCCGCGTGAAGAAGCAAGTCCAACGCAAGGACGGCTCCAGCATTGCCTTCGATGACAACGCTGTTGTCCTCATTGATGCCGATGGAAACCCGCTTGGAACCCGTGTCTTCGGACCGGTGGCCCGCGAGCTCCGCGATAAAGGCTATATGAAGATCATCTCGCTTGCGATCGAGGTCCTATAAGGAGACAAATCATGAACATCAAAAAAGGTGATAAAGTGATCGTCCTCTCTGGCAAAGACAAAGGAAAGACGGGCACGGTCCAAGTGGTCTACCCGAAACTTGGCAAAGTCGTTGTCGAGGGCATCAACGTCCACAAGAAGCATCGGAAGCCGACCCAGTCGACTCCTGAGGGCTCCATCGTCGACATGTACGTCCCCTTCCCCGCGAGCAAAGTCGCGCTGATCGATCCGAAGACCAAGAAGGCCACCCGGGTTCACATCAAAGTTGTGAATGGCAAAAAGGTTCGCGTCGCTACTAGCGGCGAAGCCTTAGACAAGTAAAGGAGGCATGACCATGGCAGAAGAAAAGAAAACCGCCGCGGCGAAAGCCCCTGCGAAGAAAGCGGCCGTGAAGGCTGCTAAACCGGCTACCGAAAAGAAGGTTGCCGCTCCGAAAGCCGTTAAGGCTGAAGAAAAAGTCGAAGTCAAGGCCGAGAAACCGGCTGAGAAAAAGGTTGAGGCCCCGAAGGCCGAAGCCGTGAAGGCTGTTAAGCCCGTCGAGAAAAAAGCCGCCAAACCGGCCGAGAATCCCGATCACTACGAGAACCGCCTCATCAAGAAGTACAAAACTGAAGTTGTCCCGGCTCTTACCAAGCAATTCGGTTACACCAGCGTCATGCAGTGCCCGAAGCTTGAGAAAATCGTCATCAACATCGGCGTTGGCGATGCCACGCAGAACGAAAAGGCCCTTGAAGACAGCGTCTCCGAGCTTGCGACCATCACTGGACAACATCCAGTCGTGACCAAAGCCAAGAAGAGCATCGCGACCTTCAAGCTCCGTAAGGGACAGTCCATCGGCTGCAAAGTTACGCTTCGCGGCTTACGGATGTACGAATTCTACGATAAGCTCGTGTCGATCTCGCTCCCGCGCGTCCGCGACTTCCGCGGCGTCAGCAAGAACGCCTTCGACGGCCATGGCAACTACACCCTTGGCGTCAAAGAGCAATTGATCTTCCCGGAAATCGATTACGATAAGGTCTCGAAGATCCGCGGTATGGACATCGTCATGGTGACCACCGCCAAGTCTGATGCGGAAAGCTATGCCCTTCTTGAAAAGATGGGTATGCCGTTCCGTAAATAAGGGAGGACAATCAAATGGCTAAAACAAGTTTGAAAGTCAAAGCTAGCCGTCCGCAGAAGTTTGCCGTTCGCGAATACAATCGCTGCAAACGCTGCGGCCGTCCACACGGCGTCATCCGTAAATTCGGTCTCTGCCGTATCTGCCTCCGCGAGCTCGCCCACAAAGGTGAGATCCCAGGCATGACGAAAGCCTCATGGTAAGGAAGGGAGACAAACAACATGAATGCAGATCCAATCGCTGACATGCTGACCCGTATTAGAAACGCCAACGCGCTTCATTACGACACGGTCTCCATGCCCTACAGCAAAATGAAGAACGAGATTGCCGAGATTCTTCGCAAAGAAGGATTCCTCAGCGCAGTCGCGGTCGATGGCGAAGGCGCGAAGAAACAGCTCACGCTCACCATCAAATACGGTCCCGCTGGTGAAAAAGTCATCAGTGGCCTCCGTCGTATCTCGAAGCCTGGCCTTCGCGTGACCATGGAAGCCGACAAGCTTCCGCGTGTCCTCGGCGGACTTGGCATCGCGATCATCTCGACGAGCAAAGGATTACTCACTGACGCGGAGGCCCGCAAGGCCAACGTCGGCGGAGAGGTTCTCTGCTACGTCTGGTAAAGAAACACAAGGAGAATAGAAGAATATGTCACGTATCGGATTCAAACCCGTCTCTATCCCCTCTGGCGTCACCTTCACATTGAAGGATGGCGTCGCCACCGTCAAAGGTGCCAAAGGCGAAGTAAGCGTCAGAATTCCTTCTGACGTCAGCGTCGAGGTCAAAGACGGTGTCGCCCATGTCAAACCCATCGTCGTTGGCGATGAGGGCGACCAGGGCGTCGAGAACCATGGCACGACCACGGCTCTCCTGCTCAACGCAGTGAAAGGTGTCTCGACTGGGTTCAAGAAAGAACTCGAAGTCGCTGGTACCGGTTATCGCTGCCAAATGAAGGGCAAAACCATCAGCATGTTCCTTGGCTACTCGCACACGATCGAAGTTAATCCGATCGGCCAGTACACCAAGATCAGCTGCCCGGATGAAACCCACATCGTCGTCGAAGGGTGCGATAAGCAAGAGGTTGGCCAAACGGCCGCCGTCATCTACGATATGCACCGTCCTGACGTCTATGGCAACAAGGGTGTCCATTATAAGGGACAGCATATGATTAAGAAGGTTGGCAAACGCGCTGCTGCGACCGCTACGGCCGGAGCCGCTGGCGCTGCCAAGAAATAAGGAGGACGAACCACATGATTCAAAAAGAGTCCAGATTGATCGTTCGCGAGCGTCGTCACGCCCGTGTTCGTGAGAACGTTAATGGCACTGCAGAGTGCCCGCGTCTCGTCGTCTTCCGTAGCAATAAGAACATCGAGGCTCAGATTGTCGATGACATCAAAGGTGTCACCCTCGTCGCGAGCTCTTCGACCCAGCTTAAGCTCGCCAATGGCGGCAACTGCGATGCAGCGACTGCCGTTGGTGCTGATCTTGCCAAGAAGGCCTTAGCCAAGAAGATCACCAAAGTGGTCTTCGATCGCGCTGGCTACGCTTACCACGGCCGTGTGGCCGCGTTAGCGGATGCCGCTCGTAAAGGAGGCCTCCTCTTCTAAAAGGGAGATAGCAATATGGAAGATAATAAAGTAGTTAATCCTGCTCCGGCCGCTAAGGTCGAAGCCCAGAAACCGGTCGAGGCCCCTAAAGCCCAGGCTGGTGCCGTCTCCGCTAAGCCGGCTGCTCGTCCAGCTGGTCAGCACGCCTTCGAGCCGCATGGCTCGCAGAGCGCTGCCCGTCCCGGCGATCGCAAATTCGGCGACCATAAAGGCCGTCCGGGTGAGCGCCGTGGTGGACGTGGTGGCTTCCGCCGCGATGAGGATGAATACCAGGAGCGCGTTGTTGATATCAACCGCATTTCCCGTGTTGTCCAAGGTGGCAAGCACATCAGATTCGACGCCCTCGTCGTCATTGGCGATGGCGCTGGCAAATATGGTTTCGCCCTCTGCAAGAGCGGCGAGGTGCCTGATGCCATTAAGAAGTCGTTAGCCGCCGCTCGTAAGGAGATGTTCACCATCCACCTTTCGAAAGGCACCATCGCCCACCCGGTGATCGGCGTCTATGGCGACACCAAAGTGTTCCTTAAACCGGCTCCGGCCGGCACCGGCATCATCGCCGGCGGCGCCGTCCGCGCGATCCTTGAACTCGCCGGCGTCAAGAACGTCTATTCCAAGGTTTATGGCTCCCGTACCCCGATCAACGTGATCAGGGCCACTCACGCCGGACTTATGAGCATGAAGAACTATGACACTGTCATGATTCTCCGTGGACTCAAGACTCCGGAAGAGATCAAAGCCATGCATCCGGCCCCGGTTGCTAAACCAGCCGCCAAACCGGACTTCCACTCGCAGCCGCGTCCAGCCTTCAATGCTAGACCAGCCGCGAAACCGGCTGCTGCTCCTGCCCCAAAAGCGGATGCGAAACCGGTCGCTCCGGTCGCTAAACCGACCGAAGGAGGCAAATAACAATGGCTGCTGAATTAAACAATCTCGTCGTGAACGAAGGCGCTCGCAAAGAGCACTTCCGTCGCGGCCAGGGTGTCGCGTCGGGCAATGGCAAAACTGCTGGCAAAGGCCAGAAGGGCCAAGGCGCGCACGCGCATACTAAGAAGCATGGTTTCGAAGGCGGCCAGATGCCGCTTGCCCGCCGTCTTCCGAAGTTTGGCTTCAAGAATATCTCAAAGATCAACATGATCGCCGTCAACATCGGTGATCTCAACGTCTTTAAAGATGGTTCCAAAGTCACTGTTACCGAACTTATCAGCAAAGGCTTAGTGAAAAACTCTTTCGATGGGGTTAAAATCCTCGGGAAGGGCACTCTCAAAGTCAAACTCGATGTCGAAGCCAGCGCCTTTAGCGCCTCGGCTAAGAAAGCCATCGAGGCGAAGGGTGGGACCGTTAAGGTCGTCAAGTAAATGAAAAAGTTCGCCGCAATCTTCAAAAACAAAGAGCTCGTAAACCGTATCTTTTTTACGGTCATGGTGCTTTTCGTCCTTCGCATCGGGGCGCAGATTTACGTTCCGGGCGTCAATGTCAATCAGGCCAAGCTCGCTGAACTTACCAACAGTGGTTCCACTCTTGCCCTTATGGACCTCCTCGGAGGCGGCGCGCTCTCGAATTTCTCCGTAATGGCACTAGGCGTTTCGCCTTACATCACGGCCCAAATCATCATTCAGCTTCTTTCAAAAGACGTTCTCCCCGCTCTCACCGAGCTCAGTAAGCAAGGTGAGTATGGCCGAAAGAAAACCGAGATGGCGACCCGTTACCTTACATTGCTCTTAGGAGCGGTGCAGGGATACGGCATCATCCGGACGATGGAGAACAGCGAATACATTACCATCACCTTATCGACGACTGGCGCGCAAGCCTTCTGGACTTACGCCTACATCGTCACCGTGCTTCTCGCGGGCGCCATGCTCACGATGTGGCTCGGCGACCAAATCACCGAAAAAGGCATTGGCAACGGCATCTCGGTCATCATCTTCGCTGGGTGCGTCCGCTCCTTACCGACTCAGATCAAAAACGCCTGGGTCAAGTGGATCAGCGACAACACGCAGCAAGCTTCGTCCCAGATGGTCCGTGGCGCCTTCCAGTTCTCGCTCTACATCCTGGCCTTGGTGTTCATCACCGGGTTCGTGGTGTTCATCGAGCTTAGTAAGCGCAAATTACCCGTCCAGCACGCCAACAAGGGCGGCGGACAAGCGATGGCCCGCGCGAGCTTCCTTCCTATCAAGGTCAACTCCGCCGGCGTCATTCCTGTCATCTTTGCTTCTTCCATTATGAGCGCTCCGGCGGTTGTGGCCTCGTTCATCTCGAGCGATGCTGCTAACGCTTCGTGGCTGAAGATCTTCAACTATAACGAGACCTTCGCAATGCCATGGTTCAATGGAGTCACGTGGAAGATGGACTGGGGTCTCGTCATCTACCTTGCTCTCATCATCGCCTTCACCTTCTTCTATTCGGAGATGGAGATCGATCCGGAGCAGTTGGCTGATAACTTCCAAAAGAACGGTTCCTATATCCCGGGCATTCGCCCAGGCAAAGAAACCGAACGTTACGTCGGAAAGGTTCTCAACAGAGTGACCTTCATCGGCGCAATGGCTCTCGCGGCTATATCAGCCTTGCCGATCATACTTGTCATCTCGAACGTCTTCGATGGGGATAGCTCCCTAGCGATTGGCGGCACGGGACTCATCATCGTCGTTGGCGTCGCCTTGGAAATCAATTCCCAAATCGATGGCCTTCTCGCTGGCAAGTCCTTCGAGGAAGTACAGGAGGGTATCTAATCTATGCTTAACATCATTCTTATGGGCCCGCCGGGAGCTGGCAAAGGAACCCAAGCCGTCAAGTTGGAGGAAGACTACAAGCTTCCGCACATCTCGACTGGTGACATGTTCCGTGAGGAAATTTCCTCTCACTCCGAACTCGGCAACAAAGTCAAAGCGATCATCGACCGCGGCGATCTCGTCCCAGACGAGCTCACTGTCGCGATCGTGAAGGCGCGGTTATCGAAAGACGATTGCGCCCATGGCTACATTCTCGATGGCTTCCCGCGGACGATTCCGCAGGCTGAGGCTCTTGAGAAGATGGGCCGCGAGATTGGCCGTGAGGTCACGCTCGTGATCAATATCGGCGCCCCCGACGAAGAACTCGTCCGCCGCATCAGCGGAAGACGCGTTTGCCCGAAGTGCGGCGCTAGCTACAACGTCGTTTCCATGAAGCCGAAGAAAGAGGGCATCTGCGATCGTTGCGGAAGCCCGCTCATTCAGCGGAAGGACGACAACGAGGAGAGCCTTAAGGTTCGCCTTGCCAATTACTATAAGAGCACCGCTCCGCTTCTCTCCTTCTATAAAGAGAGAAACCTCCTCCATGACTTTGATGGCATGGTGGGCAGCGTCAAACTCTACGAGGAACTTCAAGCGCTCCTCAACAAGACTAAATGATCATCATCAAGTCGCCGCGCGAGATTGAACTAATGCGCAAAGCTGGCCGGGTCGTCGCCCTCGTTTTCGAGAAAGTCGGACCGATGGTGAAGCCTGGCGTGAGTACCCTCGCTCTCTCGGAGGCCGCAGAAGCGGTCATCCGAGGAGAAGGCGCGCTCCCATCCAGCAAAGGTTACGGGGGCTTCCCCGCGGCCATCTGCGCGTCAGTCAATGAAGTGCTCGTGCACGGCATCCCGAGCGAGAGGAAGATACTTCAGGATGGCGATATCGTCAGCCTGGACGTCACAGCGGAACTCAACGGTTACCAAGGTGACGCCTGCCGCACTTATGCGGTGGGGATTTGCCCCGAAGCCAAGCTCAAACTCATCAAAGTGACCGAACAGTGTTTCTGGAACGCTATGACGCTCGTCAAAGAAGGCGTGCATCTAGGCGACATCGAACACATGATCCAAGTCACCGCCGAAAGTAACGGTTATACCACGCCTCGTGAATACACGGGACACGGCATCGGCCGCGAGATGCACGAGGATCCCTATATCCCTGATTACGGGGAAGAAGGAACCGGCCCGATTCTTCGGGAAGGCATGACCCTCGCCATCGAACCGATGGTAATGATGGGTTCCAACAAGCTCAGGACCCTTCGGGACGGTTGGACGGCTGTCAGCAAAGACGGCAAACCAAGCGCCCATTACGAGAATACCCTAGCCGTCACCAAAGATGGCTATGAGATATTGACTAAAGTATGAAAGGAGAACACCCTATTGGCTAAAGAAGAAGCGTTAGAGATGGAAGCCACGGTGTTGGAGACACTCCCCAACGCCATGTTCAAGGTGAAACTGGCTAATGGAGCGGTGGTTCTCGCCTGCGTTTCGGGAAAAATTCGGATGCACTTCATCCGCATTCTCCCCGGCGATCGGGTCACCGTCCAATTCTCGCCTTATGATTTAACACGCGGGCGCATCACGTTCCGTTATAAGAACTAAGGAAAGACACAGATCTTCCCACACAAGGAGACTTAACACTATGAAAGTCAGACCGTCTGTAAAGCCCATCTGCGATAAGTGCAAGATCATCCGCCGGCATGGTGTCGTTATGTGCATCTGCCCGAATCCTAAGCACAAGCAGAGACAGGGATAATTAGAGGAGAAAAAAGAAATATGGCACGTATTAGTGGGGTTGATATCCCCAATGAGAAGCGCGTCGTCGCGTCCCTTCCGTACATTTACGGAATTGGACCGTCGCTCGCTCGTAAGATTTGCAAAGACGCTGGCGTGAGCGAAGACATCCGGGTCAAGAACTTGACCGATGAGCAGCTTGTTGCCATCCGCACCGAAGTCGGCAAGTACAAGACTGAAGGCGACCTCCGTCGTGAAGTCGCTCTCAACATCAAGCGCCTTGAAGAAATCGGTTGCTATCGTGGCATCCGCCACAAGAAAGGTCTTCCGGTTCGCGGACAGCGTACCAAGACCAATGCCCGTACTCGCAAAGGCAAACGTAAGACCATCGCCAACAAGAAGGAAGCCACTAAAGGCTAGACCATAGGAGGCTAATTAACATGGCAGATGAAAATAAAGTCGCTGCTCCTGCTACCGCAGCTGCTGGCGCGCCCGTCAAGGGCAAATCCAAGGCTACTAGCGCCCGTAAGAAAAAGGTGAAGCGCAACTTCACCAAAGGCGTAGCCCACATTCATTCGACCTTCAACAACACCATCGTTACGATCACTGACCCGCAAGGCAATGTCATCGCTTGGTCGAGCGCCGGCGCGCTTGGCTACAAGGGTGCTAAGAAGAGCACTCCGTTCGCGGCTCAGCTCGCGGGCGAAGCCGCTGGCAAGAGCGCCTTTGAACAAGGCCTCCGCCAGATTGATGTCGACGTCAAAGGCCCGGGTCCGGGCCGCGAGAGCGCTGTCCGCGCTCTTGGGACCGTCGGTCTTCAGATCCTTTCGATCTCAGACACCACTCCGATCCCTCACAATGGCTGCCGGCCTCCGAAACGGCCGAGAGGCTAATCGCCTCAGTCGTTTCAGGGAAAAGACAACTATTGGAGGAATTAAAGAATGGCTAATACCATCGATGAAAAAGCCGAGGAGCTTAAACTCCCCAACCCCTTCCAGCCGATCACCTTCGCGATCGACGTGAATGATGAGGCGAACAACTATGCTCGCTTCGTCGTAAAGCCCCTTGAGCGGGGCTTCGGCTACACCGTCGGGAACGCGCTACGCCGCGTTCTCATCAGTGCCCTTCCGGGCGCTAGCGTGTTTGCCGTCGAGATCGAAGGCGTCCGCCACGAGTTCACTGCGATCCCGGGCGTCGAGGAAGACGTTACCGCGATTGTCCTAAACCTTAAGGACCTCGTTCTTAAGATTGATGACAAGAGCAACGACGTAAAGCGCCTCGAAGCCGAGATTCAGGGCCCGGGCGTCCTCAAAGCCGGAGACTTAAAACTCCCCGCCTTCGTGAGCGTCGTCAATCCCGATCTCGAAATCGCTCATCTCAACAAAGACGGCCATCTCAAGATGACCATCTACGCTGGCACAGGACGTGGTTACTTCACGAGCGAAGCTAACAAGATCGAACGCAAGATCAACACCATTGGTGTCATTGCGACCGATTCGAACTATAGCCCCGTTACGAAAGTCGCCTTCTCTGTTGACCCGGATCGTGTCGAACACGATTCTAAATTCGACAAACTGACGCTCGAAGTCACCACTAACGGCAGCATCAAACCGCATGAAGCGGTCGCAATGGCTGCGCAGTTACTGGTCGCCCACTTCACCGAGTTCACCAAGCTTGACGACGCTGTCAAGAAGTACAAGCTCGTGAAAGAAGAGGTCAAGACCGAAGAGAATAAGTACCAGGACATGCTGATCGAAGAACTCGATCTCTCTGTCCGCAGCAATAACTGCTTAAAGCGCGCTGGCATCTCCACCGTCATGGAACTCACTCAAAAGAGCGAGGACGAGATGATGAAGGTCCGCAACTTAGGCAAGAAGTCGCTCAAAGAAGTCAAAGAGAAGCTCGCCTCCATCGGCCTGCACTTCCGCGACTACGTAGGAGAATAAAACAATGGCAGCACAAGGCAGAAAGAACGTTCACGGCAAGACCGGCGTTCGCTTCCGGACGGCTTACAAGCCCGAGAAGAACAAAGGCATGCTTCGCGATGTCGTGAGCGAGTTAATCGCCCATGACAAAGTCGAAGTCACCAGCGGCGTCACCAAAGAGCTCATCACTCTTGCGTCCCGTCTCGTTGGTTACGCGAAGAAAGGCGACTTATCGTCCCGTCGTATGGCGGCTCGCTATGTTCGTCCGATCATCGTGGACGAAAAAGGCACGACCGTGTTGGAGAAGCTCTTCAACGTGATTGGCCCTAAGTTCAAGACCCGCAACGGCGGCTACGTCCAAGTTTATAAGCTTGGCCATCGTCGTGGCGACAATGCCGAAGTCACCCTCGTTAAGTGGGTCGACTAAGGATTTAGCGCACTAAAGCCTCTTCCCCCGTGGAAGGGGCTTTTTGCGTCTTCTTGAGGCATTTAAGGAACGAATGTGTCAATTTCCTTTGCGCTTTTGAAAAGCCATTGCATAATAATCTAGGCGTTATCAATAACGCATCCCAAAAGGAGGATAGGAAAAATGAATATTCTCGCAGATACCAATAACGGCGGATTGAACGGCGGCATTATCGCCCTCATCGTCGTCCTCGTTGTCGTCCTCATCATCGCCATCTCGTTCATCAGCTGGTGGATCCGGACCTCGAACCGTTTAAAGACTGAGCAAATCAAGATCGACGAAGCTGCCTCTGGCATCGATGTCGCTCTTACGAAGAGATACGATCTTCTCACCAAGGAAGTCGCGGTCGTGAAAGGCTATGCCAAGCACGAAAGCGAAACTCTTGCGAACGTTATCTCCATGCGTCGTCCGGGCGGAGACGCTTCGATGAAGGAAAAAGCTGATTTCGCGACTCAGGTCACGAAGGCCTTTGATAGCATCAACATCGTCGCTGAACAGTATCCGGAACTCAAAGCCAACACGAACTTCATGAGCTTGCAGAACCAGATCGCCGACGTCGAAGAGCAGCTCCAGGCCGCCCGTCGCGTTTACAACAGCAACGTCACCGTCTATAACCAAGACATCGTCGTCTTCCCGTCGAGCCTCGTCGCCAATCACTTGCATCTAGTGAAGCGCGACTTCTTCGAAGCCGAGGAAGCGAAGCGCCAAGACGTCAAGATCGAGTTCTAATCGATCGCGTAATTCACGAGCCTCCTCAATTACATGAGGGGGCTTCTTCTTTCTAAGGAGGATCTTATGAGCGATGCCGTCAAAACGATGTTGGCCAATTTCGAGGCCCAACGTAAAAAAGTCCGTCATACCTTTGTGGTCCTTTCGGCGGTGGGTTGGCCGATGTTTGCCGTTGGCCTCATCATGGCCTTTGTGACTTTCATCAACAAGTGGCCGGAAACCGTGGCCTATATTTTCCTCGTCGTTGCTCTTGCAGGCGTTGTTCTTCTCATTATTGCCGCGACGAAAAAGAGCAACTTCGTGAGGAACGTGGCCTCCAATCTCCAAGCGGAGATTAACGCCGAGCTTTTCCCTAACGCCAAATACTCGCCTAATGGCTTAAGCATCAACGTCTTAATGAAGCCGGGCTTCTTCGCCCCGCCGGACCGTTACTATTCCCGCAACTACATGACTGCCACCTTCGATGGCATCGAGTTCGAGAAATCGCATTATCAATTCCAACGCCGGGAAACGCACACCGATAGCCATGGCAACACCACGACCACCTATGTCGACTATGCGGTGGGCACCATGTACCATTTCGCCTATGGCCGCAATTTCGGTGGCATTTTGAAGGTCCTCGAGAAGTCGGGCTTTAGCTTCATCAATGGCAATCAAGGCATGCAAAAGGTTGAGACCGAATACATCAACTTCAACAAGAAGTTCTTGGTTCTCTCGACTGACCAGCAATTGGTGTTCTATCTTCTCACTCCGCAGATTCAGGAAAAGATTCTGAGCCTAGAGACTTTGGCCGCGGGCCAGTTCTATATGGCATTCATCGGCGACGAGCTCTTCATTGCTCTTAACGACAATGACCAATCGATCAAAATCCCTTTCAAGGAAGCTATGACCGAAGAAAGAATGGAACCGATTATCGAGTACATGTCGATTCCGGCTGTCTTCATTACTTTGCTCGGTTTGAACAAGACGAAGTTTGAGAAAAACGCCGGCGTCACGGCCGCTCAATAAAGCCCGCCAAAGAAAGCCCTCGGGAAGTAATCCGAGGGCTTTTTGCATGGTTTTTCGGATTTTGAAACCGCCTTATTTTTATCTAGATTTAATCGCTTAATCGGTATTTATTTACTCTTTATTGCTTCTAGAAGCCTCGGCTTCTAAAATAAAAGCGTTCGCGGGCGCGTGAAGCCCGCTATTTTTAGGAGGCCTATATGGTAATTAGGGCTGAAGTGCGGAAAGACGTCATCGCCATTTGCGCTATGCACAAAGACGAACCCTCGCCGCTCATGATCATTCTGAGCCAGATTCAGAAAAAGTACGGTTACATCCCTCTGGAAATTCAGGAAGTCGTCTCCCAAGAGACTGGCATCCCCGTCGCCGAGATCTTCGGCGTCGTGACGTTCTACAACTTCTTTTCGCTCACCCCGAAAGGAAAGTACGTGATTGGCGTTTGCCTTGGCACAGCTTGCTATGTCAAAGCCAGCCAGCCGATCATCGAGAAGTTCCAAACGATTCTTGGCATCAAAGCCGGTGAGACGACTGCCGATGGTCTCTTCACCATCGAAGCCATCCGCTGCATGGGCGCTTGCGCTCTTGCTCCGGCCGTTTCCATCAATGGCAAAGTCTACCCGCAGATGACAGTCGATAAAGTGGCCCCTCTCATTGAGGAGTATCGCCATATGGAGGTTAAAGCCTAATGGACAAGATCACGAATGCCGAGTCCTTGCAAAAGGACATCGAACATTGCAGCAAAGCCTTCGATGAGAAAATCAAAGGCCTTGGTGGCAAGCGCGCCGTCATGGTGTGCGGTGGCACAGGCTGTCTCGCTAACGACAGCGATGCCATTCTCAAAGAATTCGAAAAACAGATCAAAGAACGCGGACTCGAAGGCAAAGTCAGCATCAACCACGTCGGATGCTTCGGCTTCTGCAGCCAAGGTCCGTTCGTCAAGATTTTCCCGGAAGACACTCTTTACCACAAGGTGAAGGTTTCCGACGTCAAACAGATCATCGAAGATGACCTCATTGGCGGCAAGATTTGCGAGAATCTCCTTTATGTCGACCCGGTCACGAAAGAGAAAGTCGTGCGCCAGGACGATATCAACTTCTACAAGAAGCAAATGCGTATCAGCCTTCATGGCTGCTCGCTCATTAACCCGGACCTCCTCGAAGAGTCCCTCGGTTACGATGGCTTCAAGGCTTTGAAGAAAGTCTTGACCACCATGACCCCGCAACAAGTCATCGACGAAGTTCTCCAAAGCGGCATTCGCGGCCGTGGCGGCGCCGGCTTCCCGACTGGTAAGAAGTGGCAGTTTGCCGCTAACCAGAAGAGCGATATCAAATACGTCGTGTGCAATGGCGACGAAGGCGACCCTGGCGCCTTCATGGACCGTTCGATTCTCGAGGGCAACCCCTTTGAGGTCATCGAAGGCATGATGATCGCCGGCTATGCGTTCGGCGCTCATGAAGGTTACTTCTACGTCCGTGCCGAATATCCAGTCGCCGTTCAGCGTTTGCTTCGCGCAATCGATGACATGACGAAGGTTGGTTTATTAGGCGACAACATCTTAGGGACTGGCTTTAACTTCCGCGTGCATTTACGCGAAGGCGCCGGCGCCTTTGTTTGCGGCGAAGAGACCGCGCTTCTTAACTCCATCGAGGGCAAGCGTGGTATGCCGCGTCCGCGTCCTCCGTTCCCAGCCATCAAAGGTCTTTGGGGCAAACCGACCTGCGTCAATAACGTCGAGACGCTCGCTCAGATTCCGTACATCATTCGCGTTGGCGCCGCTGAGTATGCCAAAGTTGGCACTCAGGGTTCCAAAGGCACGAAGGTCTTCGCCCTTGGCGGCAAGATCAATAACGTCGGCCTCGTTGAGGTCCCGATGGGCACGACTTTAAGAACGCTCATCTTCGACATCGGCGGTGGCATTCCTAATGGCAAGAAGTTCAAAGCCATTCAGACTGGCGGTCCTTCTGGCGGATGCTTAACCGAAGAAGACCTCGACACCCCGATTGACTACGATACCTTAATCGCCCGCGGCTCCATGATGGGCTCTGGCGGCGCGATCGTCATGGATGAAGATAACTGCATGGTGGACGTTGCCCACTTCTACATGGACTTCATCACCAGCGAATCGTGTGGCAAATGCTCTCCGTGCCGCATTGGCACCAAGCGTCTTTATGAAATGCTCACCCAGATCACCAATGGTCAGGGCACCGAGCAGACTCTCAAGGATATGAAGGAACTCGCTTCCGTCATCAAACTTGGCTCCCTCTGCGCCTTAGGCCAGACGGCTGCTAACCCGATTCTTTCTACTATGACTAAGTTCCCGGATGAATATCACGCTCACGTCGTCGACAAGAAGTGCCCAGCTCACGTTTGCAAGAAGCTGATGCAGTTCTACATCGACCCGTCCCTTTGCAAGAAGTGCTCGAAGTGCGCCCGTAATTGCCCCGTTAGCTGCATTAGCGGCGTGCCAGGCAAGGAACCCTACGTCATCGATCAGTCGAAGTGCATCAAGTGCGGCACCTGTATGGCAGGCTGCCCCTTCCATGCGATTTCGAAACGCTAAATGGAGGGCAAGAAAATGGAAAACACCGAAAAAGTCAACATCAAGATCGAAGGCCACGTCTATAGCGTGGACAAAGGTCTCACCGTCCTCGAAGCCGCTCGTTTATGCGGCTATCAGATTCCGTCTCTCTGCTCTTGGAACCATGGCAAATGCTCGCTTGCGAGCTGCCGTGTCTGCTTAGTCGAGATTCGGACCAGCCGCGGAGGCCGTCTCTTCGCGAGCTGCGTCTATCCAGTCGAAGAAGCGACCGTCGAAAAAGGCTTTGAGATCTTCATCTCCAGCCCGATGGCCGTCAAAGCTCGTCGCACCAGCGTCGAACTCCTTCTCTCCAACCACAGCAAAGATTGCCAGACCTGCGTCAAGAATGGTCAATGTGAATTACTTCACGTGGCCAACATCACCGGCGCGCAAAGTGGCAAATACATCGGCACGATGACTCCGGCTACCGTCGATATGGTGGCTCCTGGCATCACCCGTGATACTAGCAAGTGCATCCTCTGCGGCCGCTGCATCGAAAGATGCAAAGAGGCCCAAGGCGTCGGCATCCTCGGTTTCATCAACCGTGGCTTCCGCACCATCGTCGGCCCGCTCAACAACCGCAGCTTTGCGGAAGTTCCGTGCTTACAGTGCGGCCAATGCATCGAAGTTTGCCCGACGGGGGCTCTTGCTGAGCACCGCGAAATCGATAAAGTCGATGCCGCCTTTGCTGAAGGCAAATACGTCGTCGTCCAAACTGCTCCAGCCGTCCGCGCTGCTATTGCTGAGGAATTCGGCAAGAAGATCGGCGAAGAGAATGGCGAAGGCAAGATGGTCGCCGCCCTTCATCGTTTAGGCTTCAATCGTGTCTTCGACGTCAACTTTGGCGCCGACCTCACAATCGTTGAGGAAGCCCAAGAACTCGTGAACCGCATTGCGAAGAAAACCGCTCCGCTTCCGCAGATCACTAGCTGCTCGCCAGGTTGGATCAACTATATGGAATTCTTCTATAGCGATCTTATCCCCCACGTCTCGACTTGCAAGTCGCCGCACGAGATGCAAGGCGCTATCACGAAGAGCTATTTCGCCGCTAAGCATGGCCTTGACCCGAAGAACGTCTTCGTCGTCTCCGTTATGCCTTGCACCGCGAAGAAATACGAAAAAGAGCGTCCGCAGAACGCAGCGGTGGAGAATCTCCCCGACGTCGATGCGGTCATCACGACCCGCGAGCTTGCGGTCATGATTAAGCGCGCTGGCCTCCTTTGGGATCAACTCCCAGAAGAGAAGTTCGATGACGATCTCCTTGGCGAATACACAGGCGCTGGTGCCATCTTCGGTGTCACTGGCGGCGTCATGGAAGCCGCTCTCCGTACTGCTTACCACACCTTAAATGGCAAGGAAAGCAATCCGATTGAGTTCACGGCTGTCCGTGGCTTTGCGGGCGTTAAAGAAGCCGAAGTCGATATGGGCAAGGCTGGCAAGGTCAAGGTCGCTGTCACTAGCGGCATGGTCAATGCCAAACCGTTACTCGATGCCGTGCGCGATGGTACTTCGCCTTACGCCTTCATCGAAATCATGTGCTGCCCGGGTGGCTGCATCAATGGCGGCGGACAACCGTTCGTGAAGCCGAGTATGCTTCCGAATGAAGATCCGGACATCCTTGATACTTACCGCGCGAAGCGGGCGGCGATCCTCTACAAGATCGACGATACGAAGTCCATCCGTCAATCGCACAACAACCCCGACATCATCCGTCTCTATAAGGATTATCTCGGCGAGTATGGTAGCGAAAAGGCTGAGGAACTTCTTCATACCTCTTACGTCACGGATCGCGAAGCTTTCCCTGAGAAGAAGTAAGGAATATTAACTTTAAGGGGCGGGTGAAAATGATGTGTACCCAATTGTCTGGACTAAACTAGGAACATCATAGGCAAAAACCTCATGGATGTCCAACCGAACATGCCGCGTGGCATGCGAGGGGGGACATCCATTTTCTTTCGCCCGCGAAGTATCTCAGACGCTCGGAGTTGTACCACGATATGTATGAATCGACCGCCTTCTTGAACGACTGAAAGTCGGGGTATTCGGACTCGCGCCCGTAGAACATCTCGCGCTTCATCGACCCGAAGAACGACTCCATTATGCAGTTGTCGAGGCAGTTGCCCTTCCTCGACATCGACTGACGTATCCCGCGCCTTCTGAGCTCCTCGACGTACCAACGCTGCTGGTATTGCCAGCCCTGGTCCGAATGGAATATCAGGCCCCTGAGGCTCGGATACCGCGAGAAGGCCGAATCCAGCATCCTCCTCGTCTGGGAGAAGTCCGCGCGGAGACTCAGGTCGTACGCGACGATCTCGCCGGTGAACATGTCCTTGATCGGGCTGAGGTAGCATTTCCCCCAAGGGAAGCTGAACTGGCTCACGTCGGTCGTCCATTTCCTGTTCGGGCCGCCGCATGAGAAATCGGATTTGTGGTGGGTCTGCCCGTCCTTCCTCACGTATTCGCGGATTATGAGGTCCGGCGCCACGTCGCCGACCGTCCCCCGATAGGAGCTGTAGTTGACGGTTTTGACGACGCCTTTCAGCCCCATCTTTTTCATGAGGCGCTGTACCTTCTTGTGGTTCGCGCCGATCCCTTCGGCCCTGAGCTGCGCGCAGACGCGCCGCACGCCGTACCTCGCCCTAGACCCCGCGAATATCGACGCGATCCGCTCGGAGATTTCCTTGTTCTTCGCGTCTGGGTCCGCTTTGGCTTTCTCGTAGAAATATGTCGACTTCGCCAGCCCGGCGACGGCCAAAAGCCCGCCTAATTCGGCTTTTTCGTGCTCTTCTTTGGTTTGGAGGACCGCCTCGCACCTTTGCCTTGGGGACGCCCCTCCGACGCCACCAAGGCCCTCAAGTTTTTTAAGTAGGCTATCTCTAGGGACTTGAGCTCGTTCTCCCTTCTCAGGGCCTCGTTCTCCGCCTCGAGCTCCGCCATCGTCTTCTTTGGCATTCTTGGGCTTCCTGCCTCTCGGCTTCGATTGTAGACCTTCCAGGCCGTTTTCTCGATAGGACCTGACCCAGTTGATGACGCAGCCGCTGTTCGCCATGCCCAGCGAGTAGGCGACCGCCGACATCGATTCGCCAGCCAGGACGCGCCTCACCGCCTCGAACTTCTGCCCCTGCGAGAGTTTCCTCCCGCGGCCGTGAACTAGGCCTTTCTCCCCGAAAATCTCATAGACGTGGATCCACGTCAGCACTTTTTTGTGCCAACCTTTCAAAGAGCTTCGGCACCCTTTTGGGACTGGAACCGATTCACCGGACATGTAGTCTCTGACCCATTTCAGCTTCTGCTCGAATGTGTACTTCACAAGAAAAGTACCCCGCTTTCTGGTTTGGTCCAGAATTCGGGGTACACTTCAAAATCCGCCCCTTTTCCTTTTAAGGAAAAAGCCTAGACTAGTATTATGCGCATCGAGACACCATTAGAAGATATTTTAGCCACGAGAAAAGGTTTCACCATTGACTCCCATTCTTCGACGGAAGTCATCCTCATTCATGGCATCGGAGGCACGGCCTCTGGCAATAAGCCTTTAGGCGATTTCATCGCGAGCCATAATGGCTTTGACGTGGTGGGCATTTGCCTACCTGGCCATGCGACGAAACCCGAAGATCTTTTCCCTGTCACTTATGAGGATTGGGCGAAGGCCATCAAAGACGCTTGCCTCGAAGCCCGCAAAACCCACGCGAAGGTTCTCATCGTCGGTGGGTCGCTTGGTGGCTTATTAGCCTTGCAAGCGGCCGAAGAAGGCGTGGTTGACGGAGTAGTGGAATTCTCCGCCCCGCTTGTCTACAAACATCCGATCTTCAACGCGGCTGGCTTCATTTCCCATTTCAAGAAATACCATGTCTGGAAAGAATACCAATACGTGACGAAAGAAGACGCCGAAAAGGCCAAGCTCGTCTCTTATGACCGTCTGCCTTATAAGAGCGTCCAAGAGATGAATAAGCTTCAAAAAGAAGTGAAGCAGAATCTTTCATCCGTCCATTGTCCGTGTTTGGCCATCTATGGCGGTCAGGATGTCCTCGTGAGCCAAAAGGGTTCGATGAAGATGCTTTCGAAAGCAAAAATCCAGCAACTTCAAACCGAATTATTCGTAAACAGCGGCCACACAATGCTTTGGGGTGTAGACAAAGAAGCGGTTTTTGCAAAGATTTCGGATTTTTTAACTAATATTTGAAAGGATAACGAAGTCTTTCGCTAAAAGAGTAATGCGAAAGAACCACCGTTAAGAATAAGATATAGATATATGTACAAAGCACTGTTTTTCGATCTTGATGGAACGCTTCTCGACACTTTGACGGATATTCGCCGGGCCATCAACGAAGCCTTGGCCGAATGCGGCTTTAAAATCAGTTATAGCAAGCAAGAATGCCACGCCCTTATTGGCAATGGCGCTGATTATTTGGTTCATAAGGCCTTAGGCGAATTCGACACGCCCGAGAACTATGAAAAACTCAAAAAAGCCTACATGCCTCTATATGCCAAATACCAAAACGATCATACGAAGCCTTTTAATGGCCTGCCAACCATCCTTCAGTTCTTGAAGAACAAAGACTACAAGCTTTTCGTTTGCAGCAATAAGCCTGATGCCTTAGCGAAAGTGGTGGTCCCCGCCCATTATGGTCAGGGGCTTTTCACGGAGATTGTCGGCCACACCGAAGGCGATCCCGTTAAGCCAGATCCCATCATCGTCAATCGCCTCATCGACAAATATGGCCTTTCCCGTGACGAGTGCCTTTTTGTGGGTGATTCTTTACCAGATTTATTGACCGCGAATAACGCTGGACTCAAGCTTTGTCTTTGCACGTGGGGTTATGGGTTTTATAAACCAGACCTTCTAAGCGAAGCCGCTTACGTCATCGCCAAACCCAAAGACCTCGTTCAAAAGGTTCTCGTTGGGGCTTAAAGCCATATCCCCTCACGCGTCTGCTCGTGTTAGAATACTTTCATGCATGAAGTAAAACTTTTCAATTCTCTCGGAATGAAGGAAGAAACCTTTGTCCCCCAAGTACCCGGCAAGGTTTCGATGTACGTTTGCGGACCCACCGTTTATAACGATCCCCATATTGGCAACTTCCGTCCGACCATCGTTTTCGACGTTTTAAGACGCCTCTTTATCCACCTTGGCTATGACGTCACGTACGTGAGCAACTACACGGACGTCGACGACAAAATCATCAAAAGAGCGGCGGAGCTTGGCATCAGCGAATCGGAGCTCACCGAATCCGTTATCAAAGAGTATCGCCGCCTTGTCGATGAAGTCGGCTGCTTACAACCCGATATCACCCCAAAACCCACCGTTTACATGCCTCAGATCATCAAGTATGTTGATGATCTCGTGGCTAAAGGCGCGGCCTATACGAGTGATGGCGACGTCTATCTTCGCGTTCGCAATATCCCTAACTATGGCGAACTCAGCGGCAATAGCGTTGAGGATCTGGAATCCGGCTCCCGCATCGCCGTTGGCGAGAAGAAGGAAGACCCTCTTGATTTCGCTTTGTGGAAGAAGACCGATGTCGGCATCAAATGGCCGACGAAGTGGAGCGAAGGCCGTCCAGGCTGGCATACCGAATGCTGCGTCATGATTGACTCAATTTTCCGTGCTCAGAATGGCTATATCGACATCCATGGCGGTGGCTTCGATTTGAAGTTCCCGCATCATGAAAATGAGATTGCTCAGGCTAAAGCCCATAACGGCAATAAGCTTGCCCGTTATTGGGTTCATAACGGCTTCATCAACGTCAATAACGAAAAGATGTCCAAGAGCCTTGGCAACGTCATCCTCGCGAAAGACGTGGTGAAAGAATATGGCGGCATTCCATTCCGTCTAATGCTTTTGGCTTCGCATTATCGCGCTCCAGCCTCCTTCAGCGTCGACACGATCAAAGAAGCTCAGGTCAAATACAGCCAGCTCAAAGAATCCGCGAAAAAAGCCTCAATATCCTTGCAAATCGCAGGTATTAATCCTGACACTTTAAAGCCAAGCGATGAGTCAAAGTTCCTCGACGCTATCTGCGACGACCTCAACACCCCGAACGCTTTGGCGGTGCTTTATGAAGAAAACAAGAACCTCAATAACATCATGCGGGCGAACCCCGTTAGCCTTGACGCTCTCAAAGAAAGTTATGCCAAAGTTCGCGCTTATGAAGAGGTTTTAGGGATTGTGCTTGAAATCCCTCACTTAAGTGAGGATGATAGAGTGCTCTACCAAGCGTACTTTGACGCGAAAGGCAGAAAAGACTATGCCAAGAGTGACGAGCTCCGCAATGAGCTAATCGCCAAAGGCATCTTCTAAAAAGACAAAAGGAGACACCACTATGGATTCGTTCGACAATTACATCGTCAATTGGTTCAATGGCGGTTTCGGTGTATCCGGAGCAAGCGAGCAATTGAAGTTTTGGGGCAATCTTGCCTTGATTGTCCTGTCTTTGATTCTTTCGGCTTTGTTTTCGGGTGTGATTGGCTTTGAACGTGAATACCATGGTCACGCGGCTGGCTTAAGAACCCACCTTTTGGTGGCTCTTGGCAGCTGTCTCATCATGATTCTCTCCATTTATGGTTTCCCAGGCGCTTACGAATCCCATCGTGACCCAGCCCGTCTTGCGGCTCAGGTTGTCACCGGCATCGGCTTCCTTGGCGCTGGCACTATCGTTCAGACTGGCACGGACGTCAAAGGTTTGACGACGGCAGCCACTCTCTGGTTCGCCATGGCGATCGGTCTTGCTTGCGGCAGTGGCAATTTCATTGTGGCGGCGATTGCGACCGTGATTGCCTTCTTCGTTCTTGTCAGTATGCGCAAAGTTGAAAAACTTGCTGCTCGTCGTAACCCAGTCATCATGATCGTTTGCCAAAGCGACAAACCGGTTTTAAAGGATATTATTCTCATCGCCAACCGTTACAACATTTCCATTCGCAATAGCCAAAGCGAGCTCGTTTCCTATCAAGAGAACAGCGCCCTTCGGATTACGTTCCATTGTTCCTTCGCTTCTCAAAGCTCTTTGACCGCTTTCGTGGATGAGCTTCGTTTCACCATTCGTCCACTCGAGTTAAAGGTCTCGACGGCTGATAACTGATTTTATTGGCAAAAGGAATAAGAATGTCTACAATCATCTTCGGCAGGAATGCCGTGCGAGCCTCACTTGAAGAAGACCGTGTCAACACGCTTTACGCCGCGACACGCTTTCAAAAAGATCCTTTCGTGGATTTAGCTCGCAAACATAGCGTTTCCGTTAAGTTCGTCAGCGATGACGAGTTAACGAGAATGGCCAGAGTGCCCTCTCATCAGGGCTTTGTGGCCATTGTCGATGATTATGGCACCGTTTCCCTCGACGCCCTTATTTCTAGTGCCGCGAAGAAGCAGTATCCGCTTCTCGCCGTGCTCGATGGGATTGAGGATCCCCATAACCTCGGAGCGATTCTTAGAAGCGCCGACGCTTTCGGCGTTGATGGCATTATCATCAAAAACCATGGCGAAGTGTCACTAAACGGCACGGTGGCCAAGGTCTCGACGGGGGCTATCAACTACGTGAAGGTGGCGGTGGTCGCCAATCTTTCGCAAGCTCTCGAAACCCTGAAGGAACATTCCTATTGGATCGTGGCGAGCGATGGAAGCGGCCAAGTTGACTATGACGCGATCGATTATAAGTGCCCGATTGCTCTCGTTATTGGGAGCGAAGGCCATGGCATCCAGCCCCTTGTCCTGAAGCACAGCGACTTCGTGGTGAAGATTCCGATGTTCGGTCATGTGAATAGTCTTAACGCTTCGGTTGCCGCAAGCGTTTTGTTCGCGCAAGTGATTAAAGGCCGCAAATGACATTCCTGCCTCCACTAATGGGGGCATTAATTTATGGCGATGAAGGACATTCCTGACGAGGAGCTTTTGCTTTTGATTCGGATGGGGAAGCCAGGCGCCCAAGAAACGCTGTTCAAACGATATTTCGATTTACGTTCCTATCATGTTCATCGGGCGGTCCCGTCGATAGGAAGCCATTACGACCAATGGGAGATGAATTCCGATTACTTTCAGGTCTTCTGGCATTGCGAAAACACTTTTGAGTTTGGGCAGTCGTTGTTCAAAAACTATTTCGAAACCGCGCTAAGACACGAGATCCATCACGAGATCGCGAAGAAAAACGAAATTGACTACAACTGTATGTCTCTTGATGATCCCTTAGGCGGGTCCGAGGATTTAACGTTTCATGATGTCTGCACGTCAGGCGGAGGCGAAGACCCGCGCCTTTATTTGAATTATCTCGAAGAAGCGTATCGTCTTAAGAAAGCGCCTGATGCCTTAACCGAGGATATCCTTGATGTTGCTGTTTTACGAGGAGAGGAATTAACTTTTCCCGAAATCGCAAAAAGACTGCAAATCTCCATCAAAATGGCCAAAGACCGTTATTCGAAGTACGAGAAGATTGTGGAACGAATCGTTAATCATGGCAATTTGGATGGGTTTTATAAGAAGGCAAAGAAGAACGCCAAGAGTCATTAATTCGTTTCTCTATAGAGAAAGATGATTGACTAATGAGCAATCCCGCTTTAAGATTGACACGCTGAGAATTAGGATAGAGGTAGGTTATGGGAAGGGAAAAGGTTTTTTTGATTTGCTCGGAATGCTTGGCCCGCAATTACCAAGTTTCCAAACGCCCTAACGACCCACGTCGTCTAGAGCTCAACAAGTTTTGCCCGCATTGTGGCAAATACACGCTTCACAAAGAAAGCAAGTAAGGAGGAACTCTTAATGGCTTCACCGAATAAGTACATGAAAGAAGTCGTCAAGGAAGGCAAACGTGTCCGTTGGCCTGGCCGTGAGGAACTTTGGCCCGCGATCGCCGTCGTTATCTGGATCAGCGTTTTCGCCGCTTTGTTCCTTGTGCTCGAGGATATGGCCGCCAACAGCATCATTTCGCAGTTACAACAGGCCTTTGGAGGCACCAAGTAATTTATGGCAGCAGCACAGTTAGGCGAGAAGCAGTGGTACATCGTTACCACCTACTCCATGCACGAAGCGAAGACAGCCGATAACCTTCGCAAACGCATTCAGTCCATGAACATGCAGGATTACATCCTTCGTGTCATTGTGGCGGAGCAAGAAGTTCCAGTCCTTAAGGATGGACTTCCGACTGGCAAAACCAAGACCAAGAACTTATATCCTGGCTATCTCTTCGTCGAAATGATCATGACTGATGAGTCATGGTACATTGTCCGTAACACTCCGGGTGTCACTGGTATCGCTGGTTCGTCCGGCGGTGGCCAAAAGCCGACTCCGGTCACTCGTGAAGAGATTGAACCGGTCTTAAAGAGAATGGGCATGATCGACAGTTCGATGTACGACCGCTACAACGTCGGCGACACCGTCAAGGTCATCCATGGTCCGCTCGAGGGAACCGAAGGCAAGATCATCAGCATCGACAAGCAGACGGGAGCCTGCCGCGTCGACACCGTCTTCTTCGGCCGTTCGACTCCAGTCGACGTCGACTTCTCCGAAATCGAGAAGATCTAACGCTAACCAAAGCCATAGGCGAAAACCTGTGGCTTTTTCGTTGGCGAGTGCATAATAGTCACATGGATTTTGAAAACATTGAAGTGGACGCGTACTTCTACGAAGTAGCGGACCCTATTCTGAATAATGAAGAATATCAGACTTTAAAGACCTTCGTGGCCCATGCGGATTTCAGCGTCTATTCGCATTCGATCGCGGTGGCGATGCTTTCGTATCAGTATGGCAAGAACCATCATTTGGATCTGGATTACCGTTCCTTGATTAGAGGGGCTTTGCTTCATGACTATTACCTTTATGATTGGCATAAGTCCCATAAAGGCCATCGTCTTCATGGTTTCCGTCATCCCGCTTGGAGCCTTCATAACGCCGCCCTCCGTTATCACCTTAATAAGATTGAGTGCAATATCATCCGGAGCCATATGTGGCCTTTGACTTTCTTCCATTTCCCTCATAGCAAAGAAGCGTGGATCGTCTCCAAAATGGACCACAAAGAAGCCTGGTATGAAACCAAGCACAAGAAGCCCAGTCTTCTTTGGCCTTTAGCAAAAAATCACTGAAGGCTTTTTCTTTTTAGGTTGAAATATGAAAAATCATTCATATAATGAAGATGTTCGAATATGAAAGGAAATTCATATATGGTTGACATGCCTGATGAGAAAACATTAGATAAAATGGAGGCTTTGCTCAATATCGCCTCCGATTACACTAGACTCAAGATTCTTTATTCTATTAGTGAAACCGAGAAGAACGTCACGGAAATCGTGAAAGAAGTGGGGGCTTCGCAGTCTCTCGTTTCTCATCAGTTGAAGGTTTTAAGGAAAGCCCATTTGGTGTCGACCCATAAAGAGGCGACGAAAGTCTATTATTCCTTAGCCGATGAACACGTCATCGAATTATTGAAGGTCGTCCACGAACACGTGGAAGAAAAGTAGTATGGCCGAGGAGACGGGCTGCGCTTGCAAAAAGAATAAATCTTCGTACCTAGGAAAAAAGTTCTGGGTGACCATCGGTCGACTCTCGGTGTCACTCATCCTCGTTTTGCTTGGTTATTTTGTTTTTTCAGAAGCAAATTATGGCGTTTATGTTAATTTGGCCATCATGTTAACGGCTTGGCTCATCTCCGCTTATGACATTGCTTGGGAAGCAATCAAGAATGTTTTTAAGGAGAAGAATCCTTTCGACGAAGACATGCTGATGGTGATTGCTTCCATTGGTGCTTTCTGCCTTCGTTTCTTCGGTCCGGATGATAACGATTTCCTTGAGGCCGTCATGGTTGTGCTGCTTTATCAAGTTGGCGAGATCTTCGAGGATTTAGCAGCGGCCAAGAGTCATAAAGCCATCACGGAAGCGGTGGGTTTACGGGCTAAAGTGGCCAGTAAACTCGTGGACGGCAAAGTTGTTGAAGTCGATCCAGTTTCTCTTGCGATTGGTGATGAAGTCATCGTGAAGGTGGGCGAGATTCTGCCAGCCGACGGAACGATCATCGAAGGCGGCGGTTCACTTGATATGTCTTCTCTCACTGGCGAGTTCGTTCCGGTGGAAAAGAAACTTGGCGATTTCGTTAATTCCGGGACCATTCTTAAAAGTAGTTCTATGACGATTCGGGTCGACAAGACATATGAAGATTCGACAGTCAGCAAAATCATCGGTCTTATTGACGACAGTTCCAAGAGCAAGAGCGAAACCACTCGCTTTATCGATCGCTTTAGCAAAATCTACACGCCAATCGTGGTGGGATTGGCTGTTTTGGTGGCCGTTTTGCCACCTTTGTTCCTTGGCATCAGCGATGGCGCCGTTTGGTCTCATTGGCTCTATGTGTCTCTTTGCTTGCTTCTTATCTCGTGCCCCTGCGCGATTGTCATTTCGGTTCCCCTTTCGTATTTCGCGGGAATTGGTCTAGCGAGCAAACACGGCATCATTATCAAAGGCGCCTCTTTCTTTGATAAGCTCGAAGACTTGAATTGGGTCGTCACGGATAAAACAGGCACGTTGACCTATGGAAATTTCAAGGTGACGAAAATCGTTTCGCCAAACCTTGAACAAGCCAAATTTCTGGAATACCTTCAGGCGGTCGAATCCCGTTCGACCCACCCGATTGCTTTAGCCATCTTGGGCGATTGCGATGGGGCTTCTTTTGCTGCTAAATGTTCCAATTACGAAGAATATTCAGGGAAAGGCGCTTCGGCCGATTACGATGGCCACCATTTGCTTTCTGGCAACGCCCGTTTCTTTAAGGAAAAGAATATTGAGGTGCCAGAGCAAAAAGAAGTCGGGACCGTCGTTTATCTCGCCGTCGATGGCGTGTATGCGGGTTATGTGATCCTTAACGATATCGTGAAGAAAGAAAGTCGCATCATGGTGGTGGGTTTAAAAGAGCTTGGTGTTAAGACTTGCATGCTCACGGGCGATAAGAAAGAAGGCGCCGCTTCAGTGGCTACTTCCTTAGGACTTGATGAATGCCATAGCGAGTTGCTTCCAGACGATAAAAGGAAACTGCTTCAAGAAAAAATCTCTGCCAAAAGCGGCTATGTCGCTTATGTGGGCGATGGAATCAATGACGCTCCTTCGATTACTTTGGCGGATGTTGGAGTGGCAATGGGCGGCGCGGGCAGCGACTTAGCGGTCGAGAATGCCGATGTCGTTATCATGAACGACGACCCTTCAAAAATCGTCGACGCCATTAAGATTGCAAAGAAAACAAAAGCCAAAGCCGTGACAAACATCGTCGTGGCCTTGGTCGTGAAACTCGCCATCATGATGCTATCGATTTTCTTACCTGGCTTCCCGCTTCTCGCAGCGGTGCTTGCTGATACAGGCTTGACGGTCTTGCTGGTCGTCAATTCATTGCTTCTCTTGAACGTCAAAAAACTTTAATTCGAAATGTTTTGCTAATTCCTCCCACGTTGGCTTACAATGCTAGCGCTTGAAAGGAAGTGATAACCGATTATGGAAACCTTATCGCCGGACATATGTAGCCAAAAACAGGCGATCCCGTTTTCCTTTTCGGTTATCTCTTTTTAACCAAAAAGCATTGAGGTTTCGCCTACTAAAAGGAGAAACCAAATGCCAAAAAAATTCCTGGTAGACAAGGCGTCTACCAATGTCGTTTCAACCGCTTTAATCCAAACGTCGGCTCTTTCAGAGAGCGACCTTTTAACGCGTTTTTCGTCAAGTCGAAGCGGCTTAAACGAAGAAGGCGTCGAAACATCCCGTGATGACAATGGCAAGAATATCATCGTCAAATCCGGCACCAAAAGCGCCTTCGTTCGTTTCATCTTGTCCTTCGTGAGCCCCTTCACGATCGTGCTTTTCGTCTTAGCTCTTGTCTCCATCGTCACGGACGTCATCATCCCGACGGGCAGCGACAAGAACCCGACCTCCGCCATCATTATCTTGGTGTTGGTGCTTTTCTCGGGTCTCTTCCGTTTCTTTCAGGAATCCAAGAGCAATAAGGCCTTCGAAAAACTATCCAATCTCGTCGAGACCACAACCTCTGTCACTCGCGAAGGCGTTACATCGGAAATTCCCCTTGATGAAGTGGTGGTTGGCGATATCGTGAACCTCGCGGTCGGCGACATCGTCCCAGCGGATTGTCGTATCCTGACCGCCAAAGACCTATTCATCGCCCAAAGCGCCTTAACAGGCGAAAGTGAGCCTGTCGAAAAGAACCCAGCCCCCATCGTTTCTTCGAAATCCGTCAGCGATTTGAAGAACATTGCCTTCATGGGCACGACCGTTGTCTCCGGAAGCGGCGTTGCTCTTGTCGTCGGAGTGGGCAATTCGACCGTTTTCGGTTCGGTAGCCTCTAAGGTTTCGGCGACGAAGAAAGAAAAGACGGCCTTCGACAAAGGCGTCGACTCGGTGTCGTGGCTTCTCGTTCGCTTCATGCTCATGATGGTGCCAGCCGTTTTCCTTATCAACGGTTTCACCAAACACGATTGGCTCCAGGCCTTCTTGTTTGCCATTTCCATCGCCGTCGGTTTAACGCCGGAAATGTTGCCGATGATCGTCACCAGTTGCCTTAGCAAAGGCGCGGTCACGATGGGCAAAAAGAAAGTCATCATCAAGAATATCAACTCGATTCAAAACTTCGGCGCCATGGACATTCTCTGTACGGATAAAACTGGCACTTTGACCCAAGACAGGGTCGCCCTTGAAGATCACTTAAACGTCAACGGCGTCACGGATTACCGCGTTCTTCGTCATGCCTTCCTTAACTCCTTCTACCAGACAGGCCTAAAGAACTTGATGGACAAATCCATCATCGAGAGAACTAAAGAATTAACTCCGACTTGTCCAGCGTTAGCTGATTTGGATAAGAGCTATGTTAAAGTCGATGAGATCCCGTTCGATTTCAACCGCAAGAGAATGTCGGTCGTGGTTAAGGATTCTTCGGGCAAGACTCAAATGATCACGAAGGGGGCGGTGGAGAACATTCTTTCCATCTGCGACTCCGCGGAACTGGATGGTTCGGTGCTTCCTTTAACTGATGACATTAAGAGTAAAGTCCGTCATACTGTCGACGAGTATAGCCGGAAAGGCTTCCGTATTGTCGCAGTGGCCCAGAAGAACAATCCGTCGGCCATCGGTTCCTTCAGTGTCGCCGATGAAGCCAACATGGTTCTCATTGGCTACTTGGTGTTCTTCGATCCGCCAAAAGAGAGCACTGGCAAAGCCCTAGCGAGGCTGAATGAATATGGTGTTGGCACGAAGATTCTGACGGGCGACAGCGAAGATGTCACGCGTTTCATCTGCGAGAAAGTCGGCTTTAAGATTGACGGTCTTATGATTGGGCAAGAAGTCGAAGCTTTAGATGATGTCTCTTTAGCCAAGAAAGTCGAAAGCGTCAATGTTTTCGCCCGCCTTTCGCCTGACGATAAAGCCCGTATTGTCGCGGCTTTAAAGAGCAATGGCCATGTTGTTGGCTATATGGGAGACGGCATCAACGACGCCCCCGCTTTACGCGAGTCCGATATCGGTATTTCCGTTGACACCGCCGTGGACGTGGCAAAGGAAGTGGCTCACGTTATTTTGCTTGAGAAGGACCTAAACGTTCTTGTCGATGGCATCATCGAAGGCCGCAAGACTTACGCCAACATGATCAAGTACATCAAGATGACGGCTTCGAGTAACTTCGGCAATATCTTCTCCGAACTGGCGGCCGCCGCCTTTTTGCCCTTCTTGCCGATGCTGCCGCTTCAGCTCCTCATTTTGAATCTCATTTACGACTTAAGCTGCATTGCCATTCCCTTCGACAACGTTGATGAAAGCTATCTCCGCAAACCGCGCAAATGGGATGCCTCAAGCCTTGGCAAATTCATGCTCTGGATTGGTCCAACCTCCAGCGTTTTTGACTGGGTGACTTATATCGTGATGTATTTTGTCATTTGTCCGTTATTTGCCGGTGGCGAGTGGGGTTCCGCTTCTTGCAATACGACCTTGTTCATCTCGCTTTTCCAGACTGGTTGGTTCGTCGAAAGCATGTGGACGCAATCGCTTGTCATTCATATGATTCGCACCAATGGAGTACCGCTCGTAGAGAGCCGCGCCTCTTGGCAGCTTAGTCTTGCTACGACTCTAGCGATTTCAGTCGCGGTAGCGTTGCCTTTCACGCCGTGGATTGGTAGCCAACTCTCGCTTGTGCCGCTCCCATGGCCGTATTTCATTTTCCTGGCCATCACGGTTTCGCTTTACATGGTTCTCGCCACTTTGGCCAAGAACCTTTATCGCCATAAATTCGGGGAGGTTCTCTGATGTTTAACGCTCAAATGTACGAACAAGAGATCGACTGGGCCTCCTTCGGTCTTTGGATGGGGATCGTCGCCATTGCGGTGGTGGTCTTCTTTGTCATCCTTATCGCCATTACCTATTGGCCTAAGCATTCTTCCAAATAGTCATTTTTGTGCATGGTGCACAAGGAATTGTGGCATTTTCCTGTTGAAACGTGTTCGTTATACGCGTATATTTATTCACGTGCGCCTTTATGCGCATAGCGTGGTTGGGTCCCGACGAGGGTCCGTAAAACCACTGCATGTCTCACACAAGGAGGAGAACATGGCAAAGAAAATCGTCAAAGTTCTGAAAATGGAACTTCCCGGTGGCGAAGCTCACCCGGGTCCAAAGCTTGCTTCGGCAGGCGTTCAAATGGCTAAGTTCTGCACCGACTTCAACGCGAAGACCGGCGACAGAAAAGGACAGGTCGTTCCTGTCATCATCACAGCCTATGAAGACAAGTCCTACGACTTCGTCATCAAAACCAGCCCAGCCGCTGGCTTGATCTTGAAGGCCGCTGGAGTTGCGAAAGGTTCTGGCAATCCGAAGAAGATTGTCGGTCACATCTCTCAGGCTCAGCTTGAGGAAATCGCTAAGTACAAACTTCCGGATCTCAATGCGAACGACATTGAAGCCGCGAAGAAGATCATCGCCGGCAGCGCCCGTCAAATGGGCATCACCGTCGATGCCAAGTAAGGAGGACATTGACCATGCATATCGCAAAGAAATACGCCAACGCCTCTAAACTTGTTGACGCCACTAAGATTTATACCATCGAGGAAGCCGCGCCGCTTCTTAAGAAGACCAGCACGACCAAGTTCGATAGCACCATCGATGTGAGCTTCTCGCTCAACGTCGATCCGACTCTTGCGGATCAGTTAATCCGCGGCACCCTTGTGTTGCCCCATGGCAACGGCAAGAGCAAGAAGATCCTCGCCGTCACTATGACCAAGCAGGATGAAGCCAAAGCGGCCGGCGCCGATTACGTCGGTGGCAAAGAGTTGCTCGAAAAGATCACCGCTCAGAACTGGTTTGACTTCGACGTCATCGTCGCCACTCCGGATATGATGGGTGAGTTAGGCAAGATGGGCCGTGTTCTCGGTCCTAAAGGCTTAATGCCGAACCCGAAGTCTGGCACGGTCTCGATGCAAATCGGCCAAGCCATCACCGAAATCAAGAAAGGTAAGATCACTTACCGTGTCGACAAAGATGGCAACCTCAACGTTTCCGTCGCTCGTGTCTCCTTCGCGGATGATGCGATTGTCGATAACATCAAAGCCCTCTGCGCCGCTGTGGCGAAGAGCCGTCCGTCTACCGTCAAAGGCATCTATGTCCGCAACGCCGTGGTCCATACGACCATGGGCCCGGGCCTTCACATCACCTTCGATGGCCGCAACTAATTCGCGTCGATTCTAACATTTGGTGAATGGCTTCTATACCTAAGATAGCAACGGGCAAGTGCCTTAATACATCACGTTGCTGAGGTTAAAAATTCACATTCTCACTCAGTTATAGAAAGCTTCACATAGTCGAAATGAAAGGAGGTATCAGCATGAACAAAGATGTTCTCCAAGCCAAAAAAGATGCCGTTTCCGAAATCGAAAAGGGTTTGAAGGAGAGCGCCAGTGTCTCGGTCGTGTCCTATCAGGGCTTGACCGTGGCCGAACTGACCGAACTCCGCCGTACTCTCGCCGAGAAGAACGCTGCCATGACCGTGTACAAAAACACTCTCGTCAAGCGTGCCCTCAAAGAAATGGGTCTCACTGGCATTGAAGCCTATCTCGATGGTGCCAATGCGTTTGTCTTCTCCAAAGAACTCACCGCCGGCCCCGCTGCGATCGTCAAGTTTGCCCGTTATCACGAAAAGCTCGTGATCAAAGGTGGTCTTGTCGAAGGCAAGGGTGTCGATGCCGCTGGTTTAACAGAAGTTGCTCGCATTCCGTCTCGCGAAGGCCTGTTATCCATGTTCTGCCAATGCCTGAACGCGCCGATCCGCAACTTTGCCTACGCGGTGGATTCCATCGCCAAGAAGCAGGGAGCTACTACAGCCCCCGCAGCCCAATAATTAGGAGGAACTAACAATGGCTGACAAATTAACGAAAGAGCAAATCATCGATTCGCTCAAACAGTATTCTGTTGTCGAACTCAATGACCTTGTGAAGGCTGTTGAGAAAGAATTCGGCGTCTCTGCCGCGGCCCCGGTCGCTGCTGCTGCCGCCGCTGAGGAAGGCCCAGCCAAGAAGGGCCCGAGCGAGGTTTCGCTCATTCTCAAAGGACTTGGCACCGGAAGCAAGGTCGCGATCATCAAGGCTGTCCAGGCCATCACTGGCTTAGGCCTTATGGATGCGAAGAAGCTCGTCGATGTTGTCCCGAGCACCATCAAGGAGAAGATTTCTCCTGTCGAAGCCGAAGCCCACAAGAAGACTCTTGTTGACGCCGGCGCTGAAGTTGAAGTTAAGTAACCTCAATTTCTAGCTTTTTGCCCCTCCCTACCTGGCTCGTCGCTTGGGTAGGGCAGGGGATTTATGCGTTTTATAAGGGAGCAAATAAGGATGCCTCAATACTTCGACAATATCGAACCGGCGAAAACCGTCAAATATCGGTATTATCCTGTGTTTGGCGGTGTCCGTTATGAGCTCACTGGCATAAACGGGACTTTCTCAAAAAAGTCCTTAGACGAAGGAACGGAATTCCTGATTGAGACGCTATTAAAGGCGCCTCTAGGAACGAAGATTCTAGACCTTGGTTGCGGCACGGGACCAATCGGACTAATCCTTGCCAAAGCCGATCCCAAACGTCACCTCACTATGTGTGATGTGAACGCGCGGGCCCTCGAATGCGCGAAAGAGAACGCCACTAATCTTGGCATCCTCTCGCAAGTCGAGATCGTCCAAAGCGACTGCTACACCAACATCGACTCCACATTTGATACGATCGTCTCCAACCCGCCCATTCGGGCAGGCAAAAAAGTCACTTACGCCTTCTATGACGGAGCACCCTCTCACTTGGTCGCGGGAGGAAGACTCATCGTCGTCGTCAGACGCAAGCAGGGCGCAGATTCGGTCTACGCCCATCTCCAAACCCTTTTCGGAAAGGTTGAGATACTTGATTCGCACAAAGGCTATCGTCTCATTGCCGCGACTAAATAAGGAGCACCCAAATGCCTAACGAAGTAAAATTTAGAACAGACTACAAGAACTACAAAGCTGGCATCAACGACCGTCTCGATTTCTCGAAAATCAGCGGTTCGCTTACCTTGCCGAACCTTGTTGAAATCCAGACGGATTCCTTCAAATGGTTCCTCAACACTGGCATCAATGATGTCATGAAGGAAGTCTTCCCAATCGCCAACTACGCCAACACCGTATTCATTGAATACGTCGGTTGCCGTTTCGAGGAGCCAGAATACGGCCCGCTTGATTGCCGTGAAGGCGATTTGACCTACAGCAGCAAACTCAAGGTCACCCTCCGTCTCCGCTTCAAAGCGACAGGCGAAATCAAAGAAGACAATGAGGTTTTCATGGGTGATATCCCAATGATGACCGATAGCGGTACTTTCATTGTCAATGGCGCCGAACGCGTCATTGTCAGCCAAATCGTCCGTTCTCCTGGCGCCTATTTCCAGGACACTCCGGATAAGAGCGGCGTCCACACCTACAATGGTGAAATCATTCCGACCAGGGGCACTTGGCTCCAGTTCGAAAGCGATCTCAAACAGGTGATGTGGGTTCGTATTGATCGTCAGCGCAAAATGCCAGCGACCATCCTCTTTAAAGCTTTGGGCTTTGAGACGGAAAAGAGCATCACTGACCTCTTTGGCGATAGTGACTCCATGCAGTACACTCTCACCAAGGATTCCGCCATCAAGAATGGCAACGATGCCTTGATCGACATCTTCCGCAAGTTAAAACCGGGCGAGCCGATCACCAAAGACGGCGTCGTCAATTTCCTCGTGCAGAAATTCTTCGATGACAAACGTTATGACCTTGGCCGTGCAGGCCGTTTCAAGTACTCCCAGAAGCTTGGCATCTATGACCGTTTGAACGGCCGTATCCTTGCTGAGAACCTTGTGTCCGCCGATGGCGAAATCGCGACCGGCGTCAAAGGCGATCCGCTCATCAAAGGAACCAAGATCACCAAAGAAGACGTCCAGAAACTCAAGGATGAAGAATTCTTCGAGAAGGGCGCCCACACTAAGAAACTTAAGGTCAACACTGCTCTTGATAGCAACTCGATCGTCAACATTGTCAAGGTTTACGCCGACGACAAACTTGGCGAGCGTGTCGTGAACATCATCGGCACCGATCTTAATTGCAAGCTCTCGCGCGTAACCATCTCCGATATGGTTGCCTGCTTCAGCTACTTCTGCAACATCCAGGATGGCATTGGCCAGACTGATGATATCGACCACCTCGGCAACCGTCGTGTCCGTTGCGTGGGCGAACTTTTGCAGACCCAGTTCCGCATTGGTCTCACCAAGATGGCGAAGACCGTGCAGCAGAAGATGTCCATTACCGACCTTGAGAGCTCCAAGCCCCAGGCCCTTATCAACATCCGTCCGCTTACTTCATCCATTCGTGAGTTCTTCGCCTCGAGCCAGCTCTCCCAGTTCATGGACCAGACTAACCCGCTCGCCGAACTTACCAATAAGCGTCGTATTTCCGCTCTCGGCCCCGGCGGCTTAACCCGTGACCGGGCTTCCATGGAAGTGCGCGACGTTCACTACACTCACTATGGCCGTATCTGCCCGATTGAGACTCCTGAGGGTCAAAACATCGGCTTAATCAACAACCTTTCGACTTACGCCAAGATCAATCAGTACGGCTTCATTGAGACCCCGTACCGCACCGTTCTTGAGAAGACTGACGAGAAGGGCGTGAAGCACTTCTATGTCAGCGATAAAGCTGAATACCTCTCCGCCGATGCGGAGCGTGGCCACTATATCGCCGAGGCCAACATCCGTTTGGGCGCCCCGGTGAAAGTCGATTTCGGCAATGGCGACAGCGAATTCGTCAAGGAAATCCTTGATGAGGAAGTCGTCACCCGTCACGACGATGAGAACACCCTTGCTAGAAAGGAACTCGTCGATTTCGTCGACGTCTCCCCGAAACAGATTGTCTCTATTGCCGCTGCTTGCATTCCATTCCTCGAGAACGACGATAGCACCCGTGCTCTCATGGGCGCCAACATGCAACGTCAGGCTTTGCCGCTTCTCCGTCCGTCGATTCCGTATGTCGGCACCGGTCTAGAACCTCTCATCGCGAGAGACTCTGGTCTTGCGGTGGTGGCGACGGGGGATGGCGAAGTTATCTCGACCGATTCCGCGACCATCGTGGTCAAGGAAGGCAAGAGCAACCACACCTATCATCTTCAGAAGTTTGAGCGCTCCAACCAGGGCACTTGCATCAACCAGTTGCCGAATGTCCGCGTCGGAGACAAGATCCACGCTGGTCAGGTCATCGCTGATGGCCCCGCTATGCGCAATGGCGAGTTGGCCCTTGGCCAGAACGTCCTTGTCGCTTATATGACTTGGCATGGTTACAACTACGAAGACGCCGTCATTATGTCGGAGAAGATGGTGAAGGACGATACCTACACCTCCATCCACATCGAAAAGCACGAACTCGAATGCCGTGAGACCAAACTCGGCAACGAAGAGATCACCCGTGACATTCCGAACGTTGGCGATGAAGCCAAGACTTATTTGGACGAACGCGGCATCATCATCCCGGGCGCCGAAGTCAAAGAAGGCGACATTCTCGTTGGCAAGATCACGCCGAAAGGCCAGACTGAGCCGACTCCAGAAGAAAAACTCCTTATGGCCATTTTCGCCGAGAAGACGAAAGATGGCAAAGATAGCTCTCTCCGTGTCCCGCACGGTGGCGCTGGCATTGTTCGCGCGGTGAAGATTTTCAGCCGCAAGAACAAAGATCCGCTTCCTCCGGGAGTCATTGAGGTCATTCGCGTTTACATCGTCCAGAAGAGAAAGATCTCCGAAGGCGATAAGATGTCAGGCCGCCATGGTAACAAAGGCGTCATCTCCAATATCTTACCGGTCGAGGATATGCCGTTCTTACCCGATGGCACCCCGATTGATATCATGCTCTCCCCGATGGGTGTTCCTTCCCGTATGAACATCGGCCAAATCCTTGAGGTTCACTTAGGACTTGCTTGCCGCAAACTTCATATGCGCGTTGCGACCCCGGTCTTCGATGGCGTCAGCAATGACGAAATCTTCGACCTTATGAAACAGGCTGGCTTATCGAGCGATGGCAAGACCGTCCTCTATGATGGTCAGACTGGTGAGCCGTTCAAAGAGCGTATCTCCGTCGGCGTCCAATACATGATCAAACTCGTGCACATGGTCGACGATAAACTCCACGCCCGCGCGACCGGACCTTATTCGTTAGTGACGCAGCAGCCTCTGGGTGGCAAAGCCCAGAACGGCGGCCAACGTTTCGGCGAAATGGAGGTTTGGGCTCTCGAAGCTTATGGCGCGGCCCACGTTTTGCAGGAAATGTTAACCATCAAGTCCGACGATCGTGTTGGTCGTCGCAAGACTTATGAAGCCATCATCAAAGGCTATCCGATTCCGAAACCAGGAATGCCGGAAGCCTTCAAAGTCTTCACCAAGGAACTCAAAGGCCTTGGCATGAACGTCGCCCTTTATGACAAAGAAGGCGACACCGTTGATATGGATGCCCTTGCGAAGGAAGCCTTGATCGAAGAGAGAAAGGTCAACTCCGCCATCCGCAATCTCACGAGCCCACGCGAGGAAGCCTCTCCGGAGACCGTCGAAGTGAGCGCCGATGAGCAAGCGGAATCGGCTACCGACGAAGGTTTGTCTGTTCGTAGCGGCTCAATGAGCGCAGCTACGAAGGACGAGGAATAAAGGAGGATAACGAACCATGTTTGACATCAATGAGTTAGCCGCCATGCAGGTCGGCTTAGCCTCCCCTGATACGATTAGAGCTTGGTCCCACGGCGAAGTCACAAAGCCGGAGACCATTAACTACCGCAGCCAAAAACCGGAAATGGGAGGTCTCTTCTGCGAAAAGATCTTCGGTCCGGCCAAAGACTACGAATGCCATTGCGGCAAATACAAGAAGATCCGTTACCAGGGCATCACCTGCGAGAAGTGCGGCGTCGAGGTCATCTCGAAAGAGTGGCGTCGTGAACGCTTCGGCCACATCGAACTCGTGAGTCCGTGCAGCCATATTTGGTATCTCAAGGGCATCCCCTCGAGAATGGGTCTCATCTTAAGCGTCTCCCCGAAACAACTCGAGGAAGTCGTTTATTTCGCCGCCCACATCGTCTTAAGCCCGGGCACTTCGACCGTCCTCAAGTACAAAGACTTCTTGGACGAGAAGACTTCCCGTGTCGAATTCGTTGACGCCATCAACGCCTTCAAGCCGTCGATTCCGGCTGGATCTGCCGATGCCTTAAAAGCCGACGAACTCATCGAGAAGATGCAGAATCCTAACGAGACGTTCGACTTCTTCACCAATAGTGCTTTCATCACCAAATACACCGGCGCCGAATTCGGCGAAGGTGCCGCGGCCGTGAAGAGATTACTCCACGAAGTCGACCTCGATAAGGAATTCGCCGACATTACTAGCGAAATGCGCGAAGTCTCTGGTCAGCGTCAGCGCAACTTAACGAAGCGCCTTGAAGCTGTTCAGGCTTTCCGCGATAGCAATCAGAAGCCTGAGTGGATGGTCCTCGACGTGATCCCTGTGATCCCGCCCGATCTTCGCCCGATGCTTCAACTCGATGGCGGACGTTTCGCCGCGAGCGATTTGAACGATCTCTATCGCCGTGTCATTAGCCGTAATACCCGTTTAAAGAAACTCATCGACATGAATGCCCCGTACGTCATTCTCATGAACGAGAAGCGTATGTTGCAGGAAGCCGTTGACGCCTTAATCGACAATGGCCGCCGCAGCAAGCCAGTCACTGGTCCTAGTGGCCGTCCGCTCAAGTCCTTAAGCTCTGGCTTAAAGGGCAAGCAGGGCCGCTTCCGTCAGAACTTACTCGGCAAGCGTGTCGACTATTCAGGCCGTTCCGTCATCGCCGTCGGTCCGTCTCTCAAGATGTACCAGTGCGGCTTACCGCGTGAAATGGCCATTCAGCTCTTACGTCCGTTCATCGCCGCCATCCTTATTAAGAAGGGTTACGTGAACGCTCATAAGCAAGCCGATAAGTACATTGACCGTTATGATTCGGTGGTTTACGACATCGTCGAGGAAATCATCAGCCAGCACCCGGTTCTTCTCAACCGCGCTCCGACTCTGCACCGTCTAGGCATCCAAGCCTTCCAGCCAGTCCTTGTCGATGGCCACGCCATCCGTCTCCATCCGCTTGTCTGCCCAGGCTTCAACGCCGACTTCGACGGCGACCAAATGGCCGTCCACGTCCCGCTTGGCAAAGCCGCGCAGCAAGAAGCGCTTGAACTGATGCTCGCGAGCAACAACATTCTTGGCCCGAAGGATGGCAAACCTATTGTCATTCCGTCGCAAGACATGGTGCTCGGCAACTACTACCTCACTCTTGAAGAGTCGAGCGACGACTTCCTTAGCCGCGCCAAAGCTCTTCGCGACCTCAACGCCGCCAATAAGGGTGTCACAAGCCAAGCCGAACAAGACGCGAACGAAGAACAAGCTGCCTCTTATGAGACCTATGCCGCTCTTGAAGGCAAAGTGTTCTCGAACGTCGCCGAAGTCATCGATGCCTATGAAACCCGTTCAATCTCGCTTCATAACCGCATCGCCATCCGTGCGACGAGCATCCATAAGACCTTTGGCGACGATCTCGCCAAGGATTCCTTGCCGCTTGACGTGAAGGACAAGTACCTCATCACCACGGTTGGCAAGGTCATCTTCAACGAGATTTTCCCAGACGATTTCCACTACATCAACGATAAACCGGACGCCAACTTAGCGGCGGTGGAGAGCTGGTTCGTTCCGATGGGAACGGATATCCCGGCCTTCATCAAGAAACAACCGCTTAAGAACCCGATTAAGAAGAAAGATTTGGGCACCATCATTAACCAAGTCTTCCATAAGTACGATATGGTCAATCCGGAAGACACGGAATTCCGTCCTTCGAAGACCTCGGCCATCCTTGATAAAATCAAGGACCAAGGCTTCAAGTACAGCACCGTTTCTTCCGTCACCGTCTCCATCTCCGATATTCGCGCCATCTCCAACAAAGGTGAGCAAGTCGAAAAAGGACAAGAGAAGGTTGATCAGATCACGAAGCTCTACCGCAAAGGCTTACTCTCGAACTCCGAGCGTCACCGCGAGGTTGTTAACGCTTGGACTAAAGTTACGGAAGAAGTCAAAAACGAAGTGGCCGACGCTCTCGCCCACGATAAGCGCAACCCGCTGGTCGTCATGAGCGACTCTGGCGCCCGTGGCTCGCTTGATAACTTCAAGCAGCTCATTGGTATGAAGGGTCTGGTCATGAACCCGAAGAACGAAGCCATTGAACTTCCGATTGTCTCCTCCTACCGCGAAGGTATGAAGGTCGCCGAATTCTTCATCAACACCCACGGTGCCCGTAAAGGCGGCGCCGATACCGCTTTGAAGACCGCTGACTCTGGCTATCTCACCCGTCGTCTCGTCGACGTCGCTCAAGACGTCGTCGTCCGTGAGGTCGATTGCCATTGCGATCATGGCTTCAAAGTCCGTGAAATCCGGGATACGGCCCGTGACACCGTCATCGTCAAGCTCGAAGACCGTTTGAGCGGCCGCTTCTCGATGCACGATATCGTGAACCCGAAGACCGGCGAAGTCATTGTTCCTGCTAACACCATGATCACTGACCAGCAAGCCAAAGACGTCGTCAGCGCTGGCATCAATGAAGTCGAGATTCGTTCTCTCTTCACTTGCCAAACGAAGAACGGCGTGTGCCAGCATTGCTATGGCCGCAACATGGCGACTGGTCGTCTTGTCGAAGTTGGCGAAGCGGTCGGCATTATGGCCGCCCAGTCCATCGGCGAGCCTGGTACTCAATTAACGATGCGTGTCTTCCACACTGGTGGTATGGCCGGCACCGATATTACTCAAGGTTTGCCGCGTGTCCAAGAGCTTGTTGAATCGCGTAACCCGAAAGGCGAAGCCCTCATCAGCGAGATCGATGGCACTGTCACCGACATCAAAGCCGAGGATAACGGCCGTTACGAAGTAACTGTCGAATCTTCGAGCAAGAAGACCGAAGAGGCCGATGCCCCTGAGACGAAGACTTATCTCACTGGCTATGGCGCTCGCTTACGCGTCAAGAAAGGCGATCACGTCGAAAACGGCGGAAAGATCACCGAAGGCGCCATCAATCCTAAACAACTTCTCGAAGTCGCTGACGTCGAGAAAGTCGAAGTCTACATGATCAAGGAGATTCAGAAGGTCTATGCCGCTCAAGGTATCGGCATTTCTGATAAGCACCTTGAGGTCATCATCCGTCAGATGCTTCGCAAGATGTTCATCATCGACGGTGGCGATACGGATCTCTTACCGGGAACCCGTGTCGACATGGATCGTTACACCACGGAAAACGAAGCCGCTCTTGTCGCTGGCAAGCGTCCGGCCCTTGGCCACCCGCTCGTCCTTGGCATCACGAAAGCCGCTCTCGAAACCGAGTCGTTCCTCAGCGCCGCTTCCTTCCAGGAGACCACGCGTGTCCTTACTGACGCCGCCATCAAGGCCAAGAGAGATAATCTCCATGGCTTAAAGGAGAACGTCATCACGGGCAAGCTCATCCCGGCCGGAACAGGCTTACTTACCGAGGACGAAGAAGACGCCAAGTTGGCGGCCTTCGACGTCACGGCGAAGATGCAGGAAGTCAAGAACCAGTACATCGAGGCGCACGATCGTCCCGATGCCACGCACTAACTTCTAAAAGATTGACCCTCTTACGAAAGTAAGGGGGTCTTTTTTGTCCCTTCTTTAAAAGGTGAAAATGGCGTAGTTTCCCTTTGCCTAGAGAGGTTTATAATTCTTTTGATATGTTTTGCCATAACTGCGGAAAACAAATAGGCGATGACGTGAAGTACTGCCCCTATTGCGGGAAAGCCGTCGATGGGTCAGATCTTTCTAGCGGCCAAGACGCGGCGAAGGAAAACGCGGCCGCATCCTCTAACAAAGACGACCGGATTGAAATCAATGGCCGGCCCGTGGACGTGGATAACACCAAGCACGGCGTCAGGAAATCGATTCTTATTGCCTTTATCATCGGCGTCTTGACGGCCTTATTAGGTTTCATCATCCAATCTTGCGTTTTATCGGCGGTGACGAAAAAAGGCAGCATCACGAAGGAAGAGAAAAATCTTTGCACGATCGGAATGGTCGTTTCCTTCGTCGAGACGATTGTCATTTTCATAATTATCGGTCAGCATTTTGGCGGCAGCGGCCATTGGGGTTTCACCTGGGATTGGTAAAACCATTCGGCCCATCACTATTTTTGACTATCATCTTTAACGAGATAAAACTAAAATTAACCTAATGGGTTCTTTAGGGGCTTTTACTAGTATCCGCCGCAAAGAAATTGGCTTAGTCCAGCAAGGCTTAGCCGATTCCCTTGGCTATAGCGTCCAGGCTATCAGCTCTTTTGAGTCGGGCAATAGCCAAATAGCTTTGGCGGTGGCCCCTACTTTAGCGAACTGTCTTGAACTCACGCTTGATGATTTATTTAGCCAAAACGAAAAGGCGCTTCGAGTTAAGAATGCCAATAAGCCTTTCGACTCCGAACTCTTAGCCAAAAATCTAGCTGCCCTCCGCGTTCAAAAAGGTTATTCCCAAGAAAAGGAAGCGGATTTATTAGGGGTTTCGAAACGTTCCATCGCTAATTACGAGAATGGATCCACACAGCCTTCCTTAACGGATTTCGCCACTCTCCTTAAAACCTATAACGTCACGGCTTCTAAGGTCTTTTATGAGGATTTGGCGGTGCCGGTCGCCCCGGTTACTTCCGCCAAACGTCCTCATCTTCTTTGGACCGTCTTCGTACCCATTCTTCTCGTTATTTCTTTAACAGGTGGCCTTTTAGGCTATTTCCTTCCTCTAGCAAGCAAGAAAAATAACGCCGGGGATTCTAATGGTGGGGCTAGCGATTCCACATCGGATAAAGTCGATGATGGTTCTTCCTCTTCTAGCAGTTCCTCTGAATCCAGCAGTTCGTCATCATCTAGTTCGTCCTCCAGCTCTTCTTCGTCGTCCTCTAGTTCCTCCTCGTCGTCTTCGAGTTCTTCAAGTTCTTCGAGCAGCTCGAGTTCCAGCTCCAGCAGTTCTTCTTCAGATTCGTCTAGTTCCGACAGTTCCTCTTCCAGCAGCGAAGCGCCGGACATTAGTCCCTATTTCCCTGGATTGAAAACCTTTCATGTTACTGATAATTTTGAGTATTTGCCATTCAACGCCGGGAAAAGCAATCAAGTTCCTTTGCTAATTGAACCGGCTGGTTATTTCAATAACGGGAACGCCACTTTAACCTATGGTTTTGATTATGATTATTACGATACTTATTGGGACAGTCCCGCTAACCCTGAGGATGTCCATAGCGTGTATATCGACGAGCATTGGACTTACAACATCGATCTTGTCCTTACGATAACAGCAGAAAAAGATGGTCATACGCTTCAAACGGGCTATGGCCGTCAACCATACACAACCTCTTCAACCATGGATCTAAATTCCAAATATTATCCAGGTTTGTGGCATTATTACTTCACTTACGGCGGGAAAAGGGATGTCACTTTCTCCAAAGGGATTGTGTATACGCTTGATAAGCCCACTTTCGAAACGTATCTTTCCACGCCGGTTCACGACTATTCAGATACAACGTACTATCAAAGTTCTCCTGATTTCAGCAGTAATGTGGTGGAACAGGTTCACTATGATTTCGATACTGCTACCTTCACCGTTCAAGTAAACGCCGCCGCTCAAAGCGGAGATGTTTGTTATTGCACCTCCGAAATCAACCATAAAGTCTACGGACACAATGCTTATGGCGATACTAATTATTTGAAAATCACCGTGGCCTAATTTCGTTTTTGTTTCTTCATTTTTAAAGTTTTTTTCCTGTGCTTTTCGTTTTGTTTGATAGGACAGCGCCTGTACTTCATCTAAAGTGATGGTGTTCCGGAATAGGAGGGTCATTCCCTCCTGAGATGGCCATCTCCTTACCTTAAAGGAGATAGGTATTATGACGACACCGAAGATCAATTCGCTGCTCTACATGTTTCACCGTCTATTAGAAAAGGGGTATCTCAAGAAAGGGGATACCCAGTCGCTCTTACACATGAGTGACATGTCGTTCCGTCGTTACATCCGTTCGATTAGAGACTATTTAGAGCTCTATGAGAAGGATCGGATTCTCGTCTACCGCAAACGCGAGGATGTCTATTGGCTTAAGAACGCAGAAGCCAAATAAAAAAGAGACGCTTGGCTAAACTGGACCCTGTAATTCGGACAGTTTATAAAAAAGCCCTAGGCTGATTGAGGACCTCCGATTACCATTAAGGCAACGGAGGTTTTCTTTTATGGCCAAGAAGGCATTCACCCCGGATCAGGTCGCCGCGCTGAACGCGAACCCCAACGTCAGGCGCGCCACGGAAAGGTCGATCCAGTTCGCCGAGCAGTTCAAAATCGACGCCGTCGACGACTATCTGAACGGTAAGCCCCGCGTCCAGATCTTCGCGGACGCCGGCTTCGACGTGGCCGCGCTTGGGCACGCGAGGATAGGCAACGCCCTCGGCAACTGGCTCACGAAACGCAAGAAATCCAAGCCCGTCACCTCCGACAAAAGGGGCAGGGCACCGACGAAAGGCCTCTCGGACAAGGAGATCATCGCCCGCCAGAAGGCCCAGATAACGATGCTCAGGCAGGAGAACGACTTCCTCCGCCAAATACGGAGGCTGGGGCGACGTCACCAGCCGAAAAAATCCCCGTCTCAGAAAAGCTAGAGATCATATACAGGACGTGCCGGAAATACGCCGGTACGCTCCGGCTCGACGTGTCGTGGATGTGCAGGCAGGCAGGCGTCTCGAGGTCCGGCTACTACTCGTACGCCGCGAGGAAGGAAGGCCGCGCCGCGTCGGCGAGGGAATCGCGCGACTACGCGGATTTCGCCCTTGTGAGGACGGTCTTCGACTACAAAGGCAGGCCCAAGGGCTCGAGGACGATATCGATGATGATGCCGAGGCTCTTCGGCGTCGCGATGAACAGGAAAAAGGTGAGAAGGCTCATGAGGAAATACGGGCTCGAATGCCCGGCGAGGAGGGCCAACCCGCTCAAGAGGATCGCCAAGGCCATCCAGTCGAACGCCGTGTTCTCCAACAAGCTCAACCGCCAGTTCGCCGTCGGAAGGCCCGGCGAGAACCTGCTCACGGACATCAGCTACATCCGCTACGGCCCGCATTTGGAGAAGCTGTGCTTCCTCTCGGCCCTGAAGGACGCGTCCACCAACGAGATCGTCGCGTGGACCCTATCGGAGTCGCTCGCCGTCGGGTTCGTGATCGACATGCTCCGGAAGCTCGACTCCGTAAAATGGCTCCCGGACGCGGTTCTCATCCACTCGGACCAGGGGTGCCATTACACCTCGTACGCCTACGTCAGGTTCCTCTCGGACGCCGGCATCGCCCAGTCGATGTCGCGGAGGGGAAACTGCTGGGACAACGCGCCGATGGAGTCCTTCTTCGGGCACGCCAAGGACGAGCTTTCGCTCCGCCGATGCTCGGATTTCGGGGACGTCCTCGAGGAGATGTCCTCGTACATCGACTATTACAACAACGACCGCCCGCAGATGGGGCTCGGCAGGATGACGCCCGCGGAATTCCGCGATTACCTCCTCGCCAGGCCAGTCAGGCTGCCCGCTCTCATAAACGAAAAGGATTGCTGCCGGCCGGCAGCAATCCTATAGTCCCAGAGGCTTTTTCTTAATGTGTCCTTGACATGGGGTCCACATTAGATTAAAACCAAGAGCCCTTTCTTTTGTTGTCTTTTTTTAAGCGTTAGTCGTTCTGCGCGTAGAACGATAAGCCGACGTCCGAAACTCCAGCATAAGCGCAGTTGAGTGCGGCATACGCATTCGCGAGGCTGACGGACTGCTGGGCGTCATCGTTTTGATCGACGGTGCCGCTAACAAAAGACGTTTTCTCGTTTTTCATCGTGTGTCTCCTCCTTTGGTGATTTGGCCCGCGAGGTTTCCCCCGCAAGGCACCCTCACTATAGGGGCAAACATTTTTGGGACAAGACCAAAAAGCCTTGATAGCGTTTTCAGAAAGCACTTTCACAAAAGAATAGTCAACAAAACATTAGGTTTTATCGAATGTTTTATAAACGCCTATGATAGCGTTTTCATTCAAAGACGAGAGACTAAAACGCCCAGTTGCCGTTCTTAAATAAGGGGATTTGTTTGCCCGAAGCATCCGTGCCGACGATCGATAAATCGGCACTTCCGATCATAAAGTCGACGTGGCTCGAACTTTTATTGATCCCGAAGCCATGCAGCTGCTCTTCGCTATACTTCTCAAAATTCGGATAGAGCTCGGTGAATCCCCGCCCTAAGGCCAAGTGGCAGCAAGCGTTCTCATCATAAAGGGTATTGAAGAAGAGGATTCCGGTATTGTTGATCGGCGAATCAAACGGAACCAACGCGCACTCGCCGAGATAGGCCGATCCTTCATCGATGGCCAAGATGCCTTTGAGGGCTTCTTCGCCTTTCTTCGCATGGACTTCTACCGCTTTTCCTTCGTGGAAACGAACGGAGAAATCTTCAATGAGAACCCCTTGATAGGCTAAAGGCTTCGCGGCATAGACAATGCCTTCTGCCACGCCTTTCATCGGGGAGGTGAAACATTCTTCGCTCGGGATATTGGGTTGGAAGAAGGCGCCCGGCAAAGTCTTTTCCCCGCCGCCAAGGAAGATGACGCCCGGGATGAGACCCACCGTTAAATCGGTGCCATTAGACGAGGTATAGTGAAGGCTACGAAGATTGAGGTTATTAAGGTAAGCGCAGCGCTTCTTGAGATCCAGATCATGGCTAACCCAGTTAGCGATGCCATTGCCATCGCTGGCTCTTGAAGTCGAAAGGATGGCTTCCCAAAGCTTGTCCATCGCTTGCTTCTTGCTTAACTCAGGGAAGACTTTTTTCGCCCAAAGGGGGCTCGCCGCTCCCGCGATGCACCACTGATATTTGTTCTCACGCGGTTCCCGTAACGGCCAAATGGTCTTCATCTGACGGCTCTTAGCTAAGGCCACCCGCGCCGAATCCACGCCCGCTAAGGCATCAGGATCATCGCTATCGATCCAAATGAGGCAAGGCAGGACGTCATTGCAATACTTTTGGAATTCGATATCGAAGGGCAGGACATCGCCCAAAACCTTTTCTTTGGCGAAACGGTAATAGGACTTCTCAGCGAGCTGGGAATACCAGCGCATCGTGACGTGCTTGGCCCCGTGTTTATAGCAAACCGCGGCAACCAAGGCAGCAAACTCTTCGGTGGCGACATTCGATTGAATAATGACATCTTGGCCTTTTTGAAGGGCGATTCCGCTCATAACGATCAGCTCGGCATAGGCTTTCAGCAAACTCTTTTTCATGGCAATTTCCTCGTTCCTTATACTACGCGTTTTCTTTTTTATTCCTAGCGGTATGTTCGACAAAGTCGGGCTTTCGTATAAAGATCAAGAGGGAAGGCCTTTCTTCTTTGAAGAAAAGCGCTACAATTCAACTGCACTAAAAAAAGGAGCTTATTTTATGTTAAAGAAAGGTTCGAAAGGTTGGGCAGTCTGGAACATCGTTGAGGCGATTATTCTTGGCGCGATTGGCGTTCTTTGCGTCATCTATAGCGGCAACCAAGATCTTCAGAAATGGATTCTGATCGTCTTAGGCATCTTGGTCATCATTGATGCCTCTTGCCGGTTGCTCTTTGATGTCCTTGGGGTCTTCAAGACTCCGGTCGGCACCTTAGTCTCGACCAATTATGCGGCGGTTTTGACGGGAGCTTTCGAGATGGCATTAGGTATTGCCGTCATCATGATCGGCAACTCGATCAATGGCAGCGATGACGCAAACAAAACCATCTTCCAGTTCTTGGGCAACTTCGTCGGTATCGTTCTGATCACCATTGGGGCTTTGGTCGCCATTTATGCGATCATCTATATCGTTCGCAAAGCTCAGAACATCGCCACTTCGATCGTTCAAATCATTGTGGCTGCGATGTTTATTACCTTAGGCATCCTCAGCATCATCTTCTTACGCGATAACGCCATGAGAGTAGCCTTGATTACCTTAGGCATCATCCTCATGATCGCCGCGATTGTCTTGCTTGCGGGAACCATCATGGTTCTTAAAGCTGCTCACGATGTCAAGAAGCAAGTCGCTACGGCTAAGAAGAACGCGGAAGCCAAACCCGCGGAAGCCAAAGCCGGAGACGATAAGAAAGACGCTGGCAATGTCGTTGAAGCCGAAGCGAATGATTCGCCGAAGCAAATCGAAAATTCAGAGAAGAAAGACTAAGCGAATTTCGCTACACGGTCCTCATGGATGCTCCTTAAAAGGGGCATCCTTTTCTTTGAATTCATACTTTGATCCAAAAAAAGCAAAAAAGCGAAGCTCCTTTAGTGCAACTCTTCTTCCGGAAGCTATACTTTTAACGGTAAAAGGAGATTCCCTATGCTCGCATTCTGCAATGACTATTCCGAAGGTTGCCATCCCACCGTCCTCAAACGTCTCATCGATACGAATATGCTCGAGCTTCCCGGTTACGGGAGCGATGACTATAGCGTCGCGGCCAGACAACGGATTGCCGAAGCTTGCCACCTGCCCCAGGCCGAAGTCTTTCTTCTTAGCGGCGGCACCCAAACCAACCTCATTGTGATCGCGAGTCTATTGCGTTCCTATGAAGGAGTCATTTGCTGCTCGACGGGCCACATTGCCGTCCATGAAGCCGGAGCGATTGAAGCCACCGGCCATAAAGTGCTCACCATTCCGGCCAAAGAAGGCAAACTCAACGCCGTAGATCTCGAGGCCTACCTCGTCGATTTTCAAAAGAATGCCAGCCGCGAGCATATGGTGCAACCGGGGATGGTGTATATCTCACAGCCCACTGAATATGGAACTCTCTATAGCAAAAAAGAATTAAAAGGCCTGCATGACGTCTGCAAACGCAATGGCTTGCCTCTATTCGTGGATGGAGCGCGCTTAGCCTACGCTTTAGCCTGCCCCGAAAACGATGTGAGTCTGCCCGATCTATCCAAACTTTGCGATGTCTTCTATTTTGGCGGGACCAAGGCGGGACTTCTCTGCGGCGAAGCCGTGGTCTTCCCTCAAGGGGCGCCGGGCCACTACCTCACTTTCATCAAACAACACGGTGCTTTGCTCGCTAAAGGCCGTCTATTGGGTGTGCAATTCGATGCCTTATTCACCGATAAGCTTTATCTCAATATCGGCAAGAACGCCATCGTCCAAGCCGATCGCATTCGCGCGGCTTTAAAGGCGAAAGGATATCCTTTCGCGATCGCCTCCCCCACCAACCAAATCTTCGTGGTGCTTGATGCCGCTAAAAAACAGGCTCTGGCACAGCAGGTATGGTTCGACCTTTGGGACAATCTCCCCGATGGCCGCACGGTCATCCGTCTCTGCACCAGTTGGGCCACGACCAGCGAAGCAGTCGATCAGCTGATCGCTCTTCTCTAAAAAGAAAAAATGACGAGGTCCAGTTTACGATCCCGTCATTTTCTTTTTGTCCTTTAGAAGCCCGCGGCGTTAGTGAGTTCAAGGAAGTGCGGAAGCGACTCGCACCAAGCGCAGAAGACATGCCATTCCTGAAGCTTGTGGTTCCGGCGTTGGTGGTACATGGTCTTCAGTTGCTGATAATTGGTCACCATGGTCGCGGCCAGGCAAAAGCCTTCCGGAAGCGAAGCGACGAGAACCCGCCACTTGGCCTTTTGCTGCTCGCGGTGAGCCTCGTCATCGGGGATGGCGTTGTATTCCGTGACCAATTCTTTCATCCGTTCCAAGATCTTCGGATCGGTTTCATCGACGCACTGGGCCGCCACATCGAATTTGAGGAGGCAGTGCATGGTCGATTCCGAAGAAACAAAATCAAACCAGTGATACCGTTGCGCTTCTTTCCACCAATAGAGCGGTGCGCAGACATCGAGTTGAACCGTGATGCCTTTCAGGTAGTTATCGTGGCCTTCGCCATTATGGCAAGAACCTAGTTTTTGGGCCCGCAAAAAATCCTTATCGTTCGCCGGGGTGGTATCGATGGCGATCCGCATGGGGTTGCCCGAGGCCTTGACCGCGCGTTCTAGACCGTAGACGTAGGAATTTGAAACTGAGAAGTTCATGGATGATATACCTCTAATAAATTTTCAATCAATGCTAGCCGAGTGAGCAGCCCAACGCCGCCGGGGACCGGGGTCTGAAGGGCAACGGGGAGATTGGGCTCGGCATCCCCGTGGAGTTTGCCATCCTCGCCGCGGTTAATGCCGACATCCACTACCACCGCGGTCGGTTTATAGGTGAAGGAATGATCAAGGAAGTCTTGGTGGCCAACCGCTACGACAACGAGGTCGGCGTGAGCAACGTAGAAGCGCATGTCTTCCGGGCTGGTTTTACTATGTAAGACCGTCACGTTGCAATCGTTTTTGGTGAGCAGACGCGCCATCGGTTTGCCGACGATGTTGCTGCGGCCGATCATGACGGCGTTAGCGCCCCGGAAAGGGAAACTTTGCGACTTGAGATAGGAGATGATGCCTTTGGGGGTGCAAGGATCGCACGGGCTGAGCGGGTGGAAGCCATCGACATCTTTAGCGGGATTGATGGCCAAACGGATATCGTTCTCGCTGATTTGCTTGGGTAAAGGAAGCTGAACGATGAGACCGTGAACACTCGAATCCCGATTATAGAGATCAATCTTTTTGAGCAGTTCGGCTTCGGTCGTGGAGGGGTCCATTTTATCGAGGGTGGCCACCGCTCCAACTTCGGCACAGTCTTTGAGTTTGCCGCGGATGTAGGCATCGCTGGCAGGCGAATCATTGACTTGGATGATCACTAGCCGCGGCTTGTTCTTCAAAAGGCCGATGGCTTGGCTGATTTCGGCTTTGCGCGCGGAAACATAGGTTTTGATGTCCATGCTGGCCTCCTTAACGAACGGGAAAAGTCTAACATAGGGCACCGGCTATTTCACGAAAGAGTCATTGGATTTTAGTCAATGACTAAGAAAGAAAAAAGCGACCCGAAGGCCGCTTAAGATAACAGAAGAATTTATTTGGCAGAATAAACCGAGATAAGTAAGGCTAAGAAGAGGAAGACCACCGCGAAGCCGAAGGTGAGCCAAGTCACCACTTTTTCGGAACCGCGTTCTTGTTTCTTGGCAAAGACGTTAAGACCGCCGCCAGTGATGGCACCAGAAGCGCCGCTGCTTTTGCCGCCTTGGAGAAGGCTAAGCACGATGATGATCAGCGAAACAACGATGAAGATGTAATCGTACCATTTCATGCTGTTACCTCCTTTAAGCGTCTAAAGACGCTACAAAAATATAGACTATGAAAGCAAAAATCGCAACTATTTAATGAGCGCCGTCAAACTTTGAAGTTTGGGAAGATGGTAATTGGGGTAAAGGTTACCCCGATCGATTAAGAGGGCATCGATCTTGGCGGCGTGGCCGCTCTCGACATCTTGCAAAGAATCGCCGATGTAGATGATATCCGAACTCGGTTTTAAACCCAGTTTAGCGATCGCGGCGAGGCAAGGTTCGGCACTCGGTTTAGGATTTTTGAAGGATTCGTTCCCGGTAATTTCGTCAAAAAGATCGAGGGCGTGGAAACGTTCTAGCACGATTTTCATGTGATCTTCGTTGTTACCGGAGACGATACCAATCTTGGCGCCGCGAGCCCGCAAAGCCCGGACGGTATCAAGAGCATCGGGGAAGACTTTAATGAGGGATAAGGAATCCTCAAGATTGAGTCCAACTCCGATCGCTTTTCTAAAAACGGGATAATCGGCTTCCGGCATCTTTTTGGCGGCCGCGGATTGGGAAAGTGAAATATGGATGAAATGATCGCATTCGGCATTGGTGACGCTCAGACCGACTGCGGCAAAACCATAGCGGTAAACCGGATAGAGGGATTCGAGGGTGTCAAACAAGGTGCCATCGAAGTCGAAGAGATAAACGGAATAAGTTTTCATGAGTTTAAGTTGGCCTTGGCCTCAAGGATGATATCACGAAGTTCGGCGGCTCGCTCAAAATCAAAAGCTTTAGCGGCTTCTCTCATCTGCTTTTCTAGCGACTTGATCTGAGCTTCAATCTGGCTGCGCGAACTCTTGCCATCGGAATTGACGAGGGCTTTGATCTCATCTTCGCTATTGTGAAGCGGCGGTCGGATCTCTTTGATGATCGTAGTCGGGACAATACCATACTTTTCGTTATAGGCTTGCTGAATGGCACGCCGGCGGTCGGTCTCGGCGATGGCTTCTTTCATCGAATCGGTCATGAGGTCGGCGTACATGATGACTTCGCCATGGGCGTTGCGAGCCGCCCGCCCGATGACCTGAATGAGGCTGCGGGTGCTGCGTAAGAAACCTTCCTTGTCGGCGTCGAGAATGCAAATGAGAGAGACCTCGGGGATATCGAGGCCTTCACGCAAGAGGTTGATGCCCACGAGAACATCGTATTTTCCTTTGCGGAGTTGATAGATGATTTCAGTGCGTTCCAAAGTCTTGGTCTCGTTATGCAGATAGGTGACCTTGACGCCTTTTTCTTTCAAGAACGACGTCAAATCCTCCGCCATTTTGATGGTGAGGGTCACAATCATGACGCGTTCATGCGCGGCGATGCGCTGGTTAATCTGCTGCAAAATATCGTCGATTTGGCCCAGCGAGGGTTTGATGGTGATTTTGGGATCGAGCAAGCCCGTCGGACGGATGATCTGTTCCACCACTTCATGGCCGCAGCGGTCGAGTTCGTAATCCCCGGGAGTCGCCGAAGTGCAGACGACCGTCGAGGGCATGAGGGCCTCAAATTCTTGGAAATTCAGCGGGCGGTTATCCAGAGCGGAGGGTAAACGGAAACCATAATCGACCAGCACCTGTTTACGGGAACGGTCGCCATTATACATGCCACGGATTTGCGGAATGCTGACGTGTGATTCATCGATGAGCAGCAAAAAATCTTTGGGGAAATAATCGACGAGAGTATACGGTCTTTGCCCAGGGGCGCGCTTATCGATGTGACGCGAATAGTTTTCGATGCCGGGGCAGCGGCCGAATTCGAGGAGGCTTTCCATATCCTGACGGGTCCGCATCTCGAGGCGTTCGGCTTCGAGGAGTTTGCCCTGACTCTTGAGGTCTTTGAGACGTTGCTCAAGTTCGACTTTGATCGTCGAGCAGGCTTCCTCAATCCGCTTTCTTGTCGAAGCGTGATCGTAGGCCGGATAGAAGGGATAGGTGGCATACGTGCGTTCGATTTCGCCCGAAAGGGCGTTGACCTGCGCGATCGATTCAACCTCGTCTCCAAAGCAGTCGATGCGAATATAGAAGTCGCTGGTATTGGCGGGAGCGACATCGATGATATCACCATGGACTCGGAAAGTGCCCGGCAATAGATCAAGGTTATTGCGGGTGTATTGCGAATCTAAGAGCTGCTGAAAGAGACGTTTACGGTCTAACGTTTCGCCCACGCGAACTTCGAATAGCAAACCGCGGTATTCGTCGGGGTCGCTTAAACCATAAATCGCGGCGACGGAAGCGACGACGATCGTGTCCCGCCGCTCCAAAATCGAATTGACCGCCGAGGTGCGAAGCATTTCGATTTCGTCATTCATGACGGCGTTTTTGTCGATATAGGTGTCGGTTTTAGGGATGTAGGCTTCCGGCTGATAGAAATCGAAATTCGACACGAAATACTCAACCCGGTTCTCCGGGAAAAGCTCCTTGAATTCACCATAGAGTTGGGAAGCCAAGGTTTTATTGTGAACCAAAATAAGGGTTGGACGATTGAGCGTGGCGACAATGTTCGCATCCGTGAAGGTCTTGCCGGTGCCGGTCGCACCCAAAATGACTTGGACTTGTTTGCCTTGCTGCACGCCTTCAAGAACCTTCTTGATGGCTTCAGGTTGGTCGCCGGTCGGTTTATAAGGCGAGACGAGTTTAAAGGGATGTGAACAATCCATTATTGGGGCTTATCCTGATTTTTGGGGGCGGATTGATCTTTGGGGGTTGCGGCTAAACGCTTCTCGCGTTTGGCCTTGGCTTTGGCTTCTTCCGCCATCCGCTCGGCATCATATTGTGCTTCATGACCGCTGTGATTGGCGGCCTTAACTGGGCGCGGCTTCCGCGGCAAAACAAAGGGCTCAAAGCCTTCGCCATTAATGGTCTTCGCCTGGGTAAAGCTCACGAATGCCTTGGGATCAATCGAGGCGATTTTGGTGCGGAGTTCAGAAGTTTCGACCTGATAGATGACGACGCGAATCATCCGGCGTTTCTCGCCGGTATAGCCGCCGATGGTGTCGATGATGGTGGTCGCGTGATCCATCTCTTTATGAATGTATTCCTGAATCTCTTCGTAGTGATCGCTAAGGATATCCACGATGACGAAGGTATCGGCGTTCACGTAGATGTACTGCACCGCCATCGCACAGGTGAAAGCGGCGACGATACCGATGAGGCCAAGTTTAATATCACGCATGCAAATCATACCGATGACGATAAGGGAGGCATCGATGATGAAGCCCGAGACGTCTTGTTTCATTTCGCTATATTTGGCAATGATGAAGGAAACGATATCGAAACCGCCGGTGGATCCATTGCCAAGGTAAGCAACGGCGACCCCGGCTCCCGCCAAAGCTCCGCCGAAGATACCGGCGATAAGAAGTTCAGCAGTTTGCAAATTTTGTGGATCGGGGTATAAAGCCGCTTCGATGCCTAAGAGGTTGCCGATGTGCATGAAACGATACATGATCGTGTAGAACAACGGGTAAGCCAAAGAGGCGACGAGAGTATTGAGCGAGAACTTCTTGCCGAGGGTGCATAAACCGACGACCCAAAGAACCACCTGAACGCCGTCGATGACGAAGTCCGTAATATCCACGCCAATCGACTTTTCAACGAAGTAATTGACAATGATGCCGACGGAAGCCACGCCGCCGCTAACGATATTGCAGGGCGTGAGGAACGCGGCATCAGCGAACGCCAAAAGCAGGCACCCCAGTAGGACGAAAACGATATTTTTTATCTCGGTGAGGACCTGCGATTTCGAGATTTTACGCCTTAGATCCGTTGGCATTTTTAGCCTCCATCTCGAGATAGGCGTAGATGAAGGGATCAATGTCGCCATCCATGACACCTTGGACATCGCCCGTTTGATAATCGGTGCGATGGTCTTTGACCATGGTGTACGGCTGGAACACGTAGCTACGGATTTGAGAGCCCCATTCAATATTCTTTTGTTCGCCGACGATGGATTTGAGTTTGGCATCGCGTTCATCGAGCTTGCGTTGCATCAGTTTATCGGTGAGCATGCTCATACAGGTAGCTTTATTCATCAACTGGCTTCTCTCGATTTCGCACTGAACGACAATTCCGGTCGGGATGTGCGTAATCCGAACCGCGGAAGAGACTTTGTTGACGTTTTGGCCACCGGCACCACCGCTGCGGAAAGTGTCGACGCGAATGTCTTTAGGATCGATGACGATATCGCTGACGGCGCCGAATTCAGGGACGACGTTGACCGAAGCGAAGGAGGTGTGCCTCCGCGCTGCGGCATCGAAGGGGGAAATGCGGACCAAACGGTGCACGCCTTTCTCGCCTTTTAGCATCCCATAAGCATTATGTCCGTTCATCTTAATGGTGGCGGATTTGATACCGGCTTCTTCGCCGTCCTCGATGTTGAGGACTTGGCATTGGAAGCCATTGCGTTCGGCCCAGCGTCCATACATGCGGAGGAGCATCGAAGCCCAATCTTGAGCTTCGGTTCCGCCAGCGCCTGGATGAATTTCAAGCGTGCAGTTCAGGGCGTCGTATTCGCCCGCGAAGAGCAATAAGGTCCGTAAAGAACCAATCTCTTTTTCGAGATCGCTCTCCATGGAACCCAATAGCTCAAGCATGTCGGCGTCTTTCTCGCCCACATCCTCAAGCATGGAAGTCACATCAGCGTAATCGCGGCTAATTTTGTTATAGCCATCGACTTTACCTTTGATGTCGCTCAGTCTCGAAACGACAGCAAGGGCAGACTTCTGGTCATTCCAGAAGCCTTCTTTATTTTGTTCCGCGTCTAGCGCGGCGATTTCGTCTTGCAGTTTCGGGAGGTCAAAGAGAACCACCGAGCTGCGAGACAAGTTCACCCAAAGCTTGGGCTTTTTGTTTTAACTCGACGAGCTCTTGCATATTCCTTTTAACTCCTTACTTCTTGATATTGCCGTTATTCTTGGCCGGATTGAGAACCGCGGTCGGAACAATGGTCTTCTTATTCGGATCAGCGCCGTTGGTGCCGGGGGCGCTACTCCGGTTACTCGTCGGAGGAACGGTCGCTGAGGGGACTTCGCCATTATTGGCGGATTCTTTCTTCGGCTGGGCGGTGGCTTCGGCAACTTTGCCTTGGTCGGTGCCAGCATTCGCTCCCTGAGGGCGATCCTCGTGCATTAAATTGGCTCCGATGGCCGCTGAGGCGTTAGCGATGTCTTCGCCAGTCGCCGGTTGAGCGGCGGCAGGTTGAGCTTCGCGTTTCGCGATGCGGACATTCATGAAGTTATAGACGGTATCGACCGCGATCTTTTCATTCATTTCGCGGAAGAGGTCATAGCCTTCGTTGACGTAATCCTGAAGCGGATTGGTTTGAGCATAGCTGCGTAAGGAGATACCTTCGCGAAGGTGGGACATCGTGTCGATATGACGGGTCCAGTTGTTGTCGATGACGGCGAGCGAGATTTGCCGCTCAGCTTCATTGGCTTCTTCTTTCGGCCAAGTCGCTTGTTTCTTTAAGAAGATGGTATAGAGGGCTTCGCCGAGGTCATCGCCTGCTTCATCGACGGGCGATTCATCGTAGGCGGAGACCGGTAAGGAACCTTCAGGCATGAAAGCCGGTTCAACGAGTTTCTTGAGCGCTTCGCCCGAGATCAAACCTTCATCGTGACCTGGGATAACCGCTTTCTTCGCTAAGAACTTTCCGCAGGAAATAAAGTACCCGTGGATGAGTTCTGAGATATCATCCGCCATCATGATCTTGTCACGGTGGTCGTAAATGATCTGACGCTGCTTAGCCAAAACATCATCGTAATCGAGCAAGTTTTTACGGATATCGAAGTTCTGACCTTCGATCTGTTTTTGAGCATTGGTGACGGCATTGACCAGGGTCTTATTCTCTAAGGGGGAATCCTGAAGTTGGGTCACGAACATCTTGCGGAGATTATCCGGAGCGAAACGCCGCATTAAATCATCGTCGAAGCAAACATAGAAACGGGAGAAGCCGGGGTCACCTTGACGACCGGAACGTCCGCGTAACTGGTTATCGATACGCCGAGATTCATGGCGTTCGGTGCCGAAGACGCACAGACCGCCGAGCTCTTTAACGCCGGGGCCAAGTTTAATATCGGTACCACGGCCAGCCATGTTGGTGGCGAGGGTAATCGCGCCTTTTTCGCCGGCGTGCGAAATGATTTCGGCTTCGCGAGCCTGGTTCTTAGCGTTTAAGACTTCATGAGGTAAACCCGCATCGGTGAGAAGCTTGGAAATCTCTTCGTTGCTCTCGACCGAGACAGTGCCGATCAAAATCGGCTGGCCTTTTTCATGGCGTTGTTTAACTTCGGCGACGAGGGCTTTTAATTTGGCCTCATGGGTTCCGAAAATGTAATCGGTCGCGTCATCGCGGATGACCGGTTTATTGGTCGGAATGCAAATGACCTTCATGTTGTAAATCTTCACGAACTCTTCTTCCTCGGTCTTGGCCGTGCCGGTCATACCCGAGAGTTTCTTATAGAGACGGAAGAAGTTTTGGTACGTGATGGTTGCCAAAACGGTTGTCTCCTGTTTGATCTCCACGCCTTCCTTGGCTTGGATGGCTTGTTGAAGGCCATCGTTATATTCACGGCCTTTCATAATACGGCCAGTGAATTGATCGATCAGTTGAATCGTGCGGTTGGGGTCAACCATGTATTCGACATCGCGGCCCATGACGAAGTTGGCTTTGAGGGCTTGGTGAATCCGGTGCACAAGGTCTTGGTTCTCAGGGTCATAAAGGTTGCGGATACCGAACATCCGCTCCGCCTTGGTGTTGCCTTCATCAGTCAGATTGCAGGTCTTGGTTTTGATATCGATGGTGAAATCAACGTCTTTCTTGAGAACTTTGACGAAACGATCGGCCACCAAATATTGGGAAGCCGCCGCTTTCGTGCCGCCAGAAATGATTAACGGGGTGCGCGATTCATCGATGAGAATGGAGTCGGCTTCATCGACGACGGCATACTTTAAGCCGCGAAGAACCCGCCCTTGGAGGCTCGGGGTCATGTTATCGCGAAGATAATCGAAGCCGAGTTCGCTGTTGGTGGTGTAAGTGATATCGCAGAGATAAGCTTGGCGTTTCTCTTCAGTCGTTTTGCTGGCAAGGTTAACCCCGACGGTCAACCCGAGGAAACGGTAAATCTGGCCCATCCAGTCAGCATCACGCGCCGCCAAGTATTCGTTGACGGTAACGACGTGAACGCCGTTGCCAGTAAGAGCATTGAGGTAAACAGTCATCGTGGCGGTGAGAGTCTTACCTTCGCCGGTCTTCATTTCAGCGACGAAACCATTATTCAGAACTAAAGCGCCAATGATTTGAACTTTAAAAGGGAATTGACCGAGGGTACGTTTGGCGGCTTCGCGAGCAACGGCGAAAGCCTCGTACTTGATGTCGTTCAGCGTCTTACCATTTTTTAAGGCTTGCTGAAACTCAACGGTTTTGGCCCGAAGTTGATCATCGCTTAACGCCGCCATGGCGGACTCAAAAGCAATGACACGGTCAGCCTCGCGTTCATAACGATGAAGTTCGCGGGCTTCAAGACGGAAGATTTTATCAATGAAATTTGCCACGATATTCTCCTAAGCAGCGGGCTAATTCTACCATTTAAATAAATGGTAAGCAATCTAACGAAACGACAAAAGGTCAGGAGTTTTGGACATAACCAAAATCCGCAAGGTTTTTGGCTGATGTTTCTTAATGAGATCAACACAAGCTCTCATGGTCGCCCCGGTCGTATAGACATCGTCCACCAGCAAAATCTTTTTGCCTCGGATCGATACCCCCTCATTCCATGCCAAATGCTCCCCCACTTTTTGACGGTCGGCATAATTCAAATCGGCTTGTTTCATGTCAGAGGTTTTTCGGATGGCGCCAAGCATCGGTAAGTGTAAACAAGCGAAGATCTGTTCCACGTGATTGAATCCACGGGCCTCGTCTTTTGCCTTGGCTGAAGGCGCACAAATGAGAGTGTAGCCGCGGTAACGGAGTCGAAACCAGGGTGCAGAATAGTTGAGAAAGATCCCGGCAAGTTCAATATCGAAACACCCCTTGAGTTGGTAGAGGTTGGAGCGCACCGCTTCATCGTAATGATAGAGAGTAAGCGCGGGTACTCCGTTAACTTTAAAAGTGATCCATCGAGGCCTGAATTGCTGGTAACAGTGGGAACAGATGCAGGGCGGATCCCCGAGAAGATGATGCCAAGAAGTCGGTGAAATCGGTTTAAAACAAACCTTACAAAAAGGAATTGCAGAATCGGATTTCGCGAATGGCTTTTGCCATCGACGGCGTAACTTTGTTCGCCAAGAAATAAACATCTCCGCTAGGGGCATCGGCTTTCCTTCCCGCCCGACCCGAGATTTGAATCAGGGCCGCGCTATCATAAATTTTGTGATCGGCATCAAAGATGATGACCTGAATGTCGCGGACGGTGACACCGCGCTCGAGCACTGCCGTCGTGATGAGGTAAGCATATTTCCCCGCCTTAAAGTCGGCGATGATGTCCGGACGACCTTCACGTTTCGAGGAAACATAGTTGCCGCCCGAGACGAAAAGAGAAACGACCTCAAAGATTTCTTCCGCTTGGTCAATCGTGGGGACAAAGACAAAGCAAGGACGTTTCTTTTGACGATATTCTCGGAGCTTCTTAATCAGGAAAAAATACTTAAAGAAGCCCAAACGGATAATGTTTTCGGGGACCGGGATTGGTTTTTTGTGGAAGCGGGTATGCAGTTCAAGAATATGGTGATGAGGCTGGCGAAATTCCTTTTTGATGGCTTCGCTTGGCGTGGCGGACATCATCACGCAATGGCCACGCAAAGATTTCTTGAATAGGGAAATCAAGACTTCGTTACCTTTGAAAGGAAAAGCATCGATTTCGTCCATGACCAGCAAGTCAAAATACTGAGGATAACGATAAAGCTGATGCGTCGTAAGAATCACAATATCTCCTTCTAAACGCGAAGTATGTTGACCATAGACGGCGACGATACGGTTATGCGGAAAAGCTGAACGAAGACGAAAGAAAAGTTCAATGACAACATCGCGGCGAGGCAGGGCGAATCCGCAAGCCAATCCATGGCTCATCGCATAAGCCAAAATCCCATAGGAAATTTCGGTTTTGCCACTTCCACATACGGCATAAACTAAGGTGTCATCGCCATTTTTATAGTTATCAATGATTTTCTTAGAAAGGGATTCTTGTTCGCGGGAGAGATGATATTTTAAATCAAGAATTACGTTCTTCGGCTGCGGGGCTTCTGCCCCAACTTCCTCCCCACGAAACCCGATGCACTTACGGCAATAGGGCCGGCCATTCTTGTGGCCGATATAACGGGGATCGCTGTTGCCGCAACGAGGACAAACGAAACTATTCTCCATACTTATATATAGGGAAGAAAAAAGAAAAAGGACCAACTTTTTGCGGTTGGTCTCTTCCTCTATTTGAATTTGAGATTAAGCAAGACGGCTTGGCGTTGCTGCTTATCCATCGCCAGGTAGTCCCAGATGAGGGCACGGGCATACTTACTGATGTTGGCTCCGCTCAAATTGCTTCGCTCTTGCAAATAGGTGATTTTCGCTGGCCCAATATCGAGGGGAATGGCGTCCTTGCTCGGACAGCGAAGCTTCTTTTTTCCAAAGAAGGGGGTGTTGCGTAAGGCGTTCGGATTTTCATAAGCCTGGTTCACGAGGAGGGCACCCGTGATCTCACTGATCGGGTGCTGAAAGTCGTGAAGGAGTTCGCTGCTATCGTTCACTAGCGAATAGTATTGTTCTGGCAGAATCGTAATAAAACGAGCGTAATTCATAATTTATCCCCTTTCTTCATGGAATGGTCTAAAGGCGCGGCTACTGTGGTCTCCGTTTTGCTGTCATGAGGTGGTTCGGCGGGGTCGTAACTCACCGCGTGCCCGGCTTTCAGGTTCTCTTGCGGAATGGCCCCCGATTTCACCAAAGCGAGTTTGGCTAAAGCCGGTCCCACCATTTCGTAGAGGACGGACGAGCAGATGATGATGGCGAAGAATTCGTTGCCTAAGTCCGCATTCCCCGAAGCAACGAGCATCCGTTGGCCTAAGACGGCGAGGCCGATGGCTACGCCGGCTTGAGGCACGAGGGCAAAGCCCAGGTTCACCGCCGTCGCCTTATCGGTTTTCACCATCTTGCAGCCGAGATAAGCCCCGGCATATTTGCCAACGATTCGGGTGAAGAAATAGATGACGCCGATCAGCCCAACGATGGCAAATTGGCTGAAGTCCATGCTGTAACCGGAGATGACGAAGAAGATGGTCATGATCGGCGGGGCAAAGCTGTCGACTTGTTTGAAGAGTTCCTGATCATCGCGGAAGTTGACGTAGGAAGCACCAAAGACCATGCAAGCCATAAGCGGGGAGATATTAATAAAGGGTAAAGAGCAAACGCCACAAATGGTAAGAAGCATAGCAACCGTCAGAATCAAGCGATTATCCATGGACCGCCGAGAATTCATCAGCAAACTATGGATCCAGCCAAAGAGAACACCGACACCGATAAAGAGCAGGTTCCAGGCGATTGGTAGGAGGATCGATAGCGGCGTGGCATTTCCTCCTCCGTTAGTGATGTTGATGATGGTGATGGCTAAGGTGTAAAAAATCAGGCAGGTGGCATCATCAAGTGAAACGACCTGCAATAAAACGTTCACGAAATTGCCTTTGGCTCCGTACTGGCGAATGGTCATCATAGTGGAGGCTGGCGCGGTCGCCGTGGCGATAGAGCCAAGGAGGAGAGCGAAGGTCCAGCCTTTATCGGGAAAGGCAAAGCCGACGACAAGGGTCACCACCACTCCGGCCAAAAAGCTTTCCATAACAGCGATAACAAGAGACTTTTTCCCAGTAGCTTTGATATCAGCAATTTTGAAATAACGACCGACCCCAAAAGCGATTATGGAGAGGGCAAAGTCCGAAATGAAAGACATGTGGCCAACCACAACGGGGCTTAAAGCCCCTAAAGCCCAGGGTCCCAAAATCACACCCGCAAGAATATAGGCGGTGACGTTCGGAAGCTTAATTAACTTAGTGATACGGGTCACCAAGAAGCCAACAAAAAGGATGATAGCAATACCGATGAGAACGGTCGGGACCTCCCCAAACTGGGCATAGTATTTATAGAGATCAACCCCCGAGCCAAAAATCGTAGTCGACATAGAAGCAAACTTAAAAAACATCGGTGGTCCCCCTTTCTTAGCGGATAGAAATTCCCCGTGATTAAGTTGTCCATAGTGTGCCCTCGAATAAATAAAGTGGCAATTATGGTTTTAAGTGTTACTATAAGTTTTGCTTATAAAGAGGCATAACCATGATCGACAATAAACTTCTGACTCTGATCGCTTTAAGCGAAAACGGGGGTTATACCAAGACCGCTGAAAACCTTCATCTCACCCAGCCGGCCGTCTCTCAGCACATCAAGGGGTTAGAGAAAGAATTGGGGATTACCATTTTCAACCGGACTGAAAATGGATTAAAACCTACACCACAAGGCGTTATTGCGATTCGTTATGCCAAGCGGATTCAGGCCCTTTATGAGCTTGAAAGAACTCGAATTGAAGACTCCAAAAAGAACATGTTTTCTTTCACTATCGGGATCACCCATACTTCCGAAAGCTCTTTGGTATCAAATGCTTTGGCGAATTACGCCTACTCCAAAGACGGCCTACATATAACAATTGTTACTGATGATATAAGTAATCTTTATACAAAACTTGAAAATTATGAAATTGACTTAGCCATTATTGAAGCAAGAAATAGCGATCCCCGTTACCGTAGTTTACTGCTTGATACCGACAGCATCATGCTCGCGGTTTCAGCTAATAACCCTCTAGCAAAGGCCAGCATGGTCACTATAGATGAACTAAAGAAACAAAAGATGATTCTGCGCTTACCCGGTTCTGCCACCCGCCAAATGTTTGAAGCTTCCTTAGCCAGCGCAGAACTCACCATTCACGATTTCAATGTCATGCTCGAAGTTGATAGCATCGCCACCATCAAAGATCTGGTTATTAAGGATATTGGCGTTGCTTTGCTCGCTCGCTCAACTTGCCGGAATCTCGAGATCCTCAATAAGTTGGTGCTCTTGCCTATCGATGGCATGCCCATGATTAGGGAAGTCAATATCGTTTACCCCAAGGATTTTGACCATCCCGAAGTCCTTGATGGCATCGTTAAATCTTATAAAGCTTTGGCCAAATAAAAAGGCCTCATCTTTCGATGAAGCCTATGGTTTTTGCGATTAGCAGCCTTTTTCAATGGCCGCGATTTCACCGACCCGTCGGGCGTGACGATCATGATCCACGAACGGAGTTTCTAGGAAGATATCCACCCGGCGCAAGACATCGTTTTCCGCCATATGCGACTGGCCGAAAGCAATCATATTGCAAGCGTTGTGTTCCCGCATCTTTTCGGCAACGCCATCGTCATAGCCAATGCCACAGCGAATGCCTTGGACTTTGTTAGCCGCAATGGAAATACCTTCGCCTGTTGTACAGCAAAGGACACCTAAATCCGCCCGACCTTGGGCCACATCATCCGCGGCTTTTTTCCCGAAAATCGGATAATCGACGGATTCTTTGACTAAGGTGCCTTCGTCGATCACGCTGTAGCCCTCGCCAATGAGATGAGCCTTGATGGCCTCTTTCAGAAGGAAGCCGCCATGGTCCGCGCCTAGAGCTATCGTGCATTTGGCTCCAAAATAAACTTTTTTGATGTCCTCAAAGGGAATAGGCCCTTGGCGGATCAGCTTAATATCGTTAACGTTTGAAACGTCCACGATGGTCGAAGCGAGCTTGGCCGTGCAATTGCCTTTAACCACCGCCGCAACTTCGCCATCGAAGACCTTATAGGTATCTTCAAAGGTCGTGGAAGTCGGTTCGCCCGAATGATTGGCCGAAGGAACCAGCAAAGGAGCCCCGACCTTCTCGATCATCTCGAGAACGAATTTGCTATCGGGGATGCGAATACCGATGATCGGAGTCCCTAAAGTGACCCAGGGGTCGAGATTTGGGGCCGCCTTGGCTAGAATCGTGATTTCGCCAGGCATAAATGCCTTCATGACCGCCAAACCTTTAAAGTTCACATGAGCGTAATGAAGCGCTTGCTCAATGCTAGAACACATGAGGGTAAAAGGTTTATCCGCGGGCCGGCGCTTAACAGCGACGAGTTTATCGAAAGCCGCCTTGCTGGTGCAAATCGCGCCCGCGCCGTAAACGGTTTCGGTCGGAAAGCAAACCACTTCTCCGGCTCTTAAGAGCTCGGAGACGGTGTCGACGTCTTTTTGTTCAAGAACTAAGGTTTTCATACATTTATATCCTACCTTTATTTAAGGAAAACAAAGAGAAAACGATCCTGACCGTTCAAATCTTTCATGAATTCGACCTCGTAATCGGTCAAATAACGGGCCATGAGATCGGTGAGATAAGGTTTTAAATCATAGCCAATCTCAAAAACCATGAGCAAGGTTCCTTTTTTGACTTGTTTGTAGTCGCGAAAGATCTCTTCATAGACCGAATGGTCTTTGTCTAGCCATAGGGCCGATGCTGGTTCGTAGTTTTTCACGGAATCCTGGGTTTCTTCGGGGTGGGTGATATAGGGAGGGTTACACACGATGATGTCAAGATTGGTTTTTCGATCAATATAGGGTTTTAAAGAGGGCCCAAGGTAGGCAGTCACACCTAGACCGGAAGTTTGAAAATTCTTGCGAGCAACCTCGAGGGCCTTTTCGGAAATATCATTCGCCAATAATATCCAATTGGGGAAGAGGGATTTAAGCGTCAAAGCAATCGCGCCAGAACCGGTTCCAATATCGGCAACGACAAGATAATTTCTCGGATCATAATAGTCATAGATTTTTTCGGAAAGATTCGCGATCAATTCTTCGGTCTCCATCCGCGGGATAAGAACGTTCTCATCCACGTAGATTGGATGATTCAAAAATCGAGCATCGTGCAGAATATATTCTACGGGCTTTCCTTGCAATAACTCCGCAAACTGCGATTCAAAAGCTTGCAAATTACGCATTTCTTCGTTTTTATGGTACAAGGTATCAATCGGTTCTGGGAAGCCTTCATCGTGAGCGATGAGCAAACGAATATCCGCACTTAAAACGCCATGGTCTTTGCCCTGAGAAACCGCTTGATTATAGACCTCAAAAATCTGGGGCATTATTTGCCTTCTTCAGCCAGGAGTTTTTGCTCTTGATCGTAGTGGATAAGGGCATCGATGATTTCATCGAGTTCTCCCTCCATGACACGGTCCAATTTTTGGGTGGTGAAGCCAATGCGATGATCGGTCACGCGGTTCTGAGGATAATTGTAGGTGCGAATCTTCTCTGAGCGTTCTCCCGTCCCGACTTTCAGTTTGCGTTCCGAGTCGCGAGCGTTGTCTTGCTTCTCTTGATAAAAGGCTAAGACTTTGGCCCGAATCATTCTCATGCAGATTTCCTTATTTTGGAGTTGAGCTTTTTCGGTTTGGCAAGACACGACGATTCCGGTCGGCACGTGGGTAATGCGAACCGCCGATTCGGTCTTGTTGACGTTCTGACCCCCGGCGCCCTGGCTACGATAAGTGTCGATCTTAAGGTCGTTGGGGTTAATTTGAACATCGACTTCTTCGGCTTCGGGCATGACCAGGACAGTCGCGGTTGAAGTGTGAATGCGGCCAGCCGCCTCGGTTTTCGGAACCCGTTGAACACGATGGGCTCCGCTTTCAAACTTTAATTTCGAATAGACGTTATCTCCCTTTACCATAAAGGAGACATAGGAATAGCCCCCAGCCGCGCCTAAAGAGGCATCGATTAACTGGATGTGCCAGCCCTGGGTTTCACAATACTTGGTATACATGCGCAATAAATCGCCGGCGAAAAGGTTAGCCTCATCCCCGCCGACGGCTCCGCGGATTTCGACGATGATGTTTTTAGAATCGTTAGGATCGGTGGGCAAAAGAAGGGTTTTAAGTTCAGCTTCAAGCTCATCCATCTTGGCTAGGTCTTCCTTACGTTGTTCCTTGGCAAATTCGCTCATTTCGGCATCGCCGCTATTCGCTAATTCCAAAGCGTCGCTAGCTTCTTTTTCAAGTTTCAGATATTCGAGGTATTTATCATTGGCCTCTTGCAATGAGGCTCTTTCTTTAGAGAGATCCGTCAACTTTTTAACGTTTTCGGCGATGTCCGGTTGCGAAAGCTCGGTTTCAATCTCGCCATAACGAGTCTTCGTCGCCTCAAGGCGCTTCCGCATGCTTTCTTCCATTTTTATCTCCCTAAATAGCCAATGGCGATTATATCATGCTAGGCCCTATCGAGGGAACTCGACTAATCGTAGATTAGCCTCTAGTGATAACTTCCCTTAAAAGGTATAATCACTCGTGAAGCAAATGGCCTACAAAGCACTCTACAACAAGTACCGTCCTTCCACTTTCGAAGAAGTGGCCGGACAACGAAGCATCGTTCGGACTTTGAAGAACGCGATCGCCTCTGGAAAAATCGCCCATGCCTACCTTTTCTGTGGCCCTCGGGGCACCGGAAAAACCAGTATGGCTCGTCTTTTCGCTAAAGCTCTCAACTGCGAAAAAGGTATTGGCCAGCAGTGCAACGCCTGCTCTAACTGCCAAGCCATCAATGAAGGCAATCACCCGGACGTCATCGAAATCGACGCCGCTTCAAATAACGGCGTGGATCAGGTCCGTGACCTGATCGACAAAGTCCGTTACGCCCCGATCAAGGGCCGTTACAAAATCTATATCATCGACGAAGTCCACATGATGTCCGCCGGGGCTTTTAATGCCCTTTTGAAAACTCTAGAAGAACCACCCGAACAAGTCATCTTTATTTTGGCGACGACGGAACCTTACAAAGTCTTGCCGACCATTCTTTCCCGTTGCCAGAGATTCGATTTTGGCAAAATCGATGACCAAGATATCCGTGAGAAGCTCATTTGGATCCTTGATAAGGAAAAAGTCACCTATGATGAAAAAGGAATCGACGCGATCGTTTCTCTTGCCGATGGCGGTATGCGTGATGCTTTGTCCATCTTGGACCAAGTGCTCGCCTATTCCGGCAGTTCGTTTGGAGAAAGAGATGTTCTCGCCTTATTTGGCCTCACCTCGAACGTTCAGAAAATCGAACTCTTAAAGCAGATCCGGGCGGGCAATGTCGCGGGCGTTTTAGCGAAACTTGAAGAATTCTTAGCCTCGGGCGTCGACATCAAACGCCTCAGCGACAACCTGATGGAGATTCTTAAGGATCTCGTTATTTACGAGAAGACCCACGAAGAAACCCTCTTAACCTCCATCAATGAGAAAGAAGCTCTCGAACTTGAGCCGTTAATCGATGCGGCCTACGCCAACCAGATGATCCAGATTTTGATCAAGACCCAAATTGATTTCAAATCGGTTTCCAACATTCGTTCGCTCTTTGAATTGACCTTGCTTCAACTCTGCACCCTCAATAGCGAGCCAGCCGTTAATCCCAACGTTGTTATGAAAGAAGCTGCCGCGATGCCTGAGCCGAAAAAAGCTCAACCCAAAACCGCTCCGGCTCCAGAAAAAGCCATTGAAGCTCCAGCGGCCGTTACTAAGAGCGAGCCAGTTAAACCCGCTGCTCCAGAGGTTACAGTTACCGCTGAAAACGACTCCACGCCCCCGTCCTTTTTATTTGAAGAAGAAAAGAAACCCGCTCCGGCAAAGCCCGCACCGGCTCCAGTTGTTAGCCAAACTCCTGCCGCTCCCGCTCCAGCCGTTCTGGATATTTCGGGCGTCAAGAATCCGACCATCGTCACTGAAGGCGAAGCTTATACCCTCAGTATCGATACCTTGGTCAACATCATGGTGCTTGGGAACAAAGATGCCCGCTATGCTTTAACCAAGAATTGGCCTCAGCTCGACGCTCTAAAAGCCCACCCTGTCTTAGGAAATCTCGCCGCTTTGCTCGCCGACGGTCACCCTTTCTGCCTCTGCAACGATGTCCTTTTGCTCACCTATAACTTCACTCGGCAAAAGAACAAAGTGAACATCCAAGCCAATCAAAAAGGCCTCGAACAGATGATCCAATGCCTATTGGGTAAGAAAGTCTTTGTCTACGCCCTCGACCGCAATGACGCCGCCGATTGCCAAAAGCAGTATTATTCCTTACTTCAACTCAATAAATTGCCGGATAAAAAGAAGATCGTTTTGGATCTTCCAAAAGGAGAATAGCCTATGAATCAGATGCAGCAGATGCTCATGCAGGCGCAAAAGATGCAGCGGGAACTCAAAAAGGCCCACGACGAATTGGATGCCAAAGAGTTCAAAGTCTCGAAGAACGGCATGGTCGATGTCGTCGTGATGGGCAACAAGTCCATCAAGGCAATCAAAATCACCCCCGACGCTTTATCTCCCGATAACGCTGAGATGATTGAAGAAGCTTTAAAGATGGCCCTCGAAGAGGCCTTTGCCCAAATTGATAAAGCCGATGCCGAGATTGAAGAAAAAGTCACGGGACGTCCCGGCGGATTAGGATTCTAATGAAAGAACTTCCGACATATCTCGCCTTGGTCGACAGTTTTTCGAAACTGCCGGGCATTGGTGTGAAGTCGGCGGAACGGATGGCTTATGCCGTTCTAGAGATGAAGGAACCGGATGCTTTGGAATTTTCCGAAGCGATCGCTAACGCCAAACGCCTCGTCCACAAATGCCCCAACTGCGGCCTCTACGCCGAAGAGGATCTTTGCGATGTCTGCAAGGACCCGGAACGGGATCATTCTATTTGCATTGTGGTCTCCTACCCCAAAGACGCCCTCGCTTTTGAAAAACTGCATGATTTCCATGGCGTTTACCATGTTTTAGGCGGAGTTATCGCTCCTTCTAAAGGCGTGGGAGCCGAAGACCTCAACCTCGATAAGTTGATTGAACGAATTCCGGTTGAAGGCATCAAAGAAGTCATCGTCGCCACCAATCCGACTCTCGATGGCGAAACCACTGCTCTTTTTGTCGCCAGACTACTTCAAGATAAGGGCGTATCCGTTACGCGCTTAGGCTATGGCCTTCCGATGGGGGCATCCCTCGATTATGCCGACAGCCTCACGTTATCGAAAGCCCTGGAAGGTAGGAAAAAGATATGAGTATGTTCATCACGTTTGAAGGCGGCGAAGGCTCGGGCAAATCGACCGTCCTTAAAAAAGTCGTCGAAAAACTGAACGCCGATGGTTATCAAACCGTGACCACTCGGGAACCCGGCGGCACCCCCATCGCCGAAGAAATCCGCTCCGTCATTCTCGATAAAGCCAATACCGCCATGGATCCGCGCACGGAGGCCTTGCTTTACGCCGCTTCCCGCCGTCAGCATCTCGTTGAAAAGGTTTGGCCAGCGCTAAAAGAAGGCAAAATCGTCCTGTGCGATCGTTTCTTGGATTCTTCTTTAGCTTACCAAGGCGGAGCGAGGGGCTTAGGCATCGATAACGTCCTCGCAATCAATATGTTTGCCACGGAAGGTACTTATCCCGACCTCACGCTGCTCTTTGACCTCGAACCGGAAAAAGGACTGCAGCGAATCGCCGAAAATAAGGGGCGCGAAGTCAATCGTCTTGATCTTGAAAAGCTCACTTTTCATAAACAAGTCCGTGCCGCTTTCCATGAATTGGCGAAGCGCTATAGCGACCGTTACGTCATCATTGATGCCAGCCAGCCGCTCGATAAAGTCGTCGCCGATGCCTACGCCACCATCGTGGACCGCTTAAAGAAGGCCCAATGAAAATAAAGGGCTATATCGAAAACAAACAGCCCCTTCTTTTCCGCACGTTTTCAAATGCCTTGGCCCATGACCACCTCGCCCACGCCTACCTCATCGTTGGCGAAGCCGGCACTCCCTTAAAAGAGACCGCCCTCTATTTAGCGAAGTCCATCCTCTGTGATCATCCTTGCCCCCTCGCCGATGAAGAATGCTTAACCTGCCGCCGCATCGATAAACAAGAATATCCCGACGTCGTCGTCCTCGATGGTGAAGTCGGTTCCATTAAAAAAGACCAAGTCGAAGAGGTCGTTTCGAACTTCCAACGGACCGCCCTTGAAAGCAAGGGCATCATGATTTACATCATCCACCAAGTCGAAAACATGACGGTGGAAGCGGTCAATTCCTTGTTGAAATTCTTGGAAGAGCCAACCCCCGGGACCTACGCGATCCTCACCAGTCAAAATGAGGCTAAGGTCCTGCCAACCATCATCTCTCGTTGCGAGAGTATGCGCTTGTTGCTTCTTCCCCGAGAAGAAGTCGTCAAAGACGCCCTCGATTTAGGAACGGCTCCCGAAGACGCCGATATCTTGGCCAATTTCTATAACGATGGTCAAATGATCAAGGACGAAGCCGCTAGCGAAGATTATCAAAATGCCAAATCGGCATTTGTCGATGAACTCGATGCCTTGAATCAAAACGCTTCGATGGCTCGCTACGTAATGGAAAAAGATGTCACGCCCCTCCTCAATGACAAACCTTCGGCCCGTTTTTACTTCGATATGCTATCGTTGGCCTTTCAAGATATCGTCGCTGCCAAAAATGGTCAGCCGATAAAACTTGCTAGCTATGCTAATATTATTAAGGACCTCGCGAAGAAGTTACCGCACGTCGAATCGTCCTTACTAGCGATCATGACGTTACGCAGCCAAATCGAGCTGAATTTGAATATCAGCCTCTTGTTAGGCCATCTCGTGAACACCATCACCAAGGAGTAAAGCATATGGCAGAAGACAAACATTATTTCGTCGGTATTAAATTCAAAGGCACGGATAAGTCCTATTATTTCTCGACCGATATGTCCGATCTCAAAGTCGGGGACCTCGTCGTCGTGGAAACGGTTGCCGGTTATGAAATCGGCACCATTTGCACCGCCTTGATGGACCAAGCGACTTATAACAACAATCTCGAACTCAAGCCGATCCTCCGCAAACCGACTTCCGAAGATCTTTCGGATTATCAAATGGGATTGGAAGAAAGCGAACGGGCTCTTAAAATCGCTGAAGAAGAAATCAAGCGTTTGGGCCTACCCATGCATTTGCTTGAGGCCAATTACACCCTCGATGGCAGCAAAGTCACCATCACGTATACTTCGGAAAACCGTGTGGATTTCCGTGAACTTCTCCGCATCTTGGCCCCTCAGCTCAAATGCCGGATCGAACTTCGACAAATCGCTTCGCGCGATAAGGCCAAGATGGTGGGCGGTATCGGCATCTGTGGTTTGCCGTTATGCTGCTCGACCTTCTTGGACCAATTCGATGGCATTTCCATCAGCCGGGCCAAGAACCAAATGCTCACCCTCAATATCCCGAAACTCTCAGGACCCTGCGGCAAGCTTATTTGCTGCTTGTTGTATGAAGATGATGCCTATACCGAAGCCAAGAAAGAATTCCCGCGCTTAGGCCAAGTCGTCCATCTCGAAGAAGGCGATTACACCATCGTAGGAATGAATATCCTCAACAAACAAATCAAGCTGTCAGGTTATCAAGACCTCAAGTTTTTGCCGCTTGATGAAGTCAATGAAGCCATTAAGAATCCGAAAGGCCACCGTTCTAATCCGTCCTCGAGTTCAACGGCGCCCTCCTCGCCGCGCCCCACGACCAGCCCTTCCAATGCCAATCCTAATCCGACCCCGACCTTCAAAGCCCCAAATTCCAATAACGGGCAGCATTAAGCCCTATGAAACCGCGCGAGCTCAATTTCGAAGGCACCTCCCCCTTGCTTTACCTCATTGCCACCCCGATTGGCAATCTTTCGGAGATGACGCCACGCGCTCTTGAAGTTCTTAAGGCCACCGACTACATCGCCGCGGAAGACACGCGGAATTCGGGCCAACTCATGGCCCATTTTGCAATCGATAAACCCTTTATCTCTTGCCATGAGCATAACGAAGAAGCCGCGAGCGAAAAGATCGTGGCCCTGCTTCAACAAGGCAAGAAGGTTTGCTACATGTCCGACGCCGGTTATCCGACGTTGAGTGACCCGGGCGAACGCCTCGTGGCAAAATGCCTGGAGAATGGCATCAAAGTTTCAGTCACCTCCGGTCCTAGTGCCGCCATCGACGCCTTGGCCGTCTCTGGGCTGCCCTCCGATCATTTTTATTTTGAAGGCTTCTTGCCCGCCAAAGCCAGCGAACGTGATGTCGAACTCTTAGCCTTATCCTCGCGCCTTGAAACGATCATCTTTTATGAATCGCCCCATCGCATCAAAGACACGTTAACGGCTTTAGCCAGGGTTCTAGGACCCCGTCAGGCTATCATTGCCCGCGAGCTTACCAAAGCCCACGAAGAGATCATTCGCGGCAGCTTAGACGAATTCGTTTCCTTGGACGAGGAGACTCTGCGAGGCGAAATGGTCATCCTCGTTTCTGGTGCGACTCCCAAGGCCTCGGAATTAAGCGAAAACGATATCACCTCCCTCTTAAAATCAAAAATCAAAGCGGGTAAATCCTCGAAAGACGCTATCGGCGAGATCGCTAAAGAAAACGGCCTTCCGAAGAACGCCGTCTACCAAATTTACCTCAAGAATGTCAAATAAGAATCAGGATTTCGCCGGGGGATTGCTCTCGGCTTTTTTTGCTTTTTTCCAGTCGAGGAAGTAATACCAGCCAAAGGATAAGGCGATGATACCAAAAGGCACCGTGTAGAGAAGATTGAGGAAGACCACCCCAGCGGGTGCGCTGTTATTCACGCTATCGTAAGTGAAATACTGAGCGATGACCACGGCTAGAGGAATAAGGATAAGCCCCGCTCCTAAACCGATAAAAATCCAGGCGGTGATCCAAAAAGATTTCGAATTTCTCATAAAGTTATTATAAAGCCTAAGGCCAAAGAAAAGGGAGCATTCCTTGCGGGATGCCCCCTCTTGATTCGTTAGAAGAGATCCGAATGAACGGAATTACTTCTTGCCGAACTGAGCGTCGTTGTTACCGGAATTGGAAGTCCACATATCCAGTAAGGTGACGGGGTCGTTGTAGTCGCAGAGCCAGCCGTTACGAGCCACCGAGTAGTCGCCGCTCTTACGAGTGGTGAGGAAGGTCGCCCATTCTTGGTTAGCGAGCTTCATGGTGATACCGACGGCTTTCATCGCGCTCTGGAGATACTCAGCGATGGCCTTATGGCCGCTGCTGGTATTGTAGAGGTATTCGAAGGTCGGGATATCGGTGAAGACTTTGTTGGTCTCATCGTAGGAGAAGCCAAGACTCTTGAGCATCTTGACGGCCGTCGCTTGGTTGGAAGTGAAATCGGCAGTCTCAGTGCTGTAGTAGCCTTTGCCATCATGCTTAGAACCGTTGCTGGCAATGTATTCGGTCTTGCCATCCGGGTTGAGTAAGCCGCTCGAGACGAAGCCGTTGGCCGGGGTTTGCCCGCCTTGGGTGACCGAGTCGACGAGGTACTGACGGTTGATGAGGAGGCTGAGAGCTTTACGGAAGTATTCACGATCCGCTTCGCTGGTCAGCTTGCTGTTGAAGGTGGTGTCGTTGACGTTGAAGACAATGTAGTAAGTGCCCAACTGTCCGACATTGAAGTATTCTTTCGGATAGGATTTCTTCCATTCCGACTCCGCGGTTCCGCTAGGAAGATCATCGATCATCGCATAAGAACCGGAAGTATAGGAAGCTAACATCGCATCGGCATCATCGGAGAACGCCCAAGTGAGTTTGGTAGCGTTAACCTTAGCGCTGCCAGCATAGTTGGTGTTCGGAACCATGACGAGTGAGCCTGCAGTGCTGCCGGCGGTGTAAGAAGAAATCTTCATCGGGCCATTGCACTTAAAGCTGGTCGCGTAGTTGTCCGGAGTCGCCCAAGTGCCACCGGCATCAACGCCATCCGGAACGGGCATCAAGGCCGGGAAGGCCAAGATTTCTTTGAAGTACGGGACGTCGCTAACGAGGGTGAGCTCGATCGTATTGGCATCGACGGCTTTGGCATTAAGCGAAGCACCGTCCTCTTCGGTTTCGGCCTTAGCGCCGCCATCGAAGATTTCAAACATATAGGCATAGTCCGCGCCAGTGCCACCGCAAACCGCACGTTTCCACGAACGGATGACATCGTTGGCATCATAGCTGGAACCATCGCTCCACTTCAATCCGGTCTTTAACGGGATCGTGTAAGTGACGGTGCCATTCGAATTCTTCACCTTTTCCCAAGCGGTCGTGCCTTCATCGGGCTGAGCGATACCGGCGGTTAAGCCGATCGCGCCGCTAGGATAAGTGCCTGTATATTCCCAGCGCATCAAACCTTCGAAGAGGTGTGAATCGTAAGTCGCGCCATCGACGGAGCTGTTAAGCGCCGGGTCGATCGTGTCGGGCTGCGAAGCGATGCAAGCGGTATTCTCTCCGCTCACGCCATAAAGGAATTTAAATCCTAACGGCGAAGCAAAGAAGCCGGATTGCGCGCTTTCTTTGATGAGGAAGCTGTCGGTGTACCAGTACAACGGGCAGATCGCTCCAGTCGACATGAGCAAGTCTTCGGCTTGGTGCATGTAAGAGAAACGATTGTTGAGTTCTGCGCTGGTGTCAATCGGCATGGTCTTGATTTCATTGATCAAGACATCATAGCTTTCGCCCCAAGTCAAATGTTGTTCATCGTCGGAGATGACACCATCGTGATTAAGGTCGGTACTGTAGCCATGGTAATAGATGTTGTTGTTGGAGCCGCGAACGGCGCTTGTTCCACAAGAGGTGAGAAGAAGCGGCATGACCGCAAATCCAAATAATAGGGAAACTGATTTTTTCATGGTTTCCTACCTTTCTGACGGGAGAGTGCCCGCCTCACATATTGCCTCGACCCGCTTCCAGCGGATAGAGACAAGCCACAAAGTGTCCTTTACGGACCTCTCGGAGCACGGGCTTACCTTTGTCGGAGGCACAGGCATCCTTGGCAAAGGGGCAACGCGTTCTGAAGGGGCAGCCGCTGGGGGCATTAAGTGGGCTAGGAATATCGCCTTTAAGAACGATGCGTTCGTTCTTGCGGGCGGTCTTCGGATCGGGCGTCGGAATCGCGGAAAGCAGCGAAACCGTGTAAGGATGCATAGGATTCTTAAACAGGGCTGCGCTATCGGCGAGCTCGACGATGTGACCGAGGTACATGACCGCGATCCGATCCGAAATATGCTTAACAACCAAGAGGTTGTGAGCAACAAAGAGATAGGTGAGCTTCAAAGACTTCTGAAGCTCTTCGAACGTATTGAGAACCTGAGCTTGAATGGAGACGTCGAGAGCAGAGACGGGTTCATCGCAAACAATGAGGTCCGGATTAAGGGCGAGGGCGCGGGCGATGCCGATACGCTGACGCTGACCACCGCTGAATTCGTGGGGGTAACGCGTGGCTTGTTCGGGGCTGAGGCCGACCGTCTCCATGAGTTTGATGACCCGGAGATGACGCTCTTCTTTAACGGATTTAAAGACGAAGAATAAGTCGTGGCGGCGTTGCTTGCAGAGATCGGTAATCTCTTTTTGCTTCGCGGCGGCTTCAGGGCTCTTTTGATCGGGCAAGGCCTGATACTCCGCCCGGGCCGCTTCGATTAAGGGGTCATAATGGGCATGAATTTTGGCTTCTTGCTCTTTTTTGATGATCTTATGGGCGTCCAAAGGTTCGGCGATAATGTCTTCAACGGTCATACGAGGATCGAGCGAACTATACGGATCCTGGAAGACCATTTGGGCATGGGCGTGGAGATATTCCACGTCATCTTTGTAGGCTTTGCGGTTCTGGTGTTCCACCGCAACCGCCGCTTCGTAAGCTTTATTCTCTTCGGCCACCTTGGCTTCTTTGGCTTTCGTGGCGGCTTCATCCTTAACGGCAAGCTGAGCAAAATCATCCTCGATCGCTTTTAAGGCGGTTTCGTGGGCGTCTTTGAGACTCTTCATCTTATGAACATAGTTGCTCTTCGAGCGAATCTCGCGGCCATTGAAATCGATTTTGCCATCCGTGGGCTCATAGAGGTGGAGAATCGTGCGGCCGAGTGTGGTCTTGCCACAGCCCGACTCACCGACGATGCCGAGGGTCTCACCGCGTTTGACTTCAAAAGAAACATCATCGACGGCTTTCAGCATCTTGGTTTTAAAGAAACCCGTCTGAATGGGGAAATACATCTTAAGATGGCGGACTTTCAAAATATAGTCGGCCTTCTTGGGAGCAGGGGCGGAAACTTCAACCGGCGAAACCACGGGAGAGGGGGTAGCGACTTTGAGGGTTTCCGGAGCTTTTGGAGCAGGAGAAACAACCGCTGCTTTAGCGGGCTTTATCGCCGTCTTTTTAACTGAGGTCTTAGCCATACTCATTTCTCCTTTCCGCCTTGAGGGGCTTTTTTGGTTTTCTTCTGGCGCGCGTTATGGGTGTCGATAGGGAAAGACTGGTTGTAATAATCGGCAAGTTGGTCTTTGGTGAGCTTGCCAGCTTTATAAGCTTGAAAGGCACTATAGAAGCAGGAGGCAATATGGCCAGGGCCAATCTGTCGTTCCGCTGGATAACGTTCCAAGCAGATCTTGAGACAATGCCCGCAGCGCGGAGCAAAGGAGCAGCCGCTAGGCAAAGCAAAGACGTCGACGGGGTTGCCTTCAATCGGGTGGAGTTTTTGATTCTTACTCGAATCGACGGAAGGAATGGAGGCCAGCAAGCCCTTGGTGTATTCGTGCTGAGGGTTATAGAAAATCTCGTCGCAAGTTCCGCGCTCAATGATGCGACCGGCATACATGACATCGACTTCATCGCAGATTTGGGCGACAACGCCGAGATCGTGGGTGATGATGATCACGCCCATGCCAAGTTTCTTTTGGATGTTCTTAATGAGCTCAAGGATCTGAGCTTGGATGGTCACGTCAAGAGCGGTCGTCGGTTCGTCGGCGATCAACATATCCGGATCGGTCAATAATGCCATGGCGATCATGACCCGCTGGAGCATGCCGCCAGAGAACTCAAAGGGATATTGCTGAATTCGCTTTTCCGGATTCGTAATACCAACGAGGCGGAGCATCTCCAAAGAGCGTTGCTTCGCGCTCCAACGCGTGACTTTGAATTTGGCGGAATAACGATGACGGCAATCCCAAAGCTCTTGATAGGCGGATTTGATGGTCTGATGACGACGAGCCTTAGCTTCCTTAACCCGAGCTTTATGGGCGGATTTGATGCCAGAAAGAATAGCCTTTCGCGCCGATTGAGCCCGCTCATTGGCCTGAGCATAGGCGACTTCATCCGCCTCAATCATCGGGGCATATTTGCCCTGGATGCCTTGGATTTGTTCCTGAAGGGATTGGGCTTGCTCCGCTTGCGGTCCTTGTGCCAATTGCAGCTTTAAAGGAGCCACTTCATTGGCTTGGGCGATTTGGTGCTGGCTCTTTAAGGCAAGGGCAGCTTCCGCGGCTTTCTCGTGAATACGGATTTGAGGGGAACGAAGACCGTCAGCCTTCTCGTTTTCATAACGGGCCTTCTCGTTATATTTTTCGCTATGGCGGCCCCGTAAGGCGTTGCGGAAAGTCACTTCGGCTTTGGCGAGTTGCTTCTGATAGTCGTGTTTGGCTTCGACCTTTTCGTAGGCGATCTGAGCCTTAGCTTTCTCTAGGGCAATCTCATAGACGGCCCGATCAATCTTGATGGCTTGCTCCAACGCCGTGATTTGCTCTTTAAATCCCGCGATGTTGCCTTTAAAGTCAGGGACGTCCTTAGCCCCTTTAACATTGGCACGGGTCGCGTTTTTTTCCGATTGCTGAGCGATCTTCAGATTGTGTTTGGCAATATAAAGCGCGCTCTCATCGTTATCGAGGTTGCGCCGCTCCGCTTCGGTTAAGCGGTCGATGTAATCCTCTTTATGGAGCAAGATGGCCTCTTCCATTTGATGACCAATCTTATAGACCGGGTTCAGGGCGGTCATCGGATCTTGGAAGATCATGGAAATCTTATGGCCGCGAATCTTGCGAAGGTCCTTGTCCGACATCCCAACGAGTTCTTGGCCATTGAAATGGATCGAACCACTCTTAATGTAGCCAGGTTTAACCAGAATCTGCATGAGGGAGGCCGCGGTCACGGATTTGCCCGAGCCCGATTCACCGACGATGCCGAGGATCTTGCCTTTTTCTAGGCTAAACGAAATGCCAGCCACCGAGCGGACTTCGCCCGCGGGAATATCGAAGGAGGTGCAAAGGTCTTTAACAACCAATAAGGGTTCTTTTTCTGCCATGGTGTTACCTCTGAAGCCTCGGGTCGAAAGCATCGCGTAAGCCATCGCCGATAAGGTTCAAGCACAAGACGATGAAGCAGATCAAAAGCGCTGGCGCAAAGAGCAAATACGCATGGGGAGGAGTCGAGGTGAGATAGGTGCGCCCTTCGTTGGCTAAGGAGCCTAGGGAAGGCATCGGGGCGTCCACGCCTAAGCCGATGAAGCTGAGGAAGGACTCAGTGAAGATGGCGCTAGGGATCTCAAGTCCGGCCGAGATGATGATGATCGACATCGAGTTAGGGATCATGTGTTTGGAGATGATAAAGCTCGGCTTGCAGCCCATCGAACGGGCGGCTAAGCAGTACTCCTGCTGTTTGAGGCTTAGGACCTGGCCGCGGACTAAGCGAGCCATGCCAACCCAATAGAGCAGAGCAAAGACAATGAAAATAGAGATCATGCCGACGCCGAGTTTTCCTAAGAAACTATCCGCGTCGAGGGTGATGGTCTTTTTGAGAACAGCCGAAAGCAAAATGATGACGACGACATCCGGTAAGGAATAAATCAAATCGACGATCCGCATCATCACCATGTCGACCTTGCCGCCGTAATAACCGCTGACGGCGCCATAGATTGAACCAATGACTAAGACGATGATGGCAGCGAAGACACCGACGATGAGGGAAATACGAGCCCCGTAGAAGACCCGGACGAAGAAATCACGGCCAGCCGAATCGGTGCCGAAGATATGTGGGAAAACGAATTGACCTTGGGCCTGTAATGCTTTTTCGGTGTCGCTATATTGGAACGGCGCCAGGAAGTTATAACTGTTGTCGTAATTGTGTGAGACGCTGAGGGATTCATCGTAACCATAGGGGACGATGATCGGAACGAAGATGACAAGCAAGAGAATCAGAATGATGAAAATGAAGCAGGTCATCGCGACCGGGTTATGGGCGAAACGCTTGATGGAATCCTTGATGAAAGAAGTCGAGGGCCGCATATGGGACTGGCTAGCTTTTTCTTCTTTGCTTGCGAGTTCCGAGGACTTGTCGACGTTGTCCACGTTGAAAACGTTGGTCCGATTGTAGTCGGCCTGGAATCCGAAGGGGTTATGATCGCCAAGTTTCCATGCTTTCATACGTTTACTCCAATGAGACCCTCGGGTTGACGACGGTGTAGAGAATATCGCTGACGAGCGTCATCACAACGACGAGATCGGTCATAAAAACCGTGGTCGCCATGATCATGCTGTAGTCACGGCTGGTAATGCTGTTAACGAAATAAGAACCGACTCCGGGGATAGCAAAGATTTGCTCGACAACGAGCGAACCGGTGATAATGCCAGCGAACATCGGGCCCGCGTAAGAAATGGTCGGGGCAAGCGAGTTCTTCAAAACATGGCCGAAAAGCACCCGCGTATTGGAGGCGCCCTTGGCCCGAGCGGTGATGATGTAATCGCTGCCCAAACTATCGAGGGTCGCGCTCCGAGCTAACCGCGTGATGTAAGCGCTCGGATAAATGGCTAAGCACAAACACGGTAAGACGAAGGCGGCCATACTGCCATCGCTGGCGACGAAACCGGTCGGGAACCAGCTCAATTGACGGCAGAAGAAATAGGACAAGAAGGTCGCCGTGATGAAGGAAGGGAACGCGATCGAACCGGTCGAAAGAACCATGATGACATGGTCGATAGGCTTGCCGCGATTAATCGCTGCCAAAGAACCAAATAAAGTTCCAAATGCGATGGCCAAGGCCGCCGCCACGATGCCTAGAGGTAGCGAATAAGCCATGCCTTTCATAATTAAGGACATGACTTCGGTGCCTTTGATCTTCATCGACGGACCAAAGTTGAAGGTGAAACTCCGGCCAATATAAATCAGATATTGAACGAACAGGGGTTTATCGAGACCATATTTGGCCTTTAACGCCGCCAAAGTGACATCGCTAACGCCTCGCTCCGAAGTAAAAGGGCCGCCAGGAATGAGCTGCATGAACCAGAAGGTGATCGTAACCACCATGAAAATCGTCAGGATCGCCATCCCGAAGCGTTTCAAAAGATACATGATGGTCTTGCCGTTCATACGTTGCTTCCAGCGGATTAATGACTAATTCCGTTTGAAGTAACCACGATTTTCAGTTCCAGAGAAAAACTGTCAATTATTATTTTCAAAAATAGGGCTTTTTCTTCGGTGGTGTAACCGCTTTCACGTTTTTTGAAACCCCATTTTTATTGTCACCGATTGATTTCTTAACATTATGTTAACTTATTTAGGAATCTTAGGTTATCCAAAGCAATTAATAATAAAAGATTGGTCTTTGAAAAACGGTGAACTCTATTCTTCATTGCCGGATGATCAAAAAATGAACTTTTCAGGGATAGAGCACAAAATAAGAAAAAAGCCCCTCTCGGAGCTTTTTCAGCTATTCCGTCCCTCTGGCTTACGACGCCATCGGAACGAGGTCACAACCCCAGCGGTCTTAATAGGACTACCGCCAGCCCCCACCTTTCCTAGCAGGGCGATACCCCCTAGAATAGACGCCTCCAACTACTTTCCCGACGGACAGAGTGCGGGGCCCTTCAAACGCGCCGATCGAGCGCTCAGGCAGCCCAACAGGTTTCCCCGTTGAACGCCATTATTAAATCATGGACGGAAAAACTGTCAATTATTATTTTTGAAGATTTTCAAATCGTCGATAAAATCTAAGCTATTTTATGAATTCTTTACTATTTCCTACCCGTAAGGCCCAGCGATTCTTTGTCCTTCTTGATCCGACGGACATCTTTAACGAAGCCATAGCCTAAATAGCTCATATAGGCTAAGAAGCCGGCAGCAAATAAGAAGGATGAACCTTTGATATAGGGCGTAACGTAGGTAAGGTCATAACTCGCTTCGCCATTTGGGGCCAAGAAGCCGACGAGACCGCCATCGAGACAATAGGTCGGTAGACTCACGCCGTTAGCGGTGACGGACCAGCCTTTATCGTAGGCGATGGAAGTGACGCAGAAGCAACCATGCGGATGCTCCGCGGCATCGAAATTGGTGGTGAAGGTGTATTCGTTGGAGCTCTTTTGGACGACGTTCTGGAATTTGGATTTCGCCAGTTTGGCATATTGGGCATTGATCGTTTGCTTCTCTTGCATGAAGAGGCGGAAATAACTGCTCAGAGAGAAGTTCTGAGTATTGGCGATCGTCTGAGCGGGGTTAGACCAAGCCGGGCCATTCGCGCAGGCCACGATGTACTTGACCTTGCCTTTGGCGTACATGCCAAAGAGATTGGTGTAGTTATCGTCGTTGCCGTTGGAGAGGGTATGTTCAATCGCGTGGTATTCGAAATTGAGGACCTGGTCGGTTTGATCCACGACCCAAGCACCGTTGCTATCCTTCTTAAAGGTGTCGCCGATCATGTAGAAACGCGTATCGCTGGAATTGTAATAGAACATGTCAAAATAAACGCCTTCAGGATCGTCATTAAAGTAATCCCCGAAAGTCTTGGTCGTAGTCGTGCCATCGAGATTGACGTAAGTTCCCGTCGGATAAAAGACGACATGGCCGAGGTCACGCTGATAGGTGACGCTGTAGGAAGAGGAAGCATCGGTGTAATTCGAACTATAAGTGGGATCCTTAAGGAAATAAGCGGGGCCGTATTGCACATACTGATTCGTGCTTGAGGGCAGATATTTATCTTCACCCGCGGTCGTATAAACTCGAGCCCCATAATGGGATTGACTGGCCGAGGAATCGAACGAATAAATGGGCTGACCTTTGATCGCCTTAGGGAAATAAGGGGTATTCGCATTGATGGTGAATCCCTCCGGCATCGCCGCGGCATCCGTGTCTTCCAAGATTGCGCCATCGAGCATTAATTGTTCCGGCACCATCGTTTCAGTCGCGGAGGTATAGCTAAAGAAAGCATTGCGGTAGTTGCTGGAGTCCATATGCTGAATGGCGTACAGCTTATCGTCATCAACTCCATGGCCAAGATTCACATAGGAATTCGTGGCATAATCCGCGTCGTTATAGTGGTAAACCCGATACCCATTCCCGCTTAAGGAGGCATCGTATTCGCAGTCAAAGGGAACGTTTTGACTCTCAAAATGATAGGTGGTTCCATTGGCCGTCACGTTATAGCCATCGTTCTTGATCACGTAATATTTGATGCCCAGCGTGGTATCGAGGGCGTAGCGTTTCCCATAATAGAAGCCCGACCAGGTGGGGTTATAGTAGCTTCCCCCGTAGGCGGTTCCGCTGCCACCCGGAGAGGAAATGTGAGTCATCAAGATGAAATCTTCGGTTCCGAAGTTCATCAAACTATGGAAGTTCGAGGTACCGTTATAACCCGCACCCATGGCATAGTTCTTTTCGCCAGACGCATCGTTATAGGTGCGGAAATAAGACTGATCTTGGTTATTGATCCGTTCCATGATTTCGGTAACGTTAGCGAAGGATTGCGGACCGCCATTGAACCAATTGAGGTTCCACGACGAACCATAAACAAAGGACATGTTGCCCGCAACGATCGCTTCCACCGCCACGAAACCAAACATGACGTGATGGAGCCATTCTTTATTGAGGAAATAACACATGACGCCGCCTTCAACAACGACAAGGGCGCACTGATAGAAGACATACCAATAACGAGACTCCGTGACATAGGCATTGGTTTGGTCCGCGGTGAGATAACTGGAAACCCAATAGGTGAGTCCGCTCAGATTGCTGAAGGACTTATCTTTTAAAAGCCAAACGGTTAAGGCGTAGGTCATGATGGTGCCAAATAAGGCCACCAAGGTGCCGGTCAGCATGAAATACTTCGGTTGTTTTTGCCGGTCATCAAAGGCCCAGCAACCATAAAGGATGATTTCCGGAACCAAGATGATGAACCAGCGGCCATAGCCGTTGCCGGTGAAGGCGTAGAAGAAATAATAAGCGAAGGTGGTGAAGACCAAGTAGAGGCAAAGCAAAATGGCGATCAAATGGTCCCAGCGCTTTTTCCGCACGGAGTTCATGACGCCTACGAAGAACAAAATGACGAAGGGCGTGTAGCAGAATAGCGAGGCGGTCCAGGCGTCGTAGGTGTAGTTTCCAGCGGGCGTGGTTAAGGGCAAATAGAGATAACCGCCCGTCGGATAAAAGAAGGAAACAAGCCCCATCAGTTCACGGCCAGGGTTATCGCCGACTTGTTCGAAGATGAGTTTGAAGAAATCGCCAAAGTTATGTTCCTTAAGCGAGGTTAGGATCGCTTGCCAATAGAGTTGGCCAATCGAGGCGGTTCGACCGGATAAGGCACTTTCGCGAAGCGAGGGCAGCAAGGTCCAGGAGCAAAGCATTAAGCCCACGCCGAAGGAACCGATGCCGACCGCAATCGTCAGCCAGTTCTCTTTGGCCGTCCGTTTATGCAGCGTCCAGAAATAACGCCATAGGGCATAAATCACACCCCAAATGCAAAGGACGACCAAGAAGAAGAACGAAGTTATGCCTTCTAAGAAGAGGCCCCAAACCAAGCAGCTGGGTTTCCGTTCCTTGATGACTTTTTCGATGCCTAGAAGAATTAAAGGAACCCAAGTGCAAGCCGCCACCGTGGTGGGGAAGCCGACCATGAAATTCATGTAGCCCGAGAAACCAAAGGCTAACGCCCCAAAGCGAGCGGTGCCTTCTTTGATCCCCATGTATTTCAAATAAGCCCGCATGCAGAGCGTGGCCACCACAATCTTCATAAACGTCATCACCGCGGTCATCTGCGGGATGGCGGAACGCGGGAAAATGATCATGGCGACCACAAAAGGATCGAATAAGCCATAGTAGGAGTTCGATCCGATATTATCCGTGCCTAAGAACGTCTGGGTGTCATAAAGGACGAACTTGCCCGTGCGGAAGAATTCGTGCCAGCAATCGTAGAAGTCGTAATAGAAGGTAACGTATTGGCTTGAATAGTCCCAGCCATAGAGCTGAGTGAAATGATTGTTGATGAGGGAATAACCGCACCACGCCATCGCGATAATAAACGTGGCTAAAGCAAAATAGAACAACGATTGCCAGTTAAATAGCCACGGGAGATGCTTATGAACCCAAACGCTAAAGGAGCTCGGTTCATGGCGAACCGCGGCTAAAGAGGCGCTGCCGGCACTCGCGGTATGAAGCTTAGAGGGCTCCAAATCGCTCAACGATAAAAATCCGGAACCGCCCTCGGAAGACTCCGCGGGTTTTTCCGGTTTTTCGAGATTGGTTTTTTCTTTATTTTCCGGGGTCATTCTCCGCCGCCGCAATTTGTTGGTCCGTCACAATGCCGACGACATCGCTGACTGGCATGCAAAAAGCAATGCCCTGACCTTTGGTATCCATGCCGGCTTCCTTATTAATGGCTAGCATGACCTGATCTTTGATGGCGGAAGGAACCAGAATCATCACGATTTCTTTTTCCGGGGTCACCACCACACCAAAGAATTTTTCGATCTCTTTATTTCCGGTTCCGTGAGCGGTCATAATCGTTCCGCCGCGGGCGCCAGCATTTTTCGCCGCGTTCATGACCAAATCCGTGAACCCGTTGTTCACGATCGCCATGACCATTTGGTAATCCTTTTGCACGCTCATGCTTTTTTACCTCCAATAAGTGACTTCTTAGGTTTGATTGGTCTATCGATCACTTGCATATTGGCTAACATTTTATAAATCGAAACCCCCGCCACCGCATCGATGGGGATAGTGAAAGCAATGCCTTTGGCGTAGGGGGAAACGGCGAAGCGCTCTTGCAAGGAAAGTTTATAGGCCGGCCATTTATCTTGCTTCAGGATAGCGACCACAACCTGCTTTAAAGTGCCATCAAAACCAACGACTTCGTAGAAGTGGCTGGGCGCCGTACCCCGAGCGTGCATAATGCAGGCGATCGCCGCTTCTTGCTGATTGAGCAAATCGACGATGGCATAGGATTGGTGGTCGTTGATCACGGTCACGACAAAGACGAGGGGCACCAGCTTATGGTTGTCCTCGTACGGGGCAGGAGCGGGCTGTTCTTTTTTCAGCGGGTCTTTAGCCATACTTACGCCTCCTCCTGATTGAAATGGATGATCTGGTTATCATCCGGCTCGACAATGCGTTTGCGCGCCATCTTGTACAGATGAGCCCGTTTAATCTGAATGTAGAGACCGAGCAGTTGAATCACGATGAGCGGCATCATGGAAATCATGGCAATGCAGCCGAAGGCGTTGACGTAGATGGGGTCGGCCCCGTGTTCCGCATAGCTGAAGCCGAGGACAAAGGGCATCACGAAGGAAGAAGCCATTGGGCCGGAAGCGATCGAGCCGGAATCGAAGGCGATACTCATGTAGATCTTGGGGACAACGAAAGCGAGAGATAAGGCGAGGAAATACCCGGGGATGAAGTAATAAAGAATCGAGAAACCATAATGGGCCCGCACAACCGCCATCGCCATGCCAATCCCAACCGAAATCGCCATGATCGCCAAAACGGTGCGGGCTTTGATGGTGCCTTCGGAAACGGTTTCGATTTGGTGAACCAAGATGTGGACCGCCGGTTCAGCAATGACACCGAATAAGCCAAATAAGCCGCCGCAAAGAACGGCGAGAGGATAAAGCGAGGAATTGTCTCCTAGGGAATAGCCCACTTTCTGGGCAACGGGCAGGAAGCCGATGTTGACCGCGACCATGAAGATCACCAAACCAAAGTAGGCATAGATGAAACCAATGAGGACTTTGAGAACCTGTTTGAAACGCAGGTGAACGAAGACCCAGTTATAGATGAGGAAGCAAACGGCTAAGGGGCCGATGGCAATCACAAAGTTCAAAAGATTGCTTTCGATTTGATCGACCAGCAAAGGTCCAATCATCGATAGTAAAGAGGACCAATCGCTGCAGGTAAGGATCGGGCTAGGATCCCATTTGTAAACCAAATGCGAAGGATCAATGAAACGCGAAAGAATCATCACGGTAAGAATCGGGCCAGCCGTCGCTAAGGCAGTGAGACCGAAGGAGTCGGCGCCTGAATGGCCATTCACGTTGGCCCGTGAAGAGGCTAAGCCTGCGCCAAGGGCCAAGATGAAGGGAATGGTGACTGGCCCGGTGACGACGGCGCCGCTATCGAAAGAAATCGGCAGGAAGTTTTTGTTGGTGATGCCCGCCAAGGTAAAGATGATGGCGTAGAAGGCCAAGAAGAGGACATTGAGATCCTTTTGGAAAAGAATACGCAAAACGCCGAACATCAAGAAGAGGCCAACGCCGGTGCCCACAAAGACAATCAGAAGCGCTTCATTATCAAAGCCAATTTGGTTGGCCATCAGCTTGAGGTCGGGTTCGGCGACCGTGATAATCACGCCCAAGAAGAAGGTCATGATGCAAACCAACCAAAGTTTCCGCTGCTTGAAGAGGGTGGAGCCGATGATGCCGCCGACTTTAGAGATGGATTGATCGCAGCCGAGCTGGAATAAAGCTAAGCCTAAGCCGATGCAAACCGCGGCGATCAAGAAGACCACGAACACCGGCCAATAGAAATCGCTGACAACGCCGGTGAAGAAAAGCACGGTGATCATCAAAACGATCGGGGAAACGCTGAGATAGCTTTCGCCGATCTTGCGCCAAATCATCCGCCAGATTTCTTGGCGGAAGCTTCGTTTAGTGGCGATGTCGTCTGCCATGCAAGCCTTTCCTTTCGTAGCGCGGGCGCGGTTTTTCGTAAGGGCGAGCCGGAGTTAGAGGATCCTTGTGCTCACCGCGAGGGTTGAAGAACATCGATTTAAAGGAAGCCGGCATTGGGGCGGTGAAGGTATATTCCTTGCCGTTCAAGGGGTTGGTAAAGGCGAGCTTATAAGCGTGCAAGCCTAAGCGCTTGATGGGGTTGGAGGGCTCGCCATATTTATCGTCGCCGATCACATAGTGGCCGATGTTGCCCAGCTGAACCCGGATTTGGTTTTTGCGGCCCGAGTCAATAGCGACATCAAGGAGCGAATATTCTTTTTTGGCGGCAAGAACGCTATAGGAAGTAATGGCAAGTTTGCCCTTCTCTTTGTTATGAGTCACATAGACGAGCTGGGCCCGATCTTGGTCCAAATAGTCGCGAAGGGTATCTTCTTTTTTCTCCATTTGGCCTTCAACGATCGCGTAGTAGCGGCGGTCTTTAATGATGTCTTGCCAGCTGTTCTGCAAAGCCTCACGGGTCTCCCAATTTTTGGCGAAGACCAACACGCCTGAGGTGTCTTCATCGAGACGGTGAACCACGAAAATGCGGGCTTTGGGATTCGTTTGGGTGATGTAATCGGAGACGAGGCGGTAAGCGGTCCGGCCTTTTTCTTTTTCGGTGGCGACGCTTAATAAGCCTGAGGGTTTATCGATCGCAATGAGATCCTGGTCTTCATAGATGATCGGCAATTCTTTGCGTTCGTGTTTGGCGATGCGGTTCTTCGAAATCACCACCACGTCTTCAGGATACAGTTTGAAATTGAATTGGGTGACTGGAGCTCCGCCGACGGAAACTTGGTGGTTCGACAAGATACGTTTGACGTTCTTTTTAGACTGCTGGGGCAACTTCTCAAAAAGAAAAGGCAGCAATTCCGCTTCGTGATAGACCGTAAATTCCTGGATGCTATGGGGGTCAACCAAGCCTTTTTGAGGCCGATGTTTTTTGCTGTCGTTCTTGTTCATGCGCTACCGTAATGAATATTCTTATTCATTCGGGCGAAGAAAGAAAGAGACGAAGTTGGGAAATTGCATCGCGCGTGACGTCGGCTCCCTCATGATAGAGGGCATCAAGTTTCGCTTTATTACGACAAGTCCGGCCGATAGTGACGGGCTGACTCGGACGAATGACAAAAGCTTTTCCACTTTTTTCGAGGGCATCCAAATCATCGGCATCTTGATTGTAAATATTGGACTCTTGGGCATAGGCCTTGAGGAACTCCGGGTATTTCTTATAAAGAAGTTTGGCTTGATGAAGGTGTTTCTTTTTGGGGGCGGCCTTACGGAAGCCTAAGGCTCTTGTGCTTACCACCACGATCTTTTCGCAGCCATCTTCTAAGGCTCGACGGAAAGGAATATTGGCGGCCGGACCGCCATCAAGATAGGGATGGCCTTCGACTAGAACCGGTTTCCAAGTGAGCAAAGGCAAGGAAGAAGAGGCCGCGAGAGCCTTCCACATTTCTGGGCAAACACCTTTAACGAAATAATGAGCTTTGCCATCTTCTAATCCCGTCGTCGCCACCGTAAAGCGAACCGGACTAGCCAAATAGGCCTTGCTATTGAAGGGGATCACGGTTTTCGGAACCTCAACGAAGAGGTAGGTAAAATTAAAAAGAGTGCCGAAATGCAATAGATTAAACAAGGAAACGAACTTCTTGTCGGTCATCAAATTGATGGCGATGTCTTTGCTTCGGCCAACGTCTCCTGAGAGGTAGTTCACGGCCTGAAGAGCTCCCGCCGAGGTACCGATGATATAAGGGAAAACAAATTGATTTTCCATCAAAGTGTCGAGGACGCCTGCGGTGAAGGCACTTCGGGTCCCCCCGCCTTGCAAAACTAATCCTACTTTGTAACCCATAATAGATTTATTATAAATGGCTTTCTTTAAGGAATGATAAACTAACTCTATGAAAATGAAGACCAAACTCTCATTCGGACTAATCTTAGGCGGGCTGTTGCTCGCTAGTTGCGGTGCCGTCCCCGTTTCGACCTCCTCTTCCTCAAGCGCCAATTCTTCATCCTCGTCGAGTCAAAGCACGGCTTCAGCGAGCACCACCTCGAGTTCTAAGACCACGAGTTCCGCGACTTCAAGTTCGACCGCTTCCACGAGTTCAAGCTCTTCTTCAAGCACGGGCTCATCCACCAGCACGTCCACTTCCAGTGACGTCCCCGCGGATGGCGTCTTTAATTTCTACGCGATCAACGACTTTCATGGTTCCATCTTGGAAAATTCCAGTGGCACTTACTATGAAGGCGGCTTGGCCAAAGTCGGAGGAAAATTAAAAGAATTCAAAGCGGCGGATCCCGATCATACGTTCATCATTTCGAGCGGTGATATGTGGCAAGGTTCAATGGAAAGCAACCTCAATGAAGGGGCTTTAATCACCGAAGCGATGAACAATATCGGTTTTGATTCGATGACCTTAGGCAACCATGAGTTCGATTATGGCCAAGCGTCCATCTTCGCCAATCAAGCGAAAGCCAACTTCCCCTTCTTGGCGGGCAATATCCGCACCTGGGAAAATGGACAAGTCACCGCTACCTCCTGGGGCAAAACGAATGCCTCAACGACGATACTCCGCGGCGGGGTCAAGGTCGGCATCGTTGGGATGATCGGCCAAGGACAAACCACCTCGATCACTTCGAAAAACGTCCAAGACGTTTCTTTCATTGATCCCTTAGGACCTGCGGAAAAAGAGGCGACTAAACTTCGCAATGAAGGTTGCACGATCGTCATCTTATCCATTCACGATGATGTTTCGACTCCCGAAGATTGGGAATACTCCGGTCTAAAATCGTATTTCGACGGGGCCTTCTGCGCCCATAGCCACCGTCAAGAAGTCGACAATCAAAACGGCGTGCCTTTCCTTCAAGGGGCTTACAATGGCGAAGGCATTTCTCACTTTACGCTAAGCGTCGCTAGCGGGGTCGTGACCTGCACGAATTATGAATTTATCGCGGCTTCGGCCTCCTGGAGCGAAGATAGTGAGCTTCTTGCCATCGAAAATAAGTACATCGGCACCACCGCTTTTAAAGAGAAGGCCAACGCCAGCTGTGGAACCCTTTCGGGAAGTTTAACGTATTCCACCGTTGCTAATGCTGGCTGCAAGGCCATCTATGAAAACTACAAGACCCAGTACCCGAATTTAGCCTGCGCTATGGAAAACAAACAGCGAGCTTCCGTGCCGAACGGTTCCGTGACCTACAGTACCCTTTATAAAGCCACGCCCTTCACCAATAACATCGTCATCGTAAAAGTTTTGGGCGAAGACATTGCCAACGAAGCCAAATACAACAAGACCTACACCGGTGATACCGCTACCTATGGAACCCTGGATAGTTCGACCTATTACACCATCGCGATCATCGACTATCTCGTCTATCACCAAAGCATTAATAAGTCTTATGACTATTTCCCAAGTTTTTCGACCACGAACATCTTGGGCGAATACAAAACCTATCCCGTCGATCTGACCTTTAATTATTTCTCGTCCTTAAGCGGGACGATCATAGCCACGAGCTTTAGCGATAACGCCACCGGCTTTAATCTCTACGCTTAAAAAAGAGGAGAGGATTTTTTCCTCTCCCTCATAAACCAAGACAACCGGTAACCGCCACTTCAATGGCAATACCGATGAGGACCACGCCCCCAATGATTTCGCTGATCTCGTATTTGCCTTTCAGCAACTTGTTGATCCATTTGCCCGCGAAAACGCCAAATAGAGAAATCACGAAAGTCACGAGCATGATAATGACAAAGCAAATGTAGATTTCGTAGTCGAGACCATCTGCGGGCTGAACCCCCAAGGTGGAACGGATAGCGATGCCAATGGCAAAGGCGTCGATCGAATCGGCCACGCCTTGCAATAAAACTTCGGGATAAGAGAATTTCTTCGGTTCTCGGGTCTCGGGTTTGACCAAACCTTTGATCCCATCGAAAAGCATTTTCCCGCCGATGAGGACTAATAGACCAAAGGCCACCCAATGGTCCCAATCTTTAATATAGGCATAGAAGGTTTCACCCAGCCAAAATCCGACCAAGGGGAAAGCCGCTTGTAACACGGCAAAGACCATGGCGATGAAGAAAGGCTTCTTCTTCCCCAAATCTTGGTAAACCAGCCCATCGGTAATCGAGAGGGCCAAACAGTCCATGGAGAGTCCGAGACCAAGCAGCAAGGAAGACAGGATCCAATTCATAGTGACGAGGACAAGTATAAGGGGTTAAATTAAGCCATGGCAAGAAAAAACGGCAAGGGTTTTGACCCGATGTACATCTTTCCGATCATCATCGGTTTAACTGCGATTGCCGTTTTAGTTGTGATGTTAGTGTTGGCGTTCCAGTGATTATTTCTTAAGTGCGCTGAGTTTAAGAATATCGCCATAGAGGTCGGTCCGCCGATCGCGGAAGCTGCCCCAATCGGAGCGTTCTTTGTCGATGGCTTCTAAATCAAAGGCAGCGAATAGCAGCCCTTCATCTTCGCGGCCATAGACTTTGACGAAATTGCCATGCTGGTCGGCGATAAAGGAGGAACCAAAGAACTTCATCGAGCTTTCTTTGGCCTTTTCAACCCCAACACGGTTAGCGGCAAGGACGGGCAAAATGTTGGCAGCGGCATGGCCCTTCATCACGTTCTGCCAATGATCCTTGGAATCTTTCGGGAGAACAGGCTCGGAGCCGATCGCGGTCGGATAGCAGATGAGTTCGGCTCCTTGTAAGGCCAGGATGCGGGCGACTTCAGGGAACCATTGATCCCAGCAAATGCCGATACCGATACGACCGGCCGCGGTATCAAAGACTTTAAAGCCGGTATCGCCTGGCGCGAAATAGAACTTCTCTTCGTAGCATTCCCCAGTCGGGATATGGCTCTTGCGGTAAATGCCCAAAATCGTTCCGTCAGCATCAATCATGGCCAATGAATTGAAATACACGGGTCCGCTCTTTTCGAAGAAGGAAATCGGCAAAACGATGTGATTGGCTTTTGCTAACGCTTGAAAATGAGCCAAGGTCTTCGAGGTCGAAGCCTCTTCCGCCAAGGCAAATTTTTCGTAGTCTTCAACCTGGCAGAAATAGAGGTTTTCGAAGAGTTCAGGCAGCAGCAAAAGAACGGCTCCTTGTTTAGCGGCTTCATGAATATAGCGGTCCGCTTTCGCAAGGTTGTCTTCGTAGACTCCGCTCATCGAGAACTGGGCGAGCGCAAAGGTTTTTTCCATGGTTATTTAGCCTCCGGGATTTGCATGGTGATGCAGTGAATGTTGCCCCCACCGAGCAAGATTTCACGGGAATTGATTTGGTGAATCGTCTTGTTGGGGAAGAGCTCTTTCATAGCCTGTAAGGCTAAGGCGTCTTCTTTCACGCCAAAGGCGGGCAGGATAATGAAATCTTTGCCTTGGTAGAAGTTGATGTAACTGGCAGCAAGGCGAGCGCCAGCGGGACGCGACTTCGCGCCATAACGGCCTTTGCTGAGCCCGAGGCTTTCTTGCTTGCTCATATAGAGGGCGGGAGAGGGCACCGGGATCTTGTGGATTTCAAAGGTCCGGCCTTTGGCATCGGTGGTCTTCGAAAGAACGTCGTAGGTTTGTTGGCAGTATTCGTATTGCGGATCTTCGGGATTATCGCACCAAGCCATGGCCAAAACGCCCGGTTTAACAAAGGCGACCATATTATCGATGTGTTCGTCGGTCTCATCCTCGACGATGCCGTGCGGCACCCAGATGAGTTTATCGATGCCGAGATAGTCTTTTAAGGTCTCTTCGATTTCTTCTTTGGTGAAGGTCGGGTTACGACCGGGCGAAAGCAAGCAGGCTTCCGTAGCGATGCACGTCCCTTCCCCATCGACGGCGATCGAGCCGCCTTCGAGAATGAAATTGGGGATGTAGTAATCAATCATCTTGGTCCGTTTGGCAAAGACGGAAGCTAAACGGTCATCATCGCGGTAGTTCTTGTAGAGGCCGTCATAATCTCCGCCCCAAGCATTGAAGCGGAAATCGACCGAGCGAACGCTCTTGCCATTGGTGACGAATAAAGCCATGTTATCGCGAGCCCACGAATCGTTATAGCGGATCGAAATAGGTTCAACGTTTGGAACATTCTGATAATCTTTGACCACTTTATCGTAGATGGACGGATGAATGCCGACGATGACTTTTTCGTGTTGGGCAATCGCCAAAATCACTTCGCGGAAATTCGCGCGGGCAATCTTGCCATCTTCGCGCCAGGTGTCTTTGCGGAAAGGCAGTAAGACCACAGTCGCTTGATGTTTATCGCCTTCAAAGGGCATGCGATAGCCGTCCGCGGAAGGAACCGTCTTGCGGTTTTCATAGTAGTCTTTCAGCCGTTTGGCATAGACGGAGAAACGTTTCCATTTCTCGGTGTCGACAATTTCGTAGCCTTCGGGGTAACTGCTTAAAATCGTGACCCCCGTGGTTTGATAATGCTGAACGCGAGCGATCAGTTCTTTGGTCCAGACTTCGCCCGGGCAGATCAGCGGAATTCCGGGCGGATAGCACATGACTTGTTCTTTAGAAATCGCACCATCGCATTGTTCGAGAGGCACCACCTTTCCCGGAGCATGGAAAGCGGCGCGCGGCCGGATCAGCATGAAGGGGAAAGAGGCATCAAAATGATGGACGGGATATGTGATATTCGGATGGTAATGCTTCTGAGAGATGTCCTTTAAGGCGGCGACCAAGGTATCGACATGCTCTTTCTTAGTCCCGATCGCGAAGATGGCCAGAACCGCATACGTCTCAGCCAATTCGAATTGAATGTTGTAATCCTTTTTAATGAGGTAATAGAGATCAAAGCCATTGATGTCGAGATGATCGAGGCCGATCACGAGTTTGCTGTTATCGTAGTCGAAGCAACCATGGGCCATGAAATGCTCTTTGCCTTCAACGACAAAACCCGGTATCTTTGCGACCTCTTGACGGGCGTAAGCGGCGAGTTCATAAGTTCTTTCTTGAGCGGCTTTTCCGGCGGTAGCCATGTAGGAACGGGCCCCATCGATGCTCGCAATCAAGATGTGCGAAGGCGAAGTCGTGTTGATGATGTTGAGACTCTTTTGGACATCGTAGCGGTTAAACATGCCCGTGTGCATAAGGAGAACGGAGCTTTGGGTCAACGAGCCCGCGGTCTTGTGAAAGGAAACCGACGACATATCGGCACCGGCATCCATCGCCGTGATGGGCGAGCCTTCGGCGTGGAAATAGTAATGGGCGCCGTGGGCTTCATCGACGAGGACGGCCATGTGATGTTCGTGGGCGATTTTGACGATGGACTTTAAGTCACCGACTCCACCGAAATAGGTCGGGTTGATGACAAAGACGGCTTTAGCGGCCGGATGGTTGATGATGGCCCGGCGGAAATCTTCGACCGACGGTTGATTGGCGATTTCCAAATCGTCATCGATGACGGGCATCACATACTCCGGGACGGCACCGCTAAGGATAAGGCCGTTGATGATCGACTTATGGACGTTGCGCGGCAGAATGATTTTTTCGCCGGCTTTGACCGCGGTCATGATCATCGCGACGATGCCAGAACTCGTGCCGTTAATTAAGAAGAAGGCCTCATCGGCGCCGCAAGCATCGGCGAGCAATTGTTCGCTTTCAAGGATGCAGCCGTGGGGTTTAGCGAGGTTATCGAGGCCAATCGGAGCGTTGACGTCGAGGTGATAAATGGCGTGGCCGAGAAGTTCGGTCGCCGCATTTTCAATATTGCCCATATGATGCCCAGGGACATCGAAGGGGGTGACGTCTTGCGAGGTATACTCGCGGAGGGCATCGAGGAATGGCGTCTTGCTTTGATCTAGTTTGTTCATAATTTTGCTAGACCTAGCATACACGCGTAAGTGCGCGGGCGCAATCCCGCAATAAAGCCCATAAAATGGGCTTTTTAGTTTCTATTTATGAGCGGAGTATTTGGCCATAAAGGCCATCATCGCTGTATTAACTTGCTGCGATTCAGGGTAATCCGGGAACGAGATGTTATGAACGTGGCTGATTTCTTTTTTTGGGGAGTCGATATAACAGTATTTGTTAGGGATGCCTAAACCTTTTAAGGCGGCCTGAAGCTTTAACGTCTCCGGGAGCAAAGGATCGTTTCGACAGCTGGAATAGAACAACGGGAGTCTGAGCGAAGAAAGATAAGTCTTCGGCGAAAAGCGATCGCACCAGGCTTCATCTTGGTAACGGGGTCCAAAGATATAAAGGGCCGCGGCTTTGGTGCAGTGATCCTTGCCCAAAATATGAGTGAAGTCAAAGGCGGTGCAGTTCACCAGAACCGCGCTGGCCGTAACCCCGCTAAGATCAACCCCGAGAGCCGAGGCAACCTTCGGATCACTGATGGCTTCGCCCAGTAGCAAACTCAAATGGCCGCCTGAAGAGTCGCCCGAAATGAAGAACGCATCATCCGCGATTCCTAATTCCGCAGCATGGTCATGAAGATATTTCAGCATCTTGGCGACAGCGTGGATTTGGTTTTCCACGGTGACGCCTTGGCTCACCAAATCGTAATCGGCGATGGCCACGTCATAACCTGCCTCACGGAAAATGGAGGCATAGGGGTAGTTGTTTTTGCGAATTCCGAAAACATAAGCTCCGCCATGGATGTCGATGAAAAGACGGTTGAGCCGTTTACTGTCGTCCGCTTTAAGAAGATCGAAGCAATGATGAAAATCTTTATCGCCGGCATAGTTGATATCGTAAGTAAAGTTCGGGCCTTGCTGCGGGGTAACTTTCTTCAGGCGTTTACGGTTATCCTTATCCATCCAGTCAACGGCCATTTGGGCCAAGAATTTATTGACTCGCATGGTTCAAATATAGCAAAGATATTCTCAAACGTAAGGGCAAAGCGTCTGGAACTTAGACAAGATGGTAATGTTGGAGGGCTTCCAAGATGCCGTCCTCCGCGATCGGCCTGCTCACATAAGTCGCCGCAGCTTTGACTTCGTCTTTGCCGTTTCCCACCGAAACGAAGATGCCGACTTGCGGTACCATCGTGAGATCCTGATAGTCATCGCCAAAGGCAATGGCCTCTTCTTTCTTAAAGCCATAGTAGGTTAAGACATCTTTAATCGCATCGCCTTTTTCATGGGGGACATCCATAACATCGACCCCGTATTCGGCAAAGCGGTCGAAGCGAACGCCCGGGCAAGCGGCCTTTAAAGTCTCATCATATTCGGCGGGTGCAAAAAGCAAGGTTCCCGTAATCGGTTCGCCCCGATAGGCGCGGACCGCGACGGTCGTATCCTTATAGACCCAATGGTATTTCTCAACGAATTCGTTAGGCTTCAAAGTCATGCAGCGGGTTTTCAGTCCAATGAGTTCCATCGGCAAACCCAAGGCTTTGGTGACTTTGATGAGATTGTGGACTTGAGCGCTTGGCATGACTAAGGTCTTGATGTAATGACGATCGCCATAAGCGACCGCGCCGGCCGAGGCGATATAGCCATCCCAACGAATCCCGAGATCAAAGACCCCGAAAAGCTTCATCGAGTTATAAGGCCGGGCCGAGCAAAGATAAACCAAAACCCCATTCTTTTGGAGTTGCTTAATCGCCGTGATGGCCGAGGCCACCCAAGTTTTATGCTCCCAATCGTAGAGGGTGCAATCGATATCGAAAAACGCAATTTTGATCGCCACGGCAACTATTATGCGGAATTTCGATTAATTAGCCAACACGAACCGTACCGTCGAGATCGATTTCGATAGGATCGCCAGTTTTGACGCTATTAAGGAAGTCATCGCCCAGTTCATCAATCGCGATGATCTTGGAATCATTCCAAACCCGAGCTAAGACAATGCCGGCAGCCGCCAAGGAATCGATGTGCTTGCTGAACAAGAACGCCGCCGGAGCAATCCCGCGAGCGCAGACGGTTTGAATCACCAAGCCGCCGGTCGTTGAACCGATGGTCTGCGGTAAGCAAACCGCTTTACCCGTGATGTTCTTTTTGTAGAGATCCTTGTTGTCTTGATCTGAGACGATAACGGATTTGCAATGCTTCGAAAGCGCGCTCTTTTGGAATGAGGCTAACGTATTGAAACCCTGATGGGTGACCGCGGCTTCGCCTTTGTAGGTGCCTTCCGCCAAAACCCGACCTTTGAACGTTTTCATTATTTGCTCTCCTTTCCAGTGATGATGTCGAGGACTTCGGCATCCTTGTAATAACGGGCCGAGGAATAGGTCCGAAATTTATTGGAGTTTGTCATCAGACGATGCATATTGCTTAAAGGGCTATCCGCATACATCAGCGGGCAGATGCTCGATAAGGTGCAACCCGTCGCCAAGAGCTGTTGGTACTTGGGGGTCTTCATGAATTCTTGGGCAACGCCCGGGGCCGTCGTCAAAACGGTGCGGACTACCACTTTCTTGTGGCCTTTCCGCTGGAGCTCGCCACTGATCTTATCGGTCCAGGCGTTGAGCTGGCGGAGAGTAAGATGCGGGCAGCCGATGAAGCAACGATTAGCCCGCTTTTCTTTGTTTTTCCAAAGGATCGGATAATTCTTATAAATCCGTTCAATCTCGGCGTCATCAATCACATAGGTCTGAGCATCGCTCTTCAGCAAGCCTTCGCCTTGTTCGACGGCATCGGGAGTGATCTTATCGATATGATAGAGGCCGACCGCGCCATTGCTGGCTGTCGCCGCGCCGAAATCTTTGAGATAGGCAATGCTATCTTGATCGGGCAAGGGTTTTAGCCATTGATCCAAGCCTTCGACATAAGGAACTTGTTCCTGAACTTTGATACCGATCGCGGAACCTAGGATTTGAGCTTCCGGGAGTTTGCTGGTCTTCACAATGATCTTCCAAGTAGCCTTGCGGCCTTCGGGGGTCAAGAAGCCAAATTCGGGAACGTAGCCGATGATGGAACCGAACAAATCCATGACGCCGGAATTGCGATTGCAATGGGCGCCAAGAACCGAGTTCGCATACACCACCGCGCTGCTTTCAGCCCAAGAGAGGACATCGCCTTTCTTTGGGGTGTTGCCGACTTCAGGGAAATAGCAGGCGCAGGTAAAACTGTCTTTGCTCTTAAGACCAAGTTTGGTCAGCTGCTCTTCATAATGCGCTTGCTGAGAATAGATGATCTTGGTGAAAACCAATTTCTCCAAAGGCGAGCACTTCACGTTTTTGAAATCATACGGACGGGGATCGACCGTAAAGCCTTCTGGGGCCTTGACCCCAGCGGCAATGAGCCGATCCATCAAAGGATATAAAGCAACGAGCAAGCCAATACCAAAACTGGAGACCAAGTGGCCTTCGTTGTGGGTAACTTTCGCTAGCTCCGGCGCTTCAAACATATCGCCGAGGCGAACGATCGACTCCATCATCTTGGCTTTGACCTCGCCTTCTTTGCCATCCAAGATCCCCTGCTGCTCAGGGGTAAGTTTCATCTTTGGCTGATACATAGAGCCTCCATTTCTGTGACGAAAGGTGGATTCGTCGGCAATTAAAGAGCGGTGTTTTCCGCCTCAATCCCTGCGGATGTCGTTATATCGGTAAAAGTTTCCCGATACGCTCCTTCTATTATAGAAGACTTCAAGGCAATTAGAAAGTTAGTTTGCTATTGATGAGGCGGAAAGTCCCGGGGTCGACCTTGACGATTTCTCGATCGTAGGTAACTAAGCCATTCGTTTCTTCTTCGACGTCCGAAAGCTGAGTAAGCACGCAACCCGAAAGACCTTCTTTGGCAATTAAAGGAGCGACTTGATGAATGTAGAGATCATAGAGACCTTTGGTGAGGTCGTCGCCGCGCAGGAAGCGTTTGTAGCCAAAGTTTCTAGCAGAGAAAACGTGGTCTTTGACCCGGAGGCTATAACCACCGAATTCCGAAAGGAACAAAAGACGTTTGCCGTCGTTCTTCAAACGGATTTTTTTGAAATAAACATGGTGAGAAGCAAAATCGCCAACGCCTTGATCAAACCAGCCCGAGTTCGCATCAACTAAGCGAGTGGGATCAAGGGAGCGGAGCGATTCAAGGTTCGCCGCTGTATCGAATTGGCCCCAACCTTCATTAAATAACGTCCAAGCGCAAACACAGGGGCAATTGTATAAACGCTTCACCGTCCGAGCGACGTCCTCGGTGAAATTCGCTCGGGATTTAGGATCGATTCGTCCTAAATCTTTGATGATCCGAGGCTTGGTATCATCCAAATGAAATTTGATAAAGGGCGCCAAATAGATCAAGCGTTTCCGGTAGGGCGCACCGCCATTAACAAAATCTTGAATCACTAATAGTCCTAGCCGATCGCAATGATAGTACCAACGCATCGGTTCGATTTTGATATGCTTGCGAATCAGGTTAAAACCCATATCTTTAGCTAGACGAAGATCATTGATGATCGCTTGATCGCTTGGCGGAGTAAGGCCGCCCCCAGGGAAATAGCCTTGATCGAGGAGACCGCTGAGGAATAAGGGCTGATCATTGAGAGCAAAAACACGATGGCCTTGAACCATCATGGTTCCAATCTTTCGCATGGCAAAATACGAAGTGACCGTGTCTTCATTGATTTTGACTTTGAGGTCGTAAAGGAACGGATTGCTGGGGGACCAAGGTTGGAAACTCCCGCGCAAATTAACCGACCCGTTACCGTGTTCATCTAGCGGGAAGGAGGCAATGAGCCGTCCGTTATGGGAAACTTCGGCCGAACCTTTTTCGATTTTGCCTTCGAAATCGGCATGGATAAAGAGCGTCTTCTGATCGTAATCGGGTGAGAGTTTGAGGGAACGAATCACTTGTTGAGGAACCGATTCGAGCCAAACACTCTGCCAAATTCCAGAAGTCGGGGTATACCAAATGCCCCCGTTTTGGTCCATTTGTTTGCCGCGTGGATACAGGCTGCTGCTGGTATCGTCCGTCACTTCGACCTGCAGGCAATTCTCGCCGGAGTGCAGTTCCATAAGATCAACCGTAAAAGGTAAGTATCCGCCTTCATGATGGCAAATCTTCACCCCATTAAGGTAGACATCGCAAACCTGATCCACCGCCTCGAAGTGGAGCAGAATTCGTCCGCGATTAAATCCCGCCGGAATGACGATCGATCGGCGATAGTGCAAAACCGCTTCTGGGGTGATCCGTTTATAGACCTCCGAAAGCGGGGTCTCCACCGCAAAAGGAACAATGATGTGGTCCGAATATTCGTTAGGAAGGGATCTAGAAGAATCAATTTGAAAATCCCATTGCCCATTCAGGCAAATAAAAGAATCACGCTGGAACTGGGGAGTAGGATATTCCGGAAGCGGATGCTCCCGATCGAGGTGACGACCTTCTAAACTCAACTTCATCGAGTATATTTTAAACCAAAAATAATGCGGAGAGGTGCGTGATATAATTCTCCCGAGGCAATCCCATGAAAATTGAAGAAATCCAAGCCCACATCGCCGAGCAAAATGCCGACGCGTGGATCCTCGTCGATTATGAGAATCGCAACAAGACCTTAGTGGCCTTACTCGGCGAGAAAATGTTGACCCGGAAAATTCTAATGGTTATCCCAAAGACCGGCAAACCTTATCTCATCACGCACATTATCGATACCGTTTACCTGAATGACTCGGTGACCAAAGCGCGCTTTGATTTGGTGGTTTATAAGACATGGCGAGAAATGTTGGCCTTAGAAAAACGTTACTTCTCCGCCTATAAAACCGTCCTGATGGATGTCTCGGAAAATGGACTGTTGCCCCGGGTATCTCTCGCCGATTATGGTTCGGTCGATTACGTGAAGTCCTTGGGTCTTGAGGTTCTGTCTAGCGGCGACCTTTTGCAGGAATTAACCGCGGTCTACTCCAAACGGGCCTATGAACTTCAGCTGAAAGCGGATGCCCTTACTTTGGCCATTAAGGATGAGGCTTTCCAAAAGATTAAAGAACTGATTCTCAAGAATGGCGAAACCGATGAACTCGAGATTCAGAAGTTTATCGCCGATCGCTTTCACCAAGAGGGGATGGTCTACGATGATCCCCCGCTCGTGGCGATCGGCAAGAACGCCTCGAATCCGCACTACACCCCCACCCCAGAATCTCACGCCAAGATTCATCAAGGCGATTTAGTACTCATCGATATGTGGGCCAAGATGGATGATCCAGAAGGCGTCTATGCCGATATCACGTGGATGGGTTATGTCGGGAAGGAAGTCCCCGAAGTCTATGCCAAGCGCTTTGCCGTCGTGAAGGCGGCTCGCGATGCCGTGATCGCTTTCTTAAAGAAGGAGATCCCGTTACGCCCCGTCGCGGCCTATGAAGCTGACGATGTCGCGCGTGAAGTCATCACGAAAGCGGGCTATGGCGACTATTTCATCCACCGGGTTGGCCATAATATCGCGGTCGATGTCTCTCCTCACGGACCAGGCGCCAACCTTGATGACTACGAATCGCATGACACCCGGCATCTGATTGAGGGAACGAGTTTCTCAGATGAACCGGGCATCTACGCTCCCGACTTTGGCGTCCGTAGCGAAACCAATCTCCATATCTTGAATCACCAAGCCGTTGTGGTCGCAGGGCTTCAGGATAAGATCATTCCCATCTTAAAATAAAGGCAACGACAAAAACGGGGGATAATGACTACACCTCCCCCGTTTTTTAGTTGCTCATCCGCTTCAAAATTTGGTCGATCTCTTGAAGCTTCTTATCGAGGTCAGCCCCGCTTTTGGCGTTCTTGACACAGCTTGCAAGGTGAGCCGAGATCACCACGTTGTTGACCTGCTTTAATAAGGCAATCGTAGCGAGAAGTTGGTTGGAGACGTCAATGCAGTAGGCGTCTTCATCCACCATCTTGCTGATGCCTTCGAGTTGGCCCTTAGCGATGGCAAGTTGCCGTTTCACTTTGGCGTGATCGGCAACCATGTCACTTCACTCCCGTGCAAGTATAGCCAGCGTCTTCGATGGCTTTCTTGTACAGAGACTCTTCCAGCGGTTCCTCGACTTTGACAAGAGCATTCTTGTCTTTGAGCGAAACCTTGACGTCCTTCACGCCAGGCAGCGCTTTTAAAGCCGCCTCGACGCGGTGGGCGCAACCCTCGCACATCATGCCCTGAATCATCACAACTTGTTTCTTGGCCATTTTACTGGACCTCCTTTTGAGAAACTTTTCTCTTAAATAACCGGAGCCTTAAGGCATTAAGGACTACCGTTACCGAGCTTAAAGACATCGCAATCGAAGCGATGGTTGGGGTCAATATGAAGTGGCCCCAGGCGACGGGGACACTATAAAGAGCCCCAGCCGCGACCGGAATGAGAATCACGTTATAGAAGAAAGCCCACAGCAAATTCTCTTTGATGTTCTTGACTACGGCGTGCGAAAGTTCCACCGCCGAAACGACTTCGAGGGGATCGCTATGGACCAAAATGATGTCGGCTGAATCAATGGCGACGTCGCTTCCGGCTCCGATCGCAATGCCAACATCGGCTTTGCTTAAGGAAGGAGCGTCATTCACGCCATCGCCCACAAAAGCGACTTTAAGACCTTTCTCCTGCAGAGACGCAACGATCTTCTCTTTTTCTTCGGGAAGCACTTCAGAATAAACTTCGTCGATCCCGAGCTGCTCCGCAACCGCTTTTGCCGTCGCGGCATTGTCACCGCTAACCAGGGCGACCTTTTTGCCTAAGGATTTCAGGGTAGCAATAGCCTCAACGCTATGAGCCTTCAAGGCATCTCCGATCGCAATGAGGGCAACTAACTGAGTGCCCTTAGCCACGAATAAGCCGCTTTGACCTTGATGTGTAATTGCTTCGAAATCAGCGTGGGCAAGATCCAATGAGACTCCATTTTGTTCCATCAAAGCTTTATTGCCGATGATTAAACCATTTCCTTTTACCCCTAATCCAGGTTCATAAACAAAATCCGCTGGGGAGGTGTAGTTAAGATGACGAGCTTTGGCTTCGTTAACGATGGCTTTCGATAAGGGGTGCTCCGATAAGGATTCCACGCCCGCCGCTTCGCTAAGAATCACCTTCTCTTCGCCAGCATAAACCCGGATTCCTTTAAACACCATTTCACCCGTCGTTAAGGTTCCGGTTTTGTCAAAGAGGATAGCATCGACTTTCTCCATGCTTTCAAAGGCAGCGGCCGATTTGATCAAGATTCCGTTTTCGGCGCCTTTGCCCGTCCCGACCATGATGGCGACCGGGGTCGCTAGGCCTAAGGCACATGGGCACGAGATCACCAGAACGGAGATCGCAAGTTGAAGAGACAAGGAGAGATTGACTCCCCCATTAAGACCGCTAATAAGCATCCAAATCCCAAAGGTCAGCAAAGAAATGAGAATGACCGCCGGAACAAAGAAAAGAGAAATCTTATCCGCCAGTCGAGCAATCGGGGCTTTCGATTCGCTGGCCTGTTCCACCAAAGTCACGATTTGGCTCATCGTCGTATCTTTGCCGACGGAAGTGACTTTAAAACGGAAGGAACCCGTCTTATTGATGCTGCCGCCAATCACCTTAGCCCCATTACTTTTATAGACGGGAAGGGACTCACCGGTTAATAAGGATTCGTCAACGTTGGCGTAGCCTTCGCAAATCACCCCATCCGTCGGAATAGCTTCTCCAGGCTTCACCACCACAACATCGCCCACTTCGAGAGAATCGGTCGGGACTTCTTTAACCTCATCCCCATCAACCTTATAAGCCGTGTCGGGAGTTAAGGACATCAAATCGGCGATCGAAGCCGTGGTTTTAGCCGTGGCTTTGCTTTCAAAGAATTTGCCCAGGGACACGAAGAAGAGGATCGTCCCCGAAGATTCGATATAGAGATTCATCGAATATTGCATGATCAAATCGTTATTGCCGTTCGCCCAGCCAACGATAATCGCGCCATAAGAGAACAAACCATAAAGCAAAGAGACGGTACTGCCTAACGCCACCAAGGAATCCATATTGGGATGGGCTTTGAACAAGGCTTTAAAACCAGAAATGAAATAATGAAAATTGAGAACGATGATGGGCGCAGCAAACAGCAGTTCGAGAGTCACCTCGAAAAAGACGATCAGGGCATAATTCGAATCATGGGGGCTAGGCCAGCCATTATTCATGGCAATCATACTGCCCATAGCCACGCCCATCAGCAAGGCTAAAAAGACTAAAGAAACCAATAAACGGTTCCTTTTCTTCCGCAAATCCTGTTTTTTCCGCTCTTGGAGAACCTTCAAGGACTGATTAACAAAAGGGCAGGCGCCATAGCCCGAAGCGGCCACGGCATCCATGATCTGCTGCTCGCTGACTTGGGCCTCATCAAATTCGACGACCATGTTTTTAGCCAGCAATGAAACCGTGACGGCTTTAACCCCATCAAGTTTAGCGACGGCTCGGGTCACATTGGCCTGGCAAGCCGCGCAGCTCATGCCACTCACTTCAAATTTCTTTTTCATAGAGACACCCCCTAGGGGTATGCTTCTATTCTAGGCGTTCCGGCGAGAGGGGCAAGCAAGACGCACAAAAAAAGGAGAGGTGCCCATAACACCTCCCCAAGCCGCACTGCTATCGGATGTTATTCGATGGCAATGGAATGCTTCGACTCGACTTCTTTGACGCTCGCTTTCGGGAAGCTGATCGCGAGGACCCCGTCCTTATAAGCGGCTTTGATGCTCTTTTCGTCGATGTCGCCAACATAGTAGCTGCGGCTGGCCGCACCGGAGAAACGTTCGCGGTGGATATAGCCTTTCTTCTGCTTTTCATCGAGATTGCGATCGACCTTGGCGGTAATGGTGAGATATCCATCTTTCAGATTCAAAGCGATATCTTTCTTATCGAATCCCGGAAGTTCGACATCCATCTCGTAATTCTTCTCGTCTTCTTTGATATCGGTCTTCATGGCCAACATCCCGAAGTTCTTATCTTCATCGCCTCCGAAGAGAGCATTGAAGAACGGATCGAAGATTCCATAGTTCTCGTTGCGAGTTTCAAGTTCACGGTTCATAAGTTATTCCTCCTAAGTTTGGCACTCTCGTGTTCCAAGTGCTAACTCTATGATAGTCGGAACTTTAGCACTGTCAAGCGTTGAGTGCTAACTTTGTTATTTTAATTAGGTTTCATCGAATGAATATTTTTATAAATTGATCGGTTTCGTAACTCTTTTACCCTGAAGATAGCCTTCGATCCGTTGAGAAAAAGACCGGTAATCCGGGGTAAGAACATAACGGGAGTCCGCTTTGGTTAATGCCACCGAATCGATGATGGAATTGAGCCGCTGGCAATAGGTGGTCAAGGCCGTCTTGGGATCTTCTTGCCGATAGGCCTGGTAAGCCGCTTGGACCTTTTGATAGGAGCCTTCTTCCGGCAGGACTCGGCTGACCTGCTCGGTCGTTGGAACATAGCCGAGATACCGGTCATAGAACGCCGTCGCCTCTAAGGCCATAAGATAGAGCGAAGTCTGATCGACGGGGTAGCGGCGTCTACTCCGATAAAGGGGTAACGCCCCTTCATGAAGGATGGAGGTCATTTCCTCAACAAAATCGTTGAGCCCATTCGTATACGAACTAAAAAGGTTGGTCATGTCTTTATCCTCTCTACTTACAAATAGTCCCCCAAACAATAAAAGGGGCCGACGAATTGATTTTGAGTTATATTCTAGATATGAGTAATTTTGACCAAGCGAGTCTACTGGCCTCGTTAAAGGCCTTTGACCACGATCCCGTTTTCCATAAGGCGCATCTTTATAACGCCTTGTCCTTGTTGCATGAAAGCCTGCCGCCCCATAGTTGGATCGGTTTCTATCTTTATGATGAACGCGCCCGCGCGTTGGTCTTAGGGCCTTTTGCCGGCACGCCAGCCTGTGAACGAATTGAACTCGGTAAGGGCGTCGTTGGGGCTTGTTTCAATTTCCAGAAAACCATCGTGGTTCCCGATGTCCGTGATTTCCCAGGCTATATCTCGTGCGATCCCCTCGCCGCGGCCGAACTCGTGGTCCCCGTCTATCAGCGAAAACAGCCCCACGGGGTCCTCGATATTGATTATCCTCAAAGCTACAGTTTTGAAGGCGAGCAGCCCTTTTACGAAGAAGTCGCTAAAATCCTGGAACCCTTTATTTACTAAGGTCGACGAAACTCGCGTGGCAGTAGGCCGCTAACGCGGTGGGATTTAAGCCCACCTGGTAGCCGCGTTTTCCTGCGGAGATATAAATACGCTCAAAGAGTTGCATCGTCTCGTCTAGAGCCACCGGAAACGGTTTTTTCAGGCCCATCGGTGAGCAGCCGCCATGGAGATAGCCGGTTAAGGGCAATAATTCTTTTAAGGGAATCATCTCAATCGATTTCGCCCCCACCGCTTTCGCCGCTTTCTTGAGATCGAGTTCTGCCCCCACCGGGACGCAAAAAACAAAGTGTTCTTTCTTCTCGTTTTCGGTCACTAAGGTTTTGAAGACGGCTTCCGGATCTTCGTTTAAGGCTTTGGCTACGCTTAAACCATCCACAATCTCGGGATCATAGCTCCGCGGATCGTAGTCGATTCCCGCGATATCAAGCAAGCGCATGACGTTCGTCTTTTCCATACCGCACCATTATAGCGAAAAGAAAAAGCTCCGCAGTCCAAGCGGAGCTTTAATTCTTTAAAGATTGCTAACCTTATTTCTTCTTCGCAAGGAAGGCGAAGAGGGAGGGAAGGAAGGCAACGCCACCGCCGACAACAGCAAGGATGCCAGCAACGATCCAGCCGCCGCCAAGAATGTACTTATAGGAAACGGTTCCAATAAGAGGGAACGACGCGCTGCCAGAAACACCAACACCCTGCGTGCCGCAGAACATCGGAACTTCGCAGAAGATTAAGATGCCAGCAACAATGAGAAGGACGGAACCACCAAGGCCAAGGAAACCCGCAAACTTTTCGGCTTTCTTAAGCATCGGAAGCAACGAAGCAAGTAAGGCAAGAACGAGACCGAGGATTAAAAGAACGAAAGCAATGATCGCACCGGCGTTCGCTTTGATCTCACTTTGGGAATCGGTTTTGGGCTGACCAAAGAGTCCCTGAATACCGGAGTACCAGTTCGTGTCAGCGCCAGTAGCAGATAAGCCAACAGAGTTGGTCGCTAAGACTAGGATGAGGGGCGACAATGCCGAGGACGGTGGCACAGAAACCCGCGAATGGGAGTAATTTCTTCATGGTTATAAATAAACCACCTTTCTAAAATGTAATAATTACACTACCGATTGGTTTTTCAATACCTTTTAGACAAAATACGACACTTGAAGGGGTTCGTTGAACTAATATTCAAGATTTAAGGAAACGAAAACGAGGATCAAACCAACGATAAAAAAGAGGGCACATGCACATAAATAAATCCAAAAACGGTTGGGCTTCTTGGCTTGGCGCTCCAGCACGTAATCGGTATAGGTCTTCGGCAGTTTGCTTTTTTCAGGATGAATCCGAAAGGTGTAGGCAAAAAGCTTACGGGTACCATACACAATGATGTCGAAAGCCCCGTGCTGAGTCACGAACAAAAGCAGCCATACGAGAATGCCCAAAAGCCCTGAGATGGAAAAAGTATCGGCCCAGACGCGAATGGGAGTAGAGGGATAAAGATGCGATCCGAAGTACTCGATGCAAAAAACCGCGGCCGAAGTGCCGCAAAGAATTAGAAGCGCGACGACAACCTCAATAATAATCGCCCGCCGCTTATCGGCGGCAGCGACATAGGATTCTTCGGGAGAAACGTCGTTCATTTGCTCGCGGCAATGATGGCCTGATATTTCGCGAATTCAGCATCATTGCATAAAACGAAGTGCCCGGGTTCGACCTCACGGAAGGTCGGCTTTTGTTTGCTGTAGTCGTGATCTCGGGACGGAACGTAGTCAAAACGTTTGCGTTGTTGTTCGTAGTGAGGATCAGGAAGCGGAATCGCCGAAAGCAAGGAACGGGTATAGGGGTGCAGCGGATTAGCAAAGAGCATATCCGAAGACGCCATCTCGACCATGTTGCCAAAATACATGACAATAATGCGATCGCAGAAATACTTAACCACCGAAAGATCGTGGGCGATGAAGAGAATGGTCAGGTTCAGTTCATTCTTAAGGTCGTTCAGCAAGTTGATGACTTGGGCTTGAATCGAAACATCGAGGGCGGAAATCGGTTCATCGGCAATGATGAGATCCGGTTCCATGACGAGGGCACGGGCGATGCCGATACGCTGACGCTGACCGCCGCTGAATTCGTGAGGATAGCGGGAGGCCATTTCCGGGACGAGACCAACTTTGGTCAAAGCCTCAGAGACTTTTTGGTCAATGACTTTGGCATTGCGAATACCGCGGATTTTTAAACCTTCGGCAATGATTTCGCGGACTGTCATACGGGGATCGAGCGAAGCGATAGGATCTTGGAAGATCATTTGCATCTTGTTCATGATGCGGTCGTTCTTCGCGGTCCTTAAGGCCTCAACGTACTCGATAAAAAGCTTCGAAAAATCAGCAAAGAAGGCTTTATCTTTTTTGGGATGAGACTTATGGAACTCGGAAAATTTAACTTTGTATGCCGCTTTGACAATGGTGACCTGTTTGGCGGCGTAGATCTTATTGCAGTTGGCATTATCGTATTTGGCACGACGAATGTCAGCGCGTTGGGTTTCCACCACTTGATCAAGCTCTTCGCGGATGGCTAAAATTTTAGCGTTATAACTCTTCTTTAAGTCGGCGATTGCGTCCTGGGAGTCACTCGAGGTGGCATTCAGTTGGGCAATCTTTTCTTTCTCTTCAGCCCGAAGACGTTGAATTTCTTCGTTGGCCTTAATGCTGCGCCACTTGATCTCCTTTTCGTTCCAGCGGGTGCCGGCGCCAATGCGCTGACCTTCGAAGAAAATGGAGCCAGAGGTGATGTCGTAAAGCTTGATGATGGAGCGACCAGTCGTGGTTTTGCCGCAACCCGACTCGCCCACGAGTCCCAAGACTTCGCCTTCATGCAAATCGAAAGAGACGTCATGGACGGCTTTGTTGTATTTGAACTCGCCTTTGGAAAAACGGAAGTATTGCTTCAAATGGCGGACGGAAAGAATCACCGGCCGCTTCGAAATATCGGGATCAAGGGCGCCTTTGCTAGGCGGGGCCGTAACAACTTTGGGGAGTTGGGCCGGGACATTTTCTTGTTTGCCGGAAACCGCTTCGGAAGTCGCTAAACGATCCTTTTTAACGTCGACGGGGGTCGTTTTATTGACAGCTTCAATATCATCGTCTCTCATGAGGCTTTACCCCCTTTCTTTTTCGAAGATTTATGGGTGACAGGAGACGGGGCAGCAGTCGGCTCGGATTTAGCGCTGGCGCTAGAAAGATAAGCCGCTTCAGCCTTGGCTTGTTTTTCCTTCTGTTGCTTCATCCGTTCATTGAGCGCTTGGAAGCGTTTAATCCGTTCGGTGACCGAAGTCGGCGGATCAACTTTGGGCGACCGAGGATCCAAAAGCCAAGTGGCGGCGTAGTGGGTGGGAGAAACTTGAAAGAACGGCGGTTGAGCCTCATAGTCGACTTTAAGCGCGTACTTATTGCGGGCGGCAAAAGCGTCGCCTTTCGGGGGCACGATCATGTTCGGCGGGGTGCCCGGAATGGCATCGAGACGTTCTTTGGTGTCCAAATCGGGCATCGAGTTAAGCAAAGCCCAAGTGTACGGGTGCTTCGGATTGTAGAAAATGTCATCGACCGCGCCATATTCGACAATGCGGCCAGCGTACATGATCGCGATATCATCGGCCATGTTGGCAACAACGCCAAGGTTATGGGTGATAAAGATGACGCTGAGGTTACGCGTTTTCTTTAAATCGTTGATCAAGTCGAGAATCTGAGCCTGGATCGTGACATCGAGTGCGGTCGTCGGTTCGTCGCAAATCAAAATTTCGGGGTTTGAGGAGAGAGCGATGGCAATAACAATGCGCTGGCGCATACCTCCAGAGAACTGGAAGGGGTAAGCTTTCAGACGTTTTTCCGGTTCGGGAATACCGACTTCCCTCATGACGTCAACGGCCCGTTTATTAAATTCTTTGGAGCTGACTTTCTGCTGAGAAGCGGCGATGGCTTTCTTCAAATAAGCGATTAAATCGTCAGCTTGCTGAGTCAAAGCGGCATCATCAAGATCGTTAATGCTCTTTAAGTGATCCACAAAATGAAGCACCAAATCTTTGGCCCGTTCGGTAACGGTCTCCGTGGAGAGAACAATTTCGCTGGCCCAAGCTTGCTGCTTAATGGTCATTTCGCCCGAACCGCCTTTGGCGACTCTACGGGCGTTGGCCCGAGCCATTTTATCAGCTTTCTTTTGACGCTTAAGGGCTTCTTGATACGATTCGATTGCATACTTGAAAGAGACCAAGAACGTATACACCTGGTCATCCTTTTTCGCCGAGTAGCGGTCTTTGCAGGCATTGGATTTGGCTTTGATGGCACCGAGTTGGGTCTTAACGCCCAAAAAGGTTTTGTAATCGGAGAAATAGTGTTCTTGAGCGAGATGGGAGAAATAGGCAATGGCCTCTTGGCGGCCTTTGCGCAAATTCTTTTCTTGATCGACAATCACTTTTTTGGCAGCCGCCAATAACCGAGTTTCGTCAACCGCGGGCAGAGCTTCGCCTTCTTTAGTTTTGCTTTTGAGGGCCTGTAGATCGGCTTTGATCGCGGGATCGGCGCCCATCAAACCGTTGGAGATCAAACGGGCGGTCGCCTTACCTTCGCGGATTTCGGCCTTGCGTTTCAGCATCATGGCTTCGGTAATTTGTTTGCCAACGCGCATGATGGGGTTGAGCGAGCTCATCGGATCTTGGAAAATCATGGCGATACGCGAGCCACGAATTTTGGTTAATTCATCTTCACTTAACCGCAGAATATCGCGACCATCATAAAGAATTTCGCCTTCTTCGACGATGCGGTTTGGAGCCAAGATGCCCATGATGGCGCGCGAGGTAACAGATTTGCCCGAACCCGATTCGCCAACGATTGCCAAGGTCTTGCCACGGTAAAGAGAAAACGAAATCCCTCGAACCGCCTTGACCGTGCCATTGTTGGTCCAGAAAGAAACCCGCAAATTTTTGACTTCGAGGATTTTGTCGTCCATGGAATTCTTCTTTTCAGGTTCGCTCATGCCGATTCTCCTGCACCACGGAGCTGCGGGTTAAACGCATCGCGCAACCCGTTGCCGAAAATGTTAAAGCAAATCATGAGAAGGGAGATGAAGATGGCCGGCCACAAAACAACGTTAGGATAGGCGGTATAAATCTTCTGACCTTCGTTCAGCATGACACCGATCGAGGTGATGTTCGACGTCGAGAAATCGATGATGCCCAAGTAAGAGAGGGATGATTCAGCAAAGATTACCGAAGGGGGCATCAAGACGGCCGAAGTGATTAAAGGTCCGACCGAGTTGGGGAAAATATGGCGGAAAATCAACTGACGATCGCGGGCGCCGAGCGTGCGGGCGGCCAAAACATAATCTTGGTTCTTGTAACGGTAGAATTGCATACGAACCGTGGAGGCGGTTCCAATCCATCCGGTCGCAATGAAAGCCACGAACAACGAAATAACCGGGCTGACGTTGTGCTGAGACACCAAATAAATCTGGAAGAGGGAAATAACAATAATTCCCGGAACCTCAGAAAGAATTTCTGAAATACGTTCCATGACCAAATCGGCGGTCCCACCATAATAGCCTTCGATCGCGCCATAAATGACGCCCAAAATAATATTGATAATGGCCACAGAGAAGCCCAAGGTCAGCGAGAGGCGACCGCCAGCGGCCAACCGCGTCAAAATATCGCAACCCGCGTTATCGCTGCCTAAGATGAAAATGGGTTCATGGCCGTGAACAAAGACATAATAACGATGCCAGTTGATCCGCAAATCATAGGAGAGACCATTAACGTTGTAATAAATAAAGTTGCCATTAGCATCGACTTTATAGCAATGTTGCAACTGGCCGTTGGCATCCAATAGCGGCGTGCCGTTTGCATTGGAAATCTGATAGGCGAGGTTGGCATCCTTTTTCATGGCGTTTCGCACTGCCAAACGAAGGCTGGCTTGCCAGCTGGCATTCCACGAAGTTACATCAATCTGAGGCTGAATGATTTTCTCGCCTTCGGGTAATTTATCGTCATACCGCTTGAGCGCTTCATACTCATCCAAAGTGAACGTCTTGTATTTGCAGCCGACTTCATAAGTATCAATGCGAACGCGATAGTTGGTTTGGGTCGTCACGGTGCCATCGTCATTGTTCGTCGTAATCACCGTCGTGCCCAAAACTGATTTAACACGGCCGTAGTCCGAATAAGCGAGATAGTAGTTGTTACCAATGGTCTCTTCGTGCGTGCCATCCCAAAAGCCCGTTCCAGTAAACCATGAATTCTTCGGTAAAACATCGACATAGAAGTCGTCGGACTCATTGACGGAATAACCCGTGACAAAGGGGGTAAGAATGCAGAAGAAGATCATCAAGCCCAAGATAATCGCGGCCACAATGGATCCTTTGTTCTGCCCAAAGCGATACATGGCATCGGCAAAATAACCAATCTTCTTGGTTTTGATGGCCACATCGGTCAGCTTTTCATCCTTTTGCGCAAAGGCAAAATCGCCGGCGGAAAAGTTGTCCTGGGGCTGAACGATAACGTTGTCTTTTTCGTTGGCCATAACTCAGCGAGCCCCCATACGAATACGCGGATCGACCCAGCCATAGCTGAGGTCAATCAACAAACCAGCAACCAGACCGATCGCGACATAGAACATTGATAAGAACATAAAGAAGTTGTAATCCTTGGTGTTAATCGAATCAATGTACATAGGGCCAACGCCCGGAATCGCGAAGAATTGCTCAACGATAAGTGAGCCACCCAAAATTCCAATAAATTCGCCCATGATCATCGGGAAAATCGGAACCATGGAATTGCGTAAGGCGTGCCGAATGGTGGCTTGGCTGCGGGTCAAGCCCTTGGCGCGAGCGAGCAGCATAAATTCCGAAGTGAGGACTTCGGTCAGCTCGGCGCGAGTGTAACGGGTCAAGCCAGCGACGGTCCCTAATCCTAAGCAAATGATGGCGGGAAAGTAACTTTTAAAGAAGGACCAGGTAAAGAAAGCACTCCCGGTATCAGTTTTTAGCGGCCACCACCCCAATTTGAAGCAGAAAACATACTGGATCAAGAAGCAGTAAATGTAGGAGGGAACCGAAATGACCAAAATGACCAAGACCGAAATCAATTGGTCTTCCCATTTGTTTTTCTTAAGAGCAGCAAAGATCCCGAGACCTAAGCCGATCGGAATTGCGATGATCGAAGCAAAGAAGTTGACATACATGGTGTAGGGCAATTTTTGACCCAAGATCTCAATAACCCCTTGGTTCTTGTACATGTGGAAGCCAATGCCCCAATCCCATTTGGTGAAAATCCCTTTCAAATAGAGGGCATATTGAACGATGATCGGTTTGTTATAGCCCAAGGCTTCACGCCAAGCCAAAATGGAATTGCAGGTGTTGTCTTGAGGGGTGCAGGTAATGATGTCGGGGATGAGACGAATTAAGATGAAGCACATCGTCATGATAATGAAAAACGTCATCAGCATTAAGCCAAAACGCTTCAGAACGTATTTCCACATGATTTTGAGGTGTCCTTATCGCCGTTTCATAATAAATGAAACGACTTGTGTGATTATATCGTCCGCGCGCGAGAATGTCACTATCTAAATGCCAAAGGGTAAGCTTCGCTTCTGTTTCCGGTTTTTGCTCTTCCCATTTTGGGGGTGTCTCCTCGGCTCAGGGCGGACAAAAAAATGGAAAAGATCCTGTCTCGCCAATCAAAAAACTCCCCCTCGATAAGGAGGAGGAGTCTTTGTTCAAATCGTAGGATTAGTCGTTGCCGTAAGGCAGCTCGCCGTTGACCAAGTGGCCAGAGACGTAGGTGTTCCAAGCCGCATCATCCTGCGTGAGGGTGAGGAAGCGGATTCCGCCGTAGCCGACCAACTGGTGGTAAGTGTTCGTCGCTTGCTTGACGCGGTAGCTGTTGAGGCTGGCCGAGGAACGAGCATAGAGCGACATGAAGTTGTAGGAACTGACGAGCCAGTTTTCAAGTCCAGCAAGGACCGTGACACGGACGTCGGTAGTAGCATTGGCTTCGGAGTAATCGCCCGATTGAAGCGCGACATACCACTCTTTGAGGGTGTGAGTGACTTCAGTCTTGCCATCCGGTTTTAGCGTGAGCGAGGTCGAAGAAACGATGCCCGGCTCATACTTGTAATCTTCGGAGATGTAGACTTCAGGGATGCTGTAAGGATCGAATTCAGCGCCGCCCCAGGTCGACATCGCAAGGTCGCATTTGCCAGCCTTGATGTCGTCGGAGTAGTCGAGGTTGTAAACAGTGTTGACAACGACCTTGCCTTCGAGCTTGGTGCCAGTGAAAATCTTAGTGAATTGATCTTTAATGAAGGTAACCATCGTTGCCCAGCCATCGTTGTAAACTTCCCAGTAGAGTTCAACGGTGTCCGTGCCATTGTAATAGCCTTGGCCAGGATACTTAGCGTTGAGCGCGACTTCCTCATCGACGGCCGTATCAATTAATTTACGAGCCGAAGTGAGATCGTAAGCGACATAGTTGGGTTCGCCATCAGAATCGACGCCGAAGTTATCGGTGACAACCTTTTTGGCCTGATCAGTGTCGCGGTAGAGTTTGCCGGTGTTCGGATCAGAAACGTACATGTTGTTGATGGGGACGTCGAAGGCTTGCGAACCAGCAGTCTGGGTCTGAACAAGAGTCGAACGATCCATGCCGAGGCTTAAGCCTTTGCGGAAGTTGACGTTCTCGAGGATGGTGTGGTTGTAAGAGGTGTTGTTGGCAGTGTTACGAGTATCTTGCTCCGTCTTCAATAAATCGAAGTTGGAGTTGAAGGTCATCTTGGTCGTATTGGACTGCGGAGTATAGAGCAAGCGGCTAGAACCGCCAAGCTTGGGCATATCCTGCGAACGTAACCCATAGGAATCAAGCTGTCCCTTGAGGAACATTTCGAGGATGGTGTCTTCGCTGGCGACAATTTGAATGTCGAAAGCGTCGATTTGGTACTGATTGGCGTGCTTGCCATCGGTATAGCCATACCACTTAGCGTTGCGAGTGATAGAGATATCCTTATCGAGCTGATAGGCGGCAAGTTTGTACGGTCCATACGAAGCATAGGTGTCAGCCGAGGTGCCATAGGTCGTAGTGACCAAGGAGCCAACGGTCTTCTTGCCGGCTTCATAGAGATCTTTCTTAACGAGCCAGTTGCTCGCGAAATTGTAGTGGAATTGGAAGGTGGAGAGCGGGTTCACCAAGTAGAAGGTGAGCTGATAATCTCCCGACTTAACTAAGCCAACGTTAGCCCAATCAGTAACGGGGTTAACGGTCTTGACGTAGTCGAAGTCGCCAACGTTCCAAGCGTTGTTGCCCGGAGCAGTCCGGTCAGCGTTAACAACCTGTGTCGAATCGTAGAAGAAATAAAGGAATTCGGCGTAGGCTTCGATGATATCGGCTTGGTTAGCATCGGTGATGGCAACATAGATCGGCTTTTCGGCAGTGCCATAAGTATCAGAATCCGCGGCCATCTTGATCAGAGTCGCATAAGTCTTCTTTTCATCATCCGTGCCCTTTTCAGCGTAATAAGCGCCAATATAGCCCGGGGTGTACTTGTTGTAGGCGTCATTGCCAAAGATGTTGGTGCCGTAAAGCGTGCCATAAAGGGCAAAGTAATAATCGCTGCCCGAACGGTTCGCGCCTTTATATCCAGCCATCCATTCATAGGTGGTTGAGCCGGACTTGAGGTAATTGTCGGCATTGCCGAACGAGGCAGTGCCAGTCGCAAAAGAAGACGAACGGTAGTTTTGCATCTGCGGATTGATCATCTGCTGCATGGAGTAGATGTAATCGTCCGCGGTGATGGCAGTTCCATCGTCCCAAGCGGCATTCTTGTTCAGATCGACAACCCATTTCTGACCTTTGGTGTAGAGATCGGAGCCGTTCTTCGACAAGCCATACTTTTCGACGTCGTCTTCGGTGAGGTTGGCGGTGTCGTCAACCGCTTCGCTGGCGGCCATTTCAGGGATGGCCTTGTAGCCATCGGTGTCCTTGTCGTAGACGAAATCATAGAGACCAATTGTGGTGTAGTCCATGATGACGGAATCGGTGTTGGTTTGCCAGGTGTGGGGGTTCCAAGTTTCCGGGCTTTCGGTCATCGCGTCACGATAAGTGTACGTTTTTGGAGCGTCCGAACTCGAACTTGCGCTACCTGAATTGCTGGTCGTCGATGCACTGGATGCCGGATTGCCGCCGCAAGCTGCTAGGGCGGTCATAGCCGTTAATCCAAGGACGAGAGCACATGAGGTTTTCTTCAAAGATGTTTTCATGTTTCCTCCTTTTATCTCGAAGCAAAAAGCTTCTTTGAATGTGCTAATAATAGAAAGGATTCAAAGATTGTCAATCTTTTTTTCGTCAAGGAAAAAACCGCGAATATCCCATCTAAAGGGCTTTTTCGCGCCAAAAAGGAAAAAAAGAAAACCGCAAGCAGGCGAATCCGAAAATCATGAAAACGCTTACATCCTGCAATAATCGCAGTTTTTCTTCAAAAGGGCTTTTAACGCCAACCACCCCATGGTTCGAATTCTTTTATATATAAGGATTAAAGGAGCATCAATCCATCAGCTTCTCAGCCGCGTGGATTGTCCGATAGGCTAACCAGCTCCAAAGAAAGACCACAGCCATTTCAAAAACGACACTGAGGGACAAGATGGGATATCCCCGTTTAAAATAATCGATCGCGCCGATAAAATCGAATAAGAAAATGAAGGCGCAACCGAGAACGAGCGAGAGAACCGTCCGGCGGAAATCTTCAATGAAATGCGAAGTCGTCATCGCCACAATAAAGTTATAGATCCCGGCGATCATGAAAATGCCCATGGCATATTCGCCGATGGCCTGGATGCCAGGATAGACCGAGCCGCCAACGGAAATCAAAGTGGTACGGAAAGCCACGAAGGCGATGGTAAAACCAAAGCCAACAAAGCCGACCGAGAGCAACGTTTCAAATCCTAAAATGAAACCGACCAAAAAGGTGATAACAAAGGCTAAACCCAAGGCAAAGCCGATGATATTAAAAATGGAATAATACCAGGGTAATAAACCGGCAATAATGGCTCTGGTTTCTTCGGAGGTCGAGGTAAAAAGCACAGGGTTTTCGGCCGTGACGCTCCACACATGGATGACAAAAGCAGCAATCAAAGCAACGAGGAGAAGCGACCAAAGAATCAAGGTGCGCTTGCCCCCGTAACGTTGGAAAGATTTCTTCATGCGTTCGACGAGTTTAGTTTTATCCATAGAAGTGCCACCATGAGGGTAGCCTCGTTATTATAAAGAGCAAACCGCTAAAAGGAAATGAAAGATGAGGAAACCAAGAAATTTCCAACAATTTAGATTGAAAGTTTTTGAAAGTGCGCCTAGCCTACAAATAGTCAAAAAGACTTGAGGAGTAACCTATGAAAAAACAATGGTACACATTCTTAGCCGTTCTGGCCACGACGGCTTTGGTAAGCTGCGGCGGCAATCCGGACAGTTCTAGCGCGGGTACGAGTTCGTCAGAATCGGCCTCCGCTTCAACCAGCAGCAGCGCGTCGAGCGAGTCGTCGAGCGAGTCGAGCAGCACCAGTGCCGAAAAGACTCTGGAGATCACCCAAAATAAAGACACTTTCGCACTTGGCCAAAGTTATCTTGGCGAAATCGTTCCGACCCTGGTCTATGGCGGGAGCGATGTCAGCGCCAAAACGACGCGTTGGTCGATCGAGTTAAGCGACGGAACCCACACCTTCGATGGTTTTACTGCCATCTCGGCCAGCGGCACTTTTACCGTGACGGCCAAATACAAACTATCGAATACCAAATTCGTCACCTCGAATTCCTTACAGGTGACCGTCGCCGCTAAAGACGTCCCTACCGACAAAGGCTATGCTCAAGCCGCGGATTATTTCTCGGATGACGCCACGGTCTTGAAACTGAAGAAAGAGCAGTCGGCGCAATGCTTCCCCTCGGTGGGATCCCCGAAACTGCTCGTCGTGCCGTTCCAGTTCTCCGACGCCCCCTATTCCGATACGCAATTAACCAAAATCAATAAAGGCTTCTTTGGAACTTCGGAAGAAACTTCTTGGGAATCGTTAAACAGCTTCTACAAAAAGTCTTCCTATGGTCGCCTCGATATTAAAGGCACCCTCACCAAGGCGTTTACCGCCACTACGGTTGATGGCAGCGCGACGATTACTGCCACCAATTATGGCGCTATCACGGCCAAAGAAGCGTTAAGCGCTTCCGACTTTACGACCTATGGAGAAAGCTGGAATGTCAGCTGGCTAGCGGTTGAAGAGATTACCGCCGCCATCAAAGCTGGCACTTTGCTCGATAGCGATGGCAACACCATTAACGTGAAAGATTACGATGCCGATGGCGACGGATTCATCGATGCCATTTGGGTGGTTTATAGTTATCCCTTCAGCGTCTCGAACACGAGCGTTTGGTGGGCTTGGACGCATCACGACTGGGTCCATCGCGACGCCGGCAATGTTGATTCGCCAGTACCATTTAACCTTTGCTGGGCTTCTTATTCCTTCCTTTCTCGTGGTTACTACAACGACGGCATCGATATCGATGTTCACACCATGGTTCACGAAACCGGGCACTTAATGGGTTTGAACGATTACTACAACACGGATAGCATGTCGGCCGGAACTTACGAAGGCGCGTCCGGTGGAGTCGATATGATGGATCAGAACGTCGGTGACCACTCCATCAGTTCCAAAATGCAATTCAACTGGGTTAAACCGTATACCGCCGATGGAACTCAAGATGCTTTTAAGATCACTTTGAAGCCTTTTGAATCCAGCGGTGACGCTTTGATTTTGAAGAATCCCAGTTTGTCTTGGGAAGCTTCGCCCTATCAGGAATACGTCGCTTTCACCTACTACACTCCGACGGGACTCAATGCCAAAGACTCTACTGTTTATCCGGAATATGCGACTACGGGCATTGGAACGTATGATAAGTCGGGTTTAACGGTGCACCACATCGACAACCGTCTCATCAACCAAACGGGCGTCCTCAATAGCGAAACCGGAAAAGTGGAATATGATACGAACTACACCTCCACCATTGCTAAGGGAAACAGCAAAGAGGGCGAAGGCTATTCTTACACTTGGATCGGTGCCTCTAACTCGCCGAGCCGCAGTTATCGGCTGACCGACGTTGATCTCAAAGCCAATTCTGCGCACCGCGAAGTATCGCTAGTGGCCAGTTGCGGAAACAACATTTTCCAAAACCTGACCAGTTCATCGGCGCTTTATAAGGCCTACGCCATCAGCAATGAAGACAACGTCCTTTATACCCCGACCGGTTACAACACCTTCTCGACTGAGCGCTGCTCCAGCGTCTTTGTGGGAAGCGGAACGGCTGGCAAGATGAACGATGGCAATTCCCTGGGCTGGACCGTTTCGGTCTCGGCCATGGATGCCAATGGCTTAACTTTGCTTGTCGCGAAAAACTGAGTCGTTGGTCAAAGATTCGCCTCGTTGGTGTTAGTCACGAGGCCGAAACCAAAACCAAAGGATGCCTCTCACGAACAATGGGAGACATCTTTTTTTGTGAAAGAAGCGAGCCTAAGTCGTGCCTTTCTTGGGGATGATGGGTGTTTAAAACAGCAGGTCGTTTTATCGAAGCGAAGCCTTAGAGTCCAAGTTTCTCAAAAGTCGGTAAATCAAAAATGAAAACTCACCGCACAATTGATTGCAATATCGGCCTCTTTCGCTACAATTACTCTATGCAAATCAACAAAAGACACCTTTTTGTCACCCTCTCGCTTCTCCCCTTGACCATCTTGTTAGGGGCTTGCAACGACGGCACCCCAGTCAGCGTTCCCTCGAACACCGGCGAAGGCTCCTATTATCAAGAGAACAACTATACCTATCGTATTAATAAGGACGCGACTTCGGTCACGATCACCAAATATAGCGGCCCAGATTCCAATGTCGTTATCCCGGCGACCTTGGGAGGATTGGCTGTCCGTTGCATCGGCACTTCTTCTTTCTCTGAAAACTCCGTTTTGGCGAGCGTTGTCGTCCCGGATGGGGTCGATGAAATCTACGGATCGGCCTTTATGAACTGCGCGGCTTTAAGCAGCGTTACTCTCCCTGACAGCATCAAATCAATCGACGCTTTTGCTTTTGGCACTTGCCCAGCTTTGACCAGTTTCACCATCCCGGCGAATTGCACCAAAATCGCTCTGTACGCTTTCGAAAATTGCAGTGCGCTATCGACGGTTAATTTTGGCGCGGGTCTTGCGACCTTAGAACCGATGGTTTTTAGCAATTGCAACGCTTTGAAATCCATCGTGCTTCCCAAGAGTTTGACGGCTATTGGAACCGGTGCTTTCCGCAATTGCTTAGGCTTAACGGATGTCTCTTTGCCCGCCACGGATACCACCTATGGCGACTATGCCTTTGCCGGTTGTACTTCCTTAGTGAACGTCACCATCCCTGAAGGGGCGAAAGAGTTGGGAGACTACATCTTCCAAGGCTGCACTTCGCTCGTGAATATTGCCCTGCCTTCGACCCTCAGCACGATTACTAACGCCGCCTTCCAAAATTGCAGTGCCTTAGCCAATGTGACTTTCGCTGAGGGAGTGACGACGATTAAACCCTACGCCTTCCAAAATTGTAGCGCTCTCAACCACATCTACTTCCCGAATTCCTTATCGTCCTTAGGAACCTCGGCCTTCGATAGTTGCGGCGCCTTAACCATCGTGGCTTTTGGAACGGGTTTAGCCACCGTTTATTCCACCACTTTCAGCAACGCCCCCATCAAAACGGTCTTCACCGCCATGACTGAAACCGTCTTCGTCAAGCTTATGAAAGCCAATTCCGTTGCCCAATTCACCACCACGACTAACTACTATCAAGGAACCTGGGCTTACGTCAATGGCGTCCCGACGCCAACCAACGCCTAAAGAAACTAACAAAATAAGGCGATCCGGCAATCACCGAATCGCCTTTTTTATTGGCGAGGAACCGCAATTTGTGGCGGCGAGATGTTTATTTGATCAGCGATTTCAGTTTGGCCAATCCATCCAAGTCGTAGGTTAATTTCTTAACTTCCGCAGGCTTTAATTTCTTGACCAAGGCCATTTGGCTTTCCAAATCCTTCTGCTTGTTGCTGGAAGGATAGTTGGGGTTATGAATGTTGGCCTTGAGGCGTTTCTCGGCCGCCATCGCTGAACTAAGAAGAGGCGAAGAGGCCGGCGCTTTGACCGGCGCCTTTGTGGCGGGGCCGGCGCCTTTGGAACTCGAGGATGTCCCAAGGGGCCCTTTCGGGCTGGTCGCAGCTTTCTTCTCGGCTTTCTTAGGTTGAAGAGCCGAAGTGCTTGAAGGCATTCTCTTCTTTGATTGAGGCTTGGCAACCGTCATGTTTTCACCGTGTTCGGCTGCCCGCCGAGATTTGCGCTCGATGAATTCACGTTTGCCATCATCGCTAGGAACGGCAACGATTAAGGTCGCGCCTTTCCCCGTTCCCGCTGGAGCCGAAGGAGCCGCCACCGCTTTTTTAGGAGCAGCGGCCTTACGATGAACAACTTCCTTTTTGAGGGTTGTGGGTTTCGCATCGGCCTTGACCGCCAAAGGATTGGGAGAGGAAGGCGCAAGCTCGCCAGCTTGTTTAACGGGTTTAGGAGTGACGACCCTGTGCTTAAAGGCAGCAGGTTTTTCCGGAGCAGTCTTAGGAGCGATTGGGGTGGGGTTGGCCGCGACTTTCGCTACAGGGGTCGCCTGTTTTTCAACATTCGGAGTAATTTTGGGGGCGACAGGAGTGCTTTCCGGATGGAGATCGATGAAGACCTTGTATCCGTAGGCATTCTTCTCGGCCTTGAAGAGAGCGCCGTGAACCAAGATCTCGCCCTTGCCTTCTTTGAGGGCGGCCGAGATTTGACCTTCATCTTTCTCGGTCACATCGAGGGGTCCATGAACGGGGTTCACGTACGGAATCGAGGGATCGCGGAAGAGAATCCCATAGTGCTGAGCACATTGTTCGAGGGCGTACTCTAAACTATGACCTTCGCCATAGAAGAGATGTTTCTCTTGAGGACGGAGCAAGGTCGTCGGTTGCTGAGCGCTAGCTTCTTTAACGACGGGATTGACCATCGCTTTGGGAGCCGGAGCAACCGGCTGCGGTTTCACGGGCTCGCTAGCGGCAACTGGCGCCGCTTTTGGAGCAGTTTTCGCTTGAAGAAGTTTCGTCTTTTCTTCATGGAGTCTCGCGTCATTGAGGATGAGTTTTAAGCCCGTCTTCTTATCTTCAGGCAGGGACTGAATTGCCTTCAATTGGGCGTCAATATCATTGAGCTTGTTTTGGGTGGGATAGGTCGGATTGCTGAGGGTCGAAGACAGCTTCTTGTCGTTTTCGATGACCTTGTTGAGACCTTCGTTAGGATCCCGGACCGGTTTCGGTGCGGGGGCAGTCTTGTGGTCATGATGAAATAAACCGCGAAGACCGTGGGGTTGTTTTTTCGCGTCCGGACGAACCGGCGCGGCGTGGTAATTCTGATGGACGTAACCCGCGGGCATCCCTTTATTGATATCGAGGGTGCTGTCGGGAAGGAGTTTATAGACGGCGACTTGGTAACCGCGTTGGCTCTCGAGCGAATTTAAATCTCTTAAATCCGAGGCGAGACCTTTATCTTGGGTGATGATGAGGACCCGATAACGGATCCTAAGATTAGACACGGTGGTATAAATCACATTATCCGCGAAATTCTGCCCATGCTCTTTTTTCGTAAATTCCAGAATCTTAGAACGTTTGACCTGGTGCAGAATCTTTAAGGCGCGTTTCGCTTCAATTCGAACCGAATCATCGGAATGATTCTTCGAATGTTTCTTCAGTTCTTCAACGCACTTATTGAGAATTTGGATATGGAGTTCATCCCGCAGATAATCTTTCGCATTCACGAGGATATCCATCCAAGCGGGGAAGCTGTCTTCCATCAGAGAACACGTGTCTACAATCACATAGTCAAATCCATTGAGGAATTTGGCTAGCGACGAGGCTTTGTTCTCGTCATTAAACATATTAATAGGTTTTAATAAACCTCCTTTGGGCACATTATACGCGAAAGCGTAAGCCCTAATGCACAAAAAGACACCGATCTTGCCGAATTTGCACATTAGGATTCTTCACCCCGAGTCATTTTCAAGGCCTTGTTCCTTCTTTGGCGGCATCAAAAGGCCGAATCGATGGCTCTTTTTCTGAAAAATAAGGGATTTACGATGAAGCGTGTAACATTAAATGTAAATCAATGTAAACGCTTACTTAACATTGAAAGCGCTTTTTTCAAAATGCAGTGTTTGTCGTATTTATTCCGTGTAAGTGCTTTCTGAAAACGCTATCACGAAATTTGACCCTTGATAGAGATTTTTTCTCCCCTATATTAATGGCTGCCTAGGGAAAACCTGGGTGACGAAATGAAGTGTCATCTGCTCGTCACACCATACGAGCACAGCCGCCAAGAAAATAAGGTTAAGGAGACCCGGTCAAGATCCCTGAAACCCAACAATCCTAACGGCCACTGTTCACTAGGAGGAATTAAAACCATGAAACAGAATCGTAAAGAATTTGAATCGAAAGAACTTGAAGCGGAACGCGAATATCAAAAGAAACTTGAGAAGCTCGCTTCCGAAGCTCCGTTATTCAAAGATGACGACCGGCTCTAATCACGAATAACGTAGCGGCTTGTGATAGTACGTCTCGTAGCATACTTTGCAAGCATTGAAGGCTTCATCTCTAAGGCGGACACGTTCCGCGTGGGGATTGGCCCCAACCGTTGGGTAGATCGGTTTCAAGATATGAACGGTCATACCTAGCGGGTACATATGATCTGGTGTCGGGTCAGGATGCTTCCGTTCTTGAAAGGTGATGAAGCAAGGAATCACCGGAACGTTGAACTTCACTGCCCAGGCAAAGGCCCCGTCTTTAAAAGGACGGGGTTTTTCGTAGTACCACCACTCCGATTGTTCGGGATAAACCGCCACGTAATGATGGCTGTCTAAAGCTCTTTGGATATTGCTTTCGAAATAGCGAAGGTCTTTGAGAAAATCGGTGGGCATCGGCATCATGCCAGCCGCGCGGATGCAATCGCCTAATTGGCCACGCATGTTGTTGAAGGAAGCCGCCACAAAATGGGTGTAATGGCCCTTCATCGCTTTTTTAAGAGCAATGCAGTCAAACATCTGGACGTGGTTTGAGATAACAATCGCCGATTTGATGCCTTTGAGGTTCTCGCGACCTTCCACCTGGAGCTCTTCCCATTTGTTGGCGACTTTCACCATGAAAGGATCGACTCCAAAAGTCATGGTAGCCCAGCGTTTCAAATGCTCTTTGGGTCCGACCGGGAAATAATGAAAGGACGAATCGACGGGCATGGCCAAAGAGAAATCAATCGGGTCGACATGGGTATCGAATTTGGCTTCCTTTTCTAAGGCAAGAATCCGTTGCCGAATTTGCTCACGCGTCACTGCTTCTTTGGCCATCGGGATTAAGCTTTCTTGGTCTCCGGGTCTTCTTCAACTCGGGCAATCACATCCCAGTTCTGAGAATTCATATGGAGCAAGGCACCGGCAACAATGCGGGTGTAATCCATGTAAAAAAGAGGGTGAACGAAGAGAACCACCATCTTTTTAAAGAAGTTCATCGGCATATTTTTCCAGTCGATGATGATGGCAAATAAGGTCATGACGAAATACGAAAGATAAACGATGAGGAAGGCGCCGATGGAAGCCGCGAAAGCGTAAGCGGCCGGCCCATAGAATCCAAAGGCAGTCAGGCCCACGGAGGCAAGGAACATCACCACCGAATAAATGGTCGCTGCACCAATGTAGTAATAAATAATCCAAAGGCAGTGGGCAAAATAACGGTTACTCACCGAGGCCATCGAATTGACTTTGGTGTTGTAGAGACGCCGAGCATCGACCACGCCGGTCATCCAGCGTTTTCTCCGTTTGTTGGTCATCGAAAGAGACGGCGCTTCTTCCATGTAGAGTTTGGCGTAACCATAGTAGAAGGTCGAATAGCCATTCGCGGCGATATCGTTCATAAATTCGACGTCCTCGGTGAGGGTGCTACGATAAGGCCAGCCGTCATTGATTTCGACGATGTCTTTGCGGAGCATGATTCCGGTTCCGACAGTGAAATTAACGTACCCGTGGCGCGATTTCCAACGATTGCCCATATCATCCATGAGCGTCCAGATGATACCATTGCAGGCTTGCTGAAGGCTGATCTTCTTGCTCATGTGGTAATTCTTGACGAGCTTCTTGCCTTGAATGATCTGAGCCCCAGAAGCCAAGGCGTTATTCATTTCTTCGATGTAATTGGATTCGAGACCGCAGTCAGCATCGATGATCAAATAGGCATCAAAGCCCTGCTGGTCGTGGCGCATAATCGCGTGCAAGCAGCTATCAAGCGCGTCGCCTTTGCAGGTTTGGGCCGCAGCTAAATGAACGTGATAGCCATAGCGGTGAACGATAGCGATTGAGGGGTCATTCTTTTCTTTGACGATAACGAAAACTTCGAAATTGGAATACGTCTGGTTCTTGAGAGCTTTCAGCAATCCTTCGATGGTGGCGCTTTCGTTGCGGGCGGGCACCAGGACGGCAATACGATTCGCCTTCGGATTGACCAAATGTTTGTCCTTCTTAAGAGCGGCAAACCAGCCAAAAAGACGGGGGCTATAAGCCACGAGGCAAAGGGCTTCAAAGAAGCACAAGATCAAGAAGGATAAGAGAATCCATTGTTCCATAAGTTATTTCTCCATAGCGTTGTCGCGCTTGAATTTGAGGAAGTCGAAGTAGAGATCGTCATGGGCGTAGACATGCCAGCGTCGATGAATGTCATCAATCTGCCAAGGTTTGACGTTGATGATATGGAACGGGAACCAAATAATCATCTTGCAATAATGGCGTACCACCGTTTTCTTGGTGAGATGCCGCATGGCATTGAAACGCCGAGGCAAATAACGTTTTTTCCCGGTGAGGCAATGGTTTAACGCCGTCTGATCGGGGAAGCCCATTAAAATTTTGTTAACCTGTTCCCGGGCTCGGAAGAAGAGGTGTTCTTCCCGTGCTTGTTTCATGTTGATGAGCATCACGCCCGAATTGACATAATTGATGCCGATGAAGAAACGGCCAAGGTAATCGCGAACTGCCCCAACGGTTTTGTCTTTGAGATCGTATTCGTAAAGTTCCTTTAGGTCGCCGGTGACTATCGTGTCGGCGTCAAGGTAGAGAATGCGGTCGGGAAGGCCGGGGATAATATCCATTAATAAACGCAAAAGCGCATAAGGGGTGTAGCCATTTTTGAGGTTGATGCAATGATGCCCCATATACTGATCAAACAGCTCGCGAACATCCAAAAGATTAACCCGGCTCTCATCGTTGAAAGGCCGGATCATTTTTTCGAGTAAAGCCGCCTGCTCCACAGTCACGGGAGTGAAACGAGGATCCATATCTACAAAACTCGCCGTCAAGATATAGACGTTGAGACTTTCCTTGGTATTACGGGCAGCCGAAAGTAAGGACAGCATAAAACCGTCATAGACTTTGGTGTTGCCGGAATAGAGCAAGTTAATCATTGGGGAATCTCCGATTATCTTTCACATAATGAATGGTCACATAGGTCGATTCTTTCTCGGCCCGAGCTTTCATGGTGTTATAGATGCGATCTCTCAAATCGAGGTGACGTTCGTTTTCGGGGAGTTCAAGGTTGGGATAAAAAGGACCGTCGACGTAAGTGACGATGCGGGGCTTTTTGCCGACTTTGCGTTTCTTGTAGCAATTGGTGAAGCAGAAAGAAGGATCGCCAAAGCGTACCGGATACTTGAACGAAACGGATTTGAAGTCACGAATGCCGGTGTAATACGGCCAAAGGTGGGCTTCGGGATAAATCATGATGACGTTGCGTTGGATGGAGCGGCGTTCCACGGCTTGTAGAAAATTGTTCATGCCGTGAATAGTGCTAGGGATAGGCATGGCCCCCAACATCTTCATAAACGTTTCGGTGCCTTTGAGGGCCATGTTATCAGAATTCACGATTTCATAGCAGTCTTTGGGGAAGTTAACCAAATTGGGAATATATGCATCACCAGCGACTTGGGTGTGATTGGCATACATGAAATAACCATGATGGCGATAAGGCTTCAGAATTTGTTTGTTAACAATCTTGTGGCGAAATTTAAACTTCATATACAAAAAGGCCACCGGAGTCATCACGATTCGGTAGACAAAGAAACGACCGATCTTAAAAAAGATATTATTGTTGATATAACGATAATCGTCAGCGATGAACTTGGGTTGGCGTTTGATGCCGCTGAACTCATCGTTCTGCTCGTCGTGGTAATAAATCGTGTTCTGGACTGCTCTTGAATTTGCCATATAAAGAGACCCTTTAAATGGGTCACGGATACTATAGTATAGAAAGCTCTCCTCTCCTATCTCTTCATCTAGTCCTCGAAACGAGATAAAATTTGAACTTTTCCGAGAGTGGTTCGACAACTCTCGTAAAAAGGGAATCGCCTGTTGTTGCCGTTGATTTTTAATCGATGAACGAATATTATAAGGGCGGAATGGAACCCCTAAAAATTACCATCGCCCACAACCTTATTGAGCTTCGTAAGAGCAAAAATCTCACCCAGGGAGAGCTGGCTGAGAAGTTTAACTACAGCGATAAGTCGGTTTCAAAATGGGAACACGGTGAAACCACCCCCGATATTGAAACCCTAAAGCAACTCTGCGATTTTTATGGCGTCACTTTGGATTACTTAACCCATCAAGGATCGTCCAAAGAGATGAAACAGTACATCAAGCCTAAAGGCCAACAGGTGAATAAAAACGTCATCACGGCCTTGTCCGTTTCGGTCGTTTGGATTTTGGCCATAACCATCTATATCGGAATTCAGTTCCTTTATGACACGTATTATTGGATGGCCTTTCTTTGGGCTTTGCCGGTGTCCTGTATCATTTTGGTCACGTTTTCCGCTCTTTGGGGAACCCGGAAGCTCACCATTGCCGCCGTGATTGCTCTCTCTTGGTCTTCTTTGCTGGCCATTTACTTAGAACTGGGTCGTGACATTCCCAATGGTGAAGGCTGGAAATTCTGGATGCTCTTTTTAATCGGCGTACCCTTGACCGTTGCCGCAATTCTTTGGGGTCATGTTATCTCGACGCCCAATTCGTCAACTTCGAAATAAGTTCTTTTTTGACGATTTCATAATGATTTTTCCCATTTTTTAGTATAAAGTGATGATTAGGAAATCGGTTTCTTAACCATAATTGGGGGATTTATGAATCACAAAATAGCACTGGGTGCCGCCATCTCATGGATTTTTGTTTTGGCCGCTTGCGGAAATCCCGAAGTCTTAAGTCTATCCAGCCAAGAATCAGTTCCCTCTTCTACCTCCAGTGGGACTTCTTTGCCTACCACTTCTACCACTACGGCCCCTGATTCTTCCAAAGATTCCTCCGGGAATACTTCGGAAAACACATCGGCCTCGAGCCAAGAGACTTCTTCGACAGTCGGAACTTCCTCCTCCAATGGATCGGCCTCGAGCAGCTCTTCCACCTCGTCACTTCCTGAAACCTTAACCGCCCCAGGAGGGCTGATCGTTACGGGCGTCACCAACGGTTACCAAATTAATTTCGAAGAAGTGAAGGGCGCCACTTCTTATCTGATTTATGCTTATAAAACTGAGTCCCTTTTAGGTCATTTCCCCGCCAGCATCACTAACGGCGGTGTGATTTCGCATTTTTCAGAGAATGGCGATTATCTTATCAAGATTCAGGCCAAGAATAACCTCGCTCAATCTCCCTTATCTGAAGGCAAAACAATCAATGAAGCTCACGCGACTGGAGTCGTCGCACCTCAAGTGGATATCCCTAGTGGCAACAACCTACCCGCTCCGACGAATATCAACGTCACTTCAATCGGCTATGGTTGGCAGCTCCAATTCGCGAGTGGTGAGGTTCTCGCGCCAGGGGTCGTTTCAGGTCACCAAGCTGGCTACCGCTTATTTGCCTGCTTAGCTAATGGCAGCATCGTGAGCGGTTATCCCCGGGCCATCGATAATGGCTATAGTTTCCCGAACTTCAAGGAAAGCGGCGATTATTATATGTATATCCAAGCCATGGGCGGAGAGAACGGCTATCTCGATTCGCCCTTAAGCGTGGCCGCCAAAATCACGGAGACGAATCCGAATCAGCTTCCTCTTCCCGAAGAAGCCATCACCACCGAAGGCAAGCCTTATGAGCTCGTCGCTCCTTCGGGCTTTCAAATGGGCGTGGCCAAGGAAGACACCAATCAAGACAAGATCGATGAGGTCTATTACAACGTGACTTTCACCACGACGATCTACACCCTAAAAATCTCGGCGGTCGATACCAAAGGCGCTCTCTTAGAGGGCTTCCCGCGCGTCATCGAAAATGGTCAACGAATTCCTGAAGTAACCTATAACGGAACCTTCTACTTCTATTTACAGGCCCAAGGCGGGGCCTATCATGGCAAAACCTATACCGCTTCCCGCTTTAGTTACGCCTTGCAAGTTGACCGCATCAATGGTGAAAACACAGTCACGTCTGCCTCTAAATTTGATCCTAAGGGCATCGCCCTCACCCTGCCCTCCACCGCCTTGCCTCTAGATATTCAGGGCTACCAAGACGGCGCTCGCAATATTATTTATTATGTGCGGACCAAACCGAATGTCGATCCCTTTATCGGGGACAAAATCCGTTCAGGCGCCGCCAGCATTCAAATCGGAATCACCGGTGATTTAGGCAGCGAATGGCACGTGCTTCATAGCTCTTTCTTCGACCACGATTGCTGGTATATCAATATCCACACGGGCCAAGTGCTAACCGCGGCAGACCAATACGACTTTAAAGCCATCGTCACGGTGGGGACCACCGTTTACGCCGGCGAGTTAACGACTTATATCAAGTAATTAACGCGGAAAAAGCACGTGCAGTAAGGTTGAATAGAGATCCTCGGGATTTATCGGTTTGACCAAGTGGCCATTCATGCCTGCGGCGGCGCTTTTGGCGACGTCGGACGAGAAAGCATCCGCGGTTAACGCGATGATGGGTACGGACCCACTATCGGGCCGGCGGGCGTTCCGAATCGCTTCAGTCGCCTCATAACCATCCATGATAGGCATGCGAATATCCATTAAGATGACATCAAAATAACCCACCGGGGAATGCACGAATTCGTCATAGCCACGCCGGCCGTTGATTGCCATATCCACAATCATGCCTTTGGCTTCAAGGAGACGTTTTTCGATCTCTTGATTGAGCGGGTGATCTTCGCACACGAGAACATGCTTGCCCTGCAAGGGCGAGAAATCGGAATCCCCCAAGACTTTGTCAGAGTCTTTCTTGGGCAAGGCAGTGGCGTGAACCGCTGGGAAAGAGAGGCGAACGTGAAAGGTCGAACCTTGGCCTTCTTTGGCCGTAACATCGATGCTGCCGCCCATAAGATCAACCAAGTGCTTCACAATGGAGAGGCCGAGGCCGCTACCACGATTATTGGCATTGTCATCGCGCCCTTCTTGCGAAAAAGGCTCGAAGAGGTGTTTGAGGAAAAGGGGGCTCATCCCGATACCAGTATCGCTGATGATGTGATCGACGACTTCCTGCTGAGTCGTTTCGTCATAATGGGTTTGGACGTGGTAGGTAATCGTGCCACCTTCAGGGGTATATTTGACAGCGTTCGAAAGCAAATTGAAGAAGATCTGATTGGTCCTTAGTTTATCCGCTAAGGGCAGATAATCGTACGAATTCGTTTCTTCTTTGAGCACGAAATGTTGCCCCTTTTCATTGATTAGAGGAACAATGACGGCATTGAGGTAATCGTTGTATTCGTTGATCGCGTAGGGTTCAGGATGAAGAACGATTTTATTGCTTTCGGCCTGGGTCATATCCAAGACGTCGTTAATCAGACCGAGCAAGAATTGAGACGAGGTATCGATTTTGCTGAGGCAATCCGCGGTCACCGGCGGATTGGCTTCTTTTTCCGCCAAATATGTCATTCCGATGATCCCGTTTAGCGGGGTACGGATATCGTGAGACATCCGTGAAAGGAAGTCGCTTTTAGCGGCGTTAGCGGCCATGGCTTCCATACGCAAAACCTTTTCTTTGGCAAGCTGAGCCTCGCGATCTTGCCGCATCTGAACTTCGACACCGGCATCGCGATAAGTGGCGTAGAAAATCCGGCCTTCGCTCGTTTGTTCACGGAAGACGAGGTCCTCGCTGAGCCAATGGTACAGACCATCGCCTCCTAAAGCCCGATACTCGGCAATGCTAAAATGCGTCGCATCGAAATTCTCATGGAAAACGGAGCGGACGCGGGCAACATCATCGGGGTGAACTCCGACGCAAGCATCATGGACATAGCCAAAAAGCAAGGGATTGGAGGCCTGCTGAATGGTTTGAAGATCATTTCCTTGCTCCGGGAAATTCAAGATCTGATACAACCGGCGGTTGGCGTAACGGAGAGAAACGTAATCAGCATCGGACATGCAAAGAAAGCCAATGCCAGCGCTAATCGAGTCCATGATATCCTGGACCCTCTCGACGCCCGCTTTGACGGCCTCAGCTTCTTTTTTCTGAGCCAAAAACAAAGCCGAGACATCGGAATCAAAAATCAAAACGGAATCTTTGGCATCCCCTAGCGAATAATGTTGAAGCTTTCGGAAAATAGGCGTTCCATCTCTTCGGTGACCAGGCACAACCACTTCATAGCGGCCATGCAAAGCTAATTCTTTTTTGATTTGCGCCGGCTCGGTTGCAGCAAAATAGGTCGGGGCAAAAGCCGAATCGACCCAGGTTGCCATACTGTTTTGACGCAATTTCACAAAATCGACTGGCACGAGTTCCTTAGGAAAGACTTGCCGGAAATAATCCGGGCAATCCGGCGAAAGATAAATAGCTTCAATCTTCTTTTGATCCGGTTTTAAGAGGGCGATGAAGTCATATTCTTGGCGAGTCATGATCGCAAATAGCGAACCCGTGATTCTTTCTTGAGTGATATCGCTGGAGCAAATCACGCCTTCGACATCGGAAGACACCGGGTTCTGCAGCATCTTGATGATCGTGCGAATAAAGTGTTCTTCGCCTTGGCTGTCTCGGCGAGAGTATTCGAGGATAATGCTATCTTTTCCTGACTTAAATGCGGCTAAAAGGACCAAACGGTTGAAGTCTTGTTCCAAGTTTTGTTTATCGCTGGGGGTCAAAACCTCTTGGCTGATTCTCACCAGCAATTCGTCATAGCTGTTAATCCCACGCGGATCGATGCTTAGGAAAGAATGCGAACGAATTTCTAAGCAAAGATTCTGACTGAGGTTGACTTGGGCAACGCCGATGGCGTCCGGATAGGCTTGAAAAAGGCCAGAAAGCGCTTGTTCGAATTTTCGTCGTTCCTCTTCTTGTTTGCGGATATTGGCCGTAATGTCCACGACGACGACATAGAACCAACGTTTCCCCCCGCTCATCGACGACCAAGTGACCTTCATTGTGAACCCAAGCCAAACTGCCATCTTTCTTTTCGATGCGATATTCGCAGTTGTCGAAAGAAGCGTTGGCGATTTGATTGGAAATTCCATCCAGTGTGCTCTCACGGTCCGGGGCATAAATCATTTGGGAGAAAGAGTTGTTAAATTACTTTTTGAATTCGGCGAGGGTATAGCCGAGGAACGACAGCATGTTATCGCTGATAAAAGAGAAGTAATCGGCTTTAGGATCCGCAGCATAAGAAAAGATGCCGCCTGGCGCGCTCTGAAGCAAAACTTCCATGGCTTTTACGTATTCGGGCGAATAGTTTTTAGATTTAGGCATAGGAGCAGTTCTCGTCACTGCTTGTAAAAAGTATTATATTTCGACTTTCTCAAAGAAAGAAAAGGAAAGAAAAGCTAATCGATATCAGAATCAATCATCGCGACTTTCAAGGGCCGGTCCATGAGTTCGTAATAGCGGCGCCACAAGGCTGAAGACTGAAGAGGGATGTCCGTCCCATAAAGAGGCATGGATTCCACGATTTGCTCGGGAGTCAAAGAGCAATCGTAGACAATGCCTTCTTTGCGGATGGCGAAGCCCGCCATCAAGTCGATCTCCACACCGTCTTTTTGGAATTCCACGAAGGTTTGCGTAGGATATTTGGGGTTAGGATGAGGGGCCTCAATCGAAGAGATCATCTTCAAAATAGTCACGGCTTTTGAGGCGTCCTTTAAACTAACGAGCAGATCCAAATCATGAAAGGTCGTTGTTTTCTTTTTGAGATAAAGCAAAGCCGACCCCCCAAGAGCCCAGAGGATATGAGCTTCATTAAAACGAGCCGCGATTTGAGAAAGAACAATCAATTTACGACTATTTTCGCCCTGAAGAGTCAAGTCTATAGAAGACATACGGAGGTTCTAAACTGACCTCTAAACGAAGTCAAGAGAACACCGGTGATTCCTTGGGAATAAAAAGCGAACCTTCGCTTATTTGATTTCCTTGCCGAGGAAATAGAAACGGTTACGTCCACTTTTTTGGCAAGGTAAAGCTCTTTGTCCGCTTCGGGGAGGTAATCATCGAGGTTCGTTTCCGGTACCATCGAACATAAGGAAGCCCCAGCGCTAATGGAGAGGTAAGGGAATGGCGAGTCCGGGGCGGACCGCATTTTGGCGGAGTAAACCGCTTCGACGACCCCCATTCCGATCCGTTTGACCTCTTCATTCGTGGCGCTAGGGATCACGATTAAAATTCGTCCCCGCCAAACCGGTAGAAATAATCCTTGGAAAACAGTTGGGCGGAGGTAATCGAATTGACGACCTTTTTCAAGCATTCGTCACCTTCCATGTGGGAGAGGCGATCGTTATAGTTTTTGAAACAATCGATATCCATCATAATGAAAGCAACTTGGCTCTTTTTGCTCAGCAATAAAGGCATATTCGCCGCCAAATAGGTATGGAGCGAGTGCCGATTATTGACTCCAGTTAAAGGATCATGAGTCGAAAGAAAGGCTAATTCGTCGTTGGCTTTATTCAGCCGAATCGTTTTAATCTGGCTCAAATAATTGAACGAAGCCAAATAAACCATCGCCGAAAGGAAAATCGCGCCGATAAAACCATATTGAAACAAGGTTATGACCCCAATCCGCCAAGACCCGAAATGACGAGAACCACGACCAACCCGCCCACCATCGGGACAAGTGAATCCAAAAGATAAGGGGAGGCGACGAGGGCAAATATGAGCAGATAGAGAAAGCTGGGACAAAAAGTATTTTTTCCATTCGGATTGAGACTGGCGGCGTAGAAATAAAGACCCATAACCGCCATTAGGTAAAGCCAATAGGCATCAAGGGTGATTCTCGAACCAAGCGGGTTTTCTTTCTTCAAGAAAAAAGCTACCGTCGTGAGCGCAGAATAAAGAAAAGAGGACGGAAAGAGTAAAAACATCGCAATGACGCTAAAAAACCGGTCATCTGGTTCCATTTTCAAGCCATAAAACATGGCCATGTAGGCTAAGCTCAAAAGCATCAAAAACCAGCCTAAAAAAGCAGCGTGGTTGGCTTTGGTAATCGTCAAAGAAGAAATGACTTTGTCGTTTTCTTCCGGGGTGATTTTGTGAGAATGGACAAGCCGAGGCATTAAAAGGGGCTTATGGAAAAACCGATAAAAGAATCTCCCAGAACTTTTGCTTTTCATCGTAATTTTCATTTAACGTGGAGGCAAGAAAATCAAAAGAGTGGGTTTAAAACAAAACCCTGTTGTGGCTGGGCCATCCAATCATGAAGGCTAAAAGAAAAACAACACTAGACGTAAGAAAACCATTGATTGATTCCATATGTCGCCCATACTAGTCGTTTTTGACCCCCTCCCCGAAATGCCAACAACAGGCCAAAAATGGGGTTTTAAAACTTAACTATCAGATTTTTATTAATGTTTATCGGCGCTTCTTAACGTCAGTGCAACTACTGTTTCAACATGTGTGGGTACTTATTTGTGCAAAAGACGAAAAGGCAATGACACTTAGGAATGTATAGGTCTAAAAAGCCCAAAAACAATGTTTTTCGAGCTAAAACAATCGAAAAAAGCAAAATTTATCTACACTTATAAAGGAACAGATACATTTCCTTCTTCAAGCCTAGATGTAACTACCGCGATTCGGCAAAAACCTTTCGCCAGGCTTGGTGGAAGCGAGCGATTGCGGCTCTTACCAGCAGCACCTTTGAAATCGTGAATAAAAAATCAGTTCAGGAAGTCTTTGTTTTCGACCAAATGAAAGTTTTCCCCAAGTTTTTCTTTTAAACCGTCTGCAAACCCATTTTTAGAAAACAAATAGAACTCTTTGTCCGTTTGCTTGGCGAATAGGCGGATTGAGACGTCTTCCTGCATATCGAGACAATCTTGGTACGTGCGTTTCCGATTCGTGAACTTGCACTCGACGACCAGCAAATGACTCTGGTAGCGGGAAAGCCCGTCGATTTCGATGGACCGGCCAAGCTCGCTCTTTTCAATTCGAAGGTTCTGAATCGGATAATACGGCGCCCCCAAATGCCCGGAGAGACTCTCTTCTTGGAGATAATCCAGGCACACATCCTCGTAATGATGCTCTAGGAAATTTTTGATTCCATTCGTTTGTTCTTGGTAAACAGCCTTGCCAAAGCCAATCGCGATCCGGCTTTCTTCGTCCATGATAAAACGATACCAAAAGTCCAAAAAGCGGTCCCGGATGGCGTAATAGGTTTTTCTCGTGGAATTGAACATGACCTTCTTTTCAACAATCGCATCTTTCAATAACCGGTCGAGATATTTCCCGATTTTGGGGGCGGCCTCCTCAAGATATTCGGCAATGGCATCGATGGTGATATAGCCTTTCGAAATCGCCGAAAGAATCGAATTGTAGAAGGCGCTTTCGCGAACGGAAGAGGTCAAAACGTCATTGGGGGCATCGAGAAGCGGCCCCTCCTTTGAGTAAACGAGCTCTTGGAGATTGTCTTCGAAAGAAGCTTTCTTGTCGATGAACGAAAGATAATAGGGATGAGAGCCGAAAAGCGAAAGATAACTCGCTTTCCCCTCGAGGCTGATTCCCTTAAGAAATGCCACCGCATCCTTGAAAGCGAGGGGGGCGATCTTCATGGCGAAGGTTTTCCGTTTGTAGAGAGGGGAGGTTCGATTCTTCATCTCTTTCTCCATAAACGAAATGTTGCTGCCGGAAAGGAGAATCATCAGCTGGCTTTCTTTAGCGTGATTATCGATGAAGTCCTGCAAATAGGAGGAAAAGCCGCTCCCACGCGCTGCGAGATAAGGGTATTCGTCGATCACGAGGATGCCGCGTTTTCCTTTATAAAAGGACAAAATCGCAGCAAAAATCGTTTCCCAGTCGGGATAAACATAATCCAAGGGCAAAGACATTTTTTCGTTGATGGCCCTAGAAAAAGCGCGACGGTTGTCCTTGACTGCCACTTCTTTCGCTTGGAAATAAATGGCATCTTTGTCCTTGATAAATTCGTTGATCAAAGTGGTTTTCCCAATCCGCCTCGTCCCGTAGATGACGCCAAATTCAAAATTCCCGCCTTGGTACTTTTTGTTTAGTAGCGCCAGCTCCTCTTCTCTTCCGATAAACATGAATTGCCTCCAAAATATTAACTCATAGGTATTATACTCTAAAGTATATAAAAAATATTCTTCAATTCGAAAAGAGAAAAAACGACAGCTTGAAAACAAAGAAATGTTCGTAACAAATCGGAAAGTCTACTTCAAAGTCTACTCAAAGTTCCCTCAAAGTCTACCGCCAATCTGAGAGAGCGAAAACCATGGGATCCAGGAAATATATCTACTGGAAAAACGAAAAAAACAGCCCATTTTCTTTACAAATGAAGTCAAAATGGCAAAAGGTAGATTCCATCGAAACATTTCATCATATTCCCCCATACACTACCCCCTCCCCCGTCTTCCTCGCAAACCGCCTGAAGGGGCGAAAACAGGTAAAAATACCCATTTTTCGTGTTCCTAATATTTATTGTAATAATTAAGGTATTATCTAGTATTTATTTATCGTCTCGCAGTGTCAGTCGAACCACAGTCTCAACGTGTGTAGAGTGGGGTCGGGGTAACTGTGCCTCATACCTAGAGGCTGGGCGGGGGATATGTTGACCATTGGTGGGGACATATGGCGGGCCCTCGCTTTTCGCGTTTTTTAGCCGGAAAACGATGTTTCCTGTTTGGCAGTTTTCCCGGGTACGTCGAGACTGTGAAGGGAACATATGTGGAGGGGAATGGATCAAGGCCCCCAAAGCGCTGCGCCGTCCTGCTTCACCTCCAAACTATCATTTAAACTATCGTTAACCTATCACTTAAGCCATCATTCAAACGCCGCTTACCATGTTCAGAAGATAAGGAAACGGCGATGGGGTTCGATTGCACTTCCGTCCGCTCCCTATCGCCCTTTCTCTCTTAGAATGTTCGCAAGGCTTTGTCGCGAAGCAATGTCCGAACGGACTCTTCGTCTCGCCCTTCATAATAGGCGACGAGGTCTTTCTTGAATTCCGGGACATCTTTGTCCTTAACCGCCATGATCCCAAGCCCGTGGGCGATCAGGTAATGATTGGCCAAGATGACAGAGGCCCGCTTGTTCCCGTCGTCGAAGATCTGCGTCTTCGTGCAGTAAAGGCAAAGGTCGATGGCGATGCTGACACCGTCTTTCTTCGAATCAAGAATCGAGCGGATTTTTTCTTTGACGTCAAATTCCATCGGCATCGGCGGAACGTAGGTCGACCCCCCGATGGTCACAGGGACCGAGCGTATCTGCCCTCCATCGTAAATGAAATCCTCATTCACGAGTTTGGCGATATAGGAAAGCAAGTTGTAATCGCTAGGCGCGGAGAGAACGCCTTCATCCAAGATAAACTCCCAGGCGTGCTTCAGGTTAATCACTTTCTGGATGTCCCGGACCGTCATCCCGCTGACCTTCCCGCCCTCGATGATGTCCTCGGTCAAAGCGAACGTCGTGGCGACGCCCTCCAAGATCGCCTGGTCATAAATCAGGGATTTGACGTTCGCACGGGCGAAATCGATGTTGAGTTTCACCCGCGGAGAAAGCTCTGTCTCGCTGTAGCCAAGCTGTGCGAGTTTCTTATCAATCAAGCGGAGTTGCTTGTTGATCGATCTCCGCTCAGCATTATTACGAACAAGCATTTGGTAAAGCTCATCGGTATAAGGGCCGACATAGGTAGAAGTGTTGCGATCAAGCTCGCGTTTCCGGACATAAAGATAGCGTTTCCCCTCGATTTCCTTGATTTCCGGGGATCCGTTATAGGGAAGGAGACGGAGTCGGGCTTCGTTCGATGCCTTTTCGTTAAGTAGTCCTCTGATCTCCTCGGGTTTATCCATTAGGGTGCGTCTCCTTTTAACTATTTTATATTTTGTACCCTAATTATAAGATTTTGCTTCAAAGAAAACAACAAGAATTTAGGGTTCATTTTAATAAAGATAAAAGTTTTTTGTTCCCTATGTGAAACATTTTTTAAAAATTTGTTTCACAACAAAACATTCTGATACTATCTAATGAAATCCGTAAGAAGACGGCAAAGTCTATTTTCGGCCTATTGGCGTTCCTTTCATGCGAATTCTGTCAGCCACAGCCTCAACCTGTCTAAAGAGCGAACGCCAACGCAGCAGAAGGCAGAATCGTCAAAAATCCTCACTCCATCGAACCATTATCGGAATTTTAGGCTTGCCATAGTCTCGACATGGAAAGACTGAGGGAACATATCCACAGGTTGAATGGATTCAATACGATAGCTCTTTTGAATATAAGCCACATCCCTTGCTAACGTGCTGGGATCGCAAGAGATATAGACTAAACGGCTAGGTTTTAGGCGACAAAGAGCATCGAGGAAGCGTTCATCGCTGCCTTTGCGCGGAGGGTCCATGAAAAGGACGTCGATCTTTTTTCCTTCTTGAGCCAAACGGTTAATGAAGGAAGAGGCATCATCCGCGTATTCGTGGAAGTTGGTGATGGCATTGCGTTTCGCGTTATTAATGGCATCTCTTACCGCGGCAGGAATAATTTCCACGGAGACCACATCCTTCACCGACTTGGCGGCGATAAGCCCAATCGTTCCAATACCCGAATAGGCATCAAAGACGACGTCCGTGGAGGTTAGTTTGGCCGCTTCCATGGCTTTGCTATAGAGAATCTCCGTCATCTTGGGGTTGGTCTGATAGAAACTCTTGGAGGAAATTTGAAACGAAACGCCGCATAAGGAGTCTTCGATGAAGCCACGGCCATAAAGCACGTGTTCCCGTTCCCCTAGAATGACATTGGTAGAACGATCATTGATGTTTTGAACCACCGTCGTAATCTCGGGGCATTCTTTGACGAGCTCATGGACGAAATTGTTCCGCGAAGGGAAAGAATCCACGCTGGTGACGAGAACGACCATGATCTGGGGCTGATAATAAGAGGTTCGGATGAGAACATGCCGAAGAACCCCGCGACGTTCATCCTCAAAATACGGGGAGATGCGGAAGCTCTTAAGCAGGCTTTTCAGCACTGAAAGAATATGCACGCCCCGCTTATCTTGGATGAAACACTCGGTGACGGGAACGATGATATGACTATTTTCTTTGTAGAAGCCGCAATAAGGATTTCCCCGGTCATCTAAGCCAAAGGGCATCTGAATCTTGTTGCGGTAGTAATAAGGATCATCCGTGCCGATGGTCGGAAGCACACTGACCTCCATATGGCCAACTTTGCGGAACTGTTCTTGAACCTTCTTCTGTTTATAAAGAAGCTGAGCGGAATAGGCATATTGCTGAAAACAGCAACCTCCACAGGCGCTGCAGATTTTGCAGCGGGGCTCAATCCGATCGCCCGAGGATTTGTTTAAATGAGCGACTTCGCCAAAGAGTTGGCCGTTCCGCCGATAAGCAATCCGAACATCGCCTTCATCGCCCGGGAACATGCCATCGACGAAAACAACGTCATTGCCATCGTGGCACACGCCCTTGCCTTCGTAGGTTAAATCCGTGCAGGCCGCGTGAAAGGTTTTTTTCGGAAATCCGTAGTTCATTAAGCCGCTGCTTTTTCTTTAGGGGCAGCCATGAGAGCCTGAATGTAGGCACACTCCGCTTTCTCATCAAGCCGCGGGAAGAGTTGATCACCTTTAACGATTTGTAATCCCGCTAACGAGGCGAAATGGGTGGCGGATTCGTAGTTGCGCAAATTCGCGGGAATCCCCAATTGATCAAAGATCTTTTCGCTCTTGGTGACCAAGATCGGCGAAAGCAGTTCGCCCGCTAAGTAAATCACGCTGGCAAGGTGGGCCATACAGCTTTCAAGGTCTTTGGCTTTGCTGGGGTCCTTGGCTAAAGCCCAGGGCGCGCTTTGTTCGATGTACTTATTGGCGGCGCTCACGAGTTCCATGACCGCGGCGTAAGCTTCAGTGACTTGAAGGTCATCGCTAAGAACTTCATAGGCTTTGATGGCTTTTTCGGCAGCATCGCGAAGTCCTTGATCGAGCGGATTAAGCTCACCCGTGTAGGCAGGAATGACACCGTTATAGTATTTGGCAATCATCGAGACGGTGCGATTAAGAAGGTTGCCAAGGTTATTGGCGAGATCCGTATTGATCCGACTGACAAAGTCTTCGGGGGTGAAACGGCCATCTTGTCCGAAGATGATTTCGGTCGCCAAATAGTAACGAACCGCGTCGACGCCATAACGTTCGACAAGGGGTTCGGCGTAAACGGTGTTGCCTTTGCTCTTGCTCATCTTGCCGTCTTTCATCATCATGAGGCCATGCACGAAAACGCGGTTAGGTTTGCGTAAGCCTAACGCCTGAAGGAACATCGGCCAATAGATGGTGTGGAAACGGGTGATATCCGCGCCGATGACGTGGACGATCTCGCAGTTAGGATCCTGCCAGTATTTTTCAAAGAGGCTGTCATCGGATTGGAGGTAGCCTAACGCGGTGATGTAGTTGGTTAACGCATCCAGCCAAACGTAAACAACGTGGCCAGAAGCTTCCTTCACGGGGATGCCCCAATCGAAAGTGGTCCGGCTCACGCAAAGATCGTTTAAGCCCGGTTTGATGAAGTTGTTGATCATCTCGCTCTTGCGGCCTTCCGGAGTAATGAACTTCGGGTTCGCTTCGTAATACTGGAGCAAGTCCCCCACATAATGGTCGCAATGGAAAAAGTAGGCCGGCTCTTCCTTCTCGACGACGGGACGACCGCATTCGGGGCAAAGGTGATTCGGACCAACCTGAGTCTCAGTCCAGTACGATTCTTCGTGGACGCAATACCAGCCCTTATAGGAACTGAGATAGACATCTTTCTGTTCGACAAAACGGCTGAAGATCTTTTGGACAGTCTGCCAGTGACGAGGCTGAGTGGTCCGAATGAAATCATCGTTGGAAATCTGCATGAGTTTCCAAAGATTGAGGAATTTGACGGCGACCCCGTCGACAAAAGCTTGGGGAGTCACTCCCGCAGCGAGGGCATTGTCTTCGATCTTCTCGCCATGCTCATCAAGGCCGGTTAAAAAATAGGTATCGAACCCCCGCATCCGTTTGCCGCGGGCGATGATATCGCACATCGTCGTGCAATAAGCGTGTCCAAGGTGCGGCGATGCGCTGGGATAATAAATCGGGGTAGTAATGTAGAACTTCTTTTGAGCAGTCATGGCTAATGATGCCTCCTGTTACTCGAAAAAATAAAGCCGCGCTTTATGCGCGGCTTATTTTAGCATTGAACGCTAAGGAATTCCTTAAGCTTTCTTTTCTTGGGCTTTGGCGAGCTTCTTGTTGAAGCGGTCGATACGGCCGTCGTTAGCAACGTTGCGCTGTTTGCCCGTATAGAACGGGTGGCAATTCGAGCAGGTATCAACCTTGATTTCGTCAAGGGTGGAACCAGTTTCGAACGTGGCGCCGCAGCTCACGCAGGTCACGGTGCATTTGTGATACGCCGGGTGGATGTCCTTTTTCATGTCCATTACTCCTTTCGCCGTACGGTCAATGCCGCACAGAGAGTTCGGTTAATACAATACACGGAACCCTTAAGGGTTACAAGTAAAAATAACTAGCCATGGATCAAGGTGATTTCTTCACCGGGCTTCACCAGCATCGCCACGGGGGAGGTGACTTTCATGCACTGGTGATAGTCCCAGAGCATGCCGGGTTTTTGATGGATCGGCAGGAAATGTTTAGGCGCGATGATTCCCGAGCAACGGGTTGCTTCTTCGGGCCCCATGTTGAAGACGCTATCGACCGGCAGCATCGCATAGTCGATTGCCATCTTCCCTAAGGTCGGCATGTAGTCGGTGTAACTGGTGTCCCCAGCAAAGTAGAGGCGGACCCCATCAACATCGATGAGGTAGCCAACGCACTGGGAACGATCATGATGCTCGTTATAGGCGGGAACCGCTTGAATGTGGCAACCACAATAATCGAAATTCCGATACACGCCCCCGTTAAGTGCATCCGCTGAACGGATGATGATGGTGCGAGGGGTAGTCGGAACCTTGCTGACATCGTTGTGGTCGTAATGCTCATGGGTAATGACAATCAAATCAGCCGGAGGCTTATAACCTTCGCCTGCAAAGGGGTCGATGTAGATAACCTTGCCCGCCGCCGTCGTTAGGCGGAAGGACGAATGACCTTGATACAAGAGCTTTGCCATACCTCGACCTCCTTAATTGGACTTAATCCCAGATCCTTGATAAAAAACGTTCCAATCTTTGTCCCAATATTCGCTGGGGAGATAAAGAACCTCTTTGCTGATGGCCTGGTTGGCCAGAATCAAATTGAGACCCAAATGAAAATAAGGCATCGTGTTACTGCGGCAATAGATGATGGAAAGATACACGAGCTTTCCCCCAGTAAGCGAGGGTGGAAGTTCTAAGTAAGCGGCATCCGCGAAATTATCGCTGATGGCGTAACTGAGCTTTTTGAGGTCGCGCTCTTTGGGCTGGCTGAGGGGCAAGGCTAGAAGTTGATCGGCGATGGGCTTATAGAGATTGGGATCGGCCTCAAATTCTTTGGAAGGCGAAAAAAGAAGCCAGGTTGGATAGCGAATTTCGCTTTCGTCTTGATCTTGGCGAAAAGCTTTGAAGACATAGGCGTAAAGAACTTCGGATCCTTGAATGAGGTGAGATCGTTTGTAATACGATGCCGTAAAGCAACCCAAGAGGATGCCATTCTTATCTTCTTTGTCCCCGATATGCTTCAAGGCGGCTTTGTCTAAAGTCGGGGCCAATTTCCGCCAACTCTCGTTGACGCGACCAATCGTTGCTTTGAAGTCCATAGTTCTTATTTTAGACTTGCAATATCTCTAAGTGAATAAAAGGCCTATTCGTGATAATATGCAACCACACTTAGAAAAGGAGGCAGAACAATGATTTCTAAATCATTGGCCCTGCAGGTTCTTAACGCAGCTCTCGCCACGGGCGGAGATTACGCTGAAATCTATGCGGAGCAAAACGACAGCGACATTGTCATGCTTGAAAACGGCAAAGTCGAGTCGTGCGGCGGCCCTGAAAGTTTTGGGGCTGGCATTCGAATTCTTAAAGGTCTTCATAGCGTTTATGGTTATACCAGCGATTTACGGGCTAAAAGTTTATTGGCGTTAGCCAGCAAATTGGCCGGAGCCTATCAAGGGGAACGGGTTATCACCGTTGCCTCGATTTCCAAGCAACGGGTCAAAGAACTCAACAAAGTAACCACTCATTACAAGGACATCCCCGTCGCGGAGAAAATCGCGTATCTCAAAGAATGGTACGCCATTACCGCCGGAGTGGATCCGCGGATCGTTCGCGTCCAAAACGGGCTCATCAGTAACCTCAAACAAATTGAAATTTATGCGGCCGATGGTCCTGAAGCCAAGCTCTATGAGAACTCGGAAGAGCGGGGACGTGTCGTCGATGTGGCCATCGCTGCCTCTGCCGAAGGGCAAATCGAAACCTCGTTTGCGGGCCCAGGACGTTTCACGGATTTCAATTGGTTTACTCATGTCCTTGACTATAAAGCCAAAGCCAAAGAAGTTGGCGAGAAAGCCATCATGATGCTGACCGCTAAGGAATGCCCCTCGGGACGTTTTCCGGTTGTCATCGCCAATGGTTGGGGCGGCGTGATTTTCCACGAAGCCTGCGGTCACTCGCTTGAAGCCACCGCTACTGCCAAACATCTCAGCGTCTTCTCCGATTCGATTGGCAAACCGATCGCCAACCCGATCGTCTCAGCGTTCGATGATGGCACTTTGCCCAATGAATGGGGCTCGAATAACATCGATTCGGAAGGTCATGTCACTCAGAAGAATCAGCTGATCAAAGACGGCGTTTGCGTTGGCTTCTTAGTCGATAAGTTCAATGGTCGCCGTCTCCACATGGATGCGAATGGCTGCTCACGCCGCGAGTCTTATCGCTATGAACCGACTTCCCGTATGAGCAATACCTATATCGCCCCGGGTAAAGACAAAGCTGAAGATATTATTAAGGATACAAAACTGGGCATCTATGTTGCCAACTTTGGCGGCGGTTCGGTCGAACCCACCACCGGCGAATTCAACTTCAGTGCCTCCGAAGCCTATATCATCCGCGATGGCAAAATCTGCGAACCCGTTAAGGGCTGCACCTTGATTGGTTCAGGCAAAGAAGTCCTCATGAATATTGACCGGGTCGCCGATAATGTCGACCTGGGTCAAGGAATGTGCGGGTCTATTTCGGGGAGTATCCCCGTTAATGTCGGACAACCGACGATTCGCATTAAAGAGATCACCGTTGGTGGTCGCGGAGGAAAACTCGAATGAACTTCAAAGCATTCTTTGCTCTAGCCGAATCCAAGGGAATCGCCCAAAGCCAGATCCAAATCAGCCGGTCGGATTCTCTTTCGATCAAACTCTTCCATAAAGAAATCGACAACTACAAAGTCGCTGATTCTCAAAGCGTCACTGCTTGCGGCATCTATAACGGCCGCTTCGGCTTTGGCACCACTCAAAAGCTCAATGCAGATACCTTCGCTTTCTTAGTGGATCAGATCATCCTGACGGCCTCCACTTCTGAAAAAGAGCAAGGGGCTGAGATCTTTAAAGGCTCCGAGAAGTATCACAAGAAGAACGTCTTCAATCCCGAACTTGGGCAAATCTCCGTCGAGGAGAAGATCGCCCTGCTCCATCAGGTCGAAGACGCGATCTTTGCTTACGACCCCCGCATCAATGAAGTCGAGGAAGTCGATTATTCCGAGAAGGAAATTGCCTCCGAGTTCTATAACTCCTTTGGCTTAAAGCTAAAGCAAAAGAGCAACTACTTCTATTTCGCCGCCGGTGCAGTCGCTAAACAAGGCGAGGAAGTCAAAACCGATTTCGAAATCTTCTTGGATAGCGATCTTCACAAGTTTGACCCCAAAGCTTTCGCCGATAAAATCGCGAAGAAAGCCTTGGCCAAGTTTGGTGGGACCCAATGCCTCTCGGGCCAATACCCGGCTGTTCTACATAGCGACATCGTTGCTTCCCTCGTCGAGTATTATCTCCAATCCGCCAGCAGCGATGAAGTTCAGCGGAAGTCTTCCTTCCTCATCGGTAAACTCGGGCAGAAGATTGCCTCCAGCAAACTGACGATCGAAGAAAAACCGCTCACGAAGAACGTCTTCTTCAGCTATTTTGACGATGAAGGCGTCGCTACCTACAACAAAGCCATCATCAAGAAGGGCGTTCTCCAGACTTACTTCTACAACCGGGAAACCGCGAAGAAAGATGGCGTGCAATCCACCGGCAACGGCGCCTGGGAAGGCGCTAAGATCGGCGTAGGATTCTCCAACATCTTCGTTAAGCCCGGCAAAGCGAGTTTCTACGAACTCATCGCCCCGATTAAAGAAGGCGTTTATATCACCGAAATCGCCGGTTTAGGCACGGGCATGAACGAGCAAAGCGGCGACTTCTCTTGCCAAGCCCAAGGCTTCATGATCCGGGATGGCAAAATCGCAGAGCCGCTCAATCTCATCACCTTAAGCGGCAACCTGCTCAAGATGTTCGCGGATCTCAAGGGTTTCGATAACCAAGTCGAACTCAAGGATTCCGCTCTCACGTGCGCGGACGCCTATATCAAGGCGATGGCCATCGGCGGCAAGTAAACCGAAAACGAAAAAGACCCCGAGAAGCGGCATAACGCCACCCCGGGGTCTTTCTTTTTGCTTATTTGGTCTTGAGATAGAGAATGCCGATGGTCCCATAACCGCAGTGGGAGGAGATAACCGCTCCCGCCCGAGTAACATGGATGCATTTCGGTTTCACGATTTTGCCTAAACGACTCACGATATAATCGATCGCCTCTTGGCCGATGCCCGCATGAGTCACCATGACGATATCTTGATCGACATTAGGCATATCGGCTTTGATGATCTCCAACATTTCGTCATAAAAAGCCTCGCTCCGACCCCGCGGCTTTTTGTAGACAATAAGTTTGCCATTAATTACTTTGAGAACGGGGTGGATATGGAGCAATGTCCCCATCATTAAGGCCAAGCCCGAGCAACGGCCTCCTTTATTAAGGTAATCGAGGCGCTCGACTCCGAATTGAGCGGAGACCCGGTTCGACATTTCGGCGATGCTCTTAGCGATTTCCGCGGCGGATTTGCCCTGGTCGCGAAGCTCGCAAGCTTTGATGGCTAAGATGCCTGAGGCGCTAGAAAGGTTTTGGCTATCCACGCTATAGACACGGCCTTCAGGGAACTCTGAAGCCGCAATATTGGAGGCCTGAACGGTTCCGGATAACGCAGCACCGATACCAACGAAAACAATATCGAATCCTTTCTTAATGAAAGGCTCATAAGCTTCTTTGAGACGTTCTGGTCCCACCGCTGCAGTCGCCGGTAAATCCCCCGTCTTTTCCACGGAGGCATAAATCTGATCTGGGGTAATGGTTACGCCGTCAAAATAGTCTTTCCCCTCCATGTTGACAATCAAAGGAACGAGATGAATGTCGTAGCGTTTTATGTCCTCAGGATTAAGATCGATTGTCGAGTCGGAGAAGATGGCTACTGGATTCATAGGTTACCTCGCTGGGCTAATTCTAAAGTTCTGCATCTAGTCTTGCAAACCATATAAAAAACACTGAAGTTCCGTTGTTCTCGGCTTCAGTGTTTTCAGGCGAATTAATGGGCGGAAGAATTGGGATCGTCAGGCTTTTTTGGTTCTTCAGGCTTCTCGGCTTGTTCTGAGGTCTCAGGTTTTTCCGGAGATTTAAGAATCTCAATGGAATCCAGCGTCCAATCCGGATGAAGCGTTTTAACACGGGTCATGGAAAGATTAAGAAGCTTGGTCTCAGCGGGTAACGCTTCCGGCGGAAGTTTCTTGACGAGCTTATCGACTTTGTCGACGGCGAAATTGGTCTCGTTGACATTGCCTTCAAGCACACCCGCGACCAAGATGTAGCAACGAGCCGCGACAACATCGGGAAGCGTGGCTAAGTATTTGCGATGGTCGTTATTGACGTTCTCATCGTAATAGATTTTGCCATCGTCGCGTTTAAGGGTAAGGAGAACGAGCGAAAGCTTCATCGCCATGGCTTCGTTTTTGGTCGATTGCGAGACTCGTTCATCGGTATCAAGGGTTCGCTGAACAATCTTAATCGCCTCAATATACTTGTCGCGCATAACGGCGTCATAGGCCGCCAAGACATTAAGACTCCAAGTGAAATCGGTCACATCATCGTAGACGGGATAGGGAAGCGGCGGGAGGCTATTCGCTGCCCGATCGCGGGCAATCAGCATCTGGTTATAGGCCTGACGGTTGATGGGCTTCGTGAGAATAGTCATGCGATAACCATCGGTTTCGGCATCGAGGTGGGCGGGGAAATAGTTATAGAGGTAAATCATTCCGCCGACAGTCATGAAGATGATGGAAGAAAGATACAGCCAGCCGATCTTGCTGCCGGTGGTGGCCATATTCTTATCGCGCTGGGCAAAGGCCATCACGATAACGCAGACGATGATTTCAATCAAGAACGCCAGCAACGGAAAAACGATTGAGGCCGAGGGCGAAGACTTTTTAACGTCTTTCGGTACAACTCTCGTTTCGCCAGTCAAACCATCGAATCCCGAAAAACGCGGTTTGAATTTGCCATTAGGCTGCTTCTTTAACGCGAAGCCAAGGAGGCACCACATCGAGATGGTGTATCCACCCGCGAGGTAACCGAGCAAATGGCCGGTCTCAAGGAGCAAGGCGTTGAAGAGAACGGCGACCAGGACAGAAAGAATGACCACGAGGATCGGATTCCGCATGCCCCAGTTGGTCGCATTGCTCACAACGCCGCGAATAACTAAAAGACCGATGAGAACAGCCAAAGCAAACATCAGCACGTAAACAATGAACGCGGCGAAGTCGTTTTTCTTCATAAAAAAGCCTCCTTAGCGGACAAGGGAAGCATAAATAGCTTCGATGTCCTTGGCATCTAGTGATTGGGGGTAACAGCCAATCACACGTGTTCCGTTACCGCTCGCTAGATTAACTAAGTTAGGCAAATCTCTCTTGGTGAGGCCAACCTCTTTAAAGGATGTTGGCATTCCGATCGATGCGAAGAACTTTCGCATTTGATCGATACCCATTATAGCAACTTGGAGTTCGTCCGTCCCCTTAATCTTAAAGAGGGCTTTTGCCAAATGAGCGAACTTATGGGGTTGCCGCTTATAAACATACTCCGCCCAAGCCGGATATAAAAGCGCAACGCCTGCGCCGTGGGTAATATCGCTGCGATATCCGCTTAAGGCGTGTTCCAAAGGATGGACGACAAACTGGTTTGGTTTGCCTAAGCCGGTTAAGCCATTATGAGACAAAGAGGAATCGAGCATTAAGGCAGCCCGAGCTTCGTAATCGTGAGGATCCTTTAAAGCCTGTTTACCGGCAATCATGGTATTTTTGATGAGATCAAGCGCCCATTCATCGGCGAGTTGAAGGTCATCGCTTTGAGCGAAATAACGTTCCAAGGAGTGCATCATGATGTCACTCACACCGCAAGCGGTCTGATAGGCGGGGACGCTATAGGTTAATTCCGGATCTTCAATGGCAAATAACGGACGAACGATATCCGAATTAAAACCTTGTTTAATGTGGCTGGTGTCATCGGAAATAACGCAGGAGTTAGAAAGTTCCGAACCTGCGCTCGCAATCGTCAAAATCACACCAACGGGTAGGCTCTTTTTAGGAACGGCGACATGAAGATTGAAGTCAAACGGATCTCCTTTATAGTAATAACCAACGCCGATGGATTTGGCCGTATCGATGACTGAGCCCCCGCCGATGGCGAGAATCGCATCGCATTTCTTAGCTAAGGCCAAGGCAACGCCCTGAGTGACAAGTTCTTTGCTAGGATTGGCCCGAACGCCCGAGATCTCTTCATGGTGAATGTCAGCTTCATCAAGCCAGGCCACCACTTTTCCATAGAGGCCATTCAGTTTAATTGAGGCCGAACCATAAACCAACAGCACGTTCTTAAATCCATAATCCCTTAACAAGGCGCCGATTTTGCTTTCGGCTCCATGACCAAAGATAATCTTGGTCGGCGACACGAAATTAAAGTCAATCATGCTTGTCCCCCTTCGACATAGACATGAGCACCGGAAGTAAGACTTCCAGTGATTGTTCAATGAACGCGCTCATCTCGCGAGCAAATTTCTCAGGGGTGAGTTTCACGTCCTTGAAACAATAACCAAATTCATCGGATACGATTCGAGCGTAACGGCGTGCCACGGTGCGGCATTCTTCGAGCTTAAGGCCATTGGCTTTCCGCTCCGTCGAAAGAATGGTCAAAAACTTACTCATGAGTTTGCCATAGATGAAATCATCGGGAAGATCGTGGGCAGAAGAGTTATAGGTCGAACGCAAAAAGACAAAATTCTCGCGGCAATAATTTAGGAACGCGTAAAGGGCGTCCTTAGCCGTTTTGGCTTTCTCCAAACCATCGAGGTCCTCATTAAGGAAAATAGCGGCAATGAGGTCGTAGATGTCCTGGTAGTGATAGTAGAAGGTCTGACGATGGCAATCGCATTTCTCGCAAAGGCTGGTGACGTTGATGGATTCGAGGGGGAGAGAGAGCATCATTTCCTTCAAGGCATATTTGAATTTGGCTTCAGTGGTCATTGCTCCTCCTTTCTTTATTTGTGACAAAGACAAGCGTATTCTTTGGCGATTAAGGCTCCAACCCGAGCGTTATTCGTGACGAGATGAATGTTGGCCTCCAACGACTTCCCGCCCGTCAATTCGACGATGCGTTTGAGCAAGAACGGAGTAACATCCTTGCCTTTGATTCCTTTTTGCTCAGCCTCAGCCACGGCATCATCGACGATTTTATCGATGTAATCGTGGGGCAAGGCGAACTCAGCAGGAATCGGATTCGAGATTAAAATACCACCACTCAACTTTAAGTCACGCTTTGCTTTAATTATAGCAGCGGCTTCGGCGGGATCAGTGAAGACCGCATCAACGGGGTCAGAGGAGGAAGTACTATAGAAATTCGCGAAGGTGGAGGCGCCATTTGAAAGAACGGTAACACCTTCGGTTTCGAGGTATTCAAGGGTTTTCTTGATATCCAAAATCGCTTTCGCGCCAGAGCAAACCACCGTGACGTTAGTGTCTCCTAATTCTTGAAGATCACGGGAAACGTCCCAAGTTGTTTCGGCACCGCGGTGAACGCCGCCGATACCGCCGGTCACGAAGATTTCAATGCCAGCCATTTGAGCGCAAAGCATGGTCGCGGAGACCGTGGTCGCGCCCCAAAGCTTCTTGGCCACAATGATGGGAAGATCGCGTTTTGAAACCTTGGCGATTCCTTTGCGTTTACCGAAAACTTCGATTTCTTCAGGCGTCATACCGATGGTGATTTCGCCATCAATGATCCCGATTGTCGCTGGAACAGCGCCGTTATCGCGAACGGTTTTTTCAACCAGCATCGCGGTTTGAACGTTGCGGGGATAGGGCATGCCATGAGAAATGATTGTGCTTTCAAGCGCAACGACAGCTCGCCCTTCTTTTAAGGCTTTGGCAACTTCGGGATTGATCTTCATGATTGGGTCCTCCTATGACTCAAATTTCATTGATTAATTTACTCGCTCCGCAAACAGACCACCGGGTCTTTCTTGGCGGCGATTCGTGAGGGAATGAACCCGCTAAGGAAGGCAAGAACAATAGAAAGAGCAAGTAAGATTAAGGCGTGCCAAGGATTGAGCTGAGCAATGCTCGAGAGATTGTTCTTGGGGTAGAGATGATCAAGAATCGCATTAATTGGGATGCAAGCAATTAAGGTAACACCAATGCCAATCACCCCAGCTACAAAACCCGTGATAATACATTCGGCTTCAAAGAGCCGTCCTACATCTATTTTACGAGCCCCGCAGGCGCGGAGCACGCCGATTTCTTTCGTGCGTTCAATGACGGAAACATAAGTAATGATGGCGGTCATCACCGAAGAAACGACCAGCGAAATGGAAGCGAAGACAATCAAGATGGCCGAAATGACGTTGATCAGGATTCCTAAAGAAGAGGTAAAGGTGGACATCACGTCGTCGTATTTGATTTGATCGACGTCCGCTTTGCCATCGTTATAAGCAGAAAGGTAATTCCGAAGGTTATCTTTGGTGGTAAGGGCGGCCGGAAAGATCAGGATGGAAGTAACAACGGAATAAGAGGAGAAATAAACAAGGTAACGAATGCTGGTTCCGTTATAGAAATCAGGAGATTGGAGTAAAGTGAGCCAGGCGTTGTAATCGCCAATCGCGGGAATCTGGGCGGGATCAAGGTCATTAAAGGAGGCCCCTGTGGCTTCACAATAGGTAATATAGGTCGAGAACGAACTGGTTCCGCCATAAGTCTTGTCGGTCGTCGAATAGGCGGGGAAGAACCAATAGGTACCAGTAAAGGCCCCAAGCAAAGACGTTGAGGACAAAGAAGACTGCGCGCTTAAACTCGCCAACAGTGCCGCTGAGTTTTTCTCTAAAATGGCAATACCATCATTATCCGCCGCCCCAGAAGTCGGATCGCCCGAGGTTTTATAGCGACGAGGAATAAAGAAGTTAGAGGATTGGATGGTCGCAAGTTTGTTACCAAGTTCCCCGGCGTTATAGTCGTTAGAAATCTCATTTTTGAGTGAAGTAAGGTAGCCCACCGAGGCTGGCATTAAGGAAATATAACTATTTGTGGATGGCCGCAAAACTCCAACAATTTTGCAGGTAATCGGATTATAAGTGGCATCGTTGTTGTAACAATCCGCATAGGATGCCGGGGCCGAATAATGGGTTAAGGTTTGAGTAGACGTTTCCTTGGTCAGCCGATATTGGGCCGTTGTACCCGGAGCTAACGTCACCGTATTCTCGTCGACCTGACCATCCCATTCTTTTAGCTTCCACGTCTCCGTTGTGTTCGTTATTGGGGTCGCGGTTTTAACCTGGTAATAATCCGAGTTCTTGTAGCACTTATATTCCTTATAACTCGTATCGCCGTCGCCATCATAAACAATGTCTTTGAAAGCAATCTTCTCAGCATGAGAAACCGTATCCGAATCGACAATGCCGAGCTTTTTAAGCACCGCCAAATCTACTTGATTGTACTTATCGATGATTAAAACAAGGTCATTCGGAGAAGTGGGTTTGCGGCCATAAATCACATCGTATTTTTGATCGGCAAAGATTTCATGCATGACCGTTGTCGGCAAAGAGGTGGCCGCTGAAACGGCATACGAAAGCCCGCCTGCGCTTTTGTATTGGTCGACATGCATGTAAGTATCTTTGGTTCCGTCTTTCGTGATGAAATGGAAATCGAGGCCATCGCGGTTATAAATGATGTCTTGGCTAAGACCTTGGTGGGATTTGTCTCCGGAATTCGGCAAGGTTTTTTCGATGTAGTTGAAATAGTCTTGGGTGTAGTTGTTGCGATGAGCGACAAAGGCTTGCTGAGATCCATCGTAAATATGAACATCAGTGTTATCGGGATAGAGGGTGGTGTTATTGGTGTAGACCGTCGAATAATCGTATTGGGTCGGCTGGACGGTAATGGGCACGCTACCGGCAACATCAGACTCGACGTTTCCGACATAAATGGAAAAGCCATTACGGGTAGCAAGAACGAGGGCCACACCAATGATGCCAAAAGAGCAAGCGACGGCAGTCAAGGCGGTCCGACCTTTCTTCGTGAGGACGTTTTGTCCGGAAGAGCGAAGAGCGGTTAAAAAGGACATCGACGTTTTCTTTTCGCCGGTCTTTTCAGAAATTGGGGCGGCGTCTTCTTTAGGGACATAGACAGGAGTGTTGACGTAATGAGCGACAGCAAATTCGACTTCGTCGGTTTTTTCGATAGCAATCTGGCGCGTGATGTCGTGAACCACTTCACCATCTTTCATTTCGACGATGCGATCCGCATATTTTTGGGCCAACTCTTGGTTGTGAGTGACCATGATAACGCAACGCTCTTTGCCTACTTCTTTGATGAGATCAAGCACCTGAACAGAGGTCACGGAGTCGAGGGCGCCCGTCGGTTCATCAGCCAAAATGATATCGGGATTATTGACGAGGGCACGAGCGATCGCGACCCGTTGCATCTGACCGCCCGAAAGCTGGGCTGGTTTTTTAGAAAGCACATCGCCTAAACCCACTTTCCCAAGGACTTCTTTGGCCCGAGCGGCCCGTTCCTTGCGTTTGGTGCCGTTGAGGGTCATCGCGATTTCGACGTTTTGGAGAATCGTGTAATGGGAGATCAGGTTATAGGACTGAAAAACGAAACCGATCCGTTTGTTGCGGTAGGTATCCCAATCGCGATCTTTGAAACCTTTGGTGGAACGACCGTTAATGAGAAGGTCCCCCGAAGTGTAATGATCGAGGCCACCGATGATGTTTAATAAAGTGGTCTTCCCGCAGCCAGAAGGACCCAAAATCGCAATAAAACCTTTGTCTTCAAAGCAAAGGTTAAGGTCCTTCAACGCGGTGAAGGGCTTTTTATCAACGAGGTAATCTTTGTGGATGTGGCGGAGTTCAAGCATGGCATTCCCAGCACCTCAATATACCACAACGAAAATCCCCAAGGTGACAAAACTATTCGGTATTTTTTAGACACCGACAAGAAAGCAAGTTGGCATCGAATAAAATCCTTTAGGATTTAAAATGCAAAATCTTCAGTCGACTTAATTGGAAGATTTGTCAGGTCAATTTTATTGCCGGAAAACTCCGAAATGCTGCTTTCGAAGGAATAGGAATAATTTTCGTTTTGTTCTTTGAGGGTTCTCGTTGCGGCTCCTCCAATCGAAGAGGTGGTTTTAGCATCATACGAGAACGATGAAATGGACCCATTTTTCGCTTGATAGACCACATCGATTAAATAACGAATTACTTCGTCATCGGTGGTCGCCGTCGTATTTTTGTCGTCGGTGTACTGCTTGCAAAGATGGAGGGCGATCTCAATCCCCTGGCCTTCGCTAGCGGGCAGACTGCTCGCTTGATAGCTAAAGAAACTGCCATCTTGGTTAGGAAGACCGCTTTCGGTGGCATCGCCATAGTCTCCGGCGGCAGCAAGGGTCGAACTGAAGTAACTCATAAACCCTTTGGTGAAGCCCAAGGCTAGATCGGCTTGATAAAGGCTGTGGGTATACTTGGTGTTGATTTTGTAATTGTACGAGGAGGGTGTCGTTGTTTTGGAGGTTCCAGCGACCTTAAGTTCCGCCTGATTGAAGGAATAAGCTTCGTTGATGTTATCCTTGAGTTCGCAATAACCGTCGCGGCTCATTTGATAGTTACCGCTCTTGGAACGGTTAACAATCACGAAATTAGCATCTTTGGCATAATCTTCGTAGGAATCTAAGGCGTAAGCGACCGTCCCATCAAGCATTAAGGAGTTAGGCCCCTGATAACGGGTAATGTTCTTGCTCCGCGTTTCCGTAAAATCATTTTCTTTCTCGTCGTTGCTATGCCAATCGAGTTTCCCCGCGACCCCCAAATCGAGCTTATTGAGGTAAGAATAAACGAGTTTGTTGGGGTAGATATCCGCACTGGCGGCCGCAGTGAATACGGCCTGAATCGCAGTCTCATCGCCTTTTTCGTAATAGGCAGAAAGGCCAGAAGCAACCGGGTTAGCAACCGGGCGATAGATCTTGTCGATGCCATAAGTGTAATAGACCTTTTTGCTCACGATCGACGTGTCCTTGGTCTTGGAATAAGTCACCTTGGCCCCAGCGAAGTTTTTCACGAAATCGCTGAAAGCAGTCCCGGCATCAAAGGAGAAAGGCGAATCGGCCTGGCAATAAGAGCCATAAGAAAAGCTCGACCATGAGGTAGAACTCTTTTTGTTGCAACCGCTTAAAAGCAAAGTAGTAGTCGCTAAGACAAGGAAGGCAGAACTTCTCTTCATAAGAATAATTTTGGCATTATTTGCGTCTACTGGCAAAGAAAGTCGAGAGCAAAGCCTCGGATTCGTCCTTAAGGATGCCTTTATTGATCAGCGGGTGAGCCTCGGCTTGTGGATTATCGAAAACAAAGAAATTTGACACCACGGCCCCCTTCTTTTCGTCATTTGCTCCAAAAACCAAACGATGAATTCGGCTCTGCATGATTGCCCCGGAACACATGAGGCAGGGTTCTAAGGTTACGTAGAGAGTGCAGCCTTGAAGGCTCCAAGAGCCAAGATGCTGAGCGGCTCGCATTAACGCTTCGATTTCAGCGTGGGAAGAAATGTCCTTCTTCGCTTCGCGATGATTATGGCCTTTCGCGATGATGGCGTCTTTATAAACAACAACCGCACCAACGGGGACTTCGCCTTCTTGGGCCGCTAAACGAGCTTCTTCCAAAGCCACGGCCATATAAAATTCATCGGATTCCATAAATTAATAATAAACCACCGCACAAGGGCAATAGGCTTAAGGCTGCTTGGTTCCCCACCTGACCTGGTTCGCAAATCGTCCTTCGCGATGGCGTAGTTATTATAGCAAAAGCCCAAGCCAAAACGAGGTCGAAGATACCAGAATTCTCCACCAAGAAGAAGCATCCTCTAAATTAAAGGCAAGGAACCAAAGGTCTTCCCCCAACTTAACAGGCATAAATCTTCACGCATAACTGCGCTTTTCAGCTTGAAGCGAAAGGACTAAAATCTAAAGCAACGATGAAACAAGAAGACCTCGGGCATTTCGTAAGCCAGCGCCGTAAAAATTTGGAGTTGCGCCAAAGCGATTTGGGTAAAACTTTAGGTTATACCGCTCAAGCCATCAGCGTCTTTGAAGCTGGCCAATCGAAGATTTCGGTGACGGTTCTACCCGAACTCGCCAATCTTTTAAAGTTGTCGCTCGATGACTTGTTGAATCGTAATGTCCCCGCCACCCCGTTTACGGGAAAGAATGATCCCATCAATGCGAAACTCGTGGCTCATAACCTCGTGGCCTTACGAACTAAGAAGGGGCTTTCTCTCGCGGAAGAAGGGAATGTTCTTGGAGTCAGCAAACGGACCATTATCAATTATGAGCAAGGCAATTCTTTGCCGACTCTCGATGTGGTCGATGCCTTGCTTGAATACTATGAGTTGACTCCCTCGGCTTTCTTCTACCAATCGATCGAATTACCCCTCACCTCCCCCGTCTTTTCGCGAAAGAGGGTCGCCTTCCGGAAAGGTCTTATCGGTTTCATGATCGCCTTTTTGGTGCTCGGAGTTGGAACCGCCATCGCCGTACCGATGATTCTCAACGCGAACCGGCAAAAGAATGGCTCCCAAATCGGTTCGCTAGAGAGCGACAGCGCCACCTCTTCTTCAAGTTTAAGCAGCGAAGCTCCAGACATTTCCTCCGATTTCCCAGGCTTAAAAGGTTTCGAGGCCGTCCTCGATGATTCGTCTTTAGAAAAGGAAGCAGCCGTGGGAGATCACACCATCGCCTTGCTGCCTACGCCCAGCAACTATTTCGATGAGAGCAAATACACCGTGACCTTCACTTTAAGAACTGGGCCAACCGACGTCGCACTCAGCGGGAACGATAAGCTCAGTAAGACCCTGACCATCACTGCCACCCCTTACAATAGCGGATCCTATCGATACTTCACCGTCATGGTCACAAACACCCTCACCCAGGCAGCTTATAGCAAGCTTCACCGTTTCAAAATCTATAACCCCATCATCAGCGCGACGACCAAAGCCAATTTCCCGGGCATTGTTAACGTTTTGTCCTATTGTAACGGTTCTCAGTTCGTCGATGTAAAGATCGGCGATACTTTTGCGATAACTATCGATGTGAGAATGGAGGACGGAAAGACATACGATCCCTCGCTTTATCGCATCGCTACCCGATATTCGAATCAGCTCAGTGTCGTCAGCACCGAATTTCCCGATTCCTTGCAAATGAAAACCACTTTCCGCGTTGATGAAGTGAATACAACCGGGTCAAATTGGAGCGTCAGTTTTAACCTCAGAAATTCGGCGAACAACACCTTCATTGGGGAGTCGGTTATCGTTTATTATCTCGCAGACTGATTCCAATAATTTTCACCGATTTTTCATCATGTTTGATTGAGGGGATGTCCCCTCTCTTTTATAGTTTGGGTGTCCGGATCAGAGACTCATGATCTCTGGAGATGCATCTCCTCAATTCAAGGAGATTTTTATGAAGACTAACAAGACTCAGGGTGTTTTGGTGCTTTACGATTCTTTGCGTGTTAGCGGGCAGTTAAAAAAGGCGGACGCTCTTCAGGAACTGGATATCAGCAGTCTCACGTTCAAACGCTATATCAGCGAGCTCCGGTGCTACTTTGCGAACTTTGATCCTTATAACGAAGTCATTTATGACCGTTCCCACGACACTTATTATCTGGTAAAAGCCATCGAAAACGTCACGCGTTAATCTTCAAGGTCAAAGTATCAAATTAAGTCCCTGACGGCTTTCATAATGGATTCCACACGAACGAAGGAATCCTTATGTCTATCACGAAAACGCAGGCGGTTCTCGCCATGTACGATGACTTTCTTGAAGACCATCAACTCACCAAGAGCACTTTTATGGCGAACACGGAAATCAGCGACATCACCTTCAAACGCTATATCAGCGAGCTCCGGTGTTACTTCGCGAACTTTGCTCCCCGCTTCGAAATTCACTATAACCGCGAGACCGATACCTACTATTTAGAAGACCGCTCCGGGAATTAATCGTCCAAGAAAAAAAGGTTCCCTCAAACGTGAAGGAACCTTTTCGTTAACGCCTTACTTCTTAATCGGTTTTAAGACCGAGAGACCGCCCATAAACGGACGGAGCACTTCGGGGATGATGACCGAGCCATCCGCTTGTTGGAACTGCTCCAAAATGGCGGGGAAGACGCGGGAGGTGGCAAGACCCGAGCCGTTCAAGGTGTGGCAGAAATGAACTTTGCCCTGGTGATCCTTGTAACGGATCATACCGCGGCGAGCCTGGTAATCGCGGGCGTTAGAAACGCTCGAGACTTCCTTGTAGATGTGCATCGAGGGAATGAAGACTTCGATGTCGTAGGTGCGAGCCATCGAGTGCGAGCAGTCGCCGGCGGCAAGCTTATCGACCTGATAGCAAAGCCCTAAGCCTTCCACCAACTTCTTGGCCTTATTAACCAGTTCATCGAAGGCGGCATCCGAGCCATCATCGGTGGTGTATTGGACCATTTCGACCTTGTTGAATTGATAGCCGCGGACACAGCCACGTTCATCGGCGTGATAGCTTAAGCCTTCGTTGCGGTAGCACGGGGTATAAGCGAAGAATTTCTTCGGCAGATCGTCGATCGAGAGAATCTCGTCGCGGTAGAGGTTGACGAGGGCAGTTTCGGCGGTCGGAAGCATGAACTTGCGCGGATTGGTGCCGTCGACCCAGAAGACGTCGTTGATGAATTTTGGGAATTGGCCAGCCGTGTAGCCGCTTTGCTCATTGAGCATATGAGGCGGCAGGATGAAGGTGTAGCCATCGGCAAGATGGGTCGTAATGAAATAATTGAGCAAAGCCCATTCGAGTTGAGCGCCGAGGCCCGTATAGATCCAGCAGCCCGAGCCCGAGACCTTAACGCCCCGGACATAATCGATGAGGCCTAAGCTCTCTTCGAGTTCAACGTGATTCTTCGGAGTGAAACCCTTGAATTCGGGTTCTTTGCCGAAGTGATAAATCGGATGATTGGCTTCCTTACCGCCGGCGGCGAGATCGGGATCCGGCATATTGGGCAGAACTTCGATGAGGGCCTTTAATTGAGCCTCGACATCGGCGAGCTTCGCTTCGTTCTCTTTATTAGCCGCGGCTAAAGCTTTCACTTTAGCGAAAATCGGCTGCACGTCCTGCCCGTTTTTCTTGGCGACAGGGACGGAGGCCGAGAGTTTGTTCTGTTCGGCTTTGTTGGTTTCGGTGCTCTTTAAGAGATCGAGACGTTGCTGCGAAAGCGCGATGATGGGCTTCGGATCAAAATCCCAACCCTTCTTCGCTAAGGCAGCTTTGACGTAATCCGGCTTTTCTAGAATGACTTTGACATCGATCATTTTGTGATGTCCTCCACAACTGGTTTATCTTTCAGCAGATCGGCATAGACGGCTTTGAGTTTCTTACCAAGATTGGCGAGGGAACTTTGCTTCGCTAAAAGATACCCCGCCATTATAGTCGAGTTATCCCCGCCTTTCGAGAGGCTGCTGATCAGCTTAGCGGCTTTCGCAGGCGAAGAAGCGAGAAAACAGGTCTCTTTATTCTTCAAGATGGGGTTGAAGCGCTGATCCCCGAGAGCCACCACTTGGGTTTTGGCGGCGAAAGCATCATAGAGGGTGGTGCAATCCGGGTGGCAATTGTCGAGCAAGAGGTAACAGGTGGCGTTCAGCATCGCCGAACGATAGACATCGTCTTCCGTGATGAGGTTCCATGAGATATTCTTTGGCGAGCGGAAAGCATAATGCCGTAAGGAGAAAGCACTGCCTTGGCCATGTTTCTTGGTTCCGAAGAAAAAGAAACGAACTTTGGGGCAGGCCCGCGCGATCTCTTTGAGGTTATTCCGAACCGCTTTATCGCCATAGTCCCCGCAGGTGAGGCAATAATTCTCCTCATCGCGGACCCCATAATACCGTTTAAAGATATTGCGTTCGGCCGCATTTTCGAATTCGAAACGGCTGAGGTTAACCGCGGGAGGCAACGTTTTCACGGGGGCCGTGACACCGTTTTGGGAAAGCAAATCGGCAATCGCGTCGTTGGGGACCAAAATCATGTCAGCTTGGTTAAGCACCCGGAGGGCCCGGTATCCTAAGTGGGGTTTACCCTCCTTATCATAATCAAAGAAACGAGCGTTCGGATCGTTCTCGCTATAGCCTAAAGAAAAGACAACTTTATAGCCATCGTCCCGAGCGTCGTTGGCCTTGCTTTCGTCATGAGGCGAAAGGAAGTGAACGATGTCAGGTAAAGCTAAGAAGTTGTCGACCCAAGTGACCTCCGACACCTCGCAGGCGCCCTTTAAGGTTTTCCTTAAACGGGTGCCTTCGTAGACGTCGTGGCCTTTGGGCGGTTGGTAATAGATCAGAACTTTCATCGATTAGATTTTGCCGTCATCGTCATCGTCTTTGCTGGATTTGTCCTCATCGAGGCCATCATCAAGCGAATCCGGGGTGACCGGCTTCTCATCTTTTAGAGTCGTATCGACCGGGGCGGTTTCGCTAGGAGTTTCCTCGTCGCTGAGAGTCTCGTCGTCGGTGCCGTCATCTTCGCCCGGCTCTTCATGCGGAACGATCGAAATCGAAGCCACGCGTTGCTTGTCTTCAAGGGCGATGACCTTAACACCTTGGGTGTTGCGGCCAGCGATCTTGACCTCGCTTAGCGGAGTGCGGATAACGATGCCCTGTTGGGTGATGACGAGAAGATCTTCATCGCCTTCGACGGCGCGAACGGCGACGAGTTTGCCATTTTTCGGAGTGACTTTCACCGTCGTGACGCCTTTAGCGCCGCGCTTGGTGAGACGGTAGCCATCATAGTGGCGGCCATCGGGTAAGTCGGTGTCTTTGGCGTAACTCATCTTGCCATAGCCCAAGGAGGTTAAGACTAAAATCATGTGGCCTTCATCCGAAGTGGTGACGCCGATGATGCTCGAGCCATCCTTCAGGTTCATGCCGGTGACGCCGGCCGCGCTGCGGCCCATGGCGCGGACATCCTTCTCAAGGAAGGAACAGAGTTTGCCATTATCAGCGGCGAGCGAAATGTAGCAATTGCCGCTGGTGTGTTTCACATCGAAGAGGCTATCGCCATCGCGGAGAGAGACCGCGATTTTTCCGTTGGTGTGGATCGAAGCGAATTCGGTGAGGGCGGTGCGTTTGACGACACCGTGCTCGCTCACGAAGAAGAGGTAATCCGTCTCCGGATATTCATCGCAGGGGAGAATCGCCACGATCTTCTCGTTTTGATCGAGGTTGAGGAAGTTTACGACTGGCATACCTTTGCCGATACGGCCGGAATCGGGGATCTGATAGCCACGCATACGATAAACTTTGCCGATGCTGCTGAAGAAGAGAATGTCGGTGTGGGTCTTGGTGTGTTTCATCAGCTTCACGATATCGCCTGAAGTGGTCTTGATACCGGTGATGCCCCGGCCGCCGCGGTGCTGGGCGGAGAAGGTATCGTCGTCCATGCGCTTAAGGTAACCATTCTGGGTTAGGACGACCAGGATGTTCTTTTGCGGAATAAGGTCTTCGTTCTCAATGTCGCCGGCTTCGTCGGTGATCTCGGTGAGGCGTTCATCGCCGAATTTGCCTTTGATTTCAAGCAGTTCTTTGATCATCTGATCGATGATGTTATCGCGGCTAGAAAGCAAACGGTTATATTCTTGGATGTTCTTTTCGAGTTCCGCTTTTTCGGCGAGGAGCTTATCTTGCTCCATGCCTTGTAAACGCCGTAAAGTCATCGCCAAAATGGCGTCGATTTGCGGTTGGGTAAGGCCGAAACGCTCATTGAGTTTCTTGCCCGACTCTTCATCGGTCTTGGATCCACGGATGATGTGAATGACTTCGTCGATGTTGTCGTGGGCGAGCAGTAAGCCTTCCACGATGTGGAGACGGTCGCCGTCGCGCTTGAGTAAGAATTTAGTGCGGCGGGTGATGACGCGAACCTGGAATTCAATATAGTCTTTGATGATTTTGTCGACCGAGAGAATCGCCGGGGCTCCATCTTCGAGGCAGAGGTTGATAATGCCAAAGCTCGTCTGGAGTTGGGTGTGCTTCAATAGGTTATTGGCCACCACTTCCGGAATGCAGTCTTTACGGATCTCAATCACTACACGGATGCCCTCTTTATTGGATTCATCGCGGACATCGGTGATGCCGTCGATGATCTTGGAGCGAACCAAATCAGCGATGTTTTCGATCATCAAGGCCTTATTGACCTGGTAAGGGATCTCGGTAACGATAATCCGCGATTTGCCATTCTCCATCTCTTCGATGTGATATTTGCTGCGGATCATGATCGAACCTTGGCCGGTCGTATAGGCGTCCATGATGCCCTTGCGGCCCAAAATAATGCCGCCCGAGGGGAAATCCGGACCCGGTAAATATTGCTGCATGATTTCTAACGGAGTGAGGTTAGGATTCTTCGCAACCGCGATGGTCGCGTCGATCGCTTCCGACATATTGTGCGGAGCCATGTTGGTGGCCATACCGACAGCGATGCCTTGGGAACCGTTGACGAGCAAGTTGGGGAAACGAGAAGGCAAAACTTCCGGTTCCGTCAAGGTGCCATCGTAGTTGTCGACGAAGTTGACGGTATCCGAATCGATATCGCGGACCATTTCGAGCGAAAGCTTGTTCATACGGGCTTCGGTATAACGCATGGCGGCGGGTTCATCGCCGTCGATGGAGCCGAAGTTACCGTGGCCATCGGCCAAGGTGTAACGCATCGAGAACGGCTGGGCCAAACGGACCAGCGTGAGGTAAAGAGCAGAGTCGCCGTGCGGGTGGTATTTGCCCATGACGTCGCCGACGATACGCGCGCATTTGACATAGGGTTTGTTCGGAAGAACGCCCTCTTCGTTCATACCGAAAATGATGCGGCGTTGAACGGGCTTCAAACCATCGCGAACATCGGGGATGGCCCGAGCCACAATGACCGACATCGAGTAGTCAAGGAAGGCGGTTTTGACTTCGCCCGCGACATCGCGGTCAATCAATCCCGGAATGACGCCCGAAACAGCGGCATCATGACCAAACATCGCGTCATCGCTCTGCTGGCCTTCGTGAGAAATATGCTTTTCGTCCGAAGCGGTTCCTTCGTGGGAATCGTCGTCCTCGGGGGCGGCAGCGCCTTCGAGCTTTTTCTGATCATCGTTATCCATGATGTGTGTTCCTCCTGTTCATCAGATGTCGAGGTTCTTGACGAACTTGGCATTCTTTTGGATGTAATCGCGACGCGGTTCAACGTCATCGCCCATGAGGTCGGTGAACGCTTTTTCCGCTTGAGCAGCATCTTCGACGGTGATGCGGATCATCTTGCGAGCTTTCGGATCCATAGTGGTCTCCCAAAGCTGTTGAGCATCCATTTCACCGAGTCCCTTATACCGCTGGAAGGGGTAACCGGCTTTGAGCTGTAAGTCTCTCTTTAAGACCTCGAGTTGCGCGTCGTTATAGGCGTAATAGGGCGAACCCTTGTAGTCGATCTTGTAGAGAGGCGGCTGAGCGATATAGATGAAGCCACCATCAAGCAGCGGCCGCATGAAGCGGTAGAAGAAGGTGAGCAAAAGAATACGAATGTGGTCGCCATCGACATCGGCATCGGTCATGATGACGATCTTGTGATAACGGATCTTGGAGACATCGAAGTTGTCGCGGATACCTCCGCCGATCGCGGTGATCATGTTGCCGATTTCGGCGTTGGCCCAAATGCGGTCCTCGCGCGCCTTTTCGACGTTAAGAATTTTGCCACGAAGCGGCAAAATGGCCTGGGTCTCACGGTCACGGCCGTTCTTGGCGGAGCCGCCGGCGGAGTTGCCCTCGACGATGTAGAGTTCGCAAATTTCCGGATCGCGGGAACTGCAATCGGCAAGTTTGCCGGGGAGCGTGGTGATTTCTAGGGCGCTCTTACGAATCTTTTCACGGGCGACGCGAGCGGCATCGCGAGCTTTGGAAGCCAGTTGAATCTTTTCGATGATGGCTTTGGCTTCGTTGGGGTGTTCAAGCAAGAATTTCTCGAGATCGTTGCCCACAACGGTCGAGACAATCTTACGAACCTCGGAGTTGCCGAGTTTGGTCTTGGTCTGGCCTTCGTATTGCGGGTTCGGGTGTTTGACCGAGACGACGCAGGTAAGGCCTTCGCGGCAATCGTCGCCGGTGAAGTTGTCTTGGTCTTCTTTGAGGAATTTGAACTGACGGGCATAGTCGTTAAGGATGCGGTTGAGCGCGAGGTTTAAGCCTTCGACGTGGGTGCCGCCTTCCTTGGTGGAAATGTTATTGCAGAACGAATAAATGCCATCCCCAGAATAACTATCGGTCCATTGGAGGGCGACTTCGGCGTAAATCCGCTCTTCGGTTTTGCCATCGAGCAGGATGACGTCTTCGGCGCCTTGGCAATAGATTACGGTCGGGTTGACCGGAAGTTTGTTCTGGTTGATGTAAGAGACGTATTCCTTAATGCCGCCTTCATAGAAGAAGGTTTCGGTAACCGGGGTATCGCCGCGATTATCGGTCAGGGTGATTTTGATGCCGCCATTGAGGAAGGCCATCTGACGGAGGTGGTTCTTGATGGTGTCGTAATCGTAGACGGTGGTTTCGGTGAAGATCGTCGGATCCGGTTGGAAGGTGACGATGGTGCCGCGCTTGGTGGTATCGCCAACGCGCTTTAAGTGTTCGAGCGGATGGCCGCCGTTTTCAAAGCGGATAAAGAATTCGCCGCCATTTTGGAAAACGCGGACTTCCATCCAGGAGCTGAGGGCGTTAACAACGGATGCGCCGACGCCGTGTAGACCGCCGGAGACTTTGTAGCCTCCGCCTTCGCCGAATTTGCCGCCGGCGTGGAGGATCGTGAAGCAGGTTTCAACGCCCGAGAGGCCAGATTTAGCGACAACATCAGTCGGAACGCCACGGCCATCATCTTCGACGGTGACCGAGTCGCCCTTGTTGATGGTGACTTCGATGTTTTTGCAATAACCCGCCAAGGCTTCGTCGATGGAGTTGTCCACGATTTCCCAAACGAGGTGGTGCAAGCCGGCCGCGGCCGTGGTTGCGATATACATGCCCGGGCGTTTACGGACCGCCTCGAGGCCTTCGAGAACCTGAATATTGCTCGCGGTGTAGGACTCTTGAACTTTCTCGAGTTCCTTTTCGTTGGCGACCGATTCTTCTTTATAGGTGAATTTGTCTTCCTCGGCGACGGGGCCGGGTTTCGTTTCGTCTTTGATGTCGTCTGCCATGATTATTTCCTCCTGATGGCTTTATTCGCGGACACGTCGATGATCGACGCGCCTTCGATTTCTAATGTGGTCGCGGTGATGAAGACCTGATGGAGCTTCTCTTTAGCGAAGTTCACAAGGGCCTTCTGATGAGCGGGGTCGAGTTCGCTGGTCGCGTCATCGAGCACGCAGATCGGTTTCTTGTCCGCGTCTTCGATGAGGAAGTAGGGGGCAAGTTTCAGGGACAAGACCGCTAACCGGTTCTCGCCTTGGCTTCCATAGTCGGCCACGTTCTTCCCATTTAAGCGGAATTGGAAGTCTTCGCGGTGGGGGCCTATCGACGTCGAGCGATGAAGCAAATCGCTCTCTAAGGCCTCTTTAAACGCTTGCTGGGCCGTCTTGGCGAAGGCGCCGTCGTCTTTCACAAAGGGGTGATAGACGATGGAGGCTTGGCTAGCGGGGTCGCGCAGTTCATGAATGAGATCGGGTAAAACCCGGTTCAGTTCATTCACGTACATGTGGCGAAGCTTGACGAGAGGTTCCGCCACCTCGATCATCTGCTGCGTCAGCACTTCCACCACTTTGAGGTCGACGTTGCTCCGTTTAAGAGCGGCGTTCCTTTCGAGGAGAAGACGGTTGTAACGCGAGATGAGGCTGAAGTAGTCCAGCGACTGCTTGGAGAGAGCCACGTCGAGGAAGTTTCGCCTTTCTCCCGGGCTATTCACGAACAAGCCGACGTCGCTAGGGGCAAAGACGATGACGTTCACGAGCTTTGAGAGCTCGGAGATGCGACGAACGTTCTTACCATTGATGGCGATCCGTTTATGACCCCGAGCGATTTCGATCTCGATTTGGCGGGTCAATCCGCCTTCGCTGACGTTCGCTCGGATAAGGGCGCTTTCGCACCCGTCCTTGATCAGAAGCCGGTCATCTTGACTTCGCCAGCTACGAGCAAGCGAGAGGTAATGGATGGCTTCAGCCAAATTGCTTTTCCCGACCGCGTTAGGTCCGAGGATGAGGTTTAACCCCTCCGCGAAATCCAACTGGAGCTCGGAATAACTCCGGAAATTCCGAAGCTCGAGATGCGTGAGGATCATTTCACGATCTCAAAGCTGCCCTGTTCAAGGCTAACCTTATCGCCGGGATAGAGTTTGCGCCCTCTCCGGTTATCGGCCACACTGTTGACCAGAACTTGGTGGGAGGCGAGATAGGACTTCTCTTGACTGCCAAGGGAAATGATGTGCGTAAACTTCAAAAGCTGCCCCAGGGTGATGTACTCGCTCGTGATGACAATTTTCTTAATTTCAGCGTTCATAAAAATCGGGTTGACTCCCATGAATATAGTTTACTACTACGTAGTAAAAAATGGTAGACATTTATCTACCATTTTTAGCGACGATTTAGAATGCCTTCAGCGGGCTCAGAAAGTCCTCATAGGCGTGATTAATTCGATGACGGAATCATCTTTGGGGTTCTTGACAACGAACGGCTTCATTTCGCCGATAAAGCAAATGGTGACATCGTCGGATTTGACCGCCCGGATGGCGTCGATCACGAATTGGCTGTTGAAGGAGACGGCCAGGCGTTCGCCGGTGAATTGGAAGGTCGAGATCTTCTCAAGGCCGGATCCATTGGCATCGCTCTTGGCGGAAACTTCGACTTCGTCTTCCTGCATCGTGAGCTTAACGACGGGTTCGCTATCGACCGAGAGGACGCGGACGCGTCCCATGGCGCTCAGCAATTCCTGGGCGTTGGCCTCGAGGAAGAAATTGAACGTCGCCGGGATGATCGAGTCGGTGACGGGGTAATCGCCAGGGATGAGGCGAGAGGTCACGATGGTCGAATCGAAATCGAAGAGGATTTTCTTGTCGGAAATCGCCAAGGTTACTTTCTCGGCGTTTTCGAAGAGGTGGACAATGTCGAGGATGTTGCGGGCCGGGACGTTGCAAGAGAACTTGACGTCGGAGTCGATGGCGACTTGCTTGCGGGCAAGGCGGGCCGAGTCGGTCGCGGTGGCAACCAATAGGCCATTCTCGGCGCGGAGGTTGAGTCCGGTGAGAACCGGCCGCTGTTCCTTGGCGGAGGCGGCGAAGGCCGATTGTTCGACTAAGGCGGTGAGGTCAGCGCACTTCATCTCGAAGCTGGCGCCGGTCGGTTCAAGATCGATGTCGGGGTATTCTTCGGCTTTGATGCAGTTGAGTTTGAACGAGGACTTGCCGTCATCGATTTTCACGATGGCGTCATCGATGACTTCGATGGAAAGCTCAGCGCCTTCGATCTGACGAACGATTTCGGTGAGAATGTGGGCATTGACCAAGGTGGAACCCACTCCGGCGTTTCGAATGATTTCCTTGTCGCCGATCATGTACGGCACAGTCGCCTTGACGGTGATGTCTTGATTGCTGCCAGTGACTTCGAGACCTTTTTCGTTGAGGTCGAGCTTGAGGTTGCTGAGCAAGGGTAACGGCCCTTTGGACGCAACGGCATGAGAAGCGCTATTCAGAGCTTTTAAGAATTGAGTTTTGTCGATGGACAGGCGCATGGAATTTAATTCCTCCGTTAATTCGTTTAAGTCTAATAATAATAATAAGTATTGTGTCGGTGGAAATTGTAGATAAGTCGTCCGTTTTCCGCTTAGGTTAATTCTATCATGGAGACGGGTTTCATTGATATCTTTTTATTTATTAAATAAACCCCTTCATTTTGTCAGCTTGCTCTTGAGGTCGGAAATGGCTTTTTGAGTAGCGGGATTAGTCTTCACTTCGTTTTCCACTTTTTGTACCCCGTTCATCACCGTGGCGTGGTCCTTGCCCCCGAAGAGCATCCCGATCTTGGTGAAGGGGACGTCGAGCAGGGTGCGGATAAGGTACATGGCGATGTGGCGGGCCAAGGCGATTTGCGAGGTCCGGATTTTGCCGGTGAGTTGCGAAGGGGTGAGGTTGTAGTAATCGGCCACCACCGCGATGATGCGGCTCTCGGAAAGCTTAGTTTGATCGTCTTGGACATCGATTAAGCCCGAAATGGCTTCCATGGCGGTCTGGAGAGTGATGTGCTTGGTCGGTTTGATGTTGATTGTGTAGAAGAGAAGACGGTTGAGCGCCTCTTCGAGTTCTCGGACGGACGAAGAGAAGCGGTTGGCGAAAAACGATAGCACGTCCCCGTCAAAATCATTGACGTCGAGGTTGTTGGCTTCGATCTTCATCTTCAGAATTTCTTCGCTGGTGGTGACGTCGGGTTTCTTGATGTCGATCGTGAGGCCTTGGATGAAGCGGGTCTTGAGGCGCTCGTCGAGGCCGTCGAGCTTGTTGGGGTGTTGATCGGAGGTAATGACGATTTGCTTGCCTTGGTTCACCAAAGCGCAGAAAACAACGAAGAACATCTCCATGGTGCCCCGTTTTCCCACGAGGAACTGAATATCATCGACCAGGAAGACGTCGACCGAATTTTTGAAGAAAGTCTGTAGCGAATCCCCTTCCTTTTCGCCGTGAGCGTACTTGATGTACTCATCGACAAAGTCGGCGGCGGTGACGTAAAGAACTCGAGCGGTCGGGTGGCTTTCTTTGATGGAATTGCCAATGGCGTGGAGCAAATGGGTCTTACCTAAGCCGGAATCGCTGAAGATCAATAACGGGTTATAGAGCTGGCCGGGATTGCGGGCCACCATCAAGGAGGCTTGATAGGCTTCGCGGTTGGAAGGTCCGACCACGAAGGTTTTGAAGGTGTAGGCAGAATTAAGGGCGGCGTCAGCGAAGAAAGTTGGAGCGGAAGGTTTGATTTCGTTGGTCTGAGTAATCTTGGCTTTTTCGATGAAGACAAGCTTGAAGTTCGTGCCGGTCGCTTCTTGGACGGATTCATCGAGCATCGTTTGATATTTGCTGCCTAAAATCTCGGCGGCAAGACCAGAATTAACGGCCACATACATGGTTTGATTGTCGATGTGATGAATATAGGAATCGGACAAAAACGAATCAAAAACCCTCTGGTCGTTGAGCTTGACCTTGGCTTTCTCCAAGATCCGACTCCAAAGGGCGACGATTTCCGAGATTGTTTGGACCATAATTTTTACCGAGGACATTAAAGCATTTCCACAGCCACAAATCACGGAAAAAAGAGCAAAAATTGATTTATCCACATTTCAAGGCTTTCAAAAGGCCGTAAATACCCTAATTTACGCTTTCCACAACTTTTGAATTGTGGATAACTTGTGGAAAACTTTTCGCAAAATTTGAAATTGTTGAAAACTCAGGAAACATCCGATGGTAACTCTTTCTTTCCACAGCACAATTTGCCGATGCTATCGAGGTTTTGCCGACTTTGGCACGCTTTGTGAACCGAATTTCCACCAGTGTTGTTGAAAAACGATAGTTTTCCTCTTTTTGGCCTTTTTCAAACCTTTCAAGGGCTCTTAAAGGGTAAACGTGTATGCGCACCCGCGCGATATTTTGTTGTCTTAGGAAAGGTCTCACCTTATAATTAGTCCCGCACAAGCGCAAAGAACCAGGAGAAACACGCTATGAAAAAAACTTACCAGCCTTCGAAGAAAAAGCACACCAACGTTAATGGATTCCGTGCCCGTATGGCTAATGCCGGCGGTCGCAAAGTCTTAGCTCGCCGTCGGGCTAAAGGCCGCGAAAAACTTTCGGCCTAATCGCCTCTTTTGAGCGACCATGAAAAGGCAATTTCGAATCCTTAAACATCAAGAGTTCGATCGCCTTATTCGGTCGGGGAAGCCTCTTAAATCGCCCCACTACTCGATCTACTACGAACCCAATCAAGGGCAAGCGCGGATCGGCATTGCCGTCAGCAAAAAGAACGGCGGAGCAGTTCAACGGGTCAAGATCAAACGCCAAATCCGTGCCATGATTGCCGGTGGCTATGACCTGAATACCTCGGTCAACCTCATCATCGTCGTCCGCCCCAGCTACGACACTGGAGCCTACCAGAGCGAACAAGAGGAACTCTTGACGTCCCTCGGCCACATAAAGGAACCCCAGAATTGAAAAACACATCTAAGAAATTGCTCGGATTCGCTGCCCTCTCTCTTGGAGTGGTTTTGCTTTCGAGCTGCACCGCCAACTTCTGCACGAGCACCGATAAAGCCAACATGGCTTATCCCTATGAGCAAGGCGTCACGGTCTATTGCGAGAAAGCCGACATTCCTACCGGTTACACTGTCACCGATTCCTATACCAAGATCTTGGGATTAAACCAAGCGGCCCTAGCCATCGATGGGAACGCCACCGTCTATAAATACATTCCTGCCACAGTCAAGGGCGGTTCTTCAACCACCACCTCATCCAGTGCGGAAAGCGCGAGCAGCGCCACTTCGGCGACTTCCGATAGCGCAACCACGGTCTCTTCGACCTCCTCGACGAGCACCACTCCCGCGACGGTGAGCTATACGGCGAATAAGGCCTCGTTTTTGAACTCGATCATTTCTTCCGCCAATAGCAGCGGCTACCGCATTCCGACGATTCAATATCTCTCGGCGATCGATGACTATACCCTTCGTGCCGCCATCACTGAAGCCTATCAAACGGGCGGATATGAAGATGACAGTTCGTTTACCACGCTTAAAGGCGCTCATCCGGATTTTATCCAGTCCATTACTGTCGCTACGGTTAGCGATACCACGTGGTGCGTGAACCCGTATAAGCTTCCCAATCCGACCGCTGATCAAGCCAAGATTGCTAGCAACCAAATCGTCCTCAAAGACAACAACAATGGCGGGAATTCGATCCTTCGCCGCTATGGCGAAATGAAGTTTTCTGGCCGCACAACCAATGACCAGGGCGAAGTCACGGACCATCCTTTATGGGGCTATTTTGCCAAATGGACCGCCGAGTTATCCGTTTCCAAAGAAGCCGGGTTGGGCGTTGATGGTTGCCCGAGCGGCGACTTCTATTCCTTATATCAAAGCAGCGTGACTTCTAAGGTTAATTCGGTCAGCAGCTGTATCGCGACCCAAACCGATTTCTTCGGCCACTACGGCAATTATGCCGATTGGGAAGTTTCGATTGAGAAAAAGACTTGGTCTTATGCCTGGAGCCGAGGCTTCTTGGAAGGCTTGTTGGTTTATCCGATTTCTTGGATGGTCGACACCTTCGCTTATGGCATGGATCCCGCTTTAAGCGGCGTTGGCCAGATTTGGGCCATTGTCTTCGTCACTTTGATTGTCCGTGGCATCATGATGCTGGCTACTTTCAAGACCACCCTTGATCAACAAAAGATGCAGAGTTTGCAGCCGCAAATCGCTAAACTCCAGCAGAAATACCCCAACAGCAACACCAACAATTATGAGAAACAACGCCTTGCTCAGGAGCAAATGAATCTCTATAAGCAAAACAAGATTCATCCGTTTGGCCAATTCATTGTCCTCTTCTTCCAATTCCCGATCTTCATTTGTGTTTGGTCGGCCTTACAAGGAAGCTCCGCCCTTTCGAGCGGCGAATTCTTAAACCTCCGTCTTTCCGACACCATTAAGGACACCCTCTTTAATTTCAGTGGAACCTGGTATTACAACACCAGCGGTTGGTGGACGGCCCTCATCCTCTTCTTACTCATGGCGGCCACCCAGTTCTTCGCGATGTTCTTACCGCAACTGATTACGAAAATTCGTACTAAGAAAGAAGTTGCTCGTTTATCGAAGAATCCGGCGCAAGATAGCACCGCCAAGCAGATGAAGTGGGTCACCTACGGCATGTTGGTGTTCACCATCATCATGGGCTTCTTCTTGCCTTCGGCTATGGGTGTCTACTGGCTCATCGGGGGCGTCATCTCGATGATTCAGACGGCGATTACTCAGCTAATCATGGCGAAAAAATCGCCAAAAAATCATGGCGATAAACGCCAATGGAAAGAGAAAGAAGGAAATAGATTATGAAAGAGTATTCTGCTAAAACTGTCGACGATTGCTTAGCGGCCGCTGCCAAGGAACTCGGCATTGAAGCCGATAGCTTGGTCTACACGGTCAAAGAGGAAAAGAAGGGGCTCTTCAAGAAGAGCGCCACCATCGACGTCTATGACCAAAGCGATGCAGTCAGCTATGGCGAAACCTATCTCGTTTCCGCTTTAAAGGCTCTCGGCATTGAAGCCACCGTCACTTCGACCATTGAAGAAGACATCATCAAGATGACCGTCAATTCGGAACGCAACCCCGTCCTGATCGGCAAGAACGGCCACACCCTCCAAGCTCTTAATGAGCTAGTGAAGCTTGCGGTCAGTAACAAGTTCCGTCATCGTTATCGGATCCTTCTCGATGTCGGCGGGTATAAGGAAGATAAGTATTCCCGTATCGCCTACATTGCCAAGAAAAACGCTGCCCAAGTCTTAAAAACTCACATTGATGTTCACCTCGAGCCGATGACTCCGGATGAACGGAGAGTGGTCCACAATACCTTAAGCGGCATGGAACACATTAAGACGGAGAGCTCCGGCGAAGGCAAAGATCGCGCGGTCTCCATCAAATACGTCGCCTAAAGTAGAATCATGAAAACGGGTGCTTCGGTGCCCGTTTTTCTTTATAGCCTCGTATAATGTTCCCGTGAGCACACCCATTATCGCTTTAGCAACACCTCCCTTGAAAGGGGCCTTGGCCGTCATCCGCACCAGCGGGGATTCTATCTTTGAGATTACGGATAAGTTCTTTTCGAAGAAATTGACTGGTCTCAAAGAACGTGGTCTTTTCTTAGGCACCTTCTCTGATGCCAATCACCAAGCTATCGATTACGTTGTGGTTTTGGCTTATCCTGGACCGAAAACCATGACGGGCGAAGATGTTGTCGAGATTATCCCCCACGGCTCCATGGTGATCGTTAATCAGATTATTCAGGCCTATATCGGTGAAGGGGCAACCTATGCGACCCGTGGCGAGTTCTCCTCGCGCGCATTCTTTAATGGAAAAATGGATTTGGTCGAAGCCGAAGCGGTAAACGACCTCATTAACGCAACCACGGTCGAGGCAAAAAACCTCGCTTTCTTATCCCTTAAAGGGGATACCAGTAAGCTCGTTGAACCTCTGAAGAAAGAAATCGCGGATCTATTGGCTTTGCTTGAAGTAAATATTGATTACCCCGAATATACCGACATCGAGCAGGCCAATGACCAAAAAGTGATTTCGTCGATCGCTCCGATCCGTTCACGAATTGCCAGTCTCATTGCCAATGGCGAAGACGGTCAAATTATCAAAGAAGGTATCAAAGTCGCCATCGTGGGTGAGCCTAACGTAGGCAAGTCTTCTTTGCTTAATGCTCTTCTTGGCGAAGAAAAGGCCATTGTAAGCGATATTCCGGGCACGACCCGTGATGTGGTTGAAGGCGAGCTTTCTGTTCATGGCGTTGCTCTTCATCTGCTCGATACTGCTGGCATGCGGAATTCTAAAAACCAGATTGAGCGTTTGGGCGTCGCCCTTTCTGAAAAGACCCTTGCCGCTGCGGACGTTGTGGTCTTGGTGCTGGATGCCCGTGAAAAGAAGCCAACCAAAGAAGAAGAAAACATCATCAAGTTGGCGAAGAGCAAGCACTTAATTCTTTGCTATAACAAGGACGATCTCATCAGCGTGAAAGACCCGCAAAAGTTGTATGTTTCAGCCTTGCGGAAAGACATTGAGCCCTTGAAAGAGGCCATCTATGCCTCCCTGAACCTCACCAATGAAGCCTTCTCCACCCCAAGCTTATCTAACGCTAGGGAATTGGGGCTACTTAAACAAATCGATTCGGATTTGGCCACCGCGGCTGACGATGCCAAAAACGGACAACCGGTCGATATTATTTCGACGAGCCTTCAATCCGCCTATAACGAATCGAGACAACTTCTCGGCGAAGACATCACCACGGACTTAACCGATGAGATCTTCAGCCGTTTTTGCGTAGGGAAATAGCGAACCATGTTCTTGGATTCCCATTGTCACTTGACCGATAAAGCCTTTGTTGGGAGAACTGATCAGGTTCTTTCTGATGCGCAACAAGAAGGCGTTGGTCTTTTTCTTACCATCGGTTGGGACCTTCCAAGCTCCCAAGAAGTCTTAGCTTTTTCCCAAAAACATGGGAATGTTTACTGCGCGGTTGGTCTTCATCCGGAAAATTTGGAGATGGCAAGTGCCCAAACGTTGAATCAAATCCGCCAACTCGCCAAAGATCCAAAAGTGAAGGCAATTGGCGAAATCGGCTTAGATTATCATTGGTACAAAGAGACCAAGGATCGTGAGAACCAGAAACGTTGGTTCATCGCTCAAATCGATTTGGCCAACGAACTCAATCTCCCCATTAGCATCCATGCCAGGGAAGCTTTAGGAGATACCTTGGCCATACTCCAAGAACACCCCCTAAAAAGAGGCGGCGTCCTCCACTGCTATTCGGGTTCGGCGGAGATGCTGATTGAATTTGCTAAACTAGGGTTCTATTTTGGCTTTGATGGACCCATTACTTATAAGAACGCAATTGAACCCAAAAAATGCGTAGAACTTTGTCCTTTAGATCGTCTGCTTTCAGAGACGGATTCCCCCTATCTGCCACCCACTCCCCACCGTGGCGAAACCAATGAACCCAAATTTGTTCCTCTTATCGTGGCTCAAATGGCGGAAATTAAACATTTACCAATTGAGATTGTTAAGGTAGCCATCGAAGGAAATTTTAGGAAACTTTTTTCCGTGGAACAATAGCATGGAACACTACCCAGCAATCATTGTTGTCGAAGGGACTTCGGACGAAGCCTTCATATCGAGTTTTTTAGATGCCGATATCGTTGTAACAAATGGTTCAAGTGTTCCACGTGAAACAATAGAATATCTAAAAAAGGCTAGTGAACATCGAGATATTGTTGTTCTTACGGACCCTGACTCTCCCGGGAAACGGATCCGAGATATCCTTGATCAAAACATTGAGGGTTTGCAACACGCCTTCGTTCTAAAAGAGCACGCAATTAAGCATCATAAAGTGGGAGTTGCGGAGTCCTCGAAAGAAGATGTTTTGATGGCCCTCTCTCATTTAGTCCCCAGCAAGAACAACCGCCGGGGAAACTTGGTGATGTCCGATCTCTTTGATTTAGGACTCATGGGCCAAGAAAACGCCTCCCAAAAACGTTCCTATTTAGAGCATAATCTTCACTTGGGTCATACCAACGCGAAAACTCTGCTTAAACGCGTAAATGCTTTAGGCCTTTCCAAAGCGGAAATTGAGGCGGCAATTCATGAATGAAAAAATCTTCTTTGACGGCGTAATCAGTTACAAGCTTTTGGCTAAGAAAGAAGTTGGCCAAAACTTCCTCGCTGATCCCACCACCGCCAAACGCATTGTGGACCTGCTTGAGCTTCAAACCTCTGACCACGTTCTTGAAATCGGATCTGGGGCGGGTTCGCTTAGTTTCTTTTTGGCTGAAGCCCCTTCAGAAAGTGACCTCATCGATATCGACGAAGCCTTAGTCACAAAGCTCCAACACGACTTTGCTGGGAACGATCACGTTCATCCTCAAATGGGCAATGCCATGCGCTTTGACTATTCGCCTTACACCAAAATTGTGGGTAATCTTCCTTATTACATCACATCGGGAATCGTCGAGAAGATCCTGCTTGGTGCTTCCAAGGCTAGTCGAGTGGTCTTAATGGTCCAAAAGGAAGCGGCTGATCGCCTGCTTGCCAAAGTCGGCAGCAAGGACTATTCCCCTTTATCCTTATATTTAAACTATGTGGCTTCAGTCAAACGGGCCTTTAATGTCTCTCGTAACGCTTTTGTTCCCGCCCCTCATATTGAATCGACTGTGCTTATCATTGACTTACTCCCGGATAAACACGATGATGAATCCGCCAGCATGTATGCGTTGGCGGAAAAATTGTTTCTCTACAGGAGAAAAACGATCTATAACAACCTGAAAACTTACTTGGGTGACGACCAAAAGGCCGCCGCCATCCTCGCTTCAGCTCATCTTGCTCCCACGCTTCGCCCCGAAGAACTTCTTGCCGAAAATTACATTGATCTCGTCCGTCTTCTCAAACACTAGTAAAATAGGTGGAATCGTATGATTATCAAATCTTTCGCCAAAATTAACCTCTCCTTAAAAGTCCTCGGTATTCACGAAGATGGATTTCACGAACTTCAGATGGTTATGCTGCCACTTGATCTCTTTGATGCCATTGAAATCGAGACCCTCCCTTCCTCACCGGATTCCTTTATTACTTGTGATGATATCGAATTGGCAAATTTAAAAGAAAATCTTTGCAAAAAAGCCTTGGTTGCCATGCGAAACGAATTCAAATTCAAAGAGAATTTCATGATTCGTATCCACAAAGAAATCCCCTTTGCTGCCGGCTTAGGTGGCGGATCCTCCAATGCCGCGGCCGTCATTCTTGCCGTCAACCAAATTTTGAAACTTCACGCCCCCTTTGAAACGTTAGTCAAAGTGGCGAGCACAGTCGGTTCAGACTGCCCGTTCTTTTTGCTCAACAAACCCGCCTTGGTTGAAGGTATCGGAGAAAAGATTTCCCCGATCAAGGTTAAAGTTCCCTACGATTGCCTTATCGTTAAGCCTCAAAAAGGCCTCTCTACGAAAGCTGTTTATGCCATTTGCGATAAATTCCCCAAAGCTCGGGTGGATAACCCTGGCGTCGTCATGGGGCTTGCGAACGGCGACGATATTTTGATCGCCAAGAGTATCGGCAATGATCTGATGGCACCGGCCGAAAGCCTCTTGCCCGAAGTTGGCGAAATCTATGATCAGCTGAACAAAGATGGCTTCGGCATTGTTTCGATGTCGGGGTCTGGATCGTCCTTATTTGCCTTATCTCGTGACAACCATAAGTGCAAGGAAGCTGCGAAAAAATATACCCGTTTAGGTTATGTCGTTCGTCTTTGTAAAGTTTTACTATAAAGGGGAGGTAATCCTATGAAAAAATTCGCCATTATTCTTGCGGCTGGCAAAGGGACTCGAATGAAGAGTCTACGAGAGGACCTGAGCAAGGTCTCTTTCCCGATCTTAGGTCAGCCTTTGGTCAAGTATGTGCTTGAGGCCCTTAAGCCTCTTGGGCTCGATCAAATCGTCACCGTCGTTGGCTTTGGCGGTCAAACCAGCAAAGCCATTGTCGAAAAAGACAGTGAAGTCGTTTGGCAGAAGGAACAAAAGGGTACCGGCCACGCCGTCGCCCAAGCCGCTCCGGTTTTGGAGAACGAAGACGGCGAAACCATCATCTGCTGTGGGGATACCCCGCTGCTCACGACCAAAACGTTGGCTGCGCTATTTTCCAGTCACGAAACCAATCATAACGCTCTTACCATCATGACCGCCCAAATGGACGATCCTCATGGTTACGGCCGCATCGTGAAAGAGCGGGGGCGTGTCGTTAAAATCGTTGAACAAAAAGATTGCACCCCCGAGCAAAACGAGATTCGCGAAGTTAATGCTGGCGTCTACATCTTCGACAACAAAGAACTCTTTAAAGATTTAAAGCGTCTCACCCCGAATAACGCCGCGGGCGAGTACTATCTCACCGACGTCATCGGCATGTTCGTTAACGATGGCCTCAAGGTTTCTTCCTTCACCGTCGCCGATCCTTCCGAGACTCTCGGCATCAATGACCGCTATCAATTAAGCGTCGCCGCCAAGATCTTACAGACCCGAATCAATAAAGCTTTGATGCTCTCGGGTGTCTCGATCGATGATCCGGATTCGACCTACATTGCCCCGACCGTGAAAATTGGTCAGGATACGGTCATCCATGCGGGTTGCTATATCTTAGGGAATACCACGATTGGTTTAGAGAACGAAATCGGGCCGAACACCTATCTTGAAAACGACCAGATCGGCGGCTTCAACCAAATCCTCTATTCGCATTTAACCGATACCGTGGTTGGGAATAAGGCCACGTTAGGACCCTATATGCGCGCTCGGAAGAACGCCGTGATCAAAGACGGGGCCCATGTCGGCAACTTCATGGAACTGAAGAACGTGGAATTCGGAGTCGGTTCGAAAGCTGCCCACCTATCCTATCTTGGCGATGCCACAATCGGGGATGGGGTGAATATCGGCTGCGGCACGATCATTGCGAACTATGATGGCGTGAATAAGTTCCATACCACCATCGGCAATAATGTCTTTGTCGGCTCGGGCTCGACGATCATTAGTCCGGTTAACCTTGGCGACAATAGTTTCATCGCCGCTGGTTCCACGCTTAATAAAGATGTACCCGCTCACGCGATGGGCATTGCTCGGGCTCGTCAGGAGAACAAAGAAGGCTATTCCGATGTTCTTCATGAGAAAGCATTAGCTAAGAAGGCAGCGAAAAAATGATTATTGTTCAATGCTACGGCCATAACGTCTATATCGATGAGACTTTGGTGGGTTATATCACCAAAAACACCAACGATGAGGGCGAGATCTACATCTCTGGCCACCGCTTTTGCAAAATAACCGATGACGGCATCCTTACCATCAACCGCGAAAAGGTCGGCTATGTCGATGATGGCGGCGATATCTATTTACACGATAAACTTGTTGGCGAAGTTACCCCTCAGAATGATTTCCGCTTTGTCGGTTCTCGTCTTAACGGTGATTGATTTCTAAAGCCTAAGCCTCCCTTGCCTAAATGACGGGGAGGTTTTTCTTGCCTTTTTACGTCATCAAAAAGAAAAGCACGTCCCCCGAATTGACGGGAGGCGTGCCTTGGTTTTTGCTCAATGAGCGAGAATTACTTCTTGCCCTTTTCGCGTTCGTGGACGATGTTGGCTTGAGCCGCAGCTAAGCGAGCAAGCGGGACACGGAACGGCGAGCAGGAGACGTAGTCGAGGCCGACAGCATCATAGAACATGATGGAGGCAGCATCGCCACCGGTTTCGCCGCAGACGCCAACCAGAAGGTCTTTCCGGGTAGCGCGGCCGCGATCGAAGGCGATCTTGACGAGTTCGCCAACGCCCTCTTGATCGATGGTCTGGAACGGATCGAATTCATAGATCTTCTTCTCGTAGTAATACGGGAGGAATTGGCCGGCATCATCACGGGAGAATCCCATGGTGAGCTGGGTTAAGTCGTTGGTGCCGAAGCTGAAGAACTCGGCTTCCTTGGCGATGTCCCCAGCGCGTAAGGCGCCTCTCGGGACCTCGATCATGGTGCCAACGTGATAGACCAGCTTCTTGCCTTCCTTCTTCATTTCGCCTTCAACGGCTTCAACAACGATCTGCTTCGCGTACTTGAACTCTTTGAGCTCGCCAGTGAGCGGGATCATGATTTCAGGTTCAACGTCATGCTTAAGATCTTTGCTGGCCTTGATGGCGGCTTGGATGATGGCAGTAGCCTGCATGCGGTAGATTTCCGGATAAGCGACGCAGAGACGAACTCCACGGAAGCCCATCATCGGGTTGGCCTGCTGAATCTGACCAATACGATCTTTGACCTTTTGCGGATCGACCCCTAAGGTCTTGGCGATCTCATTGATCTTGTCTTCCTCGTGAATCGAGGGGAGGAATTCGTGAAGCGGCGGATCGAGTAAGCGGATGCAAACCAGGTCTTTCGGCGAGGACATATACATATGGTAGAAGTCACTCACCTGATACGGCCGTAACCGCTCAAGGGCAGCTTCGCGCTGCTCGGTGGTATCCGAGAGAATCATCGACCGCATATTGAGAATGCGATCTTCGGCGAAGAACATACGCTCAGTGCGGCAAAGGCCAATGCCTTCAGCGCCGAACTTGTGGGCGTTATCCGCGTCGGCCGGAGTGTTGCAGTTGGCACGAATGCGGAGACGGCGATACTTATCGGCCCAGCCCATTAAGCGACCGAAGTCGCCGCCCAGGTCAGCCTCTTTCGTCGCGATTGCGCCTTCATAAACGCTGCCGGTGTTGCCATCGACGGAGACGATATCGTTTTCGCCATAAGTCTTGCCATTGATCACCATGGTCTTCTTCTCTTCCGAGATGATGGCCCCAGTGCAGCCAGCGGCGCAGCATTTGCCCATCGAACGGGCAACGACGGCGGCGTGGGAGGTCATACCACCGCGAGCGGTGATGATGGCTTCGGCATTGACCATGCCGATGATGTCTTCCGGCGAAGTTTCGGCGCGGCAGAGGACGACTTTGACGCCCTTATCGTGCTTGGCTTTCGCTTCTTCAGCGGTGAAGACGAGGCAGCCAGTTCCAGCGCCAGGAGAGGCGGGGAGACCGACAATGATCGGAGTGTGTTTCTTTAAATCGATCGGGTCGAAGGTCGGGTGGAGAAGGTCATTGAGAGCCTTCGGCTCGACACGTAAGCAGGCTTCCTTCTCATCGATGAGTCCTTCATCAACGAGGTCGCAGGCGATCTTAAGAGCGGCGCGAGCGGTACGTTTGCCGTTGCGGGTCTGTAAGAAGAAGAGCTTGCCTTTTTCGACGGTGTACTCCATATCCTGCATATCGCGGAAATACTTTTCCATGCGGGCGATGGTTTCGACGAACTGTTTGTAGACATCCGGCATACGAGCCTTAAGTTCATCGATGTGAAGCGGGGTGCGAACGCCAGCGACGACGTCTTCGCCCTGAGCATTAGGAAGGAACTCGGCGTAGATGCCTTTTTCGCCGGTCGACGGAGAACGGGAGAACGCGACACCAGTGCCGCTGTCTTCGCCCATGTTGCCGAAGACCATCGTTTGAACGTTGACGGCAGTGCCCCACTCATAGGGGATGCCATTCATTTGACGATAGACGTTGGCGCGCGGGTTGTCCCAGCTACGGAAGACGGCCGCAACGGACTCTTTGAGCTGAGCATACGGATCGGTCGGGAAGTCTTCGCCGAAGACGCTCTTGTAATAGGCCTTGTACTTTTTGACGAGGTCCTTGAGTTGATCAACGGTGACTTCGGTATCGAGCTTATAGCCATTCTTCTCTTTGATTTCATCGAGCATCTTATCCATCTCGGTTCTCGGATGGCCTTTGGCGATGTTGGTGAACATCAAGATAAAGCGGCGATAGCTATCGAAAGCGAATCTTTCGTTGCCAGAATTCCGAGCCAAAGCCACGACGGTTTCGTCGTTTAAGCCTAAGTTCAGAATGGTGTCCATCATACCGGGCATCGATTGACGAGCGCCGGAACGGACCGAGACGAGGAGCGGATTCTTCGTGCCGCCGAATTCCTTGCCATCGACCTTTTCGACTTCGTGAAGATGCTTAACGATGTCATCCCAAACGAAATCGGGGATTTTCTTTCCCGAATCGTAGTAGAGAGTGCAAGCTTCTGTCGTGATGGTAAAACCGGCCGGAATGTTAACTCCAGCAGCGGTCATCTCGCAGAGACCGGCGCCCTTTCCGCCAAGGATGTCTTTGCCCAAATGGGCCGCGTGAGCTTCCTTGAAGGAGTAGACGTACTTCTTTTCTGCCATGTTGTCCTCCTAATGACAATTTTGGGGCTTGGCTTTAGCCAAAGCCCTAGCGAGAAAAGTTTATCACGTAGGGCTTGTTCTTAGAACAAGAAAGCGAAAGTTCGGGGATGAAAGCCCTTTATCAGTCTCGTAGGGTTAAGAAAAACTCGGGAGGTTGTCCCGAGTTTGGGGTTCCAAAGGATCGGCAATTACATGTTAATCTTGTAGATTGCGTCTTTGCCGTTTTTCTTGTAAAGGTAACGCCAGAAAGTTTGAACCATCATGTGGTCGAAACCCATGTGGAGGTCTTCGGTGATGTGCATGTCATCTACCGGGACGTGGAGGTGGTAATCGGCGATCTTATCGATCTTGCCGCCTTCGTAGCCCGTGATGGCGATGACTTCGGCACCGATCTTCTTGGCGTATTCGACAGCTTTAACGACGTTGTGAGAGTTACCAGAGCCAGAAATCGCCAGCACGAGGTCGCTCTTTTTGAGTTTGTGCTCGAGAGGGTAGTAAAAGATGTCTTCGTAGCCGATATCGTTGGCGACGGCCATCATGAGAGGCACGTTGTCATTGAGGCAGACGAAGTTGAAACGCTTATCGAGGTCCATACAGGCGCCCTTGTTGAAGTCGTTGACCATGTGACTGGCCGTGGCAGCCGAGCCACCATTGCCCATCACGTAGATGGTGTCGTTGGCTTCGTAGTGGCGTAAGATGGCATTCATTGCCTTGTTGATCTCGGCGCGGTCGAGTTTATCGATGGCCGCTTTCTCGCGAGCGTAATAGTCATTAATTTGATCTGTGAAGTCCATTGTGAAATTCCTTCTTTCTTAACATTATACTTGCTGGTTTCCCAAAATCATCTGAATTGCTTCGGCAAGGTTTTGACAAATGAGATCGGGTTTGGCATCGGCATATTTCTTGTAGGGGTCGGGGTCACCACCCAAGAGCAAACAGGTATGGCAGCCGGCGTTAATGCCGGTTTGGACGTCCTGGCAAGTGTCGCCGATAAACCACGAGTTCTTGAAATCGATGTTGTAGCGTTGCTGAGCGCGCAGGAGCAATCCGATTTTGGGTTTTCGACAATCGCAGTCGATCTTATAGGCAACGTTTTCGCCAGGAAAACCGCGGTCGGGGTGATGCGGGCAGAAATAGAGGTCGTTGAGGTAGGCTCCTTCTTGGCCGAGAAGATCCTCAAGTTTGTAATGGATGTTTTTGAGTTCTTCGAGAGTAGTTTCGCCGCGAGCGACGATGGGCTGATTGGTGATGCAGATGGCTAAATAGGGTGAGGAATTGATACGTTTAATGGCTTCGGCCGCACCCGGTTCGAGTTTCAGCATTTCGCTGCGGACCACGTAGTCGCCGAAATGATTGATCGTGCCATCGCGGTCAAGAAAAATGCAGCGTTGCAACTTCGAGAGGTTGCGGGCGGCAATGATGCCGTTTTGGCAATCGGCAGTCACGGCATAATAGCGATCGGGGGTTCCGCAATCCTTCACGTATTCGGAGCTGCGATAAGCGAAGACCCTCTCTTCTAAGATGGCGGGGGCAAGGATTTCTTTTTCAAAATCGATCTTCAGAGGCTCGGTGAAGCGGTGAAGGATTTCTTTGCTGACGATATAGAGACCGGCGTTGGTTAAATTTTCATAAAAGAAGTCACGGGGGTCGTGCTTTCCTAAAATCTTGCGGCATTTGCCGTCGGCATCCGCGACCAAGACGTCGCTATCGAAAGGATGGCCGTTGGGGTGAGCGAAGGTGGTGATTAAAGCTTTGCGCTCGTTATGGAAAGCCAAGAAACGATTCCAGTCGATGTCGAGCATGAGGTCGCCAAATAGCAGGGCGAAATCTTCATCGAAAAGCTTGGAGGCGTAGTAAAGCGCACCGCCGGTTCCCAAGGGTTCTTGCTCAACGATGTATTCAATACGAACGCCAAATTTGTCGCCATAACCAAAGTAGTCTTGAACTGCGGTCGAAGCGTGAGACACCACCAAGATGATGTGGTTGCAGCCATTAGCTTTGAGGTTTTCAATCTGCCACTGCAAAATCGGTTTGCCGCAGATAGGAACCATCGGTTTAGGTAAATCGCCGGTAATCTCTTTTAAACGGGTGCCGGCTCCACCGGCTTGGATGAGGGCAATCATTGTTTATTCCATGAAGATGATCGAAACGCCAGCGTTATCGAGTTCGACGGGCATCTCTTTCAATTCTTTTAACGCGGCGCGAACCGCAATCTTTTCGGCCTCGCCAGGCACGTAGAACAGCAAGAAACCGCCGCCGCCCGCTCCGAGTAATTTACCACCCGAAGCTCCGGCCCGCATCGCCAAGTCATAGTACTCATCAATCTTTTGATTGGAGATGCCTTTGGCCAATCCTTTTTTGATGAGCCAGGACTCGTTGAGGATAGGCCCTAAAGCATCAACGTTGTTGGATTCGAATTCGGTTTTTAACTGGCGAGTTAGTTCGCACAGCTTACGGGTGCCCTCAATCTTTTCGGTTTGGGAGGCGAGATTCTTGGTTTCTTCTCCAAGGATGTTGTTGGCGTCGCGGACGTCGCCCGTATAGAACATCATTAAACTGTTTTGCAATTTGAGATAGGATTCGTGCCGCATAACGATCGGCTCGACTTTCACGAAACCATCGGGGCAGAATTCGTAATAACGAAGACCGCCGAAAGCCGCGGCGAATTGATCTTGCTTGCCGATGGGGTTCCCTAATTGATTGATTTCAACGTCGCAGGCTTCTTTGGCGACTTTATAGGTTGAGACTGATTTTTCGTTGTAGGTATAGAGAAGCTTGAGCAAAGCGACCGTGAAGGAACTAGAAGACCCTAGCCCTGTTCCCGAAGGAATATCGGCCATCGAGGTGATTTCAATGCCCTTAGTCCCAAAATCCGTTAAAACTTGTTTAAAGATGCGGTGCTGGATTTTCTGGGGATCATCCACCACTTCGGTTTGCGAATACTTGAGGGTAATGGAGTTCTTGTTAAAGGCCTGATTGATCGTGAGGTAGACATATTTGCGGATGCTCGTCGAAATGACGCAGCCGCCATATTTTTCGTAGAAACTCGGAATATCGGATCCTCCCCCGCAGAAGGAGACACGGAATGGTGCGCGTGCAATGATCATGACTGGTTCTCTTTTCTTGAACTATTGTAGGTTAGCCCTTAGGCTAAGGCAACATTTGCCGAACATCCAAGAAGTGCTATCTTGCCGCTTTTTCGTCGGGAAACCACGAAAAGTAACGTTTTCATTTCTTGCAGTGCTATGATTTTTAAAGGAGTTTTTATGGACAACAACGAACCCTTGATCATGACGTTCGATTTCGGAACCCAATCGGTCCGAGCTTCGATTTTTGACAAACGGGGAAATACCCTGGCCATGGAAAAAGAAGTGTACGCCCCCGCTTATTTTTCGCCAAAACCCGGTTGGGCGGAACAAGACCCGGATTACTATTTCCGTTGTCTTTGCTCCTGCACCAAGCGTCTTACCTCCTCACACCCCGAACTGATTTCTCGGGTTAAAGGAATTACTCAAACTTGCTTCCGTGATTCGGCCGTCTTGTTGGATTCGGATAACCAAGTGGTCCGGCCGATGGTCCTGTGGCTCGATCAACGCTTCGCTAAATGCGAGAAGAAGCTTGACCTCAAGGCCCGGCTGATTTTTAAACTCGTCGGCATGACTCAAGTCATCGACATGAACCGGAAACGGACGATCTCCAACTGGTTGATCGAAAATGAACCTGAGAATTGGGCTAGGGTGGCTAAATACCTCCACGCCTCCACTTATTTCATCTATCGCCTCACCGGGCAAATGCGTAATTCTGCGGCCGATCATGTCGGCCATTACCCCATCGATTACAAGAAACGTTGCTGGTATAAAGATCCTGAGCACCACTATCAAGGTCAAATCTTCTCGCTGAAGAAAAGCATGCTTTGCGAACTGATTCCGGAAGGCGCACCCATTGGTGGTATTTCGGAAGAGGCCTCTAAATTAACGGGCTTGCCCGCCGGCTTAACGATGTACGCTTGCGGCGCCGATAAATCTTGCGAAACGTTAGGAACGGGCGTCATTGATACCTCAATGGCCTCCATCAGTTTAGGTACCGCTTGCACCATTGAAACCACCACTAAAAAATGGATTCAACCCGTCAAATTGTTTCCCGCTTATCCCTCTTGTCTTCCTGACTATTACAACATGGACATTCAAATCTATCGCGGCTATTGGATGATCAATTGGTTCCTCAAAGAGTTCGGGGCAAAACGCGTTGACGATTTGGTCGTTGATGATGTGAATGCCGAAGACTTCAACAAGGACCTGGATAAGATTCCAGCCGGAAGCGATGGTCTGGTCCTTCAGCCTTATTGGGGGCCGGGTTTGCAACGCCCCGTCGTTAAAGGCGCGATGGTCGGTTTCTCCGACAACACTACTAAGGAACACTTCTACAAAGCCATTATCGAAGGCATCGATTATGCCCTCCGCGAAGGCATGGAAGGCTTTGAAAAGAATATTGGTCACAAGTTCACCTCGCTGCGAATCTCCGGCGGCGGTTCTCAAAGCGATGAGATTTGTCAAATCACCGCGGATGTGATGGGCTTACCGGTTTCGCGGGTGCAGACTCAGGAGACGTCTTCCTTGGGAGCCGCCATCGCCGGCTTCTTAGCGATCCATGAGTTCCACGATCCCTATGAGGCTGTTCAGATGATGGTTCATGAGAGCGATGTCTTCACTCCCGATATGCATAATCATGAAATCTACAACCAGCTTTACACCAATGTCTACGAGAAGCTTTACCCCTCGTTAAAAGAGAGCTACGCCGCCCTCTGCGACTTCACTCGCCGCTAAAAAGAAGTCAAAAAAAGCATAGGTTCTCACGCCTATGCTTTTTGTTTGGCTTATTTGGCGGGATTAGGATCGAGATGGCGCTGTTCGGTTTCGTTTTCGCGGACCGCCATCGGGTTGTTGCCCAAGAATTGAGCATTATAGAGGTCGGCGTAGAAGCCATTCTTCGCGAGCAGTTCTTTGTGAGTCCCCATTTCGATGATAGACCCCTTATTCATGACCAAGATCAGCTTGGCGTTTTTGATGGTGCTCAGACGATGGGCGATAACGAAAGAGGTGCGGTTGCGCATCATCTTCTCCATCGCGTCTTGGATGGCTTGTTCAGTACGGGTATCAACCGAGGAGGTGGCCTCGTCAAGAATCATAATCTTCGGTTTGCTGACGATGGCGCGAGCAATCGTGAGGAGTTGACGCTGGCCTTGAGAGATGTTGGATCCTTCTTCTTTTAACTGGAAGTCGTAACCATCAGGCAAGGTCTCAATGAAGTGATCGGCGTGAGCGGCCACGCAGGCGGCCTTGATCTCGTCGTCGGTGGCGTCGCTACGGCCATAACGAATATTGTCTTTGATGGATCCGCTGAAGAGCCAAGTGTCCTGCAAGACCATGCCCATGGAACCCCGCAAGGCTTCACGGCTGTAGTGGTTGATGTTTGTCCCATCAAGAATAATGGCACCAGAATTTACTTCATAGAAGCGCATTAATAAGTTCACCAGGGTCGTCTTTCCGGCTCCGGTCGGTCCCACAATGGCGACCATTTCACCGGGCTTAACATGGAGATTCATATCAGTGATGAGAGGTTTGTTGGCGTCGTAGGAGAACGCGACATGATCGAAGACAACATCTCCTTGAACCGCTTCTTCCGAAGCGAGGCAATCGGGGTCATCCGCCTTCTCTTGAGTTTCATCAAGAACGACGTAGATTCGTTCGGCGGCTGCACCCATCGACTGAATCGAAGAATAGATTTGGCCAAGGTCTTCAAAGGGCTGCTGGAAGATGTTCAGATACATGATGAAAGCGACGAGCATGGCAATACCCGCTGCATCGTGGTAGACGAATCCAGCAACCAGGGAAACCGCAACGAAGCCCAGGTTGTAGATGAAGCGCATGGCCGGATAAATAAAGCCGGAAATCCATTGCGACTTGCGGTCGGCCTCGGTCATGACTCCGTTGGTGGAATCGAATAGTTCCTGAGCTTTTTCCTCACGGTTGAAGAGCTTCAACAGCATAAAGCCGGAATAGCCTTCTTCAATCTGAGATTCAAGCTCCCCATATTTCTTGCGATAGAGTTTGAACTGCTTACGGGATTTGCCGGCGATAATGACGATGATGATCAGCGTGAGCGGTAAGGTCGCTAAAACCACCAAGGCCAACTGCCACGACTTGATGAACATGGCAACGATACAGCCTAGGAAAACGGTGATGCCACGACCTAACGAAGTAATGATGGAAGGGAGATTCCGCCCAATGTTATCGATGTCGTTGGTACCCCGTTGAAGAATCTCGCCAGTTTCGGTCTTGTCGAAATAAGATAACGGAAGGGTGTCCAGCTTTTCTTTGACGCGTTTGCGCATCAAATAGGTGTAATTGGCCACGACTTTCTCCAAGATCCAGTCCGAAATCCAACTGAGGAAGGAACTGGTAATGTAGACCACCAAAAGAACACTGAAACTCGCGAACAAGTCGGTCCAAAGAATGTGAATGGTTCCGGTCGTATCAACGGACATGAAGCGCGAAGAGTCTCCCAAGATATCGCTGAGCAGGCTCGGGCTGATGATGGTGAGAACGCCACTAGCAACCAAGAATAAAAGGACCACGATTAAAACCCAGATCTGAGAGCGGAAATCACCAAGCAAACGCCCATAGGTTTGCTTTAAATGCTTCGGTTTTTGGGTCATATCCTCATGCGGTGGCATTAGCGTTCACCCCCTTCCGATGAAAAGGCTTCGGCGAGTTTCATCGTCTTAGCGATTTCTTCTTTATCGAGTTGGGAATAAACGATTTCTTGATAGACCTGGCAACTCTTTAATAACTGCCGGTGGGTGCCTTCCCCGACGATTTTGCCATCGCTTAAGACGACGATATCATCGGCGTCAAGAATGGTCGATACCCGTTGAGCAACAATGATGACGGAAGAGTCTTTGGTGTAACCCTTCAAAGCGGTACGAAGTTTGATATCCGTTTTGAAGTCAAGGGCGCTGAAAGAGTCATCAAAGATATAGATCTCAGGTTTTTTGACGAGAGCCCGAGCAATGCAAAGGCGTTGCTTCTGACCACCCGAGAAATTCTTGCCGCCATGTTCGACAACGCTATCCAATCCCTGCTCTTTTTTCGAAACGAAGTGAGTAGCTTGGGCAATATCGAGGGCGAGTTTGATGTCTTCTTCGCTGGCGTTGGGGTTGCCAAATTCCATGTTGGAACGAATGGTACCGCTGAATAGGAGGGCTTGCTGAGGAACGAAGCCGATCTTATCGCGAAGTTCATGTTTTTCATAATCACGGACATCAACCCCATCGATAAGGACGTGGCCGGCAGTGACGTCATAAAAACGAGGAATCAGATTGATGACCGAACTCTTGCCCGAGCCCGTTGAACCAATAATGGCCGTGGTCGATCCGGGCTTGGTCTTAAAGGAGATGTGATTGAGCGTCGGCACATTGGCGTCGGGGAAAGTGAACGTGACGTCTTGGAATTCAACGACCCCCTCCTTGTTATTAGGATGAATGGGGGCGGTTGGCTCTTTGATTTGATTGGTAACAGCCAGGACTTCGTTGATCCGTTTCGCTGAGGCACTTGCCCGCGGAACCATGATGAAAAGCAGGCTGAACATGATGAAACCAAACATGATATTCATCGCGTATTCGGCCGAAGCGATGACGTTGCCGAAGCTTGCCATGACCTCAGCTTGAGAGGCGAACTGGCGTCCATCAAGAAGCAAATATCCCACGACGAAGATGGCCATGTAAGTGATATCAAAGACGATGCCGATCGTGGGATTGGCAAAGCTCATAATTCGACTGAATTTGGTGACCAATTTTGTTGCTTCGTCATTGACGTCATCGAAGCGTTTGTTTTCTGATTTCTGCTGATTGAAAGCCCGAACAACCCGAACACCGGTGATCGATTCTCGCAGGGTGGCGGTGACTTTATCGAAGACCGTTTGAAACTTTTCAAAGAGCGGATAGGCCAAAACGAAAAGCACGACCATGATGACGATAATGACGGGGATAGAAACCGCAACTACGCCAGCAATTCGGGCGTCTTTGGTAAGAATCATGATGACGGCGACAATCAAGGTGACTGGGGAGCGGACCAAAATCCTCAAGCCCATCTGAACTAGCTGCTGGCATTGTTCGATATCGTTGGTGGTTCGAGTAATTAAGGTAGCGGTACCAAACTTGCCATAGTCAGCAACCGAGAAGCCGGTGACCTTGTGGAATACTTCTTGGCGTAGTTTTTGTCCGAAATAGGCTCCGACGTGCGAATTCATGATTGAGCCAAAAAAGGAAAGGATTAAGGCAATAAAGGAAATGCCCGTCATAACTCCGCCGACGATCCAAATGTCCTTCACGCTATCGCCCGTGGGAGTGATGTAATTATGTCCCCATAAAGGAATAAGCCCGGTCATCGCGTCCGTGCCCGTGGCATAATCCGGATTTTCCATGATCGCGGTGATTTTCGTCATGAAGTCGGGTAAAAGAAGGCCCAAGTAGGCATCGAGGGCCGTGAGGAGCATAACAATGAGGACTTCCCACCAAATCGGTTTGAGATAGCGGAGCAATTTTGCCATAGCGGTATTCTATGCCTTTGATTTTTAATACGCACCTACTATGTTTCCAAAGGGAACAAGAGAAACTTCAAGTTGCGGTTTTGGCACATAAAAAGCCGCCTGCAACGAGACGGCTTAGATATGCCTTTAGCGGTTTATTCGAGAGGAGCCTTTAAGAGCATTTCAAGGATGATGTCACTCGGAACAACCACGAAATTCTTTTTGCCGATGGTAACCCGGCTGATGATGGCGCCGATCACAAAGTCGTAGAAGGCCAACGCAATCTGCTGAGGATCGCCATTGATGACTTTCCCCTCTTGCTGACCTTGGGCGATGAGCGTTTTTAAATAATGCATCGGCTCAATCGGGTTTTTGGCAATCTCGGCGTGGTGATCGAGAGTTTGCTGCATATGCATCGTCACGTAGATTTCGGCGTAATACATCATGTCGTCATCTTTAGTGTTGGCGGTTTCTTCTAGATAATCAGCCAGCATCTTCAGTCCGCGGACACCCCCGGCTTTCATTGCCGCTTCATAGGGCGGCATGGCGGTGCCAATCATGAGACTTTCTTTGAGAATTGCGGCGAAAATATCATCTTTAGAATCAAAATAATGATAGAAGAGGCCGTGCGAGCATTTGGCTTGAGTCGTAATGTCGTCCACGGTGATGGCATCGTAGCCTTCAACGGCAAATAGCCGTAAGGCAACCGCCATGATCTTCTCGCGGCGCTTGTCTTTGATTCGTTTGTTTTGCTCGGGTGTTCTTGGCATAAAATTGGCTCCTTGTGATTTAGGCTCCCGTTTATTCTAAAGGTTGTTATGATTATGTCAATGCAAAAACAATTCGTCAACGATAAATGCCATAATATCTAGCGCAAAATAAGCGTTAATGTTTATTGGAAACGGAATTCGTTTTGTCAGTTTCTTATTCTTTATTTGGAGCTTCGCCGGCCGAGGGTGCGGTTTTTTCTGAAACGGAATTCGCTTGGGCGGTCGCTAATTCTTTTTTATGATTGCGAATTAACAAGACCGCGAAGAGAACTGCCGCGGCCGCAAGCAAGATTCCACCGATAAGGTAATGCCACCAAGCGGTCGTCGCATAGGTTTCCCAGATTTGATTGTTTACAAACATTGAGACGATAGAACCAAGGACGAAACCCAGCACCACGGTAAAGGTGCCTTGATGATGCTTCTTCATCAAGTTCGTCATGACTTTGGAGATTGCAAAGAGTCCGATGATAACTCCAACCAGGAGCACCAAGGTCAAGATCAGGCCCGTTCCAACTCGGCCATGATTCTTGAACATTGAATTCTCGCCGGTATAAAGTCCTACCACGGGGTTATAAAGTCCAAAAACAAACAACACCATTGATCCTGAAATTCCAGGAATGATGCAGGCGACGGCGGCAAAGAAGCCAACGACAAAGGTCACGGGATAGACCCACCAGTTGTTATTGGGATTCTCAAAAGCGGTTGATAAGTCGAATTTCCAGTAAATTTTGGCCACCACGGAGAGGATGCCGATACCGGCGGCGATCACAAAACCGACAACAATGCGAATGATGTCACCTTTCGAGAGCTTTTGCTTAATCTCATAAAGGATTACGGGGATCCCGCCGAGGATGCAACCAGCGAATAATGCGACGACTTCAAAGCCGGCGTAAGGTTGAATTTTGGAATAGCCCCAAAGCAAAAAGATGGCTGAAATGATGCAACCTAAAGCGATTGGCAGCAAGGTGAGGAAGGCTTTGCCAAAGTGTTTTCGCAGATCGTTGATTGTGCTGAGCAGCTTTTCATAAATACGGACAATGATGCCCACCGTTCCAACGGATACGCCTGGAAGAATTCCTGTGCCTAAAGCGGCGCCTTTGCCAAAATCGACAAACCAATCTTTTGCTTTCATGGTTTCCATTCTACGTTTTCTAGGACCTTTTTCCTAGATAAGTGTGGTACTATTGCTTCGCTATGCGAACACTTATCCTTTATGTTAGTGGCACCGGCTCCACGAAAAAATACGCCGAAGACATCGCTAAGGCCGTTAACGCGGATGTCATGCCTTTTCGGAAGTTCCGTTCCAGCCATTATCGCGATTACGACACCATCGTTTTCGGGGGCTGGATCATGGGCAACACCATTCAAGGCCTAAACAAGTTCATCAGTAACTACCGTCTTTTCCAAGATAAAAACATCATCGTTTTTTCTTCGGGAATGTCGATGCCTTCAGAAGAAGGACGCACCGTCATCATCGAACAGAATTTGCTCGATCTTTATCACGTTCGCTATTACCAGCTTCGCGGGAGTTTCGATTTCAAAAAGGTCAAGTTCCCTTACAACTTTCTCTTTAATAACTCGATAAAGATGATCGCGCGCGACCCCAACGCCTCTGCCGACCAGAAGATGCTGTTAACAATAAAAGACACTCCAATGAGCTATTACGACCAAGCTAAAGTGGAACGCATCATCAAAGTGATTCTCTCGCTGAATGTCGTTGAGGTTAAGGCCGAGGACAAAAAATGAAGTTGATTGTCGGCCTAGGCAATCCTGGAAAGGAATATGCCGGTACCCGTCACAACATGGGCTATTTGACTTTGGACCGTTTCGCCGATATGGCTAATGGCAGTTTTGATCATTCCGGTTTCCGTGGTGTTTATGGCATCGTCAAAAACCCTGATTTCCCGGAAGGTGTGATCATTGCTAAGCCCGAAACCTTCATGAACCTGTCAGGCGAATTCGTCCGTCCGTTAGCGGATTATTTCAAGATTCCTGTCGAAGACATCATTGTCGTTTATGACGACATGGCGCTTCCTGAAGGCACTATCCGACTTCGTGAAATGGGGTCTTCGGGTGGCCATAAAGGCATCCAAAATATCATTGATAATTTTAAGTCGCCAGCGATTAAACGAATTCGTATTGGCATCGGCGAGCCTCTGCATGCCGGCGTCGACTGGGTATTAAGTAAGCCAACCGGCGAAAGTAAGGATAGAATAGACGCGGCCATTGATAATGCCGCCAAAGCTTTACGGGACATCCTAATTCATGGATTCCCCTATGCGATGTCGGTCTATAACGGCCAAGGAGGCTCCAACGGATAACCTTCTCACCCGCCTAAACCAAGCTAACGTGACCACCCCCCTCCGTGAGAAAAGGGGGTCTTTCGTTGTTGACGACACCTTGGGTTGTTCCTTGCTTTTTGCATCGTTATTTTCGCAAAACCCCAATAACTTCGCTATTGTAGCCAACAATCTCTACTCAGCCCAACGCATCTACGAGTTCCTGCTGAACTTCCTTAACGAAGACCAAGTGGTTTTCTTCCCATCTGATGAGCTTCTCCGAGCCGAATCCTTGGCCTCTGGCCGCGAGCTTTTGTCCCAACGGCTCTACGCTTTAGGGCAATTGCAATCGCCGAAAAAGAAGATACTCGTTACCCATCCAGCTGCTTTACTTCGTTACCTTCCCGATCCCAAGCGCTTCGCCGAAGAAACCCTTCATTTCAAGACGGGGGATCACTGTGATCTCACCAAACTCAAAGCTCGGTTGGTTGAGATGGGTTATCAAGGCATTAATAAAATCGAACATTCTCTGGAATTTGCTTCGCGCGGCGACATTCTTGACGTCTATAGCGTTTCTTATTTGGACCCCATTCGTATCGAGTTCTTCGATGATCAAATCGAATCGATTCGGACCTTTGATATCCAAAGCCAAAGCAGCAAATCCGATCTGAAAGAATGCACGATTCTTCCCGCGACGGACATCTTTCTTAACGACGATGAGCTTTCCGATTTCATGATTCGGGCCAAAGAACAACTTAATAGCGATAAGTCGACTTTACCCCCGGCTTTAGGAGCTTTGCTGGAACAAAACGTTGGGCTCGACCTTGAGAACTTTGTTACTCATGATTATAAGAACGAGCTTTATAAGTATTATGGTTTCGCCCTACAGAAGCACTTTTCGGTCCTCTCCTATTTCGATCCCGAAATCGTTTATATTGCCAACAAGGAGCAATTTGTGGCTGCTTCCGACTTGCTTATTAATGAAGCTCACGATTACTTTTCGGACTTGCAGATTAAAGCTCGCATCATCTCACACCTCGAGGAATATATGCCCGTCGAAAAGGCGATTCCCTCGGAACGAAATGTCATATATTCTCACACCTATGCGACCACTGCTGATGATCTTCAATTCGTGGCTCGGCCCATCATCACGACCGGAACCAATATCGCGAACATTATCCCCACGATTGAGACCTATTTGGGCAGTAAAGATCAAGTGGTTCTAGCTCTTCACGAGAAGCATCAAATTGAAACCGTCGAAAGCTTCCTTCAAGATCAAAAAATCCCCTTTGAGCGCGTTCAAGGTTTTGATCTTCCTCAAGGCAGCCTCGCCATCGCCGATCTCACTTTATCGGAAGGATTTGAAATCCCGTCTCTCAAGATTGCCTACCTTTCAGCCAACGAACTTTTCGGCCACAAGATTGCCTCTTCCCGTTTCACTTCTCGGTTCAAAGATGCCACGATTCTTCGGTCCTATGAAGACCTGCACCCTGGCGATTATGTCGTTCACGAATACAACGGAATCGGCCAATTCTTAGGAATTAAAACCATCGAGCAAAATGGCATCCACCGCGATTATCTTCACATTGCCTATGCGGGGAACGAGTTCCTCTATGTCCCGCTTGAGCAGTTTCGCCTCGTCCGTAAATATGCTGGTAAAGAAGGGGCCGCTCCGCGTTTATCCCATCTTAGCAGTGGCGAATGGGAGAAGAAAAAGGCCCATATTAAAGCTCGGGTTAATGAATTGGCCGATCGACTGATTGCTCTCTATGGAGAACGAGCCAAAATTAGTGGTTTCGCTTTCCCGCCTGACGACGATCTGCAGAAACAATTTGAGGACGAATTCCCCTACACCCTCACCACGGATCAGCAAAAATCGCTCGATGAAATTAAAGGCGACATGGAGAAGCCGGAGATCATGGACCGTTTGCTCTGCGGGGATGTGGGCTTTGGCAAAACGGAAGTCGCTTTCCGCTGCGCCTTCAAGGCGATTCTCGCTGGCAAACAGGTGGCTCTGCTTTGCCCCACGACCCTGCTGGCTCGGCAGCATTATGAGGTCGCGCTCGAGCGCTTTGCCAATTATGGGGTCAAAATCGCTGTCTTTTCTCGGCTCATTCCCGCTGCGACCCAAACCAAAAACATCAAGTTAATCGCCGAAGGGAAGATTGATTTAGTTATTGGAACCCATCGGTTGCTTTCCAAAGATTTTAAGTTCAGAGATCTTGGTTTACTTATCGTCGACGAGGAACAGCGTTTTGGCGTCGAACAAAAGGAACGCATCAAAGAGATTAAGAAAAACGTAGATGTTCTCACCCTCTCCGCCACCCCGATCCCCCGGACTTTGCAGATGTCGCTCGTTGGCATTCGCCCGCTTTCGCAGATCAACACTGCCCCCGAATCCCGTATGCCGATTCAAACCTATGTGACTCCCTTTAAAGAAGACGTTGTCACCGAACTTATCGAACGAGAACTTGGCCGAAACGGTCAGGTTTTCTACGTTCATAACGTTGTGGAAACCATTTATGCAACCGCTTCGAAACTGGCAGCCAAAGTGAATGGGGCCAAGGTTGGCGTCGTTCATGGCCAAATGGAAAAAGAAGAGATTGAGGACGTCATGGAAAAATTCTATGACGGGGAACTCAATGTCTTGGTCTGCACTTCCATCATCGAAAACGGAATCGACATTCCCAATGCGAATATGTTGATCGTGGAAGACGCCGACAAATTCGGCCTCTCTCAGCTTTATCAAATCAAGGGACGGGTGGGTCGGGGCAATCGTATTGCCTATGCCTACCTCATGTATAAACCACAAAAAGACATGAATGAAGATGCCCAAAAACGGTTACAAGCCATTCAAGAATTTACCGAATTGGGTTCGGGTTACAAGATTGCTCAGCGCGACTTAATGATCCGCGGTGCCGGCGATATTCTCGGCCCGGAGCAAGCCGGGTTCATCGACTCCATTGGCCTCGATCTTTATCTCAAGCTTCTCAATGAAGCCGTTAAAGAAAAGCAAACTGGCATCGTCGAGGCTCCTCCTAAGCCCAACAAAATGTTCCAAATCGATGCCTACATTCCCAAGGACTATGCCATCCCCGCCGACAAAATTGAACTCTACCAAGAGCTTGAAGACGTCAAAAACGATAAAGATCTGGCGGCTTTTTCGAAAAAGATTCGCGACATCTATGGCCGCATTCCCGACGAAACGAAACTGCTCATTCAGAAAAAGCGGATTGATTTGCTCAGCACCGAAGTTGAATTCAAATCGATCGATGAGACAACTGATCTGATCGACATTTTGCTTTCGGACGCCTTCTCGCAAGTCAATGGTATTGGGGCCGACCTTTTTAATGCTTTGTTGCCCTATCTTTCTATCGTGAAAGTCTCCTTTTTGGAAAAGCGACTTCGCTTACGGATAACCAAATCGGAAAAATGGTTGGACGACCTCGAAGCTATCATGACCCTGATCCACAAACTCTATGTCACTCGCTCGTCACAATCCCTTTAGGGAATTGTGATACTATAGTAACCAATGAGGATCGATAAGTTTCTTAAAGTCACTCGGCTCGTGAAACGACGCGAGACCGCCAAACAACTCTGCGAAGATGGCGATGTCCTGTTGAATGGCAAGCCCGCCAAGGCCATGAGCGAAGTGAATACCGGCGATACCTTGACCCTCATGCTTGGTCGGCATACCATCACCGCCAAAGTGCTGGATGTGAAGCCCTTTGCCAACAAAGAAACGGCTTCCACTCTCTACCAGATTATCTCCGATGTTATCAGTGAAAGGAGCGTACCCAATGCTTAACTTCAAATTCGATCCGAACAGCCACTACCTCGTTGCTTGCACTTATGGACCCGATTCCATGAGCTTGCTCGACATGATGCAAAAGGACGGCGTTAAGCCGATCGTTTGCTTTGTTAATTATCACAAGGTCGTGGAGTCCGACGAAGACCAGAAAGATCTCGCCGCTTATTGCAAAGGACGGGATTTATCTCTCGAGATCTTTGATACCAAAAAAGATTTAACCCCTGAACAACGCCGCGTAAAAGGCGAGGACTTCAAAGAATGGGCTCGCCGTATTCGCTATGATTTCTTTAAAGTCGTTTATAAAAAGTACAACGCCGCGGCAATCTTTGTCGCCCACCAGCAAGATGACCTCATCGAAACCTATTTGCTCGAAAAGAAACAAAAGAAGGCTAAGGGCGGTCAGTATGGCTGGAACGAAATCAGTACCATGGATGGCCTTATCGTCGTCCGTCCTTTGCTTCAGTTCTCCAAAGAAGACTTGCTGCAGTATGACAAGGACAATCACGTGCCTTATTCTGCGTATACCTCGGCTTATGAAGACAAATTGACCCGGGCTTCGATCCGCAGCGAAGTCATCGACAAAATGACCGAAATCGACCGTGGAAATATCTTGGAAGAAATGCGGGCTGAGAACGCCGAACAGACTGGCTTCCTCAAAGGCCTCTCTACCACGATTGATCAAGGGGAAGAACTCAACATTCGCGAAATCATCGCCCTCGATTTAAATGAATTTGCCGAAACCATTATCAAATACGTTTCTAAGGCCCCCGTGCATGTGAATTTGACCTCGGACCAAATCGCCGACATTCGTAAGATGGCTCTAGCGCCGCAGCCGAATATGTCGATGCGCTTAGCCCCGAACGTCTACCTCATCAAAGAGTATGACGTCCTCACTATTGGCACCAACATCGACGAACTCCCCTTCTGCTACACCCTAGAAAAACCCGGCAAGCTCAATACCCCTCAGTTCACTCTCGATTTCAGCAAAGGCGCCGAAGATCGCGGCATTAAAGCCGAGGATTATCCGTTAACCATTCGCACCGCTTTACCGGGCGATATGTATATTGTCCACGGTTATCTCCAGACGGTTCGCCGTCTCTACATCGATTGGCAAATGCCGACCGCCGTTCGCTGCGTCTGGCCGATTTTCGTGAACAAGGACGGGCACATCGTTTATATTCCCCGTTTCCATCGTCTCGAACGCGGCAAGCATATCTCCAAATTTGTTTTGAAGATCAAAGAGGACGAAGGAAAATAAAACTATTGTTTTAAGTTTTAGCCTTTCTGGTGTATTGTGCCATTGCATATTCCAACAAAAGCCCACAACAAAGTCTTAATCTATTAGCACCCATTAAAGGAGCACTTCATGAACGACGGACAGCAACCCAAACGCAACATATTCACCTACATCCTGCCCTACATCCTCATGGCCGTTACAGTCGGTCTCTTCGTGTGGCTGATTCTTTCGCAGATCAATCACTCCGAATCCTGGAATCAGAGCAACCTCGATAATTACATCGGAGCCTATGAAGCCAATTCGACTTCGTGGGTTGCTAAAGTCGATCCTGATGGCAACCACACTTTGGTGAACGCCAAGGTTTCTCAAGGCTACAAATCGGTTACAGTTTCCGGAACTTATCTCAATTCGAACAAAGATTCCAAGAGCTATACCGTCGTCATTGAAGAAGACAAATGGAACACCGCCTTCGACTATAGTGGCGTTGATAGTAACAATACGGTCGTCACCTTTACCCACGCCTCCTATTCTTCGGAATTCGCCAAAATCATCGCCGATAACAAGACCAAAGCGGCTGCCAGCGACCGTAGTAACTATTACGTCACTGTCGTTGACGCCTTCCAGGTCAGTTGGTGGGATACTTGGGGCCCGACGATCATCATGATCGGTGTCGTCACCGTCTTAGGCATTATCTTCTTCGTTCGTCTGAACGGTTCCGTCAATGGCGCCAACCGTCAGGCCATGGACTTCAACAAGTCCCCGGCTCGCCGCGAAGATGCCTCAAAGGTCCGTTTTGACGATGTCGCAGGTTGCGATGAGGAAAAGGCCGAAATGGTCGAACTCGTCGAGTACTTAAAAGATCCGAAGAAATATTCCAAGTTTGGCGCTCGCCTACCTAAAGGCGTTCTCCTTATCGGCCCTCCTGGCACCGGCAAAACCTTGCTAGCCAAGGCTGTCGCGGGAGAAGCCAAGGTTCCGTTCTACAGTATCTCCGGCTCGGATTTCGTTGAAATGTTCGTCGGCGTTGGTGCCGGTCGTGTACGCGATCTCTTTAAACGCGCGAAACAGACCGCCCCTTGCCTTATCTTCATTGATGAAATCGATGCTGTCGGCCGTCAGCGTGGCGCTGGCTTAGGCGGTGGCAACGATGAACGTGAGCAAACCCTCAACCAGTTGCTCGTCGAAATGGATGGCTTTGAGGCCAACACCGGCATCCTTGTGATCGCCGCGACGAACCGCGACGATGTCCTTGATCCGGCCCTTCTCCGCGCCGGACGTTTCGATCGCACCATTACCGTCAATCTCCCCGATCGGGCGGGACGTGAAGCGATTTTCAAGGTTCACGCTCGCAACAAAAAGATCGATCCTTCTTTGGACTGGTCTGCTCTAGCGCAGCGGACGGTTGGCTTCTCTGGCGCCGATATTGAGAACATTCTTAACGAAGCCGCGATTCTTGCGGTCCGTGAGAATAAGACTCAAGTTGACCTCGCTGATATCGATGAAGCCATCGATCGCCGTATTGCTGGACCCGCAAAATCGGGTAAAGGCATGAATGCCCAAGAACGCCGTGAGGTGGCTTATCACGAAGCCGGCCACGCCGTTATTGGTCTTAACTTGCCCTACAGCGAAAAAGTTCAAAAGATCACTATCATCCCACGCGGACGCACGGGCGGCCATGTCTTAATGACTCCTGAAGACGACCGCTTCCTGCTCACCAAACGTGAACTCATTGCTCAAATCACCGGGTTACTTGGCGGCCGCACCTCCGAAGAAATCTTCTTCGATGATGTCTCCACCGGCGCCCAAAACGATATTGAAGAAGCGACTCGTTTGGCTCGCCTCATGGTCACCGAATTCGGTATGTCCGATCTCGGCCCCATCCAGTACGAGAAAGATACGGGCTCGGTCTTCCTTGGACGTGATTATGCGAATACTCAACGGAACTTCTCGACTCAGATCGCCTTCGAAATCGATAAGGCGGTTCGTCAGATTATCGATGAAGCTCATGAGCAGGCTCGCAAAGTCATCCTTGAACATAAAGCCGACGTTAAGTTGATTGCCGAAACCTTGTTGCAGAAAGAAACCATCACCGCCGAGGAGATTGATTCCTTGGTCAAGACGGGAAAGCTTCCTGCTAAGCCAGTGGACCCACTGCTTGATAAGGTTGAAGCCGCTGATGCTAAGGCCGTTGCTGAAGGCAAGGACCCCGATGCCGTTGATCCGGCCCCGGTTGCTCTAGCTGCGCCTGCGGTTAAGCCCGCCGTTCCTGCGGATAACAAACCGGAAGAACCGGCCAAGCCCGCGAAAAAGAAGGCCGCCCCGAAGAAGGACGACAAGAAGTAAAACACTTCAAGCCACGCGCCCACACGCGTGGCTTTTCTTTTTACTTTGATTAGGGATTCACGTATAACAAGAGCATGCGAATTGGCGATCTAGAAATCCAAGGCCAGGTGGTTCTTGGCCCCATGGCGGGAGTCACAACCTTAGCCTATCGAGAGTTCATGAAACCCTTCGGTGTGGGATTGTCTTACAGCGAAATGATTTCCGATTGCGGCATCGATTATGGAAACGCCAAAACGATCGAATATCTCAAGACTTCAACTCTCGATCGTCCGGTAGGACTACAGATCTTTGGCTTTAACGCGGATAGCGCCATCAAGGCCATTGCTTATCTTGAATCCAACGTCCAATACGATATTCTCGATGTCAATTTAGGCTGTCCCGTCTACAAAGTTGTTAAGACTGGAGCGGGTTCCGCGTGGCTTAAACGGCCTCAAGAGCTTTTTACCTACATATCAAAGATTTGCGGAGTTTCTCATAAACCGGTTACCGCGAAAATCCGCCTCGGGTGGGACGAGCAATCGATCAACGTTCTCGAGATTGCTCCGATGCTTGAAAGAGCAGGTGTGGCCGCGATTACCGTCCATTGTCGAACCTCCAAACAGGGCTATGAAGGCCAAGCGGATTATTCCGCGATTGCCTCCTTGAAGGATCGCCTTTCGATCCCTCTTATTGTTTCGGGAGATATTTTTAGTCCGGAGGACGCCTTAAAAGCCGTGACGATCACTAAGGCTGATGCGGTGATGGTCGCCAGGGGAGGCTTAGGTAATCCTTTCTTAGTTACTCAGATCAACCAAATTCTTGATACCGGGCATTACGACCCTCACCCCGATGTCATAACTCAGGTCGGTTACGCCGCTGATTTTTCCAAACGTCTGATTGCCTTGAAGGGCGAATATATTGCCATTAAAGAACTTCGAGGCCTTGTTCCTCATTTCTTCTCGGGATTCCCCGGTTATAAAAAAATCCGGGCCGAAATCGCTATGAATATCAATACGGAAGCGGACCTCCTAGCTTTGCTTGATGGAATCAAGAAACGGCAGGGTTGCTAATGAAAAGAAGCAAGGTCAGCCACGAATTCCCACCATTGGTGTATCCGGATAGTGAGATTCTGATTCTTGGTTCTTTCCCCTCCGTGAAAAGCCGAGCCGCTAAGTTCTTCTATGGCCATCCTCAAAATCGTTTCTGGCGGGTCTTGGCCTCCGTGTATGGGGAGAACGTTCCGGAGCAAGCTGGCGAAAAGAAATCCCTGCTTAAACGGCATCACGTTGCTTGTTACGACGTCATCGAGAGTTGTTCCATCATCGGCAGCAGCGATTCAACAATTCGTAATGTTCAGCCGGCTGACCTTCAAACCATCATTGCTCAAGGAAGGATCCATCGGGTCATTCTCAATGGCAAAACTGCGGCTAAGTATTTTGAACGTTATCACAAGCGGTGGGATTCTCAAGCCATCCCCGTTTTTCAAGCCCCCTCAACAAGCCCTGCGAATGCCGCGACTTCCTTGGAAACGTTAATCCAATTGTGGCGTCCTTTGCTAACTCAGGAGTAATAACGGGTATTCTTTTCCCCTTTACATCTCAAAAAATATCATTAGAATGTTCGGTATCGAACTAAAAGGTTCGTAACCGAACAAATATGCCACAACGTAGTTTAGGATTTGAAACGAGAAAACTGGCTCACGCCATTAAGCTTTTCGTTGATGCTAGCGTAAGCAAGGAAATTAACGAGAATCTTTCGGGCGTTGAAGGTATGGTGTTAGGTTACCTATTTCACCATGCGGATGATGCGGTGACCGCTCAGACCCTCATGGATCATTTCAAAGTTAAGAAAGCGGCCTGTTCCCAAACCCTTCATTCGTTGGAGAACAAAGGGCTAATTAAGATGGAGCCTCTTGCTAGAGATAAAAGGGTGAAGCGAATTGTTCCGACAGCAAAGGGCGAGGACGTGCATGCGGAATTCGATCGAATCTTCACGAAAATTAACGCTCAGATTGAGCAAGGCTTGAGCGATGCTGAAAAAGAACAATATCGGGCGACGATGACAAAAATCGCCGCGAACATTGGCGCGGACTATTTCTTTGAAGAGGACAAATAATATGACAAACAATTCGGCGGCAAAAAAGGCCACCAAAGGCAAGACCTCCTCTGTCCTAAAAGTTCTTTTTAGTAGCGTTCGAGGCTATTGGAAAGATACCATTTTGACTTGGATATTTGTCTTAGTGGAATCTGTGTGTGAAGTTCTCGTCGTTTTCTTTATGCAATATTTGATCGATGGGGTTCATGCGAAAGACATCGCCCGGATATATACCTACTCTGGCGTGATTGCTGGTGTGGCTCTTATTGCTGCTGCAACAGGTATTTTCGCGGGCATCTTTGCCGCCTCGGCTGCCGCGGGATTTGGCAAGAACCTTCGGGCTAGAATGTTTGTTCAAATTCAGAAATATTCGTTCAAGAACATCGACAAATTTTCGACCAGTTCAATCGTGACTCGAACGACAACGGATGTCACCAATGTTCAGAACGCCTTCATGCAGATCATCCGAGCGGTCATTCGTGCCCCGTTCATGATGATCTTTGCCTTGGTCATGTGCTTTGTCACTGAGCCTAAGCTCGCTTGGATCTTCTTAATCATTATTCCCCTTTGCCTCTTTTTCCTTTTCTTGTTGGCAATTAAAGTCCATCCGACCTTCGTTAAGGTCTTCGAAACCTATGATGATTTGAACCAAGTGGTTCAAGAAGACGTTGACGGCATCCGGGTCGTCAAAGCTTTTAACCGCGAGGAACTCGAAAAGAAAAAGTTCCATGGTATCTCGGAATTCATCTATAAAAACTTCGTCCATGCCGAAAAGATTATGGCCTTCAACGGGCCTTTGCTTAACCTCTCGGTTTATGCTGCCATCTTGGCCATTGCTTATTTAGGCGCCCGCCTAATCGTTGAAACCAAAGGAAACGATCTAACTATCGGTGGCCTTTCGACCTTAATCACCTATGTCATGGTCATCATGATGGCGTTAATGCTCGTTTCTATGGTCTTTGTCATGATCATTATTGGTCGAAATTCGGCTGAGCGTATCACTGAAATCGTCAATGAGCAACCCGATATCGTTTCTCCGCAAAACCCAATTATGTCAGTAAAGGATGGCACCGTGGACTTCGACCATGTTTCCTTTGCCTACAATGATGATAAATACGTTCTAAAAGACATCGATTTCCACTTTAAAAAAGGCGCCATGATCGGTGTTTTGGGCTCAACTGGATCAGGTAAGACAACGCTGATTTCTTTGATTGCCCGACTCTATGACGTCAGTTTAGGCGACGTTAAGGTCGGAGGGGTTGACGTGAAGTCCTACGATTTGGTCGCGCTTCGGGATGCCGTCGCGGTCGTTCTTCAGAAGAACACCCTCTTTACGGGCACGATTCGCGATAACCTCAAATGGGGCAACCCAAATGCGACCGACAAAGAGATCGCGGAAGCCTGCGATGTGGCCCAGGTAACCTCCTTCCTTGGGGATTTGCCAAATGGTCTTGATACCCAACTCGATGAAGGCGGAACTAACGTTTCCGGCGGTCAAAAGCAACGGATTTGTATTGCTCGGGCTCTTTTGAAGAACCCCAAGATTCTGATTCTTGATGATTCCACCAGCGCGTGCGATACCCACACGGATGCCCTCATTCGCCAAGCGCTTGAGACGGAACACAAGGACGTGACGAAATTCATCATTGCTCAGCGGGTCCTCTCGGTTAAAGACTGCGACACCATCCTAGTCATGAATGAAGGCAAGATTGTAGCCTCGGGCACCAGCGATGAGTTGCTCAAGAGCTGCGCGGTCTATAAAGAACTCTATACGTCGCAATTGGGAGGAGGTGATTTCGATGCCCGCAATTAACTTACGTGCCACAAAAGGCGGTCGCAATATGGCTCCAGTCTCCCGCAAGCAAAAAATGCATTCGGTCGGGCGACTTCTCCACTACGTTTTTAAGTATTATTCTTGGCAATTTATCCTCGTGATCCTCTGCGTGATTTTATCGGCTGGTGTCGGAGTGGTGGGGTCCTATTTCTTAGGAACCATTCTGATTGATGATTACGTGAATGTTGCCCTCTCTTCTGGTCAAAACATCGGGGAGGTGGTACCGACTTCGGGCTTTGCGGCTGGTCTTCACTTTGATGTCGCCATCATTATCATGGCGGGGATTTATCTCGCCGGCCTCATTGCCTCTTACGTCTATAACGTCTTGATGTCAATTATTGGTCAAGGCGTCCAGAAACGGATCCGCGATGAGCTCTTTGATCACCTTGAAACCTTACCGATTTCTTACTTCGATCGCCGCGGGCATGGCGACATCATGTCGATCTTTACCAACGATGTCGACGCCCTCCGCGAAATGCTCTCCCGGGCTTTGCCAATGGTTGCCCAGTCGATCATGACCATCGTGGCTTGTCTCTTTATGATGCTGATGACGGATTTGCTTCTCACCGGCGTCGTTCTAGGGTTTGCCGTCCTCATCTTCTTCTTCACGAAATTTGCCGCGAAACGCTCGAGCCGGTACTTCATCCAACAACAGATTGAACTTGGAAAAACCAATGGCTATATCGAAGAGATGATTAACGGCCAACGTGTCGTTAAAGTCTTCAATTACGAGGAACGGAACATCGCTGGCTTTAATGCCCACAACGATGCCTTCTTCACGAACTCGGTCAAAGCCAACCGTTACGCCAGCATCTTGATGCCGACCGTTAACCAGTTAGGTAACATTCAATATGCCTTAATCGCCTTGCTTGGCGGTTTGGCTATTACTCAAGGCGTGACGGGTTATTCCCTCACTGGGGCCCATGTTTTCCAAGTCGGAATCATCGTCTCGTTCTTACTCTACTCGAAGTCCTTCACTCAGCCGATTGGCCAGGTCTCGCAGCAACTGAACGTTATGGCTTTAGCCTTAGCGGGTGCCACCCGAATCTTTGAAGTCATCGATGCTCCTTCGGAAGTTGACGATGGCTATGTAGAACTCGTCAACGCGAAGGCCGATGCCAATGGCGATCCTATTGAAGTTAAGGAACATACGGGCCACTGGGCTTGGAAGCATCCTCATAAGGACGGCTCCCCGACCACTTATGTTTGGGTCAAAGGCAAGATTACCTTCGATCATGTCGACTTTGCCTATATTCCGGGCAAAACGGTTCTCCACGACATCACTTTGTACGCAAAACCCGGTCAAAAAGTTGCTTTTGTCGGTCCGACGGGTGCCGGTAAAACCACTATCACCAACTTGATCAACCGCTTCTACGATATCGAAGATGGCAAGATCCGTTACGATGACATCAACATCAACAAGATCAAGAAAACCGATTTGCGGCGCTCCTTGGGCGTGGTTCTTCAGGACGTTAAGCTCTTCACGGGCACGGTGAAGGAAAACATCCGTTACGGCAAACTCGATGCTACCGATGAAGAAGTGGTGGCCGCGGCCAAACTGGCCAACGCCGATAGCTTCATCCGCAATCTTCCGCAAGGCTATGACACGGTTCTTGAAGCTGGCGGAGCCTCTTTGTCACAAGGCCAGCGACAGCTTCTTTCGATCGCTCGCTGCGCTGTTGCCGATCCACCGGTCATGATTCTTGATGAAGCCACCAGCTCCATTGACTCCCGGACCGAAAAACTGGTTCAGCAAGGCATGGATGAGATTATGAAAGGCCGGACCGTATTCGTGATCGCCCACCGACTTTCTACCATTCAAAATGCCGATGTTATCATGGTTTTGGAAAAAGGAACCATCATCGAACGCGGCAACCATCAGCAGCTTCTTGACCTCAAAGGCAAGTACTATCAGCTCTATACCGGCGGCAAGGTTACCTCCGAGGAGTGAAGCAAGTGCGTGCGCGCAAAATGCGCGAGCGCACTTTTTTATTGCCCCCCATTGGTTTAGACTACTCTCGCACTGAAAGTAGGTATTTATGGAAGAAGAAAAACTGACTGACCAGGAGCAAGCTCGCAAAGACAAGCTCCCAAAATATGAAGCCTTGGGCGTGGATCCCTTTGGTTCCCGCTACGCGTGGAAAGATCGGATCGTCGATATCCGCAAGGCCGTTGCCGGTAAGACCCCCGAGGATCTTCAGGCCAACAAAATCACCGTTAATGTGGCGGGACGTTTAATTGCCATTCGCCGCATGGGCAAAGCTTCGTTCGTGAACCTCAAAGACGAATATGGCGTGATCCAGGCTTGGATCGGCATCGATGTCATCGGTGAACACGATTATGAAGTCTTTAAACTCGCCGATCTTGGCGATATTGTCGGTCTAGAAGGCACGTTGATGTATTCCCGGACTGGCGAGCTCACCATCCGCGTTAACAAGTACACCCACATCACCAAATGCTTAAAACCATTGCCGGAAAAGTTCCACGGCCTCACCGATACGGAAGATCGTTACCGCCGCCGCTATCTCGACCTCATCGTCAACGACGATTCCAGAGCCATTGCCTTAATGCGTCCGCGCATTGTTCGCGGCATCCAAAAGTATTGCGATGATCAGGGCTTCGTTGAAGTCGAAACCTCGATCTTCTCACCGATCCTTGGCGGCGCGGCCGCGAAACCCTTCATCACGCACTTCAATGCCCTTGATAAGGATTTCTATCTTCGCATCGCCACCGAACTCAACCTCAAGAAATGCATGGTTGGCGGCATCGACCGCGTTTATGAAATCGGCCGTATCTTCCGCAATGAAGGTATCGATGCTAAGCACAACCCCGAATTCACCACGATCGAGCTCTATCAAGCCTATGGCGACCTCTCCGATATGCGGAGCTGGATGGAAGGCTTATTCCATTACATCGCCAAGGAAGTCGTCCACAAAGACGTTTATCACTTCAACGGCAACGATATCGACCTTTCGAAGCCCTTTGCCTGGGTTGACCAAGCCGAATCGATTAAAGCCGTCTGTGGCGTCGACTTTAAACAGCCGATGAGTTTTGAAGAGGCGGTGGCCTTAGCCAAGAAGTTCAATGTTCCGCTTGAAAAGAGCTGGAACAGCGTGGGCTATATTCAACAGGCCTTCTTCGATGAACTCGTCGAGCATACGTTGATTCAGCCGACTTTCATCCACACCTATCCGATCGAAGTCTCACCGTTAACCAAAAAGACTGCCGATCCGCGTTTCGTCGATCGCTTTGAACTCTTCATTGCCGGCGGCGAGTTCTGCAATGCTTATAGCGAACTCAACAACCCCTTCGACCAGAAGGAACGTTTCGAAGCTCAGCTCGCGGCTAAAGCCCGGGGCGATGATGAAGCCAACGAGATGGACTACAGCTTCCTTGATGCGCTCAGCTACGGCATGCCCCCAGCGGGAGGCATCGGCTTAGGCGTCGACCGTTTCACCATGCTCTTTACCGAGCAGGACACCATCCGCGAAGTCTTATTGTTCCCGACCATGAAGGACGAGAAGTAAGGCCGATAAGAATCCTGAAAATGAAAACCCGCTCCGAATGTTTCGGAAGCGGGCTTTCTTTTTCCCCAGGAGATGAAGCGAATTAATGCCAACTGTAGCGGTTCTGCGGATCGAAGTCGTTTTCGTGATTCTCGGCTTCGGCAACCACTTCGTTCATATCGACCAAGTTGGTATCGATTTGGATGAACTCGGTGACGTGGAGCGTGATGATGGCAAGGATTAACAAGCAAGCGGCAATCTGCTCGAAGAGGACGCCGATTTGGATGAGCCATTCGACCCGGCCCATACCGAAGGTCGTGCTGGCGTTGACCACGAAGTCAACCACGTAGAAGATCGATAAGCCGATTTGAATGACGGTGGAGACGATAAGAAGCGGTTTCTTACGGAGCAGGATGGCTAAGAACATGATGAGGATGGCCACCCAGGAGAGAGCGCCAACGATGATGCCGGTGGTAACGGCGTTAGGATCGCCCGCCACACCATTGATCGCGGTGCGAACGGTACCGAACATCATGGAGAAGGCGGCGAAGTAAGAAGCATAGAAGGCAGAGGAGAGAGCCCAGAAGACAGGACGGCCGGTCTTGTTGGCGATTAAGCCGAAGAGATAACCGGCAATGAAGAGAAGCGAGAAAGCCCCGTAGATCATCCAGCTGTTCACGTTATCTAATTTAAGGGATAACGCAACACACGCGTCCGCGATAAGGAAGAAGACCATCGCGAAGGCGCTGATATGGAAGAAAGGTTTGTGCATGACTTTCTGTTTCATACAACCATATTATAGGTACGAATTTTCAATGAATTTATTGCTTTACGGAATGTCAATCTAAAAATAATCGGTCCAATCGTCATAATTGAGGACTATATAAAAAGTGAGTTAGGTCTTGACGGCAGTGTAAGCGCTTACACTGTGTCCCTAGCTCGTAAGCTTTTCATAGTCCGGAATTGCTTACCAGAGTGTCAAGCCAAGCCCACCCAAATGGGTCTACCCGTTCGGGGGCGGTGGATCGGACCTACTTTATCTTTGATAAATTGCCTTCCCACCGATATAATAGGTGCGCTCTATTGAAGGAATAGAACACACTCTCTTATGGTCGCACGCCGCCAGGCGAGGCGATCCATTAGACCGAAACTAGGAGGTGCAAGCAACATGGAAAAGTACGAGATCATGTACATCTTACAGGCCACTCTCGATGAGACTGCCCGTAAGGCCGAGATCGAAAAGCTCCATGGCATCCTGAAAGCGAACAAAATCGCCGTCACCGATGTCAAAGAATGGGGCGTTAAAGATTTCGCGTACGTCATCAAAAAGCAAACCAAAGGTTACTACGTCGTTATCAAAGCTAACGGCGAGGCCAAAGGCTTAGCTGAGTTCGACCGTTTGGTCAGACTCGATCCACTCGTCATCCGCCACTTGATCACAATCGATCAGGACTAAGGAGGACTAGAAATGGTCAATAGTGTCGTCTTAGTTGGTCGCCTTACCCGCGACCCCGAACTTCGTAAGACTCAAGCTGGAATGAGCGTGGCATCCTTCACCATCGCCGTCGATGATTCCCGCAAAGGCCCCAACGGAGAAAAAGTCACCATCTTTATGAACGTGTCCGTGTTTGGCAACACGGCTGACACCGTCGTCAAGTTCACCCGCAAAGGCGCGCTTGTCGGAGTCGTCGGTCGTCTCACTCAGCGCAAATACGTCCGTAAAACTGACAACGTCGAAGTCACGTCGACCGATGTTGTAGCCACCCAAGTTGAGTTCATGGAGCCGAAAGGCAAAGCTCAAGATAACAGTGGTTATCAACCCGACGCGCAATCGCCAGCCGCTCCGGAAAATCAAGCCGCAGCCCCGGCGAAAAAAGAAGACGGTAAGAACCTCGATTCCATCGACGTCGTCGATGACGATCTGCCGTTCTAATCCGCTTTCCTAGAAAGGATAAAAAACATGGGATTCAAGAAGATGAGACCTCGGAAAAAGGTCTGCTACTTCAAGAAGAACCACATCAAATACGTCGATTACAAGGATGTGGAGCTTCTCCAAAGATTCATTGCTCCCGATGGCAAGATCGAACCGCGCAGCTCGACCGGAACCTCGGCCAAATATCAGCGTGAATTAGCCCGCGCCGTCAAAAACGCTCGCTACATGGGTTTATTACCGGAAGTCGGTAAGTAACCTTCACCCGTGTGACAGGACGAAGTCGTTCTTCCGAAATGGGACGGCGGAATCCGTTCTCACCCGAAATCAAGATCGGTCGAAAGGCCGGTCTTTTTTCATGCCGTCCGTCCCGCGCGTTCTCGGCGGCCTTGGCGATTGTCTTCCCTGGGCGTACGGGACGAGCGGCGTCAGGCCCCATAATGGCGTCGAAAGGAGCGGGAGGGCCTTACGTCGCCTGGCTTCCGGAGCCGGGGCGGAGCGTACAACGGGGTTCTCCCTCAATCAACATGGATCAGAGTTAAAGCGATCGGCCGATTCTGGAGTCGGGATGCTGCCACGCGGATTTCCGGGGGCGGCCTTTTCGGCATGGTGGGAGAGGTTTACAGCAGGCGTCCCTTTTTGGAAAAACGGACTTGTCCCATCACATATTGGTTTGGTTAACCTGCTCCCTTTTTAGAAGATATGCGACATGATTTAGAAGATTCGATGTTAAAAATAGAAGAATTTTAGTTTCGGGGAATCTAAAAAATACAACTGAAGTTCTAAAAAGGATGCTTTTTATGAGAAACAAAGGGAGTCATACGCTAACAACGAAGAAAAGGCTTGCTAAAAGTAAAGTTATTTTCTACGCGTATAACGACATCCAACTTCGCTATGGTGAGGAATTGGATCGACGGTCTGATATTTTAGAAATGAAATGCAACGTTCCCATCGATTGCGAGCTGAAAGGAACCTATACAACCGATTTTTACTGTATCAAATCGGATGGGTCGATCATGGTTCGTGAGTGTGTCTTTTTGAGTAAACTCTCCAAGCCAAAAACATGCTCAATGTTAGACGCGAGCAGAAATTATTGGCTCTCGAGAGGGGTTCAAGACTGGGGGATTGTGCTTGATGGAAAATGATCTCCTGTTTTTTAAAAACACCATAGTTAGAGTTGTTGAAGTCGATTCCATGGATGGGCTGCTTGTCATCGATTGCCTTAGAAAGAGCATGCCTTTTTGGGTTAGCGAATCCACCTTGGTAGGGGCTTCAAGGTGTGAGGAAACTGAATTGTTGAAACGAGCGGCGCCTGATTTGCCAAAGTTTGAGGATATAACTGAAGCGAGGCGGAAAACGGCCCGACAACGATATGCGTTAATCTCCCCGATTGTTCCTCTTTCTGGCTCCAAAGAGGAACGGTCTAGAATGATTTCTTATATTTCAAACCGACACGGAATAAGCAAAGCGACAATTCGGTCCTGGCTTTGTGATTATCTTGCGTTTATGAACTTGTCGATTTTGGCGCCTCAGGAAAGAAAGCTAAGACCACTGAGCCAGAATGAAAAAAACTTCCGCTGGGCTTTGAACAAATTTTATTTCACATCCTTAAAACTGTCTCTAAAGGCGGCATTCAGACGTATGTTAAAAGATAAATATTGCGATTCTGCAGGGATATTAGTTGCAGAAGCGCCATCCTTTCGTCAGTTTCAATACTTCTTTCTAAAGACCGTGAAACAACAGAATTTAATTATTTCTAGAGACGGAAGAGGGGACTACATGAGGAATCACAGACCTTTGTTGGGCGAAGGGATAAGAAGTTTTTGCCCTTCGGCTGGATACGGGATGTTTGATTCTACTGTGTGTGATATTTTTTTGGTTAATGACGAAGGCGAACTAATTGGGCGGCCAATACTCGCCGCGTGTGTCGATGCCTATAGTTCAATGTGTTTGGGCTATTCTTTGGGCTTGACTGGTGGCGTTGAGTCGTTGGAAAGGCTGGCTTTAAATCTCGTTGAGGACAAAACGGACTGGTGTAGGAAATTCGGCATTAACATCAAAGAAGAAGAGTGGAACTGCCGTTCTCTTCCCCACGTTTTCATAACAGACCTCGGAAGAGAGTACGCCTCGCAACAGTTCTCACAGCTTTCGGATCTGGGTGTTTCGATAGTAAATTTGCCTCCGTATCGCCCCGAACTAAAAGGAGCGGTCGAGAAGTTTTTTGATTTGATTCAGGCCTCGTTTAAAAAAGAATTAGCCACGAAGGGTGTCATTTTTGAGGACTATCAAGAAAGAGGTGGAGTCGATTATCGGAAAAAAGCAACATTCACCATAGACGAGTTCGAAAAAATACTTTTGCTCTGCATCGTCAACTACAACACCAAAAGAGCAATCGATCTTCCACCCGAGGCAGTCGGAAAGGTGAAGCCTTTTGCGAATGAGCTGTGGAGTTGGTCGCTGCGGAATCATAAAGATAACGTCATTGACGTCACAAAAATTGAAATCCAAATGTCTTTGCTTCCTAGAACCAAAGGGATATTTAAAAGAGATGGTCTTTATGTGAATCGACTTAGATATCGAAATGGCAGTTTTACTGAACGGTTTCTTAAGGGCGGGAATTGTGTTGTGGCTTATGATCCTGCCAACGTTGGGGTTGTTTACTTGTTTGAGGAAGGAAATTACATACCTTTCCAATTGATTGAGCGTTTTTTTGATGGGAAAACAATTTCGTTTGTTAAGGAATTTTATGCGATGAAGGCTAAGGATCAGCGTGAAGCACAGACTTTGGAAACACAAGGCGCGATAAATCTCACTAGAGAGCTTGACCTAATATCGAAATCGAAGCCGAACATCCACACTGAAGTTAAACACGCAAAAGAAAACCGGACGATTGAAATCAAGAAAGAAGGCAAATAGAAGATGGATCTTAAAGGCCAACTAAATAAATTTCTTGTTGGGCAAGAGCTTATCGACGCGATGGCTGTTTTCCCCTCATATCAAAAAGACTTAAGCGATCCTTCCGAAAGACTTCAAGCCCTCCTTGATATTTATAAAATCTATATTCCAAGTCCTGGGGCTATCGATATTTATAACAGGCTTTATTTGGCCATTCTGGGGTCGTTAGAGAAGAAGGATACTAAACCCGAGATAATTCTTCTTAACGACAATTTCCGTGTGATTAAGGGCCTGAAACGATACGGTGTCATTGGGGGCCTAGAATCATTCAAAATTACGGGATGTGCCGGTGTGGGGAAGAGTTCCAGCGTTCAAAGGTGCATTGATTTGATTTGTGGAGGCAAGGTTCTCGTCCAGGACGATCCACATCGCGAAATCATCCCTGTGCTTGTGGTTGAGGCCGTAGCTGATGGCAGTTTTAAAAGCCTTCTTTATTCGATTCTCCAGCAAGTGGATTCTCAAATCGGAACGAATTTTTTCTTACTTAACAAAAGGGTCACAACTACGGTCGACATGCTGTTGGCTACCGTAGCTAACGTTTTAATAAATCATGTTGCCGTTTTGATTATCGATGAAATAGAACGGGTGGCGAACGAAAGCTACAAAGGCGCCGTTTTGATCAACTATCTAACTCAGCTTGTCAATCAATCCAATATCGCAATCGGGTTTGTCGGGAATGAATCAGCAAACCAATATTTTGAAGCCAAAGAATACATGAGCCGGAGAGCTATTGGTATTTCTTTAAAGAAAATGGAATATGGCGAATATTATTATCATTTCGCATCTACACTTTTTGGATATCAATATACGAATAAGAAAGTACAATTCAATGCAGAAATCGCCAGATATTTGTTTAAAGCGTCTAATGGGATTCCAGCACTGCTGGTCGGATTATTCGTGGAGACGCAACGTTACGCAATCAGCACGGGGATTGAAGAACTAAGTCTTGGCCTTTTTGAGAAAGTCTTTCAAGAAAACTTTAGCAATATGATTCCGTTTTTAGAAAGCCAAGAAGCCAAACATCAGCCTATAAAAGAAACGATTGATTTAGGAAGCGAAAATCGGTTGGTTAACAAAATGCCCAGCTTGTTCCAAAAAGCCTCTCAAAACGCGACCGGCGAGCCCACAGGGATGATTATGGTTCTTAAAGATGTTATTTCCGTTGAATACGTGAAATTATGATAAAGAAAATAGAAAGAATCTATCCGGGAGAAACGGCCTATTCTTACCTTGCCAGACAATACGCTCACGGAGGTTTTGTTTTTCATGAGGGCTTTGTCCAAGAAGCACTAGCAAGACCCAATGAGTATCCAGACCCGAATTTTATTAATCGACTCAACGAGGGTTTCAAGAAAGAAATGAGCACCTATGTTTCTTTTGAGGATCTCATTCTAAAACACACTCTTTTTAATTATTATGCTAGATTTCTTCCGTTAGACCGCCGCAGCAATGCCTATGCCTTTGCGATGACCAACATGCCTAAACTTGCAAACCTTCTTCAAGCTAAGGTGTTAGATAGAAACTGTATTAGGTATTGCCCTAAATGCGTAGATGAGGATAGAGAAGAATTTGGGGAATCGTATATCCATGTTAAACACTGCATGCCCTCGATTCGTGTTTGTTGGAAACACGGGTGTGATTTAGTCAGCACACAAATCAAGGCAGTTAAAGCCGTTGATTCTTCCTTCACGCCTTTGGAACTTTTGATTGGCTCGCACGAGGTTCGGCAACGAGAAGAGAATGATGTTAACTTCATGATCGCCCGCTATGTTAGTGATATTTTTGATCAACCATTCGACCTCGAAAATCAAAGGTCGTTTGGAGCATATTTGACAGGCGTGTTGGACGATGAATTTTGCAGCGAAAGGGGCGAGAGAAAAGATTTGGACGCCCTATCCATCAAGATGAATGGATTCTATCGCGACCTATTGGAATTTCACTTAACGAAACGGAGAATATCTCGAATCTACAGAGGCCTATCTTTCAATCCATACGACCTGGCGCTCGTTGCCTTTTTTCAGGGGATACGGGCCGAAGACTTATGCGCCCAAAAAGGCTATCCAGGTTGTCGCTGGGAGTCTTTTGACAAGGACGTAAGAAAAATGTACGAACAGGGCCATTCGGTTGCCCAGATCGCCATTTCTAAGAACGTTTGCCACGAGGTAATAAGAGAAGTATTGATGGGGGCCTATGATAAAGAACCGAATAAGAACGCAAGATTCAGGCCAAAAAAGACAAACTGGGCCGTGATTGACGATGCGTATTGTCTTCGATTTAATGAGGCAATAAAAAAAGCCCTCGAAACAAATCCGGGGGCTAGGATAAGCAAAGCGTTTGTTGCGGGGGCGTTGGGTTTAAGAGACAAATCGCTTAGGAACTTTCCAAAAGTCAGACAATTGACTAAGGAAGCAAGTTCCACATTGATTCGGGATAGCAGCCCCATTCGATGAGGTTGCGCCGCTCCTCACCTTCATTGAGCAGCCAAGACTCCATGCCTTGGTCGATTAGTCTCTCCAATGATTGCTCAGGATCGATTCTTTCCGTTTCTTGGCCATCCGGTCAGCAACCCATCTTCATATTTATGTCGCTTTAGTTCCACATATCATCGGAATACCATACAGGATCGATTTGCCAGTCCATGACGGTTCCAGCAAATAAGTAATAATGGTCATTTTCGTCCTTGCCGACGTAATAATCTTTTTTGTCATCACCGAAAGCTCTTGCGATGCCTACAATCTCCAGTTTCTTTGGATTTTTTGAATCTTGGACAATGGGCTTCTTTTGCGCTTTCCCCTCTTGCATCGTTTCTCTAATTTCTTGGTTTTCCATTTTAATTTCCTTTGTTAAATTTGTCCGTTCAACTACTCGTATAGTCTTTGACCGCTCTCCTTATTTCTGGCGAATCTTTGTACCAAAATATCGTTTTGCTCGGGTCCTCGCTCATCTGTTTGGTTCCGATGAACTTGAATCCCCTCTCATCTAGATATTTCATCAGTTTGAATGAAAAGACATTGAATGTTGCAATACAGGTATCGTCTTTTTCTTTCATTAATTCTCCTCTTGTTTCGGTCTTTCTTCGCGGCTCCCAACATGGTTGGGCTTCGCTGAATCGGGTGGTTTGATCGCTATTTGGCAAATTTCTTTATCCGGCTTATTTAGGTAGCATGCCTTTGCTATTTCAAAAAGCCTTTTGTCCGCTCAGGGTCCGGCTTTCGTTTTATCCATATAGTTAACTAGGCTTTCCCTCAAGTACGGGCTATGTTCATAGATTTCCTTTTTTCTAATCCTGATGGCAATGTCGAATAAAAAAGGGAATTGTCCCTCTTCGTGAAGTAAATAGTCGTTGTGGTTATGAATCTGGAATCAGGCTACGCACGAGGCGAATTTCGATAATTCCTTTTGATTCATTAGGTTAGCGACTTCATCGAATCTTGATGTCGTTTCTAACAGTTTCAACTTTTCGTTTTTTCTCATATGTTTCCCTCGAGCACTTAGGCTCAAATAATTTAGCCAACTAATAGGCAATAGATTGTTTTATTAGGAACGTTCGGTTGATTCAAAGATATTAGCTAAATTATTTGAATCTATCGAATGGGCTAGATATGTCTTGATAGTCTAATAACCAACATACGCTCGGACGTATGTTTTTTATTTTTTGGACTTGATCGCTTTTGGTTTCTATTAACGTTTTAACCTGTCTCCGTTTTAGTAATGTTTTCTGAAGCTGATTTTTATACTAGTGTTTTGCTGGAAAGTCTTATTTTTTAGTGCTGTCGGTTTTCTAGAAAGTCGTTTTGCCCTTTTATCTTTTATTTATTTTTATTTATTTATTATTATTTGCATTCATTTTTTGCACGCATGTCTTTCACTTTTCTAACGATTGTCATTGTGTTTTTGAATGATTGTCGTTCTAAAAATACATTACTTGCGTGGGCAACAAAAAAGCGCCCGCAACTTTTGCGAAGCGCTTGCACACCTCTAGAAGACGTATCTACCTTTTAGATCTTTCGTTTGGGTGTGACTCGACTCGTCTTGACCCACCAAGAATGACGGGAACTTTGCCATGACCTCTAAGTTTTGGTCCTTTTGACTTGTTTTGAATTTGTTCTTGTATTTTCCCATCTCCAATTCAAGTTTTTCTAAACCTGCGACCTCGAATCTAAAGAAGTTTTTTGAGGGCATCCCAACCTTCTTTTTGGTTATGACACCATACTCCTCTAATTTTTTACAGGACTTTCGTTGTTCGGAGGCCCCCAATCCCGTCTGGTCTTTCATGAACTCGTGGGTACAGTAGAAATAACCATCTTCGTTTAGTCCGTTGTGGACGGTCCAATACATGTACTCGGACATCAGTTCACAGAGATAAACTGCAACATCAAGACTCCCAAAGATTGCTATCATCGGTCTACTGAGCCTGATGTAGTGATCATTTAGGAGTTGATTGGCCTTCACGGCCGCATCAATTTTCACCATATTTTCTCCTTGCTTTCCATTACGCGACCTCAATCCATTGGTTCCGTTGCGTCGAAACCCTTGCGTCTGACGCCTCCCACCTCCTTCTTTTCCGCAACGCAAACCCAATCCCAGCCGCATTCTATATATACGGTAAAGCGTGAAGTTTTTTGGCCACTTGTTGTTTCCTTTTATTACGTCTGTCTTTGCCCTTCGTGGTTCAATGCCATCTAGGGTTTTATTCTAGATACGCATATCAAAAGAATGCCTTTAAATTTTGTACCAAAAATCACGTACAAATAGGCCTGTTGGCGGCATAATTTGAGTATTGGAAGTTAGTTTAGGTTCTTTCAATACTTAAAGGAGATATCGAATGATTTATGGATACTGTCGCGTTAGCACCAATCACCAGAGAATTGATCGTCAAGTAACAAACATAAGAGAATCGTATCCAAGTGCAACCCTGCTTAGGGAGTTTTATACCGGGACAACCCAAGACAGACCGCTATGGGACAAGTTAGTGAATTCGCTTCAAATCGGCGATACGGTTGTTTTTGACTCGGTTTCTAGAATGTCCAGGAACGCTGCCGAAGGTTTTAATGATTACAAGCGGTTATACCAATCCGGAGTTAGGCTGGTCTTTCTTAATGAGCCCTTAATAAACACCGCCGTTTTTGATTCGACCAAAAAGAACCTATTAACCTTATCCGTAGAAACAGGAAGTCGGGCGGTCGATGATTATTTCAAAGGGAACATCGACTTAATCAACAGGCTGCTTATGTCACTCGCCGAGGAACAAATTAAGGCGGCTTTTGATCAGTCCGAAAAGGAAGTTACAGACCTCCATTCTCGTATTAGCCAGGGGATGAGGGAAAGCCGAAGGGCAGGAAAGAAAATCGGTTTGACGAAAGGCACAACTTTAGTAACCAAAAAATCGATTGCTTGTAAAGCCGTTATTTTGAAACACTCCAAAGACTTTGGTGGATCTTTAGATGATCCCGATGTGATGAAACTTTGCGGATGCGCAAGGAACTCATACTACAAATTCAAGAGAGAACTTAAGCTAGACAAAAAATAGAAATAGGTTGCTCCTCCATAAAATGTTCGTGGGTAAGACCGACGATACAGGAAGGCGAAAAGGATGTTTTTCATTTCTAGGAAGCGAATTTAGCCGGAATGTAACGCCCTTGCCGAAAAAGGAATGACGATGATCGTCGTCACCCACGAGATGAGCTTCGCGAAAAACGTCGCCGATCGCGTCCTCTTCTTCGATGGCGGGGTCATTCGGCTCCAAGGCGATCCGAAAACGGTATTCGATGATACCGAAGACGCCCGGCTATTGGCGTTCTTGGGCAAGAAAACCCCGGTTGAGCCTTTTTGAAAGCAAGACGATGGGCGCTTTTTCGTGATAAAGACACCATCCCGCGGACAAATATCCCGCGCAATCCGCGCTTAAAGGCTTCTTCGATCCCCTCGATGAAATGAGCCCCGGAAAAAGATCTTTTCGGAGCCGAAAAAGAAACCACGGCAAAAAAGAAAGGAAGCAAGGTTTTGATTCGCTATAATATATCCCATGAGTCCTGATAAAAATAACTTCAGTTTAACGAGTCCGATCAGCGAATCGTATTGCCTCCCTAACGGCGCTTTGCGGATCGCTTCTTTTCTCCGATTGATCCAAGAAGTCTCCATCGGCGGAAGCGCCTTCCTCGGCAAAGGGGTCGAAACCCTCAAAGCGAAGAATCTTTACTGGGTGGTGATGAGCTATCATTTCCAGATCAGCCGTTGGCCTTCGGCGAACGAGAAGATCACGATCGAAACCTTCCCCGGCGTCACCAAAGCCTTCATCTATCCCCGCCACTACATCGTCTATGACGAAAAGGGCGCGATCATCGTCCGAGGGATCTCTCTTTGGGCGGTCCTTGACCACGCCAATCATCAGCCCACCATTCCGCCCGCCAATGGGGTTGATATCGCCGCCATCCACGAAGAGGGCGAACTGAGCTGGCCACCCCGGCAAGTCCTTGAGGGCTTAAGCGTCAAAGAGAACCGCCTCGTCCGCAATAGCGACCTCGATTTCAATGGCCATATGAACAATATCCGTTACGTGGACTTCGCCCTCGATAGCGATGATTTCGCCTTTTATTCCTCGCATACCCCCTCCGAATTCCAGATGACCTTCTCGAGCGAGACCACGCTCGGCAAGAGCATGGAGATCCTTTCCAAGCTCAGTGACGAGAGACGAGACTATCAAGGAAAAGTCGAGGGCAAACCCGTCTTCGCCTTGAGCGTCCTGTTCAAGAAATAGCCAAATCGCCCCTGTCTTCAAGAAAAAAGACGGAGGCTTTTTGTTTCCTAGAAACCGAATGAGATTGCATAAGGGCAGGAGTCTGCTATACTCATATAGTTCTAAAAAGAACCTTTTATGAATTTCAACAGCGAACTGCTCACGCTCCTCAAAAGCGTCTCCGAGGGCTACGAAAGCCGAATTGCCCTCCTTAGCAAAGGCGAAGGATTGACGACCCTCGAAGGCAAAATCCTTTCCTTTCTCCGCTATAACGAAGGGCTCGATAGCCCCTCGGATATCGTCCGGCTCCTTTCGCTATCGAAAGGCGATGTCTCAATGGCGGTGAAATCCCTCGAGGAAAAAGGCTATCTTTCCAAAACGAAGGATCCGCTCGATCAGCGGAAAAGCCATCTCCGCCTCTTAGGCAAGGCGGACCCTCTTTTAAAAAAGATCGACGCGATGCGAAAAGATTATTTCGCTTCGTTATTCAAAGATTTCAGCCCCGAAGAGATCGCCCTCTTCAAAACCCTGATCGAAAGGATGAGTCAAAATGTCCACGCCAACGAATGATATCCTCGGAACGGGGAACGTCAAAAAACTCTTATTCCGCTTGGCCATCCCAACGATCCTTGCCCAGCTCATCAATATGCTTTACAACCTGGTGGATCGGATCTACATCGGCCATATCCCCGAGAGCGGGGCGATCCAGCTGACGGCTTTGGGCATCTGCACCCCCTTAATCCTCGCGGTCTCGGCTTTTGCCTATCTCGTCGGGAGCGGAGGCGGGCCGAGAGCTTCGATTGCCTCCGGGGAGAAAAACAATGCCAAAGCCGAGAAAATCCTGGCGAATTCCACGGTGCTTTTAGTGCTTCTCGGGATTCTTCTGACCAGCCTCCTTTTATTGTTCAACCGGCCGATGCTTCTGGCTTTCGGCGGGAGCGAGAAAACGATCGACTACGCCCTTGATTACATGAACATCTACGCCTTGGGGACGCTCTTCGTCGAGTTGACGCTCGGCCTCAACTGTTTCATCTCGGCGATGGGCAAGACCACCACCGCGATGCTTTCGGTCTTGATCGGCGCCGTGCTCAACATCGCCCTCGATCCTTTGTTCATTTTCGTTTTCAACATGGGGGTCAAAGGGGCGGCTTGGGCCACCATTATTTCCCAGGCGGTGAGCTGCGTTTGGGTCGTCGCCTTCCTCTTCTCCAAGCGCAGCGTTTGGCGGCTCCGTTTCGCCCTTATGGGACCCGATTGGAAGGAAATCGGCTCCCTCCTTTTCCTTGGGAGCGCCACCTTTCTCATGCAGATCAGCGAAAGCATCTTGACCGTGAGCTTCAACTTCTCGCTTCAAAAATACGGCGGGGACATCGCGGTGGGGACGATGACGATTCTCTTCTCGCTCGTCCAACTCGCTTTCCTGCCTCTCACGGGCTTAGGCCAAGGCGCCCAACCGATCATCTCGTATAACTACGGCGCCAAAAACGCCGAGCGGGTCAAAGAGACTTTCCGTTATCTCCTTTTCGTGAGTGTCACGATCTCCGCCCTCTTCTGGGCCTTCCTCATGGCATTCCCGGCGGGATTTGCGCGGATTTTCACTTCCGACGAGGGCCTCATCAACCACTTGATCGTTCCCGCGCGGATCTACGCCGCCTCGATTGGCTTATTCGGGATCCAGATCGCCTGCCAGCAAACCTTCACGGCGATCGGCGATGCCAAAAGCTCTTTGGCCGCGGCGATCATGCGGAAATTCATTCTCCTGATCCCCCTGATCTATCTCTTGCCTTTGCTGTGGAAAGACAACCCCGAATACGCCGTCTATCTGGCCGAGCCGATCTCCGACTTCTTGGCGGTCACTTTCACCTCCGTCCTCTTCTACGTCCAATCCAAAAAGGCCATGAAACGAATTTCCAGCCCCGAGGGAACGACATCGAAAGAAGAAACCGGTAAAAAATAGGCGCTCGAAGGCGCCTATTTTCAAACGAAAGAATTAGATCGCGCTGATGTTCGCGGCGATGGTTTTCCAGCCATCCGCCTCTTGATAAGAATTGACGAGAGAAGCCGGGACTTTGATTTCGATCGTACTGGCGAAATTCGCCAGGGTTGAAGCGGCCACCGTCACGACCTTCTCGCTATTCGTCAGGGTGATTCTTTGGAGGACGTCTTTCAAAGAAACGTTGCTGGTCAAAGAGGTCACCGTGCTCGGAAGGCTGATCGCCGGGATCGCGGTGTGCTTATAAAGCGAATCCAGCCGCCCCACCACGGTCGTGTCCTCAAACACAAACGGATTCGTGAGGCTGAAGCCTTCGAGGGCAGGCGGAATGAGGATCGTCGCCTTGCCGACGCTCGAGCTCCAGAGAAGGGTGCCATGGGCGCCGTTGATATAGGGGCTCCCCTCCAAGGCGACGAAGGAAGCCAAAGAAGTCAAATTATAGGAGGCAATCCCCGCCTCGATGCCAATCTTGGCACTGGCGGGAAGACGAATCGAGGTAATCGTCGTGTTCGGCTTGGCGAAGGCACAGCCCACCACCATGGCCGTCTTTGAAGGAAGAGAAACGCTTCCGCTGAGAGAAGCGTCCAACCCATAAAGATAATTCGAGGAATCCAGCAAGAAACCATTCTCGAACGCCATCGCTGCCGGGCTTAAACTGAGCCCAGAACTCGATGGTGTCGGCCGAATGCGGATCCGTAGTAGGATCGTTTACCACTGCAGCCAGATCCTTTTGCGGCGAAAAATGCTTCCACGGCAAAGCCACCCAGGCGTTTCGGTACTTCCCGCCGTAAACAAAACCATAGGTCGGCATAAAAGCATTGCTAATCTGCCCTTTTGCAAAATTTGCAAACCCCATAAATACTCCTCTTTCCGGTAATTTTATCCTCTATGTAAGGGAAAAAACACAGAATTATGAATAATTCCTCGATAAGAGCGCGTTTTTTCTAACAACGATTTTCTAAAAATGTGGCAATCAGGGAATAAAAAAGAAGACATTTTTTCATGTCTCCTTTTAAAAAGCCAACTTGTTTTATTGTTCTTTGGCGATCTTTATTCTGGAAGGGTGGCGCAGTTTCGTGATGGCCGAGGCTTCGAGTTTTTTGGTTTGTTCCGTCGTAATCTTGAGTTGCTCGGCGACTTCCTCGCGTTTCAAAGGAACGTCAGTGTCGAGCCCGTAGCGGAGCTTAATGACATCCAATTCGCTTTTTTCAAGATCCGGAAGTATCTTTTCGATGCCCTCTTTAGTTAAGCCCCCTTTTTGGTGGCCTTCGATGGCTATCGCAAGTCTTTGATATCCGTTCATTTGTGATTCTTCCTCGTTTCTATTTTTATTATAACACAAGCCCTTTTTCTACTTTGTTCTCGTGGCGAGTTAAAGGTATTTTTTTGGTGGCTTACTTGTGGGACTCGTCACGACATTATTTGTCTAGAGGAATGTATGAAAAAGAAAGAAAACAAATTTGTTTGTTGCATTTGCGGGAGAAAAACCCAAGGCTATGGAAACAATCCATGGCCGATTAAAGACCATGGGAAGTGCTGTAACGAATGCAACGAGAAAGTTATCAAAGCTAGGATCAAAAGTGTTTATTGCGACTTCAAATGACTCTATCTTGACTATAGTCGCCTTTTAGTCGACTTATCTTTAACGATAGAACAATAGGTTTTGGAATTCATTCGAGGGGAAAGGCTATAGTCCCTTCCATAAGCAAATAGAGATTTGACGTTTACCATCTATAACGTCGCCTATTAAACGTTTGCTATGCTTTCGTTCCCTTTTGTCTAGGCAGGCCTTGGATTGTATACTCTCTTGTAAGAACTCTTCTGGAGGCGCTGCATGAGATGGGCAATGGAAGAAGAATATTTGGTAGGAAGATTCTACTTTGGTCACAAAAGCGATTGGGAAAGATCTATTCCCATGGCGCTTGAAACGCTAAGGGACAATGGTTTTGAACGCGAGGAGAGCAGCGTAAGAGCTAAACTATTCAACTTCCAGAGTTTAGAAATTGGCGGTGGTTTGAATCACGCGTCTTCACAGACAAGAACGGTTTTCTTAAGGCTAAGTTCTCTATTAGATAAAGGATATAAGAGAGAAGAAATCAACCAATATGTTCGATCGCATTACAAGGAATCTTCGGCCAACTCATTGGCTCCTCAAAATTCTATCTTTGAACCTTCATGTAATTATTTCCTCTACACCGGGCCTAGAGAAAAACCATTCTTTGACACCGTTGTTATCTTTATGGATAAAAAAGGCATAACTAAGGATTCGGATCTCTACAACGAAGCCCTTATTAATCGCGGCGTATTTTCTGACTGGAGATGTGGGAGAAAGAGGCCTTCACGAGACAATGTGATTAGACTTTGCTTTGCTTTGGGCCTCAAATTAAACGACGCCAACACCTTAATGATGAGTGCTGGATACATCCTAAGTACGTCTATTGAAAGGGACTGCTACATCATTTATGGCCTCGAGCAGGGGTGGGATCTAGTTTGGGTGGATGAGGAGCTTAGAAATCACAAGTTCCCAGGCTTGATCTCCAACGACTTGGCCTGACAAATTCCGATTTGATTGAGCCACAGGTTAAGGCCTGTGGTTTTTTTCTTTTCTCAAATGTCTTTTGCAGGCGGACAGGTTTTTGCCTGCGATGTTTCAAAATTGCCGAAGAAGGAGGAGGCGGTTGGGCAACAAAGGCAGCCCATCACCAAGGAAATTCAGCCCAATTTTGTTTTGCCATTAACGTGTGGTCAAGAGATTGACCGGCATTGGTGAATCACGTTGCAGTTCTTTGAAAATTTAATCGGTTTGAATGTCTTTTTGTCCGTCTTGTTGGGTCAAAGAAGACAAATGTTTTGTTTCGTTCCCACGTATGGTTCCTCACGTGCGACCTAAGTTCACGTGCGGCGGACCGGGCCGGCCGTAACTGGCTTGGAGAAAGTCGAGATTTAGAAGAAATGAATAAAGATAAGAGTTATTACGATAATTTGAAAGACGCTCATGTGTTGAAGACCGTTGCAGAAGAACACTCCATCAAACTAAGCAAGCCGATGATTCGAATTCTGGGTCTAGATTCAGCACTTATGTTCTGTGAAATCATCTCTCTCCACAACTTAGATTTGCTCAAAAGAAAAGGATGGGATCGGAATGGTGAGATTTGGACCCATTGTGGGGTGGCTAAGGTGACACGGGAAACGGGTCTCAACTCCCGTCGTCAACTCAAGGCAATAAAAAAACTTGCCGACTATGGTCTCATTTTGAAATGGGTCTATGGTTATCCTAAAAAAAGAGTCATTATGATCAATGTCGATTGTCTAGAAAAACTTCAGAATGATATGAAAAAAGATGACGAAGATTGGTCGAAACTCCAAGAAAAGATGCGGGTGAGGCACGAAGAGATCGTGCAAGCTGCAAACCACGACAAAGATCTCTGGTTGGCAGACTTAAGGGGCACCACTGGGTTACTAGTTGAAGAGTGATTTCTTCGTTGATTTAACTATCTCCATCAGTTCAAACCGGTTCTAAAAGAACATTTCAATATGTGACAGGACGAAGTCGTTCTTCCAAACAGGGACGACGGAATCCGTTCTCACCCGAAATCAAGATCGGTCGAAAGGCCGGTCTTTTTTCATGCCGTCCGTCCCGTCCGTTCTCGGCGGCCTCGGCGATTGTCTTCTCTGGGCGTACGGGACGGGCGGCGCCTGGCCCCATAATGGCGTCGAAAGGAGCGGGAAGGTCTTGCGTCGCCTGGCTTTCGGAGCTCGGCCGGAGCGTCGGACGGTGTTCTCCCTCAATAATCATGGATCAGAGCTAAAGCGATCGGCCGATTATGGAGTCGGGATGCTGCCAGTCGGATTTCCGGGGGCGGCCTTTTCGGCATGGTGGGAGAGGTTTACAGCAGGCGTCCCTTTTTGGAAAAACGGACTTGTCCCATCACAACCCGAACCTTAAGCCCGTCACGCAATGGCGGGCTTTTCTTTTGCCTAATGGAACAGAACGAAACCATTCTCCCAAGTAGGAATGGGAGCGTTCGTTCTTGGCGGAATTTAAGATCGGTCGAAAGACTGTCCTTTTTTCTTTTATTGGGTTGCGCAAAATTAAATGCGCAAATATAATAGAGGCGTGAACGAATTAGAAAGAAAACGGAAAGAACTTGGAATAACGCAAGCCGAGGCTGCTCGGGCTCTTGGCATTTCTCGTCGGTCCTATCAGACCTATGAAAATGGCAAAAACGAGGGTGACGTGTATGAACAATTGCTCTCAAAATTGGAAGAAATGGGGGCCTTGGATGGAAGCAACGTTATTCTTGGGCACCGTTTCATTGAACAAACTTGTTCTAAGGTCTTCTCTCAATATCCCGAAGTGGAATGCGCTTATCTTTTTGGTTCTTATGCTAGAAAAGCGGCTACGGGGAAAAGCGATGTCGACATTTTGATTGTTGGCGTTCCTCAAGGAATGAAGTTCTTTGCCCTTGGGACCGATCTGGAGGACGCCTTGCACAAAACAGTAGACCTTCACACCTACCGGGAACTTGTGAAAAATGAAGTTTTTACCAAAGAAATTCTTTTAGAGGGAGTAAAAATCTATGGATCCAAATAATTGCGTTCAGAGGTACCATAGCGGTTGGAAACTACTTCAGCCATAGTTGATTTAATTTTTGATTCAATTTCCAATAGTTCTCTGAGCGAATGTGTTTTGAAGTCTTTGTCAAAAGATAGAAACGATAGATATCAAGGGAATCTACATTTTCTTTATAAGTTCCGATGGTGTTTGCTAAAAACAACGAGCGATAAGGAAGCAATGAGAAATAACTGTTTCCCCTTAAAATTTCAGCGGATTTTTTCTCATCCTTGAAATTAAGGTTTCGGCGCTTTAAAAGCTCGATGATTTCCTGAGGAGTTTTGTAAAGTTGCTTTGCCTAAAGAAAAAGAGGTTAGCCTAGTAGGCCAGCCTCTTAGTTATTCAATCGATTTATTCTTTGCCTTCGAAGTCGCCCTTAAGCAAATAAGAGTAACGAATTAAGCCGAAGGCCAAACCGAGGAGAATGATCGTCACGGCGAAGAGATTAATCCCCCAAGCCCAAGGACGAGCACCGCTCTGGCTTTTCACCGCGAACACCCGGACGCCTTCCACTAAAACCAGTAAAGCTAAAGCGACAAAGGCACAGAGGCCGACCGGCCCTAAGATCTTTGCGCTTTTCGGTAAGGCGAGCGCCACGACGAGGCAAACGATCGCAATCAGGGATACGAGTCCTTCAAAGAATTCTACCCAGAGGGAGAACTTATCGGAAATCTTCGAATTGTTGACTAAGAAGATACAGCCGGTATCGCTTGCCGCGCTCATCACGAGGTTAGCGAAGGACAAACCGACGATGCAAAAGCCCGCCAGCTTTTCAAACTTCGCCGGCCAGATGAGACCTAATATGGCTCCGCCGATCATGAAGACGTCCACGATGAACCAGCCGATGTGCTCAAACTCGGTTCCCTGCATGCCCGCGGGCTTGCGGCAGAAGAGATAGACAACGTAGGTCAAGAACCCCACCGCCAAGAATGCGACGCTCAGCCACCTAAAAATCGACTGTTTCTTTTCCATAGACAACCTTCCTTTGAATTTATAGTACTCCCGCCCATGCTTCATGAGGCCCCCCTTCCCTTGAACCATTTTCACTTTGGCATCAAGGGATGTCCTTCCCTTGGCTCGGACACTTTTTTGCGGAAACAAAAAGGAAGTTAAGGTAAAATAAGATGCCTTTCCTTATGGGATATCTCAGCTCTCCGAAACGTCTAGGCCCTCTGCTCGTCCTTTTAACGTTGGCCTTAGCCGCTTGCGGGGGAACCCCCGTTTCGCCAAGTAGTATATCGACTGGTTCGACTTCCATTTTAAGTCCCTCCGAATCCTCTTGGAGTTCGACCCCTGGCAGTTCTTCCTCTTTAACTTCTACGGGTTCGTCTTCTTCAGGTTCAACGAACCCCTCCTCGTCTAACTCGTCGAGTTCGGCCTCATCTTCTCCGAGCGTCTCATCTCCCTCCGCGGGGACTTCGGCTTCCTCTTCTTCATTAAGCATCCCGTCCACTGAAGGTAGTTATTACGAAAGCGCGCGCGGCTTAAAAGGGACGGCCCTAAAAGCCAAACTCAAGTCCATCATCTCCTCGGGCATCAGCACCAGTTACGACTGGAGCCGCTTCGAAGCTTGCGATGAAGATCTTAAGGACACTACCTCCATCCTTTGCATCTATTCTCGCCGCACCGAAAAGAAGAGTGCTCACGTGAGTGGTTCGACCGGCTGGAATCGCGAACACACTTTCCCTCAATCGAAGATGGCCACCTCGGCCTCAAAGAGCGATGACCATATCGTCTTTGCCTCGGATAACAAAGTGAATGGGGCCCGTTCCAACTATGTCTTAGGTTTGGTCAACCACTCTGGAGCTTCGCCTGTGGTGGATTCCTATGGCTATACCACTGAATGCTACCGGGTTGGTTCCGTCTTTGAACCATGCGATGCGGCGCGCGGAGAAGTCGCGCGGGCGTCCTTATATGCTTCGACGCTTTATGACTATGACGTCGCCGATAACTTTACCAGCGCCGCTCTTTGCTACGACTGGAATAAGAACCATCCGATCACCGACAGGGAAATGAAACGCAACAATGTTCTTTATACCCTGCAGCATAACCGTAATCCCTTCACCGATCACCCGGAATTCGCCACGATGATTTGGGATGCTTCCTATAATGGATCCGGTGCCTTAAACGATCGCGCTCTTTAACGATATATTGACATAGTAAAATCCCTTTTGTATTGGTCAAAAAATCTTTTACTTTCCACTCTTTTTTCCGCTGGGATCGGTTTTGGTTGAACAAATCAGGGCATTCCGATATCATAGAGGGCCGTAGTTGTTCTAAACCGGCAGGAGTTTCCCATGAAATTACAAAACGCCAAGATGCCATTTGCTCTTCTTTTTGGCGTGATTGCTTTAAGCTTAACGGCCTGCTCGGGCGATTTGACGTCACAATCTTTAGCTTCATCTTCCTCTTCCGAAGAATCGTCTTCATTAATCGAGTCTTCGACCGAAACTTCAGCCTCAACGAGTGCTTCATCTTCCTCTTCAAGTTCTCCCTCTCATTCAACCGGCACCAGTTCTTCGAGCAGTGGGACCTCAAGTTCTTCCTCTTCGAGCTCGAACACTTCTTCTAGCTCAACCAGTCCCTCTTCCTCGAGCAGTGGGACCTCAAGTTCCTCATCCTCGGAAGGGGCCTCTTCCTCTTCGAGTTCTGCCTCGTCTTCAAGTTCTTCTTCCAGCAATCTCGGTTATTGGTTTGGCATCGATACTTCCGGCTCCACCTTTGGGGCTAATTTCCGCTTATCCCTTTATTCCATCATGGTAGCCAAAGGCACCGCGACGGGCAGCAATAGTTATAATCAACTCAATCAGATTCTGAAGAAGTCCGATGCTCTACCTAACGGAGGCGTCGCCGCGTTTTACCGCAAAGACACCGCCTCAGGCGGCTGGAATAAAGAACATTGCTGGCCCAATAGCCGTGGGGCTGGCGAAAATCGCGGTTTTGCCGGCACCGATCCTCAAGTCATTCGCCCGACCAATTCTTCGGACAATTCCTCGCGCAGCAACTATATGTATAACGAAGTGAGCGATCCGACCTCGGCTCACTATAGCGCCTCGACCGGTTGGGATCCGGCCGCGTTTGGCTATGAAGGCGCTCGGGGCGAATCGGCCCGGATTATCCTTTATGCCGCGACCCGTTATTACAACAAAGCCAAGGGAGCGGGCGGTTCCTATAAAGGCTCGGCCGCGGGTTTGACCCTCACCAACAACCTTACGGATTCGAGCACCAATGCCACCATGGGCAAGCTCTCGGTTTTGCTCAAATGGAATATGACTTATCCGGTTACCCGAGCCGAGATTTACCGCAACGATTATCTTGGCGGCATCAGCTACGCCCGGAATCCCTTCATCGATCATCCGGATTGGGCCAACTACATTTGGGACACCAACGGCATTCGCTCGGGCTCCTACACCCCTAACTCGGCTAGCTTCAGCATCTAAGGCTGGTATCAAGATTTGACCTCCTAAAAAAACGGAGGTCTTTTTTCATCCTCAAAAAGGTGAAAAAGAAGACGGAAAGAAATGTTGCCTCCATAAACTAACCCATAAGGGTGTAATTAGGCAAAAGCCTTGTTTCAGAAAATTTTCAGATTATCGGAAAGCCCTTTCAAAAAAGGAAAAGTCCGATTGTTTCGGTGGGAACTCATCGGATGGGATAAACCCGTTGACGGAGTGTCAATTAAATCAAGATTGACAACTTAGTCAACGGGACAACAAAACGAAAAAAAGTCGACAAAACCTAAACAAAAAGTTTGGACTTAATGTAATCACTTTCATTTTGATACCCTCTTGTTCTCCCCGTATATTTGGCCTAGCCAAATGGCTGGAAAGGACAAAGAGCATGGCATGGTTCAATCTCCAAAGCAAAACCGGAATCCTCACCCTTGGGGTGCTGGCTCTTTCATTTTCTCTCATTGGCGGGGCCATCCTTTTGGGTCAGAACAATTCCACCGTTAATCCCGTGGAGGCCAGCGCTGCCAATGCCGTTCCTACGAGCGAAGATGTCGCTTCCGAATACATCCTTTGCGATGCCACCAATGTGACGAGCGCTCAACCGATTCAACTTGGCGCTTCCTATTTGCTGGCCGCTTCGAGTGCGACCGGCACCGTCCCCTTCATGAAGAACACCATTACGGGCCGTGTCTACATGGCGTCCTCGACCTTAAGCGTTTCCACCAATCATTTTGTCGTTCCTTCTACGGATACGGGCTTGCTTCGCTTCAGCGGCGATGAAGGCGCCTATTCTCTTCAATTAACCAATTTCAGTAGCACCTCCAATTATTTCTACGGCCGCAATGGCTCGTTCTATCCCTATTACAAAACCGCTGCAGAGGCCCCGACCTTCTCTTTGGCGTTTTCTGGGGCGCAAGCGCGTCTAGTTGCCTCGTTTTCAAGTTCCGGCTATTTCGTCAAATACTATGCCAGTTCCTCTCGCTTTATGACCGCCTCTTCGACCTCGGGCTATTCTTTTCCTAGCCTCTATGAGAAATATGGCATCCCGTTAAGCCTCAGCGTTTCGGGTAACGCCAGCCCGGGGGTTTTTGGAGATGCTAACTATTCGCCGATCGCTGCGGGCAAGCACCCTGAGCGTCAAAGCCTATTACCGCGATGGCCGCTATCAGGATGTCACTGCGAATTGCGTTTACGCTCAGCCGTCTACCAACGCTTTAGGCACCCAGAGCTGCGCATTGACCTATACCTATGGTGGCGTCACGGCCAGTGCGAGTTATACCTGCGACGTCAGCAATGTTAATTCGTCGATTCAAGCTAAGACCACCGCGCTAATTAGCGATGCCTCCATCTATGCCAATTGCAACTCCACCTTAATGACGAGCGCCGTTACGACCGGAAGCGATCCCGCCGCCAATATCGCTCTATATACCTGCACCAATGTTGCCTTAGCCGATGTTACCCACGTGAATACTTGGGGACCGAACTGGGGCATTGCCAACCCGCTTCATGACGTTTTACTCGGCACCACGGACAACCCGGTTGGTTCTATTACCTTTAAACTCGCGCGCCCGCTCGCGATCCGCTCGGTCACTTTACGGGCTCTTCGTTATGGCTGGGATATCGGCGATTATCCTGCCACCATCACGATCAGCGATGGCAACCTTTCCGCCACTTCGCCAGAAATTCTTAAAGGCAGCCTTTCCGAAAAAGACAATAATGGCGGTTCTCATAACTGGTCCAGCATCGATAACGAGCTCACGGGATGGGCGAATAACGTTGTCTTAACGGACACCATCACCATCACTAACAGTGGCAGCCTCGTTGATTTTGGCGGGTTGTTCATCACCTATTACGGTTGCAACTTCACTTCGGCTGAACAAGCTGCGGCGACCAAGACCTACATCGAGCAGTTCAACACCTGCCCCGGTTCGGTCAGCGATGCCGCGGTCATCCGTGCGGCCAAAGAATATAACGCGATGAGCACCTTAGCCTTCTCGGGCAAGACCTCGAAGAGCGTCTTCGCTACCCTCACGTTGACCGCCGATCCGAATTGCACCATCCTCAACAAGCTCCAGACCATGGTCAAGTGGTACAACAAGAACCACGACACTAAGATCTACCTCTATGACGCGACCACCTATGAGACGACCGATAACGGCGGAGTCGGAGGTTATCTTCCTGCCTTCACCGATGGGGCTGGTCATGTCGTGAATCCGAGCTCGAGCGCCTCGTCTTTGTCCCTCACCCTCATCATCGTGGCGGGCTCGGGCGTTTTGACCTTGTTAGCGGTGGCGGGCATCTACCTCGTGAGCAAGAAAAAGAAACGGGCTTAATTCCTTCTGATCGTCTTGAGGCGGGCAATCCCGCCTCTTTTTTGTCGATAGCCCCTTCTTAGCCTTGATCGATTGGTCCTGATTTAGCATCTTTTTATGGATCCTAAAGCCCGAGCTGAAAGCGCCAAAATCCTTGTTTACAAAATCTCAAGCAAACGTAAACGAAGAAACCCCGAGAAATTGACGTTAACAATTACTGAAAGCGATCGCGAAGAGAAAACCGAGGCGTTTATCCAACGGCAATGGGCGCGTGAAAGGCTCCCTCGTTGGCCTTGAAGGCCTTTAAAAGTGGCCAAGCACAGACCAGGGCTTGCTTCAAGAAACCTTGAGGGTTAGTTCACTTAAATCAACGGGCTAAAGGCCGATTATCAATTCTAGTGGAAGCCCTTAATAAAATAGTCTTTTCTTGGATTGATAAAGCCGTCAAGGGACAAAGATTTCCCTTTTTCCATTGTCTTCTTGCTGCCCTTATCTCAACCGAGCCCGTTTGCCAAAACCGACCAAAACAGTCTCCGCCCCCCTCTCTTGACTTTTTTCAGTATCATAAAAGCCCCTTGCCATCGTTAAAGCCCGTCCCTATCGCCTTTACGAATGACGTTTTTTGGCCCTTTTTGTAAATATCAAATTTAGACACTGACAAAAATAAAAGCGGTTTCAGAACAAAAAGCAAGAAACTGTCGAGTATTTTTCGCGTTGACAACTTGTAAAGCCCCAAAAACTACCTGACATAGTGTCCAATAGTTCTTGCACCCTATAGGGTGAAGGCGTAATCTATTAAGCCGTGAATATTCGAAAGAATGTTCATAAACGGAACACCCGCATGGGATTCCTAAGATAAATTCGACAGAATTATCTGACTTCGGCGCTTCAATCACCACCAGCCATCGCTACTACAACAGCTTCCCTTTCTTACAACGATATAGGATCGGGGTTTCCTCTTTTAGGGGGAAGAAATCAATGAAACATTTCATCAAAACTATTGTTGTTGGTTCATTGCTTTCTTTTGCGTTGTCGCTTGGAGTCGGTGCGGCCATTTATTCCGCTCCAGTGAATGAGACAGCCGCGACTGTTGGAAATTACACCACCGACCCCTCCACCTATTATTCTGGAATTTCTTCGAGTGCGACCGGAACAAGTTTAGGGCTTGCGCTTCATAACTTGATGATGACGACCCATCAAACCTATACCACATATGCCGATGTTGCCAATTACAGCTTATATACCGATACCGATCCCAGCGATTCTGCCAATGTCATTTGTCTTTATTCTGGTGCTTCCGTAACTGGAGCCTGGGATAGCGGCAGCACTTGGAACCGTGAGCACGTTTGGTGCCAATCCTTATCGGGCGGTCTTTGGGGAACGACTGGTGCTGGTGCTGATTTTCAACATTTGCGTCCTGCAATTCCTAACATTAATTCGACTCGTGGCAATATGCCTTTTGCCGATTTAGGTCATAGTGGCACTCAGGTTCAATACAATGGTTCTAATACGGGCTCGTCTTACAGCGGTGGTTGTTGGGAACCCCGCGATGCTGTTAAAGGCGATGTCGCTCGTATCCTTATGTATGTTTATACTCAATATGGTACGGGCTTTGGCGGTACTACCGGCACTTATACTGGTGCCCTAAATATTACTGATGTTGTCTACACTGCGACCGGAACCGCTCAGGCGGCATGGAACCTCTTACTCGACTGGAGCACCGATGACCCGGTTGACTCTTTTGAAATGGCGCGCAATAACCAGGCCGCTGTTTACCAAGGCAATCGTAATCCGTTTATTGACCATCCCGAATATGCTGATCGCATTTGGGGAACGGCGACCACCAGTTTTAGTATGCCGTCGACTTTGGCGGTTACCGTTAATGGAACGGGCTCGGCTGCTGGTACCGTTTTCGGTGGCACTGCAAGTTCAATTTCTTATTCTGTCACCTCTGGATCAACCTACGCTAGCGTCAACTCCTCCACGGGTCTTGTCACTGGCTTAGCCGTCGGCTCTGCCGTTGTGACCGGAACCGCCGTTATTAGTGGAACTACCTATACCGATACCACGACCGTTACGGTTTCAACTTTATCCGTTTCCTCGGTTACTATTTCACCAAAACCCTTAACTTTGACGGTCGGCGGAACTTCGGCTTTAACCGCGACGGTCTCTCCTTCAAGCGTGAGCCAAACGGTAACGTGGTCTTCATCGGCCACCGCGATTGCGACCGTTTCTTCTTCGGGTGTTGTCAGCGCTGTTGCTGCTGGCTCTGCCACCATCACGGCGACCTCAACTTTGGATAGCACCAAGACGGATACTTGTGTCGTTACCGTTAATGCGGCGGCCGCGAGCGGAGAATTCCAGCTATGCACATCTGCCAGTGACTTAGTTGGTGGAACGGATTATGTGATTGGCAGCGCTTCGGCGACTTCCGGTTATTTTATGACGACGACGCCCAACACCACCAACCATTACATTCCTGGCGAATCTTTAACGATCACTAGCTCGAGGGTAACGCCTTCTGCTACCACGATGATTTTCACTTTGGGCGGAACGACTGGTGCCTATACCTTCTATTCGACCAATTGTACGGCCGATCAAGGCTATTTGGATGGAACTGATACTACTGCGGCTTATCTTGCTATTACCGCTGCTGCTAGCGCTGGCACAACGCAGCAATGGACTATCTCTATTGATTCAACCGGTTACTCCGCCGCTATTACTTGCAACGGGAAAACTACTCGTACTGCTTTACGTTGGAACAGCACTTCGCCTCGTTTTTCCACTTATGATACTGAGACCAGCGCGATTTATAACTGCTATCTTTATAAGCGCGCCGCAGCCGTGGCCGTGACTTCAGTTAGCCTTGCCCCGACGACCCTTGCCCTCAACGTGGGTCAAACTTCGATTCTTGTAGCGACCATTTCTCCGACAAATGCCACCAATAAGGCGGTGACGTGGTCTTCTAATAACAACTCTATTGCCACCGTTGCTAATGGCGTTGTAACTGCTGTTGCGGCTGGTTCCGCGACGATTACAGTCACGACGGCCGACGGCGGTCATACAGCAACTTGTGCGGTTACGGTGACCAACGTGATAACCGTCTTGTCAATTTCCGCGAGCAATGCCCCGGATCTCCCTTTCGGAAGCACGACCTATCAGCCCACCTCTTCAGCGAGTTTTGTTGTAACGGCTTATTTCAACGATAATAGCAGTTCGACTGTTACTTCGACGGCCACCTATCCAACTTTGTCCACTTTCATTTCGACCTATAATAAAGTCTTGGGACTGCACGATTTAACTGTAAGTTATACCGATGAGCAAAGCGTGACCGTTACCACGACGGTAGCTGTAAGAACCACGAACGTCGGAGCGGTTCGAAGTGCCGCGGGTACTCAGACGACTACAACTGTTACTTCAGCAACAGCATCAGGCGGCGCTATTACAGGTTGGTCTGGTACTGTCGGCAGCGCTTATGCCGATGGGAGTGTCAAATTCGGCACCGCTTCAAACTATTATCAAAATCTCAGCTTCTTTGGTAGCTCAGACATTACCAGTGTCACGCAGATTGTATTTACTATTGACCTAAAGCAAAATGGTGGCACTAGTCAAAGTTCGGCCAATATATTTACTGTAAACTTTACAACTTCGAGCGGGACTACCGTTTTTAGCAAAGTGCTTACGGGTGGAACAACGACTGATGATAGTGGCGTTAAAGTGTTTAAAACTTCTGAAACTTCCTACACTTTTACGATGAGCAATCTTACGGCTTCTTCAATTCGGGGCGTGAAATTGGTTTATACAACAAAGAATACTGGCAATATTGGTCTTTATTCTTTCTCCGCGGCGGTTACCCACGGCTCTGCTGCAGTCACTTATTTCACTTACCAGCAGCAAGCAGAAGCGACGCGCAATTTCATTCAGCAGTATTTAACCTGCAGCATCAGCGAGACCAACCTTCGTCAATGCGTTATCGAATATAACGCGATGAACGTCGATGATGCCGGCACTAACTCCAAGACCATCTTTGCGACTTTGCTGACGACGGTGAATCAATACAATTATGGTTCCGATGACACCTTCGATTACAACCAGCAAACTGGCGAATATACCGGCAATGGCCCTTCGGGATCGACCATCCTTGTTTTGACGAAACTGACTTACATGACTGCTCGCTACAACACGGGCAAAACCGATGCCAATAAATACTATCTTTATAGTGACGCCTATTATGCCAACACCGATGGCAACGGCAGTGGCACGAAGGTCGCCCCCTTACTGGTCGATTCGGCTGGCCGTATTATCAATCCGACCTCGGCTCAATCGTCGCTTTCGATCACCTTGATTGTTGTCGCCTCTACGGGCGTGATGACTCTCTTACTTATTGCTGGTATCTATGTGTTCTCCCGCAAAAAGAGAAAACAGATCTGATATTAACTAACGATTCGGCGTGCCGTTCCCACCAGAAAGGACCATTCCCTATATGGTCAGCAAAAAACACTTCTTTGGACTCTTCGCCATTGCGGCGTTGTCACTTTCACTTACGGCTTCGATATTCATCGCGGCAAAACTCAGCGATGATGCTGATGCTTCCGTATATCAAGCCGCCGAAGGAACCTATTGGTCGACGGTCGATACCAGCGGCAATACTTATGGCAGCGCTTTCCGCGCCAATTTAAAGAGCATCATGGTCAGTAAGGGCACTGCCACGGGAAGCAATAGCTACAAAGCCCTTAATACGATCTTAAAGAGTACAGATGCCCATCCGACCAGTAGCGGTGCCATTTGCGCGTTCTATCGTCAGGATTCGGCCTCAACTTCTTGGAACAAAGAGCACGTTTGGCCTAACAGCCGTGGCGCTGGCGAAAATGCCGGTTATGCCGGCACCGATCCCCAGGTCATCCGTCCGACCAATACCTCCGATAACAGTTCACGCTCCAATTACATGTATGGCGAAACGACCAGCCCCTCCCAATCCAATGGTTGGGATCCCAATTCCTTTGGCTATGATGCTGCCCGTGGGGAAGCCGCCCGCATCATCTTCTATGCCGCGACTCGTTATAGCAATATGTCGCTTTCGGGCGCCGGCGGTTCCTATGATGGCTCTGCTAATGGCCTTGAACTCACAGAAAATCTAAACGATGACACAAACAACGCGACCATGGGCAAGCTCTCCACCCTTTTAAAGTGGAACCTTCAATATCCCGTGACCCGCGCTGAGACGTACCGCAATGAATATTGCACGACCAATAGCTACGCGCGTAATCCCTTTATCGATCACCCGGAATGGGCCAACTATATTTGGGACGTTAATGCGGGTTCGAGCAACAAATACCTTCGTCAATCCGCCTATACTCCAACGGTGACGAGCAGCTCTTCAGTTTCTTCAACCTCGACCTATTCTTCCTCAAGCTCTTCGTCCTCAACAACATCAACGCCTTCATCGACTTCTTCTAATTCTTCGTCTTCCTCGACTCAAAGCATTTCAGGTGATGGCGTGACCATCACGGGTGGCAGCACCAATATGCCAACGACCTATCCAGCGACCGTTTCTTATTCTCTTGAAGGACTCGACTTAACCTTATTAAATGTGGCCACCTTTGATTCTGGTTCAACGATGCAGTTTAAAAAATCCGGCTCTTACATGTCCAATGCATCGGCTTTTTCCAAGTCTATTTCATCGATTGTTGTCACAGTTAGCAGTGGCGCGGCCCCCACGGTTAGCTATGGTAGCACTTCGAGTTTAGGCTCAACTTCAACCTCATCCAGCAGCGGCTCGGTTTACACTTACACTTTGGGAAGTGGCGCTACTTTCTTTAAACTCGCCAACGATAGCAGCGCAGTTGCTAAATACACTTCAATCCAGATCAACTTTGCTGCCTCAGCCAGCGTTGCGGTTACGGGCGTGAGTCTATCGTCCTCGACCGCCAGCGTCAAAGTGGGTGCGACAACGAGCCTTACGGCGACGGTTTCCCCGAGCGATGCCACCAATAAGAACGTGACTTGGTCTTCTTCGGATACGAGCGTTGCCTCGGTGAGCGGCGGCGTTGTTACGGGCGTTAAAGCCGGCAGCGCGACGATTACCGTCACGACTGCGGATGGTGGGTTACAAGATACCTGCAGCGTCAGCGTGAGCAATGTCGAAGCGACGGCGGTGACGATGTCGGCTTCGAGTGCTTCTTTAATCGTTGGTGGGACGCAGCAACTCAGTGTGACCTTCACTCCGAGCAATACGACCGATCAAAGCGGTATCTGGGATAGCAGCAATACCACGGTTGCTACCGTTAGCGATACCGGCCTAGTTACGGCTAAGGCCGCTGGTTCAACCACCGTGAGTTTCTTGTCTAATAGCGGCAGTCTCCGAGCGGATTGCACCGTGACTGTATCTGAAACGGTGGTTCTCTCTTCCATCAGCGTGTCTGGGGCTTCCGCCTCGGCGACCTTTGGATCAACCTATTCGACTTCCGGGATCGTTGTGACGGCTCATTACAGTGACGGAAGCACGAAGGACGTGACATCGTCTTCGAGCGTTTCTTCCCCTAATACCAAGCTCATCGGAACTCAAACCCCGACCGTTTCGTATACGGAAGATAGTTTGACCAAGACCGCGACCTATAGCGTCTTTGTGACGACCGTTGGCGCGACTCAAGGCAGTGGCACTGGAGGCTATTCCTTAATTACCAGCCTCAGCGATCTGACGATTGGATCTCAAGTTGTGATTGGGGCGACTTTGAGCTTAACGACCTATGTCATGACGACCGATCAGCAAAGCTCTTATCGCGGAAACGAGGCTGCCACTTTATCGGGTTCTACATTGACTCTTGGTTCTTCCTCTGCGGCGGCGGTTTTAACCGTCGGGCAAGGCTCAACCGATTCGAGCGCCTATACTCTCTACGATTCCAGCACGAGTTCGAAGGGCTATATCTACGCTTCTGCGGCTAAAAGCCTTAAGACTGAAACTACTTTAACAGCAACGGGCGAATGGAGTATTACCATTACTAGCGCTGGCGTTGCCACCATCACGAATACTACGTCCAGCTATGGCTCCATTCAGTACAACGCCGGCAGCCCACGCTTTACCACTTATACTTCTTCACAAACTTCCGTTTCTCTCTATAAAGCCAATGCCTCTCAACTCTTCACCGATCAAGAAGAGGCGGAAGCTTGGTCCAATTACTTTGTCTCCTGCACTTCCAATAATTGCTCGAGTTCCACGATTTGGAGCGATGTGAATACGCAATACACCAATATGTCGACCACGGCCAAGGCCTATTTCGTCGCCCATGAGAGCGATAACGCCACCATTAGCGCGGCCTATTCCCGCTATAACTACGCCGTAAACGCTCACGGCATGACCGACTTCATTGGGGCTTCTGGTAATGGAGCTGCCGATGTCTCCTCCTCCAATTCCGGCACCTATGTCGTTTTAGCGGCAATCCTCGGGGTCTTTGCCTTAACGACCCTGGGTTATGTCGGATTCTCCTATCGCCGGAAACATAACTGATTAACCTAAGCAAAAAGCAGACTCTCCTAGCGGAAGGTCTGCTTTTGTTTTGGCTTCTTTCCCTAAAGGACGAGGGAGGGGGTAGCGTTATTTAGTCTTCGCTCGGCGCAGCCGTGGCATCTTCGCTGACTAAGCGATAGGAAGTCGTAACGTTGCCACTCGCATCGGTGGACTCCACTTTTTCGTAGATGCCGATGAACTTAAATCCGGCGATCTGCTTCACGCGGATGGCGTAGAGGGTTTTCCCATCCTTTTCGAAGCGGACGATAACGAGCTTCTCGCCGTTGGAGAGATAGACCAAACGGGTTTCTTTATCGTCGCTATCATCGCTGAGCAAGAAGAGCTCATAGCTGCCTTTTGAGAAGGAGGTGTAAGCGTAAGCGGTTTCGACTTCGGTGCCTTCGATGACGCCGAACTGTTCGACCGCGGTGAAGGAAGAAGCGTTATAGAGCGCAAAGGCGGAGAGGTCAGAGGTTTCGACTTCGCCATCATCCTCAGTCACGACCACATGGAGCTGCTCGCTATAGAAGCGGTACTCGGTTTCGTTGATGAGAGCCAAGCCTTCTTTCCATGAGCCATCGATGCTGGCAATTTCATCCTCATAATCATCGATTTTCATATCGGACTTTAGCAAGCCGTTGAAGTTGCCTGAACGGAATCCTTGCCCGTGGAGTTTGGCTTCGATTTCGGTGTCGTTGCCTTCTTCATTAACGGAGGCGGAGATGCTCCAACTCTTGCTCACGGGGTCATTGAAATAGAGGGAGAGGGAGGTGGTGGAGGTGTCCGGCAAGGTATAGGTAATGGTCTCGAGATGAGTGTATTCGGCTTTGTCGGAAGTCTTCTCTTCGCTTACGATGGCGAAGGAATTTAAGGAGAGAGCGTCGAAACTGGCTAAGGAAGCACTCACATCATTGGCGTCGAAGGCGATGGGACTATGCTTGGTGGCGGCTTGCTGATTCTTTAACGCTTTAGTGTAGGAGGCTTTGGCGGTAGGATCTTGGAGAAGAGCGGCGGAGACGATCTCTTTCTGCATGGGTGTCGCATTCGAGCTGGTGGAGGTTCCCCCACAGCCTGCTAAAGTGGCAAAGCCGAGGGCGGATAGGGCGACGAGTAGGATTTGTTTTTTCATTTGTTGTTCCTCACTTTCCTGACGGATTGGGAGAAACTTTTATTGGAAAAAATTAATCTTCCATGATCGAGAAGGATCCGTAAGTGTAGATTCTTTCGGCATTTTTGTAGGTTAACAAAATATCGGAGAAACCCGCGCCATTGATGCGATAAACGGTTTCGCTGTTCTTAATCACCGTGAAACTTCCGCTCTCATCCTCGTCCGCGAAATAGTAATGGCTGATGACCGCCGGGCTGGTCTTTTGGTATTGCTGCAAGGATAAGGAGAACGCGAGGCTGAGGCGGTTAGAAACATAAACGTTATAGGAAAAGAAGAAGAGGCCTTTATTCGTGTTCTGTTCAATCTGAGCCGAGTAACCATTGGATCCCGTGATACTCAAATGCAGATTGCTATTGCCGCTGGGAGTTACCGCATTGGTGCCCGAAAGCGTATAGTTTCGACCATCTTCTCCGGCGAGTTCCCCCGCTAGACTTTTCCAGACGGTATTCTCTTTGACGACGTTATAAAGAAGGTCGCCCACATCTTCGAGTTCCACTTTATAGGTGTAGGTTCCGCTTAGCCCCGTAAAGGATCCGATTTGGACAACGGGATCCTCATTCTTTCCCACGAAAACTTCGTGAATTGAAGGCTCGATATTCTCATAGGAGTCAACCACCTTTTCAAAAGCATCCTTCTCGTAGGTTAAATACGCGTATTTGGGATGCAGTCCGGCGCTCTGCTGCGCTTTCTGGAGCAAAGGATAGACCGAGGTGAGCTCATAGCTTAAAACGCCTTCTTGCTCTTTTAAGGGTGAAACGTTGATCTCAGTGAGGCCCGAGGAGGCCTCGTTCGAGGAGGTGGGGTTCGTCTTTAAGGCAAAGGGCAGCAAGATTGCGATGGCGACGCAGGCGGTAGCTAAGGCGCCTAAACTGGCAAAGAAGGGGACCCGGTAGTTCTTTTTCTTCGGCAGTTCTTGCCGGGCGTGATACTTCGTCAAAATCTCCTCGGGGGTGGTTTTCACGACGAGAGAAGCTTTCACTTTTTGATTTAGTTGTTCTTCTACTTTTGGGTCCATTGTGGGTTCAATCCTTTCTGCAATTTATCTAAAGCGATGCTGTAGGTGTAAGTGAGAGTGCCCAAGGGTCGATGCACTGTCTTAGCGATTTCCTTGAAGGTCATGTCGCTAAGAACGTGGAGGACGTAGACTTGGAATTCGAAGGGCTTGAGCAGGGCTTTGATTTCTTCTAGAAGCTGTGGACTTTCATCGCTTTGGGGATCATCGAAGCCAATGACCTCAGCGGTTTCTTCCTTGTCGAGCTCAAGCGGATGCTTCCGTTTTCTTAGGGCGTCAATGGCCAGGTGTTTGGCGGTAGTGTAGAGATAGGCGAGGGGCTTGTCCTGGTTTTTGACGCGGTTGAGGTTTTCGAGCAGGGTGATGTAGGTTTCTTGGAGGAGGTCTTCTGCTTCCGCGGCCTCGCGCACGTACGAGAAAAGCAAAGCGTACACCCGATTCTTTGTGAGCTCGTAGAAAGGCGCGAAATGCTTTTCCGGGTCTTCCCGTAATGCCGTAATGGCTTGTTGCAGTGAATCGGACTCCATGGGCCTCCCCACCTTAATGACGAAACGACTTTCTATTTTCTTGGAAAAATCGTGGCTTGTCAAAAAAAGAACGGGGTTTAACCCCGTCCGAATATGGCCAATGCTTAGTTACGCTTGATCGCGCGGATGCCGCGTAATTCGAGTTCGTGAGCTTTCTCGTTATCGGTGAAAGCCACAAGGCCGATTTCAGTGCCAATCACCAGCGAGGCCAACTCGGAAGCTAAGGCCAGAATGAGAAAGGTGTACCAAACCGCGGAGCGATCGCCTTGGCTCACCAAGAAATTGTTATCGAAGAGATGGACGAGGATAAAACCCGTAACCGCCAACCAGGCAAAGATCATTAAAGCAAGGACCTGGGCGCGTGAGGTCCGTAAACCTTTTAGCTGGGCGTAGAAACGGGCCAACACAAAGAGGCTAAGGAATCCTAAGATCCCGTGCATGACTAAGAAGATGATGCTGGAGTGGGCCCGATCAAAACCAAAGGCAAATAAACACCAAAGACCAATGACGAGGACCACGAGGGACCAGATCACGATGGCGAACCGTTTCTCTGCCTTGATGTTCATAGCCGTTTATTTTAACAAGAATGGACAGGTTGTCAATCACTTAACATTGACTGAAAACGGACACTTTCAAAGGAAAATGATTTTTTCATGAGAGAGTACCGAGGGAAAAACTCGTAAAGAAGAAAAACAGCGTTAGCGAAATAAAAGGAGCGGCCCTTTCGGGCTCGCTCCCTTAGAGGATCTGATCGAAGCCTTAGTTGTGCTTCTTGCGGACGACCATGACGCCGGCGAGGGTGAGGAGGCCGAGGACGGAGACGACGGCGACCGCGATGACGGCGGTGCTGCCTTCCATCTGGAAGACGACGCCAGCGCCTCCGCCGAGAGCGGAGATCGCGGCCATCTTCGCGGCGCAGTTTAAGCCGGCGTTGCGATAGCTGACCGTCGCGGATTTGATCGCGGCCGAAGCGTAGTCGATAATGCTGATGGCGTCCACAAGATTCTTAACCGCGGTATCGGCGTTGTAATCGGTGATGAGTTGGGTGTTCTCGGTGCTGGAAGCGCAGGCGTTAGCTTGCTCAATCCGAGCGGCCAATGTATAAGCCTTGCCTTCGTTGGTAGAAGTATCGATGGTTCCGTAAATGCGAACGCGGAAGATGTCGATCCACTTAGCAGTCGAGGGCTGGCTGAAGGTAATAGCTACACGGCCGAAAGCGGCAGTTGCAGGAGCAAAGGAATAAGCAACCTGAGAAGTGGTTAAGGTCTCGGCAGTGCCCACGACAGTTCCGCCAACCGAGACGGCGAGAGTCGTCGTTCCACCAGCAGAAGCATCAACGATGACCTTGCTGATCTTTACGGCTCCGGAAATCGAAACGATACCAGAAGTGAAGGTAGCGGTAGAAATCGGGTTAGTCGCTGATCCTAACGCAAGGTCACTGGCATAAGAGGTGCTGAAATAAACAAGACTGGTTTTCGAAACCAAATCTGCAGTCCAGAAAAGATTACTAGCGGTGATGGTTTGAACTTGCTCATTGGCAGCAACGTTACCGGCCGCATTGCTCACGGCAGTGTAGCCAAGCCCGCTTCCAAAAACGGAATCCCATTTCGGTGTTTCAGTCACGGTAATCGTATAAGTGCACGTAGCGGTAACCGATCCTTCAGTATAAGAAACGGTCACAGTTTTAGTGCCGATGTCTGAATCGGTAAACACATGTGAATCAAAATCAGTTGTAAAACCAGAAGTGACTGGTTTGCTATTGGAGGCCGTATCGGTAGCCGTAAGGGTTAAACCAGCGGAAGAAAAGGTTTCTCCTCCTTCAAAGGTTAATAAATTGGCTGAGTTATTCACCTTAACGCTCGCTAAAGTTCCAAAAGTAGCATTGTAGTAGAAATCAACTTTTGAGACGTCCATGCCACGGTTGCTGGTTGCAGTGGAGGTCGATGAGAAAGTTAATTTATAATATAGGCCTGAGGCCCACGAAGTAGACCCGTAGCTGGAAGAAGGAGTCCAAGTCATTGAAGTTGCAACAGTCACACCGGAAACGGTATCAACAGTAGTAGCAAACGCGGAATCCGAAGCAACGGTTAAAGTCACACTATTCATCGTAAAACCAGAGCCACTAGCAATATTGAGCGCAGTTAGAGTTAGCTTAGTCAACGCCGATCCAATCGCAGTTTTAGTGGCATACGTTGAAGTCAGTGTTGTTGAAGTGCCGCTGGCTGTCGACTTACCCCCGGTACGAATGTAGGCCCAGCCACCATTGTTATTGGCGCCACCATAAATATTGCAATCAGTACCATAAGTCCAATCGGCTAGATAAGTGCTTTGCGAAGTGGTTTTAGCCGTGAAATCCCACGTTTTATAAACCGCTTCACTCGCCCCGACTTCTCTGGCTTGGCGGTTCCCGATGAACCCCCCGAATGCCGCAGCCACCATGGCCAGGCTCAAGCCCGCCCCGACGGTTGCGAATAACGTCTTTTTCTTCATACAAATAACCTCCCTTTATTATGTGGGGTGCTTGGCGTATGATCTCCATCACCCTTTAGGTTGAGTTTTTTGGGTGTTTTTAACAATTAATAAACACCGGTAAAACCCAGTACAAAATATTAACATCCCATAGGGATATTTTCAAAGAAATAATGGACAAAAAGTCAGCATTTAACAGGATGTAATCGCTTTCTTTGATCAAATTATCGGTTTTCGTCAATCGGTTTCATAATCCTTACAAATATCTACATTTGATACTATTTGGTTGATAATTGCCTAAAGTATTTAGTCATAGTATTCGGATGGATTTTCAAAGTTTTTGCAATCGAAGATAAACTTTCACCTTTTTGAAGCATTTTAAGGATAAATTCTTCATGGCCGGTCAACTTTGACTTTTTATTCTTTGCTCCTTTAGGACGGCCCAGAGTTTTACCTTCGGCCTTTAGGCGGGCTAGGCATTCCTTAGTCCGCTGGGAAATGAGGTTACGCTCAATTTCCGCCGAAATGCCAAAAGCGAAGGCCAAAACCTTGCTCTCAATATCATCGCCTAAACGGTAGTTCTCTTTAAGAGCCCATACCTTGGTTCCCTTCTTCATGCAAAGATTGAGAATGTCCATAATCATGAACAAAGAACGACCTAGACGGGATAGTTCCGTGCAGATGATGATGTCCCCTTTTTTCACGCCTCGTAGCACCTTGCCTAGGCCCCGTTTCTTGTAGTCCTTCGTTCCCGAAATGCTTTCAGCGATCCAGCGATCGATGTGGTAATGATTCTGCCGACAAAAGCATTCGATCTCGAAACGCTGATTCTCCACCATCTGAGTATTGGTCGACACGCGCACGTACCCGTAGATCATAAAAAGGTTATTTTCTCCTTGGGTTTTTAGACCTGTTTAACAAGCCTAGAACCAAAAGAGAGGGGAGATGAATTATTTATCGCAGAAATAACGGAGGTTATTTGTATGAAGAAAAAGACGTTATTCGCAACCGTCGGGGCGGGCTTAAGCCTGGCTCTGGCCGCGGCCGCATTCGGAGGATTCGCCGGAGTCCAGCACGCTGAAGAAATCGGAGCCACTGTCACCGCTGGCACCTATACCTATGATTTGGTGACCAATTTCAGCACATATGCATCAAAGTGGACCAATTCTTACATGGCCCACACGATCGCCAGCACTGCTTTAGGAAATGAACTTCCTGCAGCTTCAATTGCGCTGGGCTCTGCGAATAAGCAAAGCGCCACCATTTCTACGATGCCAGTAAGTAAGGCTTCGGATAATTCATTTACCCTATCCGAATCTGGTTTTGTGATCACCGGCGTCGAAGTTATTGTTTCCCAATGGACCACTAAAGTTCCGGCCATTTACGTTAAAGAAGCGGGGGCGTCATCCAATAATTATTCTGGCGCCGCTGGATTAACTGCTTCAGGTAACACGGGAACCGAAGGAACAACTGGAGCCATCACTTTTGTTGGCACTAGCGTTACTAGTTTTACGTTTGGTAATACTTCTACTAACCAAATCGGTTGGAAAGCCATCAAAATCACGATTGCCGCTGCGGCATCTTTTGGAACTTTGAAATCGATTTCGGTGTTGAGTCCTGCCAATAAAACAGCTTTCGAAGTCGGTGACGCCTTCGCTTCGACCGGTTTGTCGTTGACTGCGACCGACACCGCCAACGTTTCTAAGACGGTTACTTCGGGATTTACTACCGATTACGACGCTCATGTCTTCGCCGCTGCCGACCTTGGCAACAAGACGGTCACTATCTCCTACACCGAAGGTAGCGTCACTGCTACAGCTACCTACGCCATCGCTGTCAGTGCAGCTCCGGTTTATACTCATGACTTCACCACGAGCGCGGATGCTTGCTTCACTGCCAACTACAACGTTGCGGGTAACGTCGCCGCTGGTGAGTACAACGGCTATAAGGTTCTCAGCACTCTAGGTTGGGACCTTGATGCCAAATATTCGGAATCCGTCACCGGAGTCGAATATTACAGCAGCGCCTTAACCTTAGGCACCAACACCATTGTCTGCAATTCATTTGATCTCGTTTCCGATATTTTTGGGATCAGCGACAATTACGCCGTTACTAAGGTTGTTATTAGCATTGCCGGCAATAGCAGTATTGCTGGAACGCTCAGCTGCACGGTTGGCGGAACCGCTCTTGGCACTCAGACTCAAGCCGTTCCTGAAACTCAAAGTGACATTGTCTTCTCTTCGACGACTCCGGCTTATGGCGCCATCAAAGTTTCCTTCGCTCAGACTTCCTCTAAAGGCGTGAGGGTTTATAACATCCGCGTCTACGCTGAAGCCGGTTCGGGCGATCAACACGATGCCTATGTCTTCGCCAAGAAGGTCGAAGCGGCCGATGGCTGTGTTGTGAATTCCGCTTTGGTTACTGAATACAATGGTTTAACCTCGACTGTCAAGACTATGGCCGATGCGATTACCTTTAATGACTACGCTACTGCAGCGATCAAGACCGCCACGATTCCTTACAAGACCCTCAACGTGAACGTTGCCACGAAGGTGGCCGCGATTTCCGCTCTTGGCGGAGGCGCTGGTGTCGTCTTCCAGATGGAAGGCAGCACTACCGTCATCGCCGTTGCCGTTGTCTCCGTCCTTGGCCTCCTCACCCTCGCCGGCGTCATGGTCGTCCGCAAGAAGCACAACTAAGGCTTCGATCTGATCCGTTAAGGGAGCGAGCCCAAAAGGGCCGCTCCTTTTTTTATTAGAATGAGGAATTTGTTTTATCTAAGCTCTAAAGATAAAAGATAATATTTTGAAGATTGCACGAGAATTTCGAGGGTTAGAAATAAAGCGTTGTACATTAGATAACATTCATATGCAAACTCAATTAATGTCATAGAAATCGTTTTCTTCATATCAACGAACTGGATGATTTGAGTCAAAGGGTCAAAAGATGTAGAAAAATGTGCAGCGGAATTCCTAATGACGTTCTGGCATAAACCGGTGAATGGGAAACTAAAAGGCTCTAAGCAATTGATTCCCATATGGAATTTATTCGTTTTCGTATTGTACTTACTGAGATATTTTGAAAAGTCCTTTTCCCCGGACGGAAAAGAAGTATAGGACCCCCGCATTGCAACGTTGTTAAGGCCAATCGGAAGGTCGGAACAGTCGCACAAGGTTTCAAAAGCCTTTGAATAAAAAATAAGTAGGGTTGAATAATCGATCGAATTGATGCCCTCAGTTTGAAGGTTAATCTTTTTAAGGTCCCAATCTAGAATATACAAAGGGAAAAGATTGTTGTAGAGACCGGCGAATCCAAAGATTAACTCTTCGATTTTTTGTTTGTTGGTGGCAAAGAAGGATTTACCGCCCAAATATTCCATTAGATTCGTCGTTTCATGAGAATCAACCTCATCCAAAAGTCTAAAAATACGATCGTACAGGTCGAAAATATCGGGGCGAACAGTATTCTTCAGTCCAAAAATTAAGAAACGATGCGAATACTTTAAAGAATCTATGGAAAGAGATGGAACTGGACTTTTTGGCCCAATAAAGGTTGCTTTGGCCGCTGGAATCTTGCTTTCTTTGATAAAGTTTTCAACGAAGGAATACTTGCCATGATTATAGAGATCCGCAGCGACTACGACCTCGGGAAGAGTTTTGCTTAATTCCCAGCGTTGCCGTTGGCAAGCCTCAATCTTTTCAGGGTTACATCTCCCCATATTGTTGAGGAATGGAGTTAATGTTTTCCCAACCCCATCCTCTTTTCTAATTTTCGAGGTAACGAAATCTGGCGAGAATTCGACAACATAACCGGCAGGTGCTTTTACAGATTTGGTTAAATGCAAAACCCCACGAGGTTCAGTACCGTTTTCAGGAATTGATCCAGTAAAACTGGTCAAACATGTTGTCACCGAACTCATTGAACGAGAACTTGGCCGAAACGGGGCATTGCTGAGGACTTGTTTGACAGCGGATCCGAAACGTGGTTCCGCAGACATCACAAGAAAACAATGAATTTGAGGTCATCTTTTCTATTTTACTTCAAACATCGATTTTCCTTGAACAAATTTTCTAAAAACATTTTTGCATAAAACAACTTAAAATAAAGTAAAAAGGAATAAAAAATATCATAAACAATTATTTTCAAGTATATTGTGTTAATATTAAGTCAACAGAGGCAATGCCATGGAAAACTTCCGATGCAAAATCCTAAGCCTAGACTTCCATCATCTTAAGAATACCAATCATGGTCATATCGACTTTCTGAGTATTGATGATTTCCTTCATAACGAAGAAGGGAACCCCAACGTTTTTGGAATCTACGGCCAAAATGGAAGCGGCAAATCTACCGCGATCTTAGCTTTGGCTATCCTTCAAACGCTTTTCCAAGAACGGCCTCTCGGCGAAGATGTGGGCTTCAGTATTTCGGGATGGTCCGAAGACGCCGACGTGAGTCTGTCTTTGGCCTTTGAACTCTCCGGCCGTCCTTTTATGTGCGATTATTCCGTGAGGATTAAGAAACAACCGAACGGAAGTTTTGCCATCGATCAGGAAACCCTCTCTTCGAAATATTATGAGGGGCGTTGGCTCAAATACGCCCCAACCTACAGCGTGGGTCAGTCCTTAGATCCTGGGACGATTTTTGGCAGCGACACCAATCTCAAATCCTTGGCTCATTCTTTGCTGGTTGATACCGCGAAGTCTTTAGGCTCGTCCTTGGTGACTAAACGTTCCGTGATCTTTGACCCGGCGTTACGGAACGCCATCGCGAGCAAAAAGAATCCCGAAAGCGCGAAGCTTTGCCAATTGGTTGGCAACCTTTCGAACTGGGCCGTGGGCAGTTTTATTGTCTCTTCCGTGGTGGACCAAGGCTGCATTGAAACTTTGGGACTATTGCCCCTCCGGATCCGTCATCAAGATCAAACGGGCGGCCTCACTGGAGCGATCCCCATTAATCTCTTTGAACAGAACAGCATCCCTGCTGAGCTTTTTAAGAATGTCCAAGAAGCCCTCAATCAATTTAACATCGTTGTCCCTGCCTTTTTGCCCAATGCCAAAATTCGCATTCGTGTTATTGACGATGCCAACAAAGCCCAACCAGGCAAAACGGCGTTTGAACTGATGTCCTTGGTGAATGGTTATGAAATCCCCTTGCGAAACGAAAGTGATGGCACTAAACGCATTATTTCGCTTTGCTCTTCCTTGTTCGCCTGCTATGGCGATGATGCCGTGGTGATGGTGGTGGACGAGTTTGATGCCGGCATCTTCGAGTATCTCTTTGGCGAGATCATCGAAGTCCTTTCTAAGGGCGCGGCAGGTCAGCTTGTTTTTACTTCGCACAACCTTCGCCCTTTGGAAGTTCTTGCTCCCTCCTCTTTAATTCTCACGACCACGGATCCGGAGAATCGTTACGAATTCTTCAAGGGCCTTAAGACGAGCAATAATCCGAGGGACGTGTATCTAAGAAACGCTTTTTTGCACCATGACGATGATCACTTTTATCAGCCGACGAATGAATATGACATTACTAAGGCATTCATGAAGATTGGAGACCTTTATCATGGTAACAACAACGCCTGAAAAGATCATTATTGCCCTAGTGGAAGGGCCAAACGATGAGGTGGGGCTGACTCAGCTGCTTCGTTACTGGGTCAAGCAGCGCTACAACGATCGCGAAGTGAAGCTGGCGGTCGTCGGAACGGACTTGCTCCAGCACGAACGACCGGTGGGCCCCTTGGGCATGCTCGAATTAGTTTATGGGCAAGTGGAAAGCTTCCTCAGCAAAAATAAGTTGGATTGGGAGAATCTCGTTGAAGTCATCGAAATCTGCGACGTCGATGGCGTCTACCTCAATGACGAGCTCCTCCAAAACCAACTCGGCAGCATCGAATACCGTGAGCATTCTATCTTTTGCGCGGACACGGATTACATTAAAAATCGCAACGCCAGGAAACGGGCTAACATCGATGAACTATTAGCCCATCACGAACTGCAAAAGGGCAATCATCATCTTCCCTTTAGCCTTTATTACTTTTCTTGCAACTTTGAGCACGTTTTCTTCAACTCACGGAATAACACCCGTCAAACAAAACGCCATCTCGCTCTGCAACTGGATGAAGAATTTAGCCAAAATCCGAGCCATTTCTTTGAGATCCACTTCACCAAAGACGTCTTCCCCTTTAGCACCTATCAGGAAAGCTGGGATGCCTTACGGAAAGAAACCACAAGAATTCCTCGCTGTTCTAACCTCAATGTTTGGCTACCGAGCGTTACGGCGCCTCTTATTCATTAGGCGTTTCCAAGTCGCCTTCGTTAGGTTTATGATTCTAGCGGTATGAATATCTACGCCTTATCCAACTCCGATATCATTGGCCTAATCATCTCGATCGCTTTAGTGGCCCTCACCATTGCGGTCTGCTTTTATCTCCTCTCCAAGAAAGATAAGAAAAACTAATTTGTTCTCTTGCTCCAAAGATAGGCCACCATCGCTGCAACAGTGATGGTGTTTTTAATGTCCGCTCCGATGGCGGTTTCGTAACGGGAAATAGCAGCTTCTAACTCCTTGGTGGGTAACCGTCCATAGTAGTCGCTACCCTTGCTAAAGCAGGGACAGTGCTTTCTCAGATCACTCAAAGCTTCCTTGCTGGTGATGTTCTGCCTGGGGCAAGCGAAATAGCTGAGGAGAAAGTTCTCAAAAGCCGGGCGTGAGACCGCAACTTTGATATCGGGGGAATTCTTTGCGGCTTCCGCAATCGCCATCTTTCTTTCGAGGGATGCATCGTCATCCACCAAGAGGAAGATTCGATCACCGGCTTCAGATTGTAATTCGTATTCCGAGATAAGCCGCCGAGCGAAGGCGACGAGATTCGGGAGATCGGTCTCGCCGCTACAGCGCACCCGGATTTGAATTTCCTTGATCTCCCGATTCAGCGATTCGAAGAAGTGGGTTTCGGTTTTGTTATGGCCTTCCACGACGATGATGATGACGGGAAGACGCTGCCGCTGTAATCGCATTATTGGTCACCTTCTTTCAAATAGGTCATGACCGCTGGGACAGCCCCATAGCGGCCCAAAAGATAATCCCGTTCATATTTATCGGTCGGGCGCGCGCCAAAATCCGCTAATGAAAACAGCTCGCTTTGGGCGTGCTCATCTTTATCGAAAAACCAAATCTGGTCGCGACGGAAGAGTTCATCAGACATGATGGACGTGTTGTGGGTAGTAAAAATCAGCTGACTGTTTGCACTCGCAGAGGCGGCAAAGGACTGAATCAGCATTTTGAGCAAGGCGGGATGCATGGAAGCGTCCAATTCATCGCAGACGATGACTTGGTCTTTGATGAAAGCTTTATAAAAGACCACGGCGAGACCAAACAAATAAATCGTACCTTGGCTTTCGGCTTGAAGAGGCAGAGGGAAAGACTTGCCATCGACTTCGTGGAAAAGCTTGACCTCATATTGATTTTCCTGAATCGAGGGCCAGCCATTAATGGGGCTTGGGATATTGATCCGTTGCTTCTTCACACTGATGTCGACGATGTTAAGGTCCGCGGCTTTAAGGAAAGCCAAAACGAAAGATTTATAGTGGGGGTCAGCGATGACGGCATCATTCATTAAAGCCGTAAGATTGGAGTTGCGGCCCAAGGTGAACAAGACGTTTTCTTCGACGATGCTAAGCTCGCTTTCAAAGAAATCGAACACTTGGTGGGCTAAGGCAAAATTGAATTGAGAAGCGGTCACGAGAAAAAGCTTATTGGGTAGATTTTTCTCCACAAGGGGCCGTAACTCCTTCTCAAAGCTCGTGAACGTGAAGGCCTGGTCTTTACGCTCAAAGATAATGGTGTCCCGTCCCGCGGGGGAGTAGTGGAGGCTTTCGCTTAAAATGGAGTTACGGTTATAGGAAAAGGCGTAATGAAATTCCACTCCATTAGCGGCAAAGCGCAGGTTAAAGACCGTGGGCTTAGCGATTTTCTCGAGAAAGAGAAAAGGGTTATAGGGCAAGGCCTCTCCTACCGCGGCCAAGGTCGAATTAAAAACCATCAGTTTCATGGTTCTTAAGGCGTGGATAAACGAGGATTTTCCACTGGCGTTTGGGCCAAACATAGCGATCATCTTGTTATAGGATTGATCGCCGAAAGGAGCGGTGGTATCGCTATGTTCTTTGTAACAACCGCATTGCAGATCCAACGTGATGGTATCTTTGATAGGGCCAAAGTTCGTGACCGAGAATGAAAGAATCATAAATTACCTCACTGCGAAAATTATAATACGAAAATGTCTAAAAAGAGCAAAAAACGCAAATAAAATATTTTTTGATGGTTTTTGAGGCCCTCGTTTTTAAGGTCAAAAAGACGGACAATTGTCGCCTAGAAAACCTCTCGGAAAATCTCTTCCCTAGGATATCGACCTTTAAGTCGATATAATTTATAGCGTTATGACACAAGCCTTGCGCAACATGAGGTTACGCGCCCTCATCATCATCAGCTTTGAGCTGATTGTCCTGGGGACAGGTGTTTTGTTATGGTTCTACGATTTCCCTAATGGCTTCAAAGATTTCATGAAGACCGAGTACTGGATGATTGCCTTTGGGGCCGTCATTCTCATTAACCTCATCTTCTTGTGGATTTCGTTGTTGCATCTTTCTCACATTCGTCAAAAGAGCGACCTCGAGGCCGCGACTATGATCGGCGCCGATGTTCAGGAAGCTTATAACTTTGGCCAAATCGGCCTCGTCGTCTGCGATGAGCACGGCACCGTCCTTTGGGACAACAACCTCTTCAAGGAACGTAAAATCGACCTTCTCGACCTCAACATCCTCGATTGGCAACCCGATCTCCGCAACTTACAAGACGCCCCGGGCGACATGACCGCCAAGATCGAAGCCGATGGCAAGATCTATCAGGTCAAATACCTCAGCGAAGCCCACCTCTATATCTTCAAGGACACGACCGATTACGAAAAGATCTTCAATTATTCTCAGCAGCAAGGCATCGTCTTGGGCATCATTTTGCTCGATAACTATAACGATATCGCCGGCAACGCCGAAGATGACACCAACGATGTTGTCTCCAAGGTTCGCGGGGCCATCTTTGAATACGCTAAAGACAACGGCGTCCTTTTACGCCGCTTCCGCAGCGACTCCTATTTCGCGGTCTGCAATTATGAATCCTTGCAGAAGATGCAAGCCGATCAGTTCTCCATTCTTGCCAAAGTCCGGGCGTTAGGCAAAGGCAGCGACACGGTCCCGACCCTTTCGGTTGGCTTCGCCCATAACTTCCCTGACGTCAACAAGCTCAATGAAATGGCCTCTAACGCCATCGACATCGCCATGTCCCGTGGCGGCGATCAAGCCGTCGTTTCCAAGTATGGCGAAGAGCTGAAATTTTATGGCGGCAAGACCGAAGCGGTGGAGACCACCGAAAAGGTCAAGGTCCGCTCGATCGCCGATTCCTTGGTTTCGCTCATCCGTGAATCCACGAACGTCCTCACCATGGGGCACGCCGATATGGATATGGATAGCTTGGGCTCTTGCTTAGGCATCAAAGCCTTCTGCGAATGGATCAAGAAACCCTGCCAGATCATCTACGACCCCAAAATGACGGAAAAGAAGACCCGTTATGCCTTCCAGGGCGCGTTCAATAAGGCCGACTTCGACCGCATGGTCATCTCGCCGAAAGACGCGGTCGATAAGGTAAAAGACGGGACCCTGGTCATCGTTTGCGATATTTCCGTCCCTTCGATCACCATGGCGCCTAAGGTCCTTGAAAAGGCCTCAAAGGTCATCGTCATCGACCATCACCGCCGCGGCACCGAGTTCATCGAAAAACCGGTTCTTGCCTATATTGAACCTTCGGCTTCTTCCGCCTCAGAACTGATCGCCGAAATGCTTCACTATGCGACCGCTAACCCCCGTATCGAAGTCAAACCCGCTTATGCTACCATCATGCTCTCGGGCATCTTCCTTGATACCTCGTTCTTCAAGAGTAAGACCACTGGCATGCGCACCTTCGATGCCGCGGAGATCTTGAAGTCCTATTCCGCGGATAACTCCCTAGCCGATGATTACCTTAAGGATGAATATGAGGAATACTCGCTCATCACCAAGATCGTCGCGACGATGAAGACGCCCTACTTCGGCATCGTCTATTGCTTAGCCGATGAGAACGATATCATCGAGCGGTCGACTTTGGCTAAGGTGGCGAACCAAGTCATGCAACTCAAAGGCATCAACGCTTGCTTCGTTATCGGCAAGACCGAAGAAAAAGAAATCCGTATTTCGGCCCGGAGCGATGGCACGGTCAACGTCCAGCTTCTCGCCGAAAAGATGGGTGGTGGAGGCCACTTCACTTCCGCTTCAGCCTTATTCAAAAATCAATCGATCGCCAACGTCGAGTCGACCCTCATCGATGTCCTCGACGAGCACTTGACCGAAGCCCGCAATGCCAAACCTACCGATGATGATCAAGGAGAATAAAAACATATGAAAGTCATCTTATTAGCCGACGTGAAGAACTTAGGGAAGAAAGGCGATACCATCACCGTCTCAGACGGCTATGGCGCCAACTTCTTAGTCCCGCGGGGTTTAGCCGCCCCGAGCACTGCCAATACGCAAGCTAGTCTCGCCAAGCAAAACGCCGCTGAGACCGAGCGTCAAAAGCAGCTGAAGGCCGAAGCCGAAGAACTGGCTAAACGCCTTGAGCATATCAATGTCGAATTCACTGCCAAAGTCGGAAGCGATGGCCGGATGTTCGGTTCCATTTCGCCTAAGCAGATCGAAGAAGGTCTTCTCCAGCAATGGAACATCACCATTGATAAGCGAAAATTCATCGATAAGTATCCGGCGAACGCCATTGGCTATACCCGCCTCAAGATCGAACTCTACAAAGGCAGCGAAGGCCAAGTTGTTGGCACCGTGAACGTTCATATCAGCGAGGAGAAATAGTTCTATGGCCAAAGTGATTACTTTGCCCTCTAACGTCGAAGCGGAACGTGCCGTTTTAGGCGCCCTCATGATGGATCCGGCGGCCTTAGCGATTGGCGTATCTTCATTAACGGAAGATTCCTTCAGCGAAGTCGATCCTCGTAACCGCCTGGTTTTCCGCGCGATCAAAGAGCTAAGCGATCGCCACGTCCCCGTCGATCCTCAAACGGTGACCGATGAGCTCATCAACCTCAAACTCGATAAGGATTCGGGAGCGCCCGATTACTTGATGACCCTCGTTGATTCCAGCATCTCGCCCGACAACGTCGACCACTATATTAAGATCGTCAAACAGCAAGCCGTTCTCCGGAACTTCCTTTTGACGTTGAAAGGGATTCAAGACGAATACAATTCGGGCGGCATTGCCGATATCGACGACTTCCTCATGAAGGCTAACCAAGAGATTACGACCGTAACCGCGGCTCGCAGCGTCGGCGATTTCAAGCCGGCCCGCGAAGTGGCCTCAGCCGTCTCCGTTAAACTTCAGCAAGCCTCGAGTGCCTCCACCGATGGCGTTACGGGTGTTCCGACGGGTTACCGCCGCCTCAACCGCATCACTCACGGTTGGCAAAAAGAAGATCTCATCATCGTGGCGGCCCGTCCGTCCATGGGCAAGACTGCGCTCGCCATGAACTTTGCCTTTAACGCCGCTAGCCGGGGCGGTGTCCCCGTCGCCTTCTTCTCACTCGAAATGAATAACACCCTAATCATGGAGCGTCTGATCGCCAACCGCGCTTGCGTGAGCAACGATTCCATCCAGACAGGGTTCTTAAAAACCGCGGAGCGGGTTAAGATCGCTTCCGCTATTGAAGAAATCAGCAAAACTCAATTATATTTGGATGATACACCCAACTCGATGCTTGGCGATATCATCGCAAAAGCCACGAAATTGAAGGCCGCTCACCCTGATTTGGGTCTGATCGTCATCGACTACCTTGGCCGTATTCGCACCACCACCGATGGCCAAGTCGATTCCCGTCAACAGGAAGTCTCCTTCATCTCGGGTTCTTTGAAGACCATGGCCCGTCAGCTTCACGTTCCCGTCATTGTCGTTTGCCAGCTTAACCGTAACGTCGAAGACACCGAGAACAAAGTCCCAATGCTCTCCAACCTCCGTGAGTCGGGCTCCATCGAACAAGATGCCGACCAAGTGCTTTTGCTTTACCGCAGCGACTACTACACCAACCTCGGTCAAAAGGCCAACGCCAAGAAAGGTTGGGGCTCCGATCGCAACAAATTCGGCAACCAGCAGCAACAAGCTCCGGCCGCCCCCGCGGTTGATCCTACTGCTCCCAAGGCTCCGGAATTCGAAGATAAATCCGGCAACCCTTCCGTGATGAAGATTCTCGTCGCCAAAAACCGCAACGGTCAGACCGGCGACTTCTCGCTGATCTTCTCGAAGAGCTATTCCCGTTTCGATGATCCGACGGAAGGATTCGAAGAGGCTTACGCCGCCTACGAAAAGCAAATGGGCGGTTTCTCCTCGGGCGATTAATGCGTTTCGTTCTTGTCGGTAGCGGCTCGAAAGGCAACGCTTCCTTAATTTATAGTGAACACACCCTGATTCAAGTGGACATGGGGGTTCCTTTAAATCGTGTGGAAGAGGCCTTAACCAGCATTCACCGCACCAAGAAAGATATCGCGGGGATCTTTATCACCCACGAGCACAGCGATCATATTTCAACGCTCAATCTCTACCATAACCGCGTGAAGGCGTATGCCGGCGAAGAAACCTTATCTCAACGTCCTTATGAGATCCTTAAGCCGTTTGAACCGGTGTTGGTCGGTGATCTTAAAATCACCCCATTTCAAGTCTCCCACGATGCGGTGAATCCCCTCGGTTTTTTGATTGAAGAAGGCAACTACAAACTCGGCTATGTCACCGATACGGGTTATCTTCCCGATGAGGCCGCAGCCTTATTGAAAGACTGCGATTATTACGTCTTCGAATCCAATCACGATTTGAAGATGCTGCTCCATAGCAATCGTCCCGCCTTCTTGAAGCAGAGAATCCATAGCGATGTTGGCCACCTTTCCAACACGGATTCCGCCCTATATATGTCGGAACTTCTCGGCCCCCATACCAAGGCCATCTATTTGGCGCACCTCAGTGAAGAATGCAATACGCCTGAACTCGCCTTAGAAGCCTATAGCAAGACGTTCAAAAAGAAGAAAATCGATGTCTCCCATATCGTGATTATTCCCGCGAAGCAATGGGAGTCGACCTTTGGAGGAGACCCCCAATGAAAATCACGATCTATTGCGTGGGTACCTTAAAGGAAGCCTATTGGCGGGCGGCGGTGGACGAATACGTTAAAAGACTGACCCCGTATACGCATATTTCGATTGTTGAGGTTCCCGACATTGCCTATAAAGAAGGCGCAGGTACCGCCATCGAAACCAAAGTCAAAGACGAAGAGTGCGCCAAGTTTCTCAACAAGATCAAACCAGGAGATTATGTGTGCGCCCTTGACCTCAATCAAAAGGAATATGACTCCGTCGCTTTTTCCGAGCATCTCCAAGATATGGCCGTTCGTGGAGGCTCTTCCATCAGCTTTTTGATTGGAGGATCCCTGGGTTTATCCGATGCGGCGAAAAAGCGGGCGAATGAATCGATCAGTTTTTCCCAAATGACCTTCACTCATCAGATGAGTCGCGTGATTCTTCTAGAGCAACTTTATCGCGCGTTTAAAATCGCGCATCACGAACCATACCACAAATAACGAACGCTTTAGGCTAAGACGCCTTCAATGACAAGAGGCACGCCCCGCCAATTGGAGTTCGCCGATTTTAGGTTTAAATTTTGAATGCCAACAAGGATGGTTACGTTTTTGCCAATATCGTCATCAAGCCAAGCGAAATCCGCGCCGCTATTTTGCGAATAGAGGGGCAGGGCTATCGTGTTATCGTCATAATCTTCCAAAGAATACGAAGGATAGGTTCCCGTGTTCTTATACACCTTGGCTTTGACCCGGTAGAGGTTGCTGCTGATATTCGTGGAGGGTTTACTTGCCACAATCTCTGCGATCGTGGCAACGGTGATAGCACCTTCAGGGACGTTATAGGTGTTCGCATCGATGTGAAGCACGCTAAAGTTAGCGATCTGCAGATCTCCGCTATAGGATTCCGCGGTGGCGTTAGCCGCATTCTTGATGTAATGGGTCAAGGTGCCTTTGATCACGACTTTATTTCCATTAGCGACTTTGGAGAGTTCACTATCGCCGTTATAGGCAAATAGCGACCCCGTGCTATCGCTAAGGAAGAGACCCTGAGGGGTCAACGAACCTTTGTACGTCACGCGCGCCACCATGGCTTCAACGGTAACCACACTGCCATCCGCTTGATTACGGGCATCCGCTAAAGTGATGGTGTCGTAGCTAGGCGTCGGTGCAGTGGTGATAAGGAAGGAACCGGTCGCGTTCTGCTCTTGATAGGCGCAGCTCACATCCAACGCGAAGCTGGCCGCGGGGCTAGCTTTAATCGCGATGGTGTAGGTGCCATCCGTTAAGGTCACGTTCGCTTGGGTTGATTTAGATGTATAGGTTCGGATGAGACCCGGAAGCAAAGGATCTTCGGCGGGGCGAGTTAAGGTCGTATCGACATCATAAGTTGAAGCTAATCCTTGGAAGGCTCGGTTCACGCCATACTGGCATTCTTCTAAAGGAGTCACGTTAATGTTTCCGTTAAGAGCTACCGGGCAGAAACGCCAGGCCTTAACGGAGGGCTTCGCTAACGAAATGATGATGGTTGCCTCAATACTGTGGTCGACCCAATCCGCCGTCCAGGCATAATCTTTGCCATTGGATTGGGTGTAAGCCAATAGATTATCGACCCGGTTTAAATCGGTGAAAGTATAGTTCGTGAAATCCGAATTGACCGAGGACGTGTAGCGGCCTTTAACCTTATAGATTTTGCCACTGATGTCATCGGTGAGGGCGTGACTCGCTAACTCGGCGATCGTGGTGGCAGTCAAAGCGCCTTCCGGGATCGCCCCCGCCGTGGCTTCGTCATTAAAGAGAATCGTGGGACTAGCCAGTTGGAGCATCCCCGCATAGCTTTCGGCCGCGGCAGCATTCGTGTCGTTCGTGGGGATATAGTAACTCTTGGTTCCGCTGAGGATCAGATGATTACCTTTGGTGAGCTTCGGGGCGTTGTCAGGATCATAGACATAAAGAGAATCACTGGAATCCGCGAGCCAATACCCAACGATATAGGGAGTGGTTTGACCGGTGTAATTAAAAGCGACGATCGTGCCCTCCACCGTATAGACTTGGCCCGTTGTTCCGGCCCGGACACTCGCTAATGAAATGGTCGCGATTTTGCTCGAGGAGGAAGTCGCTGAAGAAGATGGCTCGATGGTTGTCGAACTGGAAGAGGGCAAAGAAGAGGATAACGAGGATTCGCTCGTTCCTCCACAGGCGCTTAGAAGGAGAACGCTAGCAACCACCAAGCCAATTTTACGATTCCTCATGGGGGTTCCTTTCAGGCTGATCTTTTATTTCAGCGATTAAAAAACCGCGGAAGTGTCTCCTCTGATTTTTGAGAAAATCATGAGATGTTTCGCGGCTTTCATTACAAACCATTGTAGCACAAAATCGCGGTTTTATTTTATGAGGCCATAATGACGGCAAGCGTTGGCCCAGCCGTCTTTGTCAATGTGATCAGTAACGTAATCGGCGACGGCTTTGGCTTCAGGAACGCCATTGCCCATGGCAACGGAAGTGCCGGTGAAAAGAAGCATCTCAATGTCGTTAGCGGCATCGCCGAAACTGAGAGCGTTCTCTTGCTTCAAGCCATAGTATTCGAGAACCGCCAAAATGCCTTTGGCTTTATCGCTATCCTTTAGCATGATATCGACCGCGTATTCATCCCAGCGCGCGGATTTGCAGTTCTCAAGGTGCGGGAGGAAGAGCGATTCATCGAGCTCATCGCAGAAGGCGATCATCTGATAGACGACCCGGTCGTAGTGGTCCGGGAAATGACGGGGCTGCGGGAAACGGGTGCCATATTTTTCATGGGCCGAGATTACCCGGTCATCGATCATATTAATATGGCCTTCGTTCTCTTCGATGAGAGTGAGACCGAATTTCAAACGCTTTGAGAAAAGGATCATCTTATCGACGACGGAGGAAGGGATCGGGTATTTGTAGATGATGTTGCCATCGATGATGGCGTTGCTGCCGTTCATCGTGACAAGGCCATCGGGATGGACGACATCGAGAATGCCAGTCTTACGGATTAAATAGAAATTACGGCCTGAGCAAAGGAAAACCTTGATGCCCTTCGCCTGCATTTCTTTGATCGCGGCCACGGCCGAAGGCGGGACCTGATTGGTGTAATGGGAAAAGAGCGTCTGATCGATATCGGTGAAAACGATTTTGATGTCCTGGGATTTGTCTTCGAGATTCATATACAACTATTTTAAAACTCCTTACGCGCTTTGCGGAACAATAATAGCCAAAGATGCTATAGTTATTTGCGGTAATCTTATGCTTTATCCCGAGTTTTGCAAATACAAATCGTTCGTCGATCCTCAAAATCCGCTTGTGAACGCCTATGAAAACAAGGCGGGGGACCGTTTTTACATCGAGCCGGGTTTCTATATGGGGCTTCAAGGCTTCGCGGAAAAACGGGCGAAGGATCTTCCAACGATCATGGCCGCGTTGGATGCCACCGTTAAAACCCATCATCACGTCGTCTTCACCGCGGACTACGTGAATCCTTTCATCGAAAAAGAAGGTTACGTCTATAAAGAGATTTCCGATTTGACGGATCCTTTAGGCATCTTCGTCGAAGATAAATCCCGCGGCAGCGATTACGGAGATTAGATGGACGCGTTGCTCATCTACCGTTTTGGCCATCGCGACGACCCCGTTTTCAACGTTCAAGTTCAAGCCTATATCGAAGAAGGAAAACGGATCAACCTCAATTTCATTGCCCTAGACGCCACCCAAGCCCTCGCTTTTGGCAGCGAGCATTTCTCCACACTTAGTTTTGCCTTCTTACTCGACTATGACCTCTATGTTGCGGAAGCCTTTGAGGCTTTTGGCTTGCCCGTCTATAACGATGTTCAGACCCAACTCATGAGCCATGATCGGGGGTTGCTGTATCTCGGTTTGCTCTCGGGCAACTTATCCACTCCGCGTTTCTACGTTGCCCCCGAGTTAAGTGGAGCAGCCTATGGGGACGCCATCGAATCGATTCAGGAGCAGATTGAACGGGTCGGGATTTCCTATCCTTATCTTATTAAGCCGCGCGAAGGTGGCTTGGATGACCCGGGGTTATTCATTCCGACCCCGCTCTCGTTCGTGGGCTATCTCCATAGCCATTCCCATACGCCCTTCGTCGTTGAAGAATCCCTAGAAGGACCGCACTTGCTGGCTTTCGTGATTGGAAAAGATTGCTTGGTGATTTTAGAGAAGACCCGGTCAAGTTCGGGCGAAGAATCGCTCCATAAAACGGATTACGATAACCGCTTCGTTCGGGCGGTGGCTAAAGAAGCACTCGCGGCTTTAGGCTTTCCCTTTGGCATGGTCGAAATCATCCTCTATGGGAAAATTCCGACCGTGATTGGTGTGAATCCTTATTTTCGGACGATCGAGGCGGAGCACGTGAGCCATCTGCCCTTAGCGAATCGTCTTTTGCTGTATATGAAACGCCATTACGTCAAGAAGGCCTACGAAGAGATCAGCGAATTAGCCAAACGCCAAAAGAAAACTCGCAGCGCCATCAAGATTTTGGAAGCTCGGAATCCCAACGACTAAAAAAGAGGAAGAACGATACCCCTCCTTCCTCTTTTCGTATTCTTGGCTTAAGCAGCTGCGCTATCAACGAAGCTGAAGGTCAACGTTCCGCCATAAGCGCCAGTTTGATCACTGTCGCTGGCGAAGGTCCAAGCCTCGCTCACGTAAACCGTGACGGTGCTCTTGGTGTACTCAAAGAAACCATTTTCGCTATAGTTCTTGAGGTTGTAGTCCGAATTCGCCGTGAAACCGGCGGCCAAAATCAAGGTGTCATAGGCCGTCACATAAGCATCGGCATCGGCGACGGCGGCAATGGAAACAGTGACGTCGAGATAGAGCTTAGTGCCATTGAGCGAGGCCGAATCTTCGCTCTTGACCTCCGTGATCTTGTCGGAAGCGGTAAGCAAAGGGATGCTGAGAGCGGTGGTGTTATACGCGGTCAGATAAGCATTGGCCTTCGTGAGGTCCGTGCTCGTATAGGTAATCGGGGCGATATAGAGACCGATTGCGATGTCGGTTTCGTCATAGTCGCTATCATAAGTGCAGGTGATTGAGATGTAATGAGCGCCCGCGGTTTCGGTTTGATCCACGATTTTCTTTTCGTAATAGGTCGTATCCCCAAACAGCGAAGAGACGAGGCGGCTAACATAGCCTTCCGCGGTCAACTGAGCGATATAGGATGTGGAAATATCCTGAGCAAATTGAGTGAGGCTGACCCCATTAACAATCGGGGTGTCGTCCTCACTCATTGAGACGTCTTGACGGAACAACGGATCGACGCCTTTGGGGAAGGGGGCCAAATTGCCTTGACCGAATAAGCTAACTTGGGCGGCGGCGACCTCACTATAGAAACCAGCGGGGGTGAGGGCGGTCTTCGGATTGGCTAAGTAGGTGTCGATGGTGGGAAGAGAAACCGCCCCAAGATCGTAGATCGAAAGGCTGATTGCCGTCCCGTTGACGTCAAAAGAGAAGGTGACGGTGGTGTTGGTGAGACTAAGGCTTATCGAAGTGATGTATCCATAGCTCAAATAGGCCGTGCTGACTTCGGCGAGGGACACGATGGCCGCCTCCAGATCCGAAACATTGTCACTATCGACGGCAATGGCATAGGCGTTGGCGCCCGCCGGGGTGAATGCCGTGACCTCAGAGACTGCGAGATCGGCTAGGGTATAAGTTGCCTTATACAAAGAAGTCTCGGCCGATAAGGCTTGTCCCAAAATGACGGCGTCATTAACGATGCTGAAGTCGAAAATGCCTTGGGTGCCGTTAACGAGATACCCGGTTTTGGCGCGCGATCCACTTTCATAATAGAAGGCCTTTTCGCCATAGTGATCGGCGACTCCGTAATCGGTGGCGATGGTGGAAGTTGTCCGACCATTATTGGGTTTGCAAGCGGTCAGGAAAGCCTTTAAGGCCGTATCGTCGCGGGCGGATGTTTCGCTAGAAAGGGTCGCGCTTGAAGTCGAACCCTCGGACGCGGGGGTTGAGGATGGAAGCGAACTGGTGGAATTGACCGAAGAGGAATTGACTGGGGTTCCGCCGCAGCTAGCAAGGGCTAATGAGACTAATAGAAGCGCGAGACGTTGAGGCTGATTCATAGAGGCCCTCCTTATAGGGTTGTCCTAAAATATGAAGGTTTGGCAGGAATTATTCAATAATTATTTGTAATAAAAAGGGCGGCCGCTTCCGACCGCCCTTAGCGTTTACTTCGATTCGACTTGCGGACGCAAGGTCTTCATCGACATCCACATGATGCGCATGCCGAAGAAGAGAATGAACATGAAGATGGCGTAACTGCTGAAGGCAAAGCCTAAGCCCATCGCTAGAACTGCCGGAGTGGGGGCGGCCCAGTAAGCCATCTTCTGGGTCTGCCAGAAGGTGTAGATGCGATAGGGGTTGTTCTTGCCGCGGGTCATTAAGAAGATCATGAGACCCATGAAGATGATGAAGGCGGCATAGACGCCGGCCATGATGCCCGTCCAAATCCAAGCTTGCGAAGTCTTGGTGGTTTCGAAGCCGTCATTGAAGAATTGCTTGAAGGTGGCTTTAATCTCGTTGTTATAGACCGTGAGGTTGACATCGCTTTGGCCTTGGCTGATTTCAGTCGGCTTACTCTTAGCGAGTGCTTTCGACACGGCATAGGCATTGCCATGGGTGTCTTGCTTGGTTAAATCTTTGAAATCAAAGGACGGGGTGAGATCATAGATACCCGATACCACGCCTTTATAGGCTGAAGCGCTGGTCGCGCCAGAAGCATACTTATAGCCGACATAGGCCTTTTGTCCGAGAATCAAATAGTTGCAGACGGTTCGTTGATTTGCCTCGAGGGTGAAGGGGTTCTTGAGATCATAGACGTTGGTGGCAAAGGAAGAGAAATCCGTATCGGTCGCGGTGGTGTAGAAAACCTCGAACTTGGTGGTCGTGGTTTGAGTGTTCGGATCGGTGACCTGATAACGGTACCAGGGGGTGTTGCTATCGAAACAGAGAGAAGAGAAGTTAGTCGCGGTTAGGGTTTGGCTCTTCTGATCAACGGCGATCGATACGTTTATGCTTCTGACATCGATGTCATCGAGGAATTGTGACAAGCAGGTTTCATATTCGTAAGTCGGGGTATTGAGCATGTTATCGCCAGCCTTGACCCAGGAACGGGTCACGCCGATGGGGATGATGGCCAAGATGACGGCCAATAGGCCCATGAGGATGGCACCATACCACGGATGGTTTTGGCCGAGTTCGACGCAGGCGCCGTTGCTGATGATACTGGAGAAGCCGAGCTTTAAATTGGACTTCGCTTCGGGCGAAAGTCCTTTTTTGCTCGATTGGGCATTATGGGCAGGATGTTTGGCTGAATTTAACATGAAGAGTTATCTCACTTTGCTTTGCAAAGTAAACAATACACGGAAAGCGGCTCCTTTGGAATAGAATTTTGCGAAAAAGTCCAGCGCAATTCTTACGGCAATCGGGGGTATAATGTGCCCATGGCCGAGGTTAGCGCAAAAAAGTTAGGTTGGTTCGGGCCCTTATTAGCGGCTCTTTTTGGCCTTGCGGCCTTAGGTTTTGCCTTTTTGCCTTTGCTCAAGGTGGCAACGTTAGAGGGTATCTATCTCTATTGGAAAAGTTTTCCGCTCTTCTTTGGCGGGGAAGAAAGCTTTGTCACTTCCTCGGGCTCTTATGTTTTTGATTTCTCTATCAATATCTATTTGTTGATCGCTTTGCAATTATTTGTCCTTGGCGCCTTATCGACGGGCTTAGGCCGCCGTTCCTTCCGCAACCTCATCTTCGGTCTCATCCTCTATTCCGTTGGCCTCGTTTTTGGGGCCTTGACTCCCTTATGGGTCAAGCTCGTTAATCCGGGCGTCACTACTGACGGCTTGCATCTCGCTTATGGTTTCTTTTTGATGGAAGGAAGCCTACTGGCTGGCATCGCGACCACGATCTGCTGCTTGGTGAAGAGCAAGCGTTACCGGGCCAGCATTACCGCTGAGCGATAACTCTATCGAAACCCCTCTCTTTTGGGCTTCTTTTTTCTTTTTTGGTGCGTTTATTTCCCTTAGGCAGCTCCTAAACGGCTATACTCTTAGTGATTTATCAAGGAGCAACACTATGAAAGATGTTTGGGACGTTAGTCACATCTATCCGACCCCGAAAGATTTTGAAGACGATCTTGCCGATTTCCAAAATCGCTTGACCCCAGCGGTCCAAGGCTATGAAGGCAAGCTCAGCGATGATGGCGAACTGAAAGCTTTCTTGCTCCTCAGCCGCGAAGCTAATGTGAAGCTCCAAAAGCTTTATATGTACGCCGAATGCGGATCCGACCTCGATAAGAAAGACATCAAAAAAGCCGAACTGGTCAGCAAAGTCCAATTGGCCATGCAAATTTATAGCCAAGCCGCTTCCTATAGCGACCCTGAGATTCTTGCCCTAGGCGAAGATCACGTGAAAGCCTTTTTGGCTGCTCATCCTGAACTTAGCGAATATAGCTTAGTCCTTGACCAACTCTTCCTTCAAAAGGCCCACGTCTTAGGCGCGGAACAAGAAAAGTTGCTGTCCAATTACTCTCCGTTATTAGGCGAAGGACCCACCCTCTATTCGCAATTAAGCGTCGCCGATTACACGCCGAAGAAAGTCAAACTCAGCGATGGCAAGCTCATCGAAGTGAACCAATCCAACTGGACCTCCTTGATCGCGAATGCCAAATCTCCGGAAGACCGCCAGGCGATCTTTGAGTCTCTCTACACCTATTACGACGAGCATAAAAACGTCTATGGCGAGATCTATAACCAGGTCGTTCAGGCCGAGTTAGCGGAGATGCACGCCCGTGGTTATTCTTCGATCTTGGAAGAGCACCTCTCGGGCAAGAAGATTCCGTTAGAAGTCTTCCAAAGCCTCATCAAGGTGGCTTCCGAAAATGCCGCCCCGCTTCATAAGTATCTTCAGATCCGGGCCAAGTACCTCGGTCTTAAAAACGTTCGTTCTTACGATCGCTTCATTCAACTTGCGAAGTCCGAACATAAGTACAGCTACGAAGAAGCTCGCGACATCTTTTGGGCCTCGCTCCAAGGGTTCCCGACCGACTTCCAAGCCAAAGCTCATGAAGTCTTAAAGGAGGGGTACGTGGATGTGTATCCGCATCTTGGAAAGCGGAGCGGCGCTTATTCGAATGGTACCTTCAATATCCATCCTTATATCTTGCTAAACTTCCAAGGCGAATTGGATGATTGCTTCACCCTCGCCCATGAATCGGGCCACTCCATCCATACCCTCTATAGCGAAGAGAACCAGCCCTTGCTCAAACAGGACTATACCATCTTCGTCGCCGAAATCGCTTCGACCTTCAATGAGCATAACTTATTGGATTATCTGCTTTCTTCAGGCAAGCTTTCTAAGAACGATCAAATCTACTTGCTCCAAAAGGCCATTGATGAAATCGTCGCCACCTTCTACCGCCAGACCCTATTCGGCCATTACGAATACGAGATCGCGAAGTTGGCGGAAGCCCATCAGCCCATCAACTATCAAGTCTTGTCCAATATGATGATTTCCCTCTACAAGACTTATTACGGGATCGACATCTCCCAAGAAAAAGTCAAACCCCTCGTTTGGGCTTATATTCCTCATCTCTTCTATACGCCCTTCTACGTCTACCAATATGCGACCAGCTTCACCGCTTCGATGCTCCTCTACGACAAGGTCAAAGCCAAAGAACCGGGCGCCTTTGAACGCTATGTGGGCTTGCTCAAGAGCGGGTCTTCCGACTACCCGATCGCCGAAGTGAAAGCGGCAGGGGTGGACCTCACGAAAGAGGAATCCTTCCTTAGCGTCACGAAGCGGATGAGCGAACTCGTCGACAAGCTTGAAGTCTTGCTCTTTTCTAAATAACGGTTGCGCTTATCTTGCGTTAATCGGACTTTGAATCCTGAGTTTTTCGGTATACACTATCCCCGCTTCCCTTACTGGGGGCATGGTTCTGGGGCCGTTCTGGTTTTGACGGAGAATGACTTGGTAGTGGCTGCAGTGGAGTGGTGATCTTTAACACCAAAAACAAATAACTGATAACAGTTATATGAGAAACACCTCGCGTGTTTCGTATGCCCGCGCCTAATCTTCGGATCTAGGCAACCTATATTGGTCCCCTGCTTAGCAGGGCCGGCACGCTCTCTGCGGTTTCCTCGCTTCACGCGCACTTTGAGTGTCATAACAAGGCGATAAGCTTAGGCCGATGACTATAGGCCTAGGACGAAAACGCGCTAGTCTCGCCTTAAGGGCTCGGTACCGTTCCTGCCTTAAGGCCAAACCTGATGGTGCCTAAACTGTAGGCGCTGCTATAGGGTCTTCTTCGGACCGGGGTTCAATTCCCCGCGACTCCACCAAAAGAAAGTAAGCACGCTCAAAAATGAGTGTGCTTTTTCTTTTGTTCAGCAGGTTTATTTTTCTCCCATAAACGATGGAGAAAAAGTGGTTTTACTGTTTCCGATTTGGATTATCAAGCACGTAAAAGCAGTTATTTTCTTTGGTGCCATAACGGGTTTCATAAATGTTATTACCTAAATAGCGGAATCCGCATTTTTCGACGACCCGTTGGCTTCGCTTATTGCGGACGAAGTGGCCGATGGTGAGAAAGTCGAGATGGAGATCATCAAAGCAAAAGGCGATGACCCTCTTAACGGCTTCACTCATGAGCCCTTGTCCCCAATAGGCCTTGGACAAGACATAGCCGATTTCGCGGCCTTTTAAGGCATCATAGGTTGGAGGCAAGGGACAATTGTACTCTTCGATTCCTAAGGAACCGATGACGTGTTTCGTGGCTTTATCGACGAGGGCAAAGGTCTTTTTCTCGGTGATGAAATGCTGGAGGATGGTTGCACTCTCCTTTTTGTCTTTATGATGAGACCAGCCCGCCCATTCTCCGACATCGGGAACGGAAGCATAAGCATAAAAATCGTCGAGATCGTTACCCGTAAACGGCCGCAGAATCAACCGCGGAGTTTCTAAGATGACATTTGAGATATCGATGGCGGCATTCATGGTCGTTATTTTTGACCCTGGCAACTATTTGTCAATAGAGGCGGTTATCAGAGGAAGTTTGATAAATCCGCTAAAGAGTGAAGAAGCGGCTTTCAAGGTTCCGACTCTCAACCGTGGATAGATTACAATTATTCCTATGAAGTGGCCTCAGGGGAGGAGAAGGGGAATCTGGTCGATTTTCTTTTCCTTGCTTTACCTCCTTTTCGTTGGGACCGCGATTGCTGTTTCGCTCTGGGGCTCCGTCAATTATGCCGCTCTCAATAACCGTGGGGTCGTCGTTGAGGATTCCGTCTTGGATCTTTCAACGACAGACACCCACGACTACAGCCTTAATTACGTGCTCATGGGTCAAGTGGATTTCTATTACAACCGCTTGATTGTCAGCGATAACGATCAGCAACCCCGCGATGCTCAAGTCAGTTTGCCCTGCTCTTGGGGCGACTATGGTTTCGCTAAATCCGGTTATGGTTCTTACGCCTTCACCGTTAAGGGTCTTCCTCAAGACGGCCGACTCGAACTTTGGCGGGGCCATCCTTTAGCCTCCACAGCTTTCTATGCTCAAAAAAGCGGTGGGTCCTTCTCCAAATTAGGTGAAGTTGGTCGCGTGAGCAAAACCGAGTATGTCGATCCCCCGTATACCCAAGAGATGGGGGCTCTATTTGGTGATGGCGGGGATATTCGTTTCGTTATCGAATGCGGCTATAACCCTTTCGGCGGTTTGACGAAATCCCCCTTTTATGGGTCGTTTGAAACAACGAAGAACGATATGGGGAATCGCTATCTCGCTGGGACAGGTTTTGGTCTGGTCCTTGCCAACCTTGTTTTCTCGGCTATCTTATTTGTGAGTCATAAGAAACAGCGGGGAAATTCTGCGTTCTTTATCCTGTCCATCGCCGTCACGATCTTCTATATGCTGAGCCTAGATTTTGCCGAGTTTATGTTGTCCTTGAATCTCCCCGTCTTGCCCCAATTCCTTAACAACCTTCTGATTGATATCTTTGGCTTGTTCTGTGTTTCGACGATTGCTTTCATGCTGTTCCGTCGCCACCTCATCCCTTGGCGGACGTATGACTGGCCGATCGCCACAATATCGTGCACGGTATCTTTGATTGTTTTTGCTGCAGTCTATCCGACTCCTTGGGCCTGCTTTTCGATGATTCCATGGATTCTCTATTTAGCCTATCTCACTTTCCGACTCTTCCTAAACGGCGATTGGACAAGGCCGCTATGGGCTTTTACACTAATGAGCGGGTTTTTCAGTGCCTTATATGCCATTACGCTGATGGATACCTCCGGCGCGGTGGTCTTTGGGATCCTCTCCTTTACCTCGATCTTTGTCGCCCTCATCGGTGTGGTTCTTAACTTCATCTATCTCTATTCCTTGCGACGGATTTCTGAGCACGCCTCCAAAGCGGAGAGTAACAAAGAACTCTATGAAGAGGCTCAACAAGAAGCCATGGTCAAACAAGCGCAACCTTATTTCTTATTTAACTCCCTCGATTTGGTGAAAGGTTGCTACCACCACGACATTACGGAAGGGGATGAAGCGATTGGCTTATTGGCGAAGACGCTAAGAACCTCCATTGATTCCTCGAGCAAAACCTTTGTGAGTTTTGGCGAAGAGCTCGACGCCATTACCCGTTACGTCGACTTGCAGAACCTTGGCAAAGAGAAACCGATCGATGTCCTCTATGACGTCTCTTATGAAGGCTTCAAAGTCCCCCCGCTTTCGATTGAGCCCTTTGTCGAGAATGCCCTTAAACATGCGAAACTCGATGAGGTTAAAGAGCCTCTCATCGTGGTTCGAAGCTCCGTTTTCGGCGAAGAGGTTACCATCACCGTGATCGATAATGGCTGCGGCTTTGATAGTCATCACCTCACGAATCAGAACGCCCCAGGAATCACGAACGCCATGACTCGTCTAGCCTATACCCTTAATGCCAAAGTCAGCATTCGTTCCGAAGTCTCCAAGGGGACCGAGGTCAGCATCAGCTTTCTTTTACCCTCGAATTCAGGAGGCACCCAATGAGCGACATGAAGACGAACCCCCGCCACGGGTCCCTCGCTTTTGTGATTTACCTCGCCTTTTTCTTATTGACTGCAGTAGCTTTTAGCCTCTTTGATAGTCAGTACGATGCCGTCTATCACTACCCGTCGCTAACCGATGGAAATATTGACTGCTCCAGTTGGGATTTTTCAAAAAGCGCGCGGATCGCTCTGAAAGGCAAATGCCGTTTCTATTACGACCGGTGGATCGGAGAGAGCAATGATGACAGTAACCCTAGCGGTCTCATCGAAGCCCCATCATCCTGGTGGAGCCAAGGTTATCCCCAGAATGGTTATGGCTCTTATGGTTTTAGAGTGAGCGGTCTTAAGCCGGGTGACACCATCTCCCTTTCCCTTTATGACCAACTGATCACTAGCCGGGTTTATGTCCGTGAAGCGGGCGAGCCATATACGCTTTTAGGCAGCTGTGGCGACCTCTCCAAGACCGAAACGACTTGGCTTAATTCCACGATGTATTTGCCACCGTTCCATACCGTCAAAGGTAATCGTGTCGATTTTGCGATCGAATATGGGTATCGCACGACGGCCGGGACTTCTTCTTACTTCTGCATAACAAGTTCCACCGGAGAAAAGACGGGCTATTTCACCGATTACATGGCGGGGATTGGGTTTGGGGTGATTGTGGCAAACGTCTTATTTTCCCTTATTCTTTTTATCGCGCGGCCCCACAAGACCGAAACGTTGCCCTTCGTTTTGCTCTCGAGTTCCTTTCTTTTGAATTTCTTTGTGAGCCTCGATGGCCGGCCTATTTGGGGCGGCTGGATAGGAGTGGGTTCTCAAATGCTTACCAGTTGGATTTCCAATATTGCCGTCCTCCCCCTTACTTTCGCCGCCTTTACCTATTTCTTCGTAGGCAATGGTTATCTGCCCTTTCATAAAAAGTCCATTGGGCTAGGTTTAGGTATGCTGGTCGCGTTTTCTTTAGCGTGTTTCCTAATCCCTTTCCCTCTCAGTTTTTTGGCTTTCTTGATCCCCTTAGCCTATGGTGGGCATCTCGTCTTCGCCGGTTTTGCCTCAACATCCTCCAAACGGCGGCTTATTCCCTTCATGATCATGTTGGTTTCCTTTTTGGGCCTATTAGAAATCTCCATGTTGGATTTCACGGGGGTCATTGGCTTTGGTACTTATAATTTCCCCTCGGTTATCCTCAGCTTCGCCGGTTTGCTCCTGAACATCGTTTATGCCTTCTATTTACGACGCTTGGATCAAAAGGCTCTTCAAAGCGAACAAACGAATCAGCAATACCTGGAAGTCCGCCAAGATACTTTGGTGCAGCAAATCCACCCGCATTTCTTATTTAATTCCCTAACCTTGGTTCAAAACCGTTACCACTCTTCTTTGGCAGAAGGCGATCAAGCGGTCGCCTTACTTTCCGAGAATCTTCGCTCCTCTTTGCAGGCGGCTCAAAAGCCGACCATTCCCTTTAGCGAAGAGCTCGAGTCCATCCGAAGCTGCATCGCCCTAATGAATATGCGAAACCAAACGGAAATCCCCGTCAATTTCCAAACGGATTTCCTTAATTTTGAAGTCCCGCCTCTTTCCATTCAGGCCTATGTCGAAAACGCCTTTAAATATGCCAAACTCTCTTCGACGCCGAATGGGACGATTACTTTAAGGAGCCGGCGGGATGGCAACCGTGCTTTGGTCACCATAACCGATAACGGTTGCGGCTTTGACCCCTTACAAATCGACCCCAAAAATCACACGGGAATCGCTAACTCGAAGTTCCGTTTGTGTTATTCTTTACATGCTGATGTTTCAGTGGAAAGCGAGGTTCATAGGGGAACCCAGGTGACGATAAGCATCCCTTTAACGCTTTATGAATGATTGTGGAATTGTGAAAATTCTCGTCGTGGATGACGAGATGGCGGCGCTCAACACGTTCGCCTTCAATTTGGTCGACCGAACCGACGTCCAATATCAGATGTTTCGTGACGATCCCCAAGCGGCGATCGACTATGCCAAAAACAACGAATGCGAAGCGGCCTTCCTCGATATTTTGATGCCGAAGATGAATGGTATCGATTTGGCCAAAGCCTTGATTAAGGAAACCCCGGCCATTCAGATTTTCTTCATCACTTCTTACACCTTTGATGAAGAAGGGACCGCCGAGGACTTAGGCGAGAATTTCGGTGGCTTTTGCTACAAGCCTTACGATAAGGCTGTCATCCTTAAACAGATCGAACGGCTCAAGCGCGCGCACTTGGCTAATGCTGCTCGCGAAGTCAAAATCCGCACCTTTGATGGCTTCGACATCTTCGTTGATGGCGCTCCCGTGGATTTCCGGAGCAAGAAGAGCAAAGAGCTCTTGGCTTTTGCCGTCAATAAAGATGGAGCCTACGCGACCATGGAAGAAGCAGTGGAAGCCCTTTGGCCCAACAAAGATAGCGAAACTGGCAAGATTTCTTACCGCGATTCGGTTTGGAAGCTAAAACGCACCCTCAACGAAAATGGCTTGGATTCCCTGGTGGAATTCCAACGGGGCCGTTTCCGAGTCAATAAGAATACAGCGAGCTGTGACGCTTGGGACGTCATCCACGGCAATAGTTCCGTCACTTCAATCGTTTCCTATTTGCCCACCTACGAATGGGCAATGAATAACGAAGCCGAGATCATGGATATCCTTGAGGAGCATCAGAAAACCACTCTCAAGAAAATCTAGTCGTCTAACCTAAGGTCCAAAAAAGAGGAAAATAGAAACATGGAAAACAAAGTCAAAGTCATTTGTACGTCGACTGGTTGCATCGAATACGCCCCGGAGCGATATCGCCACCTCGGCATCGGAATCATCCGCATTCACTTCTTTTTCAAAGGGAAAGAGTACCTTGAAGGCCTCGACCTCGACCCCGATTTCGTCTACAAAGAGATGCTGAACGTCAAAGACACCAAGAACAATCTCCCACATACCGCGATTCCGACCTATGAAGATGTCGCCAGCCAATTCCGCCAAGCGATCGCCGATGGCTATAAAGAAGTGATCGTCATCGCCTTAAGTTCTTATTTGGGCGGCACGTGGAACTTCATCCGTTTGGTCGCCAAAGATTTCGCGACTCAGCTGAAGATTAACGTCGTGGATGCGAAGATCACCTGCTTCCCTGAAGGTTATCTTGCGGTCAAGGCTCAGGAATTTGTAAACCAAGGTATGCCGACGGAACAAATCTTACAGGAACTCGAGTGGATCAAAGCCCGTCAAGAATTCTTGGGCATTGATGCCAAACTCGATTACCTCATTTATAACGGCCGCTTAAAGGGCGGAAAGGCCTACCTCGGCAAGATGATGTCCATCTGCCCGGTCGTCCATTTCTCCCACGATGGCGAACTGGTTCCTCTCACCAATGTGATTGGACAAACGGGCGCCCTCAAGAAGACTTGCCAAATCTTGCTGAAGCTCATCGGCAACCGCGATCCGAAAGACTATATTCTCTACCACGTTTATACCGGACCTTCGCCCCTTGATAAGCTCAAGCTCATCGAGCAGCGTTTCGGCATCAAGACCAATCACGAAGATGTGATTATGTCGCCGGTCTCGGGCTGCCATAACGGTCCGTGGCTTGCCGGGTATTGCCTCGACTTCATCCGCCGGCCGGATGAGCCCTTGAAGTAAGGATCAATCCGTAGACATAGAAAAAGGGACGCGAGTTCACGCTCACGCCCCCTTTCTTTTTACATCTTAATCAGTTCGTAGTTGCGGGTTCCTAGTCCGATTTCTTCGGCGTGGATTAAGGCCGAGTCATCATTGACTTCGGGGTCGTTGTCCTTAAAGGGATCGCCCGTGCTCTTAAAGCCAGGCTTGCGTTGCTGCTCGCCGAGTTGCGAGTTACTGAAGGCTTCTTCTTTGGCGCAGAGACCGCGGCACGCTTCGTCGAGAGCGACCGGGTCAAAGGAACAAAGCATGCCAACATCCGGCAGGATCGGGGCGTCGTTGTTCGGCCCGCAATCGCAGCGGGGCGAGACGTCCATGATGAGACTGATATGGAACGTCGGACGGTTCTGGCAGACGGCTTTGGCATATTCCGCCATCCGTTTGCCGAGCAGTTCGTTCGCGTTGAAATTAATCGGGGCGATCGCATCGAAATTGCAGGCGCCGATGCAGCGGCCGCATCCTTTGCAGAGCTGCTCGTTAATGAGGGCTTTATTGTTAGGATAAGTAATGGCGTTCGATCCGCAGACTTTGCTGCAACTGCGGCAGCCCTTGCATTTGCTTTGGTCGACGCGGGGCGTGCCGCTACAATGCTGTTCCATTTTGCCCGCTCGTGAGCCGCAGCCCATGCCGATATTCTTGATCGCGCCGCCAAAACCCATCTCTTCATGACCTTTGAAGTGCGATAACGAAATGAAGACATCTGCGTCCATGATGGCTTTGCCAATATGGGCGGCTTTCACATAGGTGCCGCCCTCCACGGGGACATCTTCTTCATCGGTGCCTTTAAGGCCATCCCCGATGATGATTTGGCAACCGGTGGTGGTGGGATTAAAGCCATTGACGTTGGCGCAATCCAAATGTTCGAGCGCATTCTTCCGCGATCCGGGATAGAGAGTGTTGCAGTCGGTGAGAAAGGGTTTGCCGCCGCATTGCTTGACGAGATCGGCGACCGCTTTAGCATAGTTTGGGCGGAGATAAGAAAGGTTACCGAGTTCCCCAAAGTGCATTTTGATGGCGACGAATTTGCCATTGAGATCAAGCGTTTTAAAACCTGCTTTGATCATGAGCCGCTGCAATTTGCCCGTTAAGGGTTCAAAGCCGACGGTGCGGAAATCGGTGAAGTAGACTTTGCTTTTTTCCATAGGGATAAACCTCACACTTATTTTAAGCAGAAAGAGCGGGATTCTTTATAACAAAGTGAATTCGTTCAGGCGTTTCGCCATCTTTTTGAAAGCCAACTGCGCTGATCATTGCGATGGAAGGAGCGTTCTGCGGGAACGATTCCGTGCGAAGGGCTCGAAGTCCTAACGTCGTAAAGGCAAAAGCAATGAGAGCCCGCAAGGTTTCTTTTCCATAGCCTTGATGCTGGGCAAAGGCGAAGAAACGGCAGCCGATTTCTGCGGAGCCATCGTCCTGGAAATCATAGAGGTCGAGCGAACCCAATAAACGTTCATCGACCTTGCTCTTGATCATATAAGTCCAACCTTGCTTCTCTCTAAAATCTTTCAGGACATCCCGGTAGAAAAAGTCAGGGTTGAGTTCTTCGCCGGGTTGGAGATCTTGATGATAGTCATAGCCCCAATAGCGGTTGACCTCAGCATCGCTAACTAAGTCAAAATAGCCTTGCTTATCCGCTTCTTCCATCGGGACAAAAAGGAGGCGGTTGGAAAAAAACAAGGGGAGGGTGTCATTAAGATCGATGGGGTTATTCACTTCAAAGAAGTATTTCTTGAGGTGCTCAATCGGATACAGTTGCTCTTTGGCCAAACGGAGACCTTCATTGCCGACATCTTCTTCGCGGTTGACGTAGAGAGCGTCTCCCCCAAAAGTTTTGAGGTAATCGCTGGTGAGGGCCTGATAGATACCATCGTATTGGCGCAAAGCCTTTTCGATATGCTGATAGACGGTGTTCCCTTTGCGTTCGCCCATAGAAAATCCGATGACTTTGCCATCGAGTTCGTAATAACCGACTTGGGCTTTAATGCAGCAGAAGCGGTCAATCATCTCTTGGCTTAAAGCGATTTCTTCTAAGGAAACGTCTCGGCCTTCATTCTCGGCGAGATAACGCGTGAGAAATTCATGGAGACGGGGTGCGTCTTCTCGGGTTCCTGTTTTAAAAAGCACCATCGGATAAAGCCGCTTAAAGCGATTGGCATTATGCCGCTTTGACTCATAGCGTTTTCCCGGGAAATCCCGGAGGTCGCTGAGGTTATAAACGTAGTCATCCCAATCTGGGGAAGAGGTGATCTGACTATGGGGGCAAGACTTCGCTAAGAGGTTGGCCTGCTCGAGCGTTAAGGAATAGAAAGCTAACGTTTGATGATTAGAAAGGCAAAAGGCTTTCGCCGCTTTGATGGCGGTTTCGGGATGGGGGCCTAATGGCCAGAGGAAGGCGCTTTTGGACGCCGAATATTGCTTCCGGAGCAATAAGGTATCGTCCACGATCGCGAAACTGCTTGGAAACTGGTTCCGCCACATGAAGATACTTCCGAGGGTGAAATCGCAGTTGCGACTGTCGTTATAGGGAAGAAAGGGCTCGATTTGACCTAACGATTCGTAAGAAAGTTTTTGGAATTCTAACATAGCTTAATTATCCTATGAGCCACGTTAAAGGCGAGAAAAGTGCTTAAAGGTACAAAAAAGCCGCATTGGCATTAGGGGGAACGTCAGATGCGGTTTTCATGACTTTGGGGGAACCCACATAGGGCTATCAAGGTCACGTTGTTCCCTTCGGCAAAATCCGAAGATTTTATCCGTGGGACGCCTTAATCTTAGCGGACTTGTTTGCTTTTCCAATCAGGAAAAACAGGAAAGCGGTTACACCCCTTTTTAGTTTTAAGCCATCGCGCCTGGATGCCTTTATTGAATTTTAGGGTCTTATGTCAATTTGGCTAGGTTTGCTACCTTTTTGAATAAATAACAAGAAGCCATCGACCCATGGGGCTTTTTTAAAAGGAATGAAAAGGCTATTGTGAGGTCAAAAGTAGACAAAATTACATGGTTAGTGGAAATTATTCTAGGTTGCGATTGGCATACTTGTTTTATGGGTACCATAAAAATCGTTATCGCGGATGATGAGTCCGACGCTATCAATCGGCTTTCCTCGCTCCTAAAGTCTTTCAACCAAGATTTTGAAGTCGTTGGAGCTTTTGCCAATGGTTACGATACTCTCGAAGGCGTGATCGCCTTGCAACCTGACCTTCTGATCACCGATATCAAAATGCCCTTCATCGACGGCATTGAAGTCATTAAGCGCGCCAAAGTCGAAATCCCTTTGCTTCAATCGATCATCATCACCGGCTATGACTCTTTTGATTTTGCTAAGCAGGCCATTGACCTTGGCGTGGTGGGCTATATCTCTAAGCCAATCACCAAGGAAGAACTCGGCGCAGTTCTAGCGAAAGCCCAAGACGCGATTAAACGCCAAGAAGCGATTGACACAAACATCAGCGCCCTCCAAGAACAAGAAGAAACCAATCTCAGAATGTTCCAACAGAACGATCTGTGCCGTCTACTTTCCCTCAAGGAAGTTCCTGAAAACTTGTGGTCTCGCCTTAGTCAAGACAAGGTTGATCTCAATAAGAAATACCTGGTCCTTGCCATCTACGATTTTGATGAGGAAATCGATGCGATTGAATACGAAAAGACCGAACTGGTCACTTACTATGAGCATCAATACACCGAAAGGGAAATCGGCAAGAGCCATTCTTTCTATTGCTTTGACCGCAGCGAAAACGTGATGGTGATCATCGCTGACGACAAGCCAATGGTCCGCGATGAGTTGGAAAATGTTTTCTCGGTGATTCGTAGCCGCATTGAAAAGAACACGGGCGTTTCCGTCTCCGTTGCCTTCTCCGAGATCGACGAAGGGGATCCGATCAAACGCAACTTCCGCAAACTTTACCGCCACGCGGTTCGTACGTTGTCTTTCCGCACCGTCACGGGCAACGGCGCGGTCCTCTTCTTCGAGGATATTCGCAAGGAAGAAGTGAGCATCGGCAAGGTTGATGATCATGAATATGATGCCCTCACCTATGACCTTCTTTATGGTCGGCCTGAACAAGTGAAGAGCCGCTTAGCCACTCTCGTCGAGCGGATCAGTTCCGTCGAATATGCCGACTCTTATAGTTTTATCGTCTCCAATATCGTCGGAGCCTTATTGAAAGCCTGCACTTCGCTTCACGATCTTTATCTTGATGTTGGAAGCAACGCCGACCTCCTCGCCGCGGCATTAGGGGCCAAAGGCAGCGATAGTCTCCTAGAACTCCTTAACCACCTCGTCGACAGTGTCATCAAAACCAATAACCGGACCCGCACGGGCGGCATCAACACTTCCCTCGACCAACTCAAGGATTATATTGGCCTGCACTTTGCCGATTCTGACATTTCGCTCGATAGCGTTTCGACGGCCCTTAGCTATAGCGTCTCCTATATTTCCTTATTGCTTAAAAAGGATAGCACGTCCTTCACCAAATACGTGACCGAATTACGCATGGAGAAAGCGAAAGCCCTACTCGCCGACCCCGATGCCAAGGTGATCGTCGTCGCCTCGCAAGTCGGCTATAGCGACCCCTTCTATTTCTCCCATTGCTTCAAGAAATTTTATGGAATCAGCCCAGCGGACTACCGGGAAAAATAAATTTTTCCACAGTATCGGCTTCCGCCTCAGCGCTTCGATCGGTGCGGTGGTCGCGACTTTTAGCGCAGCTTTGATCATCGCGGCTTATCTCGTCTTCAATAACTACACCGTCTCTTCGGCTCGACGCCAATACCAAGAGACCGCCAACACCGTTTCCGCCAACTACGACAACTATTTTTCTTCGGTCATTTCCGTGTCCAATTGCATTGCATCGTTGACCTATAACCTCAGCGATCTGACGGCTTCAAAAGATAGTCTTGTCAATGAGTTTGATTCCATCATGGCGGTCAAAAGCGATATCACGGGTCTCGCCCTTTATCAGTATGATGGCAAGGCTTACTATCTCCATGACTCAACCTCGCGGAATGTCCCCACCAATGTGACGGGGGCTTCCTGGTATCAAGCGGCCTTGGTGAACCCGACCCTCAATGTTTTCTCCCGGGGCGCGGAGAACGTCTTCATGATGTCGAAAGTCATCACCTTCAATAAAGGCGAAGATTCAACGGTTCTATTGGTGACGGTTTCTTCCGTAGCGACTTCGATTTATCAGCTCGATCTCGGGACAAACGGCAAGATCATCATCTACGATAAAGACTACCATGCTGTCTATCTTTCCAGCGGAACCGCCCTCGAAGACGCCGAAACCACTTTGCTCAAACAAGGGGTCATCGGCTTTTCCCAGGTGAGTTTTGGCGGCCATAACTTTATCCTCAGCCAGTTCACGATTTCTAATACCACTTGGCGCTTAGCTATCTTTCAGAACTTTGATGCGGTGACCCAGACCTTGCAACGGTTTATCGTGACGACGATTTTGCTCATTGTCGGGATGATTGTGGCATCGATTCTGGTTCTCTTTTTGGTCTCTCGCAGCGTCACCAAACCGATCTCGGCCTTGCGTTCTTCTATGGAGAAGGTTGAAGAACAAGGTTATCAATCCTATGAACCGGTTCCTTTGACGGGCTCCATCGAAACGAAGGACCTCGCCCGCAACTACAATGAGATGATCTTGAGGATTAAGACGCTAAACGAAGACATCCTTGCCGAGCAAAACGCCCAACGCCTCGCCGAACTTCATGCCTTGCAGAATCAGATTAATCCCCACTTTCTTTATAACACCCTCGACTCGATTGTTTTTCTCATCGATGATGGCCAAAACAAGGAAGCCTCGGAAATGGTAGTGGCCCTCTCTCGCTTCTTCCGCATCTCGATTTCAAAAGGTCATAACATCATTTCTTTGAGCGACGAAATCGAGCACGTCCGCAATTACCTCCTAATTCAAAAAATCCGCTACAAGGATAGTTTCGAATATTCGATCGATGTCCCCGAAGACCTGTTGGGTCTTCAAGTCATCAAGCTCATTCTCCAACCGATCGTGGAGAACGCGATTCAGCATGGGCTCCTCAACCGCGAGGGTGTGGGCAAGATTGCCATCAAAGGTCAAATGGAGGGGGATATGCTATTGCTTTCCGTCCATGATAACGGTTACGGCATCATGCCGTACAAGGTTCAGGATATCTACGCTTCCTTCGTCGACAAGAACGCCTATAACGGCGTGGGCTTAAAGAACGTCTATCAGCGCCTCAAGATTTATTTCGGCGATAAAGCCGATGTTCGTATCGATTCCGAACTCGATGAAGGCACGACCGTGACCCTCAAGATTCCAGTGAAGGAGCGAAAAATCAATGAAGAATAAATGGTTGGCTTTTTCCTTATTGCCCTTGCTGGCCTTATCCAGTTGCGGCTCCTTATCCTCGACGTTCGATCTTTTTCTCTACGACGAGAGCGATACCTTCATTAAGTCTTTAAAGGAAAACATCCTTGCGCAATTCGCTGGGGATTCTTATTCCTCTAATCTTTATTATGCCGCCCGGAGTCAGAGCACTCAAAATGAACAAATATTGAGTTCCATTAGCCGGGGGGACCCCTTGCTCATCGTGAACCTTGTCGACCGTTTAGCGGCTTCGGCGATCATCGAAAAAGCCGCGACCTCGAATCGGGGACTTATCTTCATTAACCGTGAACCTTTGAAGGAAGATTTGGCCAATCAAAGCAAATGTTTCTATGTCGGTTCCGATGCCGAAGGGGCAGGCAAACTTCAGGCTAACTTAGCGGAACAGCTTTTCCCCTTGGCGGATTTAAAAGCGAAAAAATGCGCCTATGACCGCAACGGCGATGGTGTGATTCAAGTCGCGGTGATCCGCGGCGAAGAAGGCCACCAAGATACCGAACTTCGAACCAAGTGGTGCACCCAAAAACTTCGGGATGATGGTTATGATGTCAGCATCTTGACCGCCGAAGCCGGGAACTGGACTCCTGACGGGGGTTACTCCGCCATGAAGGCTATCGCCGAAAATTATTACGCCGCCGCCGATGCCAGCAAAGCCAACGTGGAGTTGGTCTTCAGCAATAACGACGACATGGCCTCGGGCGCGATTAAGTATCTTCAAGAAGCTTCAATCCTAAAAAGCGATGTGGCTTTGGATCAGCAACCGATTCAACTCATCGGGGTCGATGGCACAGCCACCGGCCGAGATCTGATTCAAAAAGGATTGATGTATGGAACCGTCCTCAATGATGCGGCCACCCAAGCGAAGGACATCTATACCCTGGGCAAGGCCATTCTCTCGGGGGCTTCGTTAACCAATTTCCAGCAATTTGATTATGTCGCCGGCAAAATTTTGACCAAATCCAATCTTTGATTGGAAATTGGGCAGTGGCGATTTTTCCATTTCGCTTATGGTTTTCTTCATGGTCATGAAAGGGGTTACACCGCCAAAATAAAGGCACTTTATTGCAAAGGAGGAAAAATTAGCAATGAAGAAAAGTCTGATTTTCGGGAGTGCAGTGCTTGCGTTTGCCAGCGTTGTTCTCTCCGCCTGCGGGGGCAGCGGCGCCAATGCCGGCAAACCCGTAACGTTCTTCAACCGTCAGCCGTCTGATCCGAGCACCGGAAAGATCGACATGACCACAATGAACTTCAACGACAAGACACTCTACGTTGGGTTCGATGCCGCGGGTGGTGGTGCCATCCAGGGCAAACTCATCACCGATTATCTTGCGACTAAGACTTCAACTGAAGTCGATCGTAACGCCGATGGCTATATCGGCTACGTCCTCTGCATTGGCGACTCGGCCCACAACGACTCGATCGCTCGTACCACTGGCATCCGCAAGGCCTTAGGGACTTGGAACGGAACTGCTGGCGCTGATGATAAGAAAGAGGGCAGTGTTGTCTTAAAGGACAAGACCCTCAAAGTCAAAGAGCTTGCTGCCAAACAGATGGTCAGCACCGCTGGCGCCACTTGGGATGCCGCGACTGCTGCCGATGCCTTCGGCGGCTGGGTCTCCCAGTTTACGACCGCTATCGATGTCGTCGTCTCCAACAACGATGGCATGGCGATGGGCTGCCTTGGTGTCGCAAGCTATCCGGCTGGCGTTCCTGCCTTCGGATACGATGCTAACGCCGATGCTGTTCAATCGATCATTAATGGTAAGACCAAGAGCGGCGCTTACCTCACCGGAACCGTCTCGCAGAACGCGGGTGCTCAGGCCTTCATGACCTTACAGACTCTCCGCAATTCTCTTGATGGCGCCACTGGCGATAAGATCCATACTCTTGCCATTTCTGAGAAAGATGCTCAGGGCAACCAGATGACCGCTGAATCCGTCTGGGAGTCCGATACCAAAGCCCTCAAGGCCTTGAACGTCGCTGTCACTTCCGATAATGCCTCGGCTTACCTTGGCATTCAGATGGATACCGGCATCAAACAGTATGCCTCGACCGTCGCGACCAAGAAGGTTCTTCTCACCCTCTACAATTCCGCCGATAACTTCCTCTCGGGCACTTATAAACCTTACTTAAAGGCTTATGCGACCCTCCTCAACATCAACCTCACCATTGTTGAGGGCGATGGCCAGAACGAACAAGCTTGTTTGGATAAGTTCACCAACCTCGACAACTATGATGCCTACGCGATCAACCTCGTTCGCACGAACGATGGCCCGAGCTACACTGACCTTCTTAAGGCCTAAAGCTCGCTAATGCGCCACTCTGGGGGCCGGATCCCGACCCCCAGGTGGCTCTTTGTCTTTCAAAAAGGGGTAAAACAATGAGCGAAACCACTATCCATAATGCGAAAGATTCACCGGTCGAACCTGCCCAACCCGCTCCGACGACTGATATCATCCTTCGCTTAGAGAACTTATCCAAATCCTTTGGCAAAAACCGCGTCCTTTCGGGAATCAACCTCGAAGTGAAGCGGGGCCACGTCCTCGGCCTCATGGGCGAGAACGGCGCTGGAAAGTCCACCATGATGAAGTGCCTCTTCGGGATTTATTCCCGCGATGAAGGTTCCATTTATCTCGATGGCAAGATCATCGAGTTCAGTGGACCAAAAGAAGCGCTTGAGCACGGTGTCGCCATGGTTCACCAAGAATTGAACCAATGCATCGACCGCACGGTCGCGGATAACATGTTCTTAGGTCGTTATCCCCTCCGTTTCGGCATGATCGATGAAGCCAAGATGAAGCTAGAGTGCAATAAACTCTTCCGTTCCTTAGGCATGAACGTCAACCCTTCTACCGTCATGCGGACCATGTCGGTCTCGCAACGCCAGATGGTCGAAATCGCAAAAGCCGTCTCCTATGACGCCAAAGTCATCGTCCTCGATGAGCCGACTTCTTCGCTATCGGAACGCGAAGTCAAAAAGCTCTTTGGCATTATTTCGACGTTAAGAAGCAAAGGCGTTTCCTTCGTCTTCATCTCCCACAAGATGGACGAAATTTTCCAGATTTGTGATGACGTCGCGGTCCTTCGCGATGGTCACATGATCTTCGAAAAAGCGGTCAAAGAGACCTCGATGAAAGAAATCGTGGCCGCCATGGTCGGCCGTTCGCTCGATCAACGCTTCCCGCCGCTTACCAATAAGCCGGGCAAGGTTGTTCTTGAAGTCGAAAACCTTTCGACCAAGTACGAGCCATTCCTTAAGAATATTACCTTCTCGGTCCGCAAAGGCGAGATCTTTGGCATTTATGGCCTCGTCGGCGCCGGCCGCAGCGAACTCCTCGAGTCAATCTTCGGCTTAAGGAAGCTTTCCACCGGCAAGATCACTTACGCCGGGAAACGCGTTGAATTCAAATCCTCCGCGGACGCGATGGATTATAACTTTGCCCTCGTCACCGAAGAGCGGCGTAAGAACGGTATCTTCGCCGTTGAAACCCTCACCTTCAATACGACGATCGCCAACCTCAACAAATACAAACGCTTCGGTTATCTCAACAGCAAGATGATGGACGACGCCGCGAAAAAAGAGATTAGCTTGATGCACACCAAATGCATGGGCACCGATGACAAAATGGGCTCTTTATCGGGCGGCAACCAACAAAAGATTGTCTTGGGGAAGTGGATGGAACGCAATCCCGACGTCTTCCTACTCGACGAGCCGACCCGCGGTATCGACGTTCTCGCCAAATACCAAATTTACGAGTTGATCAACAAGATGGCGACGGCCGGCAAGACGATCCTCGTCGTCTCGTCGGAAATGCCTGAAATTTTAGGCATCACCAACCGGATCGCCGTGTTATCGAACCACAAGCTCGCCGGCATTGTCGAGACGAAGAAAACGACTCAGGAAGAACTCTTGACGCTCTGCGCCAAGTGTCTATAAAAGGGGGCCAAAACTATGGCACAGGAAGTTGCTACGAAAGAAAAACCCATCGCGAAGAAAGAGATCGATTCCGTTCTCTCCAATCCCGCGATTGCCGCTGGCATCAAAAAGGCGGATGAACTTAGAGCCCCTGGTATCACCAAGATCTCCGAACTCACCGGTGAGATTTCCGATCTGAAAAAGAACCGGGAAATCGATGATGAAACTCGGGCGAAATTGATTGCCGAGGATAAAGCGGCGATCGTTGAAGCCAAAAAAATCCGCGCGCAAAACGCCGCGGAATTAAAGCAAGTCATTGACGAGACCGCCGTCCTGATTCGTCAGGATGCGAAGGTCAATATGACCGCCTCGAGAGCGGACTATAAGGCGAAGATGGCGGAATATAAAGCGGAGTACAAAGCCGGCACCGCTGAGCGCAGCGAAGCCCATAAGACTAAACTCGCTTCAATCCAAGCTTCGGGCGGCGATGAAACCGCTGTGAAACAAGAGATCAAAGACGAAAACTTCGCCTACAAATCCAATAAAAACGATTTTACCCGCATCAACACTGAAAAGGTCCAGAAGGCCAAAGACGACAATAACGATGTCTATTTGGACAAGTACAATGCGTTGAACTCGTTACGAGGCAACCGCAACAGCATTTTCGAGACCGTCGAGTACCGGGCACGGCAATATATGTACAAGTTCTCGGTGCCGCAGTTCTTTATGAAGAATGCCCTCTACTTGGTCATTCTTGCCTTGTATCTCTATTGCATTATCGCCGCCCCGATCGGTGGCTTCGGCAACCTCTTTACTCAGCGTAACATCCTCACGATTTTGGCCCAGTCTTCAACCCGTATGTTCTTCGCCCTTGGCGTCGCTGGCTTGATCCTATTGGCCGGCACCGACCTCTCGATTGGCCGTCTCGTTGGCATGGGCATGACCTTCACCGCCGTCTTGCTGCATGGTGGTGATAACGTTATTGTCTTCTTCCCCACTAAAGATAATCCCAACGGCATCGGTGTTTGGAACTTCGATGGCTGGAACCCAGCCGCTCGAATTCTCGTCGCCATTGGCTTATCGGTTCTCTTCTGCACCTTGTTCTCCGCGATCGCCGGTTTCTTCACTGCCCGCTTCAAGATGCACCCTTTCATCACCACCCTTTCGACTCAGTTAATTTCCTATGGCTTAATGATGTACGCCACTAACGGCGTCAACTCCGGCGCGCTCGATAGCACCTTAAAATCCGGTATCGCCGGCAACTGGGGTGACTTCTCCAAGCTGACTCTTTATGCCATCATCGCCATCATCATCGTCTGGTTCATTTGGAACAAGACCCGGTTCGGCAAGAACATGTACGCGGTCGGCGGCAACGCCGAAGCGGCTTCGGTCTCCGGCATCTCGGTCTTCTGGGTGACCTTAGGCGTCTTCATCATGGCAGGTATCCTTTATGGTATCGGCGCCTTCTTGGAAGCGACCCGCTTAGGCTTAGGCTCCGCTCAGTCAGGCTATGGTTACGAACTTGATGCCATCGCGGCTTGCGTTGTCGGCGGCATCTCCTTCAACGGTGGTATCGGAAAGATCTCGGGCGCCGTCATCGGCGTCATCATCTTCACCGGTTTGACCTATTGCCTCAACTTCATCGGCTGGGACACCAACATTCAATTTGTCATCAAAGGTGTCATCATCATGGTCGCCGTCGCCCTCGATTCCCTCAAGTATTTGAAGAAGAAGTAATCGAGATTAGGGAAGTCTACGGAAAGGAGGAGGCCCTCGCTCAGCCCCCTCCTTTCTTTTGATGAATAAAGAAAAAGCAAGGTCAGGGGGCCCTGCTTTAAACGCTAAGCTTTAGAAACGGAGCGAGAGTTCAAGGGCGTTGGTGATTGCCCCATAGTTGACGCTTGGCTCAAGGCCGATCACCGGGATGGGGTAATTGAGGAAATAGAGCCCATTGGCATAATAGGAAGAATCGAAGCGGGATTGCATAGTCTTTTGGACGTCGCGGAGCCACCAGCGGCCAAACTTGAAGAAGACGGACTTGTTCACCTCAGTCGACTCGAAGTCGAGCAGAGTCTTGAGATTGCCCTTGGCGCTTTCTAAGCTAGCGGTCATTAAGAGAGATTCGCCGACGAGAAGGTCGTATTGGCCTTTGAGGATATCGCTCGGAGAAACGATGCCGCAATAACGGGGATCGCTATGGTGGACAAGATCAAAGGCGGCGGATAGGGAAGTGGGGGTAGGTTTGCCCGGGTAGAGAAGGCCGAAGCGCGGACCCTTTAATAAGAGGATTTTTTCTTCAAAGGCTTTCGCTGCTTCAAACTCACTCTCCAAATCCCCAGAGGTTTGCTCGGTGTTAGCGCCCACATCGACCAAGAAGACCGAGTGATTATAGACCGCAGAAGGAAGCAAAAGTCCGAGGACGGGCTTTTTGCCTTCGATAGGCGTGAGATGAGCAGCTAAGGATTCGACTAAAGCGGATCGTTCCCCTAAAAGGATGAGCGGGGCATTTAGGCTTAAGGCAAACGTCTCGGCTTCTTCGGCAATGTTTTCCTTCGAAACGGCATGAATTTCGAAATCCTTATTATCCTTTAAGATATTGGTCTCTTCAGGACTGCCAAAAACATGGAGGGTGGTGAACTTGCCTTTATGCTTGCGGAAAACCTTCAGGGCTTGGACGACGCCTTTAAGGTTCTGGGTGAGCGGGGCTAAAGCAAAGACGAGAGCTTTCATTGTTTATCCTTTACGGAGTTTTCCGTCCCTTCTTTTTCGGCTTTCTCTTTGGGGAGATTGACGATCTTCATGATGAGGATGATCGAAGCCAAGATCAAGGTGATGGCGTTAGCGATCGCGACGGGCAAATCGGTCCGATAAATACCATAGGCTAGCCAGCAGGCGGTGCCAAAAACAAAGAGGATGTACATCAATAACGAAATATTGCGAGTGTCGCGGGTTTTGATGCTTTTGATGGCTTGAGGCAAAAACGAAATAGTGGTGCCGCAGGCAGCCACATAACCAATCACTTTAAACACGATATCCCAGGTTGCTTTATCCATGATTTTCCAAGGTCCTTGTTCATATCTTCGCCTTAATAGGCGAATCCTGCAACTAGTAAAACCTAGGAAAATCTCTAGAGCGGTTGCAATTTCCTGAAAGTGCTTTCTGAAAACGCTTTACTAGGTTTTTTACCCTTGATGGCACAAGACTCTAGCCTAATATGAAGGGCTCCCGAGGAAATGAGCCCGGGAAGCGGAGGAAAAGATCATGAAACAGAACAAAGGAAAAGTCGCGATTGTGGCGCATCATCACGAGGAAGAAGACGAGGTCATGGATTCGGCGAAAGCGAATTGGTACAACGGCAAAGAGCACAACTACACCATTTGGCAGGATAACTACAACTACCGCTTAAAGAACGGTCTATAATCGGACCTTCATTACTCCAAACTAGCCCAGAACCGCCATGGTTTTGGGCTTTTCTTTTATTCGATATCGTAGACGCGGCCAGCGATGAACTTACGCGATTCTTCGCTATAGGGATCGTCATGATTGAGACGGTGGTTGGTGTCAATCGCGCGGATCTCTTTCATCTCTTCCGCCGATAAGGCGAAGTCGAAGATATCGATATTCTGCGCGATCCGTTCTTCGTGCTCCGATTTGGGTAGAGCCAAGATTCCTTCTTGGTAATGCCAACGCAGGATGATTTGGGCCGGGGTTTTGTGGTGAACTTCTCCAAGGCTCACGAAGAGGGGGTGGGTTAATAGATTCGCATCCCCATGGCCTAAGGGCGACCAAGCTTCCATGAGAATGCCGTGGTCGTCAAGATAGTGGTGCATCGCTTTTTGTTGGAAGAGCGGATGGCATTCAACTTGATTGAGAACCGGTTTGATGCGGCAGTGGGCTAACAGGTTATCCAAATCTTCTGCCCGGAAGTTAGAGACCCCGATGGCCCGAATCTTGCCTTGATCGACCAGTTCCTCCATGGCTTTCCAGGCCCCAAGAAAATCCCCCAAAGGCCAATGGACCAAATAGAGATCAAGATAATCCACGCCTAAGCGTTCGAGGGATTTAGCGAAGGCATGGAGGCATTTCTCGTAGGAAGCATCCTGAACCCAGACCTTGGAAGCAACGAAAAGGTCCTCGCGTTTGATCCCGGATTCTTTGATGGCTCGGCCCACAAAAGATTCGTTCATGTAGACGGCGGCATCATCAATGAGGCGATAGCCATGGGCGATGGCCCACTTCACGGAGTTGACCGCGCTGGTTTCCTCTTTGATCCTCCAACAGCCAAAACCTTGAGCTGGAACAACAAGACCATTATTAAGTGTAAAGGCAGGGATTTTGCTTTTCATGTCTTTACCATAGGCCTTCTTTTAAGGACGGTGAATAAAGAAAAAGGGGTTGAATATGCAAAAATCACTAATGCTCCAAATGAAAAAGGTTCAGCAAAAACAGAGAAACCGCTTGAATTAGTGTGGTTTTCGCGCCATATTAAGAGGCTATGGAAAGCACCAAAACCACTCGAACCACCCATCAAAAAAAGTTTGTCGCCGACTTTCTGCATACCACCCATAGCCATCCGACTGCCTATGATGTCGTCGATGCGGCAAAGCGTCACGGGGTCACTCTTTCGGTAACGACCGCTTATCGTTTGCTCAACCAAATGGTGGCGGACGGGCAGGCGATTTCCCTCGCGGGCAAAGATGGTCAGCTCCATTTTGATTGCCTCCGCAACGACCACATTCACTTCGTTTGCGAGAAGTGCGGCAAGATTAACGACGTCTTCCTTGATCAAAACGAAACGATCTCTTTTTGCGAAAAACGCGGGATGGGTGTTAGTCATATTCAGCAAATTGTCGTATACGGGGTCTGCCAATCCTGCCAAGCCAAGGCAAAGTAAGCATAATTGCTAATGAATTTCAATAAGACGGGGTGCAAAAACCCCGTCTTTTTTGACGGATTTTGAATTGTAAATTGGCCAAAAAGGCGCATACACCCTGTCGGTATTTTCTTGCTTATACGCGCGAAAGGGGGCTAAAATCATTGTAAACATCGGCAAGGAGGTAAATTATGAGTTGCTCTTGTTCAAAGAAGAAACCCTTAGATCGTTTCTTCATGCTTGGCGTGATCATGTTAATCGTGACCATTGCTCTTATTCTCATCAGCTTAATTTGGATTCCGATCAACACGGATGCGGGAAAGAATGATAACTGGGGCTGGGCCGTTGGCGTCTGGTACTGGTGGGACAGCTTTGCCATTGACCTCGTTCAAGGCAAAACGCAGTGGGTCTCTGAGAATGAGCTCAGTTGGTTGCTCGTTTCCGTGACGCTTGCCTCCTTAGTTATGACCATTCTCTTACTTATCCTTTACATCCGTCAAAAGGCTAAGAAGGGCGCGATTGCCTCCGTTCTAGCGTTTGTTACCATCCTTGTTCTTGGCATCGTTTATTCCACGATGGCCTGGGGCTTAAAGCTTGGTGTTTGCCAACGCCGCCAATATGATCTTCTTTGGATCATCGAAGGCTGCGGTATCGTTGCTTTGATCTTCTTAGTGCTTGCTGCCTCTGTTCCGTTCCTCTCGCAGACCTTTGCCGCTGTGGCTAAGGAAGCCGAACCTGCTGAAGAAAAGAAAGAAGAAAAGCCGGCTGAAGAAGCCAAACCTGTCGAAGAGAAAAAAGAAGAGCCGAAACCTGCTGAGGAAAAGAAAGAAGAAAAACCGGAAGAAAAGCCGGTTGCCGCTGCTCAACCTCAACCCGTTGTTGTCGTGATCAAACAAGAAGCGGCTCAACCTGCTCCTGTTGAAGAAAAGAAAGCTGCTCCGGCCCCGGTCATTGCTGCCAAAGGCAAAGCCCGTCGTCGTGCTTCCTTCGAAACCAAGGTGAAGAATTCCGATGAGGATCTCCGCCACAAGTACTACGAACTCCGCGACTACATTAAGAGCTATGGTATCCACAACCGTGTTTCTATCCCGGGCGATACCTTCTCGGCTCACCGTCAGCGTTACATCTTCGTCACCATCTCGGGCAAACACCTTAAGGTCAGTTATGACCTCAATCCGAATGCTTACAAGAACAGCACGATCCCTGTCGAGTTCAACAAAGCGAAGAAGTTCGCTGATCTCGCTCTTCTCTTCAAGGTTCGCAGCGATCTCTCGCTCAAACGCGCCAAAACCCTCGTTGATGATATCATGAAGGCCAAAGGCGTCGAAAAGCCCGAGGAAAAGAAGCCGGCTGAACAGCCTGCCGAAAAGAAGTAACCCTTCTTGAATCCTAAGCCCAATCGTTAAGCGGTTGGGCTTTTCTTTTCCCCAAGACCAACAAAAAAGAAGCAGGGCGTGTACCCTGCTTCTTGAAATTCGGCGATTAGAGGATGATGTCCTCTTTCTTGCGTTTGCCTTGGCGGCCTTTCTTGAACTCGATCTCGCCTTTTGAGATGGCACCGACCGGGCAGACGTGGCCGCAGAGCAAGCAGCCCACGCACTTATCGTGGTTGCACTTGGGTTTTCGGGTGTCCTTGTCCCATTCCATCGCTTGGTGGGCGCCGTCGTAGCAGCTGATGACGCAGCGGCCGCAGCCGATGCACTTATTGAGATCGATATTGGGATAGACCTTATAGTCACGGTCAAGCTCTTCAGCGGGGATGATGTTCTTATTGGCTAAGCCAACGAGATCCTCCAAATGGTCGACATGTTGATCTTCCATGTAGTGCTGGAGGCCGTTCTTCATATCTTCGACGATCCGGTAGCCATATTCCATGATGCCGGTCGTGACCTGAAGGGTCTTGGCCCCAAGCAAGATGAACTCCGCGGCATCCACCCAGTTCTCGATGCCGCCGATGCCGGAAATCTCCACGTTGGGGATGGCTTGGCGCATCTGTTGGATGAAACGTAAGGCAATCGGCTTAACGGCTTTGCCCGAATAGCCAGAGATTGAGGATTTGCCATCGACGATTGGCATACCGATGTGTTTCTCAAGATCGAGCGAGCAGATGGACTTCACGGTGTTTATGGCCGCAATGCCATCCGCGCCGCCTTCTAGGCAGGCTTTCGCCACCGGAACCATATCGGTGATGTTCGGGGTCATCTTGGCCATGAAGGGAAGCTTGCTTCCCCGGCGGACGGCCGCGCAATACTTCTTGCAGAGCTCAGGGTTTGAACCGACATCGCTGCCCATGGCGTGCGAGGTCATCTGCGGGCAGGAGAAGTTCAGCTCGAGCATATCCGCGCCCGCTTCGCTAGCGAGGCGTGCCAGGTCTTCCCATTCTTTCTCATTCGCACCCATGATCGAGGCGATAAGAACTTGATGGGGGTAGTTCTTCTTTAGGCGTTTGATGTCGCGAAGGTTGTCTTCAAGGGGATGCTCCGCGATCTGCTCCATATTTTTAAAACCGATGAACGGGGTGCTCTCTTTTCCGATTTTGTCGAACCGGGGCGAAACCTCGTCGGCGATGAAGAAGCCGATCGTCTTAAAGACGACGCCACCCCAGCCGACATCATAGGCTTTGGCGCACATGTCATAGCAATTGCCAACCGGAGAGGCCGATAAGCAAAAGGGGTTAGGGAACTTCACCCCAAGGAACGTAATCGAAAGATCTTTCTTGGTCATATTATTTGCCCTCCAGATACATCGCGATGTCGTTGGCGGCCAGTTTGCCCGAACGGACGGCATAGACGACCGTCTTTTCGCCGGGGGCGATATCCCCGGCCACGAAGACTTTGCCTTGGCCTTTGGCTTCGCCTTTCGTGAGCGTGATCTCGCTGATATTGCCAAGCTCGGTGCATTGCCCGACCGCTAAGATGATGAGATCGGCTTTTACTGAGAGCTCGCTCTCTTTGGTGCGATGTTTGAAATAGACGGTATTGCCCTCAACCTTGGTTGGGACATAGCCATCAAGGATCGAAACGCCGAGTTTTTGGGCACCTTGAAGTTCCTTCTTGCTGGCTTTGAATTCAGCGAAGGTTTCATAGACGACGTCGGTGACTTCTTTAACCCCTAAGAGTTTTAATGTCGTGACGGTGTCCATCGCGACATCGCCTCCGCCGATGACCAAGACGTTATCCGGGATTTGAATGTCGCCTTTCGCCATCTTGGTCTTCGCAAGGAAATCGACCGCGGTAATGACGTTCTTTGCCCCCGCGAATAAAGGCAACATTTTGCCTTTGGAGGCGCCTAAGGCCAGACAAACAGCATCGAAATGAAGCTTCAGTTCGTCGATCTTCTTTTGATCCACGGTCACGCCGAAATGGAAAATCGCTCCGAGATCTTCGATGCGTTTGATTTCGCTATCGACAATGGCGTTAGGAAGACGATATTCCGGAATGCCATAGCGGAGATAACCACCGGCTTCCTTATGACTTTCATAGAGTTCAACGGCAAAGCCCTTTTGAAGCAGGACGGCCGCGGCGGTTAAGCCGGCAGGACCCGCCCCAACAATGGCGACTTTCTTTCCATTGGGTTTGCCTTTCTCCAAAATCACCATGCCTTTCGCCGCTTCATAGTCGGTGACGAATTGCTGAATCTTGCCGATATCAATCGGGTGATCGATGCCGCTGCGTGAGCAGCCTTTTTGGCAATAACGTTCCGTCGGGCAAACCCGAGCGCAGATGGCCCCGAGAGGGTTGTTGCTTCGAATCGTTTCGGCCGCGCCCTCATAGTTTAGAAAGCGGACGCTGCGGATGAATTTGGCAGGATCGGTTCCCGCCGGGCAGTCTTTGCTGCAGGGAGCATCGAGGCAAAGCAGACAACGGTCAGCCTCTTCATTGACCGTTTTCAAAGAGAAAGCCTCTTCGAAAGGTCGGACATATTTGCAATTATCCATAAGTACCTCGCCCTTAGTTTAATCTTTTCGGGTTCGACAAGATAGAGGGGGCGTGACCTGTTTTCACTTGTCTTTTTAAACCCCAATCTTGCGGTCCGGTATAAAATAAGAATCAAGGCGAGGTAAAACATATGACGTGGTACATGATTCTTCTCATCGTGATTTTGGCGGTCCTAGTCGTTTGGGTGATCATCGATATCGTGGTGACGCTATTGACCTATAACGCGATGAAGGTGAAGGCGAAGCAATCGCAGCTTGCCTATGAGAAACTGAAAAAAGACCTAGGGATTGTTACCGATTCCGAAGTCTCCTTTTTGATTCACCCTGATCGCTTTGGGGAAATGCTCTCGAGTTGCTTCAGCCATAACGGGTTTCCTCGTTATCGTATCGTCTTGCTCTTCTTACGCCTCAAAGCGGTTATCCGTCTCTATAAGAAAGAAAAGATCCTCCAGACGGGCGCGGCCGCAGCTTCATTGACCTTGGCGGGCGAACTCGCCGCGGAAATCGGGGCGATTCGCAATCATTCGACCGTTAAGCCCGTGGTCGAAACCGATGTGGCTTTCGCCGGGCTCCAAGTCGTTCGTCTCTACATGATGGGCTACTCGAAAAAACAAGAAGTCGCCGCCCCGCGTTTTGCCTCGGCCTTACGGGTCGATAACGCCCTCAATGGTTCTTTCTACAAATATCGCTGCGCGGATGATCGCTATTTTTCGGCCCATGTCTATTACGAATCGCAAAAAGCTAAGCTCATGAAAGCCTTGGGCTTAACGGCCAAACCGGAAGATTTCAATCTGGATAGTTTGAAGGGCGACAAGAAACTTGTGGCCGCGGCTGTGAAAAATTATCCGGCCGAAGAGCTCGAGAAATTGGCGTTTGATTGCGGGGCGTGCGGCTGCGTTCTCCGTAGCCACGAGCAGTGGCAGGCGGCCGACTTTGGAAAAGCCGTTTGTGAGATGCCCCTTATTCGGAGTGAAAAAGTTGGAGATGCCCCGAGAAAGGATTATGGCCGCTGCGGGGAAGACCTTCCCTTAAAAGGGATCAAAGTCCTCGATCTTACTCATATCATCGCGGGTCCGGCCGCTTCGCGAATCCTCGCCGAATATGGCGCCGATGTGCTATTGGTTCGCCGTGGCAAATTCGTGGGGCAAGAACAAGCGATGCTCGAACTCGATGGCTGGGCGGGCAAGAACTCCATTCAGCTCGATTTCAATGTGCCGGAACAATTGGCTCTATGCAAAGAGCTGATTAAGAAGGCGGATGTCGTTACCTATTCCTATCAGAATGGCGTCCTCGATAACTTCGGCCTCTCCCGCGAAGAGATTCATCGGCTCAATCCCAATGTGATTTATGGTTCGCTGATGTGCTTCAGCGATACGGTTTGGAAGGATAAACCCGGCTGGGCGCCTTTAGCGGAAGACGTGACGGGGTTATCGATCCGCAATGGTTCCTTAAAGAAACCGAAGAACCTTAATGGCGTGCCTTTGGATTACATCCCAGGGTTTATGCTCGCCATCGGGGTGCTTAATGCGATTAAGCAGAACTTGCTTGCAGGCGGTTCTTATAATGTCACCGGTTCGTTAACTCGGACGGCCGAATGGCTCCACGAAATTTCCGACGAAGCTGAAAAGAAGACCCCCGTGGCAACGGCTACCTCGATTAAGCGGTTAGGCTTGCCTCAATTCTCTTTCGTCTTAGTTTCCGTCCCCGAAACTTCGGTCGGGCCTTTGCTCTATCCGACTCCCGCGACGGTCGTGGTGGGACTACCTTCTTCGATCCCCGCGATGACCTTCCACGATGGCCAAACGGGTTTCTCCGGCCAATAAAACGCCAATCATTATCATTTATCTTTCAAAGGAATCTTTTTTGTGTTAGTTTCTAAGGTCCCTTTCAAAGAAAGGGCAGAAATTGGTACCCCCTATGAAAATTTCTGGACGTTTCGCCGTCATCTTCTTGCCTTTTATGGCCTTGCTCGCTTCGTGTGCCATTCCTTCGCTTTCGAGTAGTTCTTTCTCCTCGGTGACTTCAAATTCATCGGAGGGGACGAGTTCTTCCTCGACGGAATCCTCCTCGTCAGCATCCTCCTCGGTGACGACCTCAGCTACGTCTTCTGCCTCGACACCCTCATCCTCGCATTACTCGTCTTCGAGTTTTTCTTCCTCATCTTCCTCTACGGAAAGTTCTGGTACCAGCGGGGCGGTCGGCACCTATCATCGGGCTTCAGATCCCGCCTTTAACCTTAATCAAGTGAACCGTTCAATCGGCTACTATCCTCTTAAGACCACCGGCAATCAAAAGATGCTGGTCGTGCCAGTGAAGACTTCCGATGGACCCGACTGGACCAGCGCGATGATTGAGCGGGTGCGTGTCGCTATCTTCGGTACCTCGGCCGAGACCCATTATTGGGAATCGGTGTCCTCCTTTTACAACAAGGCCTCCTATGGGGCCATTACTATCACTGGCGGCTTTGCCCCGTTGCTGACGTTAAGCAATTACACAACCTCCTCCCTTGATTCACTCGGTGAAAACGCCCCGGACCAGGCTGTTATTCCGGCGTTCTACAATGCCGCCGATGCTTCCTTGCTCAAAGAATACGATCAGGATGGCGATGGTCGAGTCGATGCGACCCTCTTTGTCTACAGCAATACGTATTCGACCGCAGATAATTCGGCTTATTGGGCTTGGGTTTGGTACCCCGATAATGGCTCATCGACCACCAAACCGAAAATCTCGACTTACTTCTGGGTTTCCTACGAATTCACCAATGAGGGCGGGACGGGTTCCGCGATCGATGCCCATACCTTCATTCATGAATGCGGGCACATTCTCGGCCTCGATGACTATTACAACTATGATGGCGATTATGATCCGGCGGGCGACCGGGAGATGCAATCTTACAATATCGGCGATCAAGGGATGTTCTCCAAATACGAACTCGGCTGGGTCAACCCTTACGTTCTCGATGTTGGCAGTGGTACCTCTTATACGGTTCCGTTACGGAGCTCGGCTTTATTTCCCGATTGCTTATTGCTGAACGACTCCTGGAATGGCACGCCTAACGATGAGTACATTCTCATTGAGTATTACACCCCGGAAGGCAATAACTATTTGGATTCCCATACCCAATATAGCAGCCGCAATCTGATGTACACGAATTCAGGCTTACGCATCTACCACGTAGACGCTCGGTTGGCCAAACTCAATTCTAATGGTGCGTTCCTCAACTACACCGATACCCTCAATGACGGGGGCTATGCCACGTTCACGGGGGCCTCAAATTCAAAGTCCTACTCCTATCTTTCCGGGACGGACGCGAATCTCTTCAAGCTCTTATCCTTACAACAGGCGAATGTGACTTCCTCGTCAGATCAAGACGCCCTCATCAATGGCGGAACCGCCTCGACGACGGGAACGCTTTATACCGCGGGCGGAGCGACTTGGCAGGCTTATTCGACCATCTTCCCGAAAGGCGCGAATACCTTTAACGATGGCAGCAAGATCGGCTATAAGGTTCAACTCGCCAGTGTTAGCGATGGCACGGCTCAAGTCTTAGTCACGACCTATTAATTTCCAATAACTTGGCCTTCCTTTCCCTTAATAGAGTGAAAGGGGGATGATTCATGGACACTCCCAATGAAGTGATCACCTCTTTTCGCCGTATCGAAGTCAAATACCTTTTGGATGAACGGCAAAAGGACGGATTGCTCAAAATCCTTGAGCAGCATATGGCTTATGACCCTTATTCCCAGGCGGGCGGGCATTATAGCGTCAAGAATGTCTATTTCGACACACCCCACAACGATGTGATTCGCGAATCTTCGGAGAATCCCCTCTATAAAGCCAAACTCCGCCTCAGGACTTATGGCGGGCCGACCCCGTTATTCTTCCTCGAACTCAAAAAGAAATTCAAAGGGGAGGTCTTTAAACGTCGAATCACCTTGACCCCGAGCGAATATGAGGACTTCTTTCATGACCAAAAGCTGCCCGAACCCAATGGCGATTACATGCATGATTTCGTGATTAAAGAGATTGCCAATTGGCTGCAGCAATACCCTCACGCGATTCCCGAGGTCGTGCTTACCTATGATCGCATCGCCATGTTCAATAAACCGAATGAGGAGTATCTCCGCCTCACCATCGATAGCGATATTTTAGCCCGCCGCTACGACCTCAATATCTTGGAAGAAGGCGGCCATTTGCTTTTGCCTGAGGGTCACTATCTCCTCGAAGCGAAAATCATCCGGCAATTGCCCTTATGGTTTGCCAAGGCGTTAAATTCGTTAGGGATTTATAAGGCGTCCGTGTCGAAATACGGAATGGAATATAAACAACATCTAAAAGCGGGCACCGCGGTCCAAAAAGTGGCGGCGGCTCAAGCGACTCCCCTCCAAGTTGATTTCGATTTGGCCGCTTTGAACTTAGGCTCCACCGACGATTGATTTGGTTTTGGCCCCAGCCATGATAAGATAAAGCCGAAAAGATGTTCTTTATGGACAACTATCAAGGAACGCACAAACGGGCTTACAAGAATTTCAGGGCGGCTGGAAAGGTTCTGCTACCGATCGGCATCGTCTTCGCGGCGGTCTTCACCGTCACGTTCATCGTCTTCTTAAGCATCTTCATTACCGAGGCTTCCGTGGCTGGAGCCAGCAAAACCGATCTCAGCACTTTAGGCATCGTTTCGGCAGTGGGGTATGGCGTCTCGATTCTCTTCATGGTTTTAGGCTATCTCGCTTTGATCCCCGGCATCGTCTTCACCGCCCTTGCCCATGGCTTCCGTTCCCGCGACGAGGGACACGGCATCGACTACAGCGAATTCGATAAGTAAAGATTCAAGGTTCTAATTGTAAAACGATTAGGACCTTTTCTTTTGCCCTTTTAGGGACTCGGGCTTTCCAAAGGAAAGCGGACTGCTTATCATTAAGGGCGAGGCAAAACCAATATGCATTGTGAAACACAACTGGACGAAGGCTTGTTTTATATCGGCGGCTCCGATCGGCGGATCCATCTCTTTGAAAACGTCTATCCGTTAACCAACGGCGTCTCCTATAACTCGTATCTCTATCTCGACGAGAAGACCGTTCTTCTCGACACCGTGGATAAAGCGGTTTCGGGTGTCTTTTACGATAACCTGGAGTTCTTGCTTCAGGGTCGGAAACTCGATTACCTCATCGTCAACCACATGGAACCCGACCACGCGGCGAACATCGGCGAGCTGTTGCTCCGCTATCCTGACGTCACCGTCGTCGTTAACGCGATGTCGGAGCGCTTCCTCCATAACTTCTTCCCCCATTTGAAATGCAAGATTCAGCTCGTCAAGGAAGGCGATAAACTTTGCTCCGGCAAACGCACCTTCACTTTCGTGATGGCCCCGATGGTTCACTGGCCGGAGGTTATGTTCACTTACGAGCTCACGGGTCACGTTCTTTTCTCGGCGGATGCCTTTGGAACCTTCGGCGCCTTATCGGGAAACATCTACGCAGATGAACTCAATTTCGACAAACTCTATCTCGAAGATTGCCGGAGATACTACACCAACATCGTCGGCAAATACGGCGATCAGGTCATGGCGGTTCTCAATAAAGCCGCGGGTCTCGATATCAAGATGATCTGCCCGCTGCATGGACCGGTCTATCACAATAACCTCAACTTCATTTTGCAGCGTTACCTCAAATGGGCGACCTATACCCCCGAAGATTCCGATGGGGTCATGATCGCATATAGCTCGGTCTATGGCGATACGGCGAATGCCTGCGATGTCTTAGCCAAGGATTTGGCGGAGCGCGGCGTTCGCAACCTCGTCATGTATGATGTCTCCAAGACCGATTCGTCCTATTTGATCGCTGAAGCCTTCCGCGTGAAGGTGATCTTACTTTGCGCGACGACCTATAACGCGGGCGTCTTCGTGAAGATGGAAGACTTCCTCCACGATTTGGCCAACCACAAGATCCGTAACCGCACGATCGGCTTTATGGAGAATGGCTCCTGGGCCCCTAACGCCAAGGTCAATATGCAGTCGATCTTAAAAGACCTGGAGAATATCACCTATCTCGAGAAGTCGGTCACGATGACCTCGACCTTGAAGGATAACCAACTTGAGGATGTCGCTTTGCTCGCGGAAGCGGTGGTCGCTTCCTTACGGCCGGCTTCCGAAACGGTAGCGGATTCGGGCGGCCTTATCGATGCCAGTGCCCTCTTCAATGTGTCCTATGGTCTCTTCATCCTTCATACACGCGAGGAGAATGGCAAGGATAATGCCTGCGTCGTCAATTCCTTTATCCAATGCGCGGATAAGCCCCAGCGGGTTCTTCTTTCCGTGAACAAGCTGAACTACTCGCATGACCTTGTGGCCAAGACGGGAATCTTTAACATCTCGATCCTCACGGAATCCACGCCGTTTAGCACCATCAAACGCTTTGGCTTTGCCTCGGGCCGCAATGGCGACAAGATGGCGGGTTTCGAAAGCGAACTTTCGCGGTCGCAAAACGGCCTTTACTATATCCATTCCACGGCGAATAGCTTCGTCTCGTGCCGGGTGCTTCAAGCGATCGACTGCGGTTCGCATACCTTGTTTGTTTGCGAGGTCACCGAGGCCAAGAACTTAAGCAAGGCCCCCTCGCTTACCTACGCCTACTACTTTGCCAACATCAAACCGAAACCGATCGTCCAGGAGAAGAAGATCGGCTGGCGTTGCAAGATCTGCGGTTACTTCTACGAAGGCAAGGTCCTCCCCAAAGATTTCGTCTGCCCAATCTGCAAACACGGAGCCGAAGATTTCGAAAAAGTCGGTTTCTAATTAGGACTTCCCGTGAATCAAGAAAAGCCCTACTTCTGGCGCCTGTTCAATATCCGGAAATTCTGGATGGATTTGGCGCGCGTTACCGCCGGCCCTTGGATGATGCTGATCTATCGTTCTAAAGCCATCCCAGTCTCGAAAAAAGCGAAAGAATCACTTCACTACAAACATGGCGTCATCGTGACGGCGAACCATATTTCGCTGAGCGATCCTTTTATTATCGGAACCGCCTTCTGGCGTCGCCGCATGTTCTATTTGGTTGCCGAATTCATCATGAAATACCCCATCCGCGGATTCTTGCTGCGTTTATCGGGCTGCATCAAAGTGAACCGCAACATTGCCGATATCGAAGCGATGCAAAAGACCGAAACGGTCCTTGGGCGCGGCGATCTCATCACCATCTTCGCCGAAGGTGGCATTCAGCATCAAGAGGGGCCGGCTCCTTTTAAATCCGGTCCGGTTTTGATGGCTTTCACCGCGAATGTCCCAATCATTCCCTGCTACTTCGAGAAACGAAAGCATTGGTGGAATCGTTATCATGTGATTGTGGGAGAACTCTTTGATCCTCGTAAGGAATTAGGCAAAGACACCGCCTCGATTCCCGAAATTCGCCAGTTGACGGAGAAGCTCTACGAAAAGACGAAAGAATTAGAAGGGGTTTTACATCATGAGTGAGACGGAAGTGTTTGAGATTCTTAAAGAGATCGCGGGCAAAGTCACGGGCTCCGAAGCAGCGTTTAAAAACGCGACGATAACTTCCGATTTCCGAGAAGACTTGGGAATGGATAGTATTTCCGTCCTCTATATGGTCCTCGATATCGAAAAACGTTTTAAGATTCGCTTCGATAATAAAAGCATCGCCCAACTGAAGAGCGTTGGCGATGTCGTTAATTACGTCCTTAAGCACCAAAAATAATTAGGCGATTTTGGCTAACAACTCTTCGTAGGTCACGAAGGTGTAGCCTTCTTTTTGAAGCAGTTGAATGATGTCTTCGATGTGCTTTAAATAGTTCTTGCGACGATTGAGATAAAGCGTGTTGAGCGGACCTAAGGGTCCGACGTAGGGCGTTTTTAGTTTGGAGCATTCAAAGGGGTGGCAATAGAAGACATAGAGGTTTTTCTTAGCGACCGTTTTGGCGATGACGCGCTTAACGAAATGATAGGGCGGCATCCGCAAATACCCGCCTCCTCCGATGGGCATGCCATGCAAAGGATGGCCAATGGACTTCGGCATCTTCACCTCATAGAAACCATCTTTGGCTAAGACGTTCTCATAGACTTCTTGATAAGTGGTGGTGTCGAGATCGGCTCCATAGGTGGTGAGCTTATAGTCTTGCTCGCTGCAATCATAATGGAAGCCGAGTTTCGGTAAGAGATCCGCCTCATCTTGCCGCAGCGAAAACCCGGGGGCTCGGAAGCCTTGGATCGTCACGTTGAAAGTCTTCTCAAGCAGCGTTTTGGCTTCAATGATATGTTGCTTAAAGACGTCGATTGTCTCATTCGAGGGCAGCTCGTGGCTATAGCCATGTAAGGCGATGGTGTGACCCCGCTTAACGGCATCGCGAAGATAAACCTCATCTTTTTTTAAACGGTTGGCCAAAACAAAAAGATCGGCTTTGATATGATATTTCTCCAGCAAAGCCAGATAATTCTCCAAACCATCCATCATGGAAGGGAAGGTTTGCTTCTTGCGTTTCCGTAAGCAATAGATGTCGGAAAAATCTTCGACGTCCATCGTAAAGATGGCGTACTTATTCATAAACTGCCTAGCCAATCGATAATCGCGGCTTCGTAGCCGGCTTCATCGTTGATCTTCAGATGGGAGTGGGCGCCTTTTTTGAACCAAACCAGTTTCTTGTTCTTGGAACCGAGGGCTTCATAAAGGAGCTTAGTCTTATTGGGACGCGAGTACGTATCCTGTTCACCTGCAAGCAAAAGAGTGGGGACGTGAATCGATTTAACCGCCTTATAGGGGCAGTCCCGTTTGATGTCGGCGCCCGTGTGATGTCTGATGATAATCCGCATGCAATCGAGAACCGGCCAAGTCGGATGGCCGCCTTCGCTTAAGTGATTGCGGAACTGCTCATAGAAGGAGGTATAAAGGCCATCGAGGACGATGGTCGAAATGAACTTGGGGGCTTTAGGACTGCCCATGAGAAGCGCGATCGAACCTCCGCCGATGCAGATGCCGTGGAAGGCGACTTTCTTGTTGCCGAGTTTATCGTGGGCGTAGTTAGCAAAGGCTAAAGCATCGGCAGCTTCCCCGATGCCGCAATAGGAATACTCGCCCGTGGAAAGACCGTGCGCCCGCGGATCGAAGACCAAGACGTTATAGCCGGCCTTGCGATAGGGCTCCGCAAAATATAGGGAATAGACCCCCGTCTCGTTACGGCCAGGGATGATGATCACGCATTTATCGCTCTTAAAATCATAATAGTCTCCGACTAATTCATAACCTTCAGAGGTGAGATGGCAGGGCGTATGGGCGTGCGCGTATTTTTCTTTCCAGGCATTGGCTAACCGCCACATTTCGACTTGCTCGGGATTCTTCGTGTCCGAGCAGATTCGTCCCCATTTGTCGTTCTTCCCACCTTCGCGTGTTAAGACCTTCTTATAGATGAAGTGCGAGGCGATAAAGCCGAAGCAATACATGTTGAAAATAAAGAAAACCGCCAAAGCGGCTAAGATGATTCCCGTCAATGCCCAATCGTTCATGATTTCTTGAAGTTGCCGTTGCTATTGTACCCTAATCGTCAGTTTAGGTGTGCTAAAATCATTTTATTGCTTGGAGAGCAATTAGAAACTATGGAAAAATTCGCAATCATTTCCGATAACGCCTGCGACCTTGATAAAAGTTTAAGGGATCGTTTTGGAGTCGATGACCTGATCGTCGGTACGGTCACCTTCCCGGATGGCCACACCGAAAAGAGCGACGTTGACTGGGTTAAGCATGACCCCGATGAATACTTCAAGTCGATGTCGGATAAGAAGCACATCTACAAATCTGCGGCCGCGAACGTCACCGAAATCGCCGCTTGCTTTGAGAATTTTGTCAAAGTCGGTCGCCCGGTCTTAGCCATCGTCCTATCGGCTGCCTTAAGCGGCACCTATAACTTCTGCCTTAAAGCTGCGGAAGAGATCAAAGCTAAATATCCGACCGCTCAAATTCACGTTGTGGATTCGCAGCGTTATAGCACCTCCTTGGGTTCGCTTGTCGCCTATGCGTGCCAACTCCGCGAACAGGGCAAGTCCTTCGAAGAAGTTGCCACTTGGGTCGAAGCCAATAAGAATTGCTTCCACCAAATGGGAGTAATGGACGATCTTTTCTTCCTGTCGCGGACCGGTCGTATTTCCAAGGCCAAAGCCTTCATGGGCAATCTGGTTGGCGTTAAACCGATGGCGGATTTCAATGGCCACGGCCTCAGCGAAGTCATCGCCAAAGTCAAAGGCTTGAAGAATGCGTTCCAAGTCACGATTGATTACATGAAGAAGACCATCGTGGATCCGGATCAGCAAGTCGTCTTCATTGCTCAGAGCTTACGCAAAGAGCAAGTTCAAGTCCTCGCCGACATGGTGAAGGAGCAGATTAAGCCGAAAGAAATCATCATCACCCCGGTCGATATGTCCTCGGGCGCCAACATCGGACCTGGCCTTATGGCTTGCTTCTACTATGGCAAGCAGATCTCCAACGATTTGGTTGAAGAAAAAGCCATCATGGCGGAATTAACGGGAAAATAAAGATGAATTGGAAGTGGAAAACCCCACTTCCTTTTCATTTCTTGAGTCTAAAGACTCAGCGACTCCTATTTTGATTGCCTCACTCCCCGTAGGGGATTAAAATCTCTAAGTCAGTTTACTGACACTTCAAAAAATGAATAGCATCGATGGCGCAATGTTCAAAGCGATGGTGACCAATGGTTACCGGGATTTGAAGAGCCACTATAAACACGTTAACGAACTCAATGTTTTCCCCGTCCCTGATGGCGACACCGGAACCAACATGGGTCTCACCGTCAATGGCGGGATCGACGCTTTGAAGAGCGTGGATTCGAATTCTTTACAAGAAGTCGCTGAAGCTGTCGGCCGTGGCATGTTGCTGGCTGCCCGCGGAAACTCCGGCGTTATTCTTTCGCAATTCTTCGCTGGCCTTGCCGATGGCCTAAAAGGCTTTGACGAAGCGACGGTTCTCCAATTCGCTCAAGCGATGGAAAATGGCGTGAAGTCCGCCTACGCGGTCGTGGTTAAGCCCGTTGAGGGAACGATTCTCACCGTCATGCGCGAAGGCGTTGAGTCAGGATTAAGCAACGTTCAATTCAATACCTCATTTTCCGATTATTTCACGACTCTCGTTCAGAAGATGAAAGAGTCGCTCGAAAAGACTCCGGAACTTTTGCCGATCTTGAAGGAAGCTGGCGTCATCGATAGCGGCGGCGCTGGCCTCGTCTACATCATCGAAGGTATGGCTCAGGCCATCGGCGGTCGCATCATCGAGGATGTCTCGTTTGATTTTGGCGCCCCCAACGCCAACGCTGAAAACGTCAGTCTGGCCTTTAACGCCGATTCTGCGCTCGACTACGGCTATTGCACCGAGTTCATTATGCAACTCTCCAATAGCAAGCACGGTCCAGAAAAATTTGTCCTTAAAGACTTTATCGCCTTCATGGAATCCATCGGCGGCGAATCGATTGTCGCTTTGCAAAAAGGGACCGTAGTCAAGGTTCACGTCCATACCAAAACTCCGGATAAGGTGATTGCCGAAGCTCAGAAGTATGGCGAATTTGTCACCTTCAAAATGGAGAACATGGCCCTCCAGCATAATGAAACCTTGATTGATAAATCCCGTTATATCGCGACCCAAGTCCAACCCTCTAGACCCCATAGCAAACTCGCGTGCGTGGCCGTGGTGCCGAGCGAAGCCCTCGTCCAACAATTTAAGGATTACGGAGCGACCATCGTGATTAACGCCGGGGACAAGAATAACCCGGGTGCGGACGATTTCTTGTCGGCTTTCAAAGATGCTTGCGCGGACGATATCCTCGTCTTGCCCGACAATTCCAATAGCGTGCTTGCCGCCAAGCAAGCCGCCAAACTCTATGGCGAAGATCACATTCACGTGATTGAGAGCAAGAACCTCGGCGAAGGCTATGCCGCCGTCTCAATCATGGACTTAGCGGACTTAGGTCTTGAAGACAACGTTCAACGCATGCAAAAGGCCATTAATAACGTCACGACCCTTCTCTTTTCTAAATCGATCCGCGATTCTTCCTTCGATGGCGTCTCCATCAAAAATGGCGATTATGTTGGGATCTGCAACGACCTCATCACCGCGAGCAAACCCACGCTGCTGCCTACCCTGCAAGAGGTCTTAAGCAAAACCAAAGCCCTCAATGATAAGGAAGTCATCACTTTCTTCTATGGTCAGAACATCAGCGAAGAGGATAAGAGCGCACTGAACGACTATATTTCGAGCCACTATCCGTTGCTTGAAATTTATGAAATCGATAGTCAACAAGCGATCTATGATTTGATCGCGACTTTGGAGTGAAACCTATGAAAAAAATCGTCATTGATATCTATGGCGGCGACAATGGACCTCAGGTGATCCTTGATGGGGCCTTAGATGTTTTGGCCGAGCGCAAAGACATCACCTTGGTTTTCGCTGGGGACAAAGAACTCATTGAATCGGTGGCGCATGAACGCCGCGCCGATCTCTCTCGCATTGAATATCTCGATACGAAGACCTTTATCACCAATCATGATAATCCCCGGGACATTTTCCATGGATTTGACGGCACCTCCCTCGTGCTTTCCTTGGAAGCTTGCAAGAACGACCCGGCCGTCGTGGGCATGCTTTCTTGCGGAAACACCGGCGCAATTTTGATCGGTTCGATTTTCCGGATGGGCTTATTGCCAGGCGTGAGTTTCCCCTGCTTAGCCTGCTCCCTTCCGACCGTGAGCAATAATGGTCATGTCATCTTGCTCGACTGCGGAGCGATGGTGGATTGCAAACCGGATAACCTCAAAGAATTCGCCTTATTTGGCAACGCTTATGCTCAAGCCGCGTATGGCATTGCTCAACCGCGCGTTGGTTTACTCAATGTCGGGGCTGAGGAAGGCAAAGGCAACGAACTCGCTAAAGCGGCTTATCCTTTGCTCAAAGCTCTTCCGCTGAACTTCCTGGGTAATATGGAAGGCAATGATTTATTGAGTGGCAACTTCGATGTTTGCGTCACCGATGGTTTCTCGGGCAATGTCTTATTAAAGAACGCGGAAGCGGTGGCTATGACGACGAGGGCAATCGCTAACCGCATGGCTGATAAATATAGTTCGGTCGAGGCCAAGAGCGCGCTGAAGACGCTTAGCACCATCATTTACTCGAATTTTGCCTATAACGATTTAGGTTGTGCCATTCTTTTAGGCCCTTCCAAAGTGGTAGCTAAGCCCCATGGCAAAGCTTCACAGAAAACGATTGTGAGTTCTTTGCATCAGCTCTTAAATCTCGCGGACGGGAACCTCATTGGAAAACTGGGCGAGAAGTTTAAGAAGAAGGATATGAGATGAACGAAGAAAAACCTGAAAATCCATCCATGGCTCCCGCCAAAGACCCCGCCCACGATCACCATCGGGCGATCCACGGGTTTGGATTAGCGGCCCATTGGACCTTTGTTCCTGGGATTTGTCTCAGTATCCTTTTCTTCATTCTTTGGATGGTCTTTGTCTTTTTAATCAGCCAAGGCAATGCTTCTGACTGGAAAGACTCGGTTCTTAAGCTTCTTCAAGCTTTTCGTAATATTTTCTCCTATGCCTTCTATGTGGCCCTTCAGGCCATGATTTGCGGCATCGTCTTCCATTGTCTGATGCGGCACTTTAAGGCGGACGACCCCGATTGGAAAGATCGCCTCAATAATGACGGAGAGTTTTAAGATGGCGGGCATCGTCGTTAAAAATCTTTCCAAAGTTTATAACTCGGGTTTACCCAATGAAGTCCGGGCTCTTTCGGATGTCTCCTTTGATATTCCCGAAGGCCAATTCGTCGTCATCTTGGGGGCCTCGGGCGCCGGCAAATCCACGCTTTTGAATATCTTGGGTGGCATGGATTCAGCCTCAAGCGGCCAGTATTTGGTGAATAGCAAAGACGTCGTGAAGTATTCCCCAAAAGAACTTAGCCAATTCCGCCGTAACGAGATCGGCTTCGTCTTTCAGTTCTATAACCTCATGCCGAACTTAACTGCCTATGAGAACGTGCTCTTAGCGGCTTCTGTCGTCGAGAAACCTTTTGATTCGAAAAGCATTCTGGAAGATGTGGGCTTAGCCAACCGCAGCGAGAACTTCCCCTCTCAACTTTCGGGTGGCGAGCAGCAACGGGTGGCGATTGCCCGGGCATTAGTGAAAAACCCTGAACTCCTGCTCTGCGACGAGCCGACCGGAGCTTTGGATTCGAAGACGGGCGCCTCGATTATTAAACTATTAACCAACGTCGCTTCGACTTATCACAAAACGGTTGTTTTGGTGACCCACAACCAAAAGATCGCTGAAGTTGCCGACCGCCTTATCCGCATCCAAGATGGCCAAATTGTTCTGGACCAATTAAACGCCTCGCCGAAAAAACCTGAAGAAATCTCGTGGTGATTCCTTCTCTCATCTTGGGGTACAATGTAGAAACCTTATGAGCAAAGAAAGAGCCGTTTATCTCCATTATTTCTGGAAGAATATTCCGGGCGCTTTCCGCTACAAACTTCGCCACAAGATGAAGGACTGTACCCACTTCCGCGGACGAAAAGGAATCACCCTCGACTATACGAACGAGGTTCTCAAGAAAGCGATTCTTGCTGGAGAGCCTTTTGCCGCGATTCATTTTGGGGGAACCGAGCTCGGGGCCCTCAACAATTACGAGAAAATCCGTTTGGGCTTTAAACGCCATTATAAGGACCCCGTGAAGTATTCTATGAAGAATAATGCGGGCTTCTATCCCACTGATGACGCGAGCTTAAATCACTATGGCGAAGCTTGGTTAAAGGAATGCGCGAACGCCGATATCCTCGGGATCATGGGGCTCCATATGGAAGACTATTTCCAAGCGAAGTATCTGCCAAAAGCCACCATCGTTCAGTATGAAGGTATGGAACCGCTTCGAGGCGACTGGTCAAAACTTTTAAAGGATAAAAAGGTTTTGGTGATTTCTCCTTTTACGGATGAAATCAAAGCCCAATATGCGAAACGTGAGCGTCTTTTCCTTGATGATCCCGACATCTTGCCGGCCTTCGATTTAAAACTCCTTCAGTCTCCTTTGACCTTGGGGGATGAGAAGCCTGTTCTTCCGACCTTCTTTGATACCCTTGATCAGATGAAAGCGGCTATCCGCGACATTGATTTCGATATCGCTTTGGTCGGATGCGGTGCCTATACCGCCTTCCTTTGCTGCTTCATTAAATCGTTAGGGAAGATGGCAATTGAGACGGGTGGGGCAACCCCAACCTTATTCGGGATCATGGGAAAACGTTGGGAGAAACGCGAACATGTGGCAAAACACGTGAATGCGGACTGGATAAGGCCGTATAATAAAGCGGCAGGTTTCGATAAAATCGAAGGTGGAGCCTATTGGTAATGGAAAAGTGGAAGGATTATGTCCAACGCTATGACACCATTTTGGCGTTTTTAGGGCTGGAGATTTTAGCCTTAACCGCCTTTACCTTAGGCGGAACTCAAGGCTTATTGATTTTCCGGATGTTGGGTTTCTTTATTGCCTTGGCGATGATTCCTTTTATTGAGGTCAACCATTCGCCCAAAGAATTAAAAGGTTATCTGATTGGGCTTATCCCCTTAGGGGTCTTTGCGATTCTCTGCGCGTTCTCCTCTTTCTGGATCACCGTTTATTCGGGCAGTACGCTTTCGGGCGTCGTCAATGATTTGACCGTGATGCTTGGCATCGTGGGCTTCTTCGTGATTGGCTATGGACTCAAGAACATTAAGAGTCTCAAAATGGATTGGGTCCTCTTGGTTCTTGGCTGTTCTTTAGGATTACTGGTCTTAGTCACGACCATCTATAGCTTGGCCCGTTATGGCTTCTTCTACTCGGCCAAATGGTCGGGCTACGTCTATTACTATCAAGGCGCCGTCTTTGATATCGCCGCCGAAACGAAGATCCTCAATGGCTGGAGTTTTGATGCGGCCAGTTTGTCCTTCGGTTGCGTTTCCGCCTTCTTGCTCGCTTGCGTCTTACCGGCTTGTATCTATGTCTCGCCCAAAAAGGACCTTAAACGGTTCCTCATTATCCTTGGGCTTGGCTTATTAGGACTTTTTAGTTTGGTTGTTATTCCTTATTCTCGCGGCTTAAAACTTCTCATCCCCGTCTACCTCTTTGCCCTCATTTATCGCTTCATCAAAGTTAAAAAAGAGGCCCCCCGTTGGTTGCAAATCACCGGTTTTGTTCTTCTTTGCCTGGTGGTATTAGGTTTGCTTATTCTCTTCATTGATGCCTTTGCCACTTCGTCCTTCTTAGCCAAGTTACCCTTAGTCGGCCGCTACTTCCAAGAGAATGGCTTCTTCTACGCCATTGAAAGCGTCATCTCCCGTACCTTCTTTAAATATAGCGGGGGTCGGGCTGGCTTTGATTTCCTCAGCTTCTTATTTGGCTGCTCGGTCAACCAAGGCGTGATTAAAGAAGCCTACCTTGCCGATCTTTGGACTCGCTCCTTTGAGTTCAACGTTCTCTTCCAAAACGGTTTCTTAGCCTTTGCCGCCTTAGTGGTCTTTATCCTCATGATGTTTGTTCATGCCCGGAACTATTTGGCCCAAGGCGAAGGCTTACTTGCTAACCGTCTCATTCCGGTCTTAATGCTACTGGGCGGGTTCATCTACTTCTCGCTTTTGTCCGATGAACAACCCTTCGTTTATTCCAATAGTTTCATCGCGACGACTCGGGGATCGCAGTTCTATCTGCTCTTCTTCTTGGCCGGTCTTGTCTATTCGCCGAAAGCTGCCCCAGTCGCAGTGAGCGAACCCGAAAAGAAACTGGCCGAACCTGCTAAGGAAGTTACGAAGACCCCAGAGCAACCGGCAACGCTCGAGGAGGTACCTCTCAATGATCAAAAATAAAAAGATGCTCTGGATCGCTTTGCCCTTCTTTGCCCTCAGCGTGGCCTCGTGCGCCGATACGGATGAGCTCTATCGCGGCGATCGTTATATCGGCAACGATTTCATGAACAACCATTACTCGGTCTTTGATAGCTCTTTAAAAGCAGTCACGACCGCCACGGCTTCTTACCAAGTTCCTAAAGACAAACGTTTTGAAGGTTCAGGAAAGACCGATAATCCAAGCGGATCTGGGATGGCTGGCCATGCCCAGTTTGTTGAGAAACATGCAGCCGATGCCACCGTTAATGGAGAGGTTCTCCCTTGGCTTTATAACGGAAGCGATATCGCAAACTTCGGTCTCACCAACGCTGGTGAGCTTGCGGACAATAGCCTTTATGAGCAGCATCAATTCACCCAAAACAAAAAGCTTTCTCTGATTGATTCCTCGTTCTCGAAAGGCATTCTCAGCAAGCTTTATAACGGGCAGATGCGCTGCGATGCTTGGAACTCTTATGCCTACCTTGAACTCGATGAAACAGGCTATGGAGCGTATTTCCCGAAAGAACTGACCTCTTCAAAATACTTTGCGATGGTGGTTCGTGGTGGTTCGAATACTCCCGATGGCACGGGCAGACTTTCGAGCTTTGATATTATCGTTAATTTCTATAAGCATCCCTATGGGGAAGCAATTCAAAAGTACGCCTTCACTATGCCAGGCGTAACTCTGGAAACGAACATCTCCGCGGAATACACCATCCTCTTAGGTTTCTATTGGTCCGATATCGATCCCGCCTTCGATCCGAAAGGTATCGTCGGCATGTCTGTGACCTACAGCATTCCCACCGACGGCGATTTCATTGGGGACGCTACCGCGAGAGCCCAATATCCGACCTATTCGAATATGGAAGAAACCCACGATTACTATCTCGCCTTGATGCTCTACGAAATCATGTTCCCCGACTCCACTTGGTCAGCATAAAAAACGGGGTTTTGCGGAACAAAGATTCGCAAAACCCCTTTTATTTTACTTTTTCTTGGCGGTCAGATAACGGCTGATGTCCAGCCATTTTCCCATCTCGAAATCGGCTTTATCATCATCAAGGATTAAAGTGCCTTTAGCGGGTGTGAAGGTCATCTCGCCAAAGTAGATTTTCCCATTCACGTCATAGAGGTCGACACGGACGAAGGGGAACGGGCGAGCCAAATCCTCAGCCATCTTGACCATCGCGTCAAAGTTGGCGGGCTTCGTTAAAGGCTGATCGGCTTTCTTCCAACCATTGAACTGACTGCCATCAAAGGGGGTCCAGTCGATGTACATATTGGTGTAACGGATATCTTCGCCGCGGCCGGTCACAACATACAGCGAGCGGGCGGCGCCATTAAAGACATGAATCTTGTATTCCACGGGAAGATGCTGGGCGTCTCCAATGTATTGCTCAATGATAATCTGAGGTTTGATGCCGCTATAATGCCGCTCCATGGTCTTCGCCCCGTAATCAGTTTTAAGCCAGTGATCGAATTTCTTTTTTGCGGTCACATAGTTCAGGGTGTGCTTGTTTTTTACGATGAGGTTGTAGCCAGAAGCGTGACTGCATTTCATGACGAAAGCATCGGGGAGGATATCGAAGTTAATGTCTTCGAAGCGGTCATAGACGCCTAAGCAAGGGATAAGAGCATCGCTATAACCTTTTTCTTTCACGTAATCGCGGACGGTGACGCGGCCGGCGCAACGGATGGCCTGGTGATCATAAGGATCGACAAATAAACGGAGGAATTGGAGTTTCTCGGTATAACGCTGCGGGTTCTTCAGGTTGCAGGGGTGATGGGTGATGTACTTATATTGCAGCTTCACGTAATTCACTGGCGAAAGCTTACGGACGACGCCCCGGAAGGGCACCGCCAAAGCTCGCTTGAACTTATTTTCTTTTAAACGGGGATTAGCCATTATTCTTTTCCTCCATTTCCTTGCGGTGGCTCGGCAAGAAGGAGCTCACAAGTTTCTCTTTCATTAAGAGCAAACCTAAGATGTAGACCACAGCGTCGATGCCGACGACGATGACGAGTTCTAGAACGTAACTCTTCCAAACATCATTGCCCGTCCAGGGAAGCAAACGCAAGAAGATGGGCCCCAAGAAATAAGAAAGGACGGCTACGATTGCGCCCAAGATGATAATCTTCAGATTATTGAAATTAAAGACGGCGTGTAAGGCGTATTCTCGGGTTTGATAGACCAAATAACCCAAGATCAGGATGTCGGTAAGACCGGTGGCCACGGCGACGCCAATGACTTGATGATCCGGCCAAATCACAAGAGCAAATAGCAACGACAGCCCGACGTTTAGGAGCACGCCGATGATCATCGTATAGAGATAGATCTTTTCTCGCTTAGTCGGCAGCAAAATTTCAGTGTAGATGTTATCCCCGATGGAATAGGTGAGCATCATGATTGATAAAATCACCAAGACCCAGGACGAATCTTGATAAGTGTTGATTGCCTCGGCAGTGTAGTTTCCGGAAATTAACGCGGTTACGGGTGAGGCCAAAGTGGTCATGGTGGCAATTGCAGGGACGGCAATAAAGAACGTGATGTTCATGGAATAGGAGATCAGATTTTTGAAGAAACGTTTATCGTCCTTTTGATAGTAGAAGTTGGCTCGTGGCATGAAGACGGCGTAAAGCGAGGTGATGACCGTGATGATGATATCGATGCCCTTAACTCCGACCGAATACGCCCCGACCGCGGATTTCGTAGGGTCAAGGAAGCCTAGTAACAGCACATCGGTCTCGTTATAAAAGGTGAGGACGAAGGAAATCAAAAAGAGCACGAAGAGGGGCCGGATCATCTCGCGGAACTCGTAAGGTCCCGTCTTCTTAAAGCTCACATATTTGGGTAAGATCATGCAGTTGATCAGCGAAGTCAGGATGGTGGATAGAATCGTGATTCCGCCATAGACGAAGACGATACGGATCGGCTGGTTTTGGGCGGTGACATAGATGAAGGTGAGCACCGCGCTTAAGGCGAGGGTCATGATGGAACGGACGGCGATGTAGAAATGCTTCTCGAGGGCGATATAGACCCACTCAAAGGAGAAGACACCCGCCAAGAAGTTAATCGAGAGAAGGAAGGCCAATTGGCTATAGGTTTGGTCTTGGAAGGTCGGAACGGAGGAAATGATGGCCACCATGAGGGCAAAGCTGAATAGGGTCATGAAGGCCTGAAGCAGATAGAATTCCTGAACCTTGTGGGAGAAAGCGACTTTATCGTCGCGAACCTTCATGCATTCACGAATGGCGATATTGGGAATCGAGATTTTAGCCAAGATCAAAAAGTAATAAACGAAGGTATTGACCCAGGTATAAATGCCGAGAACGGAGTCCCCCAAAATGCGGCAAACATACGGGAAAGTGATGAACGAAAGAATGGTGAGGGTAAGGGTGCGGATCAGGTTGATGACCACGTTGACTCGAACGTTGCTCGAACCATTATGAGCGACTGGTTTCTTTTCCTTCACGTCTTCCATGTGGCCTCAATTATAAATGGCTAGGGATACTTTTTCTCTCTTTTTTGAGAGAAACAGGTTCAGCGAAAAGAGCAAATGCCAAAGATTTCGGATCGGATTATTTGTTTTAGTTATGCAAAACGCGGGTCAAAAGATTATGAATTGTCTTGGAGGTTGCTTCTAAACCATAGCGAGTCAAAACGGTTTGCTCAGCTCCATTGGTTTTGAGGTTGATGAATTTCTTTTTGTCGTTGAGATGGTCGTGGAAGAAACGTTTGATACCAATCATGTTATCGCCGGTGTCAATCCAGTTTACGTCCTCGGGGAATAGGGTCTGAAGTCGGCTTTGACGGGTTGAAAGAATCGGCTGACCCGCGGCAAGGTATTCCAGCATTTTTGAGGGGATGCTATTCCGATCCAAATCTTCATTGAAGCGCCGGGGGTTAATGTTGAGGGCGGCATGGCGTTCATAGTTGTAGTTTTCGGCGCGGCCAACCTGCCCTAAGAAGATAATCCGAGGGTTCATGAAAGTCGCAGCCCGAATTTCGGCTTCGTAAGGTCCATGTCCTGCGATTAAAAGGTCGTAATCGGGATGCTCCAACTGATAGGCAGCGATCAGGGCCGGAACGCCGTATTTGATATACAGGGCCCCGCCAAAATAGATGTAAGGCTTGTTGTAGAGGGGGAAAGAACGGGGGTTGGATTCCACGACGCCTTCGGTGATCGCGAAGTTGCGTTGATGCGGGTTAAATAGATCAATTAAACTGTTCGAAAGGGAGAAGAAGCCATCCGCCCCTTTGCTGAGCTTCAAAACCTTCTTCACATAGGCATGAGAAACGCCAGTGATGTTATCGGGATTATCCGTGAGAATGGCCACGCGTTTGATGCCGAGGCGGTGACTCAATATGGCCGAGGCTTTAGCCAAATAGATATTGAGGGAATCGTACATGATGACCGCGTCTTTTTGGGTCGTCGGATCAAAACGTTCCTCGATCGTCTTAGCGATGGTCTTCGCTAAATTGAAATAACGTTTGAACCGGTTTTTCGGGGCTTCGAAATAGAAGAAGTCAATGACACTTTTGCCTTCGAAGTTGCCTTCGTAAACGATGTGCTCGTAGGAAGGGACAATCGAGTAAACCTGGATTTGGTCCTTTAACGAAATCGCCCGAATGAGTTTATTGTGAAAGTTCTGGCCCGCGGGATTAGGCTTCTTCGCGGCCAAATGAGAGAGGAGGCGAAAATCCTCATCCCGCATCGCTGTGGTTAGATAGATAACATTCATTGCTTACTTGCCTTTGTGAGAACTTCAAATTGCTCGAGATGGAACTTGGCGCTGGCCTCGATCGTATTCTGCTTGGCGACTTCAATGGCGTTTAATGACATCACGGGGTCGTTAGTTTTACCAATCGCATCAATGATGCCTTTGCGGTCATCAAGGTCGATTAGAAAGCCATTATAGCCGTTTTTAATCAGATGGGCAGCCGCGTTGACGTGGGCCGAAGAGACAACGGGGAGGCCTTGGGAGAGCGCTTCGTTAATCACGTGGCCATAGATGTCTTCTTTCGATAAGAAAATGAAGGCATCGCAGGCGCGGAAGAGACGAAGGAGTTCTTTGTGGGGGCGAAAGGGAAGCAAAAGGACATTGCTTAGACCGAGATCGCTTTGCTCTTTTTCATACTTTTTCTTTTCTTTGCCTTCGCCGACGAGAAGCAGCGTCCAATCCTTGGGGACGTCTTTCCACAAGGCGATGAGCTCGGTGAAATTTTTCCGTTCAATGAATTGACCCGAAGAAATGAAGATGCGGCTGCCTTGGACTCGTAAATGTTCCCGCAACGAAGCTTTTTGATAAGGGGTGTAAGGAGAGGGCAGGACTTCGGAAGCGAAAATGGAAGAGTAGGGGTAAAGGAAAATCTTGCTGGAGTCCGCACCGTAATGGGTTAGATACTTGGCCGAATTGCGATCGGGGCAGAAATAAGCGCTGGCTCCACGAATATAGGAGGACTTAAATTCGGCTTTGATGCCGTTCTCGTGGGGTTTGATCAGACCGCCATTGATATAGAAGATGTAGGGGATATGGTGACGCTTTAAATAGGAGATTGTGTTGCGCTCGGATAGAGTCCGCCAGCCATTAATGACGATGAGGTCATAATGGTTTTTCTTCAAAATTTTGACCGGCTCCCTTGTCCAGTTGTTCACCCCGCCAAGATAAAGGGACTTCGCGATAATGGCGTGGAAGCAAAGAGGCTTTTCGGAGTAAAAGATACTATTTCTGCCCGCTTCATTGGCCCGTTCAAATACGACAGTCAAATCGCAAGATTTACCGAGTTCGTTGAAGAAATCAACCTTGTAGGGTGCCGGGTGGTTGAATAACCAAAAGACCTTCATGGTTGTAATTATAACGCACACGCGTGAGGGGAAAAACTTATAATAATTTCATATGATTAACGATTGGAAAGATCTCTTCGACCACGTGAAGGAGCAGGAATACTCCAAGTCCCTGCATGCTTTTTTGGATGAAGAATACGCCAAATATACTATCTATCCCCCACGGAATATGGTTTATCAGGCCTTTGCCTTAACCAAACCGAGCGACCTTAAAGTTGTCATTATCGGTCAGGATCCTTATCACAATCCCGGCCAAGCCATGGGCATGTCCTTTTCTGTCCCAAAAGGCATCGACCCTCCGCCTTCACTCATTAACGTCTATAAAGAGATCCAATCGGATTTGGGTATCACCATGGATTTTAGCAATGGCGACCTCACTTGCTGGGCGAAGCAAGGGGTGCTGCTTCTAAATGCTTACTTAACCGTCCGGGCGGGGCAAGCCTTATCCCATCAGCGGGCGGAATACGATAACTTCATCGCCGATGTCATGCTCTATATCGACCATCTCGACCAACCAATTGTTTTTATGCTTTGGGGCACCTTTGCTCGGAAGTATTTGCCCTTTATTCAGAATCCGAAGCACTTTCCCCTCATTGCATCGCACCCCTCGCCATTAGCCGCAAATTATGGCGGCTGGTTTGACAAGCACCTCTTCAGCCAGTGCAATACCTTACTTAAAGAGCATGGCTCAACTCCGATTAACTGGAGTAACAAGTAGGGCCTTTTCGTAAGAATAAATAGTTCTTTTGCCTGTCCGCGTGTTATAGTCCTTTTGTCCTTAGGAGATCACTATGGCCAAGAAAAAGAAAGTTGAAGAACCTATTGCTGAACCGGTTAGCGAACCTGTAAAAGATGTCACCACCCCCACGGATGATGATTTTACCGATGCTCATCCGGCCGTTTCTAAACCCGAACCCGCCCCGGCACCAGAGCCAGTAAAAGAAGAGCCGAAAGCTGCGGAAGCGGCCCCGGCGAAAGTCGAGGAACCCGTCTCTTACACCTATGACGACCCCAACCTTCAAACGGTTGAAGATGCCCGCAACGAATTCTTTAAGAAGTATAAGCATGACAACCTGATCAAACTGATTGTTTCGATTGCGGTCGTGGTTTGCATTTTAGCGGGTTGGATTATCCCGTTTGTTCTCATGCCCAATTCTGGGAATACCTCCCTAATCATTGCCCTTTCCATCGCCGGCGCTGCCGTGATCGGCTTAGGCATCTATTCCTATTTCTTCCGGAAACATGCGGATAACGGCATCAAGGAATACTTCAAAAAGTACTATGACGCCAGTTACGCTTATGCGACCGAAGACTTAAAGGTCGAAGGCTACCACGCCGACCTCGATACCAAGCTTGATCTCGATGAGTTCAAAGCCTGCGGTATGTACGATGATGTCTACAAAGTCGGCAGCCGTTATGCTGTGACCTTCAAGTATCAGGGCGCCGATTGCGCAATCGAGGATGCCGCCAGCCAAGTTAAAGGCAAGAAAGCTCTTGAGACCTCCTTCGTTGGCAAATATCTTCGGATGCCGAATACCTATGAAGGAACCGGCTTAGTCATCTACTTCAAAGGCAATGACCGGGCCCTACCTCCGAGTTGCATCAAACGGATGAACTGCATTGAAGACTCTCAAAAGTTTTCCGTCTATGGCGATAACGAGGAGAAACGTTATCTCACCCACAAGATTCGGATGGCCTTCGCTCAAGTTGCCACCAACAAGACCCTTGTCGATGTGGCGATTTCCATTAAGCCCGGCCGCACCTATATCTGCCTTGGCTATGAAGATGACCTCATGGTGATCCCGCTTCAGAAAGCGTTTAATCCGGGTCCGACCAAAGAATTTAAAGCCAATCTCAAGGAGTTCCTTGATTTGGGCTTGCTCTTCAACGGAACCAAATAACTTGGCGAAACTAAACCCACTTATCACGAGTGGGTTTTTTCTTTTTAGAGGAGCGCGTACAATAAAAAGACGTAGCCCGAACGTTAATTAAAAGAATGAGCATCTCTGATTTCTTTAATGCCGGCGTGTCTCAACCTTGGCTGTTTGTTGCCGCTTTTTTGACGTTAGCGGTCGTCTTTGTGAATGGTTGGAGTGATGCGCCAAATGCGATTGCAACCGCAGTATCCACCCGCTCCATCGATGCTCGTAAGGCCGTTATCATGGCGGCGATTTTAAATGGACTTGGAACCATTGCTATGGGCTTCTTATCAAATGTTCTTTCGACTGGCGTCGCCGAAACCGTTGCTAATATTGTTCGGCTTCCTAGCGATGGGAACGCTGTTCTGGCCGAACCCGCGCTTATCATGATTTCCGTGGCGATGCTTTCCATTTTGATTTTCTCGACGGTGGCGACCTTAATTGGTTTCCCCTCCTCTGAAAGCAACGAATTGCTTGGAGGATTAACCGGAGCTTCGATTGCTTATGTGGCGATGCGACAAGGCGGCAATTGGTTCGCCGGCATTAACTGGATGCAGTGGTTAACGGCAATTATCGGTATTATCGCTTCGCTTATCATTGGTTTCTTGCTGGGTTTTGTTTTCGTGAAACTGATTGAGTTAATCTGCAAACGGATGACGCGATCTAAGACCACGCGTTTCTTCGATATTGCTCAAGACTTCTCCGCTGGGGCGATGGCGTTCATGCACGGCGTTCAAGACGGCCTTAAGTTTATTGGCGTCTTCTTGATGATTGTGGCGGTGGCTCAAGGCAATTCTTCCGTCAGCACGACTCAGATTCCTTGGTGGGTAATTCTCTTAGTTGGATTAGTGATGTTTATCGGTACGTGCTTTGGCGGCTACAAGGTCATTAAGACCGTTGGAGTCGGCATGGCAAAACTAGAGAAATATCAAGGTTTTGCGACCGATTTAGCCGGTTCTGCAGGACTTTTGATTGCGACATTCTTAGGCTGGCCGGTCTCAACTGGACAGGTTAAGATGAGCGCGATTTTGGGCTCAGGCGCGAGCAAAGGCATCCGCCGAGTCCGCTGGGATGTCGCCGGTGAGATGGTGCTCACCTGGCTCATCACTTTACCGGTGGCTGTTCTTCTTGGCGGTGGGCTGACCGCCATCTTATTAGCGATCTTTAAATAGGAGGATCCCTTTTATGTTCAACAAAGCCAAAAGCAATTATTACTACGATTCGTTCCCGCGGCTATGCAGTTACGCCAAGAAGTGTTCAGAAGCCTTGCTCGACTTCATGAAGCATTTTGATTACTCCAAACTTAAGGAAATTAAAGATTCGATTCACCGGATTGAGCACGAGGCCGATGACCAAAAACACGAGGTCATGGAAAAGTTGACTCGCGAATTCATGACTCCGATCGACCGTGAGGACATTCTCGAACTCCTTCGTCTCATCGACGATATCACCGATGCCATTGAGGAAGTTCCGTTAAAGCTCTATATCTACGATTACCATGAACTTCCGGCCGATACGATTCACTTTGCTGAAGTGGTCGATGACTGCATTGGCAAAACTGAGATCTGCCTTGAACATTTTCCTGAGTTCCCTAAAGATGGCGTGCTGAAACCCTACATCACGGAAGTTGTCCATCTCGAGGAAGAGACCGACGATATCTATGAAGAGGATATGCACACGATGTATATGACGATTAAGGATGGTTTTGCCCGTCACCGTGGCGAGGCCATGTACACGATGCTCGAAGAGACGGCGGACCGTTGCCGCGAGGTTTGTAAATTCGTCGAGACGATTATGTACAAAAACTTGTAAAGATTCTTTACTGGGTTACAATGGCCTCGGGTAAGACCGAGGCTTTTTTGGTCAAGGTCTTCGTCAGGTAAACGAGATGAACAGCGCGGATCCGAGATTTGAACGTTGGATGAAAGTCCAAGCGTACAAGCACGATGGGCTTTTGCATCGGCAATGGAGCCCAGCTTTTCTCGTTCAAGAAACCAATGAGTACTGGGCGTTAGCCTCCAAAGGCTCCTCCGTTACCGAATCCGATGGCCGCAAATGGATGACCCGCGAACACGCGATCTTCTTACTCTTTAAGAAGCGGTGGATGAACGTGATCGCCATGTTTAAAGAAAATGGCGGCATCTGCTACTATGTCAATATCGCGACTCCGACTTTATTGGACCAAGGTTATCTCAAATACATCGATTACGATCTCGATGTGAAGCTCTATCCCGATATGGTGGAACGGACTCTCGATGAAAAAGAATTTGAACGCCATGTTTTAACCTATGGCTATCCGCCCGATTTGACCGCGGCCATTCGTAAAAGCAAAGACGAAGTCCAAACGATGATCGCCAATAAAGAATTCCCCTTTGTCGATGGGGTAATTCGGGCGCTATATCAAAAATTCCAAGACGAGAATAAAGCGGTAGTCACTCCGAAAGCATAACGGCTAAGGCCCGTCTAACGTCTTCCTGCCCTGGGGCAATTCGTTTGAGTTTGCCTTCATAGGAACAGCAATCTCCGACCGCAAAGACATGAGGCTCAGCTTCGCAGTGTTCATTCACGAGCGCTCCAAAGGTTGGGCCCGGTTTTAAACCTAAAAGCGAAGGAGAGGGGACCGCGCCATAGTTAACCAGGACATAATCCACTTCAAGATTAATGAGGTGGTGGTCGTTCACTTCCTCAATCGTAATGCCGACGAGCTGCCCGTTACTTTCGATAAGGGCGTGAGGAATATACGGAAGATAAAGAGTCACCGGCCGGCCTTTAATGGTATCGGGGTTCCCACGGAACTCGGTCCGGCGATGGACCAAGGAAACAAAGGAACTGATTTGCGAAATCTCTTTGGCCCAGTCCAGCGCAGAGTCGCCGCCGCCAAAGATCACGACTTTCTTTCCTTTCAAAAAGTTGAAGTCCTTTAAGGTGTAAAGGATATTGGAATACTTCTCTTCATTGGGTAAACCCATCGTCCGGGGTTTATAGAACCCTAAACCGGTCGCTAACAAGAGGTTCTTAGCCTTAATAACGCCATCAGAAGTAGTGACACTTAACGTCACACCTTCATGAACATAGGAAAGGACCTTAACCCCTAAACTCACATTCACGGGGTCGATATTTTGAATTAAGGAAGCGATGTAGTCTTTGGCCTTGATGGAGGGAATTCCTGGGATATCCACAATCTCTTTTTCGGGATAGAGCGTTAAGGTTTGGCCGCCGAGGGTATCGGAAGCCTCAAGCAAACGGAAAGAACGCTTTTGCTTTTGGAGTTCTGCTGCCGCGAATAAGCCGACAGGACCGCCACCGACAATGATACAATCGAGCATAGTTGTTACCTGATAACATATCCTAGCATATTTCAGGGTGATATAATCACCCTCGCGGTGAGCACCATGAATTACACCTTTCAAACCCATTCGAAACAACAAACCCATCAACTTGGCCAATTAATGGCCCCTTTCTTCAAGGCGGGCGACGTCGTCTTGCTTAAAGGCGATCTCGGGGCTGGCAAAACCACTCTCGTCGGTGGCGTGGCGGCTGCCTTAAAGTGCAACGAGGACGTCATTTCCCCGACCTTTAACATCATGAAATGCTACTTTAAAGGCACTTTGCCTCTTTACCATATCGACGCTTATCGTCTCGAGAATCAAAACATCGAACTTGGCCTCGACGAATTCATTGAAGGCAATGGCGTTTGCTTCATTGAGTGGCCGATGTATGTTGAGAAGCTTTTACCTCCCGAATGCCTAGAAGTCGTTATTAAAAACATCGGTGGAGATAACCGCGAAATCACTTTGACTTCCCCGAATGCGCATTTTGACGCGATCGTTAGCGCCGCTAAGGAGGCTTTCTAATGTACAGCCTGTTGCTCGATTCCTCGAATACCAATCTTTCGGTTGGATTAGCTCAGGATCATCAGCTCATCGATGAGATCTCTTATGAGGCTTGGCAAAAACAATCCGAGTTCATGGTCGCGGAGATCGATAAACTCCTTAAGAAACATGCGGTTCAACGTTCTGAGATTGCTTTTGTAGTCGTGAGCAAAGGGCCGGGCTCTTATACGGGCATTCGTATCGCGCTCACCATCGCGAAGACCATTGTCTTTGCTTTAAATATTCCGCTGTATCTTGTTTCCTCGCTCCAAGTGATGAAGGTGGGAGACAAGCCGACAATCTGCCTCACCAATGCGCGCAGTCAACGGAGCTATATTGGCGTTTATCAAGGCCAAAAAGAAATCCTCTCTGACCGCATCATGGATAATCCCCAAGTCTTAACCTACGTTAAAGAACACCCGGAGTATGTTCTCTCGGGCGATTTGGGCTATTTAGGCTTAAAGGGCGAGACCGTGGATGTGTTAAGCAATCTGAATGAAGCCGACACCTCAGCGAATCTTTGCGCCGAACCTTTAGGCGCCCGTCCGGTTTATCTCAAAGATTCCTATAGTGCTTCCGAAATCAAAATCATCGTCCGCAAAATGAACTCGGCGGATATGCCTTCGGTCATGCGCATCGAAGAGGCCGCTTTCAAGAATCCCTACACCGAGAAACAGATGACTTACGAACTTATGGAGAACCCCGTCGGCAATATCTTGGTCGCGGTGGTGGACTCCAATGTCGTGGGCTTCATCGATTTCATGATCACCTTTGATTCGGCCACGATTAATCAGATCGCCGTCGATGAGAAATTCCGTAAACGGGGTGTGGGCACCCAACTGATCGGTGCGATGATCAAAACCTGCCAAGCCCAGGAAGATGAAGTCGACTTCGTTACCTTGGAAGTACGTCTCAGTAATACCAACGCCCAACGTTTCTATAAGAAACACGCCTTTGAAGTGATTACGACCAAACCCAAATATTATGACGATGGCGAAGATGCCATCTACATGGTGAGGAGCATTATCAATGACTAGGATCTTAGCAATCGAATCCTCCTGCGACGAGACCAGTGTCGCCATCACCGATAACGGCAAGCTTTTAGCTAACGTCGTTGCCACCCAAATCGCCGTCCATGAAAAATATGGCGGCGTCATGCCGGAAATCGCTTCGCGTCTTCATACCGAGAACATTACCGTTTGTTTAACTGAAGCCTTACGTCAAGCCAAACTCAAGCCCGAAGAGATTGACGCTTTCGCCGTTACCCGTGGCCCGGGCCTAATTGGTTGCCTCCATGTCGGATTACAAGCCGCGAAGACCTTAGCGATGCTTTACGATAAACCCTTAATTCCGGTGCACCATTTGGCTGGCCACATCTATGCTAACGAATACGTTGGAACCCTGAAGTTCCCGCTTCTTTGCGTGGTGGTGTCTGGCGGTAATACCGAACTGGTCATCATGAAGGGCGATCTCGATTTTGAAATCATTGGCGAGACGAAGGATGATGCCGTCGGTGAATGCTACGATAAAGTTGCTCGAGTTTTAGGGCTTCCTTATCCGGGTGGACTACCGATCGATCAACACGCCAAACTCGGCAAACATACCTACGATCTTCCTGAGCCTAACGCTGGCGAAGGCAAATACGATTTCTCCTATTCCGGCTTAAAGACCTCCGTCATCAATTTGGTCAACTCTTTAAAGATGAAAGGCGAACCGGTTCGTCTCGATGACATGGCCCGTTCCTTTCAGGATGTCGCCATCGGAATGATCCTTGAAAAGGCCACACGGGCCGCCGAGGATTACCACGTCAAACAAATGGTTTTGGCGGGGGGCGTGAGTGCGAATTCCTATCTTCGTGAGCAAATGAAAGCTCGCCTTGAAGGCACGGGGATCGATCTGATTATTCCTCCGCTTTGGTGCACGACCGATAACGCGGCCATGATTGCCAAGGTCGCTGAACATTTATACGAACGAAAAGTCTTTGCCCCATTAACTCTTGGGGTTGATCCCAACTGGCGGATTTCGGATTGGGCGAAATTCGATTGATCAACTAACGATTTTGAAGACCGAAATATAGGCGGCGCGTTCGCTGGTATTCACGTAAGTGAAATACTGGGCGGTTAGCACCGCTGAAAAAGAGTCATAGACGGTGCCAGAGACCGTCACGCTTTCGTGATCGACGGTGACGGTGGTCGTTTGAGGATTGGCCGCTTCGCCAACATAAATGGTCGGAACGCCATGGACACCGCCATTCACTGCACTCTTATCGAGAGTTACGATTGTCAATTTTCCGAGCATCGGAGTCTTGTTATTAATCGTCGCCACACCAGCCTTGGCTTGAATAAGGTTGGCGTAGGAACCATGGCCTTGCTGAATGCAATCGAGTTGGTACTTATCTTCTCCGACCGTGATTTCGGTATCGCTGAGATAGGTGCTTTGGCTGGTCGCTGGAATATCGTCATAAGTAATCGCATGAATGGCGCCTTCTGGGGCGAGGCTCGTCGAGATGGGCGTTTGGCTGGATGAACTCTCTGAAGTCGTTACGGGAGCAACGCTTTCGCTGGTTGTCTCGGAACTCAGGCTTGAAGAAACGGAACTCGTAACGCTTGGAACCAAAGAAGCCGAACTTGAATTGGAAGAGCCTCCGCAACTGGTTAAGGCGAATCCAAGCAGGGCGACCGGCAACAACAATTTGGTGTTCATCAATTTTCCCTCGGGCCCTAGTATAGCGGGGTTTGTCACTATAAAGCCAAAAGAAAAATGCCAATCCCTTTCTTTTGCTTTTAAGCAAAGCCCTCTACTCTTTTTCTCTTTTCGCCTTTATACTAGTCGCATGCAACCAAAAGCCATTACTGTCCAGTCTCTCTATGCCGACTTCGCGAGCAAAAAAGATATCACGAAGTCCAATCCCGTTTATCTCGAAGGTTGGGTTCATACCAATCGCGATAACGGATCGATCGGGTTCATCGAGCTCAACGATGGGACCTGCTTTAAAGCGATTCAAATCGTTTATGATTCGGCGATCGGCGACTATGCCAAGGTCGCTCATATTTTGACGGGTGCCGCCATTGCGGTTAAGGGCGAAATCCGACTCACCCCCGCCATGAAACAGCCGTTTGAAGTCCACGCTTCGGCCATCACCATCTTGGGCGACGTCGATCCGGATTACCCGCTACAAAAGAAATTCCACACGATGGAATATCTCCGCGACATTGCCTATCTTCGTCCGAGAACCAATACTTTCACGGCCCTTTATCGGGTCCGCAGCGTTCTAGCGATGGCGATTCACGAATTCTTCCAAGGCAAAGGCTTCATCTATGTCCATACCCCTGAAATCACGGCCAACGATGCCGAAGGTGCCGGCCAGGTTTTCACGGTGACCACCGATGCCAAGGATCCGATCAATGATTTCTATGGCCGCCGGGCGTCCTTAACGGTCTCAGGCCAACTCCATGTCGAAGCCTTCGCCATGGCCTTCCGCGATGTCTATACCTTTGGCCCGACTTTCCGCGCCGAGAAGAGCAACACTCCGCGCCACGCTTCCGAATTCTGGATGATTGAACCCGAAATCGCTTTCGCCGACCTCGATGACGATATGGCTCTCATGGAAGAGACCATCAAATTCTGCATCCGTTATGTCCTCGATCACTGCCCCGATGAAATGGCTTTCTTCAATACCTTCATCGACAAGGGCCTTCTCGAAAAGCTCAATCACGTCCTCAATACCCCCTTCACTCATATGGAGTACACCGAGGGCATCAAACTGCTCCAAGAAGCAGTTAAGAATGGCCACAAGTTCGATAATTCCAACATCGAATGGGGCATGGATCTTCAAAGCGAGCACGAACGTTATCTCACCGAAGAGATCGTCAAAGGCCCGATGTTCCTCATCGATTATCCTAAAGAAATCAAAGCGTTCTATATGCGTGAGAACGATGATGGCAAGACCGTCGCCGCTTGCGACTGCTTAGTCCCGGGCGAAGGCGAAATCATCGGCGGTTCTCAGCGTGAGGAACGTTACGATGTCCTGAAAGCCAAGATGGACAAAATCGGCAACACCAAGGGTCTTGAATGGTATTTGAACCTCCGTAAATACGGCGGCTGCATCCACTCGGGCTTTGGCATTGGCTTTGACCGTTTATTGATGTATATCACCGGCGTTGCGAACATCCGCGATACCGAACCTTATCCGAGAACTTCGAGCAACTTGAAGTACTAATCTATGGATCAGCCTAATCCTAGCAACCCGAATCCGACCCCGAACTATCAAGACTCTTTTGAGTCGACTTTGCCGGTGGAGAATTCCGAGGATCAGCAGAAGAACACCGCCCGTAAGCGGATCTTCTGGCTCTTTATCATCCTCTGCCTCATCGAGGCGGGGTTCTTGGCTTGGGAAATCGTCGATCTCGTGTTAGCCTTGAAGTAGCTATGAAAGTCCAAGACCAAGCGGCTTTTGAAAAACGGCAAGCTCACGCTGGCCGCATTATTAAGCTGGGCTTAGTCTTCTTGTGCATCGGTTCGGTTTTGCTATTGCTTGATGCGACTGCCCAACTTATCGAAACGATCGTTTATCCATTCACGGGTGAGGTGAAATGGAATGATTTCGTCAGCGTCTTTCAATACGTGATGAAGCCGTTCTTGTTCTTCGTTTTGACCTTCGCGGCGATTGGAGGATTCTCCTACGCCAAGGGCAAAGGGCCTTTTATTTCTTTCGTTTCTTTGATGGCCATTGTGGTGTTCGTGATCTTCTTCGTGGACTTAGCCTTATCCATCGTTACGCTGACTCAGGATCATGACTGGGCTAACTTCTTCCTAGGCTTACTTTCCCTCCAGCTCGACACCGGGTTCTACGCGATCGGTTGGGCCTTAGCCAAGGACGACTTCAATTAATCGGTAACGACAAAAAGAAAAGGAATTCGGCAATCGTCGGATCCCTTTTTTATGATGGATTAATCGGAGGGCGGAAGCGGGGGCAGTTTGCTGGTATCGACGTCGTTCGCCTTATAGTCTTTTAGACTCTTTGAGAAGACATCGCGGCTCCGTTTTTGAATCATGAAAGCCCGGCTGATGAAGGCTTGGACAACCACGAGGTACCAACCCGCCGCGACCAAGAAGAAAGTCACCTCAAAATAGGAGGCGATATGTTCAGGAACAATATGAGGATTTTGGCTGAGCGGAGGGAATTTGGCGAGGAGGGTGAGTCCGAATACGCTGGTCCAGACGCCTTCAGCATTCCAATTGAAGAGGAAGAAGAGGTCGCCAAAATCGGCGAAGATGTTTTCGGTCCAGTTGCGCATCGCTAGACTAGCAATAATCCAAATGATGAGGCCAGTTAAAGCCACCAAGAAAGGCCAGAGGCTTTGACGGTAGAGGAGGCGGTGGTTCTTCTTGCGGCCGAGGACGCGGAACTGCAAGGGAGTGGTGACGACCTTGGTGATGGTGACGTCGTGCATCAAAGTGTCGGCGCGCTTGCCTTGGTATTCCATGGTCTTGCGGACCGCCATTCCCAATAAGCCAATCAGAACAAAGAGAATCACCAAAATAATGACGAGGGCGATTAAAGCCCGCTTGTCGTTTTCCGACATTTCAATCGTGGCCAAAATCGGAAGGAAGCGGTTCATTTTTTATCCTCCGAATTGGTGTCGATCACATCGAAAGGATTCATTGGCCTTTGCTGCTGGGGAATCTGATTGGGTTGTTGCGTATAGGAGGGTTGCGGCGGAATCTGCCCGGGCTGCTGGGGCGGGAGCTGGCCGGCTTCAGGATTGCCTAAAGGTTGCCAAGAGGATTGAGGCTGCTGCCCAATCGGAGTGCCGCTCGGCTGCGGGGCGGCGCCAGGAATCGGTTGGCCATGCGGGGTGTAGTAGTTTTGCTGAACGTAGACATTGGTTTGAGGCTGCTGGGGATTAGCGGCCGCGAGTTGCTGCTGCTGAAGCTGCAGAAGAATCTGATAAGCCTTTTGATCTTCGGGGAAGGGTGGGAAGAGTTTCTTGCCCGAGAAGAAATGAACGACCATGATGATAAACTCAACGAGGAAAACGATGACGCCATAGACGGCGAAGAGGGCTAAAGCCACGCACAGGAACGGAAAAAGAAGAGCGTAGAGAATTCCTAATCCGAACATTTTGAGGAACTGCATGCCTTTTATCCTAGTGCATCTATTCTACTTTAGTAGAGGGTTTTGCTAAAAGAAGATTCAACAAAGCCGCCAAGGCCAAGGCCACGAGAGGGAGATTGAGCAAAATCAGGCCATCGCCTTCATTGAAACGGGAATAAAAGCCAACGAAGAGGCCGAAGCTTAGCAGCAAGAGAACTCCAAGAACAATGTAGGTCGCGATCGGAGCCTTGGGGGCGAAAAGGGTGGAACCGCACCAGCAGGCAAAATAGAGAGCGGTGATCATGATGACGTAACCGACCGAAGCCATCCAAAAGATCGAAGCGAAGGATAGGCCCGCGGCCAGCAAAGTCACGGCGGGGTAAAGCCATTTGATCCAGCCTTCCTCGGCTTCTTGCTGATTGAGGTGGCTGAGTTCCCCCGTCATGAAGAGATGGCTCAAGGCCGATTGGCCTAAGGCATAGGCGAACATCGCCGCCGGAACGACATTGATCATTAATGGCGATTTGGCTAAGCCAAGCAGGGTCTCTAAGAATTCGATCATGTTGACGTTAAAGAAGAATTGAATGAGGGAAATCGAGGCGAAGGTGAGGCCCATTTGAATGCCGGTGACGATAAAGACCAAGATGGATGTCGGAACCTTGAAGCGACGCAAAATCCCATAGACGAGGCCGGTGCAAATGGAAGGGACGACATAGAACAGCGTGTTCTTAATATCCCAAGCGGTCGCAGCTAAGCAGACCCCGATCGTGGCCACCAAGTAAATCGGGAAATAGCGGGGCTTGCAATAGATGGCGATGACGGCGCTCGTTAAGGGGAGCGCGATCATGACAAAGACCGCCCCTAGCGGTAACCAAGCGGCGAATAAAGAAAAGATGACGTTAATCGCCGCCATCATGGCCATATAGGTCATGTTTTCGGTCAAGGTTTCGCGCCGCGTGAAAAGCGTCATACCAGTATTGTAACGCGCCTCACGGTCGAATTTTTCTCTTTTTCGGTCCTTTTTGCTTTTTGGCCCCTATATCTAAGGTGAGGGCCCCATGTACCTCCCATCCCATGTACCCTCGTAGGGACGCTTACGCACGTTCCTACGGGGCCCTCACCATCAATTTAAAATTATTGTTCCGATAGGGACTACCCTACCGACTTTCCCTATTTATAGGGAAGGAGGGATAGAGTAGACTAATTTCGCAATCGGAACTATGGATTACGCGAGTTTACTTAACCAACAACAATTAGCCGCGGTGGAGACGAGGTCTCAACATGTCCGCATCATCGCTGGCGCGGGCTCGGGCAAGACCCGGGTTTTGACGTATCGCATCTCTTATCTCATTTCGGAACGGCAAGCGGATCCTTCCCGTATTTTGGCGATTGCCTTCACCAACAAAGTCGCGGCCGAAATGAAGGATAGAGCCTGCAAACTCGTCCCCGATTCCGCCTTCTTTCTTCATGTCTCGACCTTCCACAGTTTCTGCGCTCGCTTTTTACGGGCCGAGTGCCGTTCCATCAATTATCCGGTGGGGTTCACGATTTTCGATGAGGACGATCAGCAAGCCCTCGTTAAAAACATCGCGGTGGATTTTGGCTATAAAAAAGGCGATAAGATCGTCAAAACTGCCCTCGAATACATCCGCCAAAAGAAATGCCGAGGCGATTATCCGGAAGATATCGTGATTGACCGCGAGGCCTTCGATGAAGAAAAAGAATGCCTGCGTTTCTTTGTGGCGTATGAGAAGAAGAAGACGGCCATGTTCTGCCTCGACTTCGATGACTTGTTGCTCAAGACGATTCGGATTCTGAGTGAGAACACGGACATCCGAGAGAAGTGGTCTCATCGTTTTGACCATATCTTGGTCGATGAGTTCCAGGATACCAACGATGTTCAATATAAGCTGATGAAGTTGCTCATCACCCCCCAAACCAATATCTACGTGGTGGGTGATCCGGACCAGACGATTTACACCTGGCGCGGGGCCAATCAAAACATCATCCTCAATTTCGCCAAGGAATTCCCCGATGCTGAGACCATCATCTTGGATCGGAACTATCGCTCGACGAAGACCATCCTCGATGCGGCTAACTTGCTGATCTCCAAGAACAAAAAACGTGTCCCGAAGAATCTCTATACCCTCGATGGAGCAGGGGACCCGATCGAGATTAAACGTTTGCCCAATGCCGAAGGCGAAGCCCAGTACGTCATTAGCCAGATTGAACGCTTGGCTCGGAAAAGCACTCCGCCCGAGTACCGCAATATCGCGGTTCTCTATCGCAGCTCTTACGTTACTCGTCCCTTTGAAGCCGAATTCGCTGCCCATGGCATTCCTTACCGCGTCTTTGGCGGCCTTCGCTTCTATCAGCGTATGGAAGTTAAGGATGTCTTAGCTTATTTCCGGTTGCTTCTAAATCCACTCGACGATGTTTCCTTTGAACGGATCGCTAACGTCCCGAAACGCGGCATCGGCGACACTTCTTTGGAAACGATCCGCAATGAAGCGAAAGCGGCGAACCTCAGCGAATATAACTACCTGCTTTCGATCAGCCCCAACAATAGCGACCTTTCTCCGCGCGTCATCACCGCCCTCACCGTTCTTCTCACCAAGATGGAAGCGGTCAAACAAAAGCTCAAGGACAATTTTGAGGTTTATTCTTCCATCCTCAAAGACTTCATCACCGATATCGGTTACTACGAATACGCCGCCGAAGATGAATCGGTGGACGAAGATCGGGCCGCTAACGTCAACGCCTTATTTGATGACATCACTCACTTCATCGCCAACAACCCCGAATCCACTTTCGACGACTACCTTCAGAACGTGACTTTGCTCACCTCGCAGGATGATATGAACGAAGGCAATTATGTCTCGCTTATGACCATCCATATCGCCAAAGGCTTGGAGTTTGACTATGTTTTCGTCATTTCGATGAATGAAGGCTCCTTCCCTTCGATGCGGGTAGAAAACGAATCGGGGCATGACGGCAAAGAAGAGGAACGCCGCTTAGCTTATGTCGCGATGACCCGGGCCAAGAAGAAACTCTTCATGACCTGCAATACCGGTTATTCCTTCGTGAGCGATTCCCATGCGATCCCCAGCGAATTCTTTGAAGATGCGGGTCTAAAATTCCCGCCGACCGAATATCAGGAAGGGTATGGCGATTACCATTCGGGCTATGGCCATACGCCCAAGGGCGGAGGCTGGAAGCCCGCTTCCCAAGGGACCTCGTCCTTCTTTAGCGATGGCGATGCGATTGATCCCTTTGCCAAAGAACCTGAACCCGAGCCCGAAGCTAAGCCCGCTAGCAATGGCATCACTGACTGGAAGGTTGGCGATATTGCCGTCCATGAGAAATTTGGGGAAGGCGAAGTCCTCTCGATCATCGATAATTCGATCATCGTGGTGAACTTCATCAGCTGCGGCAAAAAGACCTTATTAGCCAACCATCCGATGTTAAGCCGCAAGGCGTCTAAAGGAGGACAAGCATGAATCACGATGAAGCGATTGTTCGAGTGAAGGAACTTACCGCCGCGCTCGAAAAAGCCAACTACGAGTATTACGTTTTGGATAACCCGAGTCTTTCGGATGCCGAGTTCGACCGTCTGATGAACGAGCTCTCGCTCATTGAAGGACAGTTCCCGGATTTACGGAGCAAGAATTCGCCGACTCAGCGGGTCGGTGGCCAGGTCATCGATGAGTTTAAGAAAATCCCGCATAAGCGTTTGATGCTCTCTTTAGGCAACGTCTATAACGAAGACGAGATGCGCGACTTTGACCGGCGGGTGAGGGAGCTTTTGCATAAAGACACCATCACCTACATGGGCGAAGTCAAAATCGATGGCTTAGGCATGTCCCTCATCTATGAAAATGGGGAACTCCAATATTGCGTGACCCGCGGCGATGGCGTGACCGGGGAAGATGTGACTCAAAACGTCATGACGATCCCTTCGATTCCCGCCCATGTCGCCGAGAAGCGGCCCTTTGAAGTTCGGGGCGAAGTCTATATGCCGAAGAAGAGCTTGGAAAAACTGAATGTCCAACGTGAACTGGCTGGCGAACCGTTACTGGCTAATGCCCGCAATGCCGCGGCCGGATCGGTCCGGCAACTCGATTCTTCGATCGCGGCTTCCCGGGGTCTCGATGCCTTCTGGTATTACCTCGTTAACGCGCGAGAACTCAATCTTCACGTCCATAGCGAGTCTCTCAACTATTTGGATAAGCTTGGCTTCCGTACCAATAAGGAACGCCGCCTCCTGCATGGCATTGAAGAAGTGATTGCCTATATCCGCGAATACACGGAGAAGCGACCGACGCTTGGCTACGATATCGATGGCTTGGTTTTTAAGGTCGATAACATCGATGACTATGATGTCCTTGGCTATACCGCCAAAACTCCGCGCTGGGCCATCGCCTACAAATTCCCGCCCACCGAGGTTTCGACGAAGTTGCTTGATATTGTCCTCACGGTTGGCCGGACGGGTCGCATTACCCCGAACGCCATCCTTGAACCTGTCCGCGTCCAAGGCTCGCTGGTGCAACGGGCTACTCTTAATAATGAAGACTTCATTAAAGATAAAGGCCTAATGATTGGGGATTATGTCTCCTTACGGAAAGCCGCGGATGTCATCCCTGAGGTCGTCCGTCCCTTGGTCGAAAAACGTACGGGCAATGAACGACCCTTTGTGATGGCCGCGAATTGCCCCGAGTGCGGTCAGCCGCTCACCAAGGTTCAAGGCCTCCATTATTGCCTTAACCCTGAATGCCCCTCCCGCAAGATCGAAGGGATGATTCACTTCGCTTCGCGCGATGCCATGGATATTGACGGCATGGGCGATAAAGTGGTGGAGGAGTTCTTCAACGAAGGTTTCATGAAGGACATCCCCGGCATCTATCACCTCAGTGACCACGCTTCCGAGATCAAGATGCTCGATGGTTGGAGCGATAAGTCGATTAACTCGATTTTGACCGCGATTGAAGCGAGTAAACAGAAGTCTTTGGAGCGGCTGCTTTATGGCTTAGGGATCAAGGAGGTCGGCAATAAGACCGCGAAGGTTTTAGCCTCCCTCTATAAGAACCTCGATGCCTTTAAGGACTTAACCGTCGAAGACTATCTCCAAGTCCAAGATATGGGACCCGTGAGTGCCCAATCGCTCTTTAACTACTTCCACGACCCCAAGAATCTCGAGATGATTGAAAGCTTGCGGGCCGATGGGCTCAACTTCGCCTACCTCGGCAGCGATCAGCGCGACGTCAATTCCTATTTCTATGGGAAGACCGTCGTCTTAACGGGAACCTTGGCCCATTATTCCCGGGATGAGATGACTTCGATTCTTGAAGGCATTGGGGCCAAAGTCGCCGGTTCGGTCTCGCGCAACACCGATGTGGTGATCGCCGGAAGCGATGCTGGCAGCAAACTCCAAAAAGCCCAAGACCTTGGCATCAAGGTGATGGACGAAGAAGAAGCCATGTCCCACCTGCAAAAGATCGGGCAATAGAGGAAAAAAGGGATGGAAAATATGGAAAAAGCAAAAGAACCTAGGAATTATTGGATTGATATCGCTCGTTTAATCATGGCAATTTGTGTCGTGGCTATTCATTGCACACTTTCTGCTAACTTTTCATCTGCAAGCGTGCAACCTTTTAGCGCCTTAAATGCTTCCCTATTTCGTGTTGCCGTTCCTTTCTTCGTTCTTGTCAGCGGGTATTTTGCTGGCAGTAAATATTTGAGCGAAGGGAATCGCGGGGTCTTTTTGAAGGCCTCATTGAAACAGCTGCTGCTTTATCTAGTGTGGACGGTAATTTATCTCCCTATCATCATTTATCAGCAATACGTCCAAGCGTCGGTAAGTTTTGGTTCCTTTGTCTTGTCTTTTGTTCAACGTTTCTTCTTTTCAGGGAGCATTGAAATTCTTTGGTATTTAGCGGGTTGTTCCTTCGCCTTATTTCTGACTTGGGTTTTGATTCGGATGAAAAGCCCCCTTTGGCTTAATTTAGCTTTGGGAGTTTTGCTCTTTGTGATTGGCGCTTTCGGCGATATGTATTTCGGCCTAATTCCTAGTTCCATTGCCTCAATTTATGGTGGATATTTCAAGGTATTCCTCACCACTCTTAACGGCGTTTTCTTTTCTTTTTTGCTGATTCAAATTGGCTTAGCACTAGCCGTTATTCATCAACGTCATCCTGACCTCTTTTCTAAAAAAGGTCTTTGGATTTCCTTAGCCGTTAATGTCGTTAGTTTAGCCATTCTATTTGTCGAAGCTTATTTTGTGGCTACCTATTCGACCCCTCGCGATACCAACTTTTTGTTCTCAGCTCCTCTTGTTGCCGGAACCTTATTGTTCTTTTTGCTTTGTCTGCCAACGTCAAATCGTTCTTCGACCGTTTTAAGTTCCTTGGCTCCTTTGAGCGGTTTAGTTTACTTGCTGCAGGTTTATTGCCTAGCTCTCAATAAACTATTGTCTGATAAAGTCAGCATATTCGCTAATGAATGGGTAAAATTCCCTGTTGTTGTATGCCTTTGCATGGTCTTTGGTGTTTTGATTCTTCTTTTAGGCCGTGTGAAATGGCTAAGATGGACAAGAAAGTTATATTGAATGTCCCGCCTCTTCGATTAGACTATTGAAAGAGAAAATAGAAAACTATGAAAGAAATTACGATGGATGTCCTTCATGATGCGGCCAACCGGCTCTTGTTTGACATGTCCGAACAAGAATACCAGACCCTCTATGAAGAGTTTAAGATTCTAACCAAGCAAATGGAGAAGATCGGCAAGATCGAAGGCCTCGAGGCCTACGCTCCCATGACTTTCCCCTTCGATGTCACCGTGGACTATCTCCGCGAAGACGTCGCTGAGACTCCCCTTCCCCGCGATGAGGCGTTAAAGAACGCGGGCTCGGTCCAAGACCACGAGATCAAGTTACCAAAGGTGGTGGGCTAAATGAACACCCTCGATTTATCCCTTAATGAAATCCACGCCGCTTTGGTGGAGAAGAAAGTCACGCCTTTAGAGTTGACCCAGGAAGCGATTAAGCGGGCCAAAGAGAGCAAAGACAATGCCTTTGAGCTCATTGACGAAGCCAATGCTTTAGCCTTTGCTGCTAGCCTAAAAGGCCCCGAAAAAGATAATGTCCTTTGGGGCATCCCTTACGTCCTCAAGGATAACTTCTCAACCAAAGGATTGCCGACGACCGCTTCCAGCAATATTCTCAATGGCTACGTTCCTTTATACGATGCGACGGTCGTTAGCAAACTGAAGGCCGCGAAAGCCGTCATGATTGGCAAATCGACCCTCGACGAACTCGCGATGGGCGGCACCGGCACGACCGGCCACTTAGGCAAGACCTATAACCCCTGGGATCCGACGCATCAGCGCATGATCGGCGGGTCGAGCTGCGGCAGCGCCGCTTCCGTTTGCTCGGGCATCGTCCCCTTCGCTTTGGGCAGCGACACCGGCGACTCCGTCCGTAAACCCGCTTCCTTTGCTGGCCTTGTTGGTATGAAGCCAACCTGGGGTCGGATTTCTCGCTATGGCTTATTTCCCTTCGCCCCTTCGCTGGATCATGTTGGCTTCTTTAGCAGAACCGCCGCGGATTCCGCCTACTTATTGGATGTTTTAGCGGGCCGTGACAATCATGACTCGACTTCTTCCTTTAAGCCGGTCGAGAAGTATGAATCCTTAATTGGCAAACCGGTTAAGGGCCTTAAAATCGCAATCATCAAAGAGATTACCGATTCCATCACCAATCAGGCTTTAAAGGCTTCCTTTGCCAAGTCGGTTGAAGCCTTAAAGAAACAAGGCGTTGAGGTTGAAGAAGTCAGCTTCGGCCGCGACCTGCTTGAATCGATCTACGCGACCTACATCGTCATCAGCTGCGCCGAAGCGACCAGCAACGACGCTAACCTCGATGGCATCAAATTCGGCCCCAATTATGGCGGCAAGACTTATCAAGAGGTCATGTATAACGCCAGAACCAAAGGCTTCAGCGAACTGATTAAACGCCGTTTCGTGATTGGCTCGTTTGCCCTAATGAGAGAGAACCAAGATGTCCTCTTCTTACGGGCTCAAAAGAACCGGGCCAAGATCGTCGAGAAGACCAATGCGATCCTAAAGGATCATGACTTCATTTATGTTCCGGCCGCCCCGAGCATTGCCCCGAGCTTTAGCGCCGCGAGCGATAAGCTTTCGGATGAATACCTCATCGCCGATAACCATTTGGCCTTAGGCAACTTCGCCGGCCTTCCTTCCATCACTTTGCCTTTGACGCTTGAAGAGGGAATGCCGATTGGCATCAACTTCATGGGCCGGGCCTTTGAGGAAGCAAAACTCTATCAAATCGCCGCTGCTTTTGAATCCATCAGCGGTCTTTCCAACTTATCCATCCGTAACAAAAAGGAGGGCAATTTATGAACTTCGAAGCCGTCATTGGTCTCGAGATCCACGTCGAGATGCGGACCAAGTCCAAAATGTTCTCCGCCGCCCCGGTGGGATTCTCGCACGAACCCAATACTGAAATCGCCCCGCTCGATATGGCCTATCCTGGCACGATGCCCGTCGTGAACAAGCAAGCGGTCATCAATGCCATCCGGGTCGCCAATGCTCTTCATATGAGCATCGACCACACCCTTTATTTCGACCGTAAGAACTATTTCTATAGCGATCTTCCGAAAGGCTTCCAAATCACCCAGCAATTCCGTCCGATCGGAAAGGAAGGCTATTTGGACATTCTCGACAAGAATGGCAAAACCAAACGCATTCGGATTGAACGGATTCACATGGAAGAGGATACCTGCAAGCAACTGCACTTCCTCGATTACACCTTGCTCGACTATAACCGGGCCGGTGTCCCGCTCGTAGAAATCGTTTCTTTGCCGGATCTACGGTCTGGCACGGAAGCCATGCACTACGTTGAAGCAATCCGCAACATCGTGGTCTATTCCGGAACCTCCGACGGCAAAATGGAAGAAGGATCACTGCGCTGCGACGTGAACGTTTCCATCCGTCCTTACGGAACCGAGAAACTCGGTACCAAGGTTGAGCTTAAAAACCTGAACTCCCTTAAGAACATCGAGATTGCCCTCGACTATGAAGTCGCTAGGCAAACTGCCCTGCTTTTAAGCGGAACCCCCGTCCAACAAGAGACGCGGCGTTTCGATGAAACCAGTGGCCGGACCGTCTTAATGCGTCTAAAAACGGATGCGGTGGACTACAAGTATTTCTGCGAACCCAATATCGCTCCGATTCATTTGAGCGATGACTTTGTGAACACGGCGATTAAGACCTGCCCTGAACTCTTTGACGCCAAGAAAGAGCGCTATTTGAAGCTGGGCCTCAACCCCACCGATGCCGATATTCTTCTTAGCGATATCCATATGGCGGAATATTTCGAAAAGGGTTTGGCCTCCAGCAAGAGCGCCAAGACCTTAGCGAACTTCCTCATCGTGGAAGTTAATGGCTATCTTAATAAGGCCAATAAGGGCATTAGCGACTTCCCGTTAGCCCCCGAAGCTTTGGCCGATGTGGTCAACCTCCAAGAAGGTGGCTTAACCCATAAGCAATGCGCCGATATCCTCAATTACATGCTGGAACACGGCGGTAACGCTAAGCAAGCCCAAGAGAGCCTCCACATCGTCATGCAAGTGAGCGATGATGGCGCGGTCCTTGGCTTTGTGAGCCAAGTGTTTGATGCTAACCCGCAGTCGATCCTGGACTACAAGGCGGGCAAAGACCGAGCGATCGGCTTCTTGATTGGCCAAGTCATGAAATTAAGCCATGGCAAGGTTAATCCGGCCGCCGTCGCACGGATAATGGCTGAGGAAATCAAGAAGAGGTAACTTGCTATGGAAAGAGAACTCAAGGAACTTCAAAAATGGCTGAATGACGTCAATGATTTTTCCTTGCCCCAATATAAGGAACTTCCGGGTGTCGACCTTTATATGGAACAGGTTCTTAAGTACATCAACGAAACCTTGAGCGCTTTTTCGCCGGACGATCAAAAGATTCTGACTTCGTTCATGGTCAATAACTATGTCAAAGCCAAGATGATCGATGAGCCGAAGAAGAAACGCTATAACAAAGAGCAGATTGGCTATCTGATGGCCATCACCCTCATGAAGAACACCATTTCGATGTCCGATATGGCGTTGCTTCTCGAGATGGACAAGAACGTCTCCCTCGATAAAGGAAGGCTCTATGCCTTCTATTGCGATGTTCAATCGGCCTTGCTCCATGAGTCGAGCAAAACCACGAAGTCCATCGTCGACAATTTCGCTAAGAAATACCAAAACGAAGTCAACCGCAAGAATCTCCAAGCGGACGATAACCTTCGGAACTCCTTAGGACTATTGGCCTTGCGCTTAGCGATTCGGGCTGAGGCAAACAAGTTGCTCTCCGATCAAATCATCCGCGAACTCCGTCAAGATATGCACGGAGCGCGGGCGGTCGAAATCGAATCCACCCCGGGTCATGATGAGATCCGCCGGGAGAATAAGATTGGTAAAGGTGAGGCGCGTCGCTTAGCCATCGCTAAGGAAGCCGCCAAGAAAGGAAAATAGATTATGCGTGTACTCGTTACGGGAGGTTTGGGCTTCATTGGGTCAGAGACGGTGCTGGCTCTAATTGCCAACAAGCATCAGGTTGTCATCGTCGATGACTTAGCCAACTCAAAAGAGAAGGTCCTCGACCGCATTGAAGAGCTTTCGGGTGTCCGCCCGCCCTTCTATAAGGTCGACTGCTGCATCTACGAGGATTTCAAAAAAGTCTTCCAAGAGGAAAAATTCGATGCGGTGATTCATTTCGCCGGCCTTAAAGCGGTGGGGGAGTCGGTCTATAAACCCATCGAGTATTACACGAACAACCTGCTATCGACGCTGGTGCTGCTGCGCCTTATGAAGGAATTCGGGGTCAAGAACCTTGTCTTCTCTTCCAGCGCGACGGTTTACGGCATTCCCAAGCGGGTTCCGCTTTATGAATCGGACCCGGTGGGTTCGGCGACGAACCCCTATGGCGAGACGAAGATCATGATTGAACGGATTCTCACCGATGCCCAGAAAGCTGACCCGAGTCTCAACATTGCCTTGCTTCGTTATTTCAACCCGATCGGCGCCCATCCCTCGGGATTGCTCGGCGAAGATCCTAATGGCATTCCGAACAACCTTATGCCCTATGTTTCGCAGGTCGCTATTGGCAAGTTAAAAGAGCTGCGGATTTGGGGTGACGATTACCCCACCGTGGATGGCACCGGAGTCCGGGATTACATCCATGTCGTTGACCTGGCCGAGGGCCATGTTGCGACCCTAAAAAAACTTGAAGAAAAACCGGGTCTCGTTATTTACAATTTGGGGACCGGAAAGGGCACTTCAGTCTTGGAATTGGTCCACGCTTTTGAGAAGGCAAACGGCATCAAAATTCCGTACCAAATTTTCCCTCGTAGAGCGGGTGATGTTTCCGAGAATTTTGCCAACTGCGACAAAGCCTATAAAGAGCTCCATTGGAAAGCTCGTTTTACGGTCGAAGATGCCTGCCGAGATGCTTATAACTTCCAAAAAAAGAATCCCGATGGAATCTGACCTCTAAGGCCAGTCCCCTTCACTTTCATTTGTGCAAAAAACTGAAAACGGTTTTCAAAAAAACCGCTTGCAGTGTGTCCACAAGTTGTCAGAAAAAATTTCGAAAACTATAGCCAAACTGCCCTCTTTTTAGGACCCTATTGGGTTTTCGTTGTAACTAGGTACTTATTCTTTTAGAATAATTCCGAGGATTTTCCTATTTTTTTGTATTTAAGGGGGAAAACATCATGGACGAAAATCAAAATAAACCGGTGACTGATGCCGGAAAAAAACCGGACGAAAAACCGGTCGCTCCGACGGAGAAACCCGCTGCGGTTTCTGCTCCCGCTGCAACTCAACCGGTAGCCCAATCCACGACCCCAAAATCCGCTCCCGAAAAGAAGCCGGAAAACGTTCAATCTCAACCCGCTTCTTCTGGACCGATTGACCGGACGATTTCTAGCCCCTCCAGAACCTTAGTTGGCGATGAGCCTTCTGAACCCTCTCAAAAAGAAGTTTCGAGTGAAAAAGATCGGATTGATGATGAAGCTCAGGCGACCCGGAAACGCAAACCGAGAAAGCACACTTGGTATAATTCGCGTCCCTTTATCTTCGCTTGCGTCATCGTGCTCTATGTTTCCGCCCTCATCGGCATGGTCTTCATGGATAGCGACAACATTGTCCGCGATCGTCTTCCGTGGATCGACAATCAATTCATGAGGGACTGGTACGCTGCCTTTAATCTTCAGCCCTTCAACGTCGGTATTACCTCCTGGTTCTTCTTCTTCTTGTTCACCGCGATTGGCGCGGTCGTCTTCTTTGCTCTCTTTTTCGTGAAGAATATTCGTGACCGTCAAATCCGTAAACGCTTGGAGAACAATAAACCCGTTGATCAGAAATGGTTGAAGAGTTTCAATATCAAATACACCCTGATCTTCGTTTTGATCGGCTTAGTTCTGGTTGCTGGAGCTTTGTTAGGGTTCATTCCGTTCTACCAATATTTAGGCGGTCAGAAGGGTTACAACATTCCTCTCAACATGATCGAATCCATGGGCATCATGATCTTGCTCATGCTTATCGTCCCGGTTTTCATTTTGATTTTGTGGGCGGTTCTCAAACTCTTTGTCTTCCTCATTAGTTCGTTAACTTCGAGTGTTGCCAAAACGATGATGACCACTGGCGATTATCAGGACTTCAAAGCCGCTGCTGAAGCTTCCGCGGCCTCGCGTCGCAAAGACGCGGGCCTGCCCGTTGCCGCTGACTATAGCACGCACGCGGTCGCGACCTCGACCGCCACGGTTCCGCAAACCGTTCAGGTCATGATTGATCCCCAGAAGTTATTGGATGCTTCCAATTCGATGGGCGGAATGGGCGGTAATCATCCGAAAAAGGATCCCGACGATCACTCGGGCGATTTGTTCCCCGCTTTGATGGTGATCGACCGTAAGTGGGATGGTATTCATAAGAAAGAAGACGATGCTAAGGCCGCGGCTGCCAAAGCCGAAGCTGACCAAAAGGCTGCCCAGGCAAAATGGGTTGCCGATTGCGCCGCCGCCAAGAAGCAGTGGGACGCCGACTGCCGCGCTGCCGTGGAAGCGAAGAAACCGCTCCCGCCCCAGCCCGAAATCCTTTCGTCCAAGTCTCCTGATCAGTTAAAAGCCGAAGCCGATGCAAAAGCGAAAGCCGCCGAAGAAGCGAAAGTCGCTGCTGTAATGGCCCAAGGCGAAACCAAGGCCAACGATGTCGTTATCGGCACCGCCGTTCAGGAAGCCTTTGCTGGCAACGAAAAAGAGATCTTTGAGTTAGCCCAGCGGAACCACAAGGCGATGGATTACAAAGACTTCACCACCTTGGCTTTCCGTTTCCAGAGCTATCTCTGCCACCGCAAACTTTATTACCCGATCGACTTAATTCGTTCCTGGATCGCCGGCTTTGCGGCTTCGCGTTTGATCCTGCTTGAAGGTCTATCCGGCACCGGCAAATCCACCTTGCCGCGTATGTTCTTGGAATTCGTGGGCGGCAAAGCCTACTTCTTCCCGGTTCAGGCCACTTGGCGTGATCGTTCCGATATTGTCGGTTACTATTCCGACTTCACTGGCCAGTTCAAGGAAACCGAGCTCTTGAAGCACCTTTATGAGGCTTCCTATATTCCTCAAAAGGTCAACATCATGGTCCTCGATGAAATGAACATCAGCCGTGTTGAATACTACTTCGCCGACTTCCTGTCCATCTTCGAATATCCGCCGGCCGACTGGTTGGTTCCTCTTATGCAGGTCAAGATCGGCGATGTGACGCCGCGCTACATCGAAAATGGCCAGGTCCGTATTCCGGTTAATACCTGGTTCATCGGCACCGTCAACGTCGATGACTCGACCTTCACTATCACCGATAAGGTTTACGACCGTGCCATCGTCATCGACTTCAAGGAGATCAACCTCCCCTTCCAGACCGATTACCCGCACGATCCTTATCCGTTAACGATTGATGAATTCTCTCACTGTATCAATGAAGCGATGAATCGGCCCGAGAACTGCCTTAGCGATAAGGAGCAAAAGAAGTTCTTGGCCCTCACCGATTTCGTTGGCGAAACCTTCGATATTCGCTTCGGCAACCGTATCATGAACCAGATCAACCGGTTCGTGCCGGTCTTCGTTGCCCTTGGTGGCACCAAAGAAGCTGCCCTCGATATCATGTTCGCTCGCAAAATCTTACGTAAACTCGATGGCCACTTCGAATCCTACATTAAGGATGGCCTTGTCAAACTCACCCGTTACCTTAACGCCGAGTATGGCAAGCACGTCTTCAAAGAGTCCGAAGAACTCATCAACAAGTTCTCCAAGAAACTGGCGTAATAACTTATGGCTGACACCCTGCCTTCCTTTATTAACGATTTCCAAGCCCGCCTCGAAAAGCGTGGTGGTGCTTTCGTTAACGGAAGCTTAAAAGAAGATGCTGAAGCCGGCCTTTTTAGCGCGCTTAACCACGAGAATGACTTCTTCTCGGAAGAGAAGAGTTATCCTTGGCTCCCGGAGTTCTCCAACGTTGTTGAGAAGATCATGGCGATTTGCTCCGATCCCCGTACCCACTTAAAGACCTTAAAAGAGGTCAAACAGGCGGAAAAAGCGGTCAAGATCGATAACACCGATATTCGCATGACTCTCAGGGTTCCACGGTTCTGGAAGCAAAAGAACGACAAGATGCTTCCCGAATACATCTACTCCGATATTTTCGAGACCGAATACGCGATTTATGAGAACCGTTTCATCGTTGCCTTAATCGACAAGATGTTGATGTTCCTTAGCCACGTCATCGCTGACCTCTATTCCCAGGTCCGCTTCCTTTATCAATATGTTTACGACCAAGACATCGATATGCCGGATATCGATCAAATCCAGCAGGATGTTTCTCGCAAGAGCAAACACACGCGTGACGCGCGTGGGCGTTACTTAAAGAAGAAGGATCAAGTCGAACCCATCATGCTCCTTACGACCGCGGATTCCCCGATCGTGAAGACCTTGATGAAGTTACTCAAGCTTCGCAGTGACCTCAGCCACGCGATTTCGACCCCCTTCTACAAGACCGTCAAAAAGAGCAAACCGCTCAGCGAGTCCGATGTTCATATCACCAACTTACTTGCTGGCGATAAGAAGTACGCGCCCTGCTTCCGCTTCTATTTACGCTTGCTCTCCTTACTGGCCCACCAGCACGAAGCCGAAGTCTTGCTTAACAACGGCTATATCAATTTCTGCGTATCCGAACTCTTACTGGCTTATCGCCGTTTGGGCTTTAGAACGTCAACCCGCAAGGTTCGCTTCAATAAGCGCAAGAATCTCGAGATCAAACATTTGAAGTTTATTCGGAAGAACATCACTGCGGATGTGACGCTGCGGGGTAGCCATATTACGACCCTATATCGCTACACCGGAATTCCTAAACAAGCCCAGTTTCTCAATGGCAAAAAGAAACTCCGTTGCCGCGTCAGCATCGATATTGTCCCAAGCTTAACCGCCGACTACCCCACCGTTGAAGAATTGAACAAGTACATTTCAACGGTTATTTTCCAGCGTCTAACTCCCGAACAAGATTACGAGAACGCCTTTGTCCTCACCTCCGTCAATGGAGCCAATGATCGCGGCGCGATCCTTTGCTCGCCCTTCTTTGGCAAACTCGACGCCAACATCGAAAACATGCTGAAGGCTTCCTTAACCTTCATCGAAGCCGATAAATGGACTTATTCCAAGGTCTGCCCGGTTTGCGGATTCTACGTCGATGGCGAACAGGAAGACGGGAACTGCTATTGCGCCAACTGCGACTCGGTCTATTCCATCATTGATGGCAGCGCCAAGCGCGGGGGCAAGCAAACCCTCTGGCTCAAGCGTCTTCATAACTCGGAGCGTAAAGGCAATCCTGATGAGTCGATTCGTCTCGAGATCATCCAAACCGATGAGGATCTTCAGAACGAACAGATTTTGGTCCGCCTTCTTGAAGATAGTGATCTCAATGAATTCTATGGCCTCACCAAGCAAGCAGGCATCCTTGAACTTCAAGGTCAAAAGCACGTGAAGGATAAGGCCAGCGCCAAGAAACTTCTTGCGGAATACCGGAAGAAAAAAGGCCGGGCCATCGTTCGCAAGTCCGATAACAAAATGGTCGGTCTTTTGATTCTAAATAAAGACGTTTTGCAGGGATATCGGCGTTTTGAACAAATGAAAGTCGATTTCCTATTAGGCCGCAAATACTGGGGATTTGGCTATGCGACGGCGGCCCTGGATCTCATTGTTGATTACGTCTTCAAACGTTTACGCATCGATATGCTGTGGGCTCAATGCGGCGACTTCAATAAGCCGGCTGCTCGTGTCTTGGCCCACAATGATTTCCTCTATGTCGACTCCGTCCCTGATGAAGTGAATAAAGACATCGTTCAAGCCAAGAACTTGGATCGTTATGTCTTGTTCAATCCTTACCCGGTTCGCCACGCGGGTCAGTCGACTCCAGGTTCGACGCCACGCGAGATCAATTTGGCGCCCTTATCCGCACCGGTTGTTATCGAACCGCTCACTAAAGACCAGATTGATGCCAAGAACAAAGCGGCCAAGACCCCGCTCGTCTATAAGGAAGTTCGTCCGACCGAGGAAGAAGAAGCCGCGAAACGCCGGGTCGATGAAGAAGTCTCTAAACACGCACCGACCAATGTGCCACCGACTGAGCCTAAGGAAGAAGAAGCTCCCGTTGAGGAAGATCCTTTTGCTGGGCTCAATAACGTTACCTTCGAAGAGAAACTAAAACGCAGCTCCGAAGATCTGAAACAAAATTACGAAGAGATTCGCGACTATATCCTTTCTTATGGGACCGCTCATCGGATTTCTCGGAAGTACGATGCTTACCATAAAGGAATGAAGCGTCTCATCATTATTAATATTCGTGGAACTCACCTCCGGGTTTATGGTGCTATTCCCTCAAAAGCCCTCGCCGATTCCACGATGAACGTCTATGACGATTCCAAGACGAAGATTTATCAAGATACTCCATCATTCATCAAGGTGACGGGATCCTTATCGTATAAGTGGGCTTTCCGTTTCGTTGATGAAGTCATGAAGGCCAATGGCATCGAAAAGCCAGAACCTGCCGCTCCGGAAGTCGTCCCTGAGAAAGAACCGGAACCCGTTAAGGCTGAAGAAGCGAAGCCCGCTGAAGTTAAACCTGAAGAGGCAAAACCCGTCGAAGTGAAGCCTGAGGAGCCTAAGCCCGTTGAACCGGCTCCTGCTCCCGCGGTAGAACCCGAACCGGTCGATCCTTTTGCTAACCTGAAGACAGTCACTTTCCAAGAGAAACTCGATCGCGCAGATAAACCCTTGCTGGATCAATACACGCAACTGCGTGATTACATCTTGAGCAAAGGGGCCAATCATCGCATTACCAAGAAGTACGATTCCTTCTGGATCGGACGGAATACCTTGTTCCTCTTAGTTATCCGTGGGACCCATATCCGTGTTTATGGCGCGGCCCAGGCGGCCGAGTTCAAAGACGATACGATGAATGTCTATGATGACTCCAAGACCAAAGCTTATGAAGGCACGCCGACCTATGTCAAAGTCGTAGGGGATATGTCCTTTAAGTGGGCCTTGCGCTTCATCGACCAGATTGTAGCCAAGGTCACGCCCGCTCCAGTAGAACAACCGGCTGAATCGATCCCGGCTGGCAATCAACCTGCTGCCCCGGCGGAAGCCGAAGCGAAGGCCGCTGCGCCTGAAGAAACAAAACCGGCCGAAGCCCCGAAAGAAGAACCAGCCCAGACTTCTGATGAGCCTAGCGAAGAAGAACAGCAGCAAGCCGCCAGCAACGAAGCCGCGGATGAACTGATTACCCAAAATGCTGCCGATAAGGCCGCGGACGAGTTAATTAATGCTAAAATGAATTCGCCGAAGAATTAGTCTCATACGATTTAAAGGGGGGAGCTTATGCCAACGACATTTGAAGTCGCACTTTCAGGTGGAGAAACGCTGAAGGGTTATTTTTGGTCTTCAGGAGAACCTAAGAAGAACCTCGTCATTCTTACGGGAATGAATGAGTACGCCTTGCGCTATAACGACTTGGCTTCTTTCTTCAATAAGAAAGGCATCAATGTCTATGTCCTCGATGCCTTTGGCCAAGGCCTTAACGCCAAGTCCGTTGAGGAACAAGAGCAGTGGCCTCTCGATGGTTTTAGCAAGAACGTCGATGCGGCAAATGTGCTGGTGAATAAGATTAAGAAAGATAACAAACTCCCGGTTTGCTTAATGGGACATTCCATGGGTTCCTTTATGGCTCAAAGTTATGTGGAACGCTATCCCCACACTGTGGAACGGGTGATTCTTTGCGGGTCCAATGGCCCAGCGCTAGCCAAGATGAAGATGGGGTATGCCTTAAGCAAACTCATTGTCCATAAATCGAACTGGAATAAGCCTTCGAAGTTCTTATCGAATATGGGCTTAGGGGCGTATACCAAGGCGGTTAAGCCTCGTAAGACGGATTTAGATTGGCTTAGCTATAACGAAGAGAATGTCAAAAAATACATCGCCGATCCCTATTGCGGGCATCAGGATACCCAGGGGTTTTGGAGAGAATTCCTCAAGGGTATGAGTCATCTTTATGAAAAGAAGATGCTTAAGAAGCTTTCCCCTCAAGAGAAGATTTTCATTGTGGCCGGGGATGCCGATCCCGTTGGTAATAGCGGCAAAGGCCCAACGGCCTTACTTAAGATGTATCAGAAATATGGCGTGAAGGACGTTAGCCTAAAAATCTATCCCCACATGCGTCACGAAATTCATAATGAGACGGGACGTGAAGTGGTTTACGACGATTTGCAGAAGTTCCTGCTTGCCTAAGCCTAAAGTCTAAAAGAGCCAAATATTTGGCTCTTTTTGTTCATTAATGCGCCTACGCGCGTTAGACTAAGTCCATGATTGACGCCCACAAGAACGCAAAACATATCTATGTTTTAATGGGCATAGCCATCGCCTTTATGTTCACCATCGGGGCGTTCTTTGAAGAAGGCGTGGCTTTCTTTGACCCGGTATATACCACGATCATGAGCGATTTAGAGTACTACTTATCGCTCATTGCTGTATTACTATCCGTGGGAATCTTTCTCTTTTTGGCTCATCGCTATTACGTCATCAAAATTAACTGGGCCTTCTTTTCGATAGCGGTGATGCTGTTCGTATGTAACACCATCGCTATTTTGGCTTTTCCTCCCCTCTATTCAACGATGGGAATGAATCAAACCACCGGAGACATCTTCCCGGTGGTTTACTTTTTAACCGGTTCTGAACGGCTACGTTTTATCATTACCTTTGCGGTCACTTGCTTGTATCTATACCTCGTCTTTGCTGTTATCCCCAAGGTTTTAAGAAACTCCAAACAGTTAACCATCTATTTCTATGGTGGAATCGTAGTGGTTTTCGTTTCTATCGTTTGGAGTCTCATCTACGAATTTAATGTCTATCGGGCTTACTTCGACCCTTCAATGACCCCCACCATTAACACGGTTGCGGAATCGTTTTATAACCAGCGAAATACCTTCGGAACGATGATCCTGATTGGCATATGTGCTTGCGGTTATTTGCAATGCCAGTCACATCATTGGTGGTATTACCTCATCATGAGTCTTTTTTCCGCCGAACTTTTCTTCGTTCTTTCTAAAACTTCAATGCTGCTTGTGGCAATCTTCTGGGTTGCTTTTCTCATCTATCGCTATGTTATTACGGTTAAAGCTCATCCCGTTAAAAACAACATAATATTCGGCGTAATTTTGACCATTGCCGGATTTTGGTCCTGGTTCGTTGTCTCGGGAACCATCCAACAAACCCCAACTTTGAATAAAATATTAACCAATTTTATCGATGCCTTTACCGACACCTCGGAAGACACCATTTCCTCACGCATCAATATTTGGAAATTGTGCGTTCAAGAGTTGAACAGCCCCCTCCGAATCATTTTTGGTATGGGCGATGGAAACTTCATGTGGCTATTAGGACCGATGATGAATGATGGTGATGTTCGGCTGGGTTATACCCATAATGGTATTTTGGCCATGCTTGATTATGGAGGAATCGTCCGACTTATCGTCTATTTGGCCATGCTGGGTTACTTTTTGATTCTTGTGATCAAGAACTTTAGAAAAAAGCACCTAAATACATTCGTTTGCTTACTCTCCTTCCTCCTGTTCTTCATTCATAGTTTCGTTGAAACTACCTCGTACATGGGCGCAGATTCGAAGAGTCTGAGTCTTTTAATCATGATTTATCTGCCCGTTCTTATCGATCACTATCAAGACTGTCACAAGGAAATTCAAACTGAGCAAAGCTCCGCTTTTGCTGCTTACCCGCCCAGCAAAGTTATTTATCCGCTTAGCGATGTTCAAGCGGCTTGCTTATGGTTAGCTTTCGCCACCCCGGTTTTACTTTTGACGATGGTGCTTTATCCTTTTATACCGCTTTTGAACAACATCTGGTTTTTAGCTAATGCCATCGTTCTTTATTTGCTTTGTCCATTAATTGGTGGGTCTTTAAATGGCCTTGCCCGAGTACAAACGAAGGGGACGTGTATCGGAATTCGTATTCTTTCGGTTGTTTTAATGGTTGCTTGCTTCTTCTTGCCTCTTTTAGTGAATGGACTCATCGGTTTCTTAACTAGTGCTTTTTCTATTGGCTTGCTCCTTATAATCCTGCTTTTGCTTTCGCGGCACGGGAGGGAGGACTCTTTCGGAAGCTATCTTCGTTTCGCCTATCTGCCCTATCTGACTATCTTATTGGGATTAGCGGTGGTCAGTCTTTCTCTTCTTTTATTCGGAAATTTGATTACGAGGTACACGATTATTTGTGCTGCCGCGATTGCGGTTATTGGCTATCTTTTAATTACTGTGGCCTCTCCACTTGGTCAATTTTTGCTCTACCCCTTGGGAAACGTTTGGCTTTGCAATGAAGAGAAATGGCTGCATCTCAACATGAAATGGGAACAAGCTCTTGAACGGAGAAGCCAAACCTATACTATTAAAAGAGCCAAGCATGAATAAACAAACAAGCCTTTGCATTAAAGCTATTGCAATCATTATGATGGTTGCCACTCATCTTTTTAGCTTGTATGCGTCTTCGTCTATTATTTCGGTCACTTTGCCTAATGGAAGGCTATTTAGTTCCTATATTGGTTACGCTTGCGGACTTTGCGTTGCACTTTTTGCTTTTCTTACTGGTTTCGGTTTACAAAAATCATTTGAAGGCAAATCCATTGGGGGCGTTTATCTTTATTCGCTGAAGAAAATCGTCGTGTTTCTTTTGGAATATTGGGTTATTCTTTTTTCCTTATTCTTTCCGTTTTATGCTTGCACGGTTGCCGGGGCAGTGGACTGGATGATGATTTTACGTAGCCTGATCGGTTGGGGGGGGTTCTCATACCCTTTTCTTGGTACGTGTACTTCTATCTCGGGGTCTTGCTCACTCTTCCCGTGGTTCGATACCTATTCCCGAAGGGACGTCTTCTTGGCGTTCTGCTAGCCTATATTCCTCTTACCGCGCTGGCCTTCGTTTGGGGCTGGCTTGATAAAACCGATCAGTTTACTCTATATCGTGAACTTGTCGTTTATTATGTCTGCGTTTTGGGCGGATTTTCCTTTGCGAAATATGGCCTTTTTGAAGCGGTTCGCTCTGGCCTTAACAAAGTTAAACTTGATCACTGGTGGTTTTACCTCCCTCTATCCTTGCTAAGCATGGCGGCTGTCTCGTTGGTTAGAAATGTCCTTTTGTTTCCGTTCGCGATTTTGCCCATTCTCTTTGCTTGTGTTTGTCTTTTTGAACGGCCGTTGCCTCCTTGGGTTTTGTTCCCTCTAAGTTGGCTAGGAAAACTCAGCATGCCTATTTGGTTTATTCACTACGTCTTTTTCGCCGACTATATTAATGGCTTTATCCCTCTCTACTCCGTGGTGATGTCGCCAAGAATCGGCATTATCATTCTCACTTTCGCTTTGGTCATATGCATTCCCATCGCCTTGATCTACTACGCATTTTTCGCTTGGATTGGTCGCTTCGTCTACAAGAAAAACAAAAAGTCGGTATAATCAATCCGATGAATAGCCCAATTCCTCATGTCATTTATTTCTTTTGGGACCGTGGCAAGGTCTTGCCAGACTGGGCCAAAAAAAATGTCGCCTCATGGCATCGCTTTTTCCCGGACTATTTGATCCGCGAAATCGATTCGACCAATTTTGATATCAATTCTGTAAAGGTGGTTCGCTTGGCTTACCAGCAAAAGCGATTCTCTTATGCTTGCGATTACATCCGGCTCAAATGGATTTACGATCATGGGGGCATCTACTTCGATTTGGATGTTGAAGTGATTAAAGACATGCGGCCCATTATTGATAAAGGACCATTTTTTGGATTAGATGGCCGTCCAGGAGAACCTTATTTGGTTAATACCGGTTCAGGCTTTGCCGCTGAAGTTGGGAACCCTTTAGTTAGGGAGCTAATGGCTCCTTATGAATCTTGGGATAAGGATTCTTTTATGGATGATCGGAACTTTCCCACTTTGCCTGCTTGTCCCGATTTTAACCGGCCAATTTTCGAAGCTTTTGGTCTCAAGCCGGTTAACCTACTTCAAAACATTCGTGGCATTTCGTTCTACCCAGCGGAGTATTTCTCACCAATGGACATGAAAACTAGGATTATCACCGTTACTGATAATACCTATTCGATTCATCATTACACAGGGCGGGGGCAAACGGATTTAGACCGTTGGATGAACCGATATCGTTCGAAATTGGCGGCGAAAAATGGAGGAAAAGAATATCCTTATTGGCGCTTTAAAATACGGGTTTATTGTTGCCACCCGATTAAAGCTATCCGGTACCATTTTCGTCATCGCAGAAGGAAAATTTCATGAACTCTATAAAATATTCCGTTCTGATCCCCTGCTATCAGACCGATCCCTCGCTTCTTTCGCGCTGTCTCAAGTCAATTTTGGCATCGCCAAGATCGGATATCGAAATCGTGTTAGTCGAAGCGCTAAATAACGGCAAAAGTTCTTTCCAAAGTTTGCAGCTTTCCGATTCTAGAGTTCACTACTTTATTTCCGATAAAGCCAGCGCACCTTATCAGCGAAATATCACCTTAGAAAAAGCGACCGGAGACTATATTGTTTTTGTCGATTCCGACGATTACGTTTCCCCAAGGTTCTTCGAATTTTGCGACAGTGCGTTAAAAGATTTCTCTCTTTCTGATTTCATCATCTTTAATCACACGTCCAATGAAGTGTTTTATTCGGGCTCGTATTCTGCTTCCGACTTTGTTTGTTCCTCAAACCATGACCAAATCGAAACTTGGTTCTCTTGTTTTAAAAAAACTGGTCCTGAATTTCAGGGGCGTTCGCTTTGGGGAAAGATTTTTAAACACAGCATAATTTTGGAAAACCATCTGAGCTTTGACCTTTCGCTTCCCAGTAACCAAGATCATTTTTTCGTCATGAGGTACCTCTTTTATTGCCATCAGGTTGCGGTGGCCGAATCCTACCAGCTTTATCACTTTGATATCTCCCCCTTTTCTATGTCCCCGAAACCATCGACAAATTCGCCCGAACGTTATTCACTAATACTCCAGGCTTGGTCAAATCTTTTTGCTGAACACGCCCCCTCACAGATTAGAATTTTTGACTGGGCTTACAGCGTGGCCGGTTTCTATATTCCTCGTATGGTCTGTTACTATTTTTGCTCCCCTTCGCAATCGCTCTCCAAAAAGGACCTAAAAAAGAAGTTCAAACAAACCTTATCTTCACCGGAGTTTCGGAAACCAATTTCCGCTTGCCGCTACTCCCTTTGCCTTAATCGCAAGAAGAAACTGCAATTGTTTTTACTTAAAGCGCATCTCTATTCCGTCTATTTCGATACCTTTTGGCGAATTTATCGTAAATGATCTTTCCGTGAGCCTAATGAATATTAGGCTTTCCCCGTTCTTTGTGCGATAATTCTTTTTATAAAAAAGAAACGAGGAATTTTTCATGGACATTTTTGACGGCAAGGTTCTGCTGGTCACCGGGGGAACCGGCTCGTTCGGGCACGCGGTCGTGAACCGCTTCCTGAAGACCAAGATCAAGGAGATCCGCATCCTCTCCCGCGACGAGAAGAAGCAGGACGACATGCGCAAGGAGTACGACAACGACAAGCTGAAGTTCTACATCGGCGACGTCCGCGACTACAGTTCCATTGTTGATGCGTTCAAAGGCGTGGACTACGTGTTCTCCGCCGCGGCGCTCAAGCAGGTCCCGTCCTGCGAGTTCTACCCGCTCGAGGCCACCAAGACCAACGTCCTCGGCTCGAACAACGTCATCTCCGCCTGCGTCGCCAACCACGTGAAGAAGGCCATCTTCCTCTCGACCGACAAGGCCGCCTACCCGATCAACGCCATGGGCATCACCAAGGCCTTGATGGAGAAGAACGTCATCGCCCGCTCGCGTCAGATGCTCGCCGGGGATACCGTCCTGTGCCTGACCCGCTACGGCAACGTCATGGCCTCGCGCGGATCGGTCATCCCGCTCTTCCTTGAACAGATTGCCGCCAACCGCCCGATCACCATCACGAACGGCAACATGACCCGCTTCATGATGACCCTCGACGACGCGGTCGATCTCGTTATTTTTGCCTTTGAACATGGCGAGCAAGGGGATCTCTTCGTTCAAAAGGCCCCGTCGGCCACGATCGACACCTTGGCCCAGGCGGTCCTTCAGCTGACCGGCTCCAAGGTCGGGACCCAGAACATTGGGACTCGGCACGGCGAGAAGCTCTACGAGACTCTTGTTACCGCTGAGGAAATGGTCCGTGCCCAAGATATGGGCGGGTTCTTCCGCGTCCCGGCAGATAACCGCGATTTGAACTATGACAAATACATCGTCAAGGGCGGACACGAGGTTGAGGACATTGAACCTTACACCTCACACAACACTGCTAGACTGACTGTTCCGCAGATGGTCGAACTACTCAAGAAGCTTTCGCTCTTTGGCGGTTCCTGCAAATCATGAGAATCCTCGTCACTGGCGCAAAAGGCTTCATCGGCAAGAACTTATGCCTGACGCTTAAGAATGCTGGGCACGAAGTTTTTGAATATGACCTCGGGTCTACCGATGACGAATTAAAAGACTACGTTGCTAAAGCGGACTGGATCATCCATCTCGCTGGTATCAATCGGCCTCTTAAACCTGAAGAGTTTATTGATGGGAATGTCAACTTCACCAAAAAGCTCTTGGATGCTGTTCTAGGAACCAAGAGTATCGCTCCAATCATCTTCTCTTCCAGCACTCAGGCCGCCTTAGACAATCCTTATGGCCAGTCCAAGAAGATGGCTGAAGATGAACTCTTTGCCTTTCAAGAGAAGAACAATCATCCCGTGTACGTGTTTCGGCTCTACAACGCTTTCGGGAAGTGGTGCCGTCCTAACTACAATTCCGTGGTAGCGACCTTCTGTTATAACGTTGCCCATAATTTGCCGCTTCAGATTAACGAAGCCGCCCCGGCCATCGATTTTGTTTATATTGATGATATCGTTGCCAGTTTTATGGCCATTCTTTCTAGCGATGGTCATGGCTCTAAAAACATTGTTTATCCGGAACCTCATTATTCTGAGAAACTGGGTGATATTGCTAAAGCCCTCTATCAATTCAAAGCTTCACGAAACGACTTTATGGTTCCTTCTATTGAGGATCCTTTCTTGAAGAAACTTTATTCCACCTATTTATCCTATCTCGAAGAGAACGATTTTTCCTATCCGCTAGCCCCACACGCCGATCAACGTGGATCCTTCACTGAAGTCTTAAAGACTGAACGCTTTGGTCAGGTGTCGATTAATGTTTCAAAACCCGGCATTACCAAAGGCAATCATTACCACATGAGTAAGAACGAAAAGTACTTAGTGGTGGAAGGCACCTGTGAGATTAAATTCCGTAAGGTTGGCACCGATAAGGTTATTACTTATAAGTGCAGCGGATCGGATTTAAAAGTGGTGGATATCCCGCCAGGATATACGCATTGCATTACTAATGTCGGCCAAACGGATTCGCTGACGCTAATGTGGGCCAGTGAACTCTTTGATCCCGATCATCCTGATACTGTCTTTATGCCCGTCGAGGAGGACAAAAAATGAGCGAGAAGAAATTGAAAGTGATGACCATCATTGGGACTCGTCCCGAGATTATTCGTCTTTGCGAGGTCATCAAGGCCTGCGATAAGGAATTCGATCATGTTTTGGTCCACACCGGCCAGAACTATGCCTATGAACTCAATGAGGTTTTCTTCAAAGAGTTTGGGCTGAGAAAACCGGATTACTATCTTGAAGCGGTTGGCAATAACCTCGGTTCAACGATGGGGAATGTTATCTCCAAAGCCTACGATTTGATTGCCAAAGTGAAACCCGATGCAGTTTTGATCTTGGGAGATACCAATTCGGCTCTCTCCGCCATCTCAGCGAAACGTTTAAAGACCCCGATTTTCCATATGGAAGCGGGCAACCGTTGCTGGGACTGGAACGTCGCCGAAATGACTAACCGGACGATTGTGGATCACATTTCGGATATCAATATGCCGTATAGCCACTATGCTTACGATAACTTGATTCACGAAGGCATGCCTGCCAACCGGACGTTCATTACGGGATCCCCGATGAAAGAAGTCATCGACAAGTACCGTGACAAGATTGAATCTTCTGATGTCTTAGACCAACTTGGCCTTAAGAAAGATGGCTACATTGTCATGTCCTCTCATCGCGAAGAGAACGTCGATATCGAGAGCAAATTTAACCATTTGTTCCCCGCTTTAAACAAGATTGCAGACAAGTACAAACTCCCCGTCATCTTCTCCGTCCACCCTCGGACTCGGAAGAAACTCGATGAACGAGGCTTTCAGATGTCCAAGTACATCCGCGAAGAGAAGCCCTTCGGATTCTTTGAATACATCAAGCTTCAGGAGAATGCTTTCTGCGTCCTTAGCGATTCCGGGACATTAACCGAGGAATCTTCAATCCTCGATTTCCCCGCCGTGCTCATTCGGACTTCGACGGAACGCCAAGAAGGCGTCATCCACGGATCGATTATCCAAGGTGGCGTGGATTTTGATACGATTGATGATGCGATTGGCAAAGTTCGTCTTATCCACAATGGCAAGAACCACCTCTCGATCGTTCCGGATTATGACTGCACGGATGTTTCTTCCCAAGTTGTGGCCATCATCAAACAATACGTCGATGTGATCAACAAGGAGACCTGGCTTAAAGAATGATTCAAGCAAGCTACCATTCCAACTTACAGCCTGACCGCATTATCGCCTTCAAGGACGAAAACGAGGGGTTTGTTTTGATGAATGGCCGCTTGGTTCGCTCTGTCTTAGATATTCTTGAGCTCAAAGGCTTTAACGCCTACGCGGGGTCGTTCAATGTCGATGGCAATGACTTGTTGGATGTTACAAATGCCAACCGAGATCGTAGCCCCGTCTCCGTGATCGCTGCCAGTTCGTTAACCTTCCAGGTCACCCGCAGCCAAGTTCCGCTTGGCGTGGTGGCAAAAACCGACAAGATTGACGCCGCGACGAAGAAGTATATCGAAGAGAAAGCCATTCCTCATGATTGGCAGTTGAACTTCATTCATCTTTTCCAATCCCTTTATGCCGAACTTTGCGCTCATCCTTCTTATGTCGTTTTAGATTTAGCCAGGACGGATAAGCAATTTGCTATCTATGTGGTTGATTTGGTCGACAAGGTATTAGGCAAGTACCGGATCTACGGTTATGCTCCTCAGCTCTTTGAGAAAGCCATGGAAGATGTCACATTCTATGGAGATATCAAAGATGTGCTGTCTCCCAAACCGGCTTTATCTAAACCTGCGAACGAGCACGAAATGCTTCGGACTCAGGCCATGGCCTCCTTTATTGATGAGCTGGCGGGTGTTCAACCGGAAGACCGGCAAGATGTGGTGGCTACTGGACAAACTGAGAAACGTCAAAAGTCTGTTCACCATGATCGTCACGAAAATAACGGACCCCTGTCTCGGAATTCCCAAGTTTCTGAAGATGAGAATAGTAAGGAAAATGGTGGCTTTTTCCATTTCGATCCCAAAAAGACCGACATGTATAACTTCATCTTTTCCTGTATCTTTTTGATCTTGGCTATGGTGATATCGTTCCTTTATTTCACCTTCACAGGCACCAACAGCAATCTCTTCTTCATCATTTGCCTCATTATGTCTTTGCTTTTCACGATCATGTCTATCGTGCCTATTCGGACCCTCAACAAAGACAACAACGGCAAGCATATCCGGGATTCAAAGTACTTATTCCTGAGTATGGTAGTGTTCCCTTCAGGATGCACTTTAGTGGGGGCCGCTCTCGTAGCAGTGGGGTATCTCAGTTCGCATTTCACTAAACCCTGGAACCACCTTTATTTCTGGCTATTCGCTTGCGTGTTCTTCGTCTACTCGATTGTTTTACTTCTCTACCTCTACTTCACAAACAAGGTGTTTTTGAAAGATGACAAAAACGAACAAGAAAACAAATAAAGTCACTTTGAAACCTACGCGGTTTTCTCAAACGGAATTTTCGTTCCCCTCTTTAATTTCCATTTGCTGCATTGCCGGTCTTACCGTTCAGTTTTTCTTTACGATGAAAATCATTTTGATCGATAAAGAAATTGCGACACTGGCCCTTTCTTTGCTTTTCGTGCTCATTTTCGTCATCGGTTATTTCGCATTTTCCCGTGATGTCAAAATCACGAAGCGATTATTAATTATTGAACTGTGCTGTGTTTTTGGAATTGGGGTCCTCCTAACCGTAATTTATCTCTTCCAAGGCCTTAAATTGGCCGACACGTTGTTTTTTGGAATTGGGACCTTTGCTCTTTGTTCCATTTTCCCGCTTACGAACTATTGGTTAACCATCAAGAATGATTTCCTTCCTGCAGCGTCAGCTCCGAAGGCTACCATGAAAAAGAGGGCCCAAAAATGAAACGCCATTTCTCCATTGCCTTTAAAGTCTTCCTTCTCGTTTGCCCTCTTTTTGTTATGACGGGATGCACCCGTTCCGAAACTTTGAATTATTCCGTATCGTACCTGGCCGGAGATGGCGGAACTCTGACCTATGCCCTCGATGGGAAGGTTTCTACGGGTCACTCTTATTACATTCAATATGTTTTCCGTGGTAAAAACTCGGAGGCAGTTACTGCGGTTCCTAAGGCCGCTACTAGTACTTCGAAGGGCTATGTTTTCGTGGAATGGAAGGAAGATGGCAGCACTTCGCCCACTCGTTTTGAAGAAAAGGTTTACCAGAACTATGTCTTCACAGCGGTCTTTGCCCTAGAATCATGATTACCAAAATTTTAAACTTTTATGCCAAAAAGCCTTGGGGCGGCTTTTGGGTTGTAACCGCTTGTGGGGCGGCATCCTTGATTTTACTTTTTGGCTTTGGAGCATATCTCGATTCTGATATGACCAATCTTGTGTCTTCTATTTTGCTTGCTCTTTTGGTTCTAATTGCAGTATCGGCTTCTTTATTCGTTGAACTGCTTTTCTTTCAAAACAAGCCTTGTCTTTTCCTCAAAAATAAGGGCATTAATCACTACTTCTTATTTGCTTCGTCTTTGGTTATTAGCCTTTTTGCCAGCTCGCTCCCTTACTTGGGGATTTATTTGATCAATCCGGATTATCAGCTGGTTCAAAGCCACTGGTTTAGTTTGACTTTTCCCTTTGTCTATCTTCTGTTGTCAACGGGAATCTTTTTAGGCATCGTTTTCTTAAAAACGGCGGCCATCAATGAAGAATTTTCCCCAAGTAATAATCTTTTGTCGGCGCCTCAAAAGAAAGATAAGGTCAACCGTTTCCTTGCGTGGTTCCTCGCTTCCTTTTACTTGCTGATCTCTGCTCAATATTGTTTTGCTTGGAATTCAACGCTTAATAGTTTCTTTACTGGATCAGTCACCAAAATTCTTTATCGGGCGATAATTTTTGTTTATCTGACCATTTATTGTCTTTTGCTGGCCAAGGTTAATCATTTAAAACCAAACCTTCCTTGGACGATCGCTATGGGCGTGCTGATCCTTTGCAATCTTTTGGTTTTTACTTTCGTTCCCACAACAATTTCCTATGTTTTCCAAGGTTCTAATCAAGGAGCCAATTTAAGTATTAACTATGTCGAACTTTCTATCGGTTGGATCAATATTTTGACGATGTTTGCCCGGTTCCTAGGAGCCGTTTATGTCTTTTTGCTCCTTTTTTCTTTTATTCGGCCTTCTGTTTCTTCTCGACGTCAGGTCATCGTTCCGATGATGGCGGTTGTCGCCCTTTCGATGGTGTTTTGTATCTATAGCTTAATTGTGGAACGCAATGCTTATATCGCTTTCTTTCAAGGACAAGAAGTCCGAAGTCAAATCGTATCAATTACCCATTCCAAAAACGCCTTAGGCATTTTCTTGTTTTCGGGGTGTTTCGCTTCGGCGTTTTTGCTAAAGTATGTTGCCAAATGCAAATGGATCTTTATTCCAACATTCTTGTTAAATTTGGTGATTGCTTTCATCAGCGGCTGTTACACCGCGGTCGTTCCAATTTTCCTTTTTGCTGTAATTCTAATTATTAACTGGCTTGTCGGTTTAATTAAGTCTTCTCAGAAGAAGAAAAAGATTTTAGGCTTGGCCTTAACCTTGAGCGGCTGCATTGCTCTTGCAGTTGTTCTTATTTGCGTTTACACCCCCTCCATTCGATCTCAAAGTGGGGCTTGGTCACGGCTCTATAACCGGTTGTCCTCTTTGGGCAGCAGCGAGGTTAGTTCTCGCACAAAATTATGGACCACGGGTCTTTCCGTTCTTAATGGACCATTTGTTTTCTTTGGCAAACCGGATCAAGTTGCTAACGTCGAGATTGGAATCGCTCAAACGGTATTGCCCAACAGCGCCCTCAGTCCCGAAGATTTCCATAGTGCGTTTTTGTCGTTCTATTCGTCGCATGGTTTAATTGGTTTGGTTATTTATTTATCCGTTCATGCTTGGGTTTTTGCTCAGTTGGTAAAACTTCATCGTTTCAACTCCCGTCTTGCGACTTATTTAATAATTTTGTTTATTGGCGCCATCTTATTTTCTATGCCGGAAACTTATACCTTATTTATCAGCATGTCTGCAGCCACATTCCCTGTATCTTTGCTCTTTATTTGCGATATTGATTTCTTTCAAAAAGATTCCTTCAATGCTAGCAGCATAAAATCTGCCAATGGGCAGCAACTTGCTTCGGGGGCTACACATGAGTAAAAGGAAGGGCTTGCTTTTTTGTCTGATTTCCCTGGTGCCGGCGATGGCCTCATGCACTTGGCACAATGCTGTTCGGCAGTATGCTATCTACAACTGCACCTTTGAGTGTTGGACCGCCGGCAACATCCTTAATCCCGATTATACCAATCCGACGGGTAAAGGAATTGAGGGGTATGTCGACTATTTGCCCTATTTTGCCTCAAGATATACTTATCCCAATTCAAACTATTGGTCTTTTGATTATGAACTGAACGCAACTTCCTTGATCACTCTCGTCGATGGCACGACTTATCAGGCAAATGGCAGCTACTATTCTCCAACAGCAAACAGTGGAACGATTTTAGTTACCTTATCGACCGGGGAGGGCGTTACTTTAACCTGGAACACTGCCTATACTGGAACTCCAGCCCATGATTACTTTGAACTTTATGTTAATCAAACGATTAATATCCCAGCGCTAGGCGGAGACACCACGGTTTGGATGCTTTATCATAGTAATAAGATTTGGTAGGCAAAATTAATCATGAAAACCATCAAACAAATATTCACAATCTTAAATGGTCGAGAAAAGACGGCCTTAATCTTTTTGCTTCTTGGCATGGTTTTTGGTGCCTTCTTAGAATTGTTCGGCATTTCCATCCTTCTCCCTATTATTTCGCTTATTTCTTCGGATTCCTCCTCACTTGAATCAACAATCAGTCAAAGCACCATTCTCACCGTTTTGGTTAATGTCTTTCATCTGTCGACTTCAGATTCCAAAACGCTGTTTATCGTGGTTATTTCCTTTGTCATGATTGTGTATATCGTCAAGGCAGTTTACACGATTGTTCTTAATGCCTTGCAGTCAAAATTCGTTAATGATTTTCGGAAAAAGCTTGCCGTAAGACTTTTCAAAATTTACTTACTCCAACCTTATGATTTTCATCTTTATCGTAATACCACCGATCTTTTGCAAAGTGCAAGTTATGACTCTGGCAATTTTATTTCGGCAGTTACCACGTTGCTGTCCCTAGCTTCCGATTTAATTTTCTGCGTTGCCTTAACCGTTTATTTATTTATCGTGGATTGGCGAATTACTTTAATTGTCATTGGAGTTATTGGCGGGCTTTCCATTGTCCTCTTGATGCTCGTTAAAAAGAAAATTCGAGCCTATGGAAACGAAGTTTGGTGGCTAAATAGCCAGTCGAACAAAACGATCATTGAGTCCCTTGGCGGAATTAAAGAAACCATTGTTTCCGGACGTGAGCCTTATTTTATTGAGCATTACGCAAATCTCCAAAAAGATTTTGCGGAAGTCAACTTTAAAAACGCCTTTGTAAGTACTCTTCCAAGGGTCATTATCGAAGCCATTGGGATGATCTCAATTTTAGCTGCGCTACTTATTTATGTGGTATCGGGTGTTAGCAATTCGACGATACTCAGCACATTCTCTTTATTCGTTGTGGCGGTTGTTAAGTTGTTACCTTACGTCTCTCGTTTTAATGGAGAATTAAACGGGTTGCGATTTTCCATGCGTTCGATTCATAACGTTTATGACGACCTTAAATTGGACAAGAACACTTCGGAATTTCGATCCATCGCAGCTACCGATTGTGCCACACCTTTTTCGAAGCAAATCGCTTTAAACGGAGTTTCGTTTTGCTATAAAGGAACATCAAAAAAAATATTGGATGATGTCTCTTGCGTTATTACTAAAGGCCAATCTACTGCTTTTTGTGGTGCTTCTGGAGCGGGGAAAACAACCACGGTCGACATTATCTTAGGATTGCTTTCACCAAATTCGGGAACGGTAACCTGTGATGGAAAGCCCATCAATGAGGACATCAAAGCCTGGCATAAAAACATATCTTATATTCCTCAGGATATTTTCTTGGTTGATGATTCGATTAAAAATAACGTCGCTTTCGGATTAGATCCCAAAGAAACGAAAAACGAGGAGGTCTGGCGCGCTCTTGACGAAGCCCAATTAGGGGATTTTGTTCGGTCTTTGCCTAACCAACTTGATTCTCAGATTGGTGAAAAGGGTGTTCGCTTATCGGGCGGCCAGCGTCAACGTATTGGAATTGCTCGCGCTTTGTTTCGTAACACTCAGATCATTGTTTTCGATGAAGCCACATCCGCTTTGGATTATCAAACCGAAGGCGAGATTCTAAAAACAGTCAATGGTCTTCGTGGTTCTAAGACTTTAATTATCATTACGCATCGTCTTAACACCATTCAGAATTGTGATCGTATCTACGAAATTAAAGATGGAAAGATGACTTGTATCAAAGGCGGCGAGTCTGATGCACATTAAAGTCCTCGTTCCTTGCGTCGATAAAACCATTGATCAAGTCAAGGAACTTGCTGCCTTTTTGCAGGCTGATAGCGATGCTATCTTTCTTAACCAGAATGGTGCCGATGGCAAAGAGTCATTTTCGCTGAACGGGCATAATATCGAAGTTATCTGCACTAAGGCTAAAGGGGTTTCGATGGCCCGTAACCTCCTCATTCAGAATGCAAATTGCGATGTCGGCCTCTTTATTGACGATGACTGTGTTCTCTCTTCTAACTACGTCCAGGAGATTGAAAAAGCCTATTCCGAGTTCCCTTCTGCTGAGGCGATTCGTTTTAACACGGTTCGTACCTATTGGAATCCGGTAAACGCCCACGCGACGAAGGATAGGAAAGCTAAATTCAGCGATCTCTCCAGCTTTGGAATGTGGGGGCTTTCTTTTAAACCTAAAGCTTTCATTGATAAAGGCATCTTCTTCGATGAGCATCTTGGGATGCCCAACTATCTTTATAACGGAGAAGATAGCGTTTTCCTCTTTGATCTTTGCCAAAAGAGCAAGGAGGTGTATCTGTCTTCGTTCTATATCTGCGAAGTTAAGGAAACGAAGAAATCCACTTGGTTCGAGAACTTTGACAAGCGCTATTTCGTTACCAAAGGTTACGTTTATACTCATCTCTATGGCATTAATTGGCCATTTGCCTTGGCTCGGATGTATTTGAAATACCATAAAGACTACAAGATGAAGTATCCCCTAGTTCGGAAATATGCGGCCTTAGGCCATGCAATGTACAAAGAGCATTTCTATGAGGAACCTAAGGATGATGAATAAGAAGCTCCTCTTTATTTGGAACTACCATTACTTCCCTTTTGAAAAGGGCAAGTCTCGCTTTTCCGATCTGCTAGATGCTTTCGTCAAAGAAGGTTACCAAGTTGAAGTCATTACCTCTTCCTTTTATCACATGGGAAAGATGCGAAGGGATATCGCGGACCCGAAATACCAAAGCCTCGGTTACAAAGTGACGTTCGTCCGAGAGCCCGGGTACAAAAAGAACGTGTCATTTGCTCGCATCCGAAGTATGAATCATTTTAACGCCGGGGTGAAAAGGGTCCTCAAAACACATGAGGCTGTTGATGTGGTCTATATACCGGCCCCTTCAATCAAACTGGCCTTGATTGGTGAGAAGTGGTGCAAAAAAGCTGGAGCAAAATCCGTTATTGATGTGGAGGATCTTTGGCCGGAATCTTTCCAGATGATTGTTAAACCCAAGGTTCTCTATCAATTAGCGACTTGGCCATTGATGCTCGAAGCGAACCGCGCTTACCAGCAATCGGATGCGGTGGTGGCGGTTTCTCAAACTTATCTGGACCGAGTTTCTCGGATTCGACGAGGCCATTTTCCTTGCGCCGTTGCTCCCATTGGGGCTGATATCGAATATATTGACAATATTGTTAAGAAAAACCCCCTAAGAAAACCCGAAGGGGAATTTTGGATTTCCTATATCGGCACTTTTGGGAAATCCTACGATCTTCGCATGGTTATTGATTCCGTCAGTTCCCTTTATTCTCAGGGGAACACGCACTTAATTCTTAAACTCATGGGGTCAGGTCCCGATTTCTCTGAAGTCGAAGCTTACGCAAGGTCTCGGCCAGGGAACTTCGAATTTTTAGGTCTTCTTCCCTACGAGCGGATGTGTCAAATTTTGACGGTATCCGATGTTGGCGTCAATCCGATCGTCAAAGGATCGGTAGCATCATTGATCAATAAAGTGGCCGATTATGCGGCTTGCGGTTTGCCGGTGATCAACAGCCAAGACTGCGACGAATACCGCACCCTTATTGCTGATTATGGGGCCGGAATAAACGTTCCCGCTGGAGACGCTGCTGCTTTTAAGGAAGCCCTCGCCGACCTGTGCTATCACCCGGATTTCCTTGGTCTGCTGCGAACTGGGGCTCTTCGTTTGGCTAAAGAAAAGCTTTCAAGAAGGCAAAGTGAGAGATCAATTATTGGTATAATAAATAAAATCTAACATGAAAAAAGTAATTCTCTTTGCGCAAATGATTGACGAAGCCAACCTCAAAAAGGTTCTTCTTTTATTGCCATATTATCTAAAAAAAGAATATTTGTGCGAAGCCACCATTTACGTTGCAAGAAAAAGCGCCGGGGTCCCTGATGTGTATCGGGGCATCCCCATTATTGTGGCCCCCGATTTTGCCAGTACTATCAAAAAAGATAAAATTTGGTGTGACTTATATATTTCTTTTGGATTTGGCTATCTCACCCCCGTGTTTCCCAGCGAATTGAAGGAAATTAATCCTCATTGTGTGACGTGTTTTGTAACCGATCATGCAGCGGATATGTCCGAATCCATTAAGCCCTCTCTAAACTATCGTTTTTGGCACTTTTTTCATAAGTTAGTAACTTTCCCGTTAGCGCTTGAACGTTTTCCCAAAGAAAAAAGGCTTGGGAAGGCCATGTTTCAAGCTTTCGATTATTATTTTACAGAAACCGAATCGGCCTATGCCGACATTAAAAAGCATCGATGGCTTCACGTTGACGTTAGTCAGAAACTCCAAATCCTAAATATGGGTTATGACGATGAATCATTAATTGAAGTCGACCGTTTCCTTTCCCAATCCTGTCAAAGAAACAATGTTTTTCTTTTCACTGGAATCGTTGGAGGCTTGTTTAAGAAAAGCGAAGTTCTGTTAAAGGCTTTGCCTTTGGTAAAAGAATGGAAAGATTGGTCGGTCGTTTTGGCCGGTCCGGTTAAACCGGAGTTTCAAAAGCGTTTTGATTTGCTTGTAAAGAAACGCCCCGAGTTAAAACGACGAATTTCTCTATTAGGCAATGTTGCTTCTCGTGATTCCCTCTTTGCTTTATATCGAAATTCCAAAGTTTTCTTCCTAACCTCAGAAAAAGAAAGTTCATCGTATTCATTGGTCGAAGCCGCGTTGCTTGGAGACTATCTCATTTCAACTCCGGTCGGGATTGCTCCAGAATTGACGCAGAATGGAAAATTTGGATCCTTAGTCCCCGTTGGAAGCCCCAAGAGCCTTGCTCAAGCTTTTGAAAAGGTCATTCTCCATGGCGTTCCCCCCGAAACCGTTTCTCATTCCACCGAGATTGCCCGGGCAAAATTTTCCTATGAAAATATCGTTAACGATTGTTCCGTTTTTCAAGACGCTTTAACAAAATAAATCAGCGTTTCTTCATTTTTTTATACCAATGTAGCCAATGAGGGTGCTTGGCAAGCCAGTAAAAACGACGCTTGTTTTTTTGCAGGGGAAAGTAATAAGAAGGGAGTTTCTTTTCGGCAATAAATTCTAAGGCTTCCTGATACGTTTCGATGGCGTCTTTTTCGCGGCTAGTAAGGCATAGAGAAGGAATCGCTTCAACCAGTTCCAGGAAAGATAGATATTCCAAAACGAAACCCCTTCTTGCCGAAGAAAAATTAAGAGTTTTTAATAATTGACTTTCTCCTTGGGCAATTAACTTTGGATTAAGACGAAAAGCGGTAGACGCGGAATGAGGGTCACAAAGAACATACGAAAGAGGCTTATCGATGAAATACCGCCGCTCTCCGGCCGCCGCCAATTCAAAAAGGATTTGCGAATCATAATAGAAGCCCCCGTATTCTTTATTGGGCAAAAAGAGCCAGGCGGGGTTGATGTTTTGATACCGCTTTAAATTGATAATTACCATTTCACAAACAATATTTGTAGCCGAACACAAATTGGGCAAAATATCTTCTCGAACAAAATTCTTTTTGTCCAACGAAGCGGAAACGGGATGAAGCCGCCGAGATGCCTGAGGATAAGGGAAATAATCTGCTTGATAGATGGCATAATCAGGATGCGCAGAAATGGCTTTTTCAAACTCGGCAAAATAACAAGGAGTCACGACATTTCCGGAATCAAGCCAAGTAAAGAACGGCAGGTCAATCTTCTTAAAACAATAGATATGGGCTCCATCGACTCCCAGGTTCTTTCGCCCTTTTTCATAGATGACTTTATAGGGGCGAGATCGCTTTCCGACTTCCTGAATATACTCCTCGATCAAGGCATCACAGTTTTCCGGGCTCCCATCATCGTAAATATAATGAACGAAATTGGAGGATGTCTGTCCCAGCATTGACTCTAAGGTTTTCTCGATTGTTTTTTTCGAATTGTAGAGCGTCGTGATTACGAAAAAGAGGGGATCCGAAATGCTACTGTCGTTAGAATTTGCCATTGGATTCCTTCTATTCCCGATATTTAACAACCTTGGCCGGAACCCCAACCGCAATGGCGTTCGCGGGGATCTCACCTTTGACAACTGCCCCAGCTCCAATGACCGCTCCATCGTGAATAATCGCCCCACGCAATATGGTCACATTTGCCCCAATCCAGCAACCTTTTCCAATATTAACGGGAGAAGAAATAATCCCTTGGCAGATTATTTCAGAGTTCTTATCAATTTGGTGATCGCAATCTATAATATAGCAATTTGCAGCGATAAGCGTTTTGTCGCCAATTGAGACCCCACTTTTCATACTCGAAAAAATCATTGTGTTATCGCCAATTTGAACTTCATTTCCCAGAATAATTTCTCCTCCTCCCCAAAAGACAATATTGGGAAAAAGAATTATGTTTTCTCCTAGGAACAAACGAGTATTTTGTCTAACAGTAATCTTCCCGCGTGCTTCTAAGCACCTGGGTATTGTAGCGACGGCTTTGTATACTTGAAGCAAGTTTTTGCGATTATTTCGGATGCTTTTCATGGCTTGTAATTTCCAGCCGATCCGTTTGAAAAAGTTTTTCATGTTGCTGCGTAGTTATTTTATAAGCGATACCAGAAAAAGCAAAGTAACATCGTCATTTTGACAAAACAAGAAATAGGTCAATGTGTCCTTTTTAAAATACTGAACCGCCTTTTTTGGTTTTTCGTGAGGTTCAATAACAAAAGGCTTTTTCCAAAGTGATATACTTGCTTTAATAGCAAGCATATATGGAATTAAATCTTAAAAATAAGTCGGTCTTAGTTGTTGGAGCTTCTAAGGGCATTGGTAAAGCCATCGCTTTGGGCTTTGCTCAAGAAGGCTCTAAGCTCGTTCTCATCGCCCGGTCTTCGGACATCATTGAGCAAGTGAAAAAAGAGTGCCTAAAGGTCGGTGCTAAATCTTGCGAAGTTATTGTCGCCGATATTACTAAGGACCCCCGCGGAGTCGCCTCAGAATGCCTTAAGAAGTTTGGCTCGTTTGATGTGGTGGTGCATTGCGTTGGAACGTCCCTTGTTCCTAGAGACATCTTTGGATCGCAAGACGATTACATCACCGCCTTGAACGAGAATGCTTTGGCCGGAATTCAAATGAACGCGGTCTTCATTCCTGACATGATTGAAAAAGGAATTCGGGGGCACGTGGTTCATGTTTCGTCAATTTCAGCCATCAATTTACGGGGCAACCCCCTATACGCTGCCAGTAAGGCTTTCTTGAACGCCTATGTCACTTCTGCTGGTCGTCAACTCGCACCTAAAGGTATTTGGCTTAATTCGGTGATGCCTGGCGCTGTTACCTTTGAAGGCGGTTATTGGGATGCCGCGATTAAAGCCAAAGAACCTAAGGTTCAAGACTTCTTGTCCCATCATCAAGCCATCGGCCGCTTTGGCGAAGCTGATGAAATCGCGAATCTCGTTCTCTTCCTTGCCTCGGATAAATCTTCCTTTATTGTCGGTTCGAATCTCCCCATCGATGGTGGGGCTATGTAACCCATGAAGCGTTTTTGCGACATCATTTTGTCGTTTTTGGGATTAATTATCCTTTCGCCGCTCCTTTTGATATTGGCCCTCATCACAGTTTGCACTTCAAAGGGTGGCGTCTTTTTCCGCGGTGAGCGGGTAGGCCGCCATGGCAAGCCTTTCAAGATTTTCAAATTCCGTAGCATGGTCAAGGACGCTGAAGGCCATGGCAAGTGGAACATTGGGGAGAATGATCCCCGTATTACCAAGTGGGGCCATTTCTTACGGAAGACCAAACTCGATGAACTTCCCCAGCTAATCAATGTCTTTATCGGCAACATGGCTATGGTTGGGCCCCGCCCAGAACTGCAGGTTTACGTCGATATGTATACCGAGAAAGAAAAGCCTATTTTGGATTTGCGGCCAGGCATTACCGACTGGGCTTCGATGGTCAATATCGCTCAATACAAAGACTTCACTGCCGCCAAAGATCCTGACCAAGCGTATTTGCAGGTTATCCGTCCTTTAAAACTTCGGCTTCAGCTTTATTACCGCTACCACCGGAACCTTTGGATGGATTTACGGATTCTTAACTGGACGGTTCTAAAGGTCATTTTTCGCTTCAAGAAGCTTCCTAAGAAGGTACAAGCCATCGTAGATGACTATAATAAGGAATATCATGCACAGCACCCCGAAGAACAGCATTGAACTTGCCTGGCTTATCCGCCGGGATTCGATTGAGATGACCCACGTGTCGGGAGCCTCTCATATCGGAAGTGATCTTTCGGCTGCGGATGCCATTGCCGTTCTTTATTTTGACGTGATGCATATTGATCCTAAGAAACCCGAAGATTCTCACCGCGATATCTTTCTTATGGGCAAAGGGCACGCGAGTGCTGCCCTCTATTCTTGCCTTGCTAACCAAGGATTTTTCTCGAGAGATCGGCTTAAGACCTTCTACCAGGATGGTTCCACCTTATCTGGCCACGTGACCAAACACAACAATCCGGGAATTGAGTTGTCCACCGGATCCTTAGGTCACGCTTTAGGGATTGGCGTTGGTTTTGCCTATGCCTTTAAACAAGATAAGAAAGCCAATAAGGTTTACGTCTTAATGGGCGATGGCGAATGCCAAGAAGGCTCGGTCTATGAAGCTCTAGCCGAAGCTGGCCGGGATCAGCTCAATAATCTTGTTGCGGTGGTGGACCGTAACCATCAGCAAGGCTTAGGGGATACTGGGGACGTGTACGTGTCCATGGACCTCAAGGCTCGCTTCGAATCGCTTGGCTGGGATGTCCTTTCGGTGAATGGACATGACCACGCCGAACTTAAGAAGGCTTTATCTTCAAAACATGAGAAGCCTTTGGTTGTTATTTCTAATACGATTAAAGGTTACCCGATTTCCTTCATGGAGAACCAATTGCTTTGGCATTACCGCTTCCCCCATGATGGCGAAGAATATGATGGGGCCCGTAAAGAACTGCTCAAGATTAAACCTGCTGAATTAACGAATCCTTATGAAACGGAGGACAAGGCCTTATGAGAGATGCTTTTGCGGCTGAACTCCTTAACCTTGCCCGTAAGGATCACAACATTGAACTTTTGACCGGAGACCTTGGCTTTGGCGTCCTCCGTCCTTTTAAGACCGAACTCCCCGATCAGTTCCATAACGTTGGCATTGCTGAGCAGCTGCTGATTGAGATGGCTACTGGCATGGCTTTAGCGGGCAAAAAAGTCGTTTGCTATTCGATTGGCAATTTCCCGGTATTTCGTTGCCTCGAACAGATTCGGAATGACGCCGCCTATAGCGGAGCCAACGTCAAAATCATCGCGATTGGCGGGGGCTATACCTATGGCGGATTAGGAATGTCCCATAACGCCACCGAAGATATTGCTGTCCTCCGTCCAATTCCCAATTTTGCCATTTATACCCCTTGCGATAAATATGAAGCGGTGGTGGTTACCGACCTCATGATGGCTCATGAAGGAACAACGTATCTTCGGCTTGAACGCCCGGATCCTGCAACGATTCATGAAGGACCGGTAACGAATTACATTCCCGGAACTCCGTTACTGAATTTCAAGGGCAAACATGGTGCCGTTCTTTCTTATGGCGGTATTGCTTTACGGGCCAAAGAAGTCGCTAAAAAGATGGGGTACGCTTTCTATACGTTCCCGATGCTAAAACCTCTAAATGAAGCTGCCGTGATTAAAGAACTTGGGCAGTATGAAGATCTCGTTGTGATTGAGGAGCATTCCAAGATTGGCGGGCTTGGCTCCGCGATGGAAGATATCTTTGTGAGCCAAAAGCAGCAACCCCATATCATTAAATTTGGCATTCCTGATGAAGTCGCTCCAGTCGTTGGCTCCCAAGATTACATGCGGGACTATGTCGGATTAAGTGTTGAAGCCATCCTAAAAGCGTTAAAGAAGGATTAGCCATGGCGGAACCCCGGGTCCTCGTCATCAGCAATACTGCCTTAAAAATGTCCAATGCAAACGGACAGGTTCTTTTGGGGGTCCTTTCTGAGATTCCGGTTGAAAACCGCGCCTCGTTTTTTATTCAGAACACGATTCCTGAGAAAGGAACCTCAAAAACTGCTTTTCGGATTACAGATTCGGAAAGGCTCCATTCTTTTTTCAGTGGTCACGACAAAGGGACAATCATTGACCCCTCTATCGACTCAGCTTCGCCTAAGGATGTTCAAACTGGTCATGGCAAGGAATCCTTTTTTCGACACGTTGTCCGAGATGATGTTTGGAATCATGGCCACTGGGATAGAAGCCTTCTTTATTCTTGGATATCGGAATTTAAGCCGACGGTTATTCTCTTCTTAAGCGGCCGCTCTCCGTTCATGAACAACTTGGTTTATCAATTATCGATTCATTTTAATTTGCCAGTTGTCATTTATACGGGGGAAGACGAATATTGGCACCCTGCCAAATTTCTCAATTTATGGGATGCGGTCTTGCGAAACAAACTGAGAAAAGCAACGCGACGGCTTAATACTCGGGTATGCCATTACATCGTTTCCAATGAAAAAATCGGTCAGTTATTTTCCAGCACCTTTCATTTGCCCGTTACCGCCATTATGCCTTCAACATCCGTTACGCCCGTGGCTCGGCCTTCTTCAACTGGTTCCCTTTTTTATGGGGGCAATTTAAAGCCTGGTCGTTTTGAATCCCTCCGTGATATCGCTAAGGCTTTAGCTATGGTTGATCCCCGCCTTCATATTGATGTTTATAGCAACGATATCGATGAGCCTATTCGCCATTATCTTGCCTCTTCAAATAATGTAATTTTGCACGACGCCGTGACTCGACAAGAACTGAACGAAGCCCGTAGCCAGGCCTTCCTTCTCATTCATTTTGAGTCCTTTTCAAAGAAAATTCGTCCAATGATCCAAAACGCTTTTTCGACCAAAATTCCGGATTGCTTGGCCTCAGGTATTCCTTTCCTTGTTTATGCTCCAAGTTATTGCGGATTCTCTCAGTATTTTTTGGCCAATCCCCAAGCGGTTTGTTACGTTTCGGACCCTGGTAAACTTGTGGAATCTTTGAAAAAGGTACTTCAAGATGCTGCCTATCGGTCTTCACTCGTTCAACAAGCTTTGATTTTGGTGCATCAATACCACAACGAAAAAACCAATGGCGAAATCCAAAAGCAGATCCTAAGCGAGGCTAGACTATGAGAATTTTGCAAATCAATGTCGTCTATGGTCAAGGTTCGACGGGTCACATTGTTGAAGCCCTTCATCGTGAGTTTTTAAAACGGGGTCAAGAAAGCTATGTTCTTTTTGGCCGGGGACCCAAGGCTTGCGAAAATAACATTATTCGGGCTTCTTATTTATGGGAAGCTAAATTATGGCGTTTTATTGGTCTCTTTACGGGTAATCTTTATGGCGGCGTCCCCCTCAGCACCGCCCATATCAAACACCTGATTAAAAAAATCCATCCGGATGTTGTTCATCTGCATTCCATTAACGGGAACATGGTCAATGTTTATTCACTGCTCCGTTGGCTTAAGAAAAGATCGATTAAGACCGTTATTACTCACCACTCCGAATTTATGTTTACCGGCGGTTGCGGATTTGCAATGTGTGATAAATGGAAGAGTCAGTGCGAACATTGCCCACATAAGCGAGAAGTTTTCGGCAAATACTCACGCGATCGTTCTCTTTCTAACTGGTCGAGATTTCAGAAAGCTTTTGGACAATTTCAAAAGCTAGAGAATGTTTATGTATCTCCTTGGCTTCAAGCCGAAGGTGGGCTGTCCCCTCTTCTTCCTAAATCGCCCAGTTTAACCATTCTTAATCCTATCGATACTACGATTTTCAATGATCAATCGATTACCGCTTTACCGGCTGCACTTCTGGGCAAATCCTATATCTTCTTCCCGGTTTCCAATTTCTTAGCGGGCAACAAAGGCACGAATTTGCTGGAGCCGGTTGCCCAGGCACTTGAAAAAAATAATCTTTCTTTGGCTGTTGCTGGAGCCCCTCTTAACTACGTTTTCCCGTCGAAAAACATTATCAATCTTGGCTTTATTTCTTCTCCTCTAGAAATGGCCAACATTTATAAGCACGCTAAATGCACCTTACTGATAAGTAAAGTAGAATCCTTTTCTATGCCGGTTGCTGAGTCCCTTTGCTGCGGGGTTCCGGTTGTAGGATTTAACGCTGGAGGACCCGAAAGTTTTGCCCCAAAAGAGGCTTCTCTATTCGTTCCTCAAGGTGATTTGCATGGTCTTATTGATGGAGTCGTTCGTTTTTCAAAAGAACCTCTTAAGGCGAATTATTCGAAGATGTTTGACCCCGATTTGATCGCTGGCCAGTACCTCGACGTTTATCAAAATCTTTCCTAACTTGATTTTCACTTCTAAAAAGGCGGACTAATCCCTTTTCGTTTGGCACGCGAAGCCGACGATGATGAACTTTTCAAACGAAGGGGATTTTAGCAAATCTTGATGTTTTCAAGATCTCACTGCGTTTTACTTAACCCGTTTCCTTTAGGAAACCTCCGATTAATGCTACAATCAATAAAACTAAGCTATGAGTACCGTTAAAAACACGAAAATTTGGCGAACAATTGCCCTCGTTCTAACGGATGCTCTTGTCATTGGAGTGGTTTATTTTATTGCCGCCTATGCCACCTTCGATAACTTGTTTAATGGCGCTTATTGGCCGATTCTTTATTACGGAATTTTTTGGGTCGGTGTGACCGTTCTTGTTTATGCCTGCTTTGGCGTTTATAAGATGGTCACAGATAATTTTGGTTTATTCGAGTCCATCAAATTAATGCTGCTAAGCTTCGGCACGAGCCTGACTTTGTATATTCTCATGCTCTGTTTGCATTACTTTCCAGCTTTTAAGAATCTATCTTATATCAACTGGAAATCATTTGTTCTCGATGCTATTGTTCAGGCCTTTTTGCTTATTTCCGCCCGCTTTGCTAAACGTATTTTTCTTGCCATCCGCGCCCGAAAACGGACGAAATCTAACCCGGTTCGTACCCTTGTCATTGGAGCTGGCGGTGCGGCAAAGATCGTTCTGGATGATAGCCGTTCTAACCCCGAAAGCAAGATTAAGGTCGTTCTTTTCGTAGATGACGACCCCAACAAAATTGGTAACACTCTCTCAGGGGTAAAAATTGTTGGGCCGATTTCCTCCGTCGCTAAATTCGTTGAGATGTATCACATCGAGGAAGTCATTATTGCCATCGCTTCTCTTTCAGACGAGAAACTCCACTCCATTTTCGAATATTTACGGCCTTGCGATATTCGTATCCGTCGTCTCCCCTTACTTAGCGAGATGGACAAAATCCATGAAATGAAGGTCATGGATGTTGACTATGGAGAACTGCTCGGTCGCGGCGGCGTTGTGGTCGACCGCGAAGCTATCGCTGCCACTTTTAAAGGCAAAACCGTTTTAATTACTGGAGCTGGCGGCTCGATTGGACGAGCTTTGGCCCTTCAAATTGCCGAGGCTCATCCTAAGGCTATTCTTCTTTACGATTTCTACGAGTCTGGGCTTTACGATACTCAACAAGAGGTTCGACAAATTTTGCTCCGATCGAAACAAGACGATGTTCTTCTTCGCTCTTGCGTTGGAACCACTTCGAATCGTTGGATGGTTAATTCCGTCTTCGACAAATATAAACCTGATTTTGTTTTCCATTCTGGATCTTACAAGCAAGTGCCTCTCATGGAAGACAATCCGATTGAAGCTGTGCGGCAAAACGCTATCGGAACCTACGTTATTGCCAAAGCGGCCGCCGATCATGGAACTGGGAAATTTATCTATTTGTCTTCCAATAAAGCTTTAAATCCAACGAACATTTTGGCGGCGACCAAACGTTTTGGAGAAATGTGCTGCGAGCATTTCGGTAAGGTTTCAAAAACATCTTTTGCTTCCGTCCGATTTGGCAACGTTTTGGCTAGTAGTGGATCCGTAGTTCCTCTTTTTGCCAAGCAGATTCAAAGTGGCGGCCCCGTGACCGTGACATCCAAAGAAGCAACACGTTATTTCGCTACCTTAAGTGAAATTACCGATTTGATTCTTCAAGCCTCCGTTTATGCAAGCGGAAGTCAGATCTATGATGTCGATATGGGCCAACCCGTAAAAATTCTTAATGTTGCTGAGCAGATGATTCGCCAAGCTGGCTACATTCCTTATAAAGACATCGACATCAAATTTACGGGTTTGCGCCATGGCGAAGTTGATGCCGAGCAGCCCTCTTTTGACAAAAGGAAACAAACGAAGACCCCAAATAATCGTTTGTATCTTGACCCTAATGATCAAGATTTCCCTGTGGATGAAGCCACCCAAGCCCTCAAGAAAATTACAGAATCCGATGAGAATCGTCACGAAATCGGAACAAAAGCGATGGAAATCATCAAGCAGTTGTATGGGAAGGCCCATTTATGAATTCTTTTTTAATCGTTGGTTCAGCTGGCATGGCGGGCCATATGGTTTATACCTATTTAAAAGAACAAGGGCAGAAAGTTTACGGGATTGATTTGAGGTCAAATGGGTTCTCGGTGGACGAGATTGTCGATACTGGGGACTGGGATGCGTTAAAGAAGGCTGTTTTAGCTAAGCCTTATGACTATGTGGTTAATTGCGCGGCCATTCTTGGTCAGCCAATGCTTGACCACCCGGATTTAGCTAAGAAAATTGATTCCGAGATGCCGCACCAAATTGCCACGTTCCTTGAAGGTCAAAAAGGAAAACTCATTCATATCTCGACCGATTTCGTGTTTTCCGGCAGCCGAAGCGGTGGGGCTTACATCGAAAGCGATACCCCCGATAATGTAACTCCTTATGGACTCTATAAACGGGCTGGTGAAGTCTATGCTCCTAATGCCATTAACCTTCGTCTTTCCATCATTGGACCGACCCCTTTAAAGGTGATTCCGAACTACCTTAACAACGTTATCGAGTCTCCCAACGCTTCTTTGTGGGGACTAACTAATGCTTATTGGACGGGCGTCACGACCCTGGAATTGGCCAAGACTATCCTTGTCATCAGTCACCTCAAGGATCAAAAGAACATCTGCCATCTCTGCTCGCGGGCAAAAGAAACCCGTTACGAGACTATTAAGAACATCATGGATGTCTTTGCTATTTCTAAGCCTCTAGAGGAACGGCAGGGGGACCCAAAGGACTATTCCTTACTTTCCACTAATATCGCCTATCGCAAGCCGTTTAAAACTCAAATTGAGGACCTAAAGCAATGGATGTTAGTTCATCCCAAACTTTATGGGTCGTATTCATGCCTCAAAAACCAATAAGAGTCTTACAAGTCGGGATGTCCGACAACTATGGCGGGACCGAAGCGGTTGTCTATGGCGTTTATAACCATTTGGACCACTCGAAGATCCAATTTGATTTTTTAAACGTCTATGGCCACCCAATTGCGAAGCAGGAGGAATTAGTAGCCTCTGGAGCTCATATCTACGATTTGCTTTTGAAACGCCGCGAAGGCTATTTCAAATACATTCGTGGCATTAAAGACTTTTACAAACATCACGCTGCGGAGTTCGATACCGTTGTTTGTAATGTGCAGTGTTTAGATCAAATTGACATGTTGAAATGGGCCAAATATTTCGGAATTAAAAAGAGAATCCTCTATCTCCACAATGCCGGCAATGGAATCCAACCCTCGAAAATGGCTAAAATTGCTATTGCCATCAATAAACGACACGCCCGCCGGTATGCCACAACTTTCGTGGCGGTTTCCTCTTTGGCCGCCGCTTGGGGTTTTTCAAAAAAAGATGCCCGCAATTGCACGATTATTCCCGACGGCATCGACATGAAGCATTTTGCTTTTTCCGATAACGAACGTAGACTTTTTCGGCAGACCTACGGTTTTTCGGAAAATGATCGCATTTACGGATCGGCCGGTCGCTTTGATCCGCAAAAAAATCCGTTTTTCCTTCTCTCGATTTTCTCGGCGGTTCACCGGCAGGACCCTCAGGCTAAGTTTCTATGGGCCGGACGGGGACCACTCGAGGCGAAACTACGGGAACGGATTGCGCAAAGTGGTCTTAAAGATAGTTTGGTTTTAGTTACTAATTTGAACGATCTTTCCGCTTTTTATTCCGCTTTAGATTTCTTCATTTTTCCTTCGCTTTTCGAAGGCCTTGGACTCGTTTTGCTCGAAGCCCAGTGCTCTGGGCTTCCTTGCTTTGCTACCAGCAAGACGATTCCGACGGAGATTGCTTTATCGGCAAATTATCGTTCAATTGGTCTTGATCAAACTTCAGAGCAATGGGCCGCTTTGATTCTAAGTTCTCCGATGAACAATAAGCGAGATTGCGCTTATCAACTTATTGCTGAACGTCATTTCGACATTGAAACGAATGTCGCTTCTTATAGTAAATTGCTGGTCATGTATGGAAATCAATAACGCTAAATCCACGTTCGTTGTTCTTAACTACAACGACTCGGATCGGACCATTTCTCTATGCAAATTGGCCTATCAAACCAGGCAATTCTCTTCCTTTATTGTCGTCAACAACAAAGGTCAGGCTTCAGAATTAGAAAAACTCGTTGCCTTTCGAGATTCTCAAGAAATACCTCAGTTTATTTTAATTTCATCTGAGACTAATGGGGGCTTTTGCGCGGGGTGCAATATTGGGCTAAAATACGCCGCCAAACAAGCGGATGCTTCAACCACTTTCCTTGTAAATTCCGATGTTTCGTTTACAGCAGAATGTGTCGACCAATGCGTTGATATTCTTGCCAAAAATCCTCGTTTAGCCGCTGCCGCTCCATTAATGAAAAACCCCGATGGATCTTTGGATTATAACTGGGGAATTCTTCCGACCTTTCAAGATGGTCTCAACAGCATCTTCTTTTTTGGCGAGAGACGTTTCCGGAAAAAACAATATGGGAATGCGCAATCCATTTTCGCTTCGCCGTTTACCGAGGTACCATGGATTCGGACTTCTTTTATTGCTTTTAGGACCGAGGCTCTTCAAAAGTGTCGGCTTTTTGATGAACGCTTCTTTCTCTATTGCGGGGAGTATTCCCTCTTCACTCATTTTGCCGAAAAGGGGTATGGCGGCGCGATAACCAACGCTTGTTCCTACGTTCACAATCACATTAGCGACGCCTCATTTAAAGCTTTGCGGAAAAGAAAAATTGGCTCGGTCAAATCGATGTATCTTTATTTGTCGTCTTACCGCAAGATAAATGGATTCCAAAAAATAATTTTCCGTCTGGCCGCTCCTCTGGCCGTTTTTGAATATGATCTTCTCTATTGGCGCTTGTCTTTAAAAAAGAAACGATAAATTAGTCGACTTTTTCCCAGGCGTGATGATCAAAAGAATATTTTTTAATGACATGAGCAGGATTGCCGGCGACCATCGTAAAAGGTGGGACTGATTTTGTGACAATGGAGCCTGCGCCAACAATTGCACCTTCGCCGATAGATACCCCATTTAACAAAATGGACTTAGTTCCGACAAAAGCATTCTTACCGATTAACATGGACTTCCCGTTTAAAGGCTGGTTTCGATAGTTTTGAGGTTTCTCGGGGTCAAAGCCGTGGGAAGTATTGGTGATAAAAACCGAGGGAGCGAGGGTAACGTTGTCCTCAATGACACAAGGGAAAGCCAGATTAATTTCGGAGTTCGGGCCAATCCAAACATCATGCCCTATTGCTAATGATGGACTGGTCTTTTGCTGATAATAATGATCTAATAAACCGATGGAAGATCCATAACAAATCGTTGAATCTTTGCCGATGGAAACATATCGAGCACCACCGATTTTGACCTCCTTGTCGATGCGGCAGTGCAGCTTACGAGCTTTCTTTAAAAACGCGCGTTTGGCTTGCTTTTCGGCCCTGATTGTTTTTTGATACCGCAGAAAATTGCGGAGACGAATAAAAGGGTTTTTCATATTTTTTATTATAATGAATCTTATTAGACAATGGGCTGCTAAGTTTAATGTTGGTTTATCCTGCGGAGCAAAATTTGGCAGTTCAAATAATGCTCATTGGCACTTTCCTTTGGCTCTGTGGATCCATTTCCTTGTCCAGCTATCGGCCGGTCGAAATTTAAAGTCGCACTCATGGTGACTTGTCTAGATGCAAACGCGTGTCGAATTGTCTTGTTCTACGTAATTCTCACTTAACGGCAAGGAAACGATTGTCAGTTTAACAGAGAGAGCGCAAAATCAAAATATGAAAATTTCGGCTTTCTTCTTCAAGATGATTCATGGTAAAAACTGGACTATCCTCCGACAAAAAATGCACCTTCCGCCTAAAAGACATTGTGCTGGTAAGTCAATTAAGAATTCTCTTGAAACCAATCGGCTGATTGGCGACTGCATTGTGTCTGGAAAACCACTTTTTTATGGTCGAATTGGTATGATGGAAAATTCAATTCTTATTGACCACGAATTCATTAAAAAAGGTGTTCAAAATAACTATTCTGATTATGTGTTGCAGTGGTCGAAACGTTCTTGCGGTATGTTTTCGACCACTCCCGAAGGATTTGATTTATTTTGCCGGCGAACTCAAAGTGCCATTCAACACATGACCATTTTTAGAGTTTGGGACTTGAAAATGGAAGCCTACTGGATTCGTCATTATTGTGGCAAAGATGTTGCCTTATCGGACGGATATGGTTTTGGGGACCCGAAAGCCTCTTCTTTTTCGGCTTGCCTTGCCGGGCGCCGAGTTTTGGTGGTCAGTTCTTTTACCGAAACTATTCAATCTCAATATAAAAAAAGGCAATTTATCTATCCCGATTCCAATACGCTCCCTGCATTCGACCTTATTACCGTTCAGGCACCAGTAACTAACGCCGATGCGGTGCCCCAGTTCTCTACCTGGGAAGAAACGCTGATTGATTTGTTCAACCGATGCATGAAACAAGATTTTGATATTGCTCTCATTGGTGCTGGATCCTACAGTCTCCCTTTAGCTGATATGCTGTTTCAATCTGGGAAACAAGTCATCGTCATGAACGCCCATATTCAACTTCTTTTTGGAATTAAAGGGGGAAGATGGGACGATAATCAAGCTTGGGGTCATTACAATCAATATTGGGTTCGGCCTTCTCAAAAGGAGACCCCCCCAAACTCCAAAGTTGTCGATTTTGGAAAAAACCCTTATTGGTAATTCACCTAATAGTCTTACCTCTTAATTGTCATTAAAGGCCATGGCTTTATGTTCTCGGTTCTTAAAAACAAGAAATACTGTTGATATGAGCGATAATTTATTGCCGATTTATTGACCAAGGGAGTTCTTGTTAAGCCCATTCTTGTTAGGCGTGGAATTGAACGCTAAAAATCGCTTGATTTTTTTATAGGAAGGTGCCTCTGGTCGCGAGGCCACTCGTAGGGATAAGGCTGCAAAGCGGTTTGAATTTGAATGGTATAGATATTTAGGGTCACTACTAGGGGTCTTTGTCTTTAGCCTAGAAAATGTTAGTATCAACTCATGAAAATTTCCGTGGCAATGGTTACCTATAATTCGAGCCGATATGTTCGAGAACAGGTCGATACCATCCTTGAGAACTTAGGCCCTCAAGACGAATTAATTGCTTCGGATGATGGCTCTAGCGATAATACCTTGGCTCTGTTAAACGAGGATGCCAAAAAAGATCCAAGGATCAAAGTCTTTCCGATTGCCCACGCCGGAGTGAACGGGAATTATCTCAACGCAATCTCCCATTGCACAGGTGATTTCATTTTCCTTTCCGATGGCGATAACGTGTGGACGAAAGATAAAGTCGCCAAAGTCATGACGGTCTTTGGCCAGAATCCTAAAATTGGATTCGTTATGCACGATTGCTCAGTGACAGATCCTGATTTGAATGTAGTAGTTCCTTCGCTGTTCGCGGAAAGACATTCTCGTCCGAAACTCTTTAAAAATGTGATGCGGACCTCTTTTTGCGGTTCCTGTATGGCTTTTAAAAAAGACCTTCTTCGCTATATTCTGCCCTTTCCTAAAAAGATGCCCGTCTACTATGACGAATGGATAGGGCTAATGGCTTTAAAACACAGCAAAGCGATTTTTCTTGATGAAAAGCTTCTTCTCTGGCGTCGCTATGGAGGTTCCGCTTCCGGCGGCTTCTTAAATAGTGATGGCCAAACGGTCAAAAAGAAGAAAGCGCGATTCAAAGGCTCTCTTAAAAGATTCCACGAACGGGTCCACACCAGAGCGGTTAAGTTTTGGTGGGTTTTGTTCCGCTAAATGTTCAAAACTAGCATCGGAGTTAAATTGGCAAATAAGAACTTAAAACCTTATTTGAGGTGCCGAATCGTTTTATAAAGATGGAGAAAAAAGGGAACCTTCGCAAGAACATAAAAGCGGAAGGTTCTTTTTTTATTCGGAAAGTAAAAGGCGGGCAGGTGCCGATCCTTAAGAAATCTTTTAATAGTGCGATAAGATTCGATGGCTTTTTTAGGCTGCCCCAGCAAGCAATAACCTTCTACGTTGAGAATCGTTTGCTTTAAACCATAATAGTCCCGGTAAAAAGAGATCTGATTTTCGGTATAACTTAGACGGGAAAAAATGGAAATCATGCCCTCATCCACTTGGTTATGGATTGTCTTGTTGTCTTTCGAGGCCGAGTGGGGGTCCCTAAGATAATACGAGAGAGGCCGGTTGATATAACACATCGGTTGATGATTGAGAGCAAACTCTCGAAAGATTTGGACGTCATAGTAAGGGGCTTCAGTGGTCTTAGCGTCATCAATGAGACACAAAGAGTTGACGCTGCGGAAAGCCGCAATAGAATAAGCGCCAGGAGCATAGATAACGTCTTTGCCGAACATGTTGTTGGGCAATTGGTCCCGCCGTTTCAAATTGTGCTTGGACATTTTTTGAGATACCCAAGTTTTCTTTTGAATTCCTTGGGCGTCATAAGAATAGAAATTGGGTTTAAACCAAGTGCACTCCGGATGCTTTTTAGCTTCCTTTGCAATGATTTCAAAAAAACGAGGGTCTAAGTAATCCCCGGAATCTAACCAAGTGAAAAAAGATCCAGTCATTTTGGCAAAGCAATGTTGATGGGCTAAATCAACGCCTAGGTTCTTAACGCCCTTTTCATAAATGACTTTATAAGGCTCTTTACGTTTCTTAACTGCTTCAAGGTAACGCTGAACCAGGGCATCGGGATTTTGGGGACTGCCATCATCGTAAATGTAATGAATGATGTTGGGATAGGTTTGGGCCAGCATCGAATCAAAAGTTTTTTGGATGGTGGCGTTGCTGTTATAGAGCGTAGTGATAACGCAAAAAAAAGGAAGATCAGAAGATTGTTCTTTTGCTTGGTGTTGCCCCATTATTGCCTATATTTAATGACTTTTGCTGGCACGCCAACGGCAATAGCGTTTTCGGGAATTTCGCCTTTAACGACAGCGCCGGCCCCAATGATGGCGCCATCATGAATAATGGTTCCTTTAAGTATCGAAACGTGAGCTCCAATCCAGCAATCTTTTCCAATGATGACGGGAACTGTCGTATTCGGCTGCCGCTGAATCGGAATGTCTTTTTTAATTCCGTGATCCGTATCGAGAATCACGCAATAAGGCCCAATCATCGTCCCTTCTCCAATGCAAACTCCGCCTTCTTTGGAGGCATAAATCATTCCGCCATCTTTGATGACGACCTTTGAACCGATTTGAATTTGGCCATTTCCGTAAAAAACGGTGTTTGCACCAAGGGTGATTTGGTCCCCTAACTTAAGCTGGATGCCCCATTTTGCCGTTATTTTCCCAAAAGTTCGGAGGTTTGAAGGCTTATTTTGACAAGCCGCTAAAAGTTCTTTTTGTTCCCTTTTCTTTTTGAAGTGCCAAGCAATTTTCCGAAACATAAATAAATTATAAGCACTTTCGGCCGATGGCTACCATCCTCTTACGTTTCTTTAAATTTGCATATTAACGAGGACAAAGCATTTTTTCTATATTAAACTTAATATCAATGAAACCAGGCGAATCCATGAATATTTCCGTTGCTGGATTAGGTTATGTAGGTCTTTCGTTAGCGGTGCTTCTTTCCCAAAAGAATCATGTTTTTGCTTTCGATGTCGTTCCAAGCAAAGTTGATCAAGTTAATCGACGGATTTCTCCGATTCAAGATAAAGAGATCACCGAGTATCTTGCCACCAAGAAACTTGATTTGGTTGCGACTTCTTCGCCCGAAGAAGCTTATCGGAACGCCGACTTTGTGATCATCGCAGTTCCGACCAACTACGATCCCATTGAGAATTCCTTTGATACTTCTCTCGTCGAAAAAGCAATTTCTTCAGTCCTCGCGGTCAATCAAAAGGCTTTTCTTATTATCAAGTCGACTATCCCCGTCGGTTACACGGAACGGTTACGGGAGAAAATGCATTATTCGCGGATTCTCTTTTCGCCGGAGTTCCTCCGAGAGTCCAAAGCCCTTTACGACAATCTTTATCCTTCTCGTATTGTTGTCGGAACAAAACTAGACGATCCTGAACTGGAACAAGCCGCCGAGGCTTTCGCCGCTTTACTTAAAGAGGGCGCGCTCAAGAAAGATGTCCCAACCCTCATTATCAATTCGACCGAGGCTGAGGCGGTCAAACTTTTCGCGAACACCTATCTGGCCTTACGGGTGGCCTATTTCAACGAACTCGACACCTACGCCGAGGTCAAGGGCCTCAATACCGAAAGCATCATCGATGGCGTCTGCCTCGACCCTCGGATCGGTGAGGGCTACAACAACCCCTCGTTCGGCTATGGGGGATACTGCTTGCCCAAGGACACCAAACAACTTCGTGCTAATTATCAAGGCGTGCCTCAGAACCTCATCTCCGCGATCGTGGAGAGCAACAAGACCAGAAAAGAGTTCATCGCTTCCGAAGTTATAAAACGGCTCGAAGGCAAAAAGGATGCGGTGGTGGGTGTCTACCGCCTCACCATGAAGGCTAACAGCGATAATTTTCGTTCCTCCTCAATCCAGGACATTATGGCGGAGCTGAAGTCCAAAGGCGTGCAGGTCGTGGTTTATGAGCCCACGATCAAAGAAACACGTTTTGAAAGTTATCCCGTTATCTCAGACTTGATGGCGTTTGCTCATCTTTCAAACGTAATTTTAGCCAACCGGATTACGATGGAATTAGGGCCCTTTAAAGAAAAGGTTTATTCCCGGGATTTGTTTGGGCGTGATTAGGCTTGTTTGATTTTTGAATCTAATCTTAGAGAAGAATTGTACTATTTTCCGCCAGAGTTTCCTTTGTTGATGGGCACGAGGTCTTTTTCCAGTTTATTAACGATTTCTAGATCGACATTTGCATAGAACTTGCGGGCAAAGAAACAATTCTTGTTGGCTTTAATCGCCTCGAAATCCTTTTCGGTGAAGACGAGCGGGGTCCAATGCTGCGGATTCCAGTTAATCATTCGCTTACTCGCGTCCTGGGCATCGTCTTTGCCATTATAGCCATACATCCGATAACGGAATTTGGAGTTCATAGCCAAACTTTGAAAAGCTTCTTCTTCGTTGGCTAAGGCATGATCAAAGGTCTTATGGAGCAGGTCTTTTTTCTCAACGATGTAGCGGGCAAAGTCATCGGGGATAGAGAAGGCTTGCCAGCCGTTATAGACGACGGGGATCTCTTTGTTCTTGGCTAGATGGTTGATTCCGAAGGCGTATTCGATTCTGGAGGCCGCTTTGGCCAAGACTTTTTTAACTTTGCTATGACGGAACGCCTTGGATTTAAAGAAAGGATAATTTACCGCGCATTGCTTCTGAATGGACTTAAAGGTGTGGCAGTTCACATGCATATAGATCATTTGATTGGGATCATTATCAAAGAACTCGTGAATTTGATCCTGGCTCTTGATGGGTAGTCCAGCGTCGGTCAAAAGATGGTAGTAGCCATAGTGGCCTGTATTAACCGCTAATTCAATTAAGGCCATCTCGACTTGCATGAAATCTGCCCAAAAGACATCGATATGATGATTGATAAAATGGATATGAGATTGTTTGGCTACGAAATCGCTTTGATGGACCTCGTCACCGTCGATATAGATAAAAATATCATTACGGGGGTCATCAATCATTCTGATGGCCGCTTGAGCAACGGGGAGGTTGCTATGCTCCATGATGAGATAGGCGTGCTTCGGCATAACGACATTATCCTACTTCTCTAAAAAAGCGGTTCTCTTTTCCGAAGTTCGCTTAGTAAAAAGGCTTAAAAAATAAATAACAAAGAAGAATTCTCTTCCCGATCTATATGGGTATGGGAAGCAACGCATTTGAGTCGGATGGAATTTTTGAGGTTACAAAAATCTTTGGGCAGTAAAGGAAAGAGGCTGATATTATTGTTTCGTGGAAAGCATTCAAGACATCCCTCTTCTCATCGTCACTAGCGAAGCTAACGCTTGGTCAATTCCAGGCTTTCTCCGCCAATTAAACCGTTATTTTCCCAGTTTTAAAGGACCAATTTTCGCCAATATTCCTTCGGCAAATATTTCGGGAATAACGGGTGGTATCCCCGAAGCGTTTAGAAACTTTGATTGGTCGACGCGAACTTTACAGGCAGTTAAGCTTATCAAAGCCTCCTGTTTTCTTTCTGTCTCGAAGACAATTATTTGACTGCGCCAGTGGATCAAGAAATGCTTGCAGAAGCATGCCAAATCATGAAAAACGATCGAAAGATTGGCTACATCGATTTTGATGCCGATACTCATAATTATAGTCAGACCGGAGTTCTCTATTACCCTCATTCTAAAGAAGACTTCCTTGTCGAAACTACGGCCAAACCCATGTTATGCGTTTCGCTGGTGAGAACGGTTTATTTTAAGCACCTTCTCCGCAAAGGAGAGGACCCTTGGACCTTTGAGAGTTTTGCTTACTGGCGGGCTAAATTCTGTTCAAAGAAGTGTTTATTGTACGCCCGCCGCCGCAACCGTCCTTTGTGGCCGGCTCCATTCGGTGGCGTCATTCACGGTGGGCGTTTGCTGGATGATTATCGTTATTTGTTTAACGAAAGCGAATTAATGGAGGCGGATCGGCCCAAAGGACGCCCTGAGAGCTTTTTCCTTAGACTTCCTGGAAGTCTAGCAAACAAAAAGTTCCTTTACCAATGCTGCCGAGTTCTTTCAATATTTCATTTGTCTCGAAGCAAAATCGTTAGGAAAAATTAAACCATTTTCAAGCACATGAGCGGTTCTTACCTATTGCCAATTTTGGAAGTGGCTCCTTCCAATTTTGGCTTATTGGTTTAATATCTTGGTGTGTTCTTTGTAAGTTTTTCGCATCTTGAAGACTTCATGCAGCGCCTGCTTTTGGCCTATTTTTCCCATCTCAATCATATTCCGGTTGAAATTGAAGGCGATTTCAAAAATCGACGTTACATCGCCCATCCTTCTAGGAAATCTGAATCCAATTTTGAGATTCGGTTTTCTTCCATTTTTCCCTATTTGTTATCCTCCAATCAACAGGCCGAAGTTACACTGACTCAAAAGATGGAGGACTTTTCTTCTTTCCTCGCATCCGATTTTCTTTTCGATCTGGAGGAAGATACCGAGGTTACTCATCATCTTCTTTTGCCCTATCTTTCCATGAATGTTGCTTTGCCAAATTTGCCTAGCGAAGTTTTTGAATATTGTCAGCCCATGAGATATTTGGACTCAAAAAAGCGCCAAAAAATTGCGTTTCTGGACCCTTCCACTTTCAACGATCCGTTTGATTGCGATTTTGAAGCCCTTTCTCCAACTTTGATTCTGCGGATATTAGCTAGTTTTCCTAGTTTAAAAAAATCAGTTTCTTCGAGCCAATTGGCAACGAAACTATTGCAAAATGTTTCTTTTGTAAATCAACTCAACCTGTGGATTGAAAAGCAATTGGCAAATTTTGCAAAAACGCCAGAAACTTTTGAAAGAGGCGAAAAAGAGCTTGAAGCTTCTTTTCCCTCCTTCAAAGAGTATGTTTTTCCTTTTATTACTCTTCCTGTGGATTTTGTCTCATGGAGACATTACATCATTAATAACTTGATTCAATTGGTGAAGACAATGTCTCGATTAAGAGTTTTATGTACCTCTCGCGTGTACGATAGCATTTTGATGTGGTCTTACTATGCCGACAAACACCAAGGGGTATGCATCGGTCACCGACTCTCTGATATTCAACACTCTTTAACTTCTCGCTCCATTCCTGGCATTTGCGTTTACGATGATGTTCATTATTCCTCTACTCGGCCGATTATGCCTTTTCGACATTCTTCCTTTACCTTTACGGGGGCAAATGGCTATTTTCTACTTTTGTATTCTCTTCGTTACACCTTCACAAAATTCATTGATTGGCATCATGAAAAAGAATTTCGTTTTGCTATCTTTTCTTCTTCCCCTCTACCTAGCCCGCTTTTGGTAACTTGCTTAAACTCACGTGTTTATCGTGGCTGCAGGTTTCACGATACTTATATTTTGCCTTGCTTGGCCGGTACAAATGTTCAACTCAATAAAGACGACATTAAATACAAGCTTAAATAAATAGCCGTTTCTAGTTTTCCCATCTTGAAGCCATATTATTTATCCGAGACTACAATTTTCGGAGCGATTTGCTTGTTTGCTCAAGGAAGGCGCGCTCAAGCAAGATGTCCCAACCCTCATCATGGATTCCACCGAGGCCGAGGCCGTCAAGCTCTTCGCCAACACCTATTTAGCATTACGGGTGGCCTATTTCAACGAACTCGACACCTACGCCGAGGTCAAGGGGCTCAGCACCGAAAGCATCATCGACGGGGTTTGCCTCGATCCCAGGATCGGCGAGGGCTACAACAACCCTTCGTTTGGGTATGGCGTCTACCGCCTCACCATGAAGGCCAACAGCGACAACTTCCGCTCCTCCTCGATCCAGGTCATCATGGGGGGCCTACGCGCCAAAGGAATCAAGGTCATCGTCTATGAATTCGCGGTCTAAGCGAACGAATTCGACGATACCCCGGAGTCGCCGATCTCAAAGAGTTCGCCAAGCGGTCCGACCTGATCCTCGGCAATCGGATCACGGATGAACGGAAGCCTCTCCAAAAGAAAGTCTATTCCCGATATCAATTTGCTAAAGATTAATGTTTAGACTTTTCAAGAAAAGGGTCCAATACAATTTCTTCTCCTAAACAAATTTGTTCTCCATAAATACGATCTGGCGTATTTCCAATAAGAACGGGGAGAAAAGCATTTCGAAGATCAACTAGCAATTGAACAGTGGCATCGATGTTTGCTTCAAATTTTGTCAATGGGTATTCCCATCGGTCGGGAGCAATTGAACCGCCAATATCAGGAAAATGGACTCTTTCAATTATAGTAACATTATGCAACTCGTAGTTTCGAATATTGGCAGCAATTTTAGCTTCTTTTTCATTTTGAAGGTTTTTTATTGTCTTTAAAAAGGGAACAAATTCTTGATATGGCTTCGTTTTGTTTGTGACCTCTACTAATAGCTTTTGGAAATTTTCGGTTAGCCTATCAGGGACGCACAAAATGTCTCCGGCCAATCGCAATAGTTTGTCTTCATAACCTCCCATCTCAATATATATGGTTCGAATAAGAGATCGCATATGTCCTTCCGAACCTGGCCGAGAAGTTTGTGAAAAAGTTGGCTTCAATTCCTCGTATTCCTTAAGAGATGAAAACAATACGCATGTGGTTTGATTAAAGGAGAAGATTCTCTCAAGAGGCCTTTCCTGAAGTGGAACCGAAAACCCGTCAAAAGTGGTCCCTGGCCAAACTAATTTTTCGGGAAAGAGGGAACAAGGCAAGTACAAATCATCGTAATTCATAAATCTATTTTATAAGTGAGGACGATTAAGCTCAAATCTTCTTGAAGCCTATCGCTTAGTCTTTTCCTAGAGCAAAGAATTGTCTAATAGTATAATTCCTTTGAGGAATTAACTATGAAGGGTATTATCCTTGCCGGTGGCTCTGGTACGCGTCTGTATCCTTTGACCATATCCGTATCGAAACAGCTTTTACCTGTCTACGATAAGCCGATGATCTATTATCCCCTTAGCATGCTCATGCTCGCGGGGATTCGGGATATCTTGATTATCTCAACTCCAACGGATCTTCCAAGATTCGAAAGTATGTTAGGAGATGGTTCCTCCTTTGGCATTCATTTATCCTATGCTGAACAACCCAAACCAAATGGCCTCGCTCAAGCTTTTGTCATTGGGGAGAAGTTCATTGGAAACGATTCCGTTGCCATGGTCCTCGGCGATAACATCTTCTATGGTTCTGGCATGAAGACTCATTTACTCGCAGCTAAAGAGAACGCTGAGAAGAACCATCGGGCTACTTTATTTGGCTATTTCGTTAAGAACCCCGAGGACTTCGGTATCATTGGGTTTGATCAACACTGGAAAGTCGTCTCAATCGTTGAGAAACCGAAGAATCCGGCGAGCCACTACGCGGCAACGGGAATGTATTTCTACGACAACCGGGCAGTGGAGTTTGCTAAAAAAGTGGTCCCTTCGGAACGTGGTGAATACGAAATTACTTCGATTAACCAAATGTACCTTGAAAAAGGCGACTTGGATGTTGATCTCCTTGGCCGCGGATTTACTTGGCTTGATACGGGCACTCATGAATCCCTAGCGGATGCGACGGATTTCGTGAAGATGATCGAGACCCGTCAAGGGATGCAGATCAGCTGCCTTGAAGAGATTGCTTACATCAACAAATGGATTGATAAAGCTACTTTACTGAAATCCGCGGAGCGGATGGGTAAGTCCACCTATGGAGCCTATCTCCGTATGGTCGCGGATGGCGCAATCGTCTATGATGGAAGGGTCAAAAAATAATGCCTTACACTATTGAGTCCACTGAACTAAAAGATGCTTACGTGATTACCCCCAAGGTCTTTGGGGATAACCGCGGCTATTTCTTTGAGTCTTATACCAAGAAAGACCTCTTATCTGTTTTTGATGGGGAGTTCGTTCAGGACAATCAGTCCCTCTCCGCGGTCAAAGGCGTGATCCGGGGTCTCCATTGCCAATCGGGCTCTTCTTGCCAGGCCAAGCTCGTTCGCGTGATTCAAGGCGCGGTGGACGATGTCATCGTCGATGTCCGTAAAGGCTCTCCCTCCTACCTCAAATGGATTCGGGTGCGGTTATCTGGTGAGAACCACAAGATGCTTTTTATCCCCAAAGGATTCCTTCATGGCTTTGTTACAGTCACGGATAATGTGATCTTTGCCTACCAGGTTGATGCCTATTATGACAAAGCCTCGGAACGGGCTGTTCTCTACTCCGATCCACAATTTGGAATCGATTGGGGTGTTGAACATCCGGTCCTTAGCGATAAAGACCTCAAGAATCCTTTATTTAAGGATGCGGGGATTGATTTCGTCTATAAGGAGAAGAAATAATGCGCATCGTCATCACCGGGGCTAAGGGTCAGCTTGGAACTGACCTCAGTAACGAGATTAAATCGAAGCATCCTGAAGATGTGGTTTTAGGTATCGACCGTGAGGATTGCGACATCACCAATGGCGAAGCCGTCATGAAAGTGATTAAAGACCTAAAACCAGATGCCATCATGCACTTAGCGGCCTATACCGCGGTCGACAAAGCCGAAGCAGATCCTTTAACCTGCGAAACCATTAACGTCGAAGGGACGAACCATCTCCTTGAAGCTGCCAAAGCGGTGGGAGCAAAGTTCCTTTATATTTCCACCGACTATTGCTTCGATGGCGAAAAGAAAACGCCCTATGAAGTCGACGATATCAAAAATCCTCTATCGATCTATGGACAAACTAAATCCGACGCTGAGGATTATGTGGCGATGTATCCTCATCACTTTATTGTTCGCCTCAGTTGGGCTTTTGGGATCCATGGCAAGAATTTCCCGTTAACCATGTTACGGTTAGCCCAAACCCACAAAGAGATTCGCGTGGTCAATGATGAGATTGGTTCTCCGACATCGACCTTTGATGTTTCGATCCTCTTGGATGAGATCATTCATAGTGACAAATATGGGACCTATCACGCGACCAATGAAGGCTATACCACGTGGTTTAACTATACCAAGGAGATTTTCCGTTTAGCGGGCATTACGGGTGTCACCGTGATTCCTGTTACGGCCAAAGACTATGGAGCCGCGGCCAAACGCCCCGAGAATAGCCGGCTCAGCAAGGCCTCGCTGGATCAGGCGGGGTTTCACCGTCTTCCGTCTTGGCAAGATGCCCTTAAGCGTTATCTTGATGCACTTCGAACGGTCGAACCGAGTTTGTTCCCTGCGTCAAAGACTATTCCAGAACCGGCGGTTTCTCCAGCTGCGATCAAAGCCGACATTATTACGGGTGCGAATGGCTTTATTGGCCACGCCATGACCAAGAAGTTGCTGGCTGAAGGCCATAAGGTCTATGCCTTTGTTACGGATGATGCATCCATGAAAGACTTAGCCTGCGACCGCTTGGTTATCCTTAAAGGCTTCTTTGCGGACTACGATCGTCTCTTCTCTGAGATCCATGAACCCATTGATTGCTTATTCCATTTCGCCTGGAAGGGCGTTTGGGGCGAGGCTTTCAAGAATTATCGGGATCAATTAGAGGATGCCGCTTTCGCTGGCGATACGCTGCGAAATGCCATCAAGATCGGCTGCCGTAAATTCATCTTGGCTAGTTCCATCAATACCTTGGAGACCAAGAAGTATTTCTTTGAGCAGGACATTAAGCCTCGGTACACGAACATCTATGGCACGGCCAAGCTTGCTGCCGAGATGATCTGCAAGACTCTAGCCTATCAGGAGCATATCGAGTTCAACTGCGGTCTCATTGCCATGGCCTATGGCGAAGGGAACTTCTCCAAGATGGTTCCCAATGTCTTTATGACCTCCCTTATTAAAGGAGTCACGCCTAAGCTCATTGAAGGCAAAGACCTCTATGACATCATCTATATCGGCGATATCGTGAATGCCTTCTATGCCATGTCGGAGAAGGGCGTGAACATGAAGACCTACTACGTGGGCCACCAAGAACTCAAGACTTTCAGAGAATGGTTCTCGGAGATTCGAGATATCCTTAAACCCGGCGCGGATATTGCCTTTGGGGCCTATCCGACGGATAACCATATCGACTACGAGCATATCGACATCAAAGAGCTGAGCCGGGACACGGGTTACGCGGCATCGAAAGACTTTGCCGCGGGGATCAAATCCACCGCGGACTGGCTAAAGAAGAACATTGAGAGGTTTTAACCTATGAAATTCCTAGTGACGGGCGGGGCGGGCTTTATCGGGGGGAACTTTCTCCTCGAGATGGTGAAGAAGTACCCAGAGGACGATTACGTCTGCTTAGATGCTTTAACCTATGCGGGGAACCGTATTACTCTTAAAGACATCGAAGGCTGCAAGAACTTCAAATTCGTCCATGGCAATATCTGCGATAAGGAACTCGTGGACAAGCTTTTCGCTGCTGAGACATTTGACTACGTGATCAACTTCGCGGCCGAAACCCATGTCGATCGGGCGTCTTTATACCCCGATATCTTCGTGAAGACCAACATCGAAGGCACCCAGGTGTTACTGGATGCTTGCCGGAAATACGGCATCAAGCGTTACCACCAGGTTTCCACGGATGAAGTCTATGGGGATCTCCCTTTAGAAGCGGTGGATCAGTTCTTTAGTGAGAAGAGTCCGATTAAACCTTCGAGCCCGTATTCGGCATCTAAAGCAGGCGCGGATTTCCTTTGCCTTGCCTACCATCGGACCTTTGGGTTACCGATTACAGTGTCCCGCTGCTCCAATAACTACGGGCCGTACCAATATCCCGAGAAGCTAATTCCTTTGATGATTCAAAAGGCCATTCATGATGAACCTTTACCCGTCTATGGCAAAGGTGTTAACGTCAGGGACTGGCTCTATGTGGGAGACCATTGCGATGCCATTGATTTGATTGTCCGTCATGGCGTTGATGGCGAGATCTATAACGTCGGGGGTCATAACGAGAAGACCAACCTCTATATCGTCGAGACCATCTTAAAGGAGCTACACAAGCCGGAATCCTTGATTCATCACGTCACGGATAGACCGGGGCACGACCTCCGTTACGCGATTGACCCCTCCAAGGTCGAGAAGCTCGGCTGGAAGCCGAGATACACCTTCGAGAGCGCGATCAAGGAGACGATTGATTGGAACATCAGCCATGCGGACTGGATCGAAGCGGTGGGGAAACAGGACGCGAACAAATTCTTCGAAGAATACTACCAAAAAAGGAAATAAAGGATTGGCTCCGCTCCTACCTACGGACTAATTGATCTTTTTGGGTTTGTAAAGTCTCAACTTTGATTCTAGTAAAAGCAAACTTCTAACATTATCAGTTTTTAAAGTTTATTTAATTTTGGTCATGAAGCGTTTGTCGATGTAAACAAAAACATTGACATTAATCCTTTTGTTTATAAAATAAGTATCATGTGATACCAAAAGGAGAGGATTGATGGATCCAAACGATAGCGCCGCAGTAGCGGCATTTAAATCTCGGGTCCACCATTGGCCTTGGGAAAAAATAGATTACTGGACTCACTCGCAGAAAAATCAAGAGTTTCGCTACGAAAAAGGGGTGATAATCGATGATGTTATTTCAGAGGTGATTGATAACATTGAAACGGCAGTCTGCGAGCATCCCAATGTTAATGATCGTAGTGATCCTACCGGAATTCTAAGGGTTTGGATATTTCACGAGAGATGCTTTGGCGAAATGATCTATGTAAAATTAGAAGAAAACGGGGATAGGCTCGTGATTATGTCTGCTCATAGAGATGATTAAAAAAGTTTTGTACTGATTTGAAAGGAAATCAGATGGATATCAAAGGGTATTGTGAGTCGTGCAGAAAAGAATTTTTCGCACCTCTTGAAGAAATCACTAAAAAATTAATGATTCGTGGAAAAGAATTACAGGTTATTGTGCACGAGGCTCGATGCCCAATTTGTGGCGAATTTTTAGATAATGAAAAGAACGATAAAGAAAATGACATCCTTATTTTTGATGCCTACAAAGCTACTCAAAATTTAATGACTTCAACTGACCTTTTTGAAATGAGAAAAAGGAAAGGTCTAACTCAAACGCAACTGGCTGAAAAACTTCATCTCGGGGCCAAAGACGTTGCTCGTTACGAAAATGGTGCGATTCAGAACGCTTCTGTTGATCTTCTGCTAAAAATTGAAGCTTCGGATGCTGGATCTCAAATCATTGATTTTGTTGACTCCGGGGGAAATCCCGATGAATATTCATTTTCGTCTTCTTTGCTTTCGGATATAACTAGCGAGATTATGAGCTCCTACGTTCAGACATGCTTTCACCACATGCAGCCGAAAAAAATCGTCTATATGTCCGTTGGCAAGCAAGATGTTAAAGTTTCTGTTCCTTCTTCGCTGAATAAATCCGAGTCGCTTGGATACAAGGACCCAATTGTTGCTCGAGGAAACCGAGCTAAACAATGCCTAAATTTACTGAACGGAGGAAGAAGCTAATTATGGATATTTCCTTTAAAGGTTATAAGATTGTTACTCTTTCGTTTTTTGACCGGTGTCTTCCAGAAGCTCATTCAAAAGTGTCTGTACCCATTAAGTGGTTCTATGGTGCGGATTTAACTAAAGTGAGTGACACGGAATTTTCTTTGCTTTTAGCCGTCATTACGGGCAAAGAAAAGGACAATAAAGATCCTTTTGTTATCAAAGTAGCAATTTCGGGGGACTTTTCTTTTGCTTGGGGAGCCAAGGAGGTTGTTGAAAAAGACGCCCTTTATTCAACAGCAATAGCGATCTTGTTCCCGTTTCTTCGCGCTCAAGTGAATTCTCTCATGTCCCTTGCAGGTTATCCAAACGTGATTCTCCCTATTATTAACACTATGGACTTTTATGACGGCACATTAAAAGCTAAGTGTGATGCTGGCAAATAACCCTTCAGATTGCTTTCTTTTAATGGCATTTGGAATTGTTTTTAGACCAAAGATCTTGTTTTTGTGGTCAGATTAACCATTCGCTTATTTTCAGAAAGCGATTAATTGTTTTAGGAATAATGAGAGCCATTATAAAAATATGTTTTTGAATGAAACTTGCAAATGCTTACTTGCGCTTTAAAATTACAGTAATGAGTATTCATAAAGTTTTTGAAAGATTGTTTATTTCTTCAGCTGACGAATACGAACAGGAGCGTTCCAATCTTGATGACGCCTGGGCAATTGTTCATGCTGCAAAATATCCTTACCATCGTGATGCGGTGGGCTATTTTGGCCGTTCCGCTCCTATGGGCCCGTATTATTACTACAAAGTCGTTGGGTTCGAAATGTCGGTCAATATCGTTGATGCCAAGGATGAATCGTTTTTTAGCAAACAAATGATGGACGGAATTATCAGCTTTTGTTGTTTCCATTACAGCCATGGCAAGAGCGTTCTTATTCATTGCAACCAAGGGCAGTCTCGAGCCCCGATTTTGGCGCTTTTAGTTGCAAAGCAACTTGGTCTAATAACCAGTGATTTTTTCACTGCTGAAAGAAATCTTCAAGGATCTTACTATGGCTATTGCCCAAATGAAGGAATACGGAATTATGCCATTCACCATTGGGAAGATGAAGTTCCTAGGTGGGAAGACCTAAATGGAAATCGTTAAATTTAAAAACATTGGCGGCATTCGCTCCATTGATCATCTAGAGTTGATTAAAGGGAATGTTGTGATCTATTCGCCTAACGGCACAATGAAAACTTCCTTTTCAACGGGAATATCCAAAATTCAAAACGGATTAGATCCATCCGATGTTGACCGCCCCGGAACTGCTGAGTTCGAAATTAATAACGGAACTGAAGCCGTTTCATCTTTAGCCGATGGCCCTAAGTTAAATGCACTAGTCATTAGCAGAGAAGAAGATGAGAAATACTTTACACCGAGTGTGGTTTTAGCCGCCGCTCAAGGCGTTCCGGCGTCTTTTGCGATGTCAGATGAACTTAAGGCTCGTTACGCAAAGGCTCAAATCAAATTAGATAATCTTTCTCATCGCGCGGAGGATGTTCTTCGTTTTTCCTTTAAAGCACATTCTAAAATTGACCCGGAAAAAGTGGCGGCAGATTGGCTTGGGCAAGATCAAACCTCAATTGATCTCGTTTGCTCTCTAACCAAAACAGATTTTGATTCTTCGCTAAAATTGCCAAAATCGGCCAAAAACGTTGATTTTATCGCTGCTTCAAAAGCCCCCGTAATTCGTTTGGGCAAAGATCCGGTATTTACCAAAAATGTCAGTTCGTATGTAGCTTGTGTGAAAAAAGATTTCTCTGAAAAAGGAGTCTTTAATACTGAATTTACGGTTGATGGCCTACAAAAGATTTATGACTTGGCAGTTCAAGAATCTTTTTTCGATGACACCCACAAGTTGCAGATTAATGGAAAAATCTACGGGAAAACTGAAACCGAAGACTTGATTATAAGAGCCGTTAAAGAAATCTATGGCGATTCTAAAAACAAAGACGCTTTTAACGAATCAAAAGAAAAACTTTCAAAGAAAAACGTTTCACCTCTCAAAGATATTATCGATACTAAACCCGAACTCTTGTTTGAAATTCAGGACTATGAGTCCTTTCTTCATCAGTTGATTTGCCTTTCGATTACCGATTTTTCCGTGATTGAGGCCATCAAAACAGAATATTCGGCTCTCAAGTCCGAGATACGGGAGATTGCAAAACAAAGTGAAGAAGAAAGACCAGTTTGGAACGAGACGGTCGCCCTTTTCAATCAGCGTTTCTTTTCTAATGGTTTCACGGCAAAACTTGTGAATAGAGACATGGTACTGCTAAAGAAAGCGCCCGCAATTCAACTTGTAATGAAACGCAATGGGCAGCCTGTTTCGCCGGCACTTCAGGGCAAACTTTCGACGGGAGAAAAAGACTCCCTTTGGATCTTGAAAATTGTTTTTGACATCAAAAAACGAGAAATCGGCGGAAAACCTCTCAATATTATTTTGGATGATGTTGCTGATTCTTTTGATTACAAAAACAAATATGCCTTAATAATGTACCTGCGCGATTTGCTTCGAGATTCTCCTCACCAAATCGTCGTTTTGACACATTCCTTTGACTTTTTCCGGACCGTGCTGGCTCTAGGAAGAGATCGCATTTCAGGACTTCTTGCCTACAAAAAAGAGATGCAATCTCTTGATTCTGAAGTTTCCCTTTTGTCTTGCACTGAGGGCGTGTATAGCACTTTAGTTGCCGTGAACGGCTGGAAGAAGTCCTCCGACCTTAAATTTGGATTTGCTTATCTTCCAGTTTTGCGCAGTCTAGAGCAAATTTCGAAAGGCACGTCGTCTTGTCCCTCAGTTCAGACCCTCGACGGCTTGATGCATTATGATCTTGCGACATCTCACAAAACGATTGAAGACATGAAAAATGCCTTTGGTGCAACTCGTTTTGGCTGCTTATATGATTCTGCATCTGGCGCGGATGCTTTACCTTGCCCATTCTTTTCGGCATCTAATCTTCCCTTGTTGTATTTTGCTTCTCTTCAAAAAGAAGCTAAACGAATTCGTCCGAACATGCCAGAAACCGATCTTCCTTCAAAGCTCGTTTTGGCCCTGTTCATTAGGATGAGTTGTGAAAGAATGATGGTGGAACGAGTGATAGGTGCAAGCCTTGCTTTGCCTTCAAATTTGACTGTTTACTCCAGGACCCTTCAAAAATTGGCTATCGAACATAGACTTGTTAGCGAAGAAGAAAAAGAAATTATCGAAGAGAGTTTACTCATCGGTGATTCTTTTGCTCATATGAATAGTTTTTTAGATGCGCCTCTTATTGATGTTGGCCCAGAGCAACTAGATTTCTTATTCGACTTTTTTGATCATTTGTATCCGCTGAGTGGGGACGCTTAATGCTTTCTGATTTTTAACGGATTTTTGTTATTGAGACACACTGTTACTGTCTAATTCGTTTCTATCATGGAGTTCAGACCTTCTGAGCCTCATGTCAAGTTTAGTTGAGTTGATGTGCGCCAATATTACCCCTGAGTTTGGACTTCTCTTATTGGAAGTGCTTATATTGGAGGTAACCTTAATGGTTCAAAAAGATTTGTGTGGTGGTGATACCCTTAGTGGGGAAGATCAAGCGTATGTCTCTTAACTAGGCTATAGAAAATTAAGGGTGAAGGTTCAATTCCTTCCTTCTCCACCAACGGCAACGAAGCTCGGCAGGTTTAGATCGCCGAGCTTTTTGCTTTATGGACTGGCTTACATAAGCTTCAATGATGGTAATCTTCTGGTCGTTATCAGTCGTAGCGGTATTGCTATAGTGCCTTCTCCGATGCTTTCATTAAACCCGGAACGGAAGACAGGGATCATTTAGCCTTATCCTTAGCCTTTTATTTGGCCAGTTGGGGAATGTACCGAGGATCCAGTTTCCTTTTGCAGCATGACTAGAAGATTCACCGGGAGGTGGTGGACTATCTTTTGGACGAATCCACGCCCCGAACTCTTTGGGAAAGTTCACGCCCGCAGCAAGGCCCTCTTCATCCCACAGACTTTTATGGGGACCCCCAGAACGCGGGCATGCTCATTGAGGCTTGCAACGAACTTTGGGCTCTTTATAGAGCAAAAGATCCTAAGGCGCCCCGTGACGGACACTCCAGCAACCAAGATTCTCATGGGGGCGTTGGGAGGTACGCCTGCTTACGACCAATATGTGGTGAAGTCGATTAAGAAATACGGACTATATGACACCAAAATGAGCGTTATCACTAGTCTCGTGATTGACGAGAACTAAACTTTTTGAGAAATTTGTTTCAATGCCGTTGCCTCGCCGCTAATACCATATTCTTTTGGGGCGTTTCATAAGAATGATAAAAGAGTAAAATAAAACCGTTTAAGGAAACGAGCATATTAAGGGGTCATCTATGAAACTAGTAATTCTTGCTGGGGGCTTTGGTACTCGTATTGGGGAAGAGACCCATTTGAAACCGAAACCGATGGTCGAGATCGGCGGGATGCCGATCCTTTGGCACATCATGAAAATGTTTTCCCATTATGTGGTCAATGATTTCGTTATTTGCGCCGGCTACAAGCAGGAAGCCATCAAGGAATACTTCGCCAACTACGCCCTACATAATAGCGATGTGACATTCGATTTTTCTAAAGGCGGCGAGGTCAAGATCCATAGCGATGTCTCTGAGCCTTGGAAGGTCACGGTGGTGGACACCGGCTTAAACACCATGACGGGCGGCCGAATCAAACGCATCCAGAAATACGTGGGCAACGATCCGTTCTTCATGACCTACGGCGATGGCGTCTCCAATGTCAATATCAACGCCCTGCTTGCTTTCCATAAGAAATCCGACGCGATCGTGACGATGACCGCCATCCAGCCGGAGGGCCGTTTTGGAATCATCGATTTCGGGAAGAATGACGTGGTCAAAGCCTTCCGCGAGAAGGATAGCGAGGACACGGGCTGGATCAATGGCGGCTTCATGGTTATCGAGCCGGGGATCTTCAAATACATCGAAGGCGATGCGACCTCGTTTGAGCGTGAACCCCTTGAGGCCGTTGCCAAAGCTGGCAAGCTAAATGCTTATCGCCATCATGGTTTCTGGCAATGTATGGACACCCTCCGCGACAAAGAGAAACTCGAAGCGCTTTGGGCCAGCGGCAAAGCCCCTTGGAAGGTGTGGTAATGCTGGAGTTCTATAAAGGCAAGACCGTCTTAGTCACGGGCCATACGGGATTCAAGGGATCCTGGCTTTGCGAAATCTTGATTAATGCTGGTGCTAAAGTGGTAGGTTATTCGCTTGAACCGCCTACTGAACCCAGTCTGTTTAATTTGCTAAAACTTGAAGAGCGCATGGTCTCCGTCATCGGTGACATCCGCGATTTTGATCATCTTAATGGCGTCATCAAGAAATATAAGCCGGAGATCGTATTCCATCTAGCCGCTCAGCCGATCGTTCTGATTGGCTACCAGAAACCCGCGTACACGTATCACGTGAACGTCATGGGTACTGTCAATATCCTCGAAGCGATTCGAAAGGCGGGGTGCGTTAAGTCGTTTTTAAATGTGACGACCGATAAGGTCTACGAGAATAACGATTTAGAAAATCACCCCTTTAAGGAAGACGAGAAACTTGATGGCTTTGATCCCTACAGCAACTCCAAGAGCTGCAGCGAACTTGTTACCCATTCCTACAAAAAGAGTTTCTTCGCGGACGGAAAGACCGCGATCTCGACCGCTCGGGCGGGCAATGTCATCGGCGGCGGCGACTTCTCGCCCGACCGGATCATCCCTGACTGTGTACGTGCAGTAGAAGCCAAGAAAACCATCGAGGTCCGTAACCGCTTCTCGACTCGACCCTACCAATTCGTTTTGGAGCCCTTATTCGTATATCTCGAGATTGCCAAGGCCCAATACGAAGATGGGGCCAAAGCCGGCTATTACAACGTTGGCCCGGATCCCGTCGATTTCATCGCCACGGGTGACCTCGTTTCCCTTTTCTGCAAGAAATGGGGACAGGGGATTTCTTTCGAAGACAAGACCTTGACGAACGCGCCCCATGAGGCCGCGTTTCTGTCCCTTAATAATTCGTTACTTAAGAAGGCCTTCGGCTGGACTCCGGTCTATCACATCGACGAGACGATGGACCAGATCGTCGAATGGACCAAAGTCTATCTCCAGCATCAGGATATTAAGGCCATTACCGATTCTCAAATTGAGCAGTTTGCTCGGAGGTTCTCCAAATGAAGGCGATCGTTACCGGGGCCGACGGATTCGTCGGCTCTTATGTCGTCAAAGAGCTCTTGGACCATGGCTACCAGGTCGTGGCGGTGGACCTCGGGCCCGCGCCAAGACGGCTCGATGTCAGCAACAAGCATCTTCATTACGTCTCTTTGTCAATTGACCGGGTCGGCGAGCTAAAGAATCTCGCCCCGGAAGCGGCTGGATCGGACGTCTTTTTCCATTACGCGTGGCGGGGATCCGCCGGGCCGGAGCGCTGCGACGAGACGATCCAGCTGAACAATGCCTTGATGACCGCCAAATGCCTGCGGGAAGCCGCGGCCATGGGGGTCAAACGTTTCGTTTGCGCGGGCACCATCATGGAGTTCGAGACCAACCAGGTCATCTACGAGCAGGGGAGCAAGCCCGGCATGCCGTACATCTACGGCGCGGGCAAGACCATCGCCCACGAGATCTGCAAACCGATCGCGAACGACCTCCATGTCGATCTGGTGTGGGCCTACATCACGAACACCTACGGCGTCGGGGAGTCTTCGCCCCGGTTCCTCAATTCGACCCTTCGGAAGATCATCCACGGCGAACCCTTGGAATTTACTTCGGGAACTCAGAACTACGATTTCATTTATGTAACCGATGTGGCAAAAGCCTTCCGCCTTCTTGGCGAGAAGGGCAAGGCCAACAAGGGCTACATAATCGGCAGTGGGGCCGCCAAGCCCCTTCGTCAGTTCGTCGAGGAGATTCTTGGCGAACTCAAGCCCGCGTCCCCCGCGAAATTCGGGGATGTCCCCTATACGGGCGCCATGACTCCTCTCGAGGCCTTCTCAACTAAAGAGATCGTTGCGGATTGCGAGTTCAAGCCTTCCGTATCCTTTAAGGAAGGCATTCGCCTTACCTATGACTATCTCAAGTCCTTGGAGGCTAAATAACTTATGGCCATCAGCCCATTCCATTTCGAGAAGCTGCCTCTTGAGGGAGCTTATCTGATCGATGCGTTCTACGCCCCGGATATCCGCGGGGGTTTCTGCAAGGACTATTCCCTAGAGACCTTTAAGCAAAACGGGATCGACTACGATTTGAAAGAGGTCTTCTATACCTATTCCCATAAAGGAGTGGTGCGGGCCCTCCATTTCCAAAGGGTGAAGCAACAGCCAAAGCTCGTCCGTTGCGTCCATGGGCACGTCTACGACGTCATCGTCGACCTCCGGAAGGATTCCAAGACCTTCAGGCAGTGGTTGGGCTTCGATCTCACTGGCGATAACCATAAGGAATTGCTTGTTCCGGCCGGGTTTGCGCATGGCTATCTCGTTCTGGAGGACGATTCCATCGTCTCCTACAAGTGCGCTGAGAAGTTCTATGGGGAATACGATTCGGGCATCCTCTGGGACGATCCCGACATCGGGGTGAAATGGCCGTTGGACCAACTTAACGGAGCCCCAGTTATCTTAGCGCCCAAAGATCAAGCACTGCAGACCTTCTCTGATTTTTTAAGCTCTTTAGACAAAGATATTAACTAATGTGGGCCCTATGGAATTGGCATCTCAAGAATTTATCAACGTAATTAAGGAAGGCTCCAAAGAGTCTACTTTGGATGTTCCAATTTGCTTAACCTTTTGGAATCGGCCAGACTGTCTTCGTTCTTTGCTAGCTATTTTTCGTCAAGTAAAACCGGCTGAACTTTTTCTGTACCAGAACGCCCCTTTAGCTACGTTTTCGGAAAGCAAAAAACAGGCTTATCAAGACTGCCGAAGAATCATTACAGATTTTTTAGATTCCATCGACTGGTCTTGTTCGGTCCACTTTTGGTTCCCCCAAAATTGTTTGGAGGTATATTCTTCTGTGTGCCGTGCCATTCGTTGGGCTTTCTCCTCTGCCGATTCCTGCATTGTTCTTGAGGATGACGATGCACCCGAAATCAGTTGGTTTCAATTGGTATCCATCCTTTTAAAGAAATATCAAAATGACCCTAAAGTTGCTTCCATTACTTGCGAAGTTAATTTTGGAGATAGCGCTCGTTTTGATGACTCTTTTGATTTCCTCTTTTCTAAGATTACTTCGGTTCACGCCTGGGCTTCTTGGAAAAGATTTATCGATCAGTGGGATTCTTCTTATTCTTGGTTCTTTGATGCCCTAGAACGGAAAAAAATCAAAAGGTTCTATGGCCAAAGATACTATAAAAGGCTTATTAAAAACGCTTTGCCCTTTGCTCAGAGCAAAATTCCGGAATACGAATTCTTCATCTCGGCAGCACGTGCAGCCAATGAGTCATACAGCATTGTGCCGACCAGGAATATGCTGAAATATAACGGAATGGATGGTGAACATTCTGCCGGAACCGAACTGTTCACAAAAAAAGATAAGACTTATTTTTTCAAAAAAAGTTATCCTGTTTCATTTCCTCTTCGCGAACCACCTTATCTTTTTCACGATTCAAAATTTGATCAAAAGATGCTTTCCTATGCTTCTCGGAACTTTGGCGATTCCCTTGAAAAGGCTTGGCTTCTGTTTAAAAGAGGGCAGCTTTTACGCTATATTCTTCACAAAAAGAAATAACGAGCATAGCCTTGTATTTACGTTAGTTTGCTAATCTTTGATTCAATTCAGCAAGGAACAAGATAAACTAGAACTATCGGAGGCTTTATGGGCGCATTAAAAACGTTTGTTCTCGGACATCCACATCTCAAGTCTTTTGCTTTGTTCATCTATACTTTTTTTCCGAAGTTAAAGCTTTCAGTTAAAACTAAGCGAGCCATTCGCCAAGCCTCTAAAAATAATCCTAAAAGCGTGATTTTCTATTTAGGGAAACCCGCTCATGCCAATCTTGGTGATTTGGCTCAAGGTGTTTGCATTCAGAAATGGATTCGCGAACATTATTCTGAAAATTCCGTTGTGGCCATCGAAACTAACGCCATTGTTAATACCCCTTTTTCTGTTCTTCCCTATTTAAAAAAACATGTTAAGAAAACCGATGTTTTCTTTTTTCAAAGCGGATACACGACAACCGATTTAGGCGGTTACGCTGACCTTATGCATCGGACTATTGTTCAGGCCTTTCCAAACAACCGAATGCTTATGTTCCCTCAGACCATTTTCTTTAAAGATCCTAAAAATCAAGAAAATTCTTCCCGCATTTATCAAATGAATTCAAATCTTGTTTTTTTGGCTCGAGATTCCGTCTCCTATGATATGGCTAAAGTTATGTTCCCCGGCTTAAAAAAGTATCTCTTTCCCGACATTGTTACCTCTCTTATTGGTTCGGAAGATTTTTCTAAGCAAAGCCGCAAAGGAATTCTTTTTTGCTGCCGAAACGATGGCGAAAAATTCTATTCTGAGGAGGACATTAAGGGATTGATGTCTCGTTGCTCGGCTTTAGATGAGGTAAAACTAACAGATACTACAATTCATCAGGATAAAAAAAGTGTTGTGGCTAATCCTGAAGCTGCCGTTGCCAAAGAGATTGAGGGCTTTTCTCATTATCGAGTTATTATTACCGACCGTTATCATGGAACGATTTTCTCGCTCGTTGCCGCAACCCCTGTAATTGTTCTCAAGACCACTGATCATAAGGTGGTTACGGGCGTCGATTGGTTCAAAGGCGTTTACGATGGCCACGTTTTCTTGGCCAAAGATCTTGAAGAAGCTTTTTCAATTTGCCAAAGGCTGTTTTTAAATCCTCCCGAATATCAATTAAAGCCATATTTTAAAGAAAAGTACTACGACCCTCTTCTTCAGATTGTTGGGTGGGGAAAATGACCTGGACGATTTGCCCTCGGGAGAAATGCGTTGGCTGTGGGGCTTGCGCTAACGTTTGCCCAAAAAATGCGATTTCGCTTGTTCCGGATAAACGGGGTTTTTTGCACCCACAAATTGATGAAAACCTGTGCGTTAAATGTTCCCTATGTCAAAAAAAGTGCCCCGTTAATAATCCTGTCCCGGGTCGCGAAATTATCAGTGTTGTTGGCGGATGGAATCGTAATCAAGGGACTCGCAAAGCCAGCACGTCTGGCGGTGTTTTTTCTCTCTTGGCTTCATGCATCCTTAAGCAAGGTGGGGCCGTCGTTGGCGTCCGCTGGAATGACTCATTTGAACCTGAGCATTTTATGGCTACAAGCGAAAACGAGATTGAATATTTCCGTGGCTCAAAATATGTTCAAAGCCGCACTGGGATGATTTACGTAGAAACAAAAAAGGTTCTTGAAACTGGGCGAAAAGTTTTATTTTCAGGAACCCCCTGTCAGATTCATGCCCTTCGGCTTGTGCTAGGGAAAGAATATCCCAACCTCTTTATTGTCGATCTCGTTTGCCACGGAGTGCCTTCCTACGCCTTTTTCTATAAACACTTGAATGAGGTTTCTAAGTCCCATCCCGAGCACATTACAGGAGTTTACCTTCGCCGAAAAGATCCATGTTGGGATTATTCGAGCGTCCACATTGATTTTGAGGGAGGCCAATCTTATCAGGAGTTGACCATGAACGACCCTTACTTTTGCTTGTTCAATAAAGGTTATTCGCTACGGGAAAGCTGCCATTATTGCCGATACACGAATTTGCAACGTGTTTCTGACATTACTTTGAGCGACTTTTGGAATTACCGGCCTGATTCTTTTAAAACGCGTCACTTTGCTAAGGGCATTTCTTGCATCTTGGTTAATTCGGATAAAGGTCAGGCGCTCATTAAGGAAATCGAACCTCAATTGATTTCTAAACCGAGTTCTATCAAAAAGGCATTAAAAGCTAATAAATCTTTGTCAGAACCCTTTCCTTTTCTTCCCGATAATGATTCTTTTTGGCTCGATTATGAGAACGGAGTCTCAATCGAAAAACTTAAAGAGAAATACATGCCAGGACATTTTTCTATTCCTAAATCATTTTGGATTAAAAGGTGGATCAAAGGTTTCCTGTGGCTGTCCCCTAAAAAATGAAAGACAGCTAATTGAGCATGCCGCTAATCTTTCTTTGAGTTAACTTGATTCTCAGAATCGTTATTCTTTTTTTCTGGGAAACGGCGGCCAATTATGCCTTTGATCTTCGACCAATTCTCGGGGTCAATCGCGGCAAAAATAATAAAATAAAATATAGAGAAAATAATAGCTTTTTGGAGGACTGCAATCCATTTGTTGGTTGAGACAAGTAAGCCCAAGGAAGAAGCCCCATAGCAAAGCAAAGAAGCAACCAAGGTTATTCCAAGAAGACGAGCAAAAGATTTTAAGTAAGTCGTAACCGGAAGATGAAGGGCTTTTCCAAAATAAAGGTTTTGAGCAACCCAATGGCCTAGAAAGCTGGATACGGCTGAAGCAATTAAACAAGCGGCAATTTTTAAGTTCTCTGGGAATACGAGTAAAAAGACAAAAGAAAGAGCAACGTTTAAGAGGGTGGTGGCGGCGAGAATCAAGCTTCTAAATTTGTGTTTATTCATGGCTCTTTGAACTTCGACGCCACTCATTTCAGCCAAAGGTAAAGTCCAAAAGAATATCAGCACGAGTCCGACATAGTAGGCCTCAGAACGTTTCGCGCCAATCCAAGCAATAATGAAATCTTGGCCGCAAGACAGAAATCCTCCAAAGATGTAAAGCATTAGGAACCCGGTTATGGTAGAAGCGTTTAAAAAGATGGTAGAAACATTTTGCTGGTTTCCGTTGGCCACCTCCCGATTGATTCTTGGAGCCAAAGTGGTGGTGATAGACTGGCCCATGGTGATCACTTTAGTGCTTAACTGCATGCCGAAAGAATAAATTGTGACGGCTTCGGCCCCAACCATAATACCTAATAAGGTTTTGGCAACGTTGTTATTTACCTGATCGACAATGGTATTAATAAAAATGAAGAAAGAGAAGATAAAAATAGTTTTTATTTGGGACTTCATTTGGGCTCGGGAAGGCCAAGAAATGCGAACCTTTAATGCCAGAAAGGCAAAGGCAACATTGGAGAGACTCACTGCAAGTTGAACAGCGATTCCGACGACTAACACAATCCAAATCCCTAAGCCAGACTGAACGAATGGAATCACGACAAGCGGGGTAAGAACCGAAGTCGTGAATGCACCAAGTCGAACCCAAATAAAATGGTTTCGATAGTTGTTGTAAAGGTTGAAAAAGTCAAAAGGCAAATAGATGATTGTTTGTGCAATTGAAAGCGCTACGAGAAGATAGATAAGGTCTTTTTCTGGATCGGTATAAAGAGTAAGCGGAATCACGCCTGTTTTTAGCAAAATAAAGACCACTCCGCCGGCTAAGACACCGAGTAGCGTTAAAGTGGCTAAAACAATGACGTAGAAACCGTTTAACGGTCTCAAAAGTTTGTCGCCGCCTTCTTTTTCTGCAATAGTGGCAAAGCGAATGTAAGTTGAGGTTAATCCAAAGGAAAAAATCGAAAGCCAGGCCACAAGAGACTCTGAGAATGAATAGATACCATAGGTTCGGTCGCCATAAGTTTTTAGCAAAAATGGCGAGTAAAAAATGGCTATTAGCGAAGATAAGAAAAGAGAGGCGTAAGCAATAATGACGCTAATTTTGATATTTGTTTTCTCGCTTATCTTCAGTTTTTTCATATGTCAATCACCGTTGGCTTAATCTTGGAATTTTTGTGGGCATGATTCGGTTTTTGAATTTCATTGTCTTGCTGGTTAAACAAAGAATGATGGCACAAGAATGACTGAGCGAACAATTCAGCCAAAAAGAAGACAAGGATAGCCACCATTGATAAGGGGGCGAATGGTAAGAAAAAGGATGGAGGAAAGCTAAATCTAATAAGGGCAAAGAAAGATAAAACTATTGCCAAAAGAACGGTAGTGGTCATTAAAAGCGTTAATAACACGTTCCGTTGGTCGGAGACAATTTCGCTAGCGACGGCTGACAGAAGGCGCTTTTCAAAAATCAGTGCAAGGGTCTCTAAGCCTAATGAAACAGCAATAAGAACACATCCTCCAATGAGCAATCCTTTCTTCAAAGTTGGGAGCGTACTTAATTCGGATTGAATTCCTTTGTCGAGTTCCCCAAGCGTGTATGTGGATGGGTCCTCCGAATAATTGAAGAAATGGCACTGGATCCCTACGGCTTTTGCAGAAGAGTCAAAAATGCAGCTATTTAGACTTGACTCGTTTTCAATACGATCATTACCAAAGAAAAAGGCCATATGGAGATAACGATAATAACTGTAAATAGAACAGTACGGCGCGAATACAAAATAATCACCAAGAATGGGGGCATAAGCTCCTAAAGAATTCTCAGTAATAACTCCAAGTATGGTGTGGGAGCTGTCAAAAGTGCCTCCCCCATCGATGGAATGCTCTAAGGTTTTGCCAACAAGCTGAGAATAATTGTCTTTCGTTACGGTTTGTCCCAAGATGTCGGAAGCCAATTTTTCGGAGATAAAAATGGTGTTTTTATTGGTGCTGTCATCAGTGAAACGAATTTCTTGGTCCCCAAATTGAGAAAAACCAAAATAGGATCCCTTGGCTTCATAAACCGCAGGAAGCATAACGGTGCACGCCACATTGCCATTGGGAGTGGATGCAAGGTAAGTTGAAGAAGACGATCCCTTGCCAACGTAAAAGTACCGATTTTTTATCTCAGAATAATTAATAGTTGAGGCTGCCTTTTGCGAGAAGGCAAAGGAAAAATCAGAGAAATGATAATATCCATTGATGTCGGTTCTAGTTCCGTAGGCTTCAGCGTACACACGAGTGTATCCGGTCTTTTTTTCGTAATAAGAGATCGCGGTGGACACATAAGTGGTGTCATCAACCACGCAAAAGGTGGCACCTATTGAGAACACGAAAATGGAGAGAAAAGAAAACAAAAGAAAAAGCCAGCTGGTTTTACCCCTTCCGAAAAGCGTTTTTAATAAACCATTGTTGTTCATTGCCAAAAAAACCTGTAAGGGAGCAAATTAAGATAGTTTTCCCGAAATGTCGTGAAATAGAGGTAAAGGCAAAGCAAAACGGGCAAGAGGGTCAAAGCAACAGTTTTAAAAGTCTTGTTGCTTTGTCTTGTGATGGTGTTGATTAAAATAAGACCTAAATAGATGCGAAAGTAATCGGCGATCCGGGCGGCCATACTGAAATAGCAAGAAACGATTAAGAGCAAAATTGTGATTTCTGATGTAAAAACGAAGAAAGAATCATTGCTCTTTGAAGCCGCACGATCTGATGGCTCTGGTATCCGCTCAGTTAAAGCCCATTGTGGGAAACGCTCATTTAGAATTAATGAAGCCTTTCGGTAGGGCTGAAACACAAAGTAGACGGCGAGAATAGCCATTATTGCGACAAGGCTTCCTCCCAATCCCCCTGCGAAAAAAATGTTATAGGATTTGGTGTAACGGCCAGCAATTGGGAAGTCGTAATAGAAAAAAGACAAAATTGGGTAGGCAAAAATTGCGACGGTAATTCCAGCAATGAGAAAAATCACAAAATCATTAGGCCGGAGTTTAACCAACAACCCTGGTATTGCCAGTAAAAAAACGATTGCGCTGTTGTGAAATAAATAGGCCACAGCAATAAAGGCCAAAGATAAAAAATAAGTCCACCATTTATCTTTCTTAAAAATTAAAAAAGAAAAAACGGTCAAAGAAATTGCTAATCCCTGCCTTAAGGCAGAGGCCACAAACGTAAAAGAGCCAAAGCAAAAGAAGAAAAGCCATGCCATTCCTGGTATGTCACAGTACCAGTAGAACAATAAAAAAAGTGCCGTGCACAAAATCAAATATAGGAAAGAAGCAAAAAGAAAGTAGGGAACTTTGATTGAAGAAGCAATCTTCATGAGAAATTTAAAGACTATTTCAAAAGACGAGTACTTAGAGGTCAATTGCCCCCAAGAAACGGTAGTAGTCCACTCATAAGCGGCTTTGTACGCGGTCCCATCTCTGCCAACGGTTTCTTTTTTTAGCGATAAAACTAAAAAAACAATAATTCCGCAGAATAAAGATTCAAAAAAACGCCGATGCTTCACGTTTCGTAATGCCGTCTCAAAAAGAATAATGCATAAGAAGATTAAACCAATTGCGGTGTAGTAAATAACCATGGATTATCTAGATAAACTAGATACGCATATTATATACGGAACACTCCTTTTTGTGCTCTTTGTTTATTACAACGGCAATTTGTTTCTAAGTTTCTTCAAAAAAACTTGATTGTTATCTCGGATGATGTGAACTGCTAACCTCTAAGTAGACAATCACACTTTCATAAATGGCCAATGGGAAGGATGATTGTAGACAAGGAGGTTTTTCTATGAAGACAGCAAGCAAGGAAAGGCTCGCAATCGGCAAAGCTTTGCACGACAAGAGCCTTTCAATCGTCGACTGCATGAAGAAATACGGCGTCAGCCCAAGCTGCGTAAGGAACTGGCAGAGCCAGTACGAGATCTCTGCGGGGCTCAAGCTCCCGAAGGCCGAAGACCAGGCCGTTCAGCGCCCTGAGTACTCCGGCATGAGCAAGGAGCAATTGCTCAGGGAGATCATGAGGAAGGACATCGAGAACGCCCGGCTAAAAAAAGGGTATGCGGTGAGAGGGGGTGGTACAAAAAAGGAATTCGTTTCTTTAAGCGGGAAGAATACCAAGTGATATCCGAGCTCTCCGGCAGGTGGAGCGTCCTATCGCTCTGCGACGAGATGTCGGTCAACCGGAGCGGGTACTACAAATGGGTGCACAGGCACATCCACCCTTCCGACAAAGCGAAGAAAAAAGCCGGCGACATCGCCCTCTTCCTCGCCTATCACAGCAAGCACCCGAGCCACGGCTACAGATGGCTCAACGCCAAGATGCGGCTGGATCTCGGGGTCGTCGTGAGCGACGAATACGCGAGGAGGCGCTGCAGGTACCTCGGCATAGCCGCCGAGTGCCATCATTACCGTTACAGGAAGCCGGGGGAGCCAAGGAGAACCTATCCGAACATGGTGCTCGCATCCCTCGACGTGGACGGCCCTTATCAGGTCGTCGTGAGCGACATGACCGCCTTCTGGGCGGCCGGCCGATACTGGGAGCTCACCCTCTACATGGACCTCTGGAACGACGAGATCGTCGGATGGTCGCTGTCGTCGAGGAAGGGAGACGTATCCACCTATTTCGAGGGATTGGCGGAGTTCCTCGCGAACAAAAAAGAGAAGTACATGGGCCTTGAGACCATATTCCACACGGATCAGGGCTCGGTGTACTCCTCGAAGGCATACAACGACATCCTTCAGCCATATGGTATCACAAGGAGCATGTCCCGTCCCGGGACTCCGACCGACAACGGGGCGATGGAGGCCATAAACGGCTGGGCCAAGACGGAGATGTTCATCGATTTCTCCGTGGGCGCGAGCGGCGACGTCCCGGCTTCGGTGAAGGGCTACATAACCTATTTCAACGAGGAAAGGCCGATGTGCTGCCTCGGCTATCTGACCCCGAAGCAATACAGGCTTGAGTACGAAAAGAGCCACGTCGCCTCCATAACGGATTCGACGTGCCTACGATTGCCGACTGTTGTGTCTACTTATCGTTGACTACTGCAAACCTTCATGGAAATAATGCAAAGAACACCCCAATTTGGTACAATATTTAAGTCCATTGTTGGCAAGATAATTTTTGTCGAACCATCAACACATTCTAGAAAAGGGCATACACAGATGAATAATGAGAAATGTGCCCCCCAAGGAACGCCCATCTATTCTGCGTCTATCACGAGAGAGCAGTTTCTATTTTACGAAAATAGAACTGTTGCCAAATTGCTTCTTGAGGGAAAAAATTTAGAAGACATCGTTAAGCAGGTAACTGATGAGAATCTTTTTCAGTTGCCGACTCAGAAAAGCGTTCGTTCTATAGCAAGAGCGTGTTTTAATCGCCTTACTTTTACCCACAACGATGCCCTTGTGAACATGATTGCGAATGGGTCTGCATCCGATGCCAAACTCGCCTTGCTTTATGCCTTTATGTGCCAGAATCTGATCGTTCGGGATTTCATGGTAGATGTCATCGGCGAGAAATTCCGGGTTGGCCTTGCTATCTTTGATAAATCCGATGTAGCTCGGTTTATGTTTACCTTGGGCAATAGAGTTGAAAGCGTCTCGAAGCTCAGCGACGAGACGGTTAAAAAAGTTAAAAGCGTTCTTGTAAAATGCCTAGCTGAAGCTGGGTATCTGACTACGATTCGCTCGACAGATTTGCTTCAAGTCTCTCCTAGCGAAGAGCTAATTCGAATCATCAAAGAGCGGGGAGACGGCGATATGCTGCCGGCCTTCAACGTTTTTTAGGGGGCAGCCAGTGAATATCAACAAAGGTCTGGACGAACTAAAAGTCAGATTCGCCAATCCTAAGTTCCAGAAAAACGAAGGGCTTGGGAATCAAATCGGTTTTTATTTGGTGAGCTATAACCCCAAGGACGAAATGGAAATCCGCTATTTCTTGGATTCGCTTAAGAAGGAAACAGAATTTAGGCCGATTGTGGTGGATCTCTACGATATTTTCTTGAAGATTCTCAAAGAGAACGACGTTTTGGACGCCATCGGCGATGTCGAGAAAGACGTGGGAAGTTTGGCTTTGGCCGATTCCTTTAAGAACTTTGCTACCCCAGCGGAATTCGTTCGCTTGATGGATTACAAGCCTCATAAGCCGGGGGACATTCTCATCATTTCTGGCATCGGGAAGGTCTACCCGTTCATCCGTTTGCATACTCTTCTTGAGAGCATGGGGGATACATTCCGAGACATCCCTGTCGTTTCTTTCTATCCGGGGAAATATGATGGCCGTTCCATCATTTTGTTCAATAAATTCTTTGACGACAATCACTATCGTTCGTTCGATCTGGTCAATCTCTGGGAGGATTAGGGAACCATGAAGATCAAAAACATTTTCGAGAAGGACATTAACCGTTACATCAACGGCGTCATCACCGTTGGAAACAATGATGAGAAGGCGGTTCAACAAGAAATCGAAGAATACGTCGTAACCCAAGAGCTCAAACCGCATTTCTCCAAATTTTTCGATAAATTTGCTGCCTCCCTTGAACACCCCAATTCGGAGATTGGCGTTTGGATTTCCGGATTCTTCGGGTCAGGCAAATCGCATTTCTTGAAGATGCTGTCATATCTCCTTGAGAACAAAGTGGTTGGTGGGAAGCCGACCATTGAGTATTTCCGCAATAAATTTGATGACCCTCTAGAATTCTATGGCATTGAGAAATGCTGCTCCAAGGGAGACAACAAGACGATCCTTTTCAACATCGCGGATTACACCCAAGATAAGCAAACGGGTATTCGCGATGTCTTTAACCAGGTTTTCTATAATTCCATCGGATATTTCGGGACCGACCCTCGTGTGGTCGAATTTGAAAAATGGTTGGATGATTCGGGAAAGAAAGAAGACTTTGTCCGTTGCTATCGCGATGCCGCGGGCAAGGACTGGCTTAGTGATAGGGGAATGTTCATCTATCGCAAAAAAGCGATTGTCAGCGCTATCGTCGCTGCCGGGATTGCCACAGAAGAAGAAGCTAACGGCATTTTCATGGCCAACCCGAGCAAGATCTTTAGTATTAACTCATTAACTGACGACATCGCAGCTTATGTCAAGAAGCGCCCTGACAATTTCCGGCTTGTCTTTATGGTCGATGAAATTGGCTTCTACATCGGCGAGAATTCCAGCTTGATGCTTGAACTGCAGACCCTTGTTGAGCAATTAGGGGACAAATGCGGTGGGAAGGTTTGGATCGTTGTTACTGGACAAGAGGCTATCGACAGTCTTGTTCACGTCAAAGGCGACCAGTTTAACAAGATCATGGACCGTTTCGCCACAAAGCTCCATTTGACCGCTTCCTCGGTCGAAGAGGTCATTCGGAAAAGACTTTTGGCCAAGAACGAAACCGGAAAGGATTGCCTGACCGTTCTTTATGAGCAAAAAGGCGCTTCCTTAAAGAACACTTTTACTTTTGAACAAGCCGTTTCGAGCCTTAAAGGATACCGGGATACGGATGAATTCGTTGCCGATTATCCTTTCGTTTCGTACCAGTACCATTTGCTTCAAGACACCCTCGAAGGAATCCGGCTTCACAAACAGTCGACCTTCACTTTGTCGGGTGGATCCAGAAATATGCTCGGGTCCTTCAAAGCCGGCATTACTAGCGGGTTAATTTCTTATGTCGGCGAAGACGACCAATTGATTCAGAACGGCGATGTTGGAACGAACGGCGATGGGGCTTTGTTCCCGTTCTACCGTTTCTACGATGCTATTCGTGAAGACCTAATTTCCACGGTGCGCCTTATTTTCTCTCACGCCGAGGAACAAGCCGAGAAAAATGAAGGCCTCAAAGAAGAAGACGTCAATGTTTTGAAACTTCTTTATTTGGTTCGCTATGTCGATAACGATCTGAAGGCGACGCTTACTAACATTGCCATTTTGATGACCGAGTCGATCGATGAGGATCAGATTGCTCTTCGCAAGAGGGTTGGCGAATCATTGGAAAGACTCCATTCGCAAAACTATGTCGCCAAGAACGGTGACGTCTGGATGTTCTTGACCGACGAGGAACGTGATGTCGATGTGGAAATCCAACAGCAGAATATCGATTCTGATGAAGTCTCCAGGGAAATCGGGAATGTTATCTTTTCCGAGATTTATCCTTTGAAGAAGGCCAAGTATGGGGTCTATGACTTTGATTTCGACCGCTATGTGGACGATTTGGCGATCGGGACCCAGACGGGTGGCATGAAACTTTCTATCGTCTCTCCTAACAATGATTTCGGGAAAGACAACGAAACGGGAATTCTCCTTCGTTCGGGTGGCGATAGAAGCATTATTGCTGTTTTGTCCAGCGAACACCCATTCTACGACAAGCTTCTCGAAATTCTAAAAGTCGAGAAATACCAAAAGACAAAGAATCAGTCTTCTTTGCAGGCTGGCGTAAAGGCAGCCATCAGTGCGAGAATCACCCAAGCCAAATTGGACCGTACCGACGTTGAAGCTAACATCGAAAAGTCCCTCAAAGATGCCACTTTCTACGTGGATGGCGTAAAACAGCAGGTTAAAGGCGCGGCAGCAAAAGACAAGGTTTCCGAAGCCCTTAGCAGTCTGGTCGAAGCTGTTTACACGGAACTGGGCCAAGTCACATACAACGTGAAAGATCCCTCCGAGATAAAGAGCATTCTTAGCCGTGAAGAGGGCGGATTGATTGAAGGCGGGCAAGTCATTAACCAAGAAGCCGTGGATGATCTCGACAAGATTCTAGGGCTTAAATATCAGTCTCATTCGACAATGACTGTTGCCGATATTTATAAGCGTTACCGCGACAAGCCGTATGGGTTCCGTGATTACGATATTGCTGGGATGATTGCCGAGTTATTGGCTGCACAGAAAGTTGTCCTTTCTTACAATGGCATTGAATACAAAAAGTCCGACCCGATGGTTATCGACCTCCTTTCAAAGAAGAGCTATATCGATAGCGTCGTAGTTAAACAACGGATCGTTGTTGACCCTTCGCTTTTGGCCAAATGCATCAACATCATGAAGGATTTCACTGGCGACATGGACGTCCCGAGCAAAGAGGACGACTTTGTTGACTATGTTGTGAATACCTTTGAAAAGAAGGCGCAGGAATGTGAGAACTTCTTGAGCGATTTCTACTCGCATGGTCATTATCCTCAGCAAGACGCGATTAAGAAGGCCAAATCCGTTTATCGTGACATTCTTCTCTACAAGGCCAACGAAACGAAGCTCCTAGAGCGTATCCGCGACCAAGAAGAAGATCTTTTAAATGCAAAGGACGATGCAGAAGAAATTGTTTCGTTCTTTAATGGGAAGCAAAAAGGTATTTACGATAACGCTACCAGAAGATTCCAATTCTTCTCAGACGATTCTCAATACATCGCTGAAAATCCAGAGGCAGTGGAAGCCTACAACGCTATCAAAGAAATTTTGACAATGGAAAAACCATTCCAGAAAATAGCTGAACTTCCAAATTGTGTTCAAATATTAGAAAACAAGCATGCTGAGCTTTTAAATGCTGAGAAGAATAAAGCTTTTGGACTTATTAATAAATTCCGTGATGAATTGGGGACCTATGTTCAGGATTTTAGTAGGGACATTTATTCCCATTATTCGAACGAACTTACTAATCAAAGAAACTTCGTAGACCATGCCGACAAAATTATTGCGGTCGTGGCTCAAGAATCTACCATTAGAGCTCTCAAGGAAGAGGGCGCAAGCAAACTTCTTAACGCGAAAGCGCCCGAGCCTAATATCAATAACGATGGGGCCAAAGCGAGTTCAACGGGTTCGACTAAAAAGGAACCCATAAAGGTTGACAAGAATGCAATTGTTGAATCTGCGACGCTGGAAACAAAGGCGGATATAGACAACTACATCGATAAACTCAAGACAAAACTTTATGGCTTTTTGAAAGACGGGGGAGTAAAGATCGATTGATGAATCCCGGGGAAAACGAATGAACAAATCAGCAATAATTGATTTTGTAGACAATGCTCGAGAAAGCCTAGAAAAACTTGTTAGGATCCGCGCTTATGAATACGGCGTTTCAGATGGCGGCGCAGAAGAAAACCTGCAAGTAATAAATGGCAAGGTTCTTTCGAATGAGGAACGAGGGCAAAGGGATGCTTTGATTTCGGCAATAAAAACTGCCGAGGACGGCAAGGGCTTTGCTCACGGTTTTGACTCTGTAATGGAAGAAGCCGCTTACACCTGGTTTAACAGATTTATTGCTATTCGGTTCATGGAAGTAAATGGCTATCTTCCGTCACACACTCGGATCTTTTCGGATGAAAGTGGAACTTTTAACCCCCAAATTCTTGAAGAGGCTACTACTGTTGCAATAGACGGGATAGACCACGTTAAGGTTTCGGAATATATACAAAATCACCAAACTGATGCCTTATTTAAATATCTAATTATTCTTCAATGCAATGAGCTTTCAAAACCGATACCCGAAATGTTCGAAAAAATATCAGATTATTCAGAACTTCTGTTTCCCAATGGTTTGCTCAAAAAAGATTCGGTGATCGCCAAGATGGTAGAAGAAGTCCCCGAGGATGATTGGAAGGACCAGATTCAAATCATCGGCTGGATGTACCAATTTTATATTGCCAAGAAAAAGAAAGCTGTCTCTGCTTCAAAAGAAACTGTGACAAAGAGCACCATTGCTGCCGTTACCCAGCTTTTCACTCCGGATTGGATTGTTAGATACATGGCAGAAAATTCAATTGGAAGACTTTGGCTGGAGTCGAATCCAGATTCTTCGTTAAAAAAAGAAATGAAGTTCTTTGTTGAAGATGCAGAACAGCCTGAAGATATTAAAGAAAAAATAAATAGCATCAAGTACACGTCCGTTGATCCCAAAAATATCAAAATTATTGAGCCGTGTTGCGGTTCTGGGCACATCTTGGTTTATTGCTTCGACTTGCTTTATAAAATTTATGTTGAAAGAGGATATTCGCCCAGGGATATTCCGTCGCTAATTTTGCAAAACAACCTCACTGGATTAGATATTGATCGCAGAGCCAGTCAACTTGCTTGCTTTTCTTTAATAATGAAAGCTCGCTCAGTAGATTCCGGCTTTTTTAGGCGCGGAGTCTCCCCACACGTATTCGAGATTGAGGACACGTCTTCAATAAACGAGCTTGATTTGTCTAAAGAATTTGAGGAAGCTAATTTTTCAAAAAGAACAGAAGACATAGCGTTGTACCTTACGGAAACATTTAATAACGCGAAGATCATCGGCTCTTTACTTAAAGTTCAGAAAAAAGACTATGTAAATTTTCAATCTGAAATACAAGACCATTTAGCAAATACCAAAACTTTCGGTTTGTTTGAACAAGAGTTTTATTCCAATACCTTGCCAAGATTGCTTTATGTGGCAAAGATTGCACAAATTTTGTCCGATAAATACGATGTTATGATAACAAACCCGCCATACCTTGGCATTTCCATGCTTGAGCCGTCAGCGAAAGCGTACGCAAATAGTTATTACCCAGAAAGTAAAACCGATATGTTTGCGATGTTCATGGAAACAGATTTTGTTAAGCCAAACGGCTTCTTGGCCATGATTAATATGCATAGTTGGATGTTTTTGGGGAGCTATGCTGATTTCAGGCCAAAACTTGCAAAAACATCAGAGTTTTTATCCGTTGTTCATCTCGGCCCGCACGCTTTCGAGGCTATCGGAGGGGAGGTTGTTCAAACGGTAACATTTGTTCTTAGAAAAACGCCTGTTGATTGCAACACAAAATTTATTCGTTTGGTTGACTGCCAAGACAAAGAGGCCGCCTTTCTTGGCGAGCGAGAACAAAGAACTTTTATCATTAAACCTTCGTGGTGTTCGCGATTCCCCGATTTCCAATTTTTTTATTGGTGTCCAGTAGAGGCCGCAGATGTTTTTTCTAAAAGTTTCCAAGTCCATGATATTTCGATTTTGAACTGTGGCATTTCTACCGGGAAGGATTCTTGTTTTATTAGGGAGTGGTGGGAGACCAGCTCGACGAACACAAGCCTTTCCAATAACGATTTGTCTAAACTGCAAAGTGAATATAAGTGGTTTCCGATCACCAAAGGCGGAGAAACGAGAAAGTGGTATGGAAACTTGACCGAAGTTATAGACCTTTATAACAACGCATTCGATATTAAGCATCGGGAGCACAACAACTATCGGTTGAGGGATGCTTCTTTATATTTTAAAGAATGTATAACCTGGACGAAGATTTCATCGGCTCTTTCTTTCAGGTTTACGCCATCTAACGTCATTTATGGGGATGGGGGGCCGACTCTATTTTCAAAAGATCACCTTCTATATCTTCTGGGCTTTCTTAACAGTAATGTCGCTGAGTATCTAAAAAAAGGCCTTAACCCGACGTTCAACACATATCTAGAGGACATTTTGAGCTTGCCAATTAAGGTCGAAGACGAAGAACAAATAGTCTCAATTGTCAAACAATGTATTAGCATCGCAAAAGAAGATTGGGATTCGTTTGAAACTTCTTGGGAATTTGATAGGAATCCGCTGATTAAATCAGCAGGTTTTGACTTAGCCGATTCGTTTGACAAATGGTCGAAAGAATGCGAAATCCGGAGGCAAAGATTAATAGACCTCGAGGAACAACTTAATAGCTCGTTTATAGCATATTATGGTTTGGAGGGCGCTTTGTCTAAAGAGGTTGACCGTAACGAGTCTGCAGATTTTCTTACAAACCCGGGCAAAGAAGCAAAATCTCTTTTGTCTTATTTTGTCGGCTTAATTTTTGGCAGGTATTCCCTTGACGAGAATGGCGTTGTTTTTTCGGGAGGAAGTTGGTCTGGCAGTAAATACTCTTCATTTCAGCCAGATAAGAATGGAATAGAAGTCATTAATAGCGGCTTTTTTGGCGATGAGAGTTTGGATAACAAATGCCTAGCTTTGGTAAGGAACCTTTATGGTGATGCAAGTTTTGAAAATAATATTAGTTTCTTGTCTAACGCTTTGGGCGGAAAGGGATCCCCGAGAGAAACGATAGTAAATTACTTCCTCAACGGTTTCTATTTAGACCATCTAAAAGTCTACAAAAAATGCCCTATTTACTGGCTCTTCGACGCGGGCAAGAAAAATAGTTTTAAAGCTTTGATCTACGTGCATCGGTATACGTCCGATACCCTGGCGACTCTCAGGACCGATTACATTCTTCCGCTGCTGGATCGATATAGTTCAAGAATTGACTACCTTTCCAAAGAATTGCCAACACTAAGCGGGAATGAGTCGACGAAAGCCACTAAAGAAATAGAGACGCTAAAGGGGCAATTTCAGGAACTCTCGGAATACGAGCCGAAAGTTCACCACCTTGCAGATCAACATATCCTCATCAATCTCGATGATGGGGTTACAGCAAACTATGAAAGGCTTGCAGATGTGCTTGCGCCTTTAAAATAGGAGGGTGAACTTATGACAATTGAAGAGATAAAAAATGAATTAATCAAGCTTTTTTCAAGCCCGGTTCAACAATACCATAAACGGATTCTTATTTTTTGGGAGGACCCCGAAAAAGAATTTTCCGATTCAATTAAAGAACTTTCTTTAACTGGGGTTACCGTTTTCGACCTGTCACCTAGTAATCTTTTTGTTGCAAAACAAGCTGTAAATGATGACAAACTAGGAAATCTCCTGATCTACGATTCTACAAACACAGATCCTAAAGATGACTGGCTTCAAGATGCGAGACTTTATGCTGACGCTGTTAAACATTTTGATTTTTATTCAATGGTCATGTCCAAACTCGGCATTTTAGAAACAAGGCAGATGCGGGAAGTGATAAAGGGTTACCGTAAATTTTGGCAAAGTGACGAAAGGATCAAAAAGTTCGTGGCTTTGTGCCCGATGGCCCAGACCCCAGCACAGGTTCATCTCGGCGTTTTAGCCGCCTTGCTTAACGCTAAAACTTCTGCCCCAACCGATATTCTTTTTCATTTGTTCGCTGATGGTTTAGCCCCTGATAAAAATTCGGGTTTGAAGGCGGTTGAATCGTTCGGGTCATTGGCAAATTTGTGGAAGGTTATAGCTAAATATGCTGGTGACACTCACGAAAACCTTGAGAACGCGCTTAATACGATTCTCATTACTGCTCTTTATGGAACCATGGGAAGTGCAGTCCCCAGCAAAGCTGTTGGACTTGTTTATCAACCGGCTCTCTCTGAATGCCAAGCTTTGGTTGCAGAATGGACTCACAATTCTAACTATTCCGAAAAAGTGAATTCTTGGATTTGTGATGCTGAGACCAGGCTAGGACTTGCGCCTTTATTTGATGGCCTGGCGGTCGAAGATTTAATGGCTAGTGATCTGTTTCCATCTATCGATAGCTCAATTCTAAAGAAAGCCTTTGATGCTGTTGCTAACGGGGGGATGGCCGGCGAGAAGGCTATGAAACTCGTCGAAGAGAGAAGAACTCGTTCTTGGTATGCGAAATATGCGAATTACTATGAATGTTTATATTCCATGGGACAGCTTTTACGTGATAAGACCAGCATTGGCGAGGCTTTTAACTACCTCAATGGTGAAGAGATTTGGAATGACTATGCCAAGAAACTCTCCTGCATCGATTCCGATTATCGCCACATTCATTACTTTTATTACAAAACGACTTTTGATTCGCTGGGGAATATTCAAGATAAACTATCTTCCGCTTTAGATTATCTCGAAGGGTTATACAAGAATTGGTTCTTAAATGGACTAAATGATTCTTGGATAAAGCTTGTTAAAGGCGATCTTGAGAACCAAGGGTTTATAAGTTATAAAATACCGATTGCTACAGACTTCTTCGATAAATTTATTGATCCAAAATTAGACGAAAAAATAACTTTCGTTGTGATTTCCGACGGGATGCGGTTCGAAGTAGCCAAAGAGCTGAAAGACCGACTGGTTTCTTCCACCAAGGGAGATGCCGAAATTTCAGCTATGGAATCGGTTTTTCCAGCTATCACGAAATATGGGATGTCAGCGCTTCTTCCTGGTAAAAAAACTGTTGGGGCCGACTACGAAGTTTTAGTAAACGGCGCAGTTTCTGATACTCTTTCAAAAAGAAAGGCAATTTTGAACGCAAGGGTGGCCGAATCTGATGCTATTTCGTATTCAGATTTGGCAAACATGAAAACAGCGGACTTAAAAGAGTTTGTTAAAGATAAGAAAGTCGTTTACGTTTATCATAACGACATTGATGGGACTGGCCACGACTCCGCCGGAGAAAGTAAAGTTTTTGAGGCCTGTGAAGACTCGATTCAAAAAATCATAGGTCTTGTCAAAAAAATATGCGGTGTAAGAGCAAGCTGCCGTGTCGTTATTACGAGTGACCACGGTTTCATCTACACATATCAAAAGCTTAACGAAGCAGAAAAACTATCAATTAAAAATGACGAGATAGTTGATGCTTCTGGAGAAAAGCGATGCATTGTCGCCAAAAGCAGGATTTCCAGCGACTTTTTGCTTCAGGTAAAAATGCTTGTAAATAACGAGGCCGGTTCCTTGATTGGGTACGCGCCTTACCAGACAATCAGACTTAAGGCCGCCGGTGGCTCGTCTAACTACGTCCACGGGGGAGTTAGTCTTGAAGAAATGATGGTTCCTGTTGTTGAGTTCGACAGTGTCCGTTCCGATAGCAAAGCTTATGCGAGCAATAAAGACAAATACGAACATAAACCTGTGGCAATCAAATTGACCACCCCACTTTCGAAGCCGATTTGCACCAACGTGTTTGCATTTGATTTCTATCAAGACAAGCCCGTCGGCCTTGATGCGGTGGTGGCTAAATATCAAATCTTCTTGGAGGACGTTAAAGGCGGCAAGATCAGCGATGTTGGAAACATTATCGCCGACAAAACCGACCCGGATGCGGCCAAGAGAACGTTTAGCGTAATGCTCAACCTAAAGCCTGGCAAATATTTGAAGAGCGACATTTACTATCTCACGGTTATGGATGTGGAGAGCGGTGCTATCTTAAGCAAAGACCAAGTTGTTATTGACGGTGACTTCAGCGATGACTTCGGGTTTTGATAAATAGGGAGGAAAAGATATGGACGATTTAGACAAGAAGACCCTGGAATACTTCCCGGGTAAATGCGTCCGCAAGGATCTCACCGATCTGATGAAGAAAGGGATCAACGTCCCGACCTACGTTTTGGAATATTTGCTGGGGCAGTCCTGCTCGACCGACGACCAAGCGGTCATCGACGCCGGGGTGGCGAAAATCCGTAAGATTCTTTCTGAAAATTACGTTCGGCCCGACCAAAGCGAGTTCATTAAATCCAAAATCCGTGAGAATGGTTTCTACACCATCATCGACAAGATCACCGTCCGCCTCGATGAAAAGGTGGATAAGTACATCGCAGCTTTTACCAACCTCCATATTGACCCATTCGTTATCGACGAGAACATTGTGACTCACAACGAGAAGCTTCTATTAGGCGGCGTTTGGTGCATCGTCAAGATCCAGTACAACAAGCCCGAAGAGGAAGAGGAGGAAGAAGACCTTTGGGGCCAGCAGAAAAAGAAGGGACAAAAGAAGTCGAAATATGATTCTCCCTTCCAAATTGAATCCCTGAAGCCGATTCAGATGCCGAACCTCGACCTTCAGGCCATCATCGACACAAGGAAGAACTTCACAAAAGACGAGTGGGTTTCCTTGCTTCTTCGCTCTGCGGGTTATGAACCAGCGGCTTTAACCGAAAAGCAAAAATTCCATTATCTGCTCAGGCTCGTTCCGTTCATTCAAAAGAACTACAACCTCGTTGAATTGGGGCCAAGAGGAACTGGCAAATCGCATATTTACAGCGAGGTCTCGCCGTATTCCATCCTTATGAGCGGTGGCTCGACTTCCAGCGCTAACCTTTTCTATAACATGTCCCGGAGAACGGTCGGCTTAGTCGGTCATTGGGACACGGTCGCCTTTGACGAGGTCGGAAAGAGCGATTTCACTGACGATACAATCCAGATTTTGAAGAACTACATGGCCAACGGGTCCTTTGCCCGTGGCGCCGATTCCATCAACGCCGACGCTTCTTTCGCCTTTGAGGGGAACACGAAGAGGACCGTCCAGCAAATGCTGAGATCCTACACTCTTTTCGACCCATTCCCGGAAACGATGAACAGCGACTCGGCCTTGTTCGACCGCGTTCACTACTACCTCCCTGGATGGGAGACGCCGAAACTCAGAAGTAGCCTATTCACGACTCATTTCGGCTTGATTTCGGATTGCCTGTCCGAATTCTGCCACGAGATGAGAAAGTACGATTTCACTGGGATTTTCGACAAATATTATTCGCTCAACAAGAACGTTAACAAACGTGATGAAGACGGGATTCGCCGGACGATGTCCGGTCTGGCCAAACTGATTTACCCCGACCAAGAGATTTCGAAGGAAGAAGCCAAAGAGCTTCTGGACTACGCCATCGAAGGACGGCGGAGAGTAAAGGAACAACTTAAAAAGATGGTTCCTTCCGAATTCGCCGATGTTAATTTGGGTTACGTTGACAACGAGAGCGGGCAGGAAACCATCGTCGAGGTTCCCGAGAAGCCAAATTCCACTTTGATTCCGGAGATTTCTCCAGACGTCGGTCACGTCTACGCTATTGGTGAGGGAGAAGAAGGATTTGTTTCTGTCTACTGCCTCCAGAACTCCAAAGTCACAGGCACGGGAAAGCTCGGAAACCTCGAGGGTCTTGGTTCGAGCTCGGCCAAGATCAAGACAAGCATCAAGTCTGCTTTCGATTTCTTCGCAGCCCATTGCAACGAGATTCTTCTGGGGCACCAAAGCGATTATGATTACAACCTCTTTATGGACGATCTTCAGGATAGAGGCGCCAGCGATGACGTTTCGGTCGCCGAACTTATCGGGCTTTGCTCAATCTTTGGCGACAAGCCCGTCTTGCCATCTATTGCCGTTGTGGGCCGAATTGTGGCCTCTGAGTCTTTGATGCCGGTGTCCGCCGAACTGACGGAGATTGTCACAACCGCGATTGGCGCGGGAGCGAAGACTCTTCTCATTCCCGACAAGTGCAAGGAACAGTTCGATAAACTTCCTGATGCGCTAAAGAACGGTAGTGCGAAGCCAGTCTTCTATTCCAACCCTCTCGATGCCGTAAAGAAAGCTTTGGGGCTTGAACAGAAATGAAATACCGCTGCACCAAATGCCATAAAGAGATCAGCTTCGACACGCCCATGGCTTTCTGCCCGTTTTGTGGTGGAAAGATGGAACAAGTGAGCGACCAGCTCGAAGTGGGCGGAGCCTCTGCGATTCTCATTCAAGAGGTTCGCACCATTTTGCTTTCCGACCGGCCGACCGCCAGCAAAGCCGACATCGCTGTGAACACGGACGATGTGTGTGAAAAACTCCCCTCTTTTCGTAAGGTGCAGGACTATGTTCTGAAGACAAGCAAAATCGATAAACTGTTTAGCAATCTTGAAGAGTCCATCGCGAATATCCGCACTTATCTAGACGCGAAGGGCAACAGCACTGAGAAGCTTTCGCTTTCGGGCGTTTTGAACGCCGTTAAAGACAAGGATAAGTATTTGTCTCAAGCGGCGGCGAAACTTGGCTGGGATGTCGATTTTCCGGCTCTGGCTTTGCCTGAAATCGAGGCAAAAGTTGGCACAGCGATACCCGATGACATCCTCAAACCGTCGCTAGTTCTATTGAACGATGTCGAGGCACTTGAGAAGAAAGTCAAAAGCTTTGTTATTACGAACAGCATTTTTGATAACTCGTGCTGGTCTAGTTACGGCGTAGAAGAACGAAAAGCGCCGAAAAACATCCTTGACGAGTTGGCCAAGGCGATCGACGCCACTTCAGATGTTTGTGCCAAAAAATATGTCTACGATTTTCTTGGCGATTCATCTGAGGATGTCGGCGAGATGATGAAGACCTTGTGGAACGGGCTCGCTTTGCTAATTGCTTGCTCGAAAAAAGAGATTGCAATTAGTTATTCGGTCGGTGGGCAGGCCGTTGGAGATCCTGTGGCTCTCCTTAACGACGCGATTAAAACGCATTACGAGGGCTTTGACGGCGGGGCTAAGACTTTGACTGACAAACTATCCACGTGGGACGAGAAAACCTTGCAGAACGCCGTTGATGCGATCCATAAGTTGGTTAAACCTTCCGCTAAGGTAAAGGCTGCCCCGAAGAAGGCCGCTGACAGTGGAGATGAGAAGCTTAATCAATTGATTGGGCTCGAGCCGGTCAAGAATACGATCAAGATGGTGGAAGCCTATGTAGCGAAAAACCAGGGGAAACCTGTGGACATCCACATGACGTTTGAAGGCAATCCTGGCACCGGGAAAACGGAAGTTGCCCGTATTGTCGCCCAAATCCTTTTCGAAGCAGGAGCCTTGCCTAAGAACAAACTCGTGGAAACGAGCAGGGGCGATCTGGTCGGTCAGTATATCGGCGAGACGGCTCAGAAGACAAGAGACGTTATTAAGTCGGCGATGGGCGGAGTTTTGTTCATCGACGAAGCCTATGAACTCGCCCATGAGGAAGATCCAAGAGATTTCGGTAGTGAAGCCGTGGCAGAATTGTTGAAAGCGATGGAGGACTATCGAGGCAAATTCTGCGTGATTCTAGCTGGTTACAGGAACGAAACCGAAAAAATGATTGCTACGAACCCTGGTTTCAAGTCACGAATCCAGTTCAATGTAGAGTTCCCCGATTATTCGCGGGACGAATTGAGGCAGATAGCTGAGGGGATGCTGGCAAAAACGGGATATTCTTGTACGAAAGAAGCCCTCGAAGCGATGCTGGATCTCACGGATTACCAAAGAAAGTCCGTTAATTTCGGCAACGCTAGAGAAATCCGTAAATTCATCGACCAAGCCACAATGGCTCAGTCGATGAGGACTATTTCGAAAACCGATGCGCCAAAAGCCATCGAGATCGAAGATGTCGAATCGGTTGCGAAAACAAATAAGATTCCACTCCATCATAATGGCGATACCGCTGTTGAGACCCCCGAAGAGCAACTGGCCGAAATGATTGGGTTGGATTCCGTGAAAAAAACGATTGCCAAAATCCAAGCAACCGTCAAAAAGAACCCTGGTCAGCTCAACATTCACATGTGCTTTTATGGGAATCCGGGAACCGGCAAAACGGAAGTGGCACGAGTACTTTCTACATTGCTTTATCAAGCGGGGGCATTACCGGCGGCGAAGTTCGTCGAAACGGATGTCGCTGAATTGGTTGGCAAATACGCTGGTAGTAGCGGGGCAAAGACCCAAGAGATGATCGATAAAGCGATGGGCGGAGTCTTATTCATCGACGAAGCCTACTCTCTCGCTTTAACTCCAGGGGGAGACGAATCCATCGCGACACTTCTCAAAGAGATGGAAGACAAGCGGGGGCAGTTCTGCGTGATCCTGGCCGGCTATCGAAAAGAGATGCTTCAAATGCTTTCTACGAATCCCGGCTTTAGTTCAAGAATCCAGTTCACGCTGGACTTCCCGGATTACACAAGGGAAGAGTTGAAGGAAATCGCGGTGTCGATGCTTAAAAAGCTCAAGTATTCGATTAGCGATGACGCCTTGGAGGATTTGGCTAGAATCACGGACATTAAGCGTCAGAGTCCGGATTTTGCTAACGCTCGTGAGGTGAGAAATATCATTCAGCAGGTCATAATGAATGCTAGTGTCCGAACTGTTGATGACTCGGATAACAGATCAATTATCGCAGACGACGTTTTACAATATGCCAAGGATGCCGGATACGACCTTTCGAATGAAGGTGGCGGAGAAATGAGTCCGGAACTCAAGAAGAGTCTATATGCTGGGGTCTACGCTTTGCCCGGCCTTTATAAGGATATTGCCAACGAGAAATTCGCTGTAAACCAGAAATTCCTAGAACAGGCCGTTGTTTCAATCTCCGATGAGGATGGGCAGGGGACGGGCTTCATCATCTCACCCGATGGGTTCGTTTTGACCTGTGCCCATTGCATCTCGAAGAAAGAGCAGAAGATAAGAGTCGCCTTCTTCACCGAGGATGGCCAACGGATTTTCAAATATTTCCCATTCGTCACAATCGTAGGCGACAAAGTCAATGACGTTGCCCTGCTAAGGATTGCAACAGATGACTATAAATTCAAATTCTTTTCTTTGGCGTCTAAGAAGAGCGCTGACTACACTCCGACCCACGATTTTTATATGGCTGGCTATCCTTTTGGAGGCGAGTCCTTCCAAGAAATCTCGGTTACGACGGGCAAGGTTGCCAGTGTCAACGTGATTAACGGCGGCGCAAGAACAGCAGTCTTCGCTGATATGTTTGGGAAGCCTGGTAATTCCGGCTCTCCGACCATTGACGCCGAGACTTCAAAAGTGATTGGCATCTTCTGGGGCGGTATCGGCCCGGGGTCAGACATCATTCCTTGCTTTACCCCGATTCAGCCAATTTGGGAGCTTTTAAAACAGGCTTTAGCTATCCTTAAGACGAGCGATGGAGACTATTTCGGTGAATAAAGGAATTCGTATCATTGAGCAAGACATTACTCAATGCGATGACGAGGCTATCGTAAATGCCGCGAATACTGGCCTTTGGCATGGAGGCGGAGTCGACGACGCCATTAGAACGGCAGCCGGAAGACGAATGGATGCCGATTTAGCGAAAGTGGGGCACGTCGATGTCGGGGGGATCGTTGTAACTGAAGGGTATAGGCTTAAACAAAAATATGTTTTCCATACTGCAGGACCGGATTGCGCCGATTACAACGGCGAAGAACGTCCGGATCTTCTTTCGCTTTGCTACAAAAACGCCTTGGATAAAGCCAGGGAACTGGATGTTCATTCCATCGCTTTCCCGTGTATCTCGACTGGAATATTCGGCTACGAAAAAAATCGAGCAGCAAAAGTTGCCTTGAAGACGGTTAACGACTGGCTTGAAGCCAACTCGGGTTATGACCTTAGAGTGGATATGCTTTGCTACTTTAACCCAAATCATCCCAATCGGCATGATGACCTCGACTCATTCAAGAAAGCTGAGTTGGACTTAATCTGATGGCTTTGTCTTTGAAACTTTTTGGCAGTATATCATAGGTGTTTGAGCAATCCGCTAGAGGTTTTCCCCTCCTCGCGTCTAATGATTTGTCTTTAATGCGGACAAAGAAGAATGCGGACTAGGCAAAAAAGAATAGAATTCATCGAATAAAAACATTATTTATTTGTTGCTTTTGCCTACAGCGGTTTCTAGAATGGAATTGGGAGCGAAAGCCGTTCCCGAAACAGGCAGAACCGACAAGGTATCCTAGCCAAAACCACGTCCGAATCCTGTCCGCAGTTCGTCCGCATTTGGTCCGCATTTGGCCCCCGTGAAGGAATACAAAAGATTCATATTGCTTACATTTCCTTCATGCGGACAAACAAGAAATACGGCCATAGGCGGGTGAAATATTCACAAATAGGACAGAAGAAAGCAAACCCCGCAGTTTGCCCCGCAAGCCTTAGGATCTAATGAGGCAACTCATGCAGGTTCGATTCCTGTTGGGCCCACCAAAACAATGAAATAAGCCGCTCGTATGACGGGCGTCTTTTTTCGCACTTGGATGGGCAATGCTCTTGATACAATGTCCCCGTGTCTTTTCGAAAAAACCTCAATAAATCCAATTTATTGAAAGAATTGATGATTTGGTTCGGCTTATTCTATTTATATTATTTATCGTTTGATGTGTCGGAAGTGACATGTAACGCTTCCTCAATCGTCCGATAGAGCGTAGGCGGATCGATCGGCTTCGCGATGTGGCCGTTCATTCCGGCCGATAAAGCGTGGGTCACGTCTTCCGAATAGGCGTTGGCAGTCATCGCGTAGATGGGAACGATTGGGGCGTCGTCCCTCTTTAGGGCGCGGATGGTCTTCGTGGCCTCATAACCATTCATAATCGGCATTTGAATGTCCATCAAGATTAATTTGTATTCGCCTTCTTTTGAGGCCTGGAAGGCCGCTACAGCCTCTTGGCCGTTGTTAACGCAACAACAGACGAGATTAACCATTTTGAGGAGCTCGCTGGCGATTTCGCGGTTGATGGCATTATCTTCGGCCAACAAGATTTTGGCTTTATGGAAGTCGTATGTGACGGCATCAGTTTCTTTCTTTTCCGTAGGAACTCGTTTCTCACTTTCCTCGGTTAAAAGGAAAGGCAAATCGATTGTGAATGTTGTGCCTTTGTTTTGCGCGGAAACGACGGAAATGTTTCCTTCCATCATTTCCACGAGGCTTTTGACAATCGAAAGGCCCAATCCTGAACCTCCGTATTTTTGAGCGGTTTCTGGATTTTCTTGTTCGAAAGGTTTGAATAAGCGGCGCTGCATTTCCTCGGACATGCCAACGCCCGTATCCTTCACGAGGAAACGGTAATAGCCTTTTCTATCATGAACGGAGGTGCGACTAGCCTCGAAAGTAATCTGTCCGTTCTCATCGGTGAATTTGTAGGCGTTGCTTAAGAGATTTAGGAGAATCTGAGAGACACGCAGTTCATCGCCAATAACCGATGAATCCGGAATATCGAAATGCGTGGTCAAAGTGATATTCTTGCCACGGCATTGAGGTATGTAGATATCACGGAGATTCTTGAGGGTCGTCAGCAAATCAAATGGCGTCGAGGAAAGCTTCATCTTGTTGTTCTCAATGGCCGACATATCGAGGATGTCGTTGATTAAACTGAGTAACACTTGCGAAGACGAATCAATCTTATTCAGGCAATCATCGATTTTCTTTGGATCTTCATCGTATTTGCGTGCGATCGTCGCTAGACCGATGATGGCGTTAAGCGGAGTGCGGATTTCGTGGGACATTCTGGCCAAGAATTCGCTCTTGGATTTATTCGCAGTTTCGGCTTGGCTAACCGCATTTTGCAAGAGAGTTTTGGCGTGGGCATCTTTTTGTTTTTGGTCTTCAATCGAGTGAATAAAGACCATGAAGTTCGCGGGCTGGCTATGAGTTGGCACGATGCCCTGCATGATGATATAACTCCAAAAATAGTTGCCCTGATCATCTTGCACACGGGTTTCGATGGATTTTTTGCCGCCCGTCGTAATCAATTCGTGTAAAGCTTCATCGCTTACTTCTTGTTCGACCATCGGCCTTTCGTCGGGATGAATCTTGCCAAGGAAATTCTGCTCAAGCGAAAATGGTTGCTGAACCGTTTTGATTTTCTTGCCTTCAAGAAGATAGTGACTCATGACGCGGGTTTGGAGGTTGACCTCAAAGACCGCCTCGTTATTCTGGCAAACGTAGGTTATGAAACGTTCAAATTCTCGGTTGGCGATCACCATCGCCTTGCGGCGCCCTGAATAGAAGAAAATGATGACGACGGCGATGAAAACCAATATTAAGCTTCCGAAGCCCAGAACATAAGGCATGGGGTTTAGATAAATCTGGTCGAGTAAAGTTGGGGTGGGCTTCACGAAATGGGAATAGCGGGAGACGATGACGCTAAATTTGTCTTCGCCAATTGAGGCTATGGCATTGTTGAGGGCGTTTAAGACGGCGTTATCGTCGGCATGTTTGACGGCAATCTTGAGTTTGAGCGAGTAATCCGAAAGCTTTGTGAATGTATAAACACTCCGAACGTCTTCGTTTTGAAGTTTTTGAGCATATATGGAGTTGATGATAGCGGCATAGCATTCTTCTTTTTTAACCGATTCAAGGGCCTCATCGACCGTCCCATAAACTTGGATTTGGTTCGGATAATAGATGGAACGGGCGTAGGTGCCGGCCATCGAATTATCGCCTAAACAAGCAATCATGGTCGGCGATTTTGTGTTGTTGCGCAATGTGGCTTTGGAATAGGAAACGCTGAGATAGGAGTCCGTCAAATCGTATCCAGAAAGGAAATCGCTCGAGAACGTGTCGGAAGCGTTTAGAAGGAGGTCATAGTCTTTTGCTTTCAAATGAGTTTCATAATCTTTGTAAGTGGAGACGGGCAGCATTTCGATCTTTTGTCCGCTTTCTTTGCCTAGCAAAGCTGTGATATCGGAAATAATGCCAGTCTGTTCCCCATCGATTGAGCAGAAATATGGCTCTTCGCTAGGATCGGCCAAAGCTTTCAAAGTGGTGGCAGATGTAGCATTTTCTTTTTGGACGATCGGAGATAACGAGACCTGAGATGATCCGAGATAAAAAGACGGAGAGCAAAAGGAGATCAAACCGAGAAGGAACGCCCAAGCCCTTCGCACCGTTATTCCGCGCGGATGAGACCTGCTTCGGTCTCAACCTCGTCCTCCCATGCGGTTTTGATAGTCTTAGAAAGGTCCAAGGTAAATTTGGCGCCCATCGAAGTTTGGCTGGATGTGTATTGATCACGGGTAATTCGTTTGTTTTCTAGTTCAGTCGGCAATTTGACGGAGCGGATTGGGGTTGCGTAAAGCGAAGCGATATTCAACTGGCCAGCATCGGAAAGGATGTATTCGCGAGCAAGCATCGCGGAATAAGGGTGCTTGGCCGTTTTGCTAATGATGGTCGCGTAGCCAGAGGTGACCGATCCATCGGAAGGAATGCAGGCCCCATAGTTTTTGGCCGGCGTTTGGGTGGCCGCTTCGTCGCGATAGGCTAGAGCGGAGAAATCCCAACTGATCAGGACGCGGATTTTGTCTTCGTAGCCACTCGTTGGCAAATTATCGGTTTTGAGGTTTTCAATAAGTCGCCCTTGCTGAGCTAACTTTTTGAAGAAGGCAATTCCAGGCTCGATGTTGTTGATGCTGCCGCCGAAAGCCAAAGCCGCCGCGTAGACGGAGAACTGACCAGTCGAACCGCTGCTGACGCTGGCAATGCCAACTTTGTAATCGCCTTTTTCAATGTCAGCAAAACTCTTTGGCGCGTTATCAGCAAATGCCGAATCGTAGAGGAACGCTAAAGTGCCGGTAAAGCTGACGATATACTGCCCAGTGTCGTCTTTGGCCCATGAAGGAATTTCATCCCAATAAGAGGTTTTGTATCCAGCCAACAAACCCTGGCTTTTAGCTTCGCGAGCATATTCAAGTCCAACATCTCCGATATCGGGAGAAGAAACGAGAGCGTCAGAATCACCCTTGAAGCATTTAAGGATTTTCGCGGAGCCCATATCCGTATCCGTGTCTTTGATGCCATAGAAAAGTTCCAAATCGTCCCACATCTTTTGCCCAGTAGGCCAGCCATCGTGCATTCCTAACGAAACTACTTGGCCTTCTTTTTTGGCGCGACTAATTAAAGCGGTGAAATCCAGCGTGGAGTAATTGATGCCATTTTCTCCGCAGGCCACCAGCGCAAACAACGTGGAAAAGCATATAAGACATTTACTAAATACTTTTCCTTGTGGAACCATAATTAATTGCTTTGCTCAATAGCTTTTGCGCAAATAATGAGTAACTGCTTTATTGTTTAATCTCTAAATAGTATAAAACGACTATTGGTCAATGAAAAGGATAACAAAAGGTCTTTTATTCCTACTATTCATATTGAGTTCGTGAATTTTAAAAAAATTAAGACTCCTATTTGCACACGAGGGAACTGAAATATAGCATCAGCCGCGCATTTTAGGCTTCGCCCATTCGCGAAAACGCAGTCTCATGCGCATTTTTATCGCCATCTCGATGAAGATCTGGGCCTTTTGGTACTTGTCGCCGGGGGTGTTGAAGATGAAGGCGAAGAGATTGAGCCAGTCCTGGAGGTTCTCCCTTGAGTAGCCACCGTGCCTGGACAAAAACTTCTTGAGCTCCCTGTGGACCTCGTTTATCGGCTCCATCGGGTTGTCTTTGTCACTAAGGCCTTTGGTCTCCTCGGTCTTATGCGATTTGCCGATGAGACCGAGCTCTTTCATTACGATGCCGTGCGACCTCTCGCCATCGTGGACGAAGACGGATCCTTTGGCTATGCGCCCAGAGTAGGCTTTCATGGCCTTGGCCTCGCTAGGCTTGCCGACCCCGACGAGCTTCAGGAAGCACCGATCGCCGTCTGTCAGTGAGTATATGGCGAACTGGTTCCTCGAGAGGCCCCTGAGCTCCTTCCCGTCCTTCGTTATCCTCTTCGTCTTCCATCTCGGGATGTAGGTCTCGTCGGCCCACACCTTCCCGGAGAGAACCATCGCATCCTGATAGCCGCGGAGGACCATGAAGACCTTCGAGAGCCAGTACCTGCCGGTTGAATCGGCGTTCCTGTTGTCGCTCGCCGATGTGGCCACGCTGTGGAGCTCGAAGAGATGGGACAGATACTCCACCCACTCGGACAATGGTATCTTCCTCGAGTCGAATATGGTGTTGGTAATCGGCGTGAATTTCCTTCCGCACCAGGCGCACTCATAGCATCTGAGGCCGCTTTTCTTCAGGCCGTCTTTCCTTATGCTTCTGGACCCGCAATAAGGGCAGCAATCGGCTTCCAGCGAGTTGATGAATGATATCTCGTCATTGGATGCCTCCCTGTGCTTGGCATCGTACCATTCCGCCAGTGTCGAGACCATCATCGGCGACGACTTCGAACTACCCGAAAACTTGGCCCCGAGGGCCTTCAGCTGCTTTTCTTTCATAGACCTGCCGATCCCGCCATCGGGGAGGCATCCGCCTGGAATCGGCAGATTCTCAAAAAGGCCGATGCCTCCCTAAAGGCTTTTGAAATGGCCACCTTCGTGGTGGCGGAATCATTATAATCCCGGTCTGGTTGATGGGCCAATCATTCCCTCGTGTGCAAATAGGAATCTAAAAAATTAAATGTTCCGTCAGCGAAAACAATAATGACCGAGTTAGAGCGGCTTCGAAAGCCATTTGGAATTTTTGATGATTTGTTATACTATCCGTAAATCGTTTCCGCTCATTTTTAGGAGGCTTTCTCGATGATCACCGATTCCTATCGTAAAGAAGATGGCAAGATGTCACCTCAAAGTATTTTTGGGTCAGGCAAAGACATCGCCGATGTCTGCATTATTACTTTTTCGTGGAAGTTGACTTCGATGATCATTGAAGAATATCATCCGGAAGTCGTGGCGGATCTTGCCTCCACAAACGGTCACACGCCGATTTATGCCTTAACCTACAAAGGTAAGAAAATCTGCTTCTACAACTCGCCGATGGGGAGCGCTCTCGCTGGCACTTACATGATCGAAGCCTCCCACATGGTGGGAGCCAAGAAATTCATCGCCTTTGGCAGCGCGGGCCGCCTTGATAAGAATATCCCGTCTCTCTGTTTCATGGTGCCGACCGAGGCTTATCGGGACGAAGGGCTTTCCTATCATTACGCTCCAGCCGCCGACTACATCAAAATTAAGAACCACGAATTCATTGAACGGTTTCTAAAAGAAAGCAAAATTCCTTATTTTGCTGGTAAATGTTGGACGACGGACGCCTTCTATAAAGAGACCGAATCGGAGATCAAAGAGCGTCGGAAAGAGGGCTGCATAGCCGTCGATATGGAATGCGCGGGCATGCAAGCCGTGTCCGATTACTATGGCTTTGATTTTTATGAGTTCTTCTTTGGAGTCGACCAGCTCGATTCTCTTAAATGGGACAAGGCTACGATGGGGATGGACACGGACAAGTATCGTCATCACGACATCTTCGAGCTTGCGTTGGGGATGGCTCTCGTTATTTGAAACGTAAAAAGCGTCTAGGATCTGCAGGGATTCTGGACGCTTTTGATTTTGTTGTGTCTTTAGTTACGCGAGAGGGTAATTGAAGTTGAATATGGCGTTAGTAAGCGACAAAGTTAGCCATGAGGTAGTAGGTTTGCCAAGATAGGTATTAAAACTGAAACAAATCGTTTTGACATTTGTTAGATTAGAGACGATGAAGTAGCCTATTCCGTTGCCGCTGCTTACAACATAGCTCTTAGTGACATTAGAGGTATTCTTGATGTCTGGTTGGTTTTTGATGGTGTTATGGGATGCGTTTGCATCGCTCGACGTACGGATAGCGAAGTCTGGGGTAGTATTTGTGCCAATATACGGATAAGCAAAGTTTAACTGAGCCGATAATAAATTCGGGAAGTGGCAAACGAAGTCGACGTTCATAGTCACAGCGCCTATCAAGTTTGTCACGCTGAAGAAACTGCCACTGACAGGTATTGAATTTATTGTTTTGGCACTGAGATTTTGAGAATCGGTCGAGAAATAATATGTAAAGCTGGCTAAGTCATCATTTCCCACCGAACTGTCGGAACCCTGCCAAGCTTGAGCTTTACCGGTATAAGTAGGAGAAACGGTATTCCAGTTAAGCTCATAGGAGGATTCACTATTGTGGGTAGAATCCATTGTGGCATTGTAGACTACCTTTTGGACCGATGGGGTGAATTGAGCAACATAGGTCGCATCAGCAGAAGCGGCCACGACGGTTGGAGTCCAGCCGGTGAAAGTGTAGACGTGATAATAAACGTCTTCCGCTCTCGTTGGGGTGGCACAGGTTGGCGTGGCTCCACCAGCGACCTGCGAAGTTTGTAAGACAGTTCCATCGTAGTTTTTGAAGGTAATCGTATAGAAGATATCTTCAGTCGTGTATTGAGCGGTATAAGTATGATCGCCCGTGACTTCGGCGATTGTCGTATCCCATCCCGAGAAGACATAACGTTTAGAAGGATCGCTCGAGGCTTTGGTCGGCGTAGCCCCATTATATGTCGGGGTCGTGCCATAGTTCCACTTTCCAGACTGCAAGGCAGTGCCATCGTAGTTATTAAAGGTGATGGTGTACGAGCGGATGTTGGCTTCGAAGGTGGCCTTATAATCCGTATCTCCCGTTACCGGGGAGATTGAATTGTTCCACCCAATGAACGAATAGGTGTATTGGACGTCTTGCGCTTTGGTTGGATCTAGTTTGCTGTAATACGGCGTCGCGCCATATTCAAGACGGCTTTGTTGCAAGAGCGTCCCATCCCAATTAAGGAATCTAACCGTGTAAATATTGGTGGTGCTGGTATAAACGGCGACGTAAATAGCATCGCCCGCGACCGCGACAATATCGTGATCCCAGCCTTTAAAGGTATAAGTGTATTGGGCGGTTGTGGCTTTGGTTGGAGTGGATCCTGTAAAGGATGGCATGGTGTCATATTCAAGATAGTCTTGTTGTAATACCGTTTGTCCATCCGAATCGTAGAACGTAATGGCATAGAGACGAGTCTTTTCCTGATACTGAGCGGTATACTCAGCATCACATGTGACGACGGCGAGTTCTCTATCCCAGCCTATAAAGTCGTAAGCTGTCGTGTTGGTCGAAGGCCGTGTTGGATTTGTGTAGCCTGGATATTGAGCCGTGGTGCCATAGCCAAATGGCATCGACATCAAAACAGAGCCATCCCAGTTTTTGAAGGTAATGGTATAGTTAACCGCCGCGGTTTGGTAAATAGCGGTGTAGGTAATATCGTTAGCCACTGCGGCAATAGCAGGAGACCAGCCGCTAAATGTATAAATGACCGCCACGGTTGAAGCCTTGGTTGGCGTGGCGCCGGAATAAACTGGGGTGGTGTTATAGTCCCATAAACCAGTCTGTAAAACGGTGCCATCATCGTTCTTGAAGTCGACGGTGTATTGTCTCGTTTTGCTATCGTATTGGGCCGTATAGGTGGTATCACCACTGACAGGTTGAACCGCCGGGGACCAATTGGAGAAGGTAAACGCTAAATCGACGGTGCTTTCTTTGGTTGGGGTCGCGCCATCATAAGTTGGAACGACGCCATAAAGAACGTCATTATCGACTTCTAGAATCTTGCCATCATAGTTTTCCCAAGTGATGGTATAGCTCTTAGAAAGAGATGTTTTATATTTGGCGACGTAGGTTGTATCGGCGACAATCGGCGCGAACGCTGGATCCCAGCCGGCGAAAGCATAAGTGTATTGAGCGTCTTCTTCTTTCGTCGGAAGAGCACTGTCATAGGTTGCGTAATCGCCTTTTTGGACATCGTAGTCGGTTTCGAGGACCGAATGATCCCAGTTTTCCCAGGTGACCGTGAAAGAGGTTTTTTCTGAACTAGAGGAGCTTGAGGAACTAGACGAACTACTAAATGACGAGGAAGAACCGCTATTGGTTGACGAAGAAGTCTTCGATGAATTCGAAGCAGACGAAGTGCTATTGGACGATGAACTTGCTGAGGAAGAAGTGCTCGTTGAGGTTTGCCCATTGCTACTAGTCGTACTCGATGAGGTTGAAACTTTTTTGGCACATCCAGAGACGCTCATTCCGAGCAATGTTAAAACAGCGATAATATAAATGGATTTTCTCATAGATGTACTCCCTTTGACGGTTTCGAGTTTTTTGTCTTTTGGCAGGGAACCAAAATAATTATAAATAGAAGAAACTCAGTGTGTTCATGTTTTTTTGAGCAAATACTATGTTTTCTCTTTTTCTTTGTAAGAAAAAAGGCAAATTCAGTTGTTTATTGACGTAGAGTAAAAAAACTGAAGTTTAGCGATAATACCAAGCCGAAAGAGTCAAATAACCGATAACCGACCCTAAAGCGTAAAGTGCAATGAGACCCATGGAGACATAACCGATGGCCTTGGTTACCGGGGCGTGCTTGCTTTGATTTTCCATGAGCGATTGCATTAAACTGCCAAGGCCTCCGGCGACCACCAAGACGAGCAACGGAACATAACGGATGTCTTCGTTGCAGGTATCTGGGTGAGCATTGACGAACCAAACGGCCCAGCCATACATCACGATGAAAAGCGCAAGCAAAAACAAAGTCCTTTTTAGATCGAGAAATTTACCATTTTTGAAAACCATGATGAGGAGGTAAACTTGGCCTAGTAAAAACATCACGAAAACAAAGTTTGCCATGATGTATAAAAAGGTAAGTTCAGCTTGGCTATGGCCAAAGCCATATTCGCCATAAAGAGCCGTTTTGATTAAGGCCACGATAAGCGAGGTGTCCTGGTAATAACGTGGGGCATCGGTGTTGGAATGGTAAACCCAAATTAGGCGGAATGTATCGCTATTGGGATACCAAATAAAGCGATCAAAGAAATTGTCATTGGAGATATGGAGAACGGGGTTATTGACCGGCATGAAGAAGAGAATTGGCTGTCCATACATAACTTTGTTATAGATAGGCCAGAATAAGCCTAGCGGGAAGACGATAAGAGCGAAGACGATGGCTTGGATAAGCATTCTTTTCCAGGTATGGTTTTTCACGCTCAAAACAAAGGCATAAATAAGGAAAGGGGCTATCACGAGAGCAACCAAGGAGCCGCCGAGTTTGCACGACATCGAAAGGCCAATGCTAACGGCGATCATGATAACGTCGAACCAAGAGTAACTCTTTAAGAAACGAAGGGTGTAATAGAGGGCTAAGACTGAGAAGAAACAGCACATTCCATCGTTGTTGGTCCAGTTGGCGAAATAACACCAAACAGGGGTAAATGCCGCGACGGTGAAGGCTGTGAGAAGAGGGAAACCTTTGAAACGTAAGAGGACGAAAATCTTATAGATAAAAAACAGTTGGACGAGCTCCATGTAGCAATAGAGGATTCTTAAAGATTCGTAGGTTGCCCAATCGGTATTGGTAAGGCCGTATTTAGTGCCATCACCACTGATCGACACGAGGCCGTCGCCAACATGGATGAAGAGCGAATTGAATTTCATGAAGAGACCAGAAACGATATAGAAGAATTTCGGTTGATAACGCTCAAGAACGACGCCGAAATTAGTGAGGTCGTAGCCACCCTTTCCATCGGGCACCATTCCTGTAACTCCCCATGTTTTGAAGAAATTCATGATAATGCCAAAGTGGCCGCCGCCATAACGGTCGCCTCTCGTGCTGCCATAGTAAATATCGTGTTGATTCCAGACCGTGTTGTAGTCGTAAATCGGGGTCGTGAAACTGTAAGTGATGATTACAGACATTGCAATTCCGGCGAGGATAAGGGCAGTTCCTCGGAAGGTTAGTTTTCTCTTGCAAAAGAGAACGATTCCTAAAGCCAGAAGCCCAGCGTCGAGGACGCCAAGAAGGACTCTTAACGCGATTAAGCGGCCATCGAGCCAATACGAATTTTCGGCTGAAGTGGTAGTCGGTGCACTTTTAAACGAGAACGAAAAATAAAGGACATACAGCCCCAAAAGCATAAGCGGGAAAATGATGGCATAACGCCATTTGCCATAGTTCAGGTACTGCCAAATCTTTTTAATGGTATCTATAAAGCTACGATGATGATGGTCTATTTCAGTCTTATCATCAGCGGTGATGGAGATTTCCATAATCGAAATTGTACCATGACTAAGTAAAACTTAGACCTTGAATCGTTAAATAATCCAAAAAAGCCCGAAAGAAGTTAATGGCTACGAAATGATAGACCGTTTTTGTAACTAGAAAGACATTGGTTTACAATGACTGAGCGAATATGACTTGTTACCTAATAATCGGCAATAACGTTGACTTAAAAAACTGGCCTTACGAAAAAGACGCAACCTTAATAGGCGTCGATCGGGGCGCCTTTCGAGCGGTTAAGGCTGGTTTGACCCTTGATTTGGCTTATGGAGATTTTGATTCCGTCCTAGATTCAGAAATGGCCCTCATTAACAAGGGCTCCAAAAAGGTGAAAAAGCTGAACCCTATCAAAGACATCACTGATACTTATGGTGCTTATCTCGAAGCGGGGAAAGCTGACAAGATTGTGATTCTTGGCGGCATCCAAGGCTTCCGCGTTGAACACTTCTTGGCCCTCTTGAATATCGTGAAAAAAGATCCCCGTGTCGAAATAATGGATGCCTCAAGTTCAATCAAACATTTAGTTGCGAAAAAAGAACCCTATTCCGTTTCTTCGAAAGATGGTTTCTACTTCTCGTTCTTCAGCATAGGGGAGGCCACTTTGAGCCTCCAAAATTTCTTTTACCCCTTGGAGAATTATGTATTAAAAGAAGGCGATTCTCTTTGTGTTTCGAATCGTTTAGCTATGCTAACATCAATTGGGCAAATTTCCTTATCCAAGGGGGATTTGCTGATGATTTCTTCCCGTGACGACCATTCACAGTTGCTTTAATTTTTCATCCTGTCTACAATAGTGCCGTCGATCTTAGGGGAGCCCCCAACAAGGCTGAGAGGCTAGAAATAGCGACCCTATTACCTGATCTAGGCAATGCTAGCGAAGGGAAAGAGCGTCTTTTTTATTGAAAGCCCCCTTTCGTTTCCCGCTCGCCTAGGAGAGCGGTTTTTCTTTTCTAGGGAGGTATCAAGATGAAAAGAGAGTCGGTCGTAAAGACGATGGCGGAGATTGCAATATTCTCCTCGTTAGGATTCGTGCTGGATATTGTGGCGAGCGTTTATTCGAAGGCGGCGTTCGTTAATGGCGGATCGATTGGTATTGCCATGGCGGCCATCTTCTTCATGTCATTTCATCGCGGACTTGTGCCAGGACTCATCACTGGCCTAATCATCGGGTTGCTTCAAATGGCGGGTGGCGTTTACGCCATTTCGGATGCTGGTTGGAAAGTCTTCCTTCAGGTCGCTCTGGATTATTGGTTGGCCTATCCTCTTTGCGGTTTCGCTGGATTGATGCATAAGCCATTCCAAAATGCCCAAACAAAGAAAGCCAAAATCACCTTCATGATCATCGGCTGTGTCATCGGCGGTCTCTTAAAGTATCTTTGCCATTTCCTTTCAGGCGTTCTTTTCTGGCCGAACGTCGATAATATTTGGGGAATGGGTGAATCCGTTTGGTTCTCCGTTGTTTATAACGGAGCCTATATGATTCCTTGCATCATCTTGTCCACTGTGGTCATGGTGATTCTCTATGTCCGGGTTCCGACGATTTTCACCGATCCTGATAACTACAGCTTCGGAAAGCCGAAAACCGATGACGGAAACAATGGTGGGACAAAATAAAAGAAAAGGGAGCGCTTCGGAAGAAACGCTCCTTTTAATTCCTTTGGCTCAAGACCATCTCTTTGGCGTATTCGAGCTGCTTATCGGTTATGTTGCCGCCCGAGATTAAGTAGGCTACCTGCCTGATCTTTTCGTCTAGCGTTAGTTCTTTGATATGGGCATAGGTCCTGTTGCCTTTCACTTCCTTTGAAATGAGGATGTGATGGTCGCTTAAGGAAGCAACCTGAGGCATGTGGGTAATAGCGATTACTTGACTGGAAAGAGAAATCTCGCGGATTTTCTTGGCCACGGCTTCAGCCGTCTGGCCGCTGATACCAGTGTCGATTTCATCAAAGATGACAGTGGAGATTTTGTTGGCTTTGATGAAGACGGCTTTGAAAGCCAACATGATGCGGCTCGCTTCGCCGCCCGAGATGACCTTCGAAAGGCTCTTTAAGCCTTCTCCGACGTTGGTTTCGATGAGGAAATCGACTTCATCCAGACCGTTTTCTTTGAGGATTGCATCCCCAGTATCTTTTGCTAAGGGTAAGAAGACAACTTGGAACTTGGCTTTCAAAAGCAAATCCGCCATGTTGTTCTCGAGTTCTTTTTCGATGGACTTTGCGATTTTCTTACGCACAGTTGTGAGTTCGTTGCCTTTTTCTAAGCAGGCAGCAAAAGCATCGTCCATTTCTTTCTTTTTAGCTTCAAGGTCTTCAGAGAAGGTGGAGTTTTCGCCTAAATCAGCCGCCAATTGATCGCGATAGGCAATTAATTCGGGGATGGTTTTCTTGTATTTGCGTTTCAAAGCCGAGAGATCGGAATCTCTTTGTTCCAAGTCGTTTAAACGATTGGGATCGTAGTCGATGTTTTCGAGTTTCTTTTTGAGGTCCGACAAAATGTCATCGATGACGTAATAGGAATCATCAAGTTTATCGTGAGCTTCTTTATATTGAGTTTGATATTCTGACAATTTGGCTAAGAGCTTATTCAATTCAAAGAGACGATCCATGAAATCTTCATGGATGATCGCGTTTGCCTCTTGGGAGAGAGAATAGATTTGGTCATAGTTCTTGAGTAAAGATATCTCTGAGGCGATGGAGTCCTCTTCATCCGCCTTCAAATCGGCAGCTTGTAATTCTTTATATTGGTATTGATAGAAGTCGCGGCTCTCATCAAGTTTTTGTTTTCTCGCAAGCATGGCATCGTAATCAGACTTTTTGGCTTTATAGGCTTCCAAAAGGACCAAATAATCTTTTTTATAGGACGATGTTAACTCATAAGAAAAACCATCGATGATTTCAAGGTAGTTCTCGGGATTAAGGATTTTCTCAAAATCGAATTGATTATGGATGTCGGCTAGATATTTGGCGATTTTGTTCAAATCCGCTAAAGTAACAGCCACCCCATTAACCTTGATATAGCTTCTTGTACGTCCGATGAGACGCTCAATTACAATCCGGCCATCGTTATTGGGGACATTTAAATTTGCTAGCAAAGCGTTCAGTTGGGGGTTGCGCAAAGAAAATTGGCCTTTGATTGTGGCCGCTTCTTCATTGGAACGGATGAGTTCGCTTGAAGCCCTCGCTCCTAAGAGTAAAGAAAGCGAATCGATGACAAGACTTTTGCCAGCTCCGGTTTCACCAGTTAAAACGGTAAATCCTTCTTTGAAGGAAACGTCGATGTTCTCGATGATGGCGAGATTGGTAATGGCAAGTCTTTCTAACATTGCAATGATTATAGAACGGAGAGGGCTTTTAACAAAGTGGGACGACAGGGGTCGGTTTCTTATTTCTTGGTTTTGGGGTGTTTTTCACGATAACCCCCATAGGCAACGATTACACAACCTATCAATAATGAGGCCAAACAGGCGGCACCAAAGCCAATTAAGAAGGCTCTAGAGTTGTTATAGGCCGCCAGTTGAGTTGCATATTCAGAGGAATCGGGATCAAGACGAGTAGCGGCCATGATGAAATCGACCAAAAAACCGACAACCACGAACATCAGGAGGCCTCCAAGAACTGAAATGCCAAGGCCAATCCAAACAGTCGTAGAGTGGGGATGAAAGACAATTTCGCCAATCATTCGCGGTTCCTTTTTGTATTTAGGCTCACCGATTGTGATAGTCCCCGCTTCGGGCGGATTCATACTGGCATTGATCTTTATGGTAGTTGGCTTTTCTGTTTCTTCGGGCTTTTCTGTTTCTTCGGGCTTTTCCGGTTCTTCGACGGCTGGTTTTTCAAGGCCGAGTCCACCTTCTTTGGCTTTATGGTACTCATCTACGAGGTGCGTTAAGGAGTAGAAGGGGCATTTTTGTCCTAAAACACGGGGATCGCCATTGCCAAAGGCCATATTTTGGTCTTTGTCGCAAATGGTTGGTTGTTCTTCGAGGACGACTTTTAAAGAAACTATCGGGTCGCTTACCACATGAACACGGGCGGGTAAATGCTCGCAGGTCAAGCAGCAATGCCTATTGGCGCTGACGGAAATTTCCATGAACTTATTATGTTCTTATTAAAGAAGAAAAGGGAAAGACTAAGTTAAGTTTTCAGGTTGGCATATAATATTGAAAAGGTGAATTTATGTATAAACCATCCATTGATCGCTACTCGACGATGAACTTTGTTCCCGCTGGCGTTTCCGGCCTCAAATTGCCACGCCTTTCTTTAGGACTTTGGCATAACTTCGGGGACACAAGTGACTATAACAATATGAAAGCCATGATTGAAACGGCTTTCGACAACGGCATCACTCATTTCGATTTGGCCAATAACTATGGTCCGATTGAAGGGGCTGCGGAGAGGAATTTTGGCAAGATTCTGCATGAAGAACTTCTCCCTTACCGCGATGAAATGATTATTTCCACTAAAGCCGGCTACACCATGTGGCCAGGTCCTTATGGAGATTGGGGAAGTCGCAAATATCTATTAGCGTCGCTGGATCAGTCGCTCGAAAGGCTAGGCCTTCCTTATGTTGATATCTTTTATCATCACAGGATGGATCCGAAAACTCCGCTCGAGGAAACAATGGGTGCACTAGCCACAGCTGTTACTAGTGGCAAAGCTCTATATGTTGGCCTTTCGAATTACGATGGTCCAACCCTTGTAAAAGCCACCGAAATTTTAACCTCGCTTCATTGCCCGTTTGTTATCAACCAAAATCGCTATTCAATCTTGGACAGAACGGTGGAGAAAAACGGCCTCTTAAAAACGACTGGGGAATTAGGGAAAGGACTCATCTGTTTTTCGCCTTTGGCGCAAGGTCTATTAACGGATAAATATTTGCATGGAATTCCAGAAGATTCACGCATCAAAACAGATGGCCGTTTTTTGAAAGAAGCAGCCCTTACTCCAGAACGCCTAAAACAGATTGCCGCTTTGAACGATTTGGCCTTAAAAAGGGGTCAGACTTTAGCGGAGATGGCTTTGGCTTGGGATCTTTCGCATAAAGAGGTCACATCAGTTCTTATTGGAGCTTCAAAACCTTCCCAAATTTTGGATAATGTCAAAGCTCTTAACGATTTGTCTTTTACGGATCAAGAATTGACCATCATTGATGCTATTTCGAAATAATTGATGCTTTCGTGAGCGACCGTTTTCGTCCACTTCGCTTTTCAGTTTAAAAAAGGTAATCCGAGAGGGTTTTGCCGAAATATTTGTGCAAATCGAGGGTTCTTTTAGCGGTCTGTTCAAACTCAAAATGGTCTTTGAATCGGCCTTTTTCGCTATTTATTGGCCTATTTATCGTCAAAGTGATGCTTTAAGGTTCCTATTCGGGGTCAAAATGGATTACCTGGCAATCATCAGGCTCGATAAACTTCTTTTGGATGCGACGGTAAGCAATCTTTCTTTTTGTCTCTGCATAAAGTCCCAATAATTGGATTACTACAAGCGGCATTGCCGAGACCATAGCAATGGTTCCAAAAGCCGCTTCATAAATCATGTCGGCTCCATGTTCAGCATAAGCTAAACCGACGATGAAAGGCATGACAAAACTCGCCGCCATTGGACCGGACGCAATGCTACCAGAATCAAAGGCAATATTTGCATATATTTTTGGCACGAAAAATTGGAGTGCCAAAGCTAATGCGTAAAGGGGTATAAAATAGTACAAAAGATTGAACCCATAATAGGTACGTACAGCTTGCAACGCCATGCCACCTCCAACCGAGAATGCTAAGACTGCCAAAACCGTCTTGGCGGAGATGACTCCTTCGCTTACATTTTCTATCTGTTTTACAAGGACATGAACGGCTGGTTCGGCAAGCACCCCAAAGAAGCCGAAAAGAGCGGCCAAGGAAACGGCCAACGCGAACGAAGAAGGCATGTTCCCGATCTCATAACCAATTTTCTGCGCGATGGGTAAGAATCCGACGCCAACGGCCGATAGAAAAACGACCATTCCTAGATATGAATAAACCAATCCAAAGAATATTTTTGCTTTTTCCTTATAAGAAAGATGGACGAATAGCCAATCATAAACCGCAAAGAATAAACCTAAGGGGGCAATTGCGATGGCTAAGTTTTTGAGCTGACTAACGATCGATTGAGCGAACAAGTCACCGAACAACGGCCAGAAAGTCCCCCAATCCGTAACGTCCACCAACTCTCCCAAATCCCATTTGTACACCATGCTCGAAGGGTCAATAGCGAGAGATAGCAACATAACAGTTAGAATAGGACCGGCCGTAACAAGTGCGGTAAGTCCAAAAGAATCTTCACCAGTGGTGGAAGAAGAGCTTTCGCGGCTTTTCGCGAGACCGGCTCCAAAGGAAAGAATGAAAGGAATCGTCAATGGGCCCGTTACGACGGCTCCGCTATCAAAGGAGAGAGGCAAGAATCTTTTGTCTACCAGACCAGCGGCAGCGAAGATAAGTGCATAAAAGCAAAGGAAGAGGACTTGCAAATTCTTATTAAAGAGGATGCGGAGAACGCCAAATAAAAAGAATAATCCAACTCCGACACTTACCGCGGTGACCAGAACGATGTCGTTCATTCTTGTTTGGGCGGATAGGATTTTTAAATCTGGTTCAGCGACCGTAATGATCACGCCAAGCAAGAAGGTCATGGCGGCAATTAGAAAAAGTTTGCGCTGTTTGAAAAGTGTATTACCTATTAAGGTTCCAATACGAGAAATTGAACTTTCTTGTCCAAATGAGAAGAGAAATAAGCCAAGTCCTATGATTAGGCCGCAGATTAAAAAGGCGAAATAACTCATGACGGTGAAACTTTTGATGATCTTGGTTAGAAAAATGATGGTCATCAAAAGAATTATTGGAATAACGGCCAAGTAACTTTCGAAGATACGCTTTACGATTGGCCTAACAAGAAAACCTGTCCGTTTCATAACGGTTGGCCTTCTTTGCTTTTATGTTTCAACAATTGTTTTCGTTTTTGAAAAACGAGATATTCAAACATTATCCTTATTCCTTCCCCTTTTAAAAACTAAAAAGGAAAAAGAATCAAGGAAGGACTAGAAAGACAAGAAAAAGCCATGGCAAAACATGAGTGCTGCCTAAGTTGGTAGCAATCGTAAGCGTTCTTTCGCGATTGGCTTTTTCTTCCATGACCTAATTAAGGCACTAAAACAAAGGTTCTTCAAGATGGTTGAGGGCATATTTCGCAAAACCGTTTTTTCGACCATATCATCTTTCATACAATCGAGACTTTTTGGCCTCGGAAATAACCGCGCCGGTTGTGAAACCAGTAACGACGCTGCCTTTGTTAAAAAATGAAAAATGATGGGCTTTTGCCGAGATAATTGCGCAAATTGGGGTCGGATTAAAAGATGTTTTTTGTTTTAAAACCACATTTTTTGATGATTTTTTCCCTGTTTTGTTCCTTTTTATCAAGAAAACGTAATAAAAGGTTTTCTTTTTCAAAATGCCATTTTGGCTTTTTGGTAGCAAGGGTATACTACCCTTGTGGCTTTAGAAGAAAAGATGGCTGAGGAAAACCCCTCAACCGAGAAAAAATCGAATAAATGGAAGTATATCATCAGCGTGATCGTGGTTATTATCATGACCGCGGTATCTTTGACTTTGTCTTTGGTAGGCGGCGGCGCGGAAGCCGTTATCGGGGCTCTCAGGAGCGCAAAGCAAAGCTGGGTTTGGGTCATGATTGCCATGGTCTTTGTTTCCTACTGCATCGATGGTTTAATCATTCTGATTTTCGCCCGCCTTTATACTAGACATTACAAATTCCATCAAGGTTTAGCTAACGCCATGATCGGTGCCTTCTATAGCGACGTTACTCCTGGGGCAAGCGGTGGACAGGTCATGCAGGTCTTTACTTTAAAGAAGCAAGGAATAGAGGTTTCGAATGGTGCCTCTATCATGGTCATGTGGTTCATTTTGTACCAAGTATCTTTGATTCTCTTTGACTTAATTGCCTTCATTTTCGAAGGAAAAACTATTCTTCAGATTAAGACCGTAAAACTTCCGATTTTCGGTGACTGGGCTCCGGAAGTCACTTTGATGCCGCTCATTATTATCGGTTTTGTCATCAACTTGTCAGTTTTGGCCTTGCTGTTCCTTATGAGTTACTCCCATCGGTTCCATAACTTCATTATGCATTATGCGATCGGATTCTTAGCCAAGATCAAAATCGTCAAGAATCCTGACAAAATGAGAGAAAACCTAAGAGTCCAAGTCGAAAACTTCAAAATCGAACTCCGACGTTTACAAACTAACATCCCTGTTACTGTTTTGATCGTTGCTCTTTTCCTATTCAACCTTTTGCTTCGCTATTCCATCCCTTATGTAGCTGGAATTGCTTTGGATGCTTACGGAACTGATTATCAATTCAACATTCGCTTCTTCTTTGAAGGAGCCTTCCGTAGCGCCTTCCATCAAATGATGACAGGCATTATTCCTTTACCTGGTGCCGCTGGTGTATCTGAGCTCTTCTTCACCGTTATGTTCGGCAACGGCTATTACAAAGCCAATTCAGTTCTCGACTTGTCGGCTATCTTGGCTGCCGCTCAGATCCTTTGGCGTTTCACAACGTTCTATTTGGTTCTTATCATCGGGGCTCTTGTGGCTCTTCTTTATCGGAGCCGACCGAAAGAGAACTATGTTTATGCCAACCGTCAGACTTTCGTTAACTTGCAACTTGAGACTTTTGATGAAAGAAAACGTGCCGTCGATACACTTTACGAAACCAAACAGCTTTCCAAAAAGGCCATAGCTGATCGCTTAAAGAACACGACCATAATGGATGATAATAAACGGGATTTGCCGAGAAAAACGCAAAATGATGAGGCTAAAAAGAAGAGAGACGACATGGAGGTTGGCGATTAATGAAGATCGCAATCTTCACCGATACATATCCTCCTCAAATCAACGGCGTTGCCACTAGTGCCCGTAACCTTTTTAAGACTCTAAAAAATCACGGTCAAGATGTGGTCGTTGTTACCACAAACCCCTTTGATACAGAGTTTTCTTTTGAAGATGGCGTAATGAGGATTCCTGGTCTCGAAATCAAGAAGCTTTATGGCTATATTGGTGCCTGGCTTTGGAATAGTGCCGCCATGAAAGCGCTCGAGGAGTTCCATCCTGACGTCATCCACATTCAAACAGAAGCGGGCGTAGGCCAATTCGGCTTCCTCGCAGCGATGAAACTTCACTGCGCTACTGTCTATACCTTCCACACGATGATGGAAGACTACACCTATTACTTTACGCATGGCTTAATTTTCGATCGGGCCGCTCGTGGAATCGTGAGGGGTTTCGTCCATTATCAGACCATGAAAGCGGACGAATTCATTACCCCAAGCCACAAGATTCAGGAATATATGCGTTCAATTGGCATTGATAGCTATATTAACGTTGTTCCGACTGGCATCGATTTTTCAAAATATGATCGCAAGTCCTTGGACAAAAACCGTTTGGCGGAAATCCGGAGCAAGTTCAATATTCCATCAGATGCCTATGTCGTCCTTTCGCTAGGCCGAGTAGCCAAAGAAAAGTCTATCGACGTTTGTTTACGTGGTTACGCTAAGTTTTTAGCAACAAAGCCTCAAACGAAGACCCTCTTCGTTCTCGTCGGCGGTGGTCCGGCCCTTCCGGAACTTACCAAGCTCGCTGATACGTTAGGCATTTCCGATCATTTCCGGGTTGTAGGAGCCGTTCCGGCTGAACAAGTGGCTTATTATTACGCCCTTGGCAATTGTTTCGTTAGTGCCTCCACAACCGAGACTCAAGGCCTCACCTTTATGGAGGCCATGGCCTCTTCACTTGTGCTCTTCTGCCGTTATGACGATTCCCTTTTGCCAATCATTAAAGATGGCACGAATGGCTTCTTTTTCGCCGATGAAGAAGATTTTGCAAAACGTTTGCCAGGTATCATTTCGCTTTCCGGCCCTAAATTAGAGAGGATCATTCTTGAGGAGCAAAAGGCCAATGAGCCTTACTCCCTCGACGCTTTCTACGAGAAAGTCATGGAGGCCTATCGTCGTGCCATTAGAAAAAACTGGTAATAAAATCACCGGCATTTCCGCCAACCGCAAAGGTCAACAGGTTGTGGTGTTTTCGAGTGGGGAGAAAATTATTCTCTCGCAGGATGCCTTTACCGAAATGCCACTTTATGTTGGCAAGGAAGTCTCGCCTCTTGAAATGCGTGAGTTGCGTTCTTTCCTTAGCCGTGGAAAATTCTTAGATTACGGCATGCGGCTAGTTAGTTCTCGCGAATATAGTGTTAAAGAGATTCGTGATAAACTTCAGGCCAAAGGCGCCGATCAAGCGATGGCCAAAGAGGTCATCTTTTATCTTAAGAAGAACGGCTTTGTTGATGATAAGACCTTTGCAGAAGACTATGCCGATAGCAAAGGCTCCCTTCTTTATGGAAAGGAAAGGATTCTTTCGACGCTTCAGTTCGAAAAGGGCATCGCACCTGACATTCTTGCTTCCTTGAAATTTAAAGACGAAAAGGAACACGCAAAAGCCTTTTTGGCCACGTTAATGAGAAGAACCGCTGGTTTGCCGGCCAAAAGCAAGAGAATCAAGTTATCGTTGGCTTTATCGAGACGCGGTTTTGCCAAGGATACTATCTCCGAGGTTTTGCAAGATTTGCCAGTCGACAAAAAGGCAGTGAAAAATAATCTGGAAAAAGAAGCAACAAAAGCCATAAAACACTACGGAAGCAAGTATAATGGTTATGAATTAAAGCAAAAATGTTTCGCCTATCTATATAGCAAGGGTTTCCCTACTAGCGAGATTGACGAGATATTGGAGGAGAAAATATGAATTTCATTTCCGAGTTGAAAGATGGGGATCGCGTTAATTCGCAATACCTCATTGTTTCGGTCGATAAAGGCGTGACTACCCAATCGCGGAACTATTTGAACATCAATTTGCAAGACGCCAGCGGAACCATTATTGGCAAGAAGTGGGACATCGAAGAAAATGATGCCAATATCTTCGTCCCTGGCAACATTGTGCAAATCCAAGCCGAAGTCTTAGCCTACAAAGGGGCGCTTCAAATGAAAATCATCAGCGGTACCCCTCTTTCGCAAGAAGGCATTGATTTTACGCATTTCATTCCATCCGCTCCGGTTCCAAAAGAGCAGCTGGAAGAGAAACTGAAGGATTATGTCGCTTCTTTGCAGAATCCCGATGTCAAAAAGCTTACCGCCTACCTCATCAAGAAGTTTTACGACAAATATGTCAGTTATCCAGCGGCCGTTCATAACCATCACGCTTTCGCAAGCGGACTTCTTTATCATTCCATTTGCATGGCCGATGATGCAGAAGCCATCTGCAAACTTTACCCATCCTTGAATCGTGACGTCCTTATTGCCGGCACTTTGATCCACGATTTGGGCAAAACGATGGAGCTCTCGGGCCCAGTCGCTACCCAGTTCACGCTTGAAGGGAAACTCTTAGGCCACATTTCAATCATGCAGGCCGAAGTAAGGGAAGCTGCCCATGCCTTAAACATGGAAGGCGAGATTCCTCTTATCATGGAACACATGGTTCTTTCGCATCACAATCAGCCGGACTTTGGTTCGCCCATCCCACCAGAGACGAGAGAAGCTATGATCTTGGCCATGATTGATGATATGGATGCCAAGATGAACATTCTCGACAAAGCCTATGAAGGTGTAGAGCCAGGGCAGTGGACCCAGAAGATCTTCACAATGGACAGTCGTTACTTCTACTTGCCTCTATACACCAAGAAAAACTAATCGTCGGAAGGGCCTTCGGGCCCTTTCTACTTAATAAAATACGCGCGCGTGCGCATATGCGTGCGTAATGCGCAGACGCACGCGCGAGGGTTTTACTTAATAAAACTATCAGAAAAATAGCCATTGCGAAAAATTTTACAATTGGCTACTTTTTTATTCGGGCCTGCTAGCGAATGCTTTTTATTTATAGCGCTTAGAAAGTTAATCACAATTATAACTTTAAAAAGCCAATGCCAAAAATACTCGATGAATACTGAAAAAGTTGCAACTATTTAAAATAAGTGGTAACTCATTTTCAATTTCAAGAAAACATTAGAAATAATCGGAGAGTTTAATTAGCACTAACTAGGATAAAAAGTGTTTGCTATCCTTTTTCTGGGCATCCGAGTTGACTTACCTCTTTAATGCTTCTAAATTATTGCCAAGGAAGCACAGGAGCTTCCCAATTCCCAGGAGGAAATACAATATGAAACTCACCAACAAGATCGCTTTGATCAGCACGCTCGGCTGCCTCGCACTCGTAGGCACCGGATTCGCCGCTTATGTCTATTCGGCTGGTGCCGATAAGACTGGCAGTGCTAGCGTCGTCGGAGCTGGCAAGTCTACTGCCGCCGGTGTTGTCGATGTCACTATCGCTAACGGAAGTGGCATTACCCTTGATTCTATTAAAGTTGGCGGAGTTCAGACTCTCGTCGATGGCAAGATTCAGTCCATCGCCACTTGGAACGAGAATTCTGCCGCTAAGGCCAAGTTCACTCCGGCCGCTGGTAACAACGCTGATACCTCTTATATGACTCGTACCTACACCGTTACCATGACTAACAACGTCTACGTTTCGCTTAGCGGAACCGTCAGCGGCAACTGGACTGATAATACTGCGGTTACTCTTCCGACTCTCGTTTGTGATCAGACCAAAGCCCCGCAGACTCCGGCTGAATATGACACGATGGCTAACGTTCTTGCCGGTGTTACCATCACCTTCACATTCACCATTGCTTAATTAAGCGATCTGGTCTTGTAAAGTCGTGCTTCAGAAGGATCAGACGCGCAGGAAGCGTTTGGTCCTTCTTATTCGTTATAAAGGAGAATTATGGACAACTCGGTTTCACTCACCGCAACCGTGGTTATCCTTGCTATCCTTACAGCCGTTATCTTTGCCTTCGCGATTGTCGCGTTCCTCTCAATCTTTAAGACTGAGAAGAGCTTGATCGGAATGGGGCAAAGGGACGAGGAAATTAAGGCAGACAAGGAAGCCTCGAAGAAGAAAAAATACAAAATTGCTAACATCGTAACGACCATTCTTAGCTATTTGGTCATCGGTGTTTCAGTTGGCGTTATGATCTTTTCTATCTACGCCAAATCCAAAGATGAAATGCTTTGGAACAGCAATGGTACTTCTTCACTGGTTATCGCGAGTTCGTCTATGTCGAAAACCTATGATGCGTCCACTCAGAAGTACATTAATTCTGATCGTCAAACTCTCCAATTCAAACGCGGCGACATCCTCACGATTCATACCATTCCTTCTCTTGAAGAAATGATGCCGAAGAAAGACTCTTCCGGCAATTACATCACGATTTCCGAAGCTAACGCCAACGATCCCGATATTCAAAGCGGCGGTTATAGTCTTGGCAGCTACGTAAACGATTACCTATTTAATACGGTGTTCGTCTACTATAACCCTTACGTAAACGTTAATATCGTTCACCGCCTTGTTTACATCAACTTCGACCCAAATCATCCCGAAATTGAACCGACTTTCCGTTTCAGGGGAGACAATGTTGAGCTTAATGACACCCAAAGCGTTACCTACAGTCAACTCCGTGGTATTTACGCGGAGCCAAAGAAAGTTAACGGACTTGGCTATGTCGTTCTCTTCTTCCAAGATGGCTTCGGCATTTATTCTGTTCTCGCTTCCGTCTGTATGATGGCCGTTAGTTCGATCTTCATTTCCAAAATTGAGAAGGCTCGTAACGAGCGTCTTCATCTTATTGAAGCGGTGGCGGATGCCTCAAAACCGGATGATGTTCCGGGGGTCAATGATCCCGATGAGATCCCCGCACCGAAGAAATCGCTTAAAGATGCTGACTTCCAGACGGCAGAAAAGGCTCCTACGGAGCCCGTAGAGCCCATTAAGCCAGTGGAGACGAGTCCAGTCAGTCAGACTGAACCTGAGCCCGCTAAAGCCGTTATGGACGAAAAACCAAAAGAAGATAACATTCCATCCGGGGCGGATGCCCCAGCTGCAGAGGAGAAACAGGATTCTCCTAGTCCAGCTCTATACGTGAAGATTGCGAAAAGTGAAGGCGGCAAAAACTAGCCAGAACCTCTCGTACGACTGCTTCGTTGCTCATTAGATAGGTCGGTTCCTGGCCGACCCTGCTACGAAGGGGGTTCTGGTGAGGACCCCCTTTTCTTGAAGAAAATAGCCGCAAAACGAAACAAAGAAAGGAGAAAGCGTTATGAAAAAACCAGCGATTATCGCCTTAGCTTGCGTTTTTCTTGGTGCCATCTCCGTCTCAACCATTGGTTTTGCCGCTTATGTTTATACCAGCGGGACGGCCTCAACATCTACTTCTTTATCAAACGTGACAACTGGCCAATATCTCGCGCCGAAGAATACCTATTATTTCGATAATACGGCTGCCGGTTACTATAAAAACAACGGTACGACTTACACCTTTACGGCTGGCAACTTCGTGAGCGCCCAAGTTAACACCTCGTTGAGTGGCTGGACTGGCACTGGCAAAGGAACGAACCTTATTTCATCCGAAAGCCCGGTCAGTGGTACTTCATTTGATACGATTGTTTTCCCCGCTCTAGCTTCGACTTGGACTGCTCAGACAACCTTCTTGATCTTTTTCACTGTCACTTGCACCGTGACGGCTACGCAGGTTGGCTTAAAAGATCTGACCTCAGCGGTCAGTAATACCTATTTGAAGAACGTGGTTCTTCGTGGCGATTACAGCTATATCGGCACAAACACCTTCGCCAGTTATAGTGCCCTTGAACAGGTTAGCTTCACGAGCCAAACCACAACCGCCATGACGATCGCGAGCAAGGCTTTTTATGGGGACGCTAATCTAAATTACGTAACTTTGCCTTCATATGTTACTTCAATCGGGGCAAATGCTTTCGGCTTGGCCTCCGCGACCGCTAAATACGCCTTACAAATAGCTTTTCAAGGAACCACCAGCGCTTTTCAAGCCATCACCCTTGATGCCGCCTGGCATACCAACCGCAGCGTCATTGTCGCTTGCACCGATGGCAATCTCTTCTACAAAGCCTGATCGTCTTCGTTACAACATAAAAGAAAACCATCTCGCTCCGCAGGATTGAGATGGTTTTTGCTTCACGGTGGGAGGTTTCGCATCCGTAGACGCCTCAGTACTCAGCAGACTCTCCGCCTTCCTCCCTGAAGTGAAGTTCTCCTATCGGCACCTTCATAGTAGCATAGATTTTTCTATGCCGCCAAGTCCCTATTTCTTTAAGCCTTTGGAAATCGACTGGGCAAGCAATGGCAAGTCCATCTTGGTGGTGTCTTGGCCTTTCATGGTGATCTGGAAACCACCCTCTCCGCCGATATAGCGCGGAATCACGTGAACGTGGAAATGAGGCACTGACTGACCAGCCAAGATGCCAACGTTTGTAAGAATATTGACGCCTTTCGCGCCTAAGACCTCGATTTCGGCACGCCCAATACGTTGAGCAACATCATAGACTTTGTGCACCAATTCCTGAGGGCAAGCCAAGAAACTGTCGTAATGCTTTTTCGGCATCACGAGAGTGTGGCCTTTCGTTGTTTGACTAATGTCCAAAATGGCTAAGACATCATCGTCTTCGTAGACCTTGGTGCAGGGAATATCCCCGTCGATAATCTGGCAAAATACGTCTTTCATGATTCACTATCCTCCTAGAGATAAAACAAAGGGGCAGATTGCTCTGCCCCTTCATTATAGCGACATTTCCTTAATCGAAGAGATCAGGGAAGGTCTTCTTGAAGTAATTGTAGATGGTTGTGTCGTGGTAGTTGATAGCCATCTTTTCGACCCAGTGCTGATTGCTGGATGACTTGTAGGTCTCGCTGGACGCCATATTGTAGGCGACCTGACGAGCGATGTATTCGGTGTAGATGCCACCGTAGAGAGCATCGGACGTATGCGCAGCCATGCCATCATAGTTTTCAGTCGTTGTCGAGCCAAGCTTCGAGGCGTTAACCGCTTCATTGACCATGACAAGGTAGAAGTTGGTGCCATCTTTAATGATATAAGGATAGGCATCACCGCTTTGCGGGTTCTTCGAAACGAGGTAGTAGTTGTTCTTCACGTAAGCGCCATAGACGGTGCCGGTGAGATTGCTCAAATCGGTATCCTTGTAGCTCTTAGTGGCTTCATCGTAGCCTTTGTCGACACCGTTAGAAGCAACTGGTCCCTTGAAGAGACGTTTGCTGTAATCGGTCGGAAGGGCATCGATGACACCGGTGGTATACCAGTTGTTGGTCGTTTCATCGGTAGCGATGAGGGACTGTTCCTGAATATGAAGACCAGTGAGAATCGAGTAAGCGCCAGAATTGGTGAACGTCTTGCGGATGGTCTCGACTTCAGCCTCGGTCTGACGATCGTGGCTGTTGTAGAGCTTCATGAAATCCGTGAGATAGCCACCGAGAGTGGTTTCGTTGCGGACGGTACGAGTAACGGCAGTGGTACCATCTTGATAGTTATAGGTGGTAGCAGTCCAGTTGGCATCGTTATAGATGGTCTCGGCAAGAGCTTGCTGGTCAGCGTCAAGAACGCTAACGGTGCCCTTGTAGAGATTGCCTAAGAAATCAAATCCGTACTTCTTCATGTCCTTGCCAGCGGCAATGACATCTTTGGTGTAGGCGCGGACAAGGTTGCTGACGTAGTCTTTGGTTCCCTCAGCAAGTTTGATGTAGTCAACTTTACGAGCGTAGCTATTGCCAAGAGCTAGATAGTTCTCTTTGTAGAGATACTGGCTAACGAGCATCGTCCGATAAATATCGGGGATAAGCTGATCTTGGATGTAGTTCTCGTAAGTGGTGAACAAATCGCTGAAGTACACTCCGTCGATTGTCTCCGTCGAGCCTTCATAGTGGTCGGTGATACGAATATCGCCAACAACCTGCTTAACCTTATAGTCAGTGACGGCTGCGAGCTTGTAATAAGCCTTGACCTGGGTATCGTAGAACTTCTTTTCGTGGAAGATGCTGCGCTCCTGGTATGAGCTGTTCTTTATATAAGATAGGAAGGACTCCTCAATCTTGTCATAGACCATGTAGTAGAAGGCCATAACCTTCTTTTCACTGCCATCGAAGACTGGGTAAGCAGTTTTATCGGTGAACTTGGAGATGTCACCATTCTTGACGGCCTCGCGAAGGCCATCGGTGCCATAGAACTTACCAAAGATCGACTCACTATAGATGAGAAGGATGTTGTTAAGAACTTTGGCGCTGTTGGTATCACCCTCAGTGACAACGGCATCATAAATGCGCTTCATGGTGTTGTTGGTGATGGTGCTGGTGTTGCCAGTCATGATGACTTCGTTATAGAAAGACGAGTCAGGTGTGGCAACGACATCGTCGCAACCCGCAAGCATCGTCCCGGCGCAGAGAACCGAGAGGACGGCGGTGATAAGATTCTTCTTCATATTAGCCTTTGACATAATAGCAAGCTCCTCCCTGCTGCCATTCCGGCAAAGCAGCACGTTCAGCGGCGGTCTTGGTATAACCAATGGCGCAAACTTCGCTGATTAAGCGGCCGTTGCCTTTAGCATCGCGGTTCGCACGAGCTTCATTCTGAGCCTGAAGCATTTCAGCGTAGGATTTCCAGTTGGTGTTCCAAGAATTGAAGGTGTCATCAAGAGTGGACTGCCGCTTCTGTTTGCAGTAGTTCATCATCGTGGCTTCAAAGGTCTTGTCTTGGAAGTCGAGTTTGCCAACTCCGTCGAGCCCATTGACGAGCTTTTCGAAGAGGTAGGTGCTGAAGGCACCGTTATAAGTCTTAACAGCGCTCACAATTGCACCAGAACGATCGTTGTAATCGGAGGTGTTGTTGCGGTTGTAGTTGACGTAGGTGACAAGCGGATTGCCTTTGCTATCAGTCGGATATCCGGTAAGATCCGGGTTCTTCGTGGTGTAGTACTGGCTTAAAGTCGCAGTGCCATCAACGGCAGCGGTATTCTCAACGACCGTCTTAGCGGTTTCATCATACTTAAGGCCGTATTGGCTTAAAGCATCACGCTGAACGACCATGAAGTGGACACCCTGATAGCTGGAAGTGCCAGCGCGGGCGACCAAGATGATCTGTCCTTCGGAATCGGTTAAGACGTTGTGTGTGAATTGCGGCAAGACATCGGTGGTGGTCACCTGGAATCCAGGGAGGGCGCCAAAGGTGCTGCTATAAGTTCCATCAAAGGTTTCCTTGGTGTAAGAAGTGCTCGCGGAGGCGCTGTTGTAGTCAATGTCATTCGGAGTGATGACGCAAACGTTGCGCTTATTGAAGTACTTATTGAAGATGATGTTACGAGGGAAGAAGGAAGCCAAACTCTCGTAAACTGGCGAATTGGAGCTATCGGTTTCAACACTGGCGGCTCTCATTAAAGCCACGGCAGCGCCGAACGGGATAGTGCCGATATTGTTGGTTCCATCGTCATGGGTTTCGCCATAGACAGAAGAATCAGCGAGTTTTGAGCCATCTTCAAGCTTTAAAGTATCGTCAACGTCGGTTGCGGCGGTGGCGGTTTCTTTAAGACCCGGGTGGATACGATAAGAGTTCTTCGCACCATAAGTGGTGGTGGTTTCACGCTTATTGAACATGGACTCGAAAGCATAAATGCCGAGTTTGAATTCCGGAACAAGATCCGATGACATGACTTTGGTCATGAGCGAGGTCTCGCCGTAAGCAGAAGCACTGCCGGTATCGTCGCTCCAGTCTTTGGCGAGATCGCCAAAGTTCTTGCGGTTGGTATCGGTGGCGACGGTGGCGGTTTTAGCCGTATCGTCAGCAACGCTGAGGGTCGCGCCGGCTAAACGAGCCACAACAGTGGCAAGTCTGGTCGCTTGCTGAACCTTATCGGTTCCTGAACCCTTGTCTTCAGTTAAAGTGCCTTGGGTGTATTCCTTGTCAGTGGCCGCAACCTTAACGAGGATGTGGCGGATGACATACGGCATCTGATCCTTGAGCCAGCCAGCGTTGCCAATACCATAAGTATCGGTGCTGCCCGGTAAGAATAACTTGTCGTTATCGTCGATGCTGAGAGGATCAACCGTGGAATCGGAGCTGATGGCTCCGTCTTTCATAGCATCGATGTACTTGCTATAGAAAGTTTCCTCGAATTTGGTCTTTTCTTCAGTGTAGAGATAGTATTCATACAACTCATCAACGTTTTTCACGCTGTGAGAAGTGAGAATCTTCTCAAACTCGACCTGGAAGGAAGTCTTGTTGTTCTTCGCGTTATCGGTAGCGCTGGTCTTGTCAGTTTCGACGTCCTTGCGGGCGGTCTTTTCAAGAGCGGCTTTTGCGGTAGCGTTGGAAGCGTCGTCATAATAATGGCGAACCAAAACCTCGTAAACTTTGTCGAATTCCGTAGACAGCGTTGAACCAGATGACTGGTAGCTGTCATATAGATTGTTGGCCGTGTAGCCATAGACCTTGCCGGCAGCATCTGTGTACGTAAAGATGTTCCCGCTATTGTCTTTGGTTGGCGTATCGCAGGCGCTAAGGCCTACGGCTGCAGTGAGCAGCGCCATCAATCCGAGCGCACAGTTTGATTTCTTCATGTGTGGACTCGTTCCTCCTTGCTCAAAATGGTGCGAGATAAGTCTATTCTCTAAAGAGAATTGGTGCAACAACTTCTTAATGCGCATGGGCACACGCAAATAATATTTATTGTTATCGTTATGTTTGCGCCTATATGCGATGGGTACTAGAATAAGCGTGCTTTCAGGAGCAAAAGATGGCACAACTAATAATCAAAAATCTAAAAGTCGCGGTCAAAGGGCAGCCTATTCTCAAAGGCGTCAACTTAACCGTAAACGAAGGCGAAACCGTTGCTTTGTTAGGGCCTAATGGTCATGGCAAGAGCACGTTATTAGCCGCCATAATGGGCAACCCAGCATACGAGGTTACCGATGGCTCGATTGAACTAGACGGGAAAGACTTGCTGAAAATGACTCCTGATTTACGCAGCAAAGCCGGTCTTTTCTTAGCGATGCAATATCCGAGCGAGATTCCAGGACTCAACAGCGCCGACTTCCTGAAAGCCGCCATGAACGCACACCGTGAAAAACCGATGTCGCTTTTTGAGTTTTATAACTCGTTACAAAACGCCTACAAAGAACTTGGAATTCCCTTTGAAATGTCGAAGCGGAATTTGAACGAAGGTTTCTCTGGCGGCGAAAAGAAGAGAAACGAGATGCTTCAGATGCGCTTGCTGCAGCCAAAAATTGCGATGCTCGATGAGATAGATTCTGGCCTTGACGTTGACGCGATGCAAATCGTCGCCGAAGCCATTAGAAAAGAGCAGGCTAGAGGAGCTGGATTTTTGATTGTTAGCCACTACGCGCGTTTATACAATATGATCAATCCGACCAGGGCTGTTGTCCTTGTAAACGGACGGATTGCTGTCGATGGCGGACCGGAAATTATTACTAAGATCGATACCAAGGGTTACGAGTGGATCAAAGATGAACTTGGCATCGAAATCGAAAAAGAAGAAGGCGCCCCAATGAATACCGTTTCAATTGGTGCTTGCGCTACCAAGGTCAAGATCGAAAATGGAAAGAAATGAACCTCAAAACCGTATAGTTTTTGTGGATAGCATCCCCGACCATCTTTCTTATACCGTAAAAGAGGGTGAAACACTTCATTTGAACCTGGCTTGTTTTAAAGATTTCGCCAGTAAACAAATCGACATCAATGTAGAGTCCAATGGGTCAATCGAGGGGGCTTTTGCCGATTTTTCACACGGGAATGGCACCTTTATTTTGAATGTTCATTTGCTCGGAGAAGGCTCGAAATGTCATTGGAACCTTGCTTCCTTGGCTCATGAGACATCAGAAAAGCATTTTGAGACCTCTGTCTATCATGAAGCGCCTCATACAGAAGCCATTATGACCAACTATGGCATCGTCCGTGACAACAGTCGTTTGTATTTCGCGGGTGTAAGTGAAATCAAGAAGGGTTCTGTCAAGACTAAGACACGTCAAGAATCTAAGATTATCGTTTTTGATCCTTTGGCCTTAGGAAGAGCCTCACCAATCCTTAAAATTGGCGACAATGATGTCGACGCGAGTCACGCCGCCGTTGTAGGTCGCCTAAATGAAGAGCACCTTTTCTACCTTGAGAGTCGTGGCGTTTCCGAAGAAGAAGCCAAGCGCTTGATTACGCTTGGGTATTTGCGTCCGATTGAGAACGCGTTCGTTGACGAAGAATTGGTCAGCAAAATTGAAGCTGCAATTCAAGGAGGAATTTGAGCATGTTAGACCCGTACAAAATTAGAAAAGATTTCCCAATGTATCGTAATCAAATTAAGATGCAGGGAAAACCTCTTGTTTGGTTAGATAATGCTTCAACCACTTTTAAGCCCGATTGCGTGCTTAATGCAGTGAGTGATTATTACACCCACGAAACTTCCAATAGTCATCGTGGCGACTATGATCTTTGTTTCAACATTGATCAAAAGATTCTTGAAACTAGACAAACCATAGCAAAATTCATCAATTGCCGCCCTGAGGAAGTTGTTTTTACCTCTGGCACGACCGGATCAATCAACTTGGTCGCTTTCGGTTATGGCGTTAAGTTTCTCAAAAAAGGCGACGAAATTCTTTTAACCCAAGCCGAACACGCTTCAAACGTTTTGCCTTGGTACAAAGTCGCCGAAATGACTGGCGCTACAATCAAATTCATTCCTCTTGATAAAGACGGACGCTTAACTCCGGAGAATTTGGCTGCCACGATTACTGATCATACCAAGATCGTTGCTATCGCACATGTCACCAACGTTTTGGGCTATATTGCCCCAGTCAAAGAATTGTCTAAAATCGTGCACCAGCACGGAGCCGTTCTTGTTCTCGATGGTGCCCAGAGCGTTCCACACGTTCCGACTGATGTAAAAGATCTCGATTGCGATTTCTTATCCTTTAGTGGCCATAAACTTTGCGGTCCGACGGGAATCGGTGTTTTATATGGAAAATTCGATTTATTGAGCAAAACCGATCCGTTTATGACGGGTGGCGGTATGAATGCTAAATTCGATATGTGCGGTGATGTTGCTTATTTGGAACCGCCACTTCGTTTTGAAGCCGGCACTCAGAATATCGAAGGCATTCTTGGTTTAAAGGCAGCCGTTGATTACATCATGAATATCGGCCTCGATAACATCAACGCCTATGAAGAAGAGCTGAAGCGTTATGCCGTAGAGAAGCTTGAAGAAACGGGTAACGCGATCATTTATAATCCGAAATCCGAAGCCGGCATCGTCACTTTCAACATTAAAGACGTTTTTGCCCAGGATGCCGCTAGTTTCTTGAATAGCCGTGGCATCGCCTGCCGAAGCGGACAACATTGCGCAAAGATTCTTATCGACTACTTAAAGGTTGTCGCGACCGTTCGCGCTAGTTTCTATTTCTATACCACCAAGGAAGACATCGATGCCCTCGCTGATGCTGTTAAGCATGGAAAGGAGTTCTTAGATGCCTACTTCAATTGAAATCACTCCTGAGATGATGAGAGAAATCATCATGGATCACTACCAGAATCCGCGGCATAAGCAAAAGCCGACGGAGGATGGTTACGTTTCTTTGCACGCTTCGAGCAGTAACTGCATTGATGATTTTGAAGTCTATCTTTTAGCTAAAGATGGCAAGGTTGTTGATGCACGTTGGGATGGAGTGGCCTGCACTATTTCTACAGCCTCTACCGACATTCTTTGCGATCGTGTAATTGGAAAAACTTACAAAGAAGCCGAGTACATCATCGAGCAGTATTTAGACATGATTTCCGAGAAGCCGTACGACTCCTCCGTTTTGGATGAGGCCATCGTTTTCCTCAATACGGGTAAACAAGCCGCCCGCATCCATTGCGCCACGATGGGTTGGACAGCTTTAAAAGACTTACTTGAGAAAGAGGAAAAATAACATGGCAGACACGAAATTCCTCGATGAGAGTTATAAATACGATTTCAAGACCAAGGCCCAGGTCGTTTTCACCACGGGCAAAGGACTCAATGAGGAAGTCGTGCGTGCCATTAGCAAACATAAGAATGAGCCGGAATGGATGCTTGAATATCGCTTAAAGGCGCTTAAGGCTTTCGAAGCGATGCCACTTCCAAAATACGGACCAGATCTTAAGTTTTTGGATTTTCCTTCTTATACTTATTACACTGGCGTTTCTTCGAAAGAGGGCAGCAACTGGCAAGAAGTGCCAGAGGCTGTCAAAAACACTTTTGACCGGTTGGGTATTCCTGAAGCAGAACAAAAATATCTCTCTGGCGTGACGACTCAATACGAAAGCGAAGTCGTCTACCATAACATGCTCGACGAGGTCCAAAAGAAAGGTGTAATTTTCCTTTCGACGGATATGGCCTTGCAGACTTGCCCGGAACTCATGAAGAAGTATTTCGGGACCGTTGTTCCTTTTGCTGATAACAAATTTGCGGCTTTGAATGGCGCGGTTTGGAGTGGCGGCAGCTTCATTTATGTTCCAAAGGGAGTGCATTTAGAGAAGCCTTTGCAGTCATATTTCCGCATCAATAACGAGAAGACTGGCCAGTTTGAACGCACTCTTATCATCGTTGATGAGGGCGCCGATATTAATTATGTTGAAGGCTGTACGGCCCCAATTTATAGCAAAGAGTCGTTACACGCGGCGGTGGTTGAAATCGTCGTTTTAAAGGGCGCCAGATGCCGTTACACCACGGTTCAAAACTGGAGTAACAACATCGTTAACATGGTCACTCAAAGAGCCTTGGTGATGGATAACGGCCTCATGGAATGGGTCGATGGCAATATCGGTTCCATGAGAAACATGAAGTATCCGGCCTGCATCCTTAAAGGTGATGGGGCCAGAGGATCAGTAATTTCTATCGCTGTTGGCGGACGCAATCAGTTTCAAGATAACGGCGCTCGTATGATTCATATTGGTAAGAACACCTCTTCAACGATTATTTCGAAGTCTATCGTGAAGAATGGCGGCACGGCAAATTATCGTGGTACCGTCAGAATGGAACCAACGGCTGAAAATGCCCACGCCCATGTTGAATGCGACACCTTAATTCTCGATCCACAATCTTTTAGTGATACCATTCCGACGAACGAAATCAAGAACTCCACTTCATATATTGAACATGAAGCCACTGTCAGCAAGATCAACGAAGAAGAATTATTCTATCTTATGAGCCGAGGCCTTTCAGAGGCCGACGCGACCCAAATGATCGTCATGGGATTCATTGAACCTTTCTCCCGTGAACTCCCAATGGAATACGCGGTTGAATTGAATCAGCTTATCAAACTGGATATGTCAGATTCCATAGGCTAGAAATTTAATAAAAATATGGATTACGATGTAATTGTTGTCGGCGGTGGACACGCCGGGGTTGAGGCTGCTTGTGCCGCTGCTCATATGGGTATGCGGACTCTTTTGTGCACCCTCGATATCAAAATGATGGCCAATACACCATGCAACCCGCACATCGGCGGATCAGCTAAAGGCATTGTCGTTCGCGAAATCGATGCATTAGGTGGCATGATGGGCATTGCCGCGGACCATCATCCTCTTCAAATCAAGATGCTTAATACCGCCAAAGGCCCTGGCGTCCAGTGCTTGAGGGCCCAAGTCGATAAAAAAGGTTATCCGGCCTATATGCAGTCTTTGGTCTTGGCAGTCCCGAACCTCACGGTCAAGGAATGCGAAGTCAAAGCTTTACTCTATGACGAGAAAAAAGTCTTTGGTGTCGTGACGGGACAAGGTGAGAAAATCACCAGCAAAGCCACCATCATTACCACCGGGACTTACATGGAAAGCACCATTATTTCTGGAACTGATGTACATCCAGGTGGGCCTGATAACGAGCCATCATCGCAAGGCTTAAGCAAATGCCTTCAAGAGATGGGGATGGATATTTTCCGTTTAAAAACCGGAACCCCGCCACGCATTAAAAAGAGCAGCATCGATTTCTCAAAAGGCGAGATCCAACTGGGCCAAGATGGGGAGCTAGCTTTCTCTTTTTTGACCAAAGAATTCACTCCGCTTAGCAAGCAGCTTCCTTGCTATTTGATTTATACTTCGCCGGAAACTTTGCAGATCATTAGAGCCAATCTTGATAAGTCCGCTGTTTTCAATGGCGTCATCACTGGTGTAGGACCTCGTTATTGCCCTTCTATCGAAAGCAAAGTCGTGCGCTTTGCTGATAAGCCTCGCCATCAACTTTTCCTTGAACCAGAAACCGAATTCGGAGAATCGATTTACCTTCAGGGCTTTTCAACCGGTTTTCCTCATGAGATTCAGGAGAAACTTGTCCATTCGTTACCTGGGTTGGAACATGCCGAGATTTTGAAGTGGTCTTATCAGATTGAATACGATGCTGTAAGGCCATTACAGTTTAAGCCGACTCTTGAAACTAAAAAGTACGATGGGCTCTATGGAGCTGGCCAAATTTGTGGCACTTCCGGTTATGAAGAGGCCGCCGGTCTTGGCTTAATGGCTGGCATCAATGCTTCTCTAAAGATCAAAGGAGAAGAACCTTTGATCTTGCGCCGTGATGAAAGCTACATCGGCGTAATGGTCGATGATTTGGTAACTAAAGGCACCGAAGAGCCTTATCGTTTGATGTCCAGTCGGGCTGAATACCGTCTTTTACTTAGACACGATAACGCGGACTTACGTTTGCTGCCATATGGTCATCGGGTTGGCTTGATCAGCGACGAACGTTATGAAACCTTTAAGAAAAAGTATAGTGACATCGATGAAGCCATCCATATCATGGAAACTACCAATATTAGCGACAAAAAAGGTTGCACAGAATACCTTTTGAAGAATGGTTTCACGGACACGATCGGTGGTCATAAAGGAATCGATCTTTTAAAGCGTCCAGGCCTGTTCTACCGAGATATTGCAAGTTTTATGCCCGAATTACAGGGTTATAAATTTGATGATGGAGCCGTCTTGGCCCTCGAAACGAAGGTCAAATACGAAGGCTATATTGCAAAAGAGTTAAAAGAGGCTCAAAGCTTCCAAAAACTAGAGAGCATTAAGCTGCCTGTTGGGGTAGACTATACAAAGGTTGACGGATTGGCTCTTGAAGCCCGTCAGAAGTTGAATGCTGTTCAGCCACTTACGATCGGTCAAGCCAGTCGTATCAGTGGAGTTAACCCGGCGGACATTTCGATTCTCATCCTAACGCTCCGCAAGAAAGGTCTCTTATGACTTATGAAGAAATGGTAGCCTCGTTAAAGCTAGAAGTGGTTTTAAGTGATGCAATGGTCGGGCAACTTAAGAAATATGCCGCTCTCTTAAAAGAGTGGAACGAAAAGTTTAACCTTACCGCCATTACCGAAGAAAGCGAAGTGGTAGAGAAACATTTCTATGATTGTTTAATACCAGCAAAAACTTTGAAAATCTCCGGCAAAACCCTCGCCGACCTTGGAACCGGAGCTGGTTTCCCGGGGCTTGTCTGGGCCATCGCTTTTCCTGATTGCAAAGTTACTTTAGTTGAGGCGACTGGCAAAAAATGCACCTTCCTAAACGAGGTCATTACACAATGTGGTTTAAAGAATGCGGTCGTGATCAATAAACGTTGTGAAGAGATGAAAGAACGCGAAGCTTTCGATATCGTTACTGCCCGTGCGCTCGCGCCGATGGGCATTCTCCTCGAAATTAGCGCCCCGTTAACCAAAGTGGGCGGAATCTTCTTAGCCATGAAGGGGTCCAAAGGCGAGGAAGAATTTAATAAAACAGGTTCAGAGGCTAAGAAGTTAGGACTCGTTTTAAAAGAAGTTAAAAAAGAAGATTTGCCAGGCGGCGAAGGAAGTCGGCAGAATTTCTTTTTCCTTAAAGAAAATAAGACTTCAAATTGCTATCCGAGACCTTGGGCGACGATTCTGAAAAAACCTTTGTTGTGAAACTTTTAAAAAGTGTTTCACGCGTGTACACTAACATCATGAGTCAAATCATCTCCATCGCAAACCAAAAAGGTGGCGTCGGCAAGACTACGACGGCCATCAATCTTTCGGCCGCTTTAGCTAAACAACACCAAAAAGTTCTTTTGGTCGATTTCGATTCACAAGGAAACGCAGGCAGGGGATTAGGCATCGATGTCACGCTGGTTACGAAAACAGTTTTTGATGCCTTAACAGGTTTACAAGATATCAATTCCTGCATTGTTTCCACCAGCGAAGATGGCCTATTTGTTATTCCTAGTAACTTAAAATTGGCTTCATTAGACACCTATTTGCAAGCCAATCCTTCTAATGAGCCGTTCCGTTTACTTCAAAAAGCTTTATCCAAGCTGACTGGCAATTACGACTACATCATTATTGATTGTCCGCCATCATTGGGACTTTTAAGCCTTAATGCCCTTGTCGCTTCGATGGGCGTCATTATTCCAGTCCAATGTGAATATTTCGCAATGGAAGCTTTGGCTGCCATTCTTTCGACGATAACGAGAGTTCAAAATGACTATAATCCGAATCTTCGCATCGAAGGTTTTCTCTTAACGATGTACGATCCGCGAACCTCTTTAGGAACTGAAATCGCCACCCAGGTTAGGGGCCTGTTCAAAGAAAATACTTTCTTAACCGCCATTCCGCGTAATATCTCTCTTCCAGAAAGCTGCGCAAAAGGTCTCCCGGTTGGCAGTTGGCGTCCGACTTCTCAAGGAGCGGTGGCGTATGCCGCTTTAGCTCGCGAGGTTTTGGATCATGACCAGCAAAAACAATAAAAAAATTGTTGGCGAAAGTCTTAGCGACCTCGTCCGCAAGTTCTCCAAAAACGACGTTATCGCCGAAATTGAAAAAGAATATCAAGCCCAAACTTCTCGCCAATTGCCTCTTTCGGTGATTGACGATAACTCTTTTGTTAAACGTGTCAAAATTCCTGAAACTTCCATTGAACAAGTAGCCAAATCCATTAGTGATAAAGGACTATGGAATCCTCTTGTTGTTCGTCCGTCGGGAGGACATTACGAACTGATACTTGGCCGCAAACGTTTTTATGGTGCTAAACGAGCTGGCTTGGTTAACGTAAACTGTGTGGTCGCCGATGTCGGCGACGAAGAGACTTTGCTGATGCTTTTGGCCGACACCCGTGACCAAAGAAACGGCAACGTGGTGGAGATGGCTTTGGTCTATCAGTCCCTTATCCAAAAATTCAATTATTCCCCGCAAACCTTGGCTAATTTGTCGCATCAATCACGTTCCCAAGTCGCAAACACCATTCGTATTTTGAAGCTTCCGGATCACATTATCACCGATATTTGTTTAGGCAAGCTTTCATACGGCCACGCGAAAGCAATTGCATCTCTTTCTGATGAAGAAATTGAGACTGTTTGCAAGTTGATTCACAGCGAACACTTATCGGTTCGCGATACTGAAATATTGGCCAAACAATACGCCGCCATTCCGCAGGTTGCGGATTCGGAAGCTGCCACTATTAAAGAGGTATTAGGAGCTTCTGCTGTCGCTGATAGGAAAACTTCCATTTCCATCTCATTTCAGACGGAAGCCGAAAAGCAAGATTTCGTCAAATTTCTTTTGTCTAATAAAAAAGAGAAATAAGCGTCGTTGTTGCGCTTTACAAAAGCGAGACTATAATATGCTTAGCTTCAGGGCGACGATAATTACGTCGACTGGCGGTTAAAGCCCGCGAGCCTGATAATGATCAGGCATGAACCGGTGTGATTCCGGCGCCAACGGTAAAGTCCGGATGTTAGAAGTAGCAAGCATTGTTGTCCCCCGAAGTGTGAGCTGGGGGATTTTTATTTATCATGAGTGATATTCGAAACTGGGTTACTATTGCCGTCTTCATTCTTTTAGTTATTGCTTTAGTCGAAGTTTATTCGGCTCAATCGCCGAAGCAGAGTTATGACCGCGTTCGTTTTATGACGCGGGTCGCTATTTTTGGCGCCATTTCAACCATTCTTTATATTGTTCCGGTTTTTCAAATTCATCTTCCGTTTTTGCCATCGTTTTTGGCGCTTCACTTTGATGAAATTCCGGCTTTCATCGCCGGCTTTGCGTATGGACCTTGGGCGGGATTTGCAGTGATTTTCATCAAAACGATCCTCAAATTGCCTTTTACTACAACCCTCTGCGTGGGAGAACTTTCTGATTTGATTTTCTCTTCCGCTTTTGTGATTCCGGCCGCCATCGTTTATCAAAAGAAAAGAAACCTTAAGGGCGTTGCCATCGGTTTCGCTATTTCGACCGTTCTGCAATTATTCGTTTCCTTATTTTTAAACATCTATGCGATGCTTCCGTTCTATATGTTTGTGATGGGTTTCCCTGAAGCTGCTTTACGTGCGATGTGCACTTCCGCTATATCTTTCATCAATCCGGCTTGGGGAACCTTGTCAATTTGGACTGATGCCTGGAAATGGGGATATGGCCTTTTTGCGGTTTTGCCTTTAAACATCATGAAGGATGCCGCCGTTATTGTTCTGACTTTCTTCGTTTATCGAAGTATCCATAAACTCCTGCATTTCGAACAGACTCCAGTTAAGAAGGCATAAAAAAGAGCAGCTCTTGCGGGCTGCTCATTTTTTGTTAATTACTTGTCTTCGGAGATAGCGGCAGCCGGGCAATTGGCAATCGCTTCATCCGCAGCGGCTTCATCGGTCACCGGGCCAGCAGTGGCTTGGGCCTTTCCATCGTCTCCGAATTCGAAGACACTGGGAAGAGTTCCAACGCAAAGTCCGCAGCCGATGCAAAGATCTTTATTAACTTTAACTTTTTTAGCCATTATTTTATCCTCCAATATGGCACATAGGGATTATAGGGTGAATTTTCCCTAACTTCAATGTGGCTTTTTCTAACCCCCAAATTATTCGGGGTTTCGCTTCTACCCTTCGAAGGGTAGAATATGTCCGTTATGAGAACGCGTATGGAGAAGTGGGCCCACTACAGGGCTAAGATCGCTGCTATGCCTGAGGAGAAGTTCCCGGAAGCCAAACGTACGGGACGACCAATGGGTGACCGCGACCTTTCCTTCGTTGAATCCTTACCGAAAAGCAAAAATGCGATTCGGCCAGAATCCACGATGGCTTTGCCTTCCGACCACAAAGCAACTCCGTATGCTGTCTACGAGAAACGCAAGAGAGAATGGCTGATTGTGAAGTTTGCTTTATTGGCAATCGCCATCATTGGATTCACCCTCTTGTGGTTTTATTGGGTGCAAGGGGCTTAAAATAATGGGCATGGAACAACAAATTATCTCTGTCGCTATTGATGGTCCGGCTGCTGCTGGAAAAAGCACGGTCGCCAAGAAAGTAGCATCGATTCTAGGTTTTACTTATATCGATACTGGCGCGATGTATCGCGCCGTCACTTGGGCGGTTATCAAAAAAGGTCTTGATCCGAAAAACGAAGTTCAGTCTGTCACCGTCCTTCCTGGAATGGCAATTGAGCTTTTGCCGGATGGCCGCGTTATCTGCAATGAAGAAGATGTTACAAAGATCATTCGCGAACCACTCGTTTCAGGCAATGTTTCTTATATTGCCGCTATGAAACCGATTCGTTTGGCTCTCGTAGATATGCAAAGAGCCATGGCGGCAAAGAAATCGGTCGTCATGGACGGCCGCGATATCGGAACTTATGTCTTGCCGAACGCCAATGTGAAGATTTATCAAATTGCTTCTGTTGAGACCAGAGCCGTTCGTCGTTATGACGAAAATGTCTCCAAAGGTATCAACACCACCTTAAAACAAGTAGAAGATGATATTCGCAATCGTGACTATATCGACTCAAACAGGGAGTTTGCTCCGTTAAAGCCAGCCCCCGATAGCGTTCTTGTCGACACTTCGCCGTTAAGCATCGATCAAGCGGTCGACGCTGTCTTGAAAGTTATTCATAACAAGACCGGAATCGAGATCCCATGCCATTAGGAACATTAGCCATCGTCGGAGCCCCTTCTGTTGGTAAATCAACGATTTTTAATCGTATCGTTGGTGAAAGACGCTCCATAGTAGAAGAGGAACGCGGCATCACGCGCGACCGCTTATACGCGAAAGCAACCTGGCTCACCAAAGAGTTCACCGTCATTGATACTGGCGGCATCCAGATTAAAGACGCCCCCTTCCAAGAGGAAATCAGAGCCCAAGTCGAAATTGCCTTGGAAGAAGCCGATGTCGTTCTTTTTGTTGTTGATGGAAAGGCCGGTTTGACTGGTGATGACAAATTCATTGCCAAGCTTCTTTATAAAGCTAAAAAGCCGATCATTCTTGGCGTTAACAAAATCGACTCCATCAATGAGATTGCCGATCAATCACCTTTCTATTCCTTGGGATTCGGCGATCCAATCGCTATTTCGGGTGCCCACGGCATCGGAATTGGCGATGTCCTCGATATCATTATCAAGAAACTCCCAGAAAAACCGGCGCCAGATTATGGCAACGCCATTTCTTTCTCATTAATAGGCCGGCCTAACGTTGGCAAGAGTTCCTTGGCCAATCGCCTTTTGGGTTCTGAAAGAACCATTGTCAGCAATGTGGCTGGCACAACAAGAGATTCGGTCGATACCGCCTTTTCTAAAGACGGTCGTAATTACGTAGTCATCGATACAGCTGGCCTAGTCAAACGTGGCAAGATTTACGAAGCCGTCGATAAGTACGCCGCCTTAAGAGCCTTGGCTGCTATCGATCGTTCCGAAGTTGCGGTTCTTGTTCTTGATGCCAAAGAAGGCATTATTGAGCAAGATAAACACGTTGTTGGCTATGCCATGGACGCTAAAAAAGCCATCGTGGTGGTAGTTAATAAATGGGATCTCGCCGAAAAAGGCCCTGCTGCTCAAAAAGATTTCACCGAAAGACTGCGGGCAGAGTTCAAGTTCCTTGATTACGCTACGATTCTTTATTGTTCTGCGCTTACGGGCGCGGGCGTTGATAAGATTCTCCCAGCCATTACTTCGGCCTTTGATGGATATAACCGACGTATTAATACCTCGGTTTTGAATCGCTTGGTAATGGACGCTCAGTTATTGAACGCCACCCCTGAGTTTAATCATGGCCGTTTAAAGATAGTTTACGCTAATCAGGTCTCAGTTTGCCCGCCGACTTTTGTGATGTTCTGCAACGATCCAAACTTCGCTCATTTTAGCTATACCCGTTATCTCGAAAACAAGCTTCGCGAAGCCTACGATTTTTCGGGAAGTCCCGTAAATATTGTCTATCGTCAACGTAAATAAGTATTCACAAAATTGCTTATTTTTCATTTATCGTTTTTTGTCGATGAAACGTGTTCTTTTGAATGGGAATAACGCTCAAATCCCCCGATTTTTGCTGAAATTGAATTCTTTACAAATAGAAAAAATAGTCGATTAAAACAAGATTACTTTTTTATCGATAGATTTTATCGGCACTTTTTCAAAATTGACATAGTTAGTTAATCGAAAGTCTTATTTTATCCTTTCTTACATTCCTCTACGGGTTCTCAAATATTGAAAAAAGTTGCAAAAGCCTAGATGCGGTGCTAGTTTAAAGGTAACCGATTTAGCAAGGAGGAAATAATCCATGAACAAAGCTGAATTAGTCGTCGAAGTCGCCGAAGAGGCTGAAATCTCGAAGAGAGATGCCGACGCCGCCATTGAGGCCGTTCTCAAAGTCATTGAGGATGCCCTTGTCAAAGGCGAAGAAGTCAAGCTCTCTGGATTTGGCATTTTCGAGAAGAAGCATCGTGCCGCTCGTGAGGGAACCAATCCGGCCACCCAGCAGAAGATCAAAATCCCTGCCAGTGCCTCTGTGTCCTTCAAAGTCAGCAAAGCTCTTAAAGACAAGCTTAACTAAGCTTTAGTCTTCAATAGCTAACAAAAGCCCCACCTCGGTGGGGCTTTTCTTATGCTAAACTTATAGCGTTATGGAAGACCGTTTCTTTAACACTTTAAAGAAGCTCTATGGTTCCTATGGCTTCCGCCTCTATATTGTTGGCGGTAGTGTCAGGGACCTCCTTTTAGGCCGCCCATATAAAGATCACGACTTCGTGACTGATGCGACGCCTGAGCAAGAAAAAGACTTTATGCCAGAGGCTTCCTACGCTTTTAGCAAGTTTGGCTCCATCCGTTTGACGCTCGAAGGCGAAGAGATTGATATTACGACTCTGCGTCTGGAAGGGTCCTATACGGATTTCCGTCATCCTTCGCATATACAATTCGTTAAAGACCCGAAACTCGACTATAAGAGACGGGATTTCACAATTAACGCCCTTTATCTCGATGAGGAATACCAGCTTTTGGATTACTGCGGTGGCGTAGAAGACTTGAATAATAAGGTCATCCGCTTCATCGGTGACCCGGCAACCCGTGTTAAAGAAGACCCCTTAAGGATTCTTCGGGCTGAGCGTTTTTCTAGAGTTTTAGGATTTAGTTTGGATCCAAAAACAAAGGAAGCCATCGATGATAATCGTGACTTATTAAAAGAACTGAATCCCGATAAAATCAAAGAGGAAGAACGAAAGCTTCGTTCTAGTGTAAAATAGCACCATGGCTAAAAACGCACTTATGTCGGCGGTGGACTTCCGTTACGTCCTCCTAGACTCGTACAAAAAGATGGGCATCAACGAAGAAGAACTCGCTGTTATTTTGTCTATCGATCACCTTCTTGAACAAGGCAATTCTTTAGTAACGGCTGACAATCTCGCGATGAAGATGACTTTTAAAACCGACAAGATAGATCAGTTGATGGTTTCGCTGGTGAATAAAGGATTCTTGGTTTATGACACCTCGAGCGGCAAGATGAGAACCTCTTTGGAACCACTTAAGGATAAGGTTTACACCGTTTTCCAAAAGAGTCTTGAACGCGATCAGGCAAATCTGATGAGCGAAGAAAGAACTGAGCGTCTTTCTAAACTCGTGGCTTTTTTCGAAGACAAACTTGCTCGTAGTCTTTCGCCATTGGAAAGTCAAACCATGGGTGAGTGGCTCGACAGCGGTTATAAAGACGAAGAGATTCAAGACGCTTTATTGGACTCGCTTCGCCAAAACAAAAAGAACCTTCGGGCCGTTGATAAATGCCTAAGAGCTAAGCGGGCGGCGTCTGATGTTGCCAAGGAAGGCGCTACGAGCGTCAACCAAAGTTGGGATAAAGACATTGAAAAGACTCTCGAAATCGCCAAGAAAATGTGGGGCGATGACAATGGCCAAGGCTCCAAGTGACGTTGTTCTTTCTTATTTAAAAAAGCGTTTTCCGGATGCTAAGTGCGCTCTGAACTTCCGCAATGACTATGAATGTCTTTGCGCCATTCTTTTGAGTGCCCAAACTACCGATAAATCCGTCAACCAGGTTACTCCTCGCCTCTTTCAGGATTTTCCAAGCCCAAAAGAGCTTGCAAAAGCTTCTATTAACGATGTTGAACGTGATATAAAGTCGCTTGGGTTATATCACAACAAAGCTAAGAACTTAATCGAGCTTGGAAGGGCAATTGAAGGGACTTTTGCCGAGAAAATACCGCAAACCAGGGCTCAATTAATGGAGTTGCCCGGAGTCGGAAAGAAGACTTCTGGCGTTTTTCTTGCCGAAAGATATGCTGTTCCGGCCCTTCCGGTCGATACCCATGTCGGCAGGGTGGCTTTTAGGCTTGGATACGCCCGAAAAGACATGGATCCAGCCAAAGTCGAAGAAAGACTCGAAAAGGAATTCCCAAAAGAGTCCTGGATCTTCTTACATCACTCAATGATTATCTTTGGTCGTGAAATCTGTCATGCCCAAAAACCAGCTTGCGAAAATTGCGGCTTAAAAGAGGTTTGTCCTTACTTTAAAAAATATTTGTCAACCAAAGGCAAGTAATCAAAACGGGGTCTGAACCCTTCTTTGACCAAATAGCCATGCTGTTTGCATTCCTCGTATGGAATAGATTTTCGAGGCTTTTGCTCATAGAAGTCGCAAACGTATCCTGCATCTAGAACATAGGTTTCGTTTTTGGCGTACCAGTTGACGATGAAGAATGCGATGCCGCCGTGCTTATGAACGTTCCGTAAGTGCGCAACTTGCTGTGGGGCGATGTTGTTTAAAGGGAACGAAGTTTTGCTTCTCGTGGTTTTTGCTTCGAAATCAAGGTAATGGCCTTTATAGACTCCGTTGTAGTCGGTTGTGCTTTGGCACTCAAAATAGGCTTGGGTGATTTTGGCTCCATGGGAATAATCGACTTTCACGACATTGATTGGGGTTGGACGTTTATAAACGAGGGCTAGACCTTTTTCGAGATAATAAGCGTTGGTATCGTTGATGTCTTTTTCAAAACCCATGCCACGGTTAGCGGCATTGGCAACTTTTCTTTTGATGGGTTTTTCGCACGGAACGTAGGCTTGCCCATTAGGATAACGAACGGTCATTTAAGTGAATCCTTTATGGCATTTTCCCAAACATCGGGAGTGACGGTTCCGCCTTCGCTTAGTTTCTTAAGCACGACTCCAATTGGGGCTGGCAGGTGGTGCATTTTGCAAAGGACCTTTTTGTATTCTTCTTCGACGATTTCTGGATGATCCAAGAAAGCGTTATATAAATCCATCAGATTAAGGGCATCCGTCAAAGCATCATGAGCCCGGCCTTCAAAAGGGACGCCGAAAACTTTGAGATAGTTGGTTAAAGAATATGGGTTGCCATTGGGATCCTTTATATAAGTAGAAAGGAATTGCGAAAAATCGAGATATTCTTTGTTAATGGTATGAGCGAACTCTTTGCTGGCATCGCCGGAGTAATAAACGCTCTTGTTCACGATGACCAAGTCATGGTTTCCAAATGTGACAAATATACAATTATTCTTGTTTTTACGGAGATACTTTTGGAAGAGAGTCATGGCAGCGGGGAAACTGACGCCTTTGGTCTTCAATGTTTTCTCGGTTATGCCAGTCATATTTTCGACCACGCGCCCGATTGGGTTGGTGGCCTTTACATAAGTAGAAAAGCCCTTATCGTGTTTTTTGATATGTAAATCATCATCGAGATACGCAACATATGCGCCAATCTCGATCATCTCGTGAGTGAATTGAGTACCTTCAAGGTCTACAAAGACGAGAACTCGTTTATCTTTAATTGCTTTTCGTAAGGCTTTCATTACGGCAATTCTACCACCGAATGGACTTTTCGCGGAGACGAGTTCCTCTTTCATTGAAGAAAGAGGCGCGCTTCGATATAATCGAAGGGGTCTCTTTATGAACGACAGGATTCAATTAACCGTCCAAAAAATCTTAGACAAGAAGTTTACACGCGACGTCAAGGGATACAACCCTGACGAAGTGGATGCCTTCTTGGATCTGGTAATTCAGGATTACGTTAGTTACGCCGAAGCTCAGAAACAGCAAGAGACTACAATTGTTTCGCTTCAGAACCAAGTTGCCGCCCTTCAGCAAAGCGAAGGAAAAGCCAAAACTGATTCGGAGAGCCTTTGGGCCAAGAATAAGCAGCTCGAAATTGATAATGCCTCAATGGCCAGTCGTTTGAAGGGTATTAAGCCCGGAGATCGCCCGACCGCCGAGAACATTACTTACATTCAGCGCATTCGGACGCTTGAGGATTTCCTTAGTAGTGAAGGCTATAACGTCAACAATTTGAAACGGAAGATTCGAAATTGAATTCCGGCCCAGGCGATCGCTGCCCGCAAGGGTAGAGGAAAGTCCATGCTCGCACGGTCTGTGATGGCCGTAGTGATTGCGCCAGGTTAATAAATAAGCCTGGGTACGCGGGAGCGCGTAACGGCGGATGAAGGTCCCTAGCGGATCGGAGTCCCCAAGGTGCCACAGAGACGAGCTTGCTAGCAATAGCAAGGTGAAACGCGGCAAACCCCACAAGCGAGAAACCCAAATTTGGTAGGGGAAGTGGAGAAGTCTAACCGAAGATAACTTCACCAGGGAAACCTGAGATTAATCGTCGCCCTCGACAGAACATGGCTTATCGGGCCGGAAACTCATTTCTAAAAAGAACAAGCATCATGAACATCCCAACAAAAATTACTGTTTCGCGAATCGTTCTCATTGGCATTATGCTAATCGGCCTTTTGGTCATTGGCTTCATTCCTAATTTCCCAGAAGTATATCTTGGCAATTCAACTATCAGCCTTGTCTATTTTGTTTGTTTTTGCGTTTTTGTCATCGCAGCTCTTACCGATAAACTTGATGGGTATTTGGCCCGCAAATGGAATCAAGTCACCGATTTAGGCAAGTTCCTTGATCCTGTAGCTGATAAACTTCTTGTCGATTCTTGCTTAATTTTCTTATCGGTCCCCAATTTCATTGCTCCAAACAATATCGTTATTCCGGTTTTTTGCACAATCGTGATGATCCTTCGTGATCTTGTTGTTGATTCGTTGCGCTTCATCGCCGCTGGAAAAGGCCAGGTTTTAGCCGCTAATATCTTTGGCAAAATCAAGACCGTTTGCCAAATGGTGGCCATCCCGCTTTTCTTCTTAAACGATTGGCCGTTCTCTTATTTTGATGCGAATTGGGGCTATGGCCGCCTTTCCTATATCTTCATGTTTATCGCGACCTTTGCCTCATTATTAAGCGGAGTCATTTATGTGGTCCAAAACCGCTCCGTTTTCAAGGAAGATAAAAAGAATGGATAGTCCTGCTCGTTCGGTTTTAAAAAAACTCGAAGAAAAAGGAATGAGCCTTGGCTCAGTCGAAAGTTTGACTGCCGGACTTTTTGCCTCGACTATTTGCGAAATTCCTGGAGCCAGTAAGGTTTTTAAAGGCGCGATTGTCTCCTACGATAATTCCGTTAAGACCCACCTGGCCGAAGTTCAAGAAGAAACGATTGATACCTTCGGCGTTGTCTCACAAGAAGTAGCCGATGAGATGGCATTAGGCGGAGCAAGAGCTCTCTTCGTGGACGTTTGCGTATCATTCACTGGCAACGCTGGTCCAACTGCCGAACCTGGTGGTGCGAAAGTTGGCGATGTCTTTATAAGCGTCGCTTTTGGCAATCGCGGTATCTTCCATTTCCCTTGCCATTTCAAGGGAACTCGGAATTCCATTCGTCAACAGTGTGTAGATAAAGCGCTCGAAGAAATTGATGCGATGTTGTAACTTTCTTGGTACGAATTCGCCAAAAGGCACTAACCTATAGAGGAGGAACATTATGGCCGATTCAAAAAAAGACGAAGCGTTGGAAGACGCTCTCAAAGCCATTGAGAAGACGTATGGCAAAGGAAGCGTGATGCGTTTAGGCGATCACGCCCGCGTTGATGTCGATGTGATTCCGACTGGTTCTCTTCTACTGGACCAGGCGTTAGGCGTTGGCGGTTATCCGAAAGGCCGCATCGTAGAAATCTACGGACCTGAAAGCTCTGGCAAAACAACCTTGGCTTTACATGCGGTGGCGGAATGCCAGAAAAAAGGTGGCCGTGCAGCTTATATCGATGCTGAGCACGCCATTGATCCTGATTACGCAGCCAAACTTGGCGTCAATATTGACGAACTTATCCTTTCGCAACCGGATAGTGGCGAACAAGCTCTCGAAATCGTGGAGATGCTTGCCCAAAGCGGTGCGATTGACATCATTATCGTCGACTCGGTTGCCGCTCTTGTGCCGCAGGCTGAACTTGATGGTGTTATGAGTGATAACCAGGTTGGCTTACAAGCCCGCCTTATGTCGAAGGCGATGCGCAAATTGGCCGCCATACTCGATAAGACTGGCTGCCTTGTTGTCTTCATCAACCAACTTCGTGAAAAAGTTGGTATTGTTTATGGCAATCCTGAGGTTACGACCGGTGGCCGCGCCTTGAAGTTCTACGCCTCCATTCGTTTGGATTTGCGTAGAGCCGATGCCATCAAAAATGGCAGCGACATTTTGGGCAATACCGTTAAGATCAAAGTCGTTAAGAACAAGGTCGCTCCTCCGTTTAAGAGTGCGGTCGTGGATATCATCTATGGCCAAGGCATTTCCAAGGAAGGCGAACTTGTCGATCTTGGCGTCCAGTTTGGCTTGGTCCAAAAGACCGGCAACTGGTACGAAATCTCTGGCGAGAAGATCGGCAATGGCCGCGAAGCTACCAAAGAGTACTTCAAATCACATCCAGACGTTGAAAAAGATGTCGAAGCCAAGATCCGCGTTGCCCTTAAAGGTTCGACCGCTCCGTCCGCTGATGGAGAGGAAGAATAAGAGCGAAATCTCGGCAAAAGTCCACTCAATTGACCAAAACCGCCTGCAATTCGTAGGCGGTTTTTTCTTTGGCGTGTTTTTTCATCTAGGATCTTTTATGGATGCCCTATTTTTGTATTTTTGGAGGAGAAATAGTTTTATTCGTAGCGCTTTCGATTAAGGCTTGTTACAATATTCCCGTACCTTTTAGGTACTTACCACCCATAGATTTAGTATTGGGTCCTCGTAATTGGCCGCAAGGCTTGCTATAAAAATACGAAGTCAAACACTTTTTCGTACATGGGCGTAATGTACCCTTTTGGTTCCATATATAAAGGAGCAGTTTTATGTTCGCAAACTTCGTAACCGCCGCCCTCACAACCGGTGGTTGGATTGGTATCAGTGTTGGCGCTTTAGTCGTCGGCATCGTGATTACCGTCGTCGTATTCAAACTAATTCCGTCTTTCAAAACTTCTTCCGCCCAGAAAGAAGCCAAGCAGATTCTTCGGGATGCTGAAATCAAAGCTGAACGCATTACCAAGAACGCCGAGATCGATGCTAAGCAGGCCGCTTTTGAAGCTAAGCAAAACGCACAAAACGACATTCGTCAAATGAAGTCAGAGATTCAGGCCGATCAAGCCAAACTCGACATCCGTGAACAAACCATTGACCAGCGCGACAATGTCCTTCTTCAAAAAGAAAATGCCCTCGATGCCAAAAACGAGGATTTGAAGAACCGTTTGGCCGCTTGCGATAAGAAGCAGGCAGATTTGGATTCCAAGATCGATGGCATTATTGCTGAACTCGAAAAAGTCAGTGGTATGTCCGTGAAGGAAGCGCACGACGAAATCATGGCTCGTGTTGAGAGCAAGATGTCGTCCGAAATCGCTGCTTATATTAAGAATCAAGAAGACGAAGCCGAAGAGACCGCTCAGGCAAAAGCGACGGACTTGTTGGCTTTGGCTTGCGATAAGTATGCCCAGGAAGTCACTACCGAGCGCACGGTTGCCGTCATCGCTCTTCCTAGTGACGAACTTAAAGGCCGCATTATCGGACGTGAAGGACGCAATATTCGTGTCCTTGAGCAAACCTTAGGCGTTGATCTTGTCATCGACGACACCCCTGAAGTCATCACCGTCAGCTGCTTCGACCCGATCCGCCGTGAAGTTGCCCGTCGGACGATGGAATATCTCGTCAAAGACGGTCGCATTCAGCCGGGCCGCATTGAAGAAATCGCCGCTAAGTTCAAACACGACGTCGAGACCGAAACTCAAAAGGCCGGCGAAGATGCCGCCTTCAAACTTGGCTTACCGAAGATCAGCAAAGAACTTTGTGGTTACCTTGGCCGTTTGAAGTATCGTACCTCTTATGGTCAGAATGCCCTTGAGCATTCTATGGAAGTCGCTTATCTCTGCGGCATCATGGCTGCTGAGTTAGGCCTCGATCAGAACCTTGCCAAACGTGCTGGACTTTTACACGATATCGGCAAAGCCGTGGACTTCGAACAGGAAGGCTCCCACGTTCAACTTGGCGCCGATTTGGCTCGTAAATACGGCGAGCCGGATGTTGTTATCAACTCGATTGAATCGCACCACGGCGATGTGCCGGCTAAATATGTTATCTCGCACCTTGTGGCTGCAGCTGACACCCTCAGCGCCGCTCGTCCGGGCGCTCGCAGCGAAACGATGGAGACTTACGTCAAGCGCATTACTCAGCTTGAGGATATCGCCAAGACTTTCGATGGCGTTCAGCAAGCCTACGCTATGCAAGCTGGCCGTGAGATTCGTGTCATGGTAATCCCTGAGAAGATCAGCGATGATCAGGCCGTTCAAATGGCTCAGAAGATGCGTGAGAAGATCGAGACTGAGATGACCTATCCAGGACAAATCAAAGTTTCGGTCATCCGCGAATATCGCGCTGTTGAGACTGCTAAATAATCACCCTTTTCTATGCGTATTCTCTTCTTCGGAGACATCGTTGGTAAAGTTGGTAGAGAGGCCGTCAAGGCCTCTTTGCCGTCTTTGGTTCGCTCTAAGGACATCGATTTCGTGATTGCCAATGGCGAGAACGCTTCCCATGGCAAAGGCCTCAACGAAAGCCATTATCATGAGATTATCTCTAGCGGCGTTGATTGCATTACTTTAGGCAACCATTGGCACGCCAAAGAACAAATCGATGATTATATCGATGACGCGGACGATTTGATTCGTCCGCTGAACCTCATCAATTACAAGCATGGTGTGGGCTCGGCTTCCTATGATGTCGATGGAGTTGAGATTAGAGTTACCAATGTTCTCGGCCAGGCTTTCTTGACCGAAACCGTTTCTTCGCCAGTAGAGGCGATGGAACAGCTATTGAAGGCTTCCGATCCTTGTATTCATATCGTTGATTTCCATGCCGAAAGCACGAGCGAAAAAGAAATATTCGCCTATGTTTTAGCGGGACGAGTTAGCGCTGTTGTCGGAACGCATACCCACGTTCAAACAAATGATGCCAAAATTCTTGATGGAGGCACGGCCTACATCAGCGATATTGGCATGTGTGGAGCGTCCGATGGTGTCATTGGCTTTGAGAAGAATTCGGTGATAAACAAAATCGTATACGGCCAAAAAGGTGTCTTTGAGATCAACGATAATGCCCGCCCGATGGTGAATGCTGTCATAATCGAAGTGGACGATACGACTTATAAGGCTATTTCTATCGAAACCATCAATCTCCTGGAGCCCACAAAATGAGTAAATGCACCTATCGTTCCCTTCCTGACATGAAGAAGGCCCGCAACCGGGTTGAAAAACCGCTTTTACTCGTGGACAAAAAAGATGTTCCGGCCGCTGTTCAAGCGTATGCCAAAGGACGTTATTTCTTTATTCGTACCTATGGCTGCCAAGCCAATATTCGTGACGAAGAAGTCATGTCGGGCTATTTAGAATTGGCCGGTTTTAAGCGAACTGACGACGAGACAAAAGCCGATGTGGCCATTATCAATACTTGCGCGGTTCGTGAGAACGCCGAAGACAAGGTTTATGGCGAAATCGGCCTCTTTAAAGCCAAAGCCGAGAAGGACCATTCCTTCATCCTCGCGGTCTCGGGTTGTATGATGCAAGAAGAGGGAATTGCCGAGAAATTGACAAAAACATACCCTTATGTTTCCCTCATTTTTGGCACGCATAACGTTTCTAACCTTCTCCATTTATTGAACGATGTTATCGTTTCGAAAAAAGGTCTTGTTGATGTGGAAAGCTTTGCAGGGGATGTGGTGGAAGGAATGCCATCCGTTCGTCTTGATGACTATAAAGCTTATGTGAACATTTCTTATGGTTGCGATAAGTTCTGCACCTACTGCATTGTTCCTTATACCAGAGGCCGCGAACGGAGCCGCAGCGAAGAAGCGATTCTCGCTGAATGCCAAGATCTCGTCGATCATGGTTATAAGGAAATCACCCTTCTAGGCCAAAACGTCAATAGCTATGGTTTGGATTTGAAAGACGGTTCAAACTTTGCGACCTTGCTTGATAAGGTAGCCTCTTTGGATATTCCAAGAGTTCGTTTTCTCACTTCCTATCCAAGCCAGTTCACCGATGAGATGATTGCGGTGATGGCCAAACACGACAACATCTTGAAATGGCTGCATTTGCCAGTTCAGTCTGGCAGCGACACCTGTCTTAAAAGAATGGGCCGTCGTTACACGAGAGAAGAGTATCTCGCTTTAACCAAGCGTATTAGAGAAGCCATTCCGGATGTGGCTTTGACAACCGATATCATCGTTGGCTTTCCAAATGAAACAGCCGAAGAATTCGATGAGACTCTTTCTCTATGCGAAGAAGTTGGCTATTCCGCGGCGTTCACTTTCATTTATTCGCCTCGCCGAGGAACCCCAGCCGCCGCGATTAAAGACAACATCACGGATGAAGAAAAACACGAGCGTTTTATGCGTTTAACCAAAGTCATCGAAGATTCGACTTCGAAGCACAGCCTCAGCATGGTTGGAAAAACCTATCAAGTGTTGGTTGATGGCCCCAGCAAAAAAGACGATGACGTTCTTTCTGGCTATGCCAGCAATGGCAAGCTAGTGAATTTTAGAGGACCCGCTTATCTTAAGGGCGCCCTTGTCCCCGTTATCATCAAAGAGAGCCACACCTTCTCGCTTATCGGAGAACTTGTCGGCGATCCACTTCTTTTAAAAACTCAAGATGTGGCTTATTTGCTTCGTCACGACCCTATCATGAAAGAATATCTGAAACTCGATGAAGCGGTCCGCGATGACCCTGAAATCAAAGCGTTAGGGGATTCCTTTGTCGAAAGCAAGAAAGCCTTAGCCCTCTCTATGGGCGATGCGAAGAAATACGAAGCGGCGAAGAAAGTCTATGAAGACGTGCTAACGAAAATTAAAAACCATCCTTTGTTAGCAAATCGTGAGGCCTTATTAGAAACCGTTACGGAAACGCTCCTTGAAGTGAGGGACACGATCAGATGATCATCGTTCTGACGGGACCTACTGGAAGTGGCAAGAGCGAACTCGCCGTTTCCTTGGCTAAGAAGATAGACGGCGAAATCATTAACGCCGACGCTTTTCAGGTCTATCAAGAATTGAATATTGCGACTGCCGTTCCTTCCAAAGCGCTTCAGGCTCAAGTACCGCATCATCTTTATAGTTTTGTTCCCTTAAGCGAGAACTATGACATTGCCCATTATCAGGAAGATTGCCGCGTGGCAATCAAAGATGTTTTAGGCCGAAATAAGACCCCAATTCTCGTTGGTGGCAGTGGTCTATATATTCGTTCGGCCTTATTCGATTACGATTTTTCTCTTGATACATCGAAAGTTGATTTGACGCCTTATGAAAAGTTATCCAATGGGGATTTGCATGGGATTTTAGAGAAAATGGACCCCTTGGAAGCCACCAAGATTCCATATCAGAATCGTCGTCGCACTTTAAGAGCCATTGCAATTTGCCTGGCTGCTGGAGAATCCAAGTCCTCCCTTATTGCCAAGCAAAGTCATGAACCGATTTTCGCATCGTTATTCTTTGGCTTAACAAAAGAACGCGATGAACTTTATCCCTTGGTGGAAGAGAGAGTCGAAAAAATGTTTAAAGCCGGTCTCTTGGAAGAGACTTTGCCTTTGATTGAAAAGTATGGTCGTGATGTTCATGCGTTTAAGGCCATCGGGGTCAAAGAACTATTCCCGTATATCGATAAGAAATCAACACTTGATGAAACAAAAACTCTTATCAAAACCAACACCCGCCATTACGTGAAGGAACAAGAAACCTGGTTCCGTCACCAATTCAATTTGATTTACGTTTCCTCGTTAGAGGAGATAATTGATAAGTATGAGCATTGATGACAGAACTACCCTTCTTCTTGGTGAAGAAGGGGTGAAAAAACTCCATGGCGCCACAGTGGCCATTTTTGGTTTGGGTGGCGTTGGCGGAACGGCTTTTGAGGCTCTTTTACGGGCGGGCGTTGGCACTATTTATGCCATCGATCGAGACGTTGTCGATGAAAGTAATTTGAATAGGCAAATTCTTTATGTCCGTGAGGACGTTGGCAAAGAAAAAGATTTGGCGGCGCAAAAACGTGCTGCATCCATTCGTGATGACGTGAAAGTCATTCCTGAAAACTATTCTGTTTCCGAAGAGACTTTAGTTTTGCACGATTACACTAAATGTGATTATTTGCTCGACTGTTTAGATGATATTAGAGCCAAAGTTGCCCTTATCAAATATTCAAAAGAACACGCAATCCCCCTGATTGTGTCTTTGGGCATGGGAAATCGCCTTGATTCGACTCAAATTCAAATCATCAAATTAGACAAAACGGAAGGCGACCCATTGGCCAAAAAACTTCGGTCAACCCTTCGGGATGAAAAATTAAATTTGTCAACCATCCTCTGCGTTTGCTCTAAAGAATTGCCCCTAACTAAAGGCCCCAAGCCAGCTTCCTTGATGATGGTACCTTCGGCCGCCGGTTTAGCCATGGCTGGGTGGGTTATAGATTTTCTAGAAAAGAAGTAGTCCTAGTAATATCCTTATCGTAGAAATTAGGTGGAGAGAAATCTTCAGGAGGTATTTTGATGGCACTTTTGAAAATTGGAGAAATCGCGCGAGCCGCTGGCATAGATAGCGACTATGTGGAGCCTTATGGCTTCTATAAAGCGAAAATAGACACGAAAATCAACGATAAACTTGCAAGCAAACCAGATGGCAAGCTTGTCTTGGTGACCGCTATCACGCCGACAAAAGCCGGCGAAGGCAAAACAACGACTTCGATTGCCTTGACGGAAGGCTTTGGCAAGATCGGTCAAAAGGCTCTCCTTTGCTTACGCGAACCAGCCCTTGGACCAGTGTTTGGCATTAAGGGTGGCGCGACTGGTGGCGGACTCGCTTCCGTGGCTCCAGCCGAAGACATTAATCTTCATTTCACGGGGGATATGCACGCTTTAACGAGCAGCATCAACCTTATTTCTGCCATAATCGACAACTCGATTTATCAAGGAAATCCTCTTCGTATCGACCCGAACCGCGTCGTTTGGAAACGGGCTATGGATATGAACGACCGGGCCTTACGTCAGATCACCGTTGCTCAAGGCGATAAAAACGGAACTGTCCGTACAGATGGTTTTGTAATTACGGTCGCCAGCGAAATGATGGCCATTATGTGCTTGGCTAAAGATGAGGATGATTTCTTAGCTCGTCTTGAACGCATCATCGTCGCCTACGATATGGATGGCAAGGCTTTAACTGTCAAAGATTTGCAGATTACCCATGCCGTCATGAAGCTCATGAAAGAAGCCTTAAAGCCGAACCTCGTGCAGACCCTTGAAAACAACCCTGTCATCATTCATGGTGGCCCGTTTGCTAACATCGCACATGGCTGCAATAGCTTAATCGCAACTAAGATGGCTCTTAAATTAGCCCCTATTGTGGTGACCGAAGCCGGATTCGCCGCTGATTTGGGTGCCGAGAAGTTCTTGGATATCGCTTGCCGCGAAGGTGGCATGCATTGTGACTTAGCCGTTATGGTCGCCACTATTCGCGCCTTGAAGATGCACGGTGGAGTGCCATTTGAAGAACTAGCTAATGAGAACGTTGATGCCCTTAGCAAAGGTATGCCTAACCTCGAAACCCATCTCGAGAACATCAAGAAATATGGCGTGCCTGTTATTGTAGCAATCAACCATTTCGCCAGCGATTCGGATAAAGAAGTCGCTTTCGTTGAGAAGTGGTGCGAAGAACATCATTACGAGTATTCGTTCCTCGATGGCTTTGCTAAAGGCGGTGAAGGATCGGTCGATTTAGCCAAGAAAGTTCAGTTCATGCTTTCTAACGTTCAGAGCGATTACCACCCGCTTTATAACCTCAAGATGCCGTTAAAACGGAAAATTGAGACTATTTGCAAAGAGATTTATCGTGCTGGCGAAGTTGTTTATGAACCGAAGGCCGAAGAACAATTGGCCCTATACGAAAAAATGGGCTTCGGCGATGCCTATATCTGCATGGCGAAGACCCCGCAATCGTTAACAGATGATCCAAAAGTCTTGGGCGCTCCCCGCGGCTTCAAGATTACCATTCGTGAAGTCAATCTCTCGGCGGGCGCGAACTTCGTGGTTCCGCTCACTGGAGCGATTATGACGATGCCTGGCTTACCGAAGATTCCGGCTGCCGTCAAAATGGAGGACAACCCTTGGTAAACGAGGTTCCAACCTACACGCTATATGATGAGGTGGAGATGAAACGTCCCCATCCTTGCGCAAGCCATTCCAAACGCTTCCAAATAATTCGTTTAGGGGCGGACATCAAAATCCGTTGTCTCGGATGTGGAAATATCCTGATGATAGACCGAGATTCCTTCAACCATAAAGTGAAGAAAGTCCTCGCTCATCATGAAGGACCTCTAGAGATTCTTGGTACGAAATAGCAAAAAAGCCCTATCCATATAGTGGAGGGGCTTTTCTTGTTTGAAGTAAAAAACTTAGGGAAAAAATACGTTTCAGGGGCAGGGGATAAGTGGGCCCTAAGAAATGTCAATATATCATTGCCTCCAAGAGGCTTGGTCGCTATTAAAGGAGAGAGTGGTTCAGGGAAGAGCACTTTACTCAATCTTTTAGCCACATTTGAAGAGCCAAGTGAAGGCTCTATTCTCTTCAATGGAACGGATTTGAAAAACATCAAAGGAAAAGAGCGCGAAAACTTAAGAAACTTTCGCTTCGGATTTTTATATCAACATTTCAATTTATTAGAAGATTTAACCGGATGGGAAAACGTAATTTTGCCTCTTCAAATTCGAGGGGTAAAAATCAACGTTTCAAAAAGCAAAACAGAGGCTCTTTTCCAAGAATTCGAAATGGAAGATTTAAAGAACAAAAAATGTGCCGTTCTTTCTGGCGGAGAAAAACAAAGAGTTGCGCTCTTAAGAGCCATCGTTGGCGAACCATCAGTTATCTTTGCCGACGAGCCTACTGGGGCTCTTGATCAACATAACGAATCATTGGTTATGGAGGCTCTAAAGGAAATTGCGAAAAAGAGCCTTGTCATATTGGTAAGTCATAACGAGAAAATGATCAAAAAGTATGCCGAAAGGACCCTGACGCTTTCGGATGGAAGGCTGGTGTCTGACACAAATCCGGAAGATAGTAGCCCGCATCTGAGTTTTTCAAAACCGTCTCGAGGACATCAAGAAGAATGGAAGAGGTGGATTTTGCGGGCTCATTTTGAGAAAAATCTCGGCAAAAACCTCTTATCTTTCGTTTCTGGAGTGGTTGGATATGCATCGCTCCTTATTTCGGCATCTTTTGTTTATGGAAGCCAAGAATCTTTGAATTTGGAGAAGAAAAAGACCCTTTTGTACTACCAAGCTTCTCTTAGCGAGAAAATCAGTTATCCCATTACGGGTTCTCCACTTAAATTAAGCAAGAACGAAAGGCCTACTTTGGATACGGCTAAAATCATCTTTTCAGATTACCCTAACATCTCAATCGAAAACGATTATTCATACTTCTTACCAAGCTATACAGCAGCCACTTTAGATGGGGAGGTTATCGAGCCCGTTTCTTTTAGTCCAATTTTCGATACAACGCTCAATGAATTAGGAAGCAATTTGGTGGTGGAAGGTTCTTCCCCTGAATTGAACGATTTTTATTCTTGTTTGGTCAATAAAGAAATGGCTGATTTATTTTCCTTTTCTTTGGTTGGCAAAACCTTATCACTGCAAAGGGATATTTCTGTCAACAAATTCGATGTATCAGACACCCTTCATTTGAACTTTATTTTTAAGGTCATTGGAGTAGTGAAGGAATTCTCTTTTTTAAATGCTCCTCGTGTATACTTTTCTTACCCCGCTGAACGCGATTATTTTACAGCATTAGATTTGCCTAATATTTCAAAGGCATCCGAACGTCAATATAAAGTCTCCGATCTTCTTGATGAATCGTTGGGGGATGAAACTTATGCTTCTTATTCCTTTTTGTGTTTTGCCCATAACGAAGAAGAAGCCGCTGGCTTAAGAAACGTTCAGGAGAGATTGGTCTCCTCAGGATCAACATGTACTATTTCCAATTCTGCTTATGACATTGCCGAAGGGTTCTCCTCCCTTCGCAAAGCAATCAGTGGTTCCCTGGTTCCTTTTCTGGTAATCGAAGCATTATCCGTTGCCTTTATTGTTGGCTCTTTGGCTTATTCTTCTTTTATCGAACACCGCAAAGAAGCGGCAATCTTGATGACTTTGGGTGCCCGGAAAAACGAAGTGGCGTCTCTTTACCTCGCCGAAAATGTTTTTGTAAGTCTTTTCAGCGCCACGATGGCGTTAGGCTTACTTCGACCATTAGAAAAAATAATCAATCCAATCCTCGCTCGTCAAACCGGTCTTTCCAATCTTCTTTCTTTACCGTTATTGAAACTATATGGAATCCCTCTTTTGCCGATTGTTGCTTTATTTTTGATTGCGATTTTATTAGTTGCAATTGGCGCGGGTATCCCGTTATCTTTGGCTAATCGTAAGCCGATGGCAGAAAGCCTCAGGGACGAATGAACATCATCTCTTTTTGTCGGTTATCAAAACGGCATGGTCAGCAAATCATTTTCTCTGATCTTTCATTAGTTTTGCCTAACAAAGGTCTTGTGGCTGTGATTGGCGAATCCGGTTCAGGGAAAACCACTTTGCTTGATATCGTGGCGGGCCTTGATGTCGACTATGAAGGCGCGGTTGAAATCTTGGGGAAAAGCCCGAAATCCTTAAGCGAAAGAGAACGGTCGTCGTTCAGGCTCCGAGAAATTGGATATATCCGGCAGAACTACGACCTTCTGGAATTAGAGACAATTCTAGACAATGTTCTTTTGCCTCTGAACGCTACATCAGAAGAAACCGATGTGATTAAAAAACGAAAAGCCATGTCGTTACTTGCCTCTTTGGGATTAGAAAATAAGGCGAAGCAACGAACAAACACTTTATCTGGTGGCGAGAAACAAAGGGTGGCTATTGCTAGAGCCTTGATCAATGATCCGTCGATTGTGTTAGCCGATGAACCAACAGGGGCTCTTGATGCCGCTAATGCCGAAAAAATCTATGAACTTTTAGCGAAAATCGGAGAGAAACGTTTGGTTTTGCTGGTTTCTCATGATCTTAAACGAACCCAGAAATACGCGAACGTGTTATTGAGATTGGAAAATGGAAAATTGCTAAATGAGAAATCCGATTCAGTTAAGAGTGAAATCGAAGGCAGAGCTTATCCTGTTTGTCGTGGCGAAAAGCAAACTCCTCATGTTGGTTTTCTAACATGGCTTAAACACTCATTCCATCTAATGAAAGCCAAGAAATGGCGGACCCTTCTAGGAAGGACTGTTATTACATTTTCTTTCTTGGCTTTCGCTTTGGCTCTTTATGTTTCGCGAGATTTATCAAGCGAACTTGAAAATGCTTTTTCTTCGCTGACAGGAAGCGGACTAGTGGTCATGGAACCAAACAATAAAGGCGAGGAAACATTTGGCAGCGTCCTGCCAGTTAACGAAAACGAAACCAAAAAGATTCTGGATAATCATAAAGACTTTATTTTCGATTACGGAGTCAGTTATGTCGGTCGTTTTGAGAGTTTCTTTCCAGATATTCATGCCGTCTACATTCCTTTAAAGTCCCAGAAGTTCCTTCTGCAAGACGCCAGCATCCGAACGGCTTTGGATTTTTCTTGGCTTGATCAAGAAGAAGTTACGGTATTGCCTAATAAACCAACAGTCATGGAGGATGATGAGGTTGTTCTTGGATTGCCATATGAATCAATGGCGGGTTTGTGCTTGGGCCTAGGAATTCTAAGAAATTACAATACTTTAAGCGTTTATCTTTCTAGCCATCCCTTGAACCTCGTTTTTGAGTTAGAAAACGACTCTTGGAGTTATCTTGATGAACAGATTTTTCGTATCGATGGAATCGTCGAAACGGAACGTCCTCGCCTTTACCATCTTAATCACCGGTGGAACACCTACCTTTTGGAAACAAAGATGCGTTTTCCTATTGCTGCTGTTGGTAAGCCTTGGTATGTGGAAAAACTTTTTTATTTCTCCAAAAGAAAAGGCGTTGACAATTTCCATCAAAAAACTCGTGACTGTGCTGACTTAAGTGATTTTGTGTTTGAGGGTTTGCAAAAGGAATGGGCCCCATCGCTATATGAAGAAGACGAAGCGGTTGGGCCGAATCGTTATTACCCCTATTTTGCGGATAAGCATTCATTGCCTAACGAGGCTATCAAAACGGTTGCTTCGTTGTCGTATTGGAGCGACTACGTTTATGGGGCTTCGGGTTCCTATATGGCTTACCCCGAATCATTGATGGTAGGTTTTGCCTCTCCGTTTTACGCTTCCCCCGAAGAAAAATCGTTACTGACGGTCATCGATTTGCGAAGTGACCAAAGCCAAGAAGAAAGCCTTCTTGATGTCGGCTTGCCAGACGATACCTTGATGGGGAGCTATTTGAAACCTGCGTCTTCGTCCTTAACGTTGTCGGCAGATTTTTCGTCTTTGCTTAGCGGAAAGAAGCCAGAAACCCTTAACGAAGTTGTGCTTTCAAAGAAACTAGACGAAAGATTGGGTCATCCATCGGTCCTTTATGTGGCTGGCGAAGCAAGAATGGAACTCGATGGCGCGAGAGTCCATCGAACTTATGGTTTAGAGAAGCTCGAAGTGACGGGCGTGTGCGAAGGCAATAATTACGTTTTGCACGCCTTGTCGAATTGGCCATTGGATTTCTTTAGTGAAAAATTGGGAATGTCGGCATTTTATCTTGAACCCACGCGTGTGATCTTCCATGTGAAGAAAGGCCTTGATAGTGCGGTGGTAGCCAAAGAATTAGGAAAGCAATTTCCATCCTTTTCCTTCGTTGACCCATCGACGCGAATTAAAGATTCCATTGAAGAGATTATTTCCTACGTCAACATCGCTCTTTATGGCGGAATGGGTGTTTGTCTCTTGCTTGGTGTTTTGCTGCTTGGCGTCGTGACCTTTCTGAATGTTGTCGAAAATCAAAGCGAAGGGCGTTTTCTTTATGAACTTGGGCTCTCGCGTGGCGGCATCGGCGATTGCTTCGGAGCAACCTTATTTGCTCATCTAGGTGTCTCAACCATCATAAGTCTCTTCTTTATTTCGGTTTTGGAATATGTGGTGGACAAAACGATAAAGCAAAGCTTTTCTTATGCATCCCCTTTTGTTTTTGACGTTATGCCGCTTTTAGGAATCCTTATGCTTTCAGGCATGATGTTAGTTGTTTTACAAGTGCTTCTAAATTCGTGGATTAACCGCAGGGATTTTAGGCGAGAAGGGCGATAATTTCTTTTTGTTTTCTTTTCTTAAATGGTTTTTCCTTCTCTTTTTAATCTTTTTTAGTAACGCATTTCATTCGGGGGTGATATGATTATCCGCGGTTGGTTAAGTTAATTAACGAACTAGGAAGGTTAGGAGTCTCATGAAGGGAACAGTTAAAATGTTCAACAAGGAGAAGGGTTACGGCTTCATTCACGGTGAAGATAACGTTGACTACTTCTTCCATTACAGTGCCTTGATCATGGATAGCTACAAGACCGCCGAGCCGGGCGAGCATGTAGAATTCGACGTTCAGCAATCTGAACGTGGTCCGCGCGCTTCGAACATTAAGAAAGTCGACTAACTTAACTAGTTAAGAAGTCACTTCAGGCCCTGCCGCAAGGTAGGGCCTTTCTTGTCTTTCATAGTTGAGGGTGTAGAGATATAATCTCTAAGCAAGAAGGAAGCAGAATGTCACTTAAAGCTGGTATCGTTGGGTTGCCAAACGTCGGGAAGAGCACCCTTTTTAACGCAATTACTAATTCCCATGTTCTAGCCGAGAACTATCCGTTCGCTACTATTAACCCCAATACAGGTGTGGTTATGGTACCGGATGAGAGACTCGATTTTCTCACCGATATGTTCCATCCGGCTCGTAAAATCAATGCAACATTTGATTTCTACGATATCGCTGGCCTTGTTAAAGGCGCCAGCAAAGGCGAAGGTCTAGGCAACCAATTCTTGGCCGCCATTCGTGAATGTGATGCCATCGTTGAGGTGGTACGCTGCTTTGATAACCCCCAGGTTCTTCGTTATCACGAGGATCCCGTTGATCCGAAAGCCGATATCGATGTTATTAACCTTGAGCTCTCAATGTCCGACCTCGATGCGGTCAATAACCGCATTGGCAAACAGGATATTCGCGCTCGGATTGCTAAGGACAAAGTCGCTCAATACGAAATGCCGATCCTGACGATCTTGAAGTCTTGCCTTGAGCAAGGCGTTCCGGCTCGTCTTGCCAAAGGTTTGACCGAAGAGCAGACGGCCTACGCCAAGAAGAACTTCTTCTTATTGACCACGAAGCCCATTCTTTACGTAGCAAACGTTGCCGATAGCGATTACACAGACCTTGAGTCTTGCAAGTACTATCAAGTCGTTAAAGCGGTGGCAGATAGTGAAGGTGCGCAATGCATCCCACTTTCATGCGAAATTGAGTTTGAGATCTCTCAGATGCCGTCTGTTCAGGACCGTAAGGATTTCTTGGAGAGTATCGGTGCTAAGGAGAGCGGTCTTGATAAACTCGTCAAAGCCTCATATAAGCTTCTTAATCTCTCGACGTTCTTAACTTGCGGCAAAGATGAATGCCGTGCCTGGACGTTCCGCAATGGCATGACCGCGCCAGAATGCGCTGGTATCATCCATAGCGATTTCCAGAAGGGCTTCATCAAAGCCGAGATTTACGACTTTGAGGATTTGAAGAAACTTGGTAGCGAAGCAGCCGTCAAAGAAGCTGGCAAACTCCGCAGCGAAGGAAAGGATTACGTGATGAAAGACGGCGATGTCGTCTTCTTCCGTTTCAACGTATGAGTGATTTCCGCATTGGTTATGGTGAAGATATTCACCGTCTCGCAAAAGGTGAGCATTTGACTTTGGGAGGGGTAAGAATACCCTTCGAAAAAGGCATTGTGGCCCATAGCGACGGCGATCTTGTTTATCATGCTATTGCGGATGCCATTTTGGGATCTCTAGCTTTAGGCGATATTGGTGATTATTTTCCACCCTCCGATCCTTCAACGGAAGGGCTGGATAGTTCCCTTATCGTAACGAAAGCGGTGGAACTCATTTCCAAGAAAAATTATCATGTCAAAAATCTCGACGTGATGATCATCTTAGAACAACCGCATCTTGCTTCTTATAAGGAAACGATGCGTGAAAATATTGCCAAACTTTTGAATGTACAAAAGGATGACGTTTCGGTGAAAGCCGGAACAAACGAGTGCTTAGATTCGGTTGGAAAAGGCGAGGCCGTGAAAGCTGTCGCCGTTGTCTTAGTGGAGAAATAACCATGACCAATGAAGAACAGTTGAAAGCCGCCATTATTGAGGCGGGAAAGAAGTGCGGGTACGACTTCTTAGAAAATGACGTCGTTATCGAGAACACAAAGGACCCTTCGCACGGAGATTACGCTAGCAATATAGCCCTCCGTTACGCGAAAAAACTCGGCAAAAAGCCCTCGGATTTAGCTTTAGAACTCCAAAAAGTTTTGGCTTCTCCTGTCATTGATAAAGTAGAAGTAGCCGGCCCTGGATTCATTAACTTTTTCCTCAAAAGCGCCTCTTTAGGCAGCGTTTTGTCCAACATCTTCGCCCAAGGCAAAAACTATGGCCGCGGAGAAGACAAAAAGAAGAAAATCGATGTCGAATTCGTTTCGGCAAACCCGACTGGTGATTTACACCTTGGCCACACTCGTGGCGCTGCCTTAGGGGATGCTATTTGCAACCTCTATGACTTCGCCGGTTTCTCTGTGACCCGTGAGTATTACGTTAACGATTGCGGCAACCAAGTTGAACACCTTGGCAAGTCAGTCAGGGCCCGTTATCACGAACTCTTCGGAGAGCCTCTTACCTTAGGCGATGATGACTATCACGGAACCGACTTAATTGAGATTGCGAAATCAATAAAAGATCAGTATGGCGAGAAGTATCTTAAGGACACCAAAGAATCCCACGATTTCTTTATCCGTTTTGGCATCGATGCCGAACTTGCAAAAATCAAAAAAGACATGTCAGATTTCCATGTCCGCTTTGATAAGTTTTCTTATGAATCGGAAATTCGTAAAGGAACAACCATTCCCGACACGATTGATGATTTGCGGAAACGTGGCTACGTTTACGTTCAAGATGGTGCCACTTATTTGAAGACGACCGCTTTCCTTGATGACAAGGATCGCCCGATTATCAAAAAAGATGGTTCTTACACCTATTTCATGCCGGATATCTGCTATCACTACAATAAACTGAGCCGTGGATTCGACCTTTGCGTCGATTTGCTTGGCGCTGACCACCATGGTTATATCAACCGCATGAAGAGCGCCATTATGATGAAAGGCTATCCGGAAACGGCCTTGGAAATTGAAATTTACCAGATTGTTCGTGTCTACAAAGATGGGCAAGAAGTTAGAATGTCCAAACGTACCGGAAAGGCCATCACTCACCGTGACCTCGTTGAAGAGGTCGGAGCGGATGCGGTTCGCTATTTCTTCGTTGAGAGAAGCGGAAACACGCACCTGGACTTCAATTTGAACCTGGCATTATCGCAATCCAAAGAGAATCCGGTTTACTATGCGCAATATGCCCATGCCCGCTGCCATTCTTTGCTCGAAATGGGGAAGAATTTCCCGATCGATGAGAGCGGCGCGCTCTTAAAGAGCGAGGGCGAGGCCCAAATTCTCAAACACTTAAGCGATTTTCCTAGTATGATAGAGGCTGCGGCTCTTGCCCGCGCGCCTTATAAGGTGGCCGGTTATATTCATGAACTAGCCCAATCCGTGCACGAGTATTACGCCTCCACAAAGATTATCGATGCCGCTGATCCAAAGGGCACAAGCGCCCGTTTGGGATTAGCTAAAGCTGCGATGATCGTCCTGGAAAACGCTCTAACCATTCTTGGCGTCAGCGCTCCAGATAAAATGTGAGAAAAAGGAGAAAACACATGATTGAAACCAAAAGCTTGCTCGACTGCGCTCTCGAAGAAATGGCTAAAGCCAAAGGCTCTATTGCCTTCACTGAGCTTTATGAAAAAATCGCCAAAGACCTCGAGATGAACGAAGACGAGAAAAAGGCCCACATTGGTCGCTTCTACACCGATTTGACTCTTGATGGTCGTTTCGTTGCGATGACCGATGGCGTGTGGGATTTAAGATCTCGTCATACCTATGATAAAGTCCACATCGATGTTAACGATGTCTATAGCGACGTCGAAGCGGAAGATGAGGATTCCGAGGACGAGGAAGAGGATAAAGAATACAACGCTGCCGTTGAAGGCAAACCGGCCGAAGATGGTGAAACGGTGGAACCTGAAGAAGGCGCGGACGATGGTGAGGAGAAACCCGAAGCCATCAATCCTGAAGACCTTGGTATCAAAGGCGATATCTGATTCGATTTGACTTTAATTAAGCAGACCCGTTTGAGGTCTGCTTTTTATTTTTTCATTGACGGAATTTTAATCAATGATTCGCATCGTTTTATTATGAGGCTCAGCAAAGAGATAAAAACAAAATTGAAAGCAGTTGAATTTTTGCGTGAACAGAGAAGGTGAACTAGAGAATTAAAGATTGGCCAGTGGCTGTTTGCAAAAATGGAAATTGGTTTTTAGCCCCTCTAGCAACTGGTTCTATTATTTTGGGGATAAAACCCCATTCATAGAGCCTTAGAGAAGCAGTACTCGTTTAGGAAAAACAAAAGAACTGTTTTCAAACCTTTGTATTCGTTTATTAAGTCACATGAATGAAGACCTCAGGATACCAAAAAAATGCAAAAAGTTTTGCTCATTTTTTAACAGTGCGTATAAGGCAAGGGATTATGGAATTTTTGATAATAGATCACGTAATATAGTTTTGTTTGTCGAAATCGGTTTTCTGCTTGCTTGAGGAGTTTGGTTTTTAAGTGAGGCAAAATGCCCTTGGTCTTCCGCTAGAGGCCATAATCAAAACGGTCTTTTTACTTTATTTGCCAAAAAGTTCAAAAAAGCATGTCCCTATCGAACGTTTATCAATTTTTGACTTTGGACAACTGCGTAAGAATAATTCCTTAAGAAATCTATTTTGCCTTGAAGAAGCAATATTGGGTATTCATCGGCTTTTTGCAGCGATATAAACGGGTTTTGCCGAGATTTTTTCTATTTTTGGGGTCTCGCAAACCATTTCTAAAATTTCAAAACGACATAAAAAAGGCTCGGACTTTTGTCATCCGAGCCTTTGTAGAATCGTGGAATCAGAAGAAACGGCCGATTAAGTCTCTAGAAACCTCGGTGGTTTCCTCCATGTCGCCGAAGCCAAGAACTTCGCCACCGTAATAGGTGTTGTTCTTGCCTTGGATGGCATCGACTTTATCATACCAACCAGCCTTATAATCCTCGCAGCTGACGTGAGGGCAATAGTAGCTTTCTTCTTCGATCTCGACTTTGGTGACCGGGCAGCCGCACTTGGCCATATCCTCGAGGGTGGTCTTACGGGTGTATTCATAAGAGACATCTTCGGAGCCTTGGTGGTTGCGTAAGGCATAAGTGGTAATCACCTGATCCTTAATGTCGTACCAACGATGGTAGTAGACCATCAAGTGTCCAAGTCTTTCCGGAACCATGTTATCGAATAAGTAGGCAGAAACTTCTGGGCTCTTGCCTTTTTCGATGCGGTTAGCAACGGAGACGTACTTTTCGTGGATGATCTTGCCGAAGAGGTCTTTTTCCTCATCAGAAGCATCCGCAATCTTGGTGAACCAATCAAGCGGGGTCGTGACGATTAACTTATCAAAGATTTCTTCTTTTCCATTGACAGTGACATAGACCTTGCCATCCTTACGGACAACCTTGGTCACTTCGCTGTTGAGGTTGGCCTTATTAGCGAGGTGATTGTTAACGCCTTCCCAAATCGATTGAGTGCCGTCTTTCCATGTCCAGAGACGCATATTGATGAACTCGACGGTGGTCGGGACATCCAAATACTTCATAACATAGCCAGCCGCCATCTCATCGAAGTAGCCATAACCGAAACTGGTGAACGGAGCAATCCAGATTCTCATGACTGGTTCGACATGGTTAATTTTGCAGAATTCGGTAAACGGCAAAGCCAAATCTTTCAAATTCTTGTTTACGCCGGAAACGGTTTGCAAATGATTTTCTTCGACTTTTGAAAGGCCTTCATAACGGCCCTCGGCAACGCCACGGTGACCATTCACGTCGTAGCCGGCGTATTTGGTGACCATCAAATGGGCTAATCTCTTAACGGCTTTCTTAAGTTTCAACAACGAGATGATCTTTTTGAGGTTAGTATCTTTTTTTGGATCAAACGGGAAGATTTCCTTTCCGTCTTTATCCATATAGATACGTCCCATCTTCGGCCCGTCGTGGGTAGTTCCGCCGAATTCCTCGGCTTCGTGAACGGCCCAATAGGTTTTGGCGCCCATGATGGCGCCCATTTCGATGGTGCGCTTATCGTTCGACCCTTCCTCGACGGGAAGAATCGGAGACCAGCACTTGCCGCCAACACGATTGTCTTTTTCGTAAATAACGTAGTTCTTGTATCCCTTTTTCTCGAGATACATAGCGGCTGAAACTCCGGCGGGGCCGCCTCCGATGATGCAGATTCGTTCCTGAAGATTTGCCATACTCATAGCTCCTTTCGCTTGGGTTGAAATCTTTTAGTTCAATAATTATATACCGATTTGCCTTAGTTTTTACCCACAACTTCGCTTTTTGTTCAAATTTTGGATGCAAACATAAAAGAGAAGGAATAAGATATCCTACTTCCGAAAGGGGAGGTCACTCATGTACGAAAAAGAATTAGCCGCGATGATTCAAGCCGCACTCGATGCTGAAAAAGGCATCTTAAAGGTTTATTCCAAGCCTTTCCAGGTTGAAATCAAAAGCGATAATTCCCCCGTTACCGAAGCCGATAAAGGCGCGGATACTCTTATCCGCCAAGAACTAGGCCAGGCTTTCCCAAAGTACGCTTTCTTGACCGAAGAGAGCAAGGACGACAAGAAGCGTCTTGAGAACGATTATGTTTTCATTGTCGATCCTGTTGATGGAACCAAAGAGTTCGTTTCTCGCAATGGTGAGTTCTGCACCAACATTGCTTTAGCTTATAAGCACGAAGTGGTGGTTGGCGTAATCAATATTCCGATGAAGAACGTCATTTATTACGCCGTTAAAGGCGAAGGCGCCTTCAAACTTGAAAAAGGCAAACAACCAGTTCGCATTCATGTTTCGAGCAAGGATAGCAACTTGACCGTCTTACGCAGCATCTCTTTCTTCAACGAGCAAGAAGAAACCTTAATTCGCAATCATAAAGATAGAATTACCCACGTCGAAGCTTTAGGCGCGGCTCTTAAGTTCTGCGCTATCGCCGATGGCTCTGCCGACATCTCCTATCGTGTGAGTCCCAATACCAAAGAATGGGATATCGCCGCAGGAACAGTTATTCTCAAAGAAGCTGGCGGATTTATTAAAAAATTCGATGGGACCGAATATGCGTTCAATCGCGATGACGTCTACAATCGTCAGGGTTATATGCTCGCTAATAAGTCGTCGAATTTACTTTTTTAGTAAACAATAGAGTTACACTTGTTACCTTTTTTCTTGTTTGTGTTTTACTTTATGAATTTTTAGTCTAAATTAATATTCAAAGGAGCACATAACAATGAAGTGGTTTAACCATCTCCCACGTTTAGTGCAGTTCATTCTTCTCTTGATTCCGGTCGTTGGCTGGATCGTTGAGATTTATGTTCGTGTCACTGCCGTGCTTGAGAAGCCCACGGGTGGCAACATCCTTGGATTGATCTTATCTGGGTTCTTTTGTTCCATCATCTTATTCTCGCGAGCTGATTCGTTTACGAGAAAAAGAAAAGAGGTTTGGCAGCAAACCTCTTTTTTGTTCTAACGAGCACCTACTATTTACTATTTTTCTTGTTTCTTCATTTTATTGTTGGCTAGTGTACAATAAACTATTGGAAAGGAGTGTTCAAAAACACTTATGGAGTTCAACAAAGCCCTTGATGGTCTACCAAAGATTGTCAAAATCCTGATCGCGATTTTCCTTCCGATCATCACTTGGATCTATCGTCTTATCAACGATATCGCTGGTGGTGTGAAGACCATACCGCTCGTTCTTGACATCTTAAGCTGGCTCTTCTTCATCCCTGGCATCGTTAGCTGGGTCATGGATATCATCGACAGCATCACCGCGAACCGTTTCTTCCTTTGGGAAGATTGGATTAAGTAGTCTCTTGCTAAGAAACAAAAAATCGCCTCTTTCGAGACGATTTTTTTGTTTTGCCTAATTATCTGTTGTCGGGCTTTTTCGAATCGACGGGCTCATTTTCATAACGTGGGCTCTCATCGACGGCCGCCTCTTCGTCTTCGACGGTCGGTTCGTAATTCGTGTCCAAGAAACAATTGTTGAATAATTTGCTCATTTTCCTCTCTCCTTGCCCCGAGATCCTGTTCCTCGGGTGCCCTATACAATAGATGAAATTGTTGCAAGCGGTAGGGGTAGGAACCTTGTAAACGGTTACGAAAGCGTTTACCGAAAACGCTTTCAAAAATAGTTACGATAAAACCTGAAGAATTATTTGGATATTTTGACCATTTTTGGCCGATTTCGGAATTGACAAATGTCCCATTTGAGATATTTTTGTTAACCAAGCCTATCTCATTTATTTACTCAAGAGTAGAATAATGCCGAAAAGGAGTGTGTTTAACACTTATGGAGTACATTAAATGGGTTGACGGCCTTAGCAAAGGAGTGAAGCTGATTCTTGCGATTATTCCCCCGACTTCGATAATCTTTATGATTTATCGTGTCATCAAGGATGCGACAGCGAACAAAATTCTTTTTGTTCTTCTCGACATCTTCCTTGGCATCGTCGGTTACGTTATGGATATCGTGAACCTTCTCACCGATAAGCCGCTCTTTGCTTGGGGCAGCGTTGTTTCTGGCGATGGCACGATCGATGTTGAAACCACCGACAAGAAGGCCGAAGAGAAGCCAGCTGAAGATAAGCCGGCCGATGCTAAAGCCGAAGAGAAGCCCGCGGATGCCAAAGCCGAAGAAAAACCGGCTGAAGCAAAACCGGCCGAAGAGAAACCCGCTGAAGAAAAGAAAGACGAAACCAAATAGTTCTTTCTTCGAGCAAAAGAAAATCGCCCAGATTTGCGTCTAGGCGATTTTTATTTGTCTTCAGTTGGCTTAGCGGCGGTGGGATCGGCGGCTTTCGCAGCGTTCTTTTCTTCTTCGCGTGCGAGATAGTCGTTCATGACATCCTGCGGAACTTGGCCTGTCGCATCGACGCGGATGATGCCGGGGACTTCTTCCATAAGGATGATTTCGACGCCCGCTGTGATGTCGTTATCCATGTAGGCGCAGCCTTCGCAGGCGCCCATCATTCTTAGATACACGACTCCGTCTTTGAAACCGATATAAATAACGTCGCCGCCATCTCTTTGCAAGAACGGGCGGACCTTATCAAGAACGTGTTGGATTTGGGTGGACTTATCTTCGGTCATAATTTTTACGCTTGTCTATTCTAGTTTCGCTTCTCTTTTTGCGCAAGCAAAGCGATTGTGACAAAATGGCTCCCCCTCTTGACAAATGGGGTAAAAATGAATTTTTTGCGCATTTTTAGTGACTATTTTAGGCTAATACGTATAATGGCTTTGTTTTCATGGTTAAGGTCAAGAAAGCGCGTTTGAGTATTGCTTCAGTGAAACTCATCAAAGCCGTCGCCCTCCTAAAGGAGGATGGCTTTTGGGGTTCCGCAGAAGGCTTAAGCAAAATTTTTAAAGGCTGCAGCGACAGTGAAACCCACCAGTTCGCCAACGCTCCTTACTATGGATACTGGCCATCTTTCAGCAAAAAGAAACTGAAAGGACGCCTGACACAGCTCGTTCGTCATGGCTATCTGAGCAACGTTTGGGTCGACGAAGATCAGGATTACTTCCTGACTTTAACCCCCTTAGGCGAAGAAGCCATCTTGGAGTTCACCCTTCCAAAGAAGAATGTTCCCTTGAAGAAAGAGCCGCATACGATTCGCCCTCTAAAGTAAAAGGAGAAAAAGAATGAAAGAATTAGCCAATTTCGAAGAATGGCCGTTTAAGATTCCGTCCATCAAGGGCTCCATTAAGAAAATCAATGCCCTCCATGCTGAATTCAACGCCGCCAAAACCCCTGAAGAAGCCTTCAAGGTCTACAAGAAGATGTCGCGTTTAGGCGACAAGATCTCTGATGAATCAACCCATGTCTCGGTTCTTTATTCGCTCGACACGACGAACAAAGAATACGAGAAAGGCATGAACGTCCTTAATGAAGGTGGCCCGCTTGTGAGCGCAGCTTCGATGGCCTTTATTAAAGATTTCGTGAAGAGCCCGTTCCGTCCGTATCTTGAGAAGAAACTCGGTTCCTTCCTTTTCACGATGTATGAATATCAGTTGAAGGGCTTCGATGACAAAATCATCCCTGAACTCACTGAAGAGAACAAACTTTCCATGCAGTATGCGGCGGCAATCGCTTCGTGCAAAGTGGAATTCCGTGGCCAGACCTACAATTTGCCGCAAATGGGCAAATTCATGCAGGATAAGGATCGTGAGACCCGCAAAGAGGCCTCGGATGCTTATTACAAGTACCTTGGCACCCGCAAAGACGAACTTGAGAACATTTATGCCCAACTCGTCAAAGTGCGCGACACGATGGCCAAGAAACTCGGCTACAAGAGTTTCACCGAATTGGCCTATATCCGCATGAACCGTTTCGACTATACGCCTGCGATGGTCAAAGCCTATCGTGACCAGATTGCCGAAGTCGTGACTCCGCTCGCCAATCGTCTTATGAGCGAGCAGGCGAAGCGCACTGATATCAAGACGCCGAAGATCTACGATTTGGCGTTTTCGTTTAAGACTGGCAACCCAATCCCGCTTGGCACGACTGATGAAAAAGTCGAGCACGCCAAGAAGATGTATAAGGAATTGAGCCCAGACACCGATTATTTCTTCAACTTCATGGTCGATCACCACTTGATGTTCCTTGAAGCCAAACCTGGCAAGCAGAGCGGTGGCTACATGACCTATTTCCCGGTTCATAAATGCCCGATTATCTTCTCGAACTTCAATGGCACCTCGGGTGACGTTGATGTCTTGACTCACGAGTTCGGACATAGCTTCCAGGCTTATTTGGCCCGGAACATCAAGATTCCGGAATATCGTTCACCGACGATGGAAAGCTGCGAGATCGATTCCATGTCCATGGAGTTCTTTGCGGAGCCGTGGATGAACCTCTTCTTCGATGAGCCGGATAAATATCGTTATTCTCACCTCGCCGAATCCATCGAGTTCTTGCCTTATGGGGCGACTGTCGATGAATTCCAGCACTGGGTTTACGCCAATCCGGAGGCTTCTAACGCTGAACGTGATGCCGAATGGGCGGCTTTGGAGGAGAAATACACTCCTTACAAGGTCAAGGCCAAGATTGGCTGCCCAGAGGCTCAAGCGGTGCCGCGGTGGATCACCCAAGCCCACATCTTCGAATCGCCGTTCTATTACATCGATTACACGCTTGCTCAGGTCTTGGCCTTCCAGTTCTTCAATCTCGACAGGAAGAACCATGAGAAAGCCTGGAAGAAGTACGTGAAGCTCTGCAAGATGGGCGGCAAGTACCCCTTTGTCACTCTCATCACGAAAGACGGACTTAAGAATCCGTTTGACGAAGGCGTGATGAAGAAGACCATCAAGCCGTTAGTCAAAGTCTTAAAAGGCTATAACGCAGAACGCTTCTAAAGCGTAAGCGGAACAATTAGGAGAAGAATCAAACGTTCTTCTCCTTTTTCTTTTTGAAAAAAGCAAAAGAAAAGGCATGTTCCCATGCCTTAGAATGTCGATTAAGCTTGTTGGGAGGCGCCTCTTCCGACCAACCCCCATATCAGGATCTGAAGGGGCGCCAGCCAACGGATTAGAATGCTACTTTCGTTATAAAAAATAAAGAAGATATCGTATATTCATTTTTCATATCGTTTTTTGACATAAAAGTGCACATTTCGGTACCTAAAATCCAAAAAATATAGCGCTGGCTTTTTATTCGTTAGATATTTTTGCCCATTTTTTGAGCTTTTTGGAGGTAATTTGAAGAAACAATTTCTCCTTTTTTGGTTATATTGGTCGCAAGAAGGATTCCGCCCTCTATTGCCCCCTCGCAGCAATCGAGGGTAAAGCCCCGAATAGACTCCACGACTTTTTCGATATGTTTTGGCTCTGGATCCCACGATGTAATGAGGTAATAGAAGGTTTTGTTTTTGATCGAAAGGTAATCCATAACCGTCCGATCGATAAAGACTTTAAGCTGGCCTGCCATAGAATAGAAATATGTAGGGGTGGCGAAGACAATCACATCGGCTTCTTTTATCTGATTCACGATGGCTTCGGCGTCGTCTTTTTGGATGCAGTGGCCATTGTGGTCGGCGCAATAATAACAGGCCAGGCAATAATTGATTTTCTTTTCAGCGAGACGGACCGTCGTGACTTCGTTGCCGGCTTCTTTTGCACCCTTAGCGAAAGCTTGGGCCAGAAGGTCGCTGTTGCCATCCTTGCGGGGACTGGCGGAGATAATTAAGACTTTCTTCATTGTTTTTCTTCTTTCGTACCAAAAATCTTTTCGTAATTGGCTATTTTGTAATCAAGACGTTTCAAAGATGTTTCAATGGCTTCTTTTTTCGCAATAAGGTTCTCACGTTCTTTAATGAGGATGGCCTTCCGTTCGGCCATGGTGCTGCTGCCTTGTTCAATGAGCTTGAGATAACGCTGCAGTGGTTCGATTTCCATGCCTGCATTACGCATGCATTTCACGAATTCAAGGCGTTTGATATCATCCTCTTGGTAATCGCGGATGCCGCTTGCGCGGCGGTGGGCGGTCACAAGGCCGATTTTTTCATAATAACGGAGCGTGTCTTCACTCACGCTAAACTGTTTGGATACTTCGCTGATAGTCATAGATTTTCCAACCATTTTTTGATGGAAGCTTCGGCTGTTTTGACTTCATGTCCCCTCATCTGCAATCCGGGCATAACCTTAGCTTCTTTTAGCTCGAGCGCAAAATCTTTTTCGCCTTTGCCCCAGCCAGAGCCCTCATTCGTCTCAAAGGGAATCGCGATCTTGCCGCTTAAACGGTTTACTTCTTCGAGCCAGGTATAAACGGGCATTGGCATCGTACCCCACCAGCAAGGCCAGCCAACGAATATCACATCGTAGTCTTTGGCTTCGTGGTGATTCAATAATTCAGGACGAGCCTTGGCTTTATATTCGTCTTTGGCCACGTCGCAGCATTCCTTGTACGAATCTGGATAGGCTTTCTTAGCCTCGATTTCAAAGAGGTCGCCACCGGTCAATTTGGCGATGGTTTCGGCAAAGATTTCGGTATTGCCTTTAGCTAAATCGGTCAAACCGTTTAGATACCAGTTTTCGCCTTTCTTACTGAAATAGGCGATTAAAACTTTTTTCTTGGAAAAATTCATTTTCTCGTTCTCCATCATCATTGTAATTCTTGGAGTTAACTCTAAGTCAACCTTTTCTCGCTTTTGGTGCATTACTATATGTGGGAAAGACTAAAGCTAAGCCCTATAATTGATAAGCGATTTAGGGGGCTTAATGATGTCAAAAGAAGAGAAAAAGGATTTTGGCCTCGCAGTTCGAATTCAGTTAATGGTCTTTTTGTTTTTGTCCATCGTCATTGCAGGAGTGCTATGGCTGCTTTATGGGGTGGCTTATGCGAAAGCGCCGTTTCTCTTTTATTTCTTCGTGGCTCTATTAGGACTTCTTTGGATTTTGCTGGTTTTGTACTACATCGCGAATTTCAATTTTTCCTTAAAACAATTCAAGGCTATCGAAAGCAAGGATTACGAAAGAGCCCTTCGCCAGGCCAAACGAATGGAAAAGATTTCTTTTGGCAAGGATAAAGAGATCTTCATTGGCGACGAGATGTCGGTCTATCTTTGCCAAAACGATTTTGAAAATGCGAAAAAATCTCTGCAAAAAATGAATAACCCCGCAGTTCTTGCTTATTTTTCGACCGAAAGAGTGTTGCTTTTGTTGTCGGATGGACATCAGTCGGAAGCCAAGCAACTCTATTTGAATTACGCCATCAAATGCCGTAACAGCAAACTCCATGCGGAACGAGACAATGTTTTAGTAATGGATGCCATCTTCTCCCATTTGGCGGGGAACGAATTAACGGAACAAGAAAAAGCGGTGGTCGCCAAGAGCCCCTATCCCTGCGTGAACGAATTTTTAGGCAAATAGCCAATTTTAAATACGAAAAATATTCATTAAGAGAAAGCTACGTGATATCGTCTTTTTTGGCGCGAAAACAACTGCCAGTTGAGTGATATTAAGAAACGGTTTGTTGTCAGTTTGCTCTCAAGGCTCAACAATGACCGTGGCTCAAGAAAGGGGCGGCTTATGGATAAAGAGAAAATGGGTAAGTTCTTGACCCAATTAAGAAATGAAAAGAACATGCGACAACAAGATGAGGCGGATATCTTCCAGATTTCCCCGCAGGCCATTTCGAAATGGGAAAGCGGGGAGTCGGTTCCGGATATCGCCATACTAGAAAAACTGGCGAGTTTTTATAACGTCGGCATCGACGAGATCATTAATGGCGAAAGAAAGCAAAAACCATGCGAAACCCCATTGGATGGCTCAAAGAAAGGGTTTAACAAGTTCTATGCCATCTTTATCTATGGTATGTCGGCTTTGGCTTTGGCGTTGATACTAGCCATCTTCCCATATTGCACTGGCCAAGTTACAAAGACCACGTTAGGGCCGTCTGGCTACGTGACCTCAACCGCGGACGTTTGGGTTGTGCTCTATCAGATTCTTTTTGGCTCCACAGGCAGTCTGACCATCTTGCTTTGGCTCATAGTCATCTTTCTTTTTGCCTCTGCGCTATTAACGATCGGCATCTGGCGCGCCAAAACACATCGCAATCTTTATTGGTGGTTTTCCTTTGGCTTTAATTTAGCCAGTCTTGTTTTGGCGGCGGTTATCTGGGTTTTCTTTTACAATATGCCGGGCCCAAACGTTTTCCTTGTCTTCCATATTGTTTACTTTGTTCTTTATCTCACTTTGCCATGCTGCCGTCATAAGTCTTATTGCCCGAAGAAGAAGGATGCTGTGGTCGATTGATATTCGCCGCAAGAAAAGGTCTTGGACTCGCGCCCAAGACCTTTTTGTTTTAGCTATTTGCCAAATTAGGCAATCGAAGCTTCGTAGATGCTCTTGATGGAAGCACCAAGAGTCTTGGTGAACTCCGCATCGGACATCTGAGCGGTTAAGCCCTCGGCGAGAGCGCGGCTGAACGACGCGATCATGCCATGGTTGCGAGCAAGGATCACGTTGGCTTCGTCACGGCTGTAGCCACCCGAGAGGGCGACGACGCGGACGCAGCACGGAAGCTTGTTGAGCTCATCATAGAAGCCATCGACGGTCGGGAGCGAAAGCTTGAACATAACCTTCTCCTCCGGCTTTAAGAGCTTCGCGTGGGCGATAAGCTCTTTCTTCAAAATGGCCTCAGCTTCTTTCTTGTCGGCGATAGTGATGGTGACCTCTGGTTCGATGATAGGAACCATGTGGTGTTTGATGACCATCTTCGCGATTTCGAATTGCTGATCGACAACCTTACGGATGCCTTCTTCGGTCGCCTTGTTGATGACCGAGCGCTCCTTGGTGCCGAAAATGCCATAGCCTTCGGCCTCGGTGAGGAGGGTGTCGAGGGTCGGCATCGGTTTCATAAGACGGACACCGCCGATTTCATCGGCAAGGCCGCTATCGATCTTTAAGAAAGGCACAACGCCCTTCTTTTCCCAGAGATACTGAGCCGAAGGAAGTCCTTCGATCTTTCTCTCCATGGTGGCTTTGAATAAGATCGCGCCGAGAATGCGCTTGCCATCGAATTCCTTGTTCGTGACAATACGAGTTCTCATCTGATGGACCAAATCCATCATTTCTTCTTCGTTCTTCCAGGCGTCTTCTTTGACACCATAAAGAGCGAGAGCCTTCGGAGTGCTGCCTCCGGATTGGTCAAGAGCGGCGATAAAGCCCTTGCCCGAATGCATTTTCTCTAACTGAGTTGCGTTCATTTTTGAAATTGAAAATTCCTTTCGAAAATATCTTACTACGTAAAAAGGGCCGTTGCGATATTTTTAGCAGGGCTTAGAAGGCTTAACAAAAGAGTTCGGAGGTTCTCAGTCTTAGGAAGACCTTGACTACTTTAGAAATGTTCTGACTTCGTAGCCGCATTAAACTTCAGGCCGAAGCGTAACCATAGGTGGCTATGGGTTTATGAAGATAAAGAAAAGGCCATGGAATCAAATCCATGACCTTTGTTGGTTATTCGCCGAACTTCTTCGTGAGATAACGGATATACGGTTCTGCCGTGAGAGGCGAACCAGCGACTTTCTTGATCCAGTCGCCTGGCTCCATCCAGTCGTAGCAGTAGTCGTTCTTGCTAAACCAGTCGAGGATCTCGTTGAACTTGCCGGCTTTGATGAGGGCATGGAGGTTAATTTCTTTCTCCATTCTTTCCGCGATCATGGCGCCATAGATATTGCCTAAGGCGTAAGACGGGAAATATCCCCATAACGCTTCTGACCAGTGCGTGTCTTGCATGCAGCCATCCTTGTCATTAGGGACATCGACACCAAGGTAGTCATGGTATTTCTTGTTCCAAAGAGCTGGGACGTCTTTGCCTTCGATCTTGCCGTTGATGAGGTCCTTCTCGATCTCATAACGGATGATGATGTGGAGGCAGTACGAGAGTTCGTCCGCTTCGCAGCGGATGAGCCACGGTTCGATTTTGTTGATCAGATGGAAGAAAGTTTTCGGATCCATTTGTCCGATGGCTGGATCCAAGGTTTCCGCGGCCGCTTTCTGCATATAAGAAGCGAACTCCTCACTGCGTCCGATGATGTTTTCATAGAAACGGCTATGAGTTTCGCAAATGGCAGAAGTGGCCAAGGATTCGACATAGTTGTCGTACATCTCTTGGGGCTTATTTTGGAACTCCAAGCAGTGCCCGCCTTCGTGAAGGCAGGTGAAGACATTGCTCCGCCAATCCTCAACAAGGTATTTGGTCGTTAAACGAGCGTCATGCTGATGGTTGTCGTTGCTGAACGGATGGGCGCTCACCATGAGGCAACCGCCATCCATGTCGTAACGGATGAGGCTGAGCATGCGGTACGAGAGCTCTTTTTGCTTAAAAATTGGATAGCTCTTGATCGCCGGCAACGCATATGAGGTCTGTTTGGCCTTGGCCTTTTTCAATAAGTCGATGAGGGTCTTCTTGAGAGGATTGAAAATGCCATCAAGATATTCTTCCGTTTCGCCCGGCTCATATGAATTAAGGCAGGCGTCATAACGGGTCTTCATGCCGGGCTTTTTCTCTAAATCGGCGACCTTGCGCGAAAGGTCGATCATCTTTTGCCAATAAGGAAGCCAGCTCTTGAAGTCATCGAGTGGACGGTATTTCCGCCACATCTCGTTGCTCTTGCTGATGCTGCTCTTATAGGCGAGATAGTCTTCAATCGACATCTTTTCAAGCAATTCGACGTCGTTGTAGATGCTTCTGAAAAGACGCTTTTCCATCGGCGAGGCCTTCGGATCGGTCAAGCCTTCTTTGACGATGGCGACGAAATTCTTGTCTTGATAAAGCTTGGCGTATTCGCCTGAGAAATAATCGAGTAAGTCGCCTTCATCCGCTAAGCCTTTCGGTGGGCAGAGAGTGGCTAAATCGTAATATAGGATCGCGTTCGTATGGCTGAGGCGTCTCTTCTTTTCGAGATAGGGCTCCAGCTTCTTAAAACTTTCGCAGTGTTCCATGCATGGACCTTCTTTGCTTGTCTATGATGGCACAAACGTGACGAAGGTAAAGAGAAGAACGCTCAAGAGGGATTGAGATTGACGGGGGATTAGACTTATTTTTTAAAAGCATTACAATAAAAGCTAGCACGGAGAAAATATGGAACCCTTAGCTGAATTAGCCAAGCACGTCGTTTCTTATGTCCAAGGCGCCAAACGTTTTCCCTCCAACAAATGGAAGGCAGTTCGCGTAGCCGATAATCCAACGCTCGTTTTGCCTAGCGAAGCCGCGCTAATTTTAGGCGAAGAGCCTTCTTATGGCATTCCCGCCTTCTATGCCAGTCGCGAGGAGATTCTCCCCGATGGCGTTTATCTCTTAGGCGATGACTTAACGCAGCTGGGGCCCCAAACCTCTTATGCCCGTTTGGTTTTTGTGAAGCTCCGCAATTTCTTTTCTTACGATAAAGATGATGCCTTTGATCGAATCAAAGCCATCAAGGATTTGGAGAAGACGCTTCTTATGGAAGGCATCGGCATCCAAGATTCTCAATTCGATAAACAAGAAACCCTTCTCTTTAAGCACGATAATTTTGAGAGGCTCAATTTCGAAGCCATCGGCGATAGTTACATCAACCTTTTTAAAACCAATAGCGATGTCGATAAAGTGGCGGTGGTCTTTGTGACCGTTCCTTCTTTCCCGTTCGTCGAAGTCAAAAAACAAGCCATCTTGGCTGATAAGACTTTGGAAGTCATGACCTATTTAGGTCACGCTCCTTATCAGTGTTCTTCTTGCGCGAAGAAACCCTTCTGCGATGTCGTTCCGGGTTTACGCGATCTTCACCTCGCCCGTTCGGAAACCAAATAGCCGCTTCAAACCCTCCGATATTAATTGAAGGATAAGCCTCTTTTCCGTATACTTTTCTTCTCCCTAGCTGGAGGGTATAGATATGGAAGAAAACGAAAGCAAAACTGCAGCGGCCCCCGTTGAAGCGGCCCCAACTCCAACACCCTCAAAAGGAAAACAGGCTTTTCTAGCTACCAAAGATTTTTTGGCCAAAACCACGAACGGCATGGCGATTGGCTTGTTTGGCACCCTCATCATCGGCACTATCATCGCCCTTTTTGCCAAAATCCCTTATTTTGGGAGCCTAAACACTCTCGCAACGGCAATCAAAGCCTTGATGGGCGCGGGCATCGGTTTAGGCGTCGCCCTTTCTTTGAAACAAAATGGCATCAATGTCGTTTCCATCATGGCGGCCGGCGCCTTAGGCAATCTCGCTTTTGATTTCTTTCATCCTGGATTTGTCGTCATCAATGACCCGCTATGTTGCTATTGCGCGGCCTTAGCCGCTTATTTCTCGCTTCGTTTCCTTCATAAGAAGAGCACTCCAGTCGATCTGATTCTCATTCCGTTATTAGCCTTAACGGCCGCGATTGGATTCGCTTATCTTTTGTCCTATTGGGTCCACTATGTGACGGTGGGTATCGGCTGGCTCATCGAAAAGAGCTTCAACGTCATTCCATTCATCATGTGCATCATCGTTTCCGTTTTGGTGGGCATGGCCTTGACCGCCCCCATCAGTTCGGTGGCTATCTGCGTCGCCATCAATATCGGCGGCGTTCCTTTAGCGGCCGGCGCGGCCTTAGTTGGCTGCTGCACTCAAATGGTGGGTTTCGCGGTTCATACGGCCAAAGACAATAAGTGGGGTTCGGTTCTCGCCGTTGGTATTGGCACCTCGATGCTTCAATTCAAAAACATCGTCAAAAAGCCCCTCATTTGGCTTCCGACGATCATCGAGAGCGCTCTTCTGGCCCCGTTTGCTTTGCTCTTCAATTTCAAGAGTGATTCGGTTGGCGCCGGCATGGGTACCAGTGGTCTCGTTGGCCTCATCAACACCTTCGATGTGATGGGTTACGATGGCTGGGGCATTGTTGAAGTGCTTCTGGTCTGTGTGGTCGCCCCGATTCTCTTGACCCTCTTATTCGACTGGCTCTTCCGGAAAGCCGGTTGGATCAAAAAAGGCGATTTCGCCTTAAGCGAAGAACTGAAATAAAAAAGAGAGCCGCCTTTCCTTCGTTTGGAATGACGGCTCTTTTGTTTTTAGGCTAAATGAAGGGCGCTCAAGATGGCGTTATAGATTTCCATCAACTTGCCGAGGATCGTGGAGCTAGTGAGATAGTCATTAGCTTGAGTGATCCAGTCTGGCGTATTCGTTCCGAGCCAACGTGGCAAAGCGGCTAATAAGAACGAGACGGCCAATAAGAGGATGAACCAATCTATGGCCCCGATGATCATGCCGACGATGCGGGTCATGACTTTGCCTTGGCTGAGGGCGGCGACGAAAGCTTTGGCAATAAGGCTCAGGATTAAGAATACGACACCGAAGGCTAAGCCGGTAAGAATGATTGTGGCGAGCCAATTGACCGCGGCATCATTGCCGCCGAAAGTGGTGATGACCTTCTGATACCACTCCATCGGAATCAGATAAGGAAGAATGATGTTGGCGATGAAAACGGACAAGAAACCACTGAGAACATAATTGACAATTTTGAGTCCAGTTTTGGTCGCTCCGAAAATCAAGCCAAGAATTAGAAATACTCCGAGTGCGCCAAGCACTCCCCAGTCGCTGCCGTTGAATGTCACGTCGGTTAATATCATTTTGTTGCCTCGGCTATATTATTAGCAAAAAGAGGTTCTTAATCCACAAAGAACAGACATTATTTCGCGAATGAGAAAAAATCGTGAGGTAAGTCACAGAGCAAAAGACTCAAATCAGACTTTTTTGTACCAAATGACGGAGTGGTTTTGCCAATCATTATCCGGATAAGTAAGAACGCCATGACCAAGTTTTTGGCCTTTCTTGCCAGAGACGATTTCTTCGCCATTCTTTATCAACTCATCGACCATTTCTTTGGTAAGAAGGCCGTTGTTGTGTCCGCAATAAGCGGCGTAGGTGTCCATAAGAGCGCGAATCTTTTTAGCGTTAGGAAGCCACGTGCGAACGTTTGTGCAGCCTGGAAGCTGAAGCCAAAGCCAATAATTCACTTCATCCCCGGTAAACATCAGTTTTTCTTTCTCGTCGATAAAGACGACCGAGCCTTTGGTGTGGCCAGGAATATTCATTACTTTGATCGTCCTCTCGCCTAAATCGAAAACGGTTGTGTCATCGAATAGTACTTTTTTGCTGTGAAAGGGTTTCTTCGTAATGGTAACGGATTTGCCCGACATGCCAGCCAATTTCTTTGTCGCGAATTCGCTCGACTCTAAAGCATAGATGAAGTGGTTGTCGTTTTTGTGAAATGAATAAGATGGAAACCAGTTCCTTCCTCCAGCGTGATCGCAGTGCCGATGCGTCAAGGCTACGATAATCGGTAGTTTCGTTAACGTTTCGACGGCTTCGCGGACGTTGCCCACTCCATCGCCTGAGTCAATTAATAACGCTTTGTCTTTGCCAATCAAAAGATAGGCGTTGCAGATGCCTTTTTCGTCGATGCGATAAGTGGCCGGACCGATCTGTTCAATAGAGTGAATCCCATCTGGGGCTAGAACTATTTTGTTTTCCATATTCTTCATTGTATGTCCGGCGAAAAGGTTGGCAATTATTTTTTTGGAAATCTATCGAATAAACCTTGAACTAAAAAATAAAAAGTGTATTTGAAACGAATACACTTGTATTTATCTAATTGACAAACTAGAATGGAAAAATCTCATTGAGGGGTCTTTATGTTTTATAGCACAAGAAACGCGAAATTATCTTTGAAAGCCAGCGATGTGATCTTAAAAGGAATAAGCGATGACGGCGGGCTCTTTTTGCCTGAGCAAATTAAGCCGCTCGATTATCAAGGTTTATTAGATGCTTCTTATCAGGAAATAGCTTGTGCCGTTTTGGACTTGTATCTCGATGATTATTCGAAAGATGAAATCAAAGATTGCGTTGATAAAGCCTATAGTTCTAAGAACTTTCCCGAGAAGATTTGCAACGTCAGCACTTTTGGTTCTTATTCTTTCTTAGAGCTTTTTCATGGACAGACTCTAACCTTCAAGGATATGGCCTTGTCACTTTTGCCCCATCTGATGGAAAAGGCTTTGGCGAAACATCCAGAAGAAAAAGAAATACATATCCTAACTGCCACCAGTGGTGACACCGGAAGTGCCGTTCTTTCGTCTTTCGCCTCCTGCCCCTCAATCAAAGTTTCAGTTTTGTATCCAGATGATGGAATTTCTTTTATTCAGGAGAAACAAATGCTTTCCTTCTCCTCGAATAACGAACGAGCCTATGCTTTGAAGAACAGCAACTTTGATGATTGCCAAACTTTGGTTAAACAGCTTTTGCTGAAGAGACCCGAGGGGCAGAATTTCTCTTCGGCGAACAGCATCAACATCGGACGTCTTTTGCCCCAGATTATTTATTACTATGAAAGCTATATCTCCCTGGTTAAAAAAGGCACGATCAAAGACAGCGAAAAACTGGATGTTGTAGTGCCGACTGGCAACTTCGGAGATATCTTTGCGGCCTACTTAGCGAAGAAGATGGGATTGCCTTTAGGACGCCTTGTTGTAGCGAGCAACGCCAACCGGGTTTTGACTGATTTCTTTGCGACTGGCGTCTATGATGCCAACCGTCATTTCACCAAGACCAATTCCCCTTCGATGGACATCCTTGTTTCCAGCAACTTGGAACGCTTGCTTTATCTTTCGTCAGGCAGCGACGAAACCGTTAAAAAACTGGAAGCCTCATTAGCAAAAGAGGGGCGTTTTGCCGTGGATAAAAAGGTTTTGGCCCAGCTTCAGGCGGACTTTGTCGGCTTCTCGGCGGACGAGGAGATGACAAAGAAAGCCATTAAGAAATGTTACGCCGAAAATCACTATGTTTTGGACCCCCATACGGCCGTGGCTTACGCTTGCTACGAGCAATATGCCAAAGCCGCTTCTAAGCATTGCCTTATTGTCGCTACAGCATCGCCATTGAAGTTTCCGCGGACGATCGTGGAATCGTTAGGATTAGAGAAACGCAACGAGGCTCAATCATTAGACGAAGTTCTTTCGACAACGGGTTTGATTTTGCCACCTCAGCTCAAATCCGCATTAGCAACCGAAGCTCCGAAAATGGTGGTCTCGGCCAAAGAGTTTGAGAAGAGACTTTCTTCTCATCTTGCCCTTTCGATTGAGACGCCGGCCAGTTCCGCTAATCTTGGTCCTGGATTTGATGTCTGTGGCATCGCGCTAAACCTCAAAAATCATTTCACTTTCGAAAAGGCGGCCAAGGATTCTTTGGATGGTTTCGAAGGCGAAGAAGAAACCAAAGATAATTTGGTTCGCAAAGCCTACCGTTATTATTTTGAGCAAAGCGGGAAGCCTTATGTTCCGTGTCTCATCAAATTGGATCATCAGGGAATCCCTCTTTCCCGTGGCTTAGGGAGTTCGGCTTCTTGCATCGTCGCAGGCTTATTAGCCGCCAATGAATTCTCAGGTCATTCTTTAAGCAAGGAAACATTGCTTCGCTATGCCGTGGCGTTAGAGGGCCACCCAGACAATGTAGCCCCTTGTCTCTTCGGTGGTTTTGTGGCTTCTTTCAAGAATTCTAAAGGCGAGATCACTCATCGTTCGTATTTCGTGAATAAGAATTTAGGTTTCTTACTTGTCATCCCTAACCACGAATTGGCGACTTCTTTGGCTCGTTCCGTTTTGCCAAAGAGCTATCCTTTGGCGGATCTCACTTACGATTGCGCTCACCTCATTCATTTGCCAGAGGCTTTTAAAGAGGCCGACCTTCCTTTGTTGAAGGAAATTATTGGCGACAAAGTTCATGTGCCATATCGCCTTCCGTTGATAGCGGAAGGACAGGCCGTGGAGGCGGTGGCGGAGAAACACAATTTGCCATTTACGATCTCGGGCGCCGGTTCGTCCATGCTCATTCTTTATTCCTTGAAAGACGAGGCCGTTATTAACGAAACCATCAAGGATTTGCAGGAAAAAGTTGGTTCTACTTGCGAGATCAAACCTATTCGTTTTGACGAAGACGGGGCCATGTTGGAGGTTAAATAAGCATGAGTAATGATTTGCTCCTAGTCCATAAATCGGTCTTGCCAGAATCTTTTCCTTTGATTATCAAAGCGAGAGAGCTGATCGCCCATGATGGCCTATCAGTTTCCGAGGCTTGCAAGAAGGTCAATCTTTCTAGAGCCCTCTACTACAAATACAAAGATTTCGTGTTTGCTCCAACGGGTTCTAGTAGTCGAAAGGCCATTTTGACCATCAAGACCGAAGATATGCCTGGCGTTCTCTCCTCAATCCTTATCGCCATCTCTTCCAGCAAGGCAAACGTTCTCACGATTTCTCAAGACATGCCGATTCATGGCATCGCCTATATCAATCTCACGATCAATATCCGAAATATGGAAATCAGCCTTGAAGAATTGATTAATCAGATCAGCAAGCTCGACCACATCAAGAAAGCGGAGGTTTTGGCCTATGATTAATGTCGTGTTATGCGGTTATGGAACGGTCGGCAAAGGCGTGAAGGCTTTGCTCGATTCCTTAGACCAAAAAGAAGTTCATCTTGCAAAGGTCCTAGATATCCCAGCCAAAAAAGAGGAACTGGGTTCTCTTCTAGTTACGGATTACAAAGACATCATTAACGACCCTTCAATCAACGTTGTGATTGAGTGCCTTGGCGGTGACGAACTTCCACATAAGGTTATCGCTGAAAGTTTGGCGGCAGGAAAGAACGTTATCTCTTCAAACAAAGAAACGATTTCCTTACACCTCCAAGAGTTCTTAAGCCTCGCCAAGAAAAGTGGGGCCTCCCTTCAGTTTGAAGCCAGCTGTGGCGGTGGCATTCCTTTATTAAACCCCATCATGAATATTGCCCGTTTTGATGAGATTGAATCCATCCGTGGCATCCTAAACGGGACCACCAATTTCATTCTCACAAAAATGCAAAAAGACGGCAAAACCTTCTCGGATTCCCTTTCGGAAGCCCAAAGATTAGGCTTCGCGGAAAAGGATCCAACCGCCGATTTGGAAGGCCTCGACATGGTACGAAAGAGCAATATCTTAGCTGCCCTCGCTTATGGTTACGAGATTCATAACGAAGACATTCCGCATTTCGGGATATCTCACATCAACGAAGAGATTTTGAATAGCCTTGCAAAGACCGGCAAGACCGTGAAATTCGTTTCCGATTTGGTCAAAACAAAAGATGGTGTTTCCATCATCGTCATCCCAGAGCTGTTAGACAAGGATGAACCGCTAGCCAATGTGACATTCGAGACCAATGGCGTGGAAGTGATGGCTAAGCACAATGGCCCCCTCTCCTTCATTGGCAAAGGGGCGGGACGTGAGCCAACGGCTAGCGCCATAATCCAAGATTTGGAACGTCTTCTTCACCTTGAGGCGCCACACCTGACACGGAAACTTGTTCCAGTGACAGTGAAGACAGAGTTAAAAGGTCGTTTCTATGTCTTTGATGAAAAGAACAAGATGAGCGAACTCGTCGATCCAAGCCTTGAAGAATTGAAACGTTATTGCTTCGTCAGTTATCTAAAAGAAAAGAGGAATTAACATGAAACAGTACAATTTCGCAGTGGTGGGCGCGACGGGCCTAGTTGGCCGGACGTTCCTTAAGGTCATGGAAGAATATCATTTGCCCGTGAAGAATCTTCGTCTTTTTGCCTCGGAGAGAAGCCTTGGCAAAACGATGACCTATGCGGGAAAAGAATACCCAGTGGAAGTTCTTAAAGAAGGCTGTTTTGTCGGAACGGATATCGCCTTATTCTCAGCGGGAGCTGGCGTTAGCAAAATTTGGGCGCCTATCGCAGCTAAGGAAGGCTCTATCGTCATTGATAATTCCTCTTGCTGGAGAATGGATGACAATTGCGCCCTGATTGTTCCAGAGATCAACCTCGACGATTACCTAACACATTCAAAGATCATCGCGAACCCGAATTGCTCAACCATTCAGTCCGTCCTTCCTTTAAAGCCTTTGGATGACGCCTTTAAGCTTAAGCGCATTATCTATTCGACCTATCAAGCCACTTCTGGCAGCGGCAAAAAAGGACTCGACGATTTGGAGCGCTGCGAGAAAGGCGAAGAGCCACAGTTCTATCCTTACAACATTGCCAAGACCTGCATCCCTGAAATCGATGTCTTCATGGATAATGGTTACACCAAAGAAGAAATGAAGATGGTGAATGAGACCCATAAGATCCTTCATCACCAGGATATCAAGATCGTAGCCACTTGCGTCAGGGTTCCGGTCCCCGTGGCCCATGGCGTCATGATTGCGGCTGAGTTTGAAAAGCCTGTCGATGTAGAAAAATCTCGGCAAATCTTAGCTGCTTTTCCCGGAATCAAGGTTGTTGACGAACCTTCGAAACATCTTTATCCCGTCTCCACGATGGCGGCTGGAAATGATTTCGTTTATGTAGGTCGCATTAGAAAAGATCTTTCATGCGACAATGGTTTGATTTTCTACACCGTCGGTGACAACGTCCGTAAAGGCGCGGCCTCGAATGCCGTCCAGATCGCCTTAAAGATCATTGAGCAAAAGGAGAAAGAAAATGCTTAAAGTTTGTAAGTTCGGTGGTTCCTCGCTTTCGGACGAAGGCGAGTTTGCCAAGGTCAAAAAGATAATTGAGAGCGACCCTTCCCGCAAAGTGGTGGTCGTGAGTGCTTTAGGCAAACGCAACAGTCTCGATAACAAGATTACCGATTTGCTTTATCTCACCTATCAGCATTTGAAATATCACGTTGATTGGCATGAGCTTTTCGACGAGATCAAACGCCGCTATTTGAAGATCGAAAAGGATTTGGGCATTTCGGCCAATCTCGAGCAAGAAATTCAGGGCATTGAAGAAAAGCTGACCGCCGGGACAATCAGCGAAGAAGAACTCGTCTCTAGAGGCGAATATCTTTCCGCTAAGCTCGTCAGCGCCTACCTTGGCTTCGCTTTTGTCGATTCGGCTTCTCTTATCCATTTCGATTACGATGGCAAAGTGAACGAAAAGGAAACGCTGCTTTCAATCGCCTCCGCTCACCAATCCAATCCGAAACTGGTCGTTCCGGGTTTCTATGGCAGTTACCCCAACGGTCGCATCGCTCTCTTTAGCCGTGGTGGCAGCGATGTCACTGGTTCCTATATGGCCAAAGGCGTCCATGCGGATCTTTATGAAAACTGGACGGATGTCTCGGGATTCTATATGGCTGATCCGAAGATCATTCAGGACCCGATGAAGATTCGGGAGATTTCCTATGTCGAATTACGCGAGCTTTCCTATATGGGTGCCAATGTCATCCATGAGGAAACCATCATTCCGCTTCAAGATGAAGAGATTCCGCTGGAAATCCTTAATACTAACCACCCCGAAGAAGGCGGAACGCTTATTAAGAAAGACACTCCGGATAAGACACATCTCATCACGGGCTTGACGGGCAAGAAAGGCTTCATCGCCTTGACCTTCGTTAAGGCTAAGGGCGTCGACAAACTGCAGGCTATCTTAGCGGTCTTGCGCGTCTTTGAGCAGTATGGCGTTCCCGTTGAGCATATTCCAACGAGCATTGATTCCTTCTCTGTCGTCGTCGAGAAGAGCAAACTCGATGAACGTTATTACGATGTCATCGCCGATATCAAAAAACTTAAAGAAGTCGTTTCGTTAAGCGAAGATGACGATATCGCTCTTGTTGCCGTCGTCGGTCGCAACATGGTCAAGAAAACCGGAACCTCGGGACGTATTCTTTCGGTTTTCGGACAAGAGAAAATCAACATTAAGCTTATCGATCAAGGACGTGAAGAGATTAATATCATCGTTGGTATCTCAAACGCCGACTTTGCGAAGTCGATTAAGGCTTTGTACGACAATTTCTCGGGCGAAAAAATCTAATTAATTTAAAAGCGTTATAGCGATATTCATCCGACCGCTAGGCGCTTTTTTGTTTTGCTTCTTCACAATCTTTGAGCGATTACTTATAATGGAAACCAGTTTCAGAAAACGGGTTTCCAATGATGAATGACCTTACTTTGCAAGACAAGATAGCCATGGGCTTCATGACTCAGTTTAACCTCAAAGGACCAAAACTCACGATTGAGGATGTGGCGGTTTCTTTGCATATTGCCAAGAAAACAATTTATACAGTTTTCGATAGCAAAAAATCAATCTACGAGTACATCCTCGCCAAGACCTCTGATGAGATCAATACCCATAAGTTGGCCATCATCAATGACAAGAAAATGACGACCAAAGAAAAGCTCATGAAGTTCTTAACCATCAAAACGACCGCGGAATCCACTTTTGATGTTTCCAAACTTTCGGAAGTCGCCAAATACGAGCCAGAATTCTATGTCGAACTTTTGGCTTCTTATTCTAAAGAATGGGAGTCCTTCAAACTCTTGGTCGAGATGGGAAAAAAGGATGGCACTTTGAAACCCGATACGAGCGCTGATTTCCTCATTGATTTGTTGACCCATGGTTATGCGATGTTCTATGAGAACGATTTCCTTAAAAAGAATCATCTAACCTACACCGAAGCAGTGCGCAAACTGGCAGAACTCGTTTTGTCGGGAGTTTACACCAAATAGTCATTGAGCCTGCCTTTGCAGGCTTTTTTATTCCTTTAGGAGGGAAAATCAATGAATGAACCAGTAACAGCGAACGTGCCCATTCAGCACGAAAAGAAGGTACCGACCAAATCGGCCGTGTGGCTTTCCCTCGCTGATTGCATGTGCGGCCTTCTTTGCAGCGCCGCCGAGGGCAGCGTCCTTACGTATTTCTTCGTCTATCACCTTGGCCTTAAATGGGGTTGGGCTTCCATCGTTTGGCTCATCTTTGGCATTTGGAACGCCATCAATGATCCTATTTATGGTTTCATTGCCGATCGTACCAAGTCAAAACTCGGCCGTCGAATTCCCTGGATTCGTTATGGAGCGCCGATTTACGCCGCCGTGTTCATCTTGATGTGGATTAAGTTTCCAGCTATGGCTGGCAATCAGGGCTTCCTTTTCGCTCAGATGCTCGTCACGTTGTTCTTCTTCGATATTCTTTACACAGCAATCGCATCTGCTATCTATGTCATGCCATACGAGATGGCAGTTACGAACAAAGCCCGTTCTCCGATCTTCGTTTGGAAGATTGTTTTCTCGCTTATCTCAACTGGCTTGCCAATGGTTTTCAACGGAATGCTCAGCGATTTGCTTAATCCCGAAAAAACCGCTAACGGTTACACCATCTTTATGTGGACGATGGTCGGCGTTGGCATTGTCGCGGGTCTCATAATTTTCTTCTCGACTTTCTTCTACAAGGAAAACGGATATGTCAAAGACGAACCGCAGCCGAAATTCTGGGCTGGTTTAAAGGCTTGTCTAAAGAACAAAGCTTTCTTGCTTTTCGAAGTCATCTCCATCACGGTCATCTTTGCCCAAAGTAACTTGATGCTCGGTTTAACTGCCGCTTGGCCAATGTGGGGCGATGAGGCAGGCTGGTTTGGCAGTGGCCTTTCCCAATACATTTGCTTAGGCGCGATGGTTCTAGGCGCAGTCGCGGGCTTATTGCTTTTCATCAAGGAACGCGATAAATGGGGCGCGAAAGTTTGCGCCATTGTCATGTGCGCTGCCATGGGTCTAGGTTGCTTCTTTGGCGCTTTCTTGGGACGCTATTTCTGGGTTCTCGCTTTCTCGTTCCTTCTCGTTGGCGTGGGTTTTGCCGGGGGAATGTATATCGTTCCTGTCATCAATGGCGATGTTATCGATAAAGACGAAATCGACAATGGTTCTCGCCGTGAAGGCACTTACGCTGGCGTTAACAGTCTCATCACCAAGCCGTTTATGTCAATCGCGCAAGTCACGTACATGGCTATCCTTGAAGGTGGTTTCGGTTTGACCCACAGCGATGATAGTCAAGGCCAACCTGTTTATGACTGGGCGGGGCAGAGTGCGACCGTGAAGAATGGTTTCTTCATCGCTTGGTTTCTAATCGCCGGCATCTTGTTGGCCCTGTCCGCTGTCGCGATGTATTTCTTCCCGTTACATGGCAAAAAGTGGCTAGACGAAAAAGCCGCTCTTGCTAAGGTCCATGCGGACAAAGAAGCGGCTTACGAACAAGAAGTGTTGAAGAAACAAGCTGAAGCCTCGTCTCAATCTAAGTAGATTTGCTGAGGTGTTTCTTAGCCCACCTTCAAAAAGTATGGCGGTGGGCTTTTATTTTTCCTAAAAGGAAGAATAAACTACTACGTATGGATATCGCACAAACATTGGCCCAAGAATTGGGCATTCGTCTCGAACAAGTTACGGCTACTTTAAAACTCATCGATGAAGGGGACACCATCCCTTTCATCGCTCGATATCGGAAGGAAATTACCGGCTCGCTTGATGATGCTACCTTGCGCACATTCGCGGAAAGGCTGGATTATCTCAAGGGCCTTGAAGAGAGACGAACCGCCATTTTGGCGAGCATTGAAGAACAAGGCAAATTAACCGATGAACTTAAAGGTCAAATCGAAGCCTGTCTGAAATTGAGTGAGCTCGAGAATCTTTATCGTCCCTATAAGAAAAAGAGAAAGACCAAAGCCTCTATTGCGAAGGAAGCTGGTTTAGCTCCGTTAGCGGGATACCTTCTTAACCAAGAAGGAACCGAAGACGAGTTGCTTCATTATGCCTATTCCTTTATTAACGCCGACAAAGGCATTGATTCCACCGAGAAGGCTCTCCAAGGGGCTTATGACATTCTCGCTGAAGAGTTTGCCGATGTTCCAGCTTATTACGATGAAGCGAGAGCCTATATCGAAAAGACTGGCCGTTTAACGAGCAAAGAAACGAAAGACGACGTCGAAAAGAAATATTCCAGCTATGCTTCCTTCGCCTGTCCCGTCAAAGCCATAAAAAACTATCAGGTTTTGGCTTTGAATCGTGGCGAAAAAGAAAAAGGTCTCAGCGTTTCGTTTGAATATGATCATTTCACTTTGATCAACTCCATCGTCCGTCATTATTTGAAACCCCATTCGCCCTTTGAAAAAGAGATTCGTTTGATTGCGGAAGACAGTTATAAGAGGCTTATCGCCCCGAGCGTCGAGAATGATATCCGTAGCGATCTTTTTACGAAGGCCGAAGACGCTTCGATCCTTCTCTTTAAAGACAACTTGAAGCAGCTCCTTTTAGGGGCGCCTTTAAAAGGCAAAAGAGTGCTTGGCTTTGACCCCGCTTTTGTCAATGGCTGCAAGCTCGCGAGCGTTGACGAGAATGGTAAGCTTCTCCATGTCGATGTGGTCTATCCAACAGTTGGAGGAGCGGGCCGTATTGAGGAAAGCAAACGCATTGTCGTCTCGCTTATCCGCAATGACAAAATCGATTACATCGCTTTAGGAAATGGAACCGCCAGTCGGGAATCCGAAGCCTTTTTGCAGGGATTATTACAAGAAAATGGCCTGACCACGCCTATCGTGATTGTCAACGAAGCCGGTGCTTCCGTCTATAGTGCTTCGCCTTTAGGAACGGAAGAGTTCCCAGAGCTAACCGTCGAAAAGAGGTCAGCGATTTCCTTAGCTAGGCGTCTCCAAGATCCTCTTTCTGAATTGGTCAAAATCGACCCTTATTCAATGGGCATTGGTCAGTATCAACACGACCTAGACCAAAAGAAACTCGCGACCGCCCTTGAGGGTGTGGTGGAAGATGCGGTTAACGAGGTCGGAGTTTACCTTAATAGCGCGTCTTATTCTTTGCTAAAATACGTTTCCGGTATTGGACCATCGCTCGCGAAAGCCATCGTAGCCTATCGCGACGAACACGGTCCCTTCAAAAAGCGCAGCGATATCCGTGAAGTCCCGAAGCTTGGACCCAAGGCTTATGAACAATGCGCCGGCTTCTTAAGAATCGCCGGTGGTTATCCGCTTGATAACACGGCCGTGCATCCTGAAAGCTACAAAGCCGCTTTAGCCCTTCTTGCCGAAGCTGGTCTTTCGATTCAGGAACTTGGCACCCCGAAAGCCAATATGTTGCTTGACGAAGTCATAAAAAAGCCGGGGTTAGCTACCTCGCTTGGCTTAGGAGAAGAGACTCTAAAAGATATCATTTCAGAGCTTCGTCAACCAGGCCGCGATCCACGTGACAGCGCCGCTAGTGCCGTCCTCTCTTCGAAAGCCAAAGACATCAAGGATTTGGTGCCAGGAATGATCCTGAATGGAACGGTAAGAAACATTGTCGATTTTGGATGTTTTGTCGATATCGGCGTCCATCAGGATGGCTTGGTTCATATAAGCGAGATGTCGAAGGAACGAGTTTCTTCTCCTTTGGAAGTTGTTCACCTCAATCAAATTGTTAAAGTAAAAGTTTTGGCAGTTGATTTAGCGCGCAAGAGAATCAGCCTTTCCATGAAGCAGGCCGAAGAGTAACCGAGATTAACTTATCTTTATCAAATATTGCCTCTTTACCAGAGTTGAAATACCGGTAGGGAAATGCCAAAATTTAAACGCTAAAAGAAGAATAGTTTTTTGCAGTATTCGAAGACGTTTCGTCGCGGTCTTCCCGCTCAAAGGACCTAAGAAATGAAAATCGTGCATTCCTTCTTATCGCGTTTGGCGCTGCTTATGGCGTCTTTCTCTATCGTTTCGTCCTCGGCCTTTGGAACGCTTGAACATCCCACGGTTATCAACCGTCCCTCCGAAGAAGGTTTCGCGGTTTCGCAAAGTCGGAGGGAAGTTAGCGTTGGAATTCCTTCCGTCGAATTAACGACCACTGGTCAAACAAACGAAACAACGGCCTTTTTCCAAGATTATCTTCAGGCCGTTGCAGAATACGCTTATTGGAACTACACCTTCGTTTCGGCTGGTTGGAACGAATTGCTAACAAAAGCCATCAATGGCGACATTGATGTGTTGGTCGACGTGAGCAAAACCGCTGAGCGGGAACAAAAACTAAATTTCTCATCCGAGCCGATGGGCACTGAAACCTGCTATCTTTACGCAACGGGCGATACGATGGTCGCCTATAACGATTATTCGGCTTTTAACGGCTATAAAATCGCCTATGAAGAGGGCGGGACGATTATTGACGCGTTTACGGCTCTTGGCACTGAAAAAGGTTTTACCTTTGACAAAGTTGGCTTTTCGACTGCCAAGGAAATGTTCGCCGCTTTAGACAATGGCGAAGTGAACGCGGTGGCAACCAATAACTTCTATGATGTCCCGGCATCCTACACCATCATTTGTAAATGCAAGCCAGATTCCGTTTATATCTCCACCAAATTAAGCGATTCGACTTTGAAAACCCAACTCGATGACGCGATGTCTCTTCTTTTTGCCTATAACCCCAGTTTTAATAGTGATCTTTATAATTACCATTTCAGTCGTACAGCTTCGCAAGCCTTTGCTTTCACGAAAGAAGAAAACGCCTATATCGCCCAGAAAAACACCATCAATTTCTATTACGAAAACAACTGGGCGCCTTTCGAATACGACAAGAACGGAACGGCCGCTGGCATTACTCCAGATATCATTCGGGCGATTGCGGAGGATACCGGGCTGACATTCCGTTTCGTTTTAGCTGATTCCACTTATGATATTTATCAAGATATCGCTAAATCGCAAAACGATGCCGTAATGGCCATTTCTGGCAACTATATATGGGCGAGCAATCATAAGCTATTGATGACGCAGCCTTATGTTAATGGTTCTGTTCTACAAGTTAGCAATACCAATGCCACGCCTCAAAGCGTCGCCGTCGTTAAAAGTGGTTATTTGGCCGATCGAATCACTGCAAAATTTCCCAATCTGACCCGTGTTGAATATGAGACTTGCAATGAATGCATGGAGGCGGTCCGAAAAGACAAAGCCGATTGCACTTTCTTGAACTATTATCAAGCCAACTACTATCGCTCGATGCTCGCTTATTCATCGATGTCTTTCCAACCCGTTCAAACGATTACCCAAAGCATCGCCCTTTCGATTACCGATGGTTCAAATCCGGTGTTGCTGCAAGTTCTTTCAAAAGGTTTGCAGCGTCTTTCCACCACCCATATTCAGAGTATCTTGAGCGATAACTCTGTTTATGAAGAGCCATTCTCTTTATCCTTGCTTTTTAGGCGATATACGGCGGCTAGCGTTTCGGTCACTGTCGTACTGATTCTCGTTTTGCTCGCCATGGTTTTCCTTATCGTCTATAGCGAAGTCAGCAAGAAACAAGCGGTGGCTCTAGCCGCGGCCAAACGAGAAGCCGATGCGGCCAATAAAGCCAAATCCGATTTCCTTTCGCGCATGTCGCACGATATTCGAACTCCGCTTAATGGCATTGTTGGCATGACCTATATCGCCAAACAAAAGAACAAGTCCAGCGACGTCGGTGATTGTCTCGATAAGATTGATGTTTCGTCTCAATTCCTCTTAAGCCTGGTCAACGATATTCTTGATATGTCTAAAGCGGAAGCGGGCGAGGTAAAACTTCATCGTGAGCCTTATCCTTTGAAAGAAATCGAAGGCTATCTAAATAACGTAATTTCTCCTCTTTTCACCGACAAGAATGTTAATTTCAGCATCGAAGTTATCGAGCAATCGAATAAAATCCCGTTGCTCGATAAGCTGCGGGTCGAGCAGATTCTTTCGAACCTTCTTTCCAACGCCGTGAAATTCACGCCGAAGAACGGAACCGTTCATTGCCTCTTGAAGATTGAAGATTTGGAAGCTCCCAAAGTCCGTTTCACCATGGACGTGAAGGACAATGGCGTCGGCATGAGCCAGCAATTCCAAAAAATCATTTTCGAACCATTTACCCAAGAAGATCGTGATGACCCAGCCAACTTCCATAAAGGCACAGGCTTAGGCATGGCCATCACGAAGAAGCTGGTCGATTTGATGGGTGGGACAATCACGTTGGTGAGCGAAATTGGCAAAGGATCAGATTTCACAGTCGTTCTGGATACCGATAGCGTTTCTATTGAAGAGAGCGAAGCCTCTTTGAAATCCAAAGAAAGAAGCGCCAACCCCACCTCCTTCCAAGGCAAGCACGTCCTTCTTTGCGAAGATAACCCAATCAACCAGGAAATCGCTTTGACGATTTTACGAGAAAAGGGCTTTGTGGTGGATCTCGCTGGCGATGGCCGGCAGGGATTTGAAGCATTTGAGAAGTCTCCGGTTAACTATTACGATGCGATTTTGATGGATATTCGGATGCCGAACATGGATGGTTACGCCGCAACAAAAGCCATTCGTAACTCGGTTCGAGAAGATGCGAAAACGGTCGTAATCGTCGCCATGACCGCCGACGCCTTTGGGGAAGATGTTCAGAAATGCTTTGCCGCTGGCATGAATGGGCATGTCGCGAAGCCCATCGACCCTCCGACTCTTTATGCCAAACTCGGCGAATTGATTAAGTGAGCTAAGACATCAAAAAGGTATTTGTCGTCGTTTGTCTTTATAATTAGCGAGATGAACCACAAGCGGATGGCAACCTTTTTCTTTGTTTCCCTAGCGATTTTGCTTTCATCGTGTTCAGAAGCCGTCCATGCCAACTCGCCTACCGAAAACGTTTCTACGAAGCCTGTTTCTCTTTATCAAGGAACCGATCTCCATTTTCTTTCGCCGTCTCTCACTGATCATGGTTTCTTTTACCAGAATCTCATCAAAAACGCGGATGGCAAAGCCAGTTATTATGGACCAGAAGTGGTGGATGCTTTTCTAAGCGACGTCAAGAAAGACAAACCTGATGTTCTCGTTCTTTCGGGCGACCTCACTTTCAATGGCGAAAAACAAAGCCATATTGACCTGGTCGACAAATTGACCGCCCTTCAAAAAGACGGCATCCAGCCGCTTGTCATTCCCGGCAATCACGACATCGCCAATTCTGATGCCGCAAAATTCACCGGTGACACTTATGAGCTCGTCTCTTCCGTGACGAAAGAAGAATTTAGAAAACTCTATTGGTCTTTCGGACCCGAAAAAGCATTTTCAGTGGATGAAGATTCGTTCAGTTACGTCTATCACCTTAGAAAAGACCTTTGGCTGCTCTTCTTAGACGCTGACAGCAATGGCACCAATAAAATAAGCGACGAGACCTTCGAATGGGCCAAAGAGGCCCTAAAAGAGGCTAAAAAGAACAATGCGCAGGTTATCTCTGTCAGCCACGAGACTTTATTGGCGCAAAATCCCTTATTTTCCAGTCGTTATAACGTTAACCGTTCAGCCGATTTAGCGCCGATATACGAAGATAATGGTGTTTTCCTTAATCTTTCTGGTCACATGCACATCCAACATCAGGCCACGGAAAAAACTCTTACGGACGCCACTTTATCAAGCCTCCTCGTAACGCCGAACCAATACGCTCAAATTCATTATGATGGTCACGCGTTAACCTATGCCACCAAAGAAGTTCCGGTAAAGGAATGGGCGATAGAAAAAGGCTTAACCGATCAAAATCTCTTGGACTTCCATACCTACTCTAGAAAGTTCTTTCATGATAGCGATGCCGCGAATGTGAACTTCATGTTGGCGAATGATTACTATTCAACTTCCGACCACGATGCGATGGTGGAGACGTTCTGCACTTTAAATGCTAATTACTTTGGTGGTATTCCCACCGATTTAGCGCCATTAGAGCAAGGCATTAACTTATGGCTCGCCAGTGAGTACCGTTATCGAAACTACATACAAAAAATAACCCAAGACTGCTCGACCGATTATCGTCACTTCTCTTTGTCGAGATAGCACATTTTCTTCCGTTAGCCACTGGAAAATTTGGAAGGGCTTTCATATAATAATGTATAAGACCTTTAAAGGAGTTCTATCAATGAACAAGAAAAATTGGCTTTATGCTGTGGCTACAGCTGTGGGCGTTTTGGCGCTGGGAGTGGCTGGTTATTCGTTAGGAAAACCCGCAACTAAGACAGCGGCCGTTGATGCCGATGACGGCCATACCTGGGGCATTATCGGAACCTTCCCGGGAAACAATTGGGAAAGCGATTATGTTAAATCCGGCGCATATGATGCGGAGACCGGAAAAAAGACGCTCGTTGTTTCGATGGTTGAAGGCACGGCGTTTAAAATTCGCGCCGATGAAGCATGGACAAAATACCTTGGAGGCGCTCTATTAAGTTCGGTGTCTTCGGACAATTTCTCTGATGATGGAAGTTCTGATCATAATGCCGTGGTTAAAACCGGTAAAACTGGCCAATTCACATTCTCTCTTTCCGGCAATCTTTATAAATACGACGATATGTCGTATGGAGTGACTGTTTCTTTTGCTGCTCAAACGACAGTCGCCATTACGGAATACAAAGTCGTGGATGGCGTTAAAGATGCCACGGCAATCGCCACTGAAACAGCGTTTAGTGGAACGGCCTTTACACCTGTGGATCAGCACATCACTGGCACCAAGTTCGACGGATGGTTTACCGATGAACTTTGTACTTCTGCCTACACGGTCACGACGTGGCCGGCGGCCGGCAGTCTTTACGCCAAATACACAACTTTATCTACATATCGCTATATGTATTTCCAACTTCAGGGTTGGTCCAATGTCTATATTTACACCTTTGGCCAATCTGAGGCCATGGGCGCTTTCCCTGGAACGAAGGTTGTTAGTGGCACGAATGGCCAATACGATACGGTCGCAACAAATTTCCAATCCAATGGAGGCATCGCCAAATGCGCTTATTTGACTGGTTCTGGAGATAATAAAGTAATCTTCAGTGATGGAACGGCAGCTAATCAGACTGCAGATTTGACGATTATGGAAGATGCTTACTATACGATTGCAGGAACGATCGGAGATGACGTCTTGGGTCTTGCGGCTGGATGGATTTGTCAGGCCGAGGCGGCTCTAGAAGCCGCGACTAACAGCAGCTCTTGCACTATTTCTAAAACCGATGCGACGACCCTTTGGAATGCCTATAACGGCATCACTAACACGACCGCCAAAGCGGCGATCAATTCGGCGACCGTTTTTACTTGGAAAGACATTAACCGTGTCGAGACCGAAAAAACCAACGTCTCTTACGAAGCCATCGCCAATCGTTTATATGCTTTATCAACGGCTTCCTCGGGAGTTTATTCACCCTTCATGAACCCGGAGTCAAAAGAGTCTTCTTGGGTTCTCTTTGCTTCGATTGCGGCGGCCGCTATGGCGGGTGTTGTCATCTTCTACACGCTTCGCAAACGCAAACACGAATAAAAGATAACGAAAACGGGCGGTCGGAAGGCTGCCCGTTTTTATTTGATTTCTTGGACTGCGCAATCGAGAATCGACAAGAGGTATTTTTTGATTGAATAGCCCTGGAAGATCATTGAGATATTCTTTTCGTATTTGCCCAATTGGTTAACGTAATCAGCATCGTCGATATTTTTGGTTTTGTAATCGATGATGGTGATTTCTTTTGCAGTTTCGTCGACCAACAGGCAATCGATGAAACCTGAAGTGTTGGCTTCTTGGTCAAAGAACGAATACTCCTTATAGACATTTTTGTTTTGGAGATTAGCAAAGAGCGGCAGCTTCAAAACATTAGCGATGAGATCACGATCTTTTTCTTCTTGGATTATGGAGACATCCTTGGTCTTAAAGTTGGTGAGTTCCAATAAGCGGTGGAGATAGGTTCCATAGTCGAGGGTGGCTTGTTTGACATCCGAATCCACGTAAAGCTTCGAAGCCCGTTTTGCTTCCTTGTTTTCTATCTTGATTTCGGAATTGTCGACCGCGAAATCATAAGAAGGAGCGGAAATGTTGTTGAGGACGCTTGGGACATCTTCAATGTAATGGTTTTTGAAGACGGTCGCAAGTTCGGTGAAATGACCCAGGAACCCATCATAGAATTTGGCACAGGCGGCAAAGAAAGCGTCGCCCGCTTTTTCGATAATCACATTCACTTTTAAATCGCTGGCAAGAAGACTTTCGGGTCCTTCAAAATCAGTGTCTTCGTCAAGTCCTTCCCAGGTCTCGTTGGCGACAGTTGAACGATTGGAAGCAGTGTCCGCTTGGAAGAGGTTGAAGTAGTAATTAATGATGAGGTTCTTCAGATTCGCGATCTTGTTATCAATGTCGTCGCGAAGAGCTTTGATGACCTTCTCGTCATAGAGTCCATGAACCGCTTCAAGGAACGGAGTCGAACGGTTTAAGGGCCGGTTCTTAAAAGCGTCATCATACATAGCGATGGTGCTTAAATAATGAGTGAAGTCATTATTCGAAATCACGCCTTTTTGAATCATTATCTTCGCAAAAGCCCCATTAATCAGATTATATGACGGGGTGAATTTGATGATTACGCTATAAGGATCTTCGGCGTTTTTCTTATTGGACGGGACGCCACTCGAGACTACATAAATCGTTTCTTTAGCCCTTGTGAAAGCGACATAAAGGAGTCGAACGTGTTCAGCCGCTTCGTCGCTGATCGCTTCTGGGAGTTCTGCAAAGTTCCGGGTCAAGAAAGTGGTGGTTGGTTGGCCATCGTGCCAATAGTTTTTAAGGATAAGTCCTAAGTGACGAGAGAAGAGATAATCTGGATTGTCGTCCGCCCCTCCGCCATTGGCGTTTCCATTGCAGGAGGTCGGCAAATAAACGATTGGTTTTTCATCGCCTTTCATCTTGTGGATGGTGATAAGGGTTACCGCGTTTTTAATTTCGCTAACGGATTCGGTTTCGAGTTCGATTTTATACTTTGAAACAGCATCAAAAAGATCAACGATTTCTCTGAAGTTGCTACCCATGGACTCTTGGGCTAAAAGGAGACGATAGAACGATTCGATTTTATTGAGGTTATTCTCAACCTGGCCGACCTCATAAAGTTTTTCAATGACTTGGAACTTTTTAAGGAGCGCTAAGAAGAAATCAGAAAGACGACTTTCCTTATTATCTTCGTAACACTTAAGAACGTCTTTAATGATTTGGTCCTCAAAGAAAACCTTTGGGTCTTTCGATCTCACGATGGCATCGATTTTTGAATCGGTATATCCGCCTTCTTTTCCGAAATAGAGGTAAGACCTCGCCACCGACATAAAGTAGTGGTTCAGTTGATATAGGTCTTCGGGTTGATAGGCCGATGGGTCGCTCTTTTCACTTAGCAAAACCGTCAATCCGATGAGGGATTGCATGGTTAAAATGGCGTCGATGTCGGTTAGGTGATCGCTTGTTTCAACGTTTAAAGGAATATGGAATTCCTGGAATAATCTTTGATAGGCATCGTACTTGCTCTTCTTGCGAACGATGACACAGAAGTCACTGTATTGGCAATTGTGCAGATGGTTGTGTTCGCCTAGAACTTGGTAACCAGAAGCTATCTTTTTTTGAATGTCGTCAATGATGGCAAGGGCTTCATATCCCGCGGTATCCTCATCTGGCCTTTCACTCGAAAACTTATCGTAATCATAAGTTAAAAGATTGATGCCATATTCGCCTTTGGGATTGAGAACTTTCGAAGAATAGATATCCTTTTTTTCGTCATAGTGGAGATATTCGGCTTCATCAGAATAATCCACGCCGCCGTGGTCGTGGCGCATATAGTTGTCGAAGATGGTGTTAATGTCGAGAAGGACCTTTTTGACGGAACGATAGTTCTTGTTCATTTCGATAACATGGAACTTCTTGCCGTTCTCGTCTACGTGTTCTTTCAGACGATAGTTTTCTTTGCGGGCGATAAAGAGACCGCAATTCGTGCCTCTAAAGCCGTAAATTGATTGTTTGACGTCGCCAACGGCGAAGATGGTGGCTTTGCTGGAAAGGACTTGCAAGAAGGCTTCCTGGGAATCGTTGGTGTCTTGATATTCATCCACCAAAATGAAATCGAACTGGTTGACGATTTCTTCTTTTTCCTTGGCATATTTGGGGTCTTCCAAAAGCGATAAGGCGAAAACGGCAATATCGCCGAATTCGAACTGGGCGATTGAACGCTTATAGTTGTCGTAACGAGCGTTTAGCTCTTTCACGATATCGAAGAAGATATGAATGTCGTCTTTGAAAGAAGAGAGCTTATCGCATTGGTACGCAAAACTCTTATAGGACAAAATATCACTCTTAACAGGGCTATCGCCGTCTTTGATAATGAATTTGGCGATGTCATAAATGGCGTAATCGTCTGGATAATCTTTTTTGAATTTCTTGATATTGCCGCTCACGCCATTGAACAGCTGGAATTTTTCGGTTTCCTTGTCTTGGTAATCTGAGAAATCGCTCAAGAAAGATCCTTCATCAGGATCGGCGATGAGGTCGTCTAGAGCCTTCAGGGCTTTCGTCACGAGTTCGTGGTCAAAATGTGGGTGTTCTAAAATAGATTTTTCTTTGGATTGGTCGATGGACTGGAGTTTATTGGCCAAAACATCGGGAGCCTCGCCTTTGCAATACTGGGCTAGGCACATTTCGTTCCGGGCATTCTTCAGTTCGTGCTTAAGGCTATCAAGGAAGATGGCTTGCTGCTCTTGGAAGAAAAATGGCGAAAGGAATTTGCTGTCGTAATTATTAAGATATTCGTCGCGTTTAGAAACCAATAAACCATTAAGTTTTTTCCGTAAGTCCAAAATGAGGTTCTTGGTTGTGCCGTCATTGGAGAAGTTAAACTTTTTTAAGGTTTTAATTAGTTTTGGCCCTTTAACGGGGTCGGCATAATATTCGTTAAAAATTTCATCAAGCAGTTCTTTTTCTTTGGTTTTGCCAATTGTGTCATTGAGAACGCTAGTCGAATGAGGAAGAGACAATGCCGAAGAATATTTTTGGGTGAGATAAAGAAAGAAAGCATCGAATGTTTCAATGTGGGCGGATTGGATCTCATTGGCAATTTCTTGGTCTTGAAGAGAATTGCCACTTCTAAAGCGGGCGATGATTTTGTCTTTCATCTCGTGAGCCGCTTTATTTGTGAAGGTCATGGCTAAAATACGCGAAGGTGGAATGTGATCATCGGCAATCAAGGAATAGACCTTCTCGGTCAAGGTTCTAGTTTTGCCGCTTCCAGCGCCAGCCGAAATGATGACGTTCGTATCCTTAGAACAAAGAACGGCATCTTTTTGTTCATCGTTGAAGTTCGTGATGTCACTCATGTTTTTTATCCTCGTCGGCTTTTAATGGGAAGTGTTTCTTAATAGACTCTTTCACGAGCCGCGCATCTTGCTTAGCGCGGTAGCAGATATCACGATAGTTGCAAAATGAGCAGGGGAGATCATTGTCTTTGTCGGTTTCTTGCACTGGCGATATCGGAAATAGGCCTTCTTTTATGCTATCCATCGTTTTGATAGCCGCATCTTTTGCGTCCGTTAAGAAAGTGGAGTAAGTATAGACTTCCTTTTTCAAGACAGAGGTTGTTGCGAATTTCGTATCTTTTTCGAGCGGGAACGTCGCTCCGCCTTTTAGGTAAGAACCATTATGATAAGAAACGGCGCCTTTCTTTGTTAGGGCCGTTAGGTCAAGGCTCATTACGTAATCCTTGTCATTGCAGGTTAAACCAGCGATTTTCGACACTTTTGCGGCTTGATTGGTGGAAAAATAACCATTGGAGTCAACATAGTCCGAAGCTTTTTTCGCAAAGATGTGAACGATGCCGAACCCGCCAAAAGTTGCTCCATTGGTATACTGGGGATCGTTAGCGATGGCAAAAAGGTAAACCGGCAATTGTAGTGAACCACCGAGGAAGACGGTTTTGATGTCGAAAGTGCCTGAGACACCGCTCTTGAAATCGAGGATGGTGTAATAGCTTTGGCCTGATTCTCCAACCGAGAAAACGATGCTATCGAAACGGCCGCTGATGAAGTAGTGGTTCCACAAGGTTTTTCTGATGGTCTTTTCGCTTTCGCTGGTGATAGAACGAACTGTTCCATCGGCTAAGTATTTTTGACCATGGATAAAAGAAGCGATATTTTCGAGGCCGTTCCGTCTAATGGCAAAGGCCGCTTGATCTTGAGGTGTCGGAAGATAGTTGGACTTCGTGTAATCATCCGTTTTAAAGAAATCATCCCACGCTTTGTCAAAGGAGAAATTGTTATCGTATGCGTGTTCGATTACGTAATGGGATAAGTTGCCAAAAGTGGTGTCGAAATTGGCTACGAAACCATCAATTCCAAGTATCTTGTCTAGATAGAATTTATAAGGGCAATCATAGTAGTCGTCAAAACTGCTGGGATTAAATGTTTTCGGTGTAGGGAAATTTTCAATTTTTTGAAATGAATGATCGTAGGTTTTATACCCTTCATCAGGCGCGGCGAAAACGCCATCCTTGTAATAGGCTTTTTCCAGGGCTTTTCCTTTATCAGTATAAAGGCCACTAAGATTTGGCGAATTGATTTCTTTGATGCAACTAATCTTATGGCCACTCTCATCCAGAGGTGACCATTCGGTTCGTTCGTCGATAATTGGCGATTTATAGATTTTGTCGTCGAGATGAATCTTGACGCTCGAAAGGAAAGCAATCCGGTTGTAGTCGATGAAATTATACTTTAGTCTCTTGTCGAGTAGAGTCTTGGTATAGCTGGGATTTGCCGAGATTTTGACCAAACGGGCATCCGGCAAAACCCCGTTATCTTTGCTCATTACATAGAAAGTATCGCTCGTGAAGTCCGTAACATAATAAAGGCCTTTTGAGAACGAAACTTGTTGATCGCATTGAACACCGCCTTGGGTTCCTGTCGGATCTTTGCTTCTCGAGGAAGAAAGGATTTCTATTAGATTCGCGTACCCAAAATCAAAGTCCAAAGTATCGAGTCCGAATTCGTCAATGAGGTGATTTAGCTGTTTCAAAGAATCATCTTTTTCTTCAACTTTGGCGATGTGGCGATTCGCATAATATTCTTTGATGGTTTTGACGACTGAGCTGTCGGTTAACAAAGGAACGCTTGAAGAGATTTGGACAGGCACTTGGAAAATGTCGGAAAACAGAGTGAGAAGATAGGCCTCTTTTTCGTCTTTGGAAAGGATGTGAATAGTCTTCGGGTCGGTCTTACCAGCGACGATGTCTTTTCTTAAAGAAGAGAAGAGATAAAAATACTGTTCGATTTTCGTGCCGAAAAGAAAGATGTTGGGAATTCCTTCGTTTGCTTTAAAACCTAAGTCGGAGAAATGAAGGTCTTTCGCCTTATAACCATGGCGGCCTAAGAATTCTTTTAACTCGGCGTCCTCATCGTCTTCGAAAAGGTAGATTTCCCGTCCTTGAATTTGAAGCGTGCCATACGGATCGGTGGTGATAAGGCCATTAGCCTTTAAATCATCATAAATAGCTTTTAGTTCATCGTCTTTTTCGTAATTTGCGACAGGAAGCAAAGATAATATTTCTTTGATATTGCTATACCCATAATGGCTTTGTTTATGAAGCAGGTGGGCGATGGGGTTTCCAGAATAAGAAAATGAAAGATAACCAACCAAATCTTCTTTGGTCACGAGTTTGATGTCGAGCCCAGGATGCTGGTTTTTCCATGCCAGGATCGTTGGATGATAGGAAAAAGAAGCTACAAAAAGATAGGGGATTCCGCTTCTAAAAAGGCTTTCTTTGACTTCTGTTCCCATTGCTTAATATTGTAGCTTCAAAGGTATCCTCTTAGAAGAGAAAAGGGTTATATTTCTCGACTATGCGACTTTAGGTGCAAAAGGTCTTTAGTCTTCACCTAGGAAAGCCTAAAATTTATACAGCGCGAAAAATTTTTTTCGGGGTGGTGGGCCATGAAAATTCTTCAACTTAGCGATTTGCATTTAGGAAAGCGTCTTAAGGAATATAACCTTATTGAAGACCAGACCTATGTTTTGGACGAAGCCTTACAAGTCGCCCAAGACGAAAAGGTTGATGCCATTTTCTTATGTGGCGATATCTATGACACGACCGTCCCGACCGCGGAGGCGACCGCCCTCTTTGATTCTTTTTTAACCAAGATTCATAAGCTTCATTTGCCTTGCTTCATCATATCTGGCAACCATGATTCGGCGGATAAACTCCACTTTGGCAGTTCTATCTTCAAAGATGAAGGCATTCACGTTGTAACGAAGGTTGAAGAATCTTTGGCCCCAATCCATCTTCTCGATGCTGAGATATATCTCTTGCCGTTCATCCGTCCGTTGGATGTGAACTGCGCTTTCGGAACGGAGTATAAAACCTATAGCGAAGCCATTTCCGAAGTCATTAAGAGAATGAATGTCGACCCAGCCAAAACCAACATTCTTCTTGCTCACCAAATGGTGGTGCCGCTCGATGGGAAATTGCCCATTGGAGGCAGCGAGGAAATCATCGCCGAGGATGGTGTCGCAGTGGGGGACGTCGCAGCCGTTTCGACCTCCATATTCGCTTTCTTTGATTATGTGGCATTAGGCCATATTCATAAGCCACAAAACGTGGCCAAGAATATGCGTTATGCCGGTTCGATTTTGAAGTATCACCGCGATGAGGCCAACATCGACAAATCATTCACCATCATCGAAGCCAAAAACAAAAATATCTCCGTCAAAACCCTTCCGATTCACTTTTTGCACGATGTGATTAAACTGCAAGGAACCCTTGATGAAATCCTTGCTATGGACGCTGATAAAAACGCTTATGTTTTCGCCTCCTTGACCGACAAAGTTTTGCTTGATGATCCGATGGCAAAACTGAAGGTTAAGTTCCCTTATGCTGCTTGGGTGGATTACGTGAGCCGAGAAGTTGTTTCTCCCGAGATTAAAGCCATCGATGTTGAGCATGTTCAAAAAGACAAGTTGTTCTTCGATTTCTATAAAGCCCAAACTGGTGATGACATTACGGAAGAGCAAAAGAAAATCGTGACTGATTATTTGATCAATGGGGAGGACAAACAATGAAGCCGCTTCACTTAACAATGTCGGCCTTCGGGCCCTATAAAGATTTGGTGGAAATTGATTTCACCAAGTTTGGTGATCGGATGTTTTTGATCAATGGCCCAACCGGCGCGGGCAAGACCACAATTTTCGATGCGATTTGCTATGCCCTTTATGGTGAAGCTTCAGGTCAATATAGAGAGACTTCCACCTTACGCAGCGGTTTCGCTTCGCCAGACACCGTGACTTTCGTAAAGTTTGTTTTCGCTTATCAAGGCAAGGAATACACCATCACTCGTTATCCGAATCAACTTCGCCCAGCTAAACGTGGCGATAAGCAAGTGGAGGATAAGGCCCATGTTGAGTTAGTGGGTCCTGGCTTCAGTCCAATTTCAGCTATCCCTGTTGCCAATAAAAAAATCATTGAAATCATTGGCCTCGACCGCGAGCAGTTTGAGCAGACGATGATGATCGCTCAAGGCGACTTTAACAAGATGATTAATTCCGACACCGAAGAACGCTCGGTGATCTTTCGGAAAATCCTCAAAACTTACGATCTTCGTTCCTTCATCGACAAATTGGACGACCTTGATAAGGAACAGCTAAGCAACCTAAAAGAGCTTAACGATCGCATCATTGGTCGTTTGCATGGCTACCAAACGACGGACGCTACGTTAATTGGCCTAATTAACGCCAAAGACATTGCCGTCAGGATCGACGAGGCCGTTTCGTTATGCGGCCAAGAGCAAGAAAAAGATCAGGCCCAATTGACGCAATTGGGAAAAGAAGCCAATGAAGCCTCAAAAGCCAAAGACGCTTTATTGAAATCTCACGCCAAAGTGAGAAACGATAAAACCAATCACAAAAACTACTTGTCGAGTTTGGAAAATAAAAATCTTTTAGCCCAAAAATCAAACGAAATGGCATTAAAAGAACAACAAACCAAAAAAGCTCGGAACGCCCAAACGGTTCTTCAGGCGGCTAGAGCGGTGGACCAAGCTAAACAAAGTTATGACGCCCAAGTGGCCACAAAGAAACGTCTCGATATTGAAGAGCCTTCCTTAAAAGCGAGATTGAACCAAGCCGAAGAAGCCCAGAAGAAGGTTCCGGAATTAGAAAAGGCCAAACAGACAGCGACGGAGAATTTGACTAACGACAAGAACATACAAGACAAATTGTATAGCCTTGCGGGTGCCGAAAAGGAATTAGCCTCCGCTAACATTAAGGCGGAACAAGCAGCCAAAGATTACGAGAGCAAAGAGAAAGAGAAGAAGGATTGCGAAACCTCTATCGCCAACCTCCAGGCAAAGATCAATTCGTATCATGATGATGGTTTGAAGGCGGAAAGCAACGCCGCTCTTTCGACACTTGCTAACGAGTTATTGAATATTAGAAATCTTCGCGATGTTTATGAAGATTATTTGAAAGACAAAAAACTCTTTGAAAATTCGCAAGCGGCGTATCTAAAGTCACAAGAGAAAGCGACCCAAGATCTTAATGCCCACTCCTCCGCTTTAAAGGCTTATCTTGATGAGCAGGCGGGTGTTCTTGCTGAGAATCTAAAAGACGGTGACGTCTGTCCTGTTTGTGGTTCCAAGGATCACCCTCATTTAGCGACGAAAAAAGGAGCCGTTCTCACTAGAGAGGCAATAGATAACTTAGACCGGATTGCCAAGCTAAGTCAGAAGAAAGCGGAAGACGATTCGACGTTTGCAAGCAACACCAAAGTGAGTGCCGATAGAGCAGGGAAAGATGTTGCTAAACAATATTTAGCTCTTGCAAAAAAAGAAGTGGATTTTGCAACGTTTGAGGGGGATTTGCAGGGATTATTTGATAAAAATACGGCCGCGACCAAAGAGGCAAGAGCCAATTTTCAAATTGCGACCGAAAAAGAACAATCTCACCAAACAGACATCGCCGAAAGCAAACACCTAACAGATTTGCTGGGCGGATTGGACGGTGCTTTTGAACAGGCGAAGCAAGTAAAGGAAGACGCGGCTTCTAGGAAAACTTCGGCCGCCACCAAAGTGACCGATTTGAAGAATGAAACTGCTGGTCAATCTTTGGTCTCTTTGGATGCTAAAACCGAGGCCGATAAAAAAGCTTTCGATGAGGCTCAACGTCAGATTGATGAAATCACAAAAGTCTACAACCTTGCCCAAGGAAATTGGACGAGTCATGACACTTCAATTAAAACCAACCAACGTGACCTTCCGCTCGCGGAGAAAAATTGGCAAGATAACGTTAAACAGTTAGCTGAAACGATTGCCTCAAATGGTTTTGCCTCACTAGATGAAGCCAAGGCGGCGATAATGGATGGCTTCGCCTTGGATAGACTTGAAAAGGAAGTGGCGGATTTTAAACGCGATTTTGCGGGTATTTCCGCTCTTGTCGCTGATGATTTGGCAAAAGGTTACGACAAGATTGTTCCCGCTGATGAGTCTCTGTTTGAAGTCGAAGAGAACGAAGCCGATTCAAAAGCCAAAGCGGCTAGCGAAGTGGCGTCTGGCCTTCGCGGCAAGATAACATCGAATGCAGATACCCTTAAAGCGATAGCCGCTGAGCAAGCCTCATCTGAAGCTCTTCGCAAAAAAGCCAATGAGATTCATTTATTGGCGGCGACCGCCGATGGTCACCTAACCGGTGGAGCAGCCCATATCGATTTTGAAGTTTATTACCAAGCTCAAATTTTCGAGGAAATTCTTTCTAGCGCCTCTCAGAAATTCAGTTACATGAGCGATGGCCGTTATGCCTTAATACGTCGGGCCGTTCCAACTGATAACGTTGGCCACTTCGGTCTTGATATCGACGTCAAAGACTTTGAGACAGGCAAGATCAGACCTGTTTCGTCGTTATCCGGTGGCGAATCGTTCATGGCTTCCTTGTCCTTAGCGTTATCGCTTTCGGAAGTCATTCAAGCCAAAGCCGGTGGCATCGAGCTCGACAGCATGTTCATCGATGAAGGATTCGGCACCTTGGATCCAGAGTCCCTAGCCTTGGCCGTTAAAACCCTCACAAACCTCTCAAATTCGTCTCATCGTCTCATTGGCGTGATTTCGCACGTGGAGGCTTTAAGGAACTCCATCACGGCCCGTATCGACGTCACCAAAGGCAGCAAGGGGTCGTCTTTGACTCAAGTGATTGAATAAGGGTTTATATTGAATACAGGAGCAAACCAATATGAGAAAAGACTTTGGAGCTCGAACCTATCTTTATCCCCAGCCCGTTTTAATCATTGCCAGCTATGACGAGCAAGGCAATCCTGACGCGATGAATGCCGCCTGGGGCGGAATCAGCGATGACCACGAAATCGGCATCTGCCTAAGCCCTGAGCATAAAACCGTCAAAAACATCCTGAAGCGGAAAGCCTTTACCGTCAGCGTCGGCACGGCTAAATACGTTAAAGAATGCGATTATCTTGGCATCGTTTCTGGCAACGCCATTCCCGACAAGATTGAGCGGGCTGGTTTGCATGTCATTAAATCAAGCCATGTGGACGCTCCGTTAATTGAAGAGCTCCCGTTGGCCTTTGAATGCGAACTGATTTCTTATGACCCGGAATCGTGTAATCTTTTTGCCAACATCATCAATGTCAGCATCGATGAATCGGTTCTTACCAATGGCCAAGTCGACGTAAAGAAACTAGGTGCAATCACTTTCGACCCCGCCAACCACGTTTACCTGAAACTTGGCGAGAAGGCCGGCAACGCTTTTAAAGATGGTCTCGTCTATAAGAAATAAAAGAGCAAAGGCGTTTAAAATAACCTATTCGATTTAATGCTGTGTTCTTTTGTTTTGAATTGTTATGATATCTTTGGAAAGAGGCGACTATGCTGAGAAAAGGAAATAAGATCCTTGGCGTGGTTTTTGACCTCGATGGAGTAATTTGCTCCACCGACGAATACCATTACGAAGCTTGGAAGACCATCGCGGATGAAGAGGGTATTCCTTTTGACCGTGAGATCAACAACCAGCTTCGAGGCATTAGCCGTCTTGACTCATTAAACATTATTTTAAGAAAAGCCTGCAGAACTTATTCGGATTCCGAAAAAGCTGCCCTTTGCGAGAAGAAAAACGAATTATACAAAAGCCTCTTAAGCCAAATGTCTCCGAGCTCCGTCAATCCAGATGTGATTATGACTTTAGGAGCCATCAAAAAGAGAGGCATCCCAACCGCGATAGGAAGTTCAAGCAAGAATACCAAACTTATTCTTTCGAAGATTGGTTTATTGGGCGAATTCGACGCGATCGCGGACGGCACGGAAATCACTCACTCGAAACCCGATCCCGAAGTGTTTCTTTTGGCCGCGAAGAAGATTGGTTTAGATCCTTCTAAGTGTCTCGTCGTCGAAGACGCCGAGAGTGGTTTGTTGGCCGCGGAGCGCGGAGGTTTCTTCCGGGCGGGAATCGGTCCCGCTAGAAATAGTCCTCTCGCGCAATTATCTTTAACGAAATTAAGCGACTTGCTTCGTCACATCTAAAAAAGGTCGGACATCGCTGTCTGACCTTTTAGCTTTTAGTGTTTATGCCAATCGCGCTTTTCGTGCGAATAACTTCCTTTATCGTGGGAGTAGCCACCTTTGCTATGACCATAGTGGCGGGGGCCGTCATCATGGTGGAAGCTCTTATGGCCTTCATCGTCGTGGTGGAAGCTCTTATGGCCTTCGGAATGACCAAACTTTTTGAAAGGTTTGTCCTTCTTTTCGCCGCCATCTTCCGGCCGTTCCGTCTTTTCGACGTGGATGAGCTTGTCTTTGAAGTGCGTGCCTTCAAGGTTATGGACGATATCCGCGGAAACGTCTTTCGGGACTTCGAAGAAGGAGAAAGTGCCTTTGAGATACACGTCCGCGAAGTCGTCGAGTTCAAGACTCTTCACGAATTTCATGACGAAGGACTTTAAGGCCGCTTCATCAGCACCATCCTCAAAGCCAATGTTAATGAAGAAGCGCTGGTTATTCGGATCGGTGACGAACTTTTTGCGTTCTTTGTTTCTTTCGATGCTTTGGTCGTGGCGGAACGAACGGTCTTTCTCTTCAGGAAGAGCGGATTCCGGTTCGGCCATCTTGTCTTTAAGAAGAGCGGCCGCGAGTTCGAGCGGCGTGACTTCGCGTCCTTCTTTTTCACTTAAAGTGGCGCAGACTTCGCTGACGGCTTGTTTCTCCGCGCTGAGGTCTTCTTTAAGTTTTGGTTCGAGGTTTGTGAGGTATTTCTTCATAACGTCTCCTTTGTTAATCACGTACTCCGTTAAGGGGCAGTGGGTCATGATTTCGTATTTCTTGATGAGCGATTGTTCTTCTCTAGTTAAGAAGGTATAGGAGGTGCCGTTTTTGTCGACCCGGCCGGTTCGTCCGATGCGGTGGAGATAGAACTCATCTTCTTCGGGGACGTCGTAGTTGACCACGAGGTCAACGTCGTTAACGTCGATGCCGCGGGCTGCGATGTCGGTCGCCACCATGACGTTCGCGTCGTAGTTGCGGAAGGCTTCCATGGCTTTGTCGCGGCGATTCTGGGAGAGATTTCCTTGCAGCATCACGACAGCGTGGTTGGTGGTCTTCGTGAGGAGTTTCGCGATTTGCATGACCTTGTGTTTGGTCCGGCAGAAGACGAAGGCCCGATTGAAGGAGAGACTGGTCAAGAGATTGACGATGGCTTCCTTCTTGGCGGCCTCTTTCACAAGAACATATTTCTGGGCGATTTGGTTTTCCTGGGTGGGGGTGCGCTTAATGGCGACACGTTCGCAATCAGGAGCCAAATAATGGTTGGCTACTTTCTTGATTTCAGGCGAGATGGTCGCGGAGAAAAGAGCGGTCTGGTGTGGCGAAGTGACTTTTTCGATGATTTTGTTAACGTCTTTGATGAAGCCCATTTCGAGCATTTCATCGCATTCATCAAGGACAAGATAATTCACTTGGCTGAGACTGATGGCTTTGCGTTCGATGAGGTCGTTTAAGCGGCCAGGGGTGCCGACGATGATCTGCGGATGGCTCTTGAGTTCGCGAAGCTGAGTCGCGACCTTCTGGCCACCATAAATGGCGACGTAACGAACGCTAGGAAGGAACTTCGAAAACTTATGGAGTTCCGAAACGACTTGGATGGCGAGCTCACGGGTCGGGCAGACGACGAGGGCCTGCACGGCGGAGTTGGCTTGGTTAATTTTGACGAGAAGCGGCAAACAATAGGCGGCTGTTTTGCCAGTGCCAGTAGGGGCTTCCGCCAAGACGTCGTTTCCTTTTAACAAAGAAGGAAGAGTCATCTCTTGGATGGCGGTGAAGTCGACGTACTTCATTTCTATGAGAGCTTTTTCAATGGGCTCTGGAAGGTTTAAATCTGTGATTTTCATTTTTTAGGGCAACGAAGCATACCACACAAAAGGCGAAATAACGAACAATATCGTGTTTTGGGTGGTGAAACCCCTTCGATTTCTTCTATATAAGATGGCATTCAATGCCACAAAGGTGTCATTTATTCTCCGAAGGGTGCTAAAATTCCTCTATGAAAAAATCCAAAAAGACAGTCGAGCAAAAGCTCGCTGAACGGAAGTATCACCGTCCTAATCGTTTTATCTATTTCCTCTATCATCTTTTAGCAAAGATCTTCATTCTTCATAAATATCATCCAGTGATAACGATTAAGGACGACATCAACAAGTGCAAGGGACCCTGCGTGATTATTTGGAATCACTTATCGCGCATCGACCATGCCTATCTAGTTGCCGCCACCTACCCAAAGAGGATGAATATCCTCGCGGGTTATAACGAGTTTTTCAGGAGCCACCTGCAGTTTCTTTTCAAAATAACGAATATTCTGCCGAAGAAAAACTACGCGATGGATCCGGTTGGCATCAAAGCTATGCTGAGCATCATCAAGCAGGGCGGCTGCATTGCTTTCTCACCCGAAGGCATGAGTTCGATTTATGGCACAAACCAACCGGTTGTTTCAGGCACGGGCCATTTGCTTAAGCACCTTGGCGTCCCAGTGTATTTCTTAAAGATGAGAGGCGAATATCTTGCCAACACGAAAGTCTGTCTCGATGAAAGAATCGGCCACTGCGAAGCCGAATTGTCTCTTCTTTTTTCTTCAGATGACATGGCTAAATTAAGCCAAGAAGATATCGAAGATAAGATCAATCTCGCCTTTAAGGGCGACGATTACGAATATGAAAAAAAGATCCACGTCAAATGGAAAACGGGTGGCCGCATCTGCGAACATCTGAATGACATTTGCTATAAGTGCCCCCGTTGTGGTGAAGACATGGTGATGGAGGCCAAAGGCGACGAGATTCATTGTAAGAAATGTGGCAACGGCGCCAAGATGAATGATTATTATGAGTTTGAGCCTTTTGATGACAAATGCGTCATTCCTTCCACCCCTTCGCAATGGGTCCTCGATGAAAGAAAAGCCGTTATCAAAGAGATCAGGGCTAATCCGAACTACTCATATTCGGTGAAAGCCAAAGTTGGTTTCTTGCCAACGGATCATTACATCAAACATAAGCTCACTTCCGAAGTGGAAGGGGATGGCGTTTTCTCCGTCGACCATGCCGGCGTTCATTTCGTGGGCACGAGGAAAGGCCAACCGTATTCCTTTGACCTGAACTATAAGGAAGTCTTCTCGCTCGTGATTGTGACCGACGTTACTCATTTTGCCCTCTACGTCGGAACCGATTATGTCGAATTCTATCCAGAGGAACCGGCGGTCGGAAAGTTGCTTTTGCTTGTCGAAGAAATGCATCGTCTCCATGAGAATACCTGGAAAGCTTTCCCGTGGTATGCCGATCTTTATAAAGGATTGCCTGAATAAAAAAGCCTTTTTGCTAAATTAAATCTATTCTTCAGGAAACGGAAACATCAGTTTGGAGTCTTTGAAAAAGACTAGTCTTTCTTTTTTGGGACGCTAATGTTTTGCGCTTTCGCCATGAAAATGCTTACAAAACAACGGAAAACCATAATACTTGCCATTTTTGAATTGAATACGATAGCGGTCTTGTTATAGTAAAGCGAAAACTGCGGAATAATCGCGGTTTTCAGTTAAGACTATTCACTGCGACTATTGACTTAAAAGGCGAGTGGGGGCTCCTTACCTTGTTAAATAAAGGTGCTCTTTATCAACCGCCAAAAGGAGCGGAAACCAATGGAAAGCATCCTGATGAAAATTGAGGAAACCGCGGCCCTCTACCCTTCGAAAGAAGCGGTGGTCGGCGAGGGGCTTTCGTATACTTACGAGGACCTTCTTTTGTCGGCTAAAGCGTTGGCCAGCCATCTCGTGTCGGTCAATGAAAGCAATAAGCCCATCGCCCTTTACATGAGCAAGACTCCCCGCGAAATCGTCGCTATGTTGGCCGTCCTTTATAGCGGTGCCCCATATGTCGTTCTCGATATCGTCTCTCCAGCCGATCGTCTTTCCGTGATTCTTGAAACGCTGGATCATCCTCTTGTCGTTTCCGATCAAGAGAACCTGGCGGCTTTCCAAAAGGAAAAAGCCTTTGATGGCATTACGTCAGATCTCATTTGTTATGATGATTTCGTGAAAGGCAAGATTGATTTTCAGAGTCTTCAAGCGATTCGCAAGGATGCTTCTAGTGGCGATTTGGCCTATATCCTTTTCACTTCGGGTTCGACGGGCAAACCCAAAGGCGCCCTCATTAGCCATGGCAACGTTTTAAGCTATGGCCAGTGGTTCGTCGATTGCTTCCATTTAGGCCAAGACAGCCGACTCGCCAATCAGACCCCTTTCTATTTCTCGATGTCCGTCAGCGATATCTATGGCACGCTGTTTAGCGGTGCCACGCTTTATATCATTCCGCGTCTTTATTTCTCTTTTCCAGCCAAGCTGATTCGCTATCTTAACGACAATCGAATTAACACCATTTATTGGGTTCCGAGCGTTTTCGCTCTCATTGATTACTACGATCTCTTTTCTTTCGTCAAACCGTTATTTCTCACAACCGTTCTTTTCGCGGGCGAAGTCATGGCCAATAAGCATCTGAACTATTTCCGTTCTCGTGTTCCGGAAGCTCACTATGCCAATCTCTTCGGACCCACGGAGACGACCGACATTTGCACGTATTATAAAGTTAATCGATCCTTTAGCGATGGAGAGCCGCTGCCGATTGGACGGGCTTGCGAAGGCCTAGAGGTTTTCTTGTTCAAAGATGGTCTTGTTTCCAAAAGCGAAGGCGAGATGTATGTCGCCGGGCCCTTTGTTGGCAAAGGCTACTATCACAACGAGGAAAAGAGCAGTGAATGTTTCGTAAAAGATCCACGCGGTGGAAAGAAAATCGTCTATAAGACCGGCGACCTTTGCCACTATAACCAATATGGCGAATTGATGTTTGATGGCCGAGCCGATTTCCAAATCAAACGCCATGGCTTCCGCATTGAGCTAGGCGAGATTGAGACGGCGGCGATCACGAATTCCGGTTTGATGAACGTTGTCGCCATCTACGACCAAGAGAAAGAAGAGATCGTCCTCTTCTACGAAGGAAAAGTCGGCGAGGAAGAATTGCGTCAAACTCTTGTTGAAAAGGTTCCTCCTTACATGATGCCAGAACACATCAAACAAGTTCGTCGTTTGATCTATAACGCTAATGGAAAAATTGACCGTCACTATTACAAAGATCACTTCTTGGAAGTGCTGGAAAAAGGAGAATAACAATGAACGAAAAAGAACAATTAATCGAAGTCTTGAATGCCGTCAAACCTGGCATTGATTACGAAAAAGAGCAGCATCTCGTAACCGACCACATTCTCACGAGTTTCGATATCGTGATGCTGGTGGCGCAAATAAACGAAGCTTTTTCTATTGAGCTCACGCCTTTAGATTTGGAACCCGAGAATTTTGACAATGTCGAGGCGTTATTGACGCTCATCAAGAGCAAAGAGGCTTAAACGATGTTTGGGGTCCCGAATTATTACCATCTCGGCACCTTTAATTTTCAGCTTGGAATTTTGGGTCTATTCCTCACGGTGGGCTATTTGATTTACTACTTTGTCAAAGGACCCTATAAGTATCTCGTTTTGGTTGTTCTTTCTCTTATCGGTGCAGGCCTTATTGCGGGCTTATTGGCCTTGATGCTGGTCTATGCGGCCATCGTATGTTTTTTCTTTGGAAAGTGGCTTGCGAACGGGAGAGGGAATTTTAAAGTCATCGATGCCCGAACCGACATCGAAAAAGATGAGAAGATGCGCTTGAAGGCCGAACGGAAACGTCGCGAAAATTGGAAAGCGGCCTTAGCGATCACCCTTCTTCTTTTGCCGCTCTTCTTTTTTAAGTATTTAGGCATGGTGACGTCGTGGTTCGGCTCTCGCCTTTCCTTTGTTCTCTTGCCCCTAGGCATTTCCTATTACACCTTATCGGCCATCGGCTATCTCATCGATATCAAACGGGGCCAATCGGCGGCGGAGAAGAATCCGATTAAGATGCTTCTCTTCGTTTCCTATTTCCCGTTCCTTGAAGAAGGCCCTTTCACCCGTTATCGGGAAATCGCGCCAACCCTTTTAAATGGCCAGGTGACTCTGTCCTATGACAATTACATCAGTGGCCTCTTAAAAATCGGTTTCGGTTTGATAAAGAAGCTGATTATTGCCGATCGTTTAGGAATTTTCGTTTCCGCGGCCTTAAATCTCAATAATGGCTATGGATCTTATATCGTCGTTTTGGGAGTCGTGGCTTTCACCTTCCAGCTTTATTGCGAGTTCAGTGGTCTGATTGAGGTCGTGAGCGGGGTCAGCGAGATTTTCGGTCTTAAAGTCCCGCTTAACTTCCGGCAGCCTTTCTTCTCGACTTCCGTGTCGGAGTTTTGGCAGCGGTGGCACATCAGCTTGGGTGCTTGGTTCCGCGATTATCTTTTCTATCCCCTCTTTATGAGCAAACCCATGATGGGCTTAACGATGAAACTCAAAAAGACCGGTCCGTTCTTTTCCTCTTTTCCCGCTCTCTGCATCTGCACGCTCTTCATTTGGGCCCTCACGGGATTGTGGCATGGGGCGAGTTTGGAATACCTTCTTTATGGCGTCTACTATGGGGTTCTCATGTGCCTTGAGGCTTTGTATAACCATTTCATGGGCAAAACAAAGCTATCCAAAACCGTTCCTTATCGGATCGTCATGGGCTTGGTGACCTTTATCCTCGTGAATATCGGCATGCTTCTTTTCAAGAGCCGAACCCTCTCGGATGCCTTTGCCATTTTTGTCTCGATGGGCAAACCCGCTAATGTCGCGTTCTTCTCTCTAATCGAAGCGCCAGAGTTCGTCGTTCTCGTTTGCGCCCTCCTTCTTGTTCTAACGGTCGATATCCTGAAGGAGAAGAACATCCAGATTACGAAGCTCATCATCGAGAAGCCCTTTATCGTCAGGGACTTGGTGATTGTGGTGATGGTGGTGGCGATGGTGCTCTTTGGAGTTTATGGGCCAGGCTACGCGCCTGCCGACCCGATTTATGGAGGCTTTTAAATTATGAAACTTTGGATAAAACGTCTTTTGGCAATCAGCGGGACCGCGGCCTCGTTGATGACGATCCATCTTTATTTATGCTTCGTTTTCTTTCCGAAGAAATCGAGCGACCCGCGGGGACATTTTTACGTCGAGCATGGCTATGTGGCCGAAAAGAAAGACACCATCGACGTGATGGCACTTGGCAATTCAAACCTTCGTTATGGCTTTAACCCGATGTACCTGTATGGCCGTTATGGCATCACTTCCTATAACGGTGGGACGGATATTCAGGGCTTCGACAACGAATATTCGCAATTCAAAGAAGCGAGCGAAAACCAAAATATCAAAGTTTTGCTTCTCGAGACCGACTCCCTTTTCTCTTCGATTGGTTGGCGGATGGCCGAAGACAAGAAAGGCCCTTCCTTTCTTTTGACGCCGTTCTTTAATCATGCCAAATGGAAAAACCTCACGGCCCAAGACCTCCTTTGGCCCTTCAGTTTTGACAAAAAAGAGAAGTATTACCAGAAAATGAAAGGCTACGCCGTCAAAACGGATAAGGCCCTTTTCTCGGATACGCGGAAAAGCGTTCGCTCCTCGAAGCAAGCCAAGCCGACTAACCGCACCTTGCGGGCCCTAAGCAAAATTTTGAAGCTGGCTAAAGCAAAAAAGACGAAGGTAATCCTTTATACCAGTCCTTCGGTCTCGACATCCGATGAGCAGATGTCCTATTGCGTGGGTTTGGCCAAGCGTCTTTCTTTGCCTTATTACAACTTCAATGACCTCTATAAAGGCACTTCTTTCTCGTTCAGCAAACATTTAGGCGACGCCACGGGAACACATTGCAATCTTTGGGGTGCCTCAGTCGTCACCGAATTCCTTTATCAGCAGACCTTAAAACCCCTCAACCTCCAAGATCGGCGAACTGATCTTCCTAGCTGGAACGAGGATTTTGCTGATTATAAAACCGATTTAGCTAAGCGCGGCTTGAGCGAAACTGGAGAGTAAGGGGCTTCCCCCACTCGATTGGGAATGGCCATATTCGCGTCCATGGGCCCCGTTTAAAGAAATAGGAGCCTAAATTAGCCCTTAATCTTTTCTCCGGTCGCCGTCTCGAAATGGTATTTGGCGATGCCTAAGTCGATCTTGGTGTAGAAGCCAACGCCCTTCACGCTGATGGTGGTGACGCCGTCTTTATACGAGAACAAGAACTTTTGCTGGTTCACGGCAGTGGGGGCTAGTAAAGCGGCCTCGATGCCTTTATCCCAATAAACTGGTTTATCGCCTTCGACGTTGGTTACGTCTACGGGTTTCTTGCTATGATGCGGGAAACCTTGGACGGCGCCATAGCCAAAGCAAATGACGCATAGGATTTTTTGGCCTTTTTCTTTCTTGATGTTCACCTTGCTTTTGCCATAGGTCATCGCGACCCAGCACGAATTGAGGCCCATCGCTTGCAAGGCTAAGACGATCTTTTCGCCATAATAACCAGCCTCTTCTTCTTGGCTTCCCTTGCCCACGAGGGCCACATAGTTTTTGACGCCCGAGAACTTGCCATAATGGGCCATGAAGGTATTGAAGGCGCTTGGTTCGTCATAGAAAACCTGGATGTTCAGGTGGCCCGCTTCGTTACACTCTTTGACGAGGTCGTTTATGCTAGCGCGCTTTTCTTCTTCAATCGGCTTATCGAGATAGCTTCGTACCGCATGACGGTTCTTCATTGCTTCAATGATTTCCATGGTATTTTTTCTCCTTTTCATTGATGGCTAGAGCATCGGATAGAACGCTTATGACTTCGCGTAGTTTCGTATCGTCGGGGTCGAGGAAGTAGAAGTTCATTGATCCTCGTTTCTCACATTTGATGAGGCCCGAGTCTTTTAGGATTTTGATTTGGTGGCTCATCGCGGGACGGGAGAGGTTGCTGGCCTTGGCGATCTCGCCGACGCGCATGCCTTGGCATTTTTCCCTGGTCGAAGCGACCTTCAGCATCTCCATCACAATATGGATTCTTGTTTCGTCTCCTAAAGCGATGAGGACATCCTTGCAGTCGTTGAACTGGCTTAGTAATTGGCCGATTTCTTTTTGTAGCATATGGATGGTTTAAATTTTTAAACCAGTGTCAGTATAGCATCGACGACGAAAACACTTTCATCGGGAAAGAAAATCGAGACGGGTTTGCCTGTTTTTCTTTAAAAGAAACGGTTTATCAGTTCACGCGAATACTCGCATGTTTCGTCCATGTCGCCGAAGGACATCACTTCGCCAGCGAAATAGGTTAGGTGTTTTCCTTGCAAAGCTTCAACCTTGTCGTACCAGCCCGCTTGGTAGTTCTTGGAATTCACGTGAGGGAAGTAGTACCACGAATGCTTAGCGATGATTCTTTCATATTCGTTCTTGCACGTTTTTAAGTCATCCAAGACCATGGCCTTGCTCTTCTCGTAAGGCATCTCCTGCATGTCCTCATGAGTCCGAAGGGCATAAGTCGTGATGGCTTGCTTAGGCTCGTTGTTCCAGCGGCAATAATAAACCAACAAATGGCCGAGTCTTGTCGGCTTCATGTTGTCGATGAGGTAATAAGAGGTGGCGGGGTATTGCCCTTCTTTCATCGTGAGGGATAAAACGTCATAACGTTCATATTCGATTTGCCCGAAGAGGCTCTTTTCTTCTTCTGTGGCATCGGCGTAATCCGGGAAATATTGTAGGGGAGCCGTGACGATCAAACGGTCAAAGACTTCCTTGACACCGTTAACGGTCAAAGTGACTTTGGTATCCGTGCGGATGATTTTCGTGATGTCGCTTCCTAACTTGGCCGGATGAAGCAGTTTCTTATTCAAGGCCTCATAAAGCGATTGGGTGCCATTGGCCCAGGTCCAGATATTGCCTTTCACGAAGTTCATGCAGGTTTGGAAATCGAGATATTTGAGGACATAGGCGGCGGGGATTTCGTCAAAGTAGCCATAACCAAAACTGGTGAAAGGCTCGACCCAGACTTCTTGGGCTAAGGGGACTTTGTTGAGTTTGCAGAATTTCGAGAAGGGCAAAGCGAGATCCTTGAGATTAGGATTCTCACCTTCGACGTGTTCACGCTTAGGGGTGCAGTCATCCCCTTCGTAATGGCCCATAGCCACGCCTCGATGGCCATTCACGTCATAGCCTTTGTATTTGGTTTCAAGCAATTCGCCCAAGCGCTTGATTTGCTTTCGCATTTTTAGCAAATGCGGACGGCGCCAGAAATTCTTGGGGCTGAAGGGCTCGATCACTTGGCCTTTGTTGTTCTTAAAGTCGCGGTGGAGTTTCGGGCCATCGTGGGTGAGACCGGTAAAGAGTTCGATATCGTGAACGGCGTAATAAGAAGGAACACCCATGATGGCTCCTTCTTCGTAACGTTTGCCTTCGTAAAGGGGCGAATGGCATTTGCCACCGACTTCGTTGTTTTTCTCATAGACCACGTAGTTCGTGTAGCCTTTGCTTTCGAGATACATGGCGGCGGATAAACCCGCCGGGCCGCCCCCGATGATGGCGATACGCAAATCTCCTTTGGCTTTCACCTCATCTTGAGCCATGGTTAGCGGCCTCCCTTCATTCGTAACGAAGTCATTATAGTGTTTCGCTTCCCTTTCTAACAAACATTGGCAAATGGTTTTACCTTGTTAATCCTCTTCTTTGACTCTATATTAGTTGCGTGAGCACAGTTAAAAAATATACGAGTTTCTCGGAACTAGTTTTCGCTATCGAGAAAGAGAATAAACCCGATCTTTTCCATTACAAAAAGGATGGGCAAATCGCCTTTATGTCGGGGGAACAATGGGCTTCTCTAGTCGAAGAGAAAAAGAAGTCTTATGAAAGCCGCCCGTTCTCTTCTTTAGCCTTAGTCGGCGAGAAGACGCCCGAACTCGCCGCGAGTCTTTTTTCCGCCATCATGGCTGGCAAAAATCTTTTGTTGATCGACCCGATGGAAAGCGTGGAAAAAATCTCGCTCATGCTCGGCTTTTGCGATATCGAAGAAGTGGAGACGGATGATTCTTTTGAAGCGGAAGAAGTGGCGGAGCTAAAGAAACACCTTAAGCCCGCCCATCCAGCGATGAATCATGACGAAGGCGATCTATATTTCTTCACCTCTGGCACCTCCGGAATCCCGAAAGCCGTGGTCTTGACCTCCGCTTCGTTATTGGATTCCAGTTTCAATGGCCAATCCCGTTTGCCATGCGGCAAGAAAGATTTGGTCTTTTCCTGTTTGCCCTTAAGCCATGTTTTTGGCTTTGTCTGCACGTTCCTTTGGCCTCTTTGCTATGGCGGAGGCGTGGCTTTCTCAAATGGCCTACAAAATATCGCGCCCGACGTCTTGCTTTTTAAGCCGACCATTTTGCCGCTCATCCCGACTTTGGCGGGTTTCTTGCTTTATCAAAAAGCCATCAATCCGGAACTGGAAACGGTTTTGGTCGGAGCGGGTCCGTTAAGCGGTTCCCTTATCGCCAGCTATCGTTCCCTTGGCAAGAAAGTCGCCTTTGGCTATGGCTTAACTGAAACATCTTCAGGCGTTGCCATCTCCGTCAATAGCGATGATCCTTTCGCCATGCAGCCGTGCCCCGAAGATGAGTTCCGGATGGAAGAAGATGGCACCGTTTCGATCCGTTCGGCTGGTCTCATGAAAGGCTATTACAAAAACAAAGAAGCGACGGAGGCCGTCATCAAAGATGGCTGGCTCAAAACCAACGATCGGGCTTTCATCGACTCCAATGGCAACCTTCATATCTTGGGTCGGAAAGACGATATCGCCGTTCTCGCCAATGGTACGAAATTCGATTGTGCCTTAGGCGAAGAGAAATTGGCTCATCATTTACCCGTTCCAGTCGATATGGCTCTCTATGCCAAAGAAGGAAAACTCACTTTGATGGTTTATCTCCCGAAGAGCGAGTTAGAGCCTGCAATCGCGATGGCAGTGGAGGAATTCAATCGGGGCAGCGAACTTTATTCGAAGATTACTGAAGTTATTTATAGTAAAACACCCTTGCCACGCACGAAAACTGGTAAAATAATTCGTTATCAAATTCATTGAGGGGAAGCAAAAATGGAAGAAGCGGAAATTCGCGATACGTTAATCAAGATGATTAAGGATTATCTGCCTGATTTGGCGGATAAGCCATTAACCATGGACACGGTGATCAATACCGAGACGGGCATGGATTCGATGGGGTTAGTCCTCATCATCTCCAAACTGGAGGCCCGCTACAACATCAAAATCTCGGAACGGCAGATGAATAAGTTCGTGACGATTGGCGATGTCGTTCATTACGTCGAAGCAAAGGCCAAATAGCGATGTTTGTCGTGCCTTTTCGTATCTTGGCCTCGGATTGTGACGCGAAAAGACGTTACAAGCTTTCTTCGCTTTTAAGGTCGCTCGAAGAAATCTCCATTGAAGACACCACCCGTCTTCATATGGGGCGCGAGAAGACCTTGGATAAGGGACTTTTGTGGGTGATTTCGCGTCTATCGATCAAAATCAACGAACTGCCCCAATACGACGAGGCGGTGCAACTCATCACTTATCCCGAGAAACGGGAACGGGTTCTTTTTCCGCGTTATTACATCATGAAGAGTTCTTCTGGCAAAACGTATCTCGAAGCCGAAGCCTTGTGGACCCTCATCGATGAGAAGACGCGGAAGCCCGTGAATCCGGTGGAACATGGCATTTCCATCAAGGGCTTCCCTTTCACGAAAGAAAGTGAGATTCTTCCTGTCGTCACTCCTTTGCCCATTAGCCAAACCAGCAGTCGGACTGTCCTTTATTCAGAACTCGATCTCAATGGTCATCTTACGAACACCCGTTATGGCGATTGGTTCATGGATGCCTTTATGGCGGACCTAAAAGAAAAAGACCTCTCTTCCTTCAATATCATGTTTCGGCAAGAAGCGACGGAAGGGGAGACACTAGAGTTAGGTTTAGGGAAACAGGCTGGCAAAGTCTATCTCTCAGGGAAACGGCAAGGCGAAGAAGTCTTTGCTATCTCGGCGGTCTTTCGTTGAATAAGTGATTTTTTGGAAAGGGGGCACTCTGATGTGTACCCAATTGTCTGGACTAAACTAGGAACATCATAGGCAAAAACCTCATGGATGTCCAACCGAACATGCCGCGTGGCATGCGAGGGGGGACATCCATTTTCTTTCGCCCGCGAAGTATCT